>RCUN01000017.1_pt1 | contig 250366 bp, 228 predicted proteins | sample 2166181 | NCBI WGS metagenome assembly RCUN01 (sample SAMN09932603, study PRJNA488358) | compost metagenome | feature: garden; material: soil; isolation source: compost soil in crotononitrile-enriched culture | place: Germany: Experimental Botanical Garden Goettingen | collected 2016-01-27 | reverse complement strand
CCGTGAAGGTGGTCGTACTGTAGGTGCTGGTGTTGTTGCGAAAGTAACTGCATAATCACTTTCAGTGAAAAAAAGCGCTCTTTTTAGAGCGCTTTTTTTATATTTAATTGTCTAACAATCACTATAAAAGCTGGCCTTAACTGATATTTCAATGTCCTTATTTACACTTAATCCTTTTTATTAAATTTGTATGATAAGAATCAAGAAAACGAACAATAAAGTTTGAGTAACTTGGGTTACTTATTAAGGAGCTTTGGGTATGAATGCTAAAGTGAATATTACTAATCGTGCAGGGGCGAGCTTTCCTGTACGTCGTATGAACTTTGACTTTAATGATGTACCAGAATATTGGATGAATGGTTCTGCTGGACTAACACACTTTATGACAGCATTGTCGGCGTTGTTTCCGGCAGGTGAAAAATTCTTTATTGATAGTGTAAGGGCTGTACGTTATCACCCCTCTATCAAAGATGATAAAGAGCTTCAGAAAGAGATTAGTGCTTTCATTGGGCAAGAAGCAATGCATACTCAAGAGCATGTGAATTTTAATGCCTCTGCTCAAAAGTTTGGTCACGACGTTGAAACGTTAGAGAAGTTTACTGATACAGCGATTCAAACAGCAATTCAAGCTTTTGTAAAAATTGTCAAACCATTTGGCATGACAAAAGAAATGGTTGACCTGACTGCTACAACAGCACTTGAACATTTTACCGCTACCATTGCTTCACAGTTATTAGTCAATAAGCATATTCAAGAGTTGATGACAGATGAAACCATGTCAACGATGTGGTATTGGCATGCTATCGAAGAAAATGAGCATAAAGCTGTAGCATTTGATGTTTATGAAGGTGTGTTTGGTAAAGGCGTAAAAGCTTATGCATTACGTACAAGCTCTTTAGTATTTGCGATGACTTTGATTTTCTTGATTCAGTCTTCTTTTGTACTTCGTCTATTAAAGCAAGATAAAAAATTGAATTTAGGTGAACTATCAGTAATTTATAAATACGCATATAGCCCATCGAAAGGTATCATTACTGGCATGGCTAAAGAAATGCTGGCTTACTTTAAGCCTGGTTTTCATCCAAATGATTTGGATACAGTAGGTCTATTGAAAACATGGAAAGCAAAATTAGGTTTGTAATTTAAATCTATGTTGATTTGAAAGGGCTCATTGGTAGCCCTTTTTCTTTTTAAGTACTAACAATAACGATTAGCAGATCTATGCACCTTTATAGGGTGATTAATGACCTCATCTGATATTTCTCTGTCCTCATCTGCACTTAATTGGCACATTGAAAGACGTATGATTATAAATATTAAGAAAATAAATAAAGTTATATGTGAATTAGCTATTCACTTAAAAGGAGTCTGAGATGAATGCTAAAGTAAATATTTCAAATCGTGCTGGTGCTAGTTTCCCTGTTCGTCGTATGGACTTTGAATTTGCTCAGGTCCCTCGTTATTGGGCAAATTATGATGCAGGATTAACCCATTTTATGACAGCATTATCGGCCCTTTTTCCCGAAGGTGAACAGTTCTTTGTAAATAGCACGCGTGCTGTGCGAAATGACCCAAAACTTGCAGATCCCGATCTTCAAAAAGAAATTAGCGCCTTTATTGGTCAAGAAGCAATGCATTCAAAAGAACATCTTGCTTTTAATGCCTCAGCGCAAGCTTACGGATATGATGTTCGTCATATGGAAAAGCAGACTGGTACTGTCATTAAGATGGGTACAGCTGTTATGACCAAATTAATGAAACCTTTTGGTTATACCAAAGAAATGATTGATCTGACCGGAACGTGTGCTTTAGAGCATTTCACATCTACCATTGCAGCTGAACTTTTACAAAATCCTGAAATTCAAGCGATGTTCCAAGATGACACGATGTATCATTTGTGGATGTGGCATGCTGTAGAAGAAAATGAGCATAAAGCTGTGGCATTTGATGTGTATACAAGTATGTATGGACAAGGACCAAAAGCTTATTTTATGCGTTCAACGGCTTTAATCATTGCAATGGCATTAATTTTTGCAACGCAGACACATTTTACTGCCAAGTTATTAAAAACCGATGGAAAATTAACATTGAAAGATACTAAATACATGCTTAAGTTCATGTATGGACGTAAAGGTTTTATGACCCGCCAGATTCCAGAGTTACTTGATTTCTTAAGACCAAAATTTCATCCAAATGATTCTGACACTACAGCATTGCTGGCAACTTGGCGTGAAAAGTTAGGTCTCTAAAAAAAACGAGCAAAAAAAAGGACAATTTAATTGTCCTTTTTTTTTGCTCGTTTTTTCTTGTGAAGTTTTTATAATACGCATTACTTTAAAACTCTGATTGTGTTGGAACTCATGATTCGTACTATGCAAAACACTGATATTGATATTGTTGTACAAATCGAAAAATCAGTGCAAACACATCCATGGTCAAGACAGCAATTTGTTGAATCTCTGAATTCCTACCAATGTACAGTCATTGAATCACAAAATAGAGTAGTTGGGTTTTGTATTTTACAGCCAGTGCTAGATGAAGCGAATCTATTACTCATGGCAGTTGATCCTAAAATGCAAGGACAAGGTCTCGGGTATGAGTTATTAAATGCATCAATTGATCAGTTAAAAAATCAGCCAGTACAAATATTTTTAGAAGTTCGTGAAAGTAATAAAGCAGCTATAGGTCTGTATGAGAAAACAGGTTTTCACCAAATAGATCTACGTCGCAATTATTATCCTAGCCAAGAAGGTGAGCGTGAACATGCCGTAATTATGGTAAAAACCTGTACTGACGATTTTGCATCGTTGTTTTAAAACACCTGTCTAGTTGCTGACCTAACAAAAAGACAGGATTAAAATCATTTAATAATTAAATTATTCCATTCAGAAGGTAATGTGGTCATCAGAGAGGTACCTAACTGTTGTATTTCTTCTGGTGATAAGGATCTGTTTAAACGACGCCATTGTCCATCTAATAGAAGTTCTAAAGGGGTATATTGCGATTTATAATTCATTTTGGCTGAGTGGGGCACCCAATAGCCTAAATAAAGATATTCTAAACCAAGCGATTTAACATATTCGATTTGGTTAAGAATAGAGTACACACCAAGTGATCTGCGATGCTCATCTGGGTCGAAGAAAGTATAAACCGCAGATAGCCCATCATCCATTAGATCGCAGGTAGACACACTGATTAAACGGTTATCTTTCCAAAGCTCAAGAAAAAAGCTATCTGTACAACTATGTACTAAAAACTTTTCAAACTGATCTAAGCTAGGTGGAAACATATCACCATCAGCATGGCGTTCATTAATATAGCGTTCATATAAATCGTAATGAATTTGTGCCGCTTGCTGAGTGGGCAAAACAGTCATAGTCAGGTCTTGATTTCGTTTCCATGCTTTTTTTTGCATTCCATTCATTTGGAAGTCGGCAACTGGAACACGACAAGACAAACATTGTCTGCATAAATGGCATTCAGGGCGATAAACGAAGTCACCGCTACGACGAAATCCTAAACGAGAAAGTTCTGAAAGAGTGACCACATCAATCCGATGAATAGGGTCTAAAAACACCATGCGCGCCGATTTATTTTCTAGGTAGCTGCAATCATGAGGTGGAGTAATATAATACTGCAGATCATTTAAAAGGGACTTCGGGTGATATGATTTCATGATTGGTCCCTCCTGTTATCATTCCATTAATTTTGCATCTAATGCTATTGTTTTACTTGAAAATACACGTTCTTGATACTTTTTCCAATTGATAGAGGGGTGAATAATTACATCTTGTAACGATTTTAAGTAGTCTTGACGAGAAAGTGTACAAGCGCCCAAGCTAATTAAGTGACTATTTACAAGTTGACAGTCTACCCAAGGGAGCTGATTTTCTTGCCCAATCAGCATTAATGTGTAAAAAGCCATTTTTGAAACATCTGTTTCATTGCTAAACATTGACTCACCGAAGCACCCTTTGCCAATCGTAATGCCGTACAAACCTCCAACAAGATTTTTTTCGTGCCAGACTTCTACGCTATAACCATAACCAGCCTGAAACATTTCATAGTAGCCCTGAATAATATCTTCACTAATCCATGTTTCATCTGCATAAGTTCTTGGTAAAGAACATGAGCGAATAACTTGTTCAAAGGCATGATTTACCGTAATCGCATAGTCATATTTTTTCATATTTCTAAGTAGCGACTTGCTCGGCTTGTAATTTTGAGGGTAGATAACACAACGAGGTTCGGGACTCCACCAACAAATGGGCTCATCTTCATTAAACCACGGAAATAATCCATGGGTGTACGCTTCATAGAGAGTAGAAGGGGAGAGATCAGCACCAATACAAATTAAACCATGACCATCCGGATCAGATTCAATGGGGTCAGGGAAAATGAATTGAGAAAGTGGAAGTTTCTGCATAGAAGATAAAATGAAATAGAATGATTCAAAATTAACGTAACTGAGCTTTATTGACAATTTTTATTGTTCATCTTTAGCATGAAGGAATGAAAAGGAAAGGTTTACTTAATGCTAAAACTTATTGCAGAAGATTTTATTGATATTAAAAAAATTGACTTTGTTTTACCGCTTTATCAAGAACTCGTTGAAAAAACGAGATGTGAAGAAGGGTGTATTGCGTACGATTTATATCATGATATAAAAAATTTAGGACATTTTGTTTTTATTGAAGAATGGGTAGATCGAGTCGCATTAGATCGACATGTTCAGTCTGAACACTTTCAACGGTTAGTTCCTCAGATTGACCAATATCAGACGAGGTCGGGACGTTTTACGCATTTGGATCATTTTGAAAATATGATGAAATAAAACACTATTAAAAAAGACATTCAATAGAGCATTGAATGTCTTTTGTGTTAATTGAATTAACCGAGATTATCTAGATATTTTTCAGCATCAAGTGCCGCCATACAACCTGACCCAGCAGAAGTAATGGCTTGACGATAAATACTGTCAGCTACGTCACCAGCAGCAAATACACCAGCTACAGAAGTCGCTGTTGCATTACCAGAAGTGCCGCTTTGCACTTGAATATAGCCATCACGTAAGTTTAATTGACCATCAAACATTGCAGTGTTCGGTTTATGACCGATTGCAACGAATAGACCGTGAACTTCTACGTCTTGCTTAGTGTCATCTTGAGTTGATTTAAGGCGAACACTTGTTACGCCAGTATTGTCACCCAATACTTCTTCAACTTCATGATTCCAGATAATGCTGATTTTGCCTTCTTTTTCTTTGGCAAATAAATGATCTTGCAAAATCTTTTCAGAACGTAAACTATCGCGGCGGTGTACTAGCGTTACATGTGCAGCAATATTTGATAAATAAAGCGCTTCTTCAACAGCAGTGTTACCACCGCCTACAACCATCACTTTTTGATTTTTGTAGAAGAAACCATCACATGTTGCACAGGCACTTACGCCTTGGCCCATAAATTTCTGTTCAGACTCTAGACCAAGGTACTGAGCCGTAGCACCAGTTGCAATAATCAAAGCGTCACATGTGTACTCTTCCATATCACCTTTAAGAACAAAAGGACGTACATTTAAGTCCACTTCGTTAATATGGTCATAGACGAGTTCTGTACCAAAGCGTTCAGCATGTGCTTGCATACGATCCATTAATGCAGGACCTGTTAAACCTTCAGGATCGCCCGGCCAGTTGTCAACTTCGGTTGTTGTTGTAAGTTGGCCACCTAGTTGTAAACCTGCAATTAAAGTAGGTTTAAGGTTGGCACGTGCTGCATAGACAGCTGCACTATAACCAGCAGGACCAGAACCGAGAATAATTAACCGAGAATGACGAGCACTCATTGAGGGTATCCTTATTTATTTCGAGAATTTTGAAAATTATACGTGAATTTGTCGATCAATAGCGCTAAATCAATGTGGATAATATTGATCAGGTCAATCGAATTAAGTTATATAACAATATAGAAGTGGCTCATGTTAACAACAACTGTAAAGAATCATGCACCTTTTTTGTAAGAACAGGTGCATAATATAAAGTTCATTCGTTGAAGATCTAAGTGTAGTTCTTCACATCTCTAAACCAATAATTAAATGGGTTACAGGACAGTATATGACTGCGGTGTCGAGTGTTTATGCACAGCGCTTATTGATGACATTATTCTTGGTTTCTTTTGGCATTTATATGTTTCTGGCAACAGTAACATATACACCATTTGACCCGGGCTGGATGCATATTTCCAGTGATACTCAGCAAGTATCCAATGCAAGTGGTATTGCTGGTGCATGGATTGCAGATTTGCTGTTTGGTTTTTTAGGATGGGCAAGTTTGCTTATTCCAATTTTCCTTTTCATTGAAGCAATTCAGGTGTGGTGGCCGCGTAGTTTTTTAAACCGCCCATTTCGTTATGCTGCACAATTCTTTTTAATTTTGGTTGTGTCTAGCCTACTTTATTTACACTGGAATGTGCCTGCTGATACTTTAGATAATGCAGCGGGGGGAATTATTGGTTACGAGTTAGGTCAGAGCTTATCTCAATTGCTAACAATTTACGGTGCGACCTTATTTTTACTGGTTTTCGGAGTGGTCTTGTTTACTCTTGCATTTGGGGTGCAATGGAGCAAAACATGGATTACGCTTAAAGCTACACCAAGTTATTTACAAGATTTATTTTATAAAAACGTATCACCGAACGAATCGGATTATGATTTAACAACTCAGCCTGCTAATAAAGCAGCCGCGGTTAAAGTTGCAGAAAATGCAGAGACAAATGCTTCAAATGAGAAAGTAGCATCAGTCCAATCTGAAAGTACTCAACCACAATCTGCGGCAACACGACATGATGCGGTTGCTGAGCGTTTATTTGCCGATGTGTTAGCAAAAGAGCAGAGCCGACCTGAATCTGTAGTAGATAAACCCATTGCCAATACTCAAAACTTTGAGCATACGCTTGAGCAAGCCCATAAGCTTGAAAAAGACAGCCAACGTTTAGTCGCTACTGGTGAGGTATGGCGTGCTTTACAACGTGATGATGCGAGCCATAAGCAAGAAATTGATGCACTTTTGAGAGCAGCTGATGATTCAACAGAGCAAGTACCTGCTCATGAGCAATTCCAGCAAACAATTTCTCAAGTTCATCAAACTCAACCTGCACCTAAACAAGACTTACATGGTCTTGATTGGAATGATGATGAGATTTTTGATGAATTGCTCGCTGCAGTTCCAAACAGCAAAACTGCAACAGATGTGCATACACCATTTGTTCAAGAGCAGCATGTAGATGCAGAACCTACTTCGCAATCGATGAATATTGCAAAAGAAACTTCTTCACCTTTATCGAATGTAAATCAGTCACCTAAAAATTTAGCAAACGAACAAGTTTTTGAAGACTTTGATGACTTATTGATAGATGAAGATATTGCGCCAGTAGAACCTGTAAGAGCAAGTAGTTATGCTCAGTCTTCAGCATTTGTAAAAGCGCCTATTCAAACGACAATTCAAGCTGATAAGCTTTCAAAAGAAGAGTTTATTGAAGCTTGGCAAGAAACTGCTGGGAAACCACAGGACAATCCTGATATTGATGAAGACGATTTCGATTTAGATGCGCCATTAACAGATGCATCAGGCCGACTAATGTCTCGTTCAATGCAAGTTGCCAAGAAGCGTTTAGATTTACCAACATTACCTGGCCTTGAGCTGCTTGATAAGGTTGATCCAAATAAGAAAGTTAACTTTACTGAAGAGCAGCTTTCGCGCTTATCTGAATTACTTGAAATTAAGTTACAAGAATTTAATGTTAAGGCTCAAGTGGTTGAAGCTCAGCCGGGGCCAGTAGTGACCCGTTTTGAGTTAGATTTGGCACCGGGTGTTAAAGCATCTAAGGTAACGAATATCTCACGTGACTTAGCCCGTTCAATGTCGATGGCTTCTGTGCGTGTGGTAGAGGTTATTCCTGGTAAACCATATATTGGTATTGAAGTGCCAAACAGTGCCCGTGAAATGGTACGTTTGATTGAGCTATTGGAAACACCAACATATCGAGATCCAAGTGCATTAATCAGTATGGCAATGGGTAAAGATATTTCAGGTAATCCAGTATTAACTGATTTAGCGAAAGCACCGCACATGTTAGTTGCTGGTACAACAGGTTCGGGTAAATCGGTTGCGGTAAACTCGATGATTTTATCGATGCTGCTCAAATACACACCTGATCAGTTACGTTTGATTTTAATCGATCCAAAACAGCTTGAACTTGCAAACTATAATGATATTCCCCATTTGTTAACTCCAGTCGTCACTGACATGAAAGATGCAGTAAGTGCATTAAACTGGTGTGTGAATGAAATGGAACGTCGCTATAAACTGATGTCATTCTTGAAAATTCGTAAATTAAGCGACTACAACCGTAAAGTTGAAGAAGCAATTGCGAATGGGGAAGATCTAATTGATCCAACTTGGAAACCAAGTGACTCGGCAACTCAAGAACGTGCGCCTCGTTTAACACCGTTACCATCTATTGTGATTGTGGCAGATGAGTTTGCCGACATGATTATGCAGGTGGGTAAAAAAGCAGAAGAAATGATTACGCGTTTAGCGCAAAAATCTCGTGCTGCTGGTATTCACCTATTGCTTGCAACCCAACGTCCGTCTGTTGATGTGATCACGGGCTTGATTAAAGCCAATATTCCAACGCGTGTAGCATTACGTGTAAACAGTAAAATCGACTCGCGTACAATTTTGGATGCAGGTGGTGCCGAAGATCTGTTAGGCCATGGTGATATGCTGTTCTTGGGGCCTGGTAAAATCGAACCTGAGCGTGTGCATGGTGCATTCATTAGTGATGATGAAGTAAACCGCATTTGTGATGCTTGGCGTGAACGTGGTGAACCGGATTATGTCGACGAAATCTTAACTCCATTTGATGAAGAACAAACTTCACGTGGTTTTGAAGAGGGTGAGGGTGGTTCTGATCGTGATGCACTTTATGACCAATGTGTTTCATTTGTCTTAGAAACACGTAAAGCTTCTACTTCATCGCTACAGCGTAAATTTAGCCTTGGCTATAACCGTGCTGCTCGTATCATTGACCAAATGGAAGAGAACGGCATTGTGAGCGCAATGGGCCCTAATGGTAAGCGAGATATATTGGTTTAATATGAAATAGCTAAAAAGCCTCTTCGGAGGCTTTTTTTATGATTTAAATAAAAATAAACACTTCCATAAAATGACTTAAAGATTTTAACGTGTAGTAAAAAATGCTAATGTATTTTTCCTAAATAAATAACAATGAATTAAATCTGGAGGAAAACATGTTACTTGCTCTGATTACTTTAGCTTTTATCCATTTTTGTGCACTTATTACTCCAGGGCCTGATTTTTTTCTAGTATCTCAAACAGCGATTAGCAGATCACGTAAAGACGCTATGTTAGTGGTTGCTGGCATCACAGCAGGTGTTATGTTCTGGGCTTGTTTAGCATTGATGGGATTAAATCTTATTTTTGAAAAAATGGCTTGGTTAAAGCAAGGTTTGCTGATTGCCGGTGGCTTATACCTATGTTGGCTGGGCTATCAGATGTTACGTTCAGCATTTTCAAAAAATCAGCAAGAAGATGTTGTTGCTGTCGAGCTACCCAAAGCACCTTACTTATTTTTTATTAAAGGTCTTATAACGAATCTATCAAATCCTAAGGCTGTTATTTATTTTGGTAGTGTTTTCTCTTTATTTTTAGCCAATCCTCAACTTGATCAGGTTCATTGGTTACTGTTTATTATTGTCACGGTTGAAACGATTTTATGGTTCTGCTTTGTGACTTTTATTTTTTCGTTACCGAGTTTTAGATCAGCTTATCGTAATTTTTCAAAATGGATTGATGGTATCTCAGGTGGTATTTTTACGGTGTTTGGTATTTTCCTGATTGGCAATCGATAAATTTAGGTAAGAAAAAAGCCTCTTTAAGAGGCTTTTTATTTTTAAGCAAACTTTGCTAGAACTTCTAAAAAGGGTGCCGATTGACGTGGAAATTTGGCAATTACCTCATGAATGCGTTGGCCTTCAGGGTCTTTGGCATTAATATCGCGTCCGTCCGCAATAAATTGAGTCAAAAGACGTTCATAGTCTGTTGGACGCATATGTTTGAATGCATGGTAGAGCACATGAAAATCTGCGTTCACACCCGTTGGCGGAAGTTGGTTGAGGTAGGCAAAAACACGCTCATCGGACCATTCTTCATTGAAAGTTGCTGGCTGTGATAATGCCATGACAATCTCCTCAGTTTTAAAAAAGGCAAAATAACTTGCGTTATTTTGCCTTGATTCTGTTTTATTGAATAGTCAGAAATAGAATTATCGTTCTTCAGGTAAATTGATATTCATTTCTAACATTTCGATATTTGCTTCAGAGCGAACCTGCATTTGGATATGCTGTTCACCTACACCACTTACATAACGACTGACCACTTGCATGATTTCTTTCTTCATCTGATCAATCTTGTCTTGGCTTAAACGGCGGCCTAAACCTTGTTCAGAAGCAACAATAACTTTCAAACGATCTTTTGCAGTTTGAGCACTTGATGGCTTTTCGTCACTGCTAAATAATTTACTCCAGAATCCTGCCATAACTACGCTCCAAATAGTCGTGCTAACCAGCCTTTAGGTTGAGCTGTGATGTGTCGATAAGGACGGTCTTCGCCAAGAAAGCGTGCAACCAAATCATCATAACCCTGACCAGCTTTAGTTTCTGAATATAGAATTACTGGCTTACCCTCGTTTGATGCTTGTAATACACTTGGACATTCTGGAATAACACCTAATGTCGGTACGCGTAGAATATCTTTAGAAATATCATCAATTGTTAGCATTTCCTGACGGTCAGCACGTTCAGGGTTAAAACGAGTAATACATAAATGTTTACGTATACGTCCTTCGTTTTGTTCAACTTTTTTGGTTTTGCTATCTAACATACCAATAATGCGGTCAGAGTCACGTACTGAAGAGATTTCAGGGTTCGTTACAATGATTGCTTCATCTGCATGATACATGGCTAAAATCGCACCACGCTCAATACCCGCAGGTGAGTCACAAATAACGTAATCAAATTCTTGAGATAGCTCATCAATAACACGAGCAACACCTTCGTCGCTCAACGCATCTTTATCACGTGTTTGTGAAGCCGGTAAAATATAAAGGTTTTCGATATCTTTATCACGAATAAGGGCTTGCTGCAGACGTGCTTCGTTGTTAATAACATTGACAAAATCATAAACAACACGACGCTCACAACCCATAATCAAATCAAGGTTACGTAAGCCTACATCAAAATCAATCACAACAGTTTTATGACCACGAAGGGCTAAACCTGTTGCAAAAGATGCGCTCGTTGTAGTTTTACCTACACCACCTTTGCCTGATGTTACGACAACAATTTTGGCCACCGAATCCACTCCTATTATGGTCATTCACCCTTAAAAGGGCTGTTTTTTGGTGATTTACTTAATAAACTAAAGTTCAATCGCTTCAAATTCAAGCTCTTGCTTTTCATTTAAATATATATGTACTGGCTTTTTTACCACATGTTTAGGGATATCATCTGCGACACAATACGTTCCGGCAATGGAAACGAGCTCAGCCTCTAAAGATTGGCAAAAAATGCGTGCAGCTGCGTGCCCGCCCGCACCAGCAATGACTCTACCACGAACTGTGCCATAAATATGTATATTTCCTGATGCAATAACTTCAGAACCACTATTCATGCCAGCTTTCAAAATAATATCGCCGTTATCTTGTACGAGGGATTGGCCTGTACGCAAAATTTCATCATGATAAGAGGTAATATGGGCAACCGCTATCTTGTTTAGTGGTTTTTTTGTTTCTGCTGAAGACGAGGCGGGAGCGGTAGCCGGTTTTTCTACAATCGCGACTTGTTCGGTTGTGGCTTTAATACGCTGTAATGGTTGATCTGCCGGCAAAACAGGGAATTGAATAGCGCGAGCTTCATCTCCTAAAATACCATCGATTACCGCCATAGGCTGCAAACCTAAGCTCACCAGAAGTTGAATTAATGCAATTAATTCTTGCTCAACTGTACTGTCAATAATCACTAAAGTTCCATGATAGGAACCTTCATTTAATATATTTGATAATTGCTGGCGGATCACATCATGATCATTGGTATCGAAGGTTATCCTGCTAAAGTTAACCATTCTGCCGGTAATCCGTATATCAGCCATAAGTCTTCCTTCAAGGCGTTAAACGAGCTGTAATAGCGTTAAGTTTATTGTAAATAGGGCAAATGCTAGAACAATTTGTGCCAATTCTCTAGCGAGATTCATAAAAAATTAAGTAAATGCTTATTCTTTGATTCGATCATACTCCGCAAGCGTTTGTTGCCATTGTTTGACCTTGACTTGTTTTCGTACAGACTCGAGTGTCTCGAACACGACAGATTCAACCAATTGCTCAAGCTGACGATTATTAATATTTATTTCACTCACTTTTTGAGAAATTAATTGATAAGTCGGATTTGGGTGCGCCGATGAACCCTCAATTAAAGGTTCAATTAAACCTGCACTAATATTTTCACCTAATCTTTGACCAATACTTTGAATCTGTTGCTCAATGCGACCGCCAACTAAAGGAATTAAGCGTAATAACTGGGTTAGCTCCGGTGTATCAATAATAGCTTGATCTACAATTTTCCCAACGCCTTTTGTAATTGCTGGCTTTTGTTCCTTTAAAGCAGTTGCTAAAGAATCTTGTAATAATGCTGTTAGGGTGACAGTAAATTGCTCACGATGATGATTAACCAAGTCGTGAATAATTTGTTTATGGCTAGAACTGGTTTCAAGTTCATATCTAATGCCATCAATCACGGTAATAACAACACGATCGGACAGTTCTTCCATCACGACGCGATAGTAAAATAAACCTGTCTTTCGCCAGCTTGGCGGAACAACCGGATAGCCCAGCTCATGTAAGCGATAAGCAATAATCCCAGCTCGAAATAATCTTAAAAAACGAAGCTGAGGAATAATGGCTAAAATTTCATACCAGTGAATAAAAGGGAAAAAGAACCAACGTTTATGGTGTTTATTGATGATTGCAATGCTCCAGCGAACAAGCAACTCAACAATTAAAAAACCAATAAACCATGCTTCTGATGTGATTACCCACGGGTGTAGAGAATTGCGGTAAAAGCTTAATACTTGGGGCAAATGAATGTGTTCGAAGAACCATGCCCCAATACTGCTCATTAAAAAGAAATTTGCAGCCAAACAGAATAGGTTAAAAATGATAATGAACACCATAAAGATGTCATAGATTAAAAACAGTCTAAATGAAAGACTATTTGGATCTACATGGTGATATTTCGTTTTTTTCCCAGAACTGTTTTGCATAATAACGAGTGCTTTTTAAAGGTTTGTAGTGAGATATTGAGATTTCATTTGCTCAATAAGTTGATCTTTTTCGGTCCAAATTTTATGAACCCATTGTTGGAAACGTTCACGGTAAACCGCGTCATCTTCATAGTTTCCACCAAGAACCCAATCTGGAATTTCAATTTTACGCAAATTTACCGCAATTTTTGAAACATCACCTAGCCAGAAATCACTATATCCTGGTACACCATTTGGGTAGACAATTGTCATATCAACCAGTGCATCAATTTTGTCACCCAAGATATTTAATGCAAGGGCTAAACCACCCGCTTTAGGTTTAAGCAAATGCTTATATGGTGATTTTTGCTGGTCATGTTTTTCTTGAGTAAAACGAGTACCTTCTAAATAATTCAATAATGTAAAGGGCTGACTCAAAAGTTGCTCGCAGGCTTTACGTGCTTCCATCATGTCACGGTCTTTGAGCTCAGGATTCTTTGCAACCTGTTCTTTGGTGTGACGCTTCATCATCGGGAAGCCTAGAATTTTAAATGCTTGCCCAACAAAAGGAATAAAAATAAGTTCCCATTTAGTAAAGAAACGGGTGAGTGGCATGCGGGTTAAACCGAAATATTGGTTTACCGTCGTATCGACCCAACTTTGGTGATTACAAGTCATGAGATAACGGCCTTGCATATTAAGGTCAAGGCCATCTTCGATGGTGATATCCCATTTAAGATGGGGTAAGACTTTATTGATAAGTTTGTTATTAACGTCTATCCAATTATTTGCGATTTGGATATTCGTTTCATCAATCATTTTTGATTTTTTTAAGAGCTTTGTCAGACCTAATGCTAAAACAGGTGGACCATGAAAAAACGTACTTCCTGTAATGACTGTACCTACAGTGAGTCCACGTGTAATTTTTTTTAGCGCAGATTGCTTATTGGGTGCAGTTGACATATAAATGACCCCGAATGTCTAAAATCCATAGAAAAGTTGTTTAACTATAACTGTCATAATATGAAATACAACGACATCTTAGACAACAATGAAGAAATTGTGATGAGCTAGCATCTGAAAGTGCATCAAAATATTACAAAAAAGTAACTAAAGTGTTTATTATTAACAAAATATCAATGTTTTATACTTCGTTTTTGTTTCATTATTCATCCAGACAACAAAACACACAAAGTGAGGAGGCATGCAATGCGTGCATTAGTTATTTCAACAGTGGTAGGGGCAGCAGTAGTACTATCAGGTTGTCAAACAACTGGTAATAATCTTGGTGGTATTGAATACGATAAAGCCGGATTAGGTACTTTAATTGGCGCAGCAGCTGGCTACGGTATTTCTAAGTCAAATGCAAACTCTAGCCGTCAAAATAACCGTGCTGCAGCAATTGGTGCAGTTCTTGGTGCAGCTGGTGGTGTATACCTTGACCAGAAAGAGAAAAAATTACGTCAACAAATGGCGGGTACTGGCGTAGACGTTGGCCGTAATCCAGATGGTTCTGTTCAATTGATCATGCCTGGTAGCATTACTTTTGATACAAATAAATCAAACATCAAGCCAAACTTCTATGCAACTTTAGACAAAGTAGCTCAAACATTGGCTGAAGATAACAAGAGCGCGATTTTGGTTACTGGTTATACTGATAACACTGGTAATGACTCTATCAACATTCCGTTATCTCAATCACGTGCACAATCAGTTAAAAACTATTTAGCTGGTAAAGGCCTTTCATCTAGCCGTATCGATGCACAAGGTTATGGTTCTTCTAACCCAATCGCAGACAACTCAACTGCGTCTGGTCGTGAACAAAACCGTCGTGTAGAAATCAGCATCTATGCAAAACAATAAGATTTAAATTATTGTATTAAAAACCACCTTCGGGTGGTTTTTTTATGACTATGGATAATAAATAACCACGACAAACTGCGGCGCATAAATTGCATTATTAGACATCATTTATACATATCCGTAGATTTACTATTGGGATTCTAAAACAGAGATGACTATAATCATGCTCGAAAAATTAAGAGGTAATACACGATGTCATCTGCCAGTCAATTGAACAACAAGCAAGAAGAAGCCATGAAATATACTCAGGGCCCTTTATTGGTGCTTGCTGGTGCTGGTTCAGGTAAAACATCGGTAATTACCCGTAAAATTGCTTATTTGGTGCAGCAATGCCGTATTCCGGCGCACCGTATAACAGCGATGACATTTACAAACAAAGCTGCACGTGAAATGAAAGAGCGTGTGTCCAAGCTTTTGTCACGTGAAGAATCAAAAGGTTTATCAGTCTCTACTTTCCATACTTTTGGTTTAAACCTTTTACGTTTAGAACTTAAAAATTTACCTTTAAAAGCTAATTTTTCGATTTTAGATGCAGATGACTGTAAACGTATTTTGATGGATCTGATGCATCGCGACAATTTGTCGGGTGCAGAAAGTAAAGAATTAATTGCCAAGGCAATGAAGAAAATTTCAGATTGGAAAAACGATCTGATCGTGCCAGAGCAAGCACATTCGACTTGTGAAACACCTGAAGATGTACAGTTTGCGCATCTTTACCAGCTTTATGAACGTAATTTACGTGCTTACAACGCTGTTGATTTTGACGACTTGATTGTTATGCCAACACGCTTATTGCAAGAAAATGCAGAAGTACGTGATAAATGGCAAAACCGTGTTCGCTATTTATTGGTCGATGAATATCAAGATACCAACACCGCCCAGTATATTTTGGTCAAACTCTTAGTTGGGGTGATGGGGCAGTTCACTGCGGTAGGTGACGATGACCAGTCGATCTACGCGTGGCGTGGGGCTAAGCCTGAAAATATGGCTTTGCTGAAACAGGACTTCCCAAATTTACATATTATTAAGCTTGAACAAAATTACCGTTCGACCAGCCGTATTTTAAAAGCTGCCAACTGTGTGATTCAAAATAACCCGCATATTTTTGATAAGAAATTGTGGAGTGATAAAGGGCATGGTGAAGTCATCAGAATTATTACTTGTCGTAATGATGATGATGAAGCAGAGCGCGTGGTAAAAGATCTACTTACTCATAAGCTCATGAACGGTAAGAACTGGAAAGATTACGCTGTGTTATATCGCGGGAATTTTCAGGCGCGTGTATTAGAAACACAGCTTCGCCAAATGCAAATCCCGTATAAACTCTCTGGCGGTACTTCATTCTTCGCTCGTGCAGAAATTAAAGATGTAATGAGTTACTTGCGTCTTATTATTAATCCTGAAGATGACAGCGCGTTCTTACGTATTATTAATACGCCTAAACGTGCGATTGGCCCAGTTACTTTAGAGAAGTTAGGTTTATTCTCACAAGAAAATAATTTGTCTTTACTTGGTGCTTCTGCTGACCAGCGTTTAAGTATGGTGCTTCCTAAAAAAGCCGAAACTCAACTTCATGAGTTTGCCGACTTTATTGCGACGTTTACCCGTGAATTGCTTGAAGATGATGAACCTGTGCCTAAAGTTCGTCAAATGATGAACGAAGCAGGCTATATGGATTACGTTCGTGAACAGTCAGCAACACCTGCGCAAGAGAAAAGTAAGCTCGATAATATCGAGAACTTATTTAACAGTATTCAAAACTTGATTAATCGCGCAGAAGATGTTGATGAAAAGAACATTGAAAGTGTCATTCGAAAACTGGTGCTACTAGATCTGTTAGAACAGCAGCAGGAAGAAGAAGATACAGACAAAGTTAACTTACTTACTTTGCATGCTGCAAAAGGTTTGGAATTCCCATATGTTTATATTATGGGACTTGAAGAAGAACTATTGCCCCATAAAAACTCAATTGCAGCAGAAACTATTGAGGAAGAACGCCGTCTGATGTACGTGGGAATTACCCGTGCACGCCAAGGTTTAACCTTAACTTTGGCAGAGCAGCGTAAAAATGGCGGGCAGATGAGACAGATGACCCCAAGCCGTTTCCTTGATGAACTTCCTCAAGATGAGTTGGAGTGGTTAGGGCGCAAAAAGAAAATTGCGGCTAATGTTGACCCTAAAGAACAGGCTCAACAATATCTGGCAAATTTAAAAGCTTTATTAAAGCGTTAATTTTTTAATTTTTAGGAAATCCCATGAAAGTTCAAGTGAAATTGCTCGATCCGCGTTTAGGTAAAGAATGGCCTTTACCTTCATATGCAACAGCAGGTTCAGCGGGTTTAGATTTACGTGCCTGCGTCGATGAAGCAATTGATATTGAACCAGGACAAACTGTTTTAGTGAAAACAGGTATGGCAATTTATATTCATGATGTAAATTTTGCTGGTTTAATTTTACCACGTTCAGGTTTAGGCCATAAACACGGTATCGTGCTTGGCAATTTAGTTGGTTTGATTGATTCGGATTATCAAGGTGAATTGATGGTTTCAGTTTGGAACCGTGGTCAAACCACATTCCGTCTAGAACCAGGTGAGCGCCTAGCACAATACGTTTTAGTTCCAGTTGTTCAAGCTGAATTTGAGCAAGTAGAGGAATTTGAAGAAACTTTACGTGGCGCTGGTGGCTTTGGTCACACAGGTAAACAATAAGTTTTTTGAAAATATTAACGAAAATCAAACGCCTGTTGAACAGGCGTTTCTTTTTACATCTTGAATGTTACACTGGATTATATTACAACACGCTTTACTCATATTCTTTTAACTTTTTTAGCAAACAAACCCTTCAAAAATTTTGAATAATCTATGTTTTTGCGATAGATCGGATTGATCTTTAAATAGAAGATACACTATGAATGTAAGACACTCATTTCCAAAAAGTATTTTTCGTGCTTACGATATTAGAGGCAAACTTTCTTACTTAACCGCGGACGTTGTTCGTTCGATTGCCTACGGATTGGCACAACAATACAAACAAGCAGAACAAACTCAATTAGTGATTGGCTATGATGCCCGTCTCACAAGCCCAGCCTATGCACACTTAATTGAAGAAATTTTAATAGAACAAGGTTTAGTAGTCACAAATATTGGCTGTTGTTCATCACCCATGATGTATTACATTGCGCGAGAGTTTGGCGGCAATGGCATTATGGTGACCGCAAGCCATAACCCAAAATCGGATAATGGTATTAAGTGGATTTTAAAAGGTGAGCCTCCGTCTCCAGAAATGATTCAGCAGGTTGGTGATGAAGCTCAAACTTATGTACCAGCCCATTCAATTTCTGTTCTTGAGTTAACGGCGGCTCAATTTAAAGCTGAGTTTTGCCAAAAATACCAGCAAGCCATTTTTAAAGATATTCAGTTAAAACGTCCTTTAAAAGTTGTTTTAGATGGTTTACATGGCTCTGCTGGACACTGCTCAAAAATAATATTGGAAAAAATGGGCTGCGAAGTGATTGCTTTACGAACCAATCCAAATGGAGAGTTTCCAGACCATGCACCTGATCCTTCACATGCAGCACATTTAAGTGATTTACGAAAAGCAATTATTGAGCAACAAGCAGATATTGGCATTGCCCTTGATGGCGATGGTGACCGTGTTGTTTTAGTCGATGAAAAAGCCCAGATATTGACCGCAGACCGATTGTTGTCACTTTTTGCGCAAATGTGTCTAGAGCAGCACCCAGAGCAAGAAATTGTTTTCGATGTGAAATGTTCACGCATGGTTCAAAAAACGGTTGAACAACTCGGTGGAAAAGCAAAAATGATCCGTACGGGAAGTAGTTTCTTGCGGGCTTATTTATCTCAGTCAAATGGACGCGCCATTTTTGGTGGAGAATATGCAGGCCACTACGTTTTTAATGATGGGCGTGGTTTTGGCTATGACGATGGTTTATATGCTGCATTACGTGTAATGGAATATTTTACCCAGTCTGATGCTACAACAATTTCCGAATTGTTTGCTCCTTATCCAGAAAGATGTTGTACAGAAGATACCTATATTGGCACGTATCAGTCCGATCCAAAGTATGTATTACAAGATATTGAAATTTTAAGTCATCGTTTAGGTGCTCGTATCAGTAAAATCGATGGCGTACGTCTTGATTTTGATGATGGTTTTGGCATTATTCGAGCATCAAATACTGGTGAATATTTTACAGTAAGATTTGACGCAGATAATCCTTTACGATTAAAGGAAATCCAGCAAAAATTTGTAGATATGTTGCAAGAGCACTATCCGCAAATTGCACAAGAACTTTCAGAGGCCTAAGTAAGGAGAGGCGTAATGCCCCAACATCAGCATATCGGTATCGACAAAGCAAAAATCTTGATTGAAGCTTTGCCGTATATTCAACGTTTTACTGGTAAAACGCTGGTGGTGAAATACGGTGGCAACGCGATGACTGATCCGGAGCTGGAAAGTTCATTTGCCCGAGATATCGTTTTACTTAAAACGGTAGGGTTAAATCCGATTGTTGTTCACGGTGGTGGGCCACAAGTAGACTCATTTTTAAAGCAGTTAGGCCGCGAGTCTGACCGTATTGACGGTATGCGTGTAACTGATGCTGCAACCATGGAAGTGGTTGAAATGGTACTAGGTGGTAGCGTAAATAAATCGATTGTTAACCTGATTAATAAACATGGCGGCCGTGCTATTGGTTTAACAGGTAAAGACGGTAATTTACTTCGTGCTCGTAAATTGCTTATGGAAAAGCAAGAAGAAGACGGTTCTATCAAACATATTGATTTAGGTATGGTCGGTGAAGTAACTGGCGTTAAAACAGATGTGTTGGAAATGTTTACCCAAAGTGACTTTATTCCAGTTATTGCACCATTAGGTGTAGATGAAGAAGGGAATACTTATAATATTAATGCCGATTTAGTGGCTGGTAAGGTGGCAGAAGCATTAGGTGCTGAAAAATTAATTTTGCTAACTAATATTAGTGGCGTGCTGGATGAAAACAAAAATCTGTTAACTGGCCTTACTACGCAAGAAGTTGATCGCCTCATTGAAACAGGCGTGATCTATGGTGGTATGATTCCTAAAGTAGGTTGTGCGCTTGATGCTGTTAAAGGCGGCGTTGTTAGTGCGCATATTGTTGATGGTCGCGTACCACATGCAACACTACTTGAGATCTTTACTGATCATGGGGTTGGAACACTGATTTCTAATCGCGCAAAAACTGCTTAATAAAACCGTTATTCTCAATAAAAAGATCACTCTAGGTGGTCTTTTTTTATACCAATTTAATTTGGTCATTTTTTTGTCATGAGCTTTGACTAGTGTAAGGGGTGTCACTAGGAGCGTTCATTATGCTGGAAAAATTTAATCAATATCGCCAAACCTGGACTTTACCTTTAAATCGTAATAAAGCAATAAATCAAACGCAATTTCGTTTTGAGTGGGTTGATAATTTAAAAGAATTACAAGATGTACAACGATTTCGTGCACAACAATTTAGCCAACAATTTGGAATTCATTTTGAAGATAACTTAGATCAAGACATTTATGATTTTGGTTGTGAGCATGCAGTCTTACGTGAAAAGTGGACTGGAGAAATTGTAGCGTATACCCGTCTAAAATTATTTCAAGGTCATGAGATCGCACAAAGCTACAGCGCACATGAGTTTGATATTGTTCCTCAGTTATCGCACCTTCCTAATGTGTTAGAAATAGGGCGTACCTGTGTCCATCCTCGCTTTCGTAATGGTAAAGCGTTATCGATGCTGTGGTTGAACCTTGCACCGAAAGTGCTATGGTCAATGCGCGCTAAATATTTGATGGGCTGTGTCAGTATTCATTTGCAAGATAATTTGGCTAGAGCGTACTACACGCATCGCCAGATTCAGCAATTATCTGAAAGCAAAACAATTGATATTCGTTCGAAAAAAATCTATGAGCCTGAATATCCTGAGTTCAGTTTTCCACAAGATGAGCGTATGCCAAAATTGTTCCAAATGTATTTGAGTATGCAGTCAAAACTATCTAAACAGGCATTTTTTGATGAAGAATTTAACTGTCTAGATTATTTTGTATTTCTGGAAGTGAATAAAGTGGCGACTTCATTTGTTATGAATAAAATGGGGCAGCGTTAATAATATGTCTTATTTTCTAATAGCCAGCACATATTGAGATTTGCAAGCAATTTTACTCTCATGCACAATAGAGTATATGAGGTAATTAGAAGTAGTTTAAAAGCGATATGTGCCAGCTATTAGGAATGAATTGTGCAACACCAACGGATATCACTTTTTCTTTCCGTGGTTTTTCACAGCGTGCAGGAATTACCTCAGATCATAGTGATGGATTTGGTATTGCATTTTTCGAAGACAAAGCTTGCCGACTATTCGTCGATAATCAGTCAGCAGTTGAATCTCCAATTGCTGATCTTATCCGTAATTATCCTATTAAATCGCGTAACGTGATCGCGCATATCCGCAAAGCAACTCAAGGTAAAATCACTTTAGAGAACTCTCATCCCTTTATTAGAGAGTTGTGGGGTCGTCATTGGATTTTTGCCCATAATGGTGATTTACATGATTTTAATCCACCACTAAGTGGACGTTTTACCCCTGTGGGTAATACAGACAGTGAACGTGCATTTTGTTATTTGCTTGATCAACTGGTTGAAGCTTTCGGTTATGAAGAACCGAGTCTTGATGAGATATTTGAAGTATTAGAAAAAATTTCTCCACAAATTGCTGAATACGGCACATTTAATTATTGTTTGTCGAATGGGAAGGCATTATTTAGTTACGCGATAACTAAATTACATTGGTTGGTTCGAGAATATCCATTTAATCAGGCTCATTTAATTGATTTAGATGTTGAGGTTGATTTTAGTCAGGTCACTACACCTGAAGATCGTGTGGCAGTTATAACGACAGAACCTTTAACACATAATGAAAACTGGACTGCTTATCAACCAGGTGAAATGATTTTATTTCAACATGGTAAGCCGATTAAAAAAGCAATTACTCATGTGGAAAGATTAAAATGCGAGCAGGAAAATCCAGAACTTAAGCGTATTACTCGTGCAGATCAGTATTAATATAAAGTATATTTAAAATGTATGAATAGAGATATTTATATATATTTCACATTTAATAGTAAGGTATTTTGTTTAAAAAATACTTTATTATTTTAGTTGGTTAATTTTTTAAAAAACAAATAAAAACAACAACTTGATTTAAATATAATTTTTATATGATAAAGCCGACAAAATAGCTTTGTTTTTATTTATATTCTTTAAATATATCATGAGGTTTATGCAACAGTCATTGAACATCATTGGGGAGATGTATGAAAATGAAATGGGCTTCAGAATATAATACGGGTATCGATGTTATTGATGAGCAACATAAACGAATACTTGATTATATTAATGAAATTGATGATGTAAAAGATGATGAAGATAGACGTCGTATTAAAGACGTTTTAGACAACATTATTGATTATACACAATCACATTTTACTTTCGAAGAAAGTTTGCAAGAGGAAGCTGATTATAAATATCGTGTACCACATAAACGTGTTCATGATTTATTTATTAAAAAAATAGAGTTATATCGTGAGCGTTTTGAAATGGGACATACTGTTGAAAAAGAGCTACAAGAAATTTTAGCAAAATGGTTAATCAATCATATTCAACATGACGATGCCGATTATGTGGGGGCAGTAAAAGAAAACATGATGGGAATTATTAGAGAAAAAGAAAAGAAGAAAGGGAAAAACTGGTTTGCTCGGTTTTTCGCATAACTTAAATAACAAAACTTATCATTTTAGTTAGCGCAGCAAACTATCGATTCGGTAGTTTGCTTTTTTTATTGAGCAAACTTTGATTTTCAGGCATGAGACGGGCAAAATATCTATAGTCTTTTTCAAGGAATGCATAATGCAGGACATACCTATGTCACGATGGTTATCGCCCCTGATGGCGTTTTGCTTATCTTTCATCATTATGGCGACATTGGCACCCGCTATGGGAATCCAGATTGATCGTCAAATCGATTTCTGGTTATTGTGGTTAGGCACAATGCTGTTATTGGCTCTGCCAGTTTGTTATTTGGAAATTGCCTTAGCAAAACGGTCGAAGACTACTGCCTTAAATGCTTTATCAAGTTTAACTCGTGAAGCAGATAGTTCACCAAAATGGCGTTTGGCTGGTTGGCTTGCAGTTATTTTTATTCCATTTTTAGCAGGGAATGTACTGAGTACTGCTGGCAACTTACTGACAGCACAGCTCAATAATAGTGTTTCTGGGCAAATTGTTTTTGCTGGTCTTGCTGTTGCAGCTTTAATTTTATCTTTTATTCCGCGTCAGATTTTAATTGTGCTAATGACAGTCGGCGTAATCGCTTCTCTTGTTTTAGCTAATACAATGGGAACGACTTTACAGCCTTGGCATTGGACAAATGTTGAGTTTAAAGAATGGGGTAATGCGACTGTACTTGCACTTGTTGCAAGTGGTTTAGGCTTAGGACTTTACTGGCAAAATAGCTTATCTGTAATTCACTCTCAAGAAGGTGCTACAAGAACTGCACTTCCAATCTGGTTGGCTCAGTTAATTGCTGTCGTTGCGTTTGGTTTCTTTTCTCTTCAAGCACAGCTTCCTGTTTTTACCTGGATTTTTACTGCGGTAATGACAACAGCTCTGTTTATTCAACTTGCGAAAGAACAGCTTGCTCAACGTCAACTGATGTACGTTTTACAATGGGTTGTCATTATTTTGGCAATTGCGGTTTGGGCTGTGCCTGAACTTCATGGCATCTTTACGCTGATTTTGATGCTTTGGGGATTACTCATTTGCCTCATCTATACAATTTTTGCTGGTTGGATTATGAAAATTAGCCATTTGCGTAAATCGATGAATTTTAGCAATGAGTTGTTCTATAACTTGTGGCGTATTGCAGTGCGTATTGTTTTACCGCTTTCAATTGTCATTGCCATGATTGCGGTCATTGGACAAATGATCTGATGGAAAAAGCTCAGCAAGTGTGGGTTGCTTTTGCAGCCCCAGAGCAACAGTTCTTAGTTGCTATTCCATTTGAAGCTGGTATGACTGCATTACAAGCGGTTGAGGCAAGTGGGTTGCAGACACAGGTAAGTTTGCCTGAGCCATTACAACTTGGTATCTTTGGTGCAAAAGTTGAGGCACATGCGATTTTACAAGCAGGTGATCGGGTAGAGGTCTATAGACCTTTAACTATTAACCCTAAAGATATACGCCGTAACCGCGCCGAGAAGAATCCTGTGGGACGATATATTAAAAGTAATCGCTTAAAGTAATAAGTCCCATAAATAAAACCCCTCGAAGTATTTCACTTGAGGGGTTTATTTTTATTAGAAAAAACGATTATAGTGGTGGGGCAGTTAAAATCGCTTCTTTAGAAGCAGGTAAACCTGGTTGCGATTCTGGAATAGTTTCTAAACCTTCAATTTTAGTTACTGTGCCAGTGCCATCAAAGTAAATTTTTAAATGCTGACCATGTGCTGCAGGAATTTTTGCCTTTTTAGCATAAGTTCCCGGGATATAGTTGTAAATGTAGTCCCAACGTAGAGGGTTGAGGGGATCAGTCACAGTTGGACTACCAAGCAAAAAACGCACTTGCTGGAAATTCATGCCGACTTGTACTTGAGAGGCCTGAGCTTTGGTCAAAGGAGTCCCTTGAGGAATATCAACCTTATATACACCAAAGATTGAACAACCAGCAAGGAGTGAAGTGACTAATAACGTCAGCACGAGTTTTTGCATTTTGCTACACTATCCCAATAAATTATGATGCATTTGATCAAAGGATAGATCATACTTCATCTAAATTCTATTGCCTATTCCAACTTGAGATTTGTTGAGAGACCTTTTTTCATGCCTATTTCCAATCAAGATTTGCGCAAAGCTGGACTTAAAGTTACCCTTCCACGAATTAAGATTTTGGAATTATTAGAAAATTCAAAGCAACATCATCTTAGTGCTGAAGATATTTACAAGACTTTGTTAGAACAAGGGGAAGATGTCGGTCTTGCGACAGTTTACCGTGTGTTAACACAATTTGAAGCTGCGGGTATCATTCAGCGCCATCATTTTGAAAATAATCATTCTGTTTTCGAAATTATGCAAGAAGATCATCATGATCATTTGGTTTGCTATAATTGCAACAAAGTTATTGAATTTACTAATGATGTTATCGAGAAGGAACAGCATGCTGTAGCAGAACAACATGGGTTTACCTTAACAGGTCACTCATTAAACCTCTACGGTTACTGTAACGAACCTGAGTGTCAGGAAGTGTTGCGCAAGAAATAATCGTTTTCACATAAAGAAAACAAATAAAAAAGGAAGGTTACGTTTAACCTTCCTTTTTTTATGAAGAAATTACTGTCGGTCGAAGGTTAAATGCTGATTTGTGCCTGCAATTTGATCAGGTCCTTCTTCGGCAAGCTTAATGGTCAAACGCAAATCGTTTGGTGAGTCGGCATGTTTTAATGCATCTTTATAGGTAATTTGGCCTGCTTTATAGAGATCAAACAACGCTTGGTCAAAGGTTTGCATACCGAGTTCACGCGAACGCTTCATTAAATCTTTAATTTCATGAATTTCGCCTTTACGAATGTAGTCTGAAATTAATGGCGAGTTAATCAAAATCTCAATGGCTGCACGACGTGAATTGCCATCTGGTGTTGGAATAAGTTGCTGCGCAATCATGGCTTTTAAGTTAAGCGATAAGTCCATGTAAAGCTGACTGTGGCGATCACTTTCAAAGAAGTGAATAATACGATCGAGCGCTTGGTTGGCATTGTTAGCGTGCATTGTGGCCAATACAAGGTGACCTGTTTCAGCAAAGCCGATGGCGTAGTCCATAACTTCACGAGATCGAATCTCACCAATTAAGATGACATCTGGTGCTTGTCGCAAAGTATTTTTTAAGGCAATTTCAAATGAGTCTGTGTCTATCCCGACTTCACGTTGAGTAATGATGCAGCCAGCATGTTCATGAATAAACTCGATTGGGTCTTCAATGGTAATGATATGACCTTTAGTATTGTGATTACGATAGCTAATCATTGAAGCCAATGAAGTCGATTTACCTGTACCTGTCGCACCAACAAAAATAATGATGCCGCGTTTAGTCATTGATAAATCTTTAAGAACGGGCGGTAACTGCAAGTCATCAATTGAAGGAATTTTAGTTTCAATTCGACGTAAGACCATGCCTGGCATGTCGCGCTGCTGAAAAGCGCTCACACGAAAGCGGGCCGTTTTATCACGGTTCATGATGGCAAAGTTACATTCACGAGTATCTGCAAATTCTTTGCGTTGTTTTTCGCTCATGATGGAATGTAAAAGTTGACCAATAACGTCCCCAGAAAGACTATTTTTTGAAATTGGAACAATTTGCCCGTTAATTTTCATAGATGGCGCAACACCATCTGTAATAAAAAGATCGGATGATTTTTTTTCAACCATGAGGTTGAGTAGGTCATTAAAATCCATATTTATTCTCTAATTATTTTTATAGGAATGATTCAGGCTGTTTTGCAGCAGTACGTGCAGTTTGTGGGCTAATCACACCACGAGATACCAAACCTTTTAAGCTTTGGTCGAGTGTCGTCATGCCATGATTTGCACCAGTCTGAATTGATGAATACATTTGTGCGACTTTATTTTCACGAATTAAGTTACGAATGGCAGGAATACCAATCATAATTTCATGTGCTGCGACACGTCCACCACCATTCTTTTTAAGAAGGGTTTGCGAAATAACAGCCTGTAAAGATTCTGACAACATGGCACGGACCATGTCCTTTTCTTCGGCAGGGAATACGTCAATCACACGGTCAATGGTTTTTGCAGCAGAAGTCGTATGAAGCGTACCAAACACCAAGTGACCAGTTTCAGCAGCAGTAAGTGCTAAACGAATGGTTTCAAGGTCACGCATCTCACCGACTAAAATAATATCGGGGTCTTCACGCAGTGCCGAGCGTAGAGCCTCATTAAAGCCATGCGTATCACGATGCACTTCACGCTGGTTAATCAAACATTTCTTCGACTGGTGTACAAATTCGATTGGGTCTTCAACAGTTAAAATATGGTCATAACGATTTTCGTTGATATAGTCCATCATCGCTGCAAGCGTAGTTGATTTCCCTGAACCTGTTGGTCCTGTAACTAACACAATACCACGTGGGTAATCACAAATATCTTTAAAGATTTGCCCTAAGCCTAAATCTTCCATCGTGAGTACTTTTGATGGAATGGTACGAAATACTGCGCCCGCACCGCGGTTCTGGTTAAATGCATTGACACGAAAACGCGCAACATTTGGAACTTCAAAAGAAAAGTCTGTTTCGAGCTTTTCTTCATAGTCACGGCGTTGTTTATCATTCATGATGTCGTAGACGAGACGGTGAACATCTTTGTGGTCTAGAGCTGGTAAGTTAATGCGACGGACTTCACCATCCACGCGAATCATTGGTGGCATGCCAGCAGACAAGTGTAAATCGGACGCGCCATTTTTCACAGAGAAAGCGAGTAGCTCTGTAATATCCATAATTTCCCCAAGTAAATCAAAATATGTCATTATTTTGTAGAATAATATACGGCTTTCACTGAGGCTTACCAACACCTCGCTTTAGGTGAAAAGCAAAAAAGTTTTTTGAAAATGAGAACCTTGTCAATGAATTACCTGCAAGATGCGCGACAGCACGTATTACAGCAAATCCGACGTGCTTGTGAACATGCTCAGCGTGCGCCTGAAACTGTGCAACTTTTAGCCGTATCAAAAACACATCCAAGTGAAAGTTTGCGTGAAATGTATGCAGCAGGGCAAAGAGCATTTGGCGAAAACTATTTACAGGAAGCTTTGGAAAAAATTGAAGCTTTAAAAGATTTAGAAATTGAATGGCACTTTATTGGTCATGTTCAGCGGAACAAGACTAAAAATTTGGCTGAAAAGTTTGATTGGGTACACGGTGTAGATCGTTTAATTATTGCTGAGCGATTATCTAATCAAAGGCTTCGAGATCAATCTGACTTAAATATTTGTTTGCAAGTGAATATTGACGGGCAAGATAGTAAAGATGGTTGTGCACCAGATGAGGTTGCCGAGTTAGTTGCTCAAATTAGCCAATTACCCAAAATAACACTACGTGGTTTGATGGTGATTCCAGCGCCAGACAATACTGCTGCTTTTGCAGATGCTAAGGCCTTGTTTGATTTGGTGAAAGAAAAACATGCTCATCCTGAAGACTGGGATACTTTAAGCATGGGAATGTCGAGTGATTTAGAGGCCGCAATAGACGCAGGTTCAACCATGGTACGTGTAGGGACAGCTTTATTCGGTGCTAGAGACTATTCGCAAAAAGGATGATGTACGCTATTTCGTACGTTCATTGCGTCCTTTTGCGGCTATGGCGGGAAGTGGTTTTCACTTATTATGAATTCATCAGGAGACAGGATGTTTCTAAGAATAACAATAAACAGTGATGAATGGATGCATACAGGTACGACAGGAGTTATACCAACGCAGATTCTAAAAAAGCCCCGACAGGATGTCGGGGCTTTTTAGTTTTAACCAATGACCTCGATGGTACTTGCGCCAGCACCAAGTGGCTTCACTTGAATTTGTACAGGAATACGTTCATGCATTTCTTGAATGTGCGAGATGAGAACAACCTGACGACCCTGATTTTGTAATTGATCTAAAGCATTCATTACCATATGTAAAGAAGATGCATCTAAGGTTCCAAAACCTTCATCAATAAACAGAGATTCAATTTTCATTGAACCTGAAGCCATATTGGCAATGGCTAAAGATAAGGCGAGGGCTGTCAAGAAGGACTCACCACCCGATAAAGATGAAACCGAACGCATTTCTCCGTCCATATCGTGGTCGATAATGGCGAGACTTAAAGATTGGTCAAGGCGTTTTAGGGTATAGCGTTGGGAAAGCATTGCCAGTTGCTGATTGGCATGTTCAACTAAAATATCTAGATGATATTGCTGGGCATAGTCACGGAACTCTTTGCCTTTTGCATCACCAATCAGACCTGAAATTTTGCTCCAGCGATGTTCTTCTTGCTGAATGTTTTGAATTTGTTCAGCATATTGTTGCTGTTTCGCAAGGTTTTGCTGGTGCAGCTCTAACTTCAGTTTCAGCTGATCACGAACTTCCAGTTGGGCTTTAAGCTCTGTAATATTTTCTTGAATCAGGTTCAGGAGCTTTTCAAATTCAATATTTGGTTGAGTTTGTAAGTGATCGGACAATTGCTCTTGCATAGTTTTAAGCGCAGAAGAGGCTTCACTGAGTAGACGTTCTGCCTGATTAAGACGGTTACGGATATCTTGTTCTTGTGCTGAATTAATCTGTATTAACGCCGTAAAGTCCTGCGCCTGAAAACCAGAATGCTCGTTTAACCAGTTTTGAATTTGCGCATTAATCTGTTGTTGATGTTGCTCGGTGTGTTGGTGTTGATGCTTGAGCTGATCTAACGCCTGTTTTTGTTGCTCGAAGTGCTGTCTGGTCTGTTCAAAACGTTGTTTAGACGCATGATAAGCCGTTTGTTGATGCTGACGTTTGGCATCATGCTCAATTAACCAATCATGAGGCTTAAGGTCAGAAAGGCCTGTCATTTGCTGAATGAGCGATACCGCTCTTTCATTATTTTGTTGCCCCTTGAGTGTAATGTCTTTGAGATTTTGGTCGATCTCATTAATTTGTTTGATCATTTGCTCAAGGTTGGCAGCTAACATTTTTAGTTCTTGTTGTTGCTGTTCAAAACGCTGAGAAAGCTGTTCTTGTTGTTCAAGTTGCTTAGCACGTGCATCAAGCATAGACCAAGTCTGCTTAGCTGTTTGGCTACTCGACTGCTGCCATGCGTGCTGCTCGGATTCAGATAGGCACTGAACAATATGCTGAACTTGCTGTTGCCATTGCTGTGCCGTATTGAGCAAGCTTTCACTACGCTGAACATGTTGAACCAACTGGTTCTGCTGCTTAATCGCTTGGGTTAAACGCAAGTTTTCTGAGTCAAATGAACTTATTGCAATTTGAGCTGCTTGTCTAAGCTCATTAAGCGTTTGCAATATTTGTTCTGAAGATTGAGCAATATCAATTTGCAATTGGTTGAGACTTAATTGCTGGACAAGATCTTGCTGCAAGTTTGCTTGTTTGGCTTTAAGTTGAGATAAATATTTTTGAACTTGTTCGAGCTCAGCACGACACTGGGTAAGTGTCTGCTGTTCGCTTTGCCACGTGTTAAATTTAGTTTGCTCTAGCGCTACTGCCTGTTGTTCTTGTTGTTGCTGCAAGTCGAATAAGGCCTTGGAAACTGTGCTGTCATCAATACGGTAGGGGTGATGCGTGCTGCCACAGACTAAACAAGCTTCGCCTTCTTTAAGATTGGCTCTTAACTGTTCAATATTTTCAGTATGTAATAAACGTTGTTGTTGCAAGATGTGCTGTAATTTTTCACGCTCTATTTTTGCTGTTTGGTAGTCTTGCTCAGCTAACTGGCAAACGGTTTTTAGCTGCTGTTCTTGAGCTGAGGTTTGGCTATATTTTTCGGTGAATTGCTGAAGCTCAGCATATAGCTCATGATAAATTTTAATTTTTTGTTGAATGAGGTCTAGCTGAGTAATTTGAACAAGCTTTTGTTCTTTAGCTTTACGCTGTTGCTCAAGTTTTACCTCAATCTGTTCAACCGTACCCACCGAAGTCGTCAGTTGTTCAAGTTCACTTTTAGCTTCCGATAGCTTTTGACGAGCAAGAGGAGGGTTTCCAAGCTGTTGTTCAATTGCTTCGTAGTTTTGAATAAATTGCCCGAGTTGATGCAAATGTGCTGAAAGGCCTTTATCTAATACAGCATATTGCCCAGTCTGAGTAAGCTGTTGTTGCAGATGGATTTGATTTTGTTGAAGCTGCTCAATCTGTTGTTGAACCGTGTTTTGCTGTTGTTGCAACGGGCTGAGTTTCTGCTCTAGAACATTTCTTTTTTCTTTGCACTTTTTATATTCATCGGCAATAAATGTGCGCTCTTGAATAGACTGTCGAACCTGATTTAAAGCAGGTTGATGCTGTTGCTCAAAATCGAGCATTTTTTTGAGCTCTTGCTCTGCTGATTGATATTGTTTTTGTCCAGTTTCAAAAATTTGTACCAAATCATTAAACTTAATTTGAGCTTGCTGAATTTGCGGCTCAAGTTGTTGCAAGGTTTGTAAATTTTGCGTCTGCTGAAAGACCTGTGGGCGTATTTCAGAGAAAACTTCTAGTCGTTTTAATTGCTCACGTTCACCCGCAAGTTGCTGATGATGGTTTTGCTGGGTTTGAAACTGTTGCTGTTTAGCTTGAACCTCAAGTTCAAGTTTGGCTTTGCGTTCAAACCATTGTTGTTGTTTATCCAACACATTTTTTTGTTGTTCTAATTTTTGATAGTTCTCTTGAGCTTGCTGATATTGTTCGGTAAATGCTGCGATTTCTTCATCAGATAAAATCTCAATATGACCTAAAAACTCTTCAAGTTGTTTACGCTGTTTGGCAATATCTGCTGTTTTACGAAAAGCCAGTTCACCAATTTTGGCAAAAATGCTGGAGTTTGTCAGGTACTCAAGTAGTTCACCGCGTTCACTATCTCGTGCTTTTAAAAACGCCGTGACTTCTGATTGGGCAAGTAAAACAGCACGGGTAAATTGTTCAAATGAAAGCTGGGTAATTTGTTTAACTTTTTCATCAACTGCTTTGGCTTTGTCGGCAAGTACCACGCCATCGGTCAGGCATTTTAAATGGCGTTGCACACTTTGTAATTTACCATTTGGGTTTTCACGCGCACGTTTAATTTCCCAGCGTGCTAAATAGCGTTTTTGATCTTGTGCAATAAAACAAAGTTCAGCAAAACCATGTCCTGTACCGCGGCGTAAAACAGTTAAAGGCGAATTGGTGAGTAACTCTGAACCATCAACATCTTTTAATTTACCATCGCTGTCTTTAAGGCGAGGGACCCGATTAAACAGGGCCAGACACATCGCATCTAAAATGGTCGACTTACCTGCGCCAGTTTTACCCACAATGGCAATTAAGCCTGCGTGAGCTAGAGGTGCGCTTTCAAAATCAATAAAGTGCTCATCAGAAAGAGATGCCAGATTTTTTATACGAATAGATAAAATTTTCATGACATGTCCTTAAGGGGTTGCATCATTTTCAAGATTTTTTTGTGCTTCTTGTACTAGACTCAGAAAATCTTTTAAGACTGCATCATCGGCACTGTAACCTTGTTTTTCCCAGATATTTTGAAAGAGTTTTTCTGGTGTGGGTGGTTCAAGTGCAATTTGCTGAGCGGTATCGGTGTCCGAAGCATCTTGGCTCACATATTGACGTGAAATACGCACTAAACGATAGCGGTCAGGTGGCAATGCGGCTTCAAACTGTTGGCGTAAATTAGGCTGTGGTGGCGTTAAACTATAATATTCAATATCGACATATTCACGATGGTCAATATTTTCAACAATGCCGTGAGGCAAGGCTTTGAGTTGTTGCAGCACTTCGTTTAACTCACCACGAATACGATGTAACTGGATACAACGCGGAATTTCAACAGCTTCAAACTGCAAACGGTGGTCTGCCTCTTGAGCAGGTTCAATTTTGACTTCAACCACTTGGTGTTTATAGTTAATTTCACTAAAAGAAAGTGGAATAGGTGAACCGCTATAACGAATGTGCGGCTGACCCACTTTTTGTGGTTTATGCAAATGTCCTAAAGCTACGTAATCAATTGCATCTTCAAATAAAGTCGTTGAAAGCGCCTCTTCATTACCAATAATAATTGGGCGCTCAGAGTCGGATGTTTCTCCACCTTGCATGTGGGCATGCGACATCAAAATAAGTGCTTGGTCTGGTGTTTTACGACGTTTTGCTTCGGCAATGAGTTGCTGGTGCAAATAGGCAATCGCATTTTTGCTGTTGGTGGTATGTTCATTAAAGCCCGTAATTTCGGCAGAGCGTAAAAAAGGTAGGGCAAGACACCACGCTACAATATCCTGATTTTGATTATAAATAGGCAAAAGCAACCGATCGAGATCTAGAGTTTTATCTTCATTCCAGCGAACCACGCCCACGGTTTTTGCATTGTATTTTTCTAATAGCGGTTCGACCTGTTCAATACGGTAGCCTGAGTCATGGTTACCCGCAATCATGAGCGTTTGCATGTGCGGTGCAAGGCGATGTGCATCTGCTAAAAATTGGTAGAGTTGTTTTTGTGCTTGTGAACCCGGATTAATCACATCAAAAATATCGCCGGCAATGAGCAGAGCATGAGGTTGTTTTTCTTGAATTTGAGTGAGTAACCAACTTAAAAATTGTTGGTGTTCGTAGTGACGTGAATGATTATAAAAAAACTGCCCCAAATGCCAGTCAGAAGTATGTAGAAAATGTACGGACATAGAAACAGACATCAAGCCAAAATAAACACAGATACGTTAGCATAAATTGGCAGGAGATTTTATCAAGACATTTTAAAGTGCTCGATATTTAAGCCTAAGCTGAAATCTGAATTAATTTTGTCACTTTAAACTTTGCTTTGTTACTATCAGTTCAAACAATGAACTTTGAGAACAAAATGACCATTCATAAATACGAAGTGAAAATACAGTGGGAAGGCAATATAGGTACAGGCACTTCATCTTATCGTTCATATAAACGAGACTTTAGTATTCAACATCCTCAAAAAGCCACTATTCAAGGTTCATCAGACCCTGCCTATTTAGGTGATGTGACCAGATGGAACCCAGAAGATTTATTGGTTGCTTCTGCCTCAGCTTGTCATAAGCTTTGGTATTTGCACCTATGTGCAGTCAATCATATTCACGTTGTGAGTTATGTTGACCATGCACTTGGCTTTATGGAAGATGCAGATCCAGTTAAACGCGGTCACTTTACTCAAATTACTTTAAGACCAGAAGTTGTTTTAGAAAAAGGTGCCGATCAAGAGCTTGCTGCAAAATTGCATGAAGAAGCGCATCACGAATGTATGATTGCCAATTCGGTGAATTTCCCAATTACATGTGAAGCCAGTTTTAGCTTTGCCGAAGAATAAATAGTAAATAGCCACCGATAAAAATGAGGTGGCTATAAATTAGAAAATAAATAAATTGGTTAAATAAGATATTTAAGCAGCATTTTCATCAACTTGAAAAATACCAAAAACGTTGTGGTCTAAATCGACAAAGTAACCATGCCAAGCACGACCGGGAATGGCGAATTTATCCATAGCGACAATACCACCTTGCGCTAAAATTTTTGCGGCAATTTCATCAAAGTTTTCGACCTGAACCGAACAGGTAAATGCATTGGTGCCATATTCCATCGGCGGCGTTTGAGCAGGGCGTTTTAAAAGGCCACCCATAATTGAGGGTGTTTCTATACGGTAATATTCAATTGGTAAACTTTCATCGAGTTTAAATTGCCAGCCAAACACAGCTTGATAAAACTGCGCATCGCGGGCAGGGTTTGAAGACTGGATTTCAAAATAGGCAATGTTGTTCATATTATTAAAAACATATTTTTATGGTGTAAAAAGTATACGCATAGCCTTTATGACCATGAAACAACTATTGTGTATGGTGAGCGTAAACTAAATGAAAGTACCAGAAAATAAAAACCGACGATTCGAGTGATGAGAGAATCGTCGGTCAAAAACTTCATCAAGGGTTTCGGCTGCTAACAAAACCTAATCTGAAGGAAGAAAAGAGTCGTAATGAAAGGTCACCGATACAATTCTGCGGATGCCGTGCAAAGGAAGTATTCGGTTGCTGCGACCTTATTACCCTATATAACGTCAAGAGATTCGGATTGGTTGACAGAAAAATGAAAAAAAATCGAAAAAAATTTATAATTATTTTTTGAACCCATAAATTAGGCAAAAAGATGACCAAATTACGCTCTTACTTTCTCTGGTTTTTTGCTTTATGCATAGGACTCACCTTAATTGTAGGTGTCGTTGCAGCACTATTACCAGCGAGTGTAGGTGGTATTTTAACAGCGGTTCCATATTTAGGCGCAATGATTTTTGTCTTGTTTAAATTTTTAAAGAAAGAGCGCCGTGCACCCACTGTACAAGAAAAAAAGAAATTTACTTTAGGTTTTACCCTGATTTTTTGGGGCTATAACTTGTGTGGTGTTTTATTCGGCCTATTTTTATTTGCAAGAAAAGACCCAGAGATTTTGCAGAACTTTATGCTTTACCTGAAACAGCCTCAGTTTTTAAGCATTATGTTGATTATGCTTTTAATGTTAGCGATCCCGCTTTATTTGATTACCTATTGGTTTTATGGGAAACAGGCACAGCGAATGGCAAGCAAAATGTTTAATGTGCAATAGATCACTACAAAAACCAATACGATTAGACATGAATTATTTTTATACAATCAAATAAAACTTGTGTCCTCAGTTTTGGAGGAAATATGAATAAGAATGTATTAATTACGGGTGCTAGTGGCTTTATAGGAACTCATTTAATTAAGTTCCTACTGCAAAAAAATTATAACGTGATTGCTGTTACGCGTCAGGCTGGGAAGAAATCTGACCAGCCTGCCTTGCAATGGGTGCAAAAGTTCGAAGATATTTCGACACGTCAAATTGACTATGTCGTGAATTTGGCAGGCGCAAATATTGGTGAAAAACGCTGGACCGAATCACGTAAAAAACAACTCATTGAAAGCCGAGTAAACACGACACGAAAGTTATATGCATGGCTAAAGCAATCTGAAATTTTTCCGGAAGTAATTGTGTCTGGTTCTGCAATTGGTTATTACGGAATAGATGATCAAGAAAAGTGGGCAGAGGTGTGCACCGAACAAAGTTCACCACAGCCTATTTTTATGTCTGAGCTTTGCCAAGAGTGGGAGCGAGCAGCGTTAGCAGATACTCGGCAAAATACTAAAATCATTCGCTTAGGTGTTGTGTTTGGGCAGGGCGGTGGCATCTTGCCTAAAATGTTGCTTCCTATTCGATTCAATTTAGTCGGTCAAATTGGTCACGGTCATCAGCCTGTGGTTTGGGTTCACATAGAAGATGTGTTAAGCGCAATCGAGTTTATATTTAACCATCCTCAATCTGCTCAGATCCATAATGTAGTGGCGCCAGAAAATGTGACTCAACAAGCTTTTGTTGAACAAGCTGCTGCGGTACTCAATAAGAAACCACTGTTGTCAGTACCAAGCACGGTTTTCCGCTGTTTGTTAGGGGAACAGTCACAATTGATCTTAAATGGGCAATACGTTAAACCTGCAGCCCTGCAAGCAGAAGGATTTGAGTTTGCATATCCTCAGTTAAAAATAGCTTTAGAGAATGTACTCGCGTCAGGCTAAGATTTTATTTTGCAAACGCTCTGGTGAATATGCTTTGGCATCAACTAAGGTCGGTTGACCCAGCATAAGCTGACGGAGCAATTGTGCAGAGCCTGCACCCATACATAACCCATTTCTAAAATGACCGAAGTTTGCCCATAGGTTATCCATTTCAGGCATTTTGCCAATGTATGGAACGCCATTTGGTGAACTTGGTCGAAGTCCTGCCCAGCGCTGTACGATCGGGAAATCGGCCAGTTCAGGCACCATTTCTAAGCAAGCTTCTAAAATATTGTGTTGGGTTGTTTCGTCGGTGGAAGTGTCAAAACCACGATGTGCCATGCTCGAACCACACACAATATGACCGTCGATACGAGGAATCAAATACATCACTCGATTCATACACATGGTCGGTAGCCAGTGAGCAGGGGTTTTAAATAACAACATTTGACCTTGAACAGGTTCGACTGGAATTTCGAGTTGTAATTGTGAGTTCCAGTAATGGCTCCAAGCGCCCGAAGTTATTACAAAATGATCTGCTGTATGTTTGCGACCATCTTCGGTTTGGAGCGCTTGTATAACATCACCGTGTTGAATCAGTTTTTTAACAGCAGCGTGTTCAAAAAACTCAACATTTGGATGTTGTTTTAAATAGCTAATCAGCGACTGTAAAACGCGTGGATTACGAATATTAGAGAGTTCAGGGAAATAAATGGCTTCTTGAAACTGATCGGAAATATGCGGATTGACTTGCTCTAAGGCATCTCGCTGTAAATATTCGCAGCGTTGCATGGGTTCTTGATGTTGATCGGCGTAGGAAAGCCCGACGTCAAAATCTTCTTCATCAAAAATCAGCATGCCTGTGTCATGAATTTCAAAATCAATCCCTGTAACAGGGGAGAGTTTTTGGTTCCATGCTTGATAAGAGGCTTTACCAAATTGAGCAAGTTGGTTCACTGCATGCACATAGCGCCAAGGGTACATCGGAGAAAGAATTCCGCCGCCAGCCCATGAGGCTGCTTGTCCCGCTTGTTGTTGATCAAAAATGCTGACCGTACAGCCTTGTTCAACCAACTCCAGCGCAGACATTAATCCACTAATGCCCGCACCAATGATTGCAATATGCATGCAGTGTTATCCTTTCTCTGCGAACTTAGTTCATTTCCTTGAGTTTTTCGGCAGCAGTTTCTGCAAAGTAAGTCCAGATCCCATCTGCACCAGCACGGCGGCAGCACATGAGTGATTCTAAAATCACTGAGTCTGATAACCAGCCATTTTGAATTGCGCCCGCTAACATCGCGTATTCGCCACTCACTTGATAAATGAAGGTTGGAACACCAAAGGTATCTTTCACTTCACGTACCACGTCCAAATATGGCATGCCCGGTTTTACAATTACCATGTCGGCGCCTTCTTGAATATCAAGCGCGATTTCATGTAAAGCTTCGGCACGGTTGGCAAAGTCCATCTGGTAGTTATATTTATTACCACCTTTTAGGTTGGATGCAGAGCCAACAGCATCACGGAACGGGCCATAGAAGCTCGACGCATATTTCGCAGAGTAAGCCATGATGTTGGTATAGATGTGACCGTTGGCTTCTAAAGCTTGACGAATTGCGCCAATACGGCCATCCATCATGTCACTTGGTGCAACCACATCAGCACCTGCTTCAGCATGACTCAACGCTTGTTTAATCAAGCATTCTACAGTCTCGTCATTCAGCACATAGCCAGTGTCATCAATAATGCCGTCTTGACCATGTGTAGTGTATGGGTCGAGGGCACCATCAGTAATTAACACCATTTCTGGTAATTCTTTTTTAAGTAAACGGCAGGTGGTTTGGACTAAACCATCTTCATGCCATGCAGCTTCTGCGGTCAGGCTTTTATCTTCTTGAGGCGTAACTGGAAAAAGAGCCAGTTTTGATACGCCTAATTCCAGAAGTCTTTCAGCTTTTTTCAGTAATAAATCTGCCGACAAACGCTGAATGTTTGGCATACTTGGAATATCTTGGGTCTGATTTTGTCCCGGTAATACAAATACTGGATAAATCAAGTGATTGGTAGTGAGCTGTGTTTCGCTGACCATCGCACGCAACTGGTCATTTTTACGAATACGGCGCATGCGAGTGGCTGGAAATGCAGGACGATTGAACGTATAAGTCATAACAATCTCGATGTTCGGTATTACACTAGGATAGGTTGGCGGATATTCCATTACTGTCAACCGACTGCTGTATTGTAGCCCCATAATGCTGGATTTGTACAAAATTATGGGTGTTTATCATGCTTTTAAATTTAGGCAACGTATGAGTGATGAAAAGAAAAATTGGACTGGGAGCATTCATTTAGGTGCAAAAACTGACCTGAATGTAGTTCTTAAGCAATTATGTAAGGCGTTTAATAGCTCTCCTTTTTTTAAGCATAGTGGAATGATTATGCGTGTGGTGGACGGGCAGATTGAAGGCTATATCGAGATGCAACCCGACCTGATTGGCAATCTGGCATTTCAGATTTTGCATGGTGGAGTTGCTGCAACCTTGCTCGATAGCATTGGCGGTATTGTGGCAATGGAACACTTATATCGTCGTTCAACGCCGGAAACTTTAACCGAGACCATTAAGCAAGTGTCGCGTTTAGCAACTGTCGACATGCGTGTAGATTATTTGGCGCCGGGGCGTGGTAAATACTTTATTGCACGTGCCGAAGTTCTGCGTTTAGGTCGTAAAGGCTGCACCATGCGCATGACCATGGTCAATGATGAAGGCAAAGCAATTGCTGCGGGTATTGCTTCATACGCCTATTAAATTGCTCATTTAAGTAGTTAAAAAGCGCCAAGTGCGCTTTTTTTAGTGTTTGAAAAGCAGGAATTTTCACAAAAACTTTGAGATAAACATTAATTTAATTAGAACGAACGCATTAGTTATAATTTTTTATTCTCATATCATGAGGTTTTAGCGTTAAAATTAGCTCCTTTGACAATGCGGTATGTCTTGTTTATAGAAAAATAAAAACTCTATAACAAGGTGTAGTGCGAGATTGATGGCAAAGCCAACCCATCTTTAGGAACATACCATGACTGATGCACAAAGCAATGTACAAGAAACAGTGCCAACAACATCTGCCTCGGATGACAACAATCAAAACAAGCGCAAAAAATTTCTTGGTTTTTTTGCGCTGATTTTATTGATCGCCGCTATTTTATATGCAATCTGGGCATTATTTTTAAACAACTCCGTGAGTACGGATAATGCCTATGTCGGTGCAGAAACGGCTCAAATCACTTCAATGGTAAGCGGGCAGGTCGCTCAGGTTGTGGTAAAAGATACCCAAACAGTACATCGTGGTGATGTGCTGGTTCGTATTGATGATCGTGATGCCAAAATTGCATTGGCTCAAGCTGAGGCAGAGCTTGCCAAAGCAAAACGCCAATACAAACAAACTGCGGCAAACAGTAGCTCTTTAAACTCTCAAGTTGTGGTTCGTGCCGACGAGATTACCAGTGCCAAAGCGCAAGTTGCTCAAGCGCAGGCTGACTACGACAGAGCTGCTTTAGAGCTGAATCGCCGTGCGCAACTTGCCGCGTCTGGTGCAGTGTCTAAAGAAGAACTCACTAAATCACAAAGTGCAGTTGAAACAGCTAAAGCAGGGCTAGAGCTTGCCAAAGCAGGTTTAGCGCAAGCATCTTCAAGCCGTAAAGCTGCCGAAAGCACTTTTGCAGCGAACGAAGCTTTAATTCAGGGTGTAAGTGAAACTTCAACACCTGATGTACAAGTTGCACAAGCACATGTTGAACAAGCTCAGCTTGATTTGGAACGTACCGTGATTCGTGCGCCAGTTGATGGTGTGGTCACGCGTCGTAATATTCAAGTAGGGCAACGTGTTGCACCGGGCACCAGCATGATGATGATTGTGCCGCTCAATGATTTATATGTAGATGCTAACTTTAAAGAAAGTCAGTTGAAAAAAGTCCGTCCGGGTCAAATCGTCACACTTACTTCAGATTTATATGGTGATGATGTTGAATATCACGGCAAAGTGATGGGCTTCTCTGGTGGTACAGGCTCTGCCTTTGCCTTAATTCCGGCTCAAAATGCAACAGGTAACTGGATTAAAGTAGTTCAACGCTTACCGGTTCGTATTGCACTTGACCCGAAAGAACTTGCTGAACACCCACTGCGTGTTGGCTTGTCGATGGAAGCAAAAGTCGACTTATCTGCGAAGTAAACGCTTATGAAAACGCAAACACCTTTTGCCGAACTAAGCGGTGGCCGTTTATTACTGGCAGCGTTTGTTATTGCCTTGTCGAACTTTATGGTCGTACTCGATACGACTATTGCCAACGTATCTGTACCGCACATTACCGGTAACCTTGCTGTTTCCAGTACACAAGGGACATGGGTCGTTACCTCGTATGCAGTTGCAGAAGCAATTTGTGTACCTTTAACGGGTTGGCTTGCGGGCCGCTTTGGAACTGTTCGGGTTTTTATTTTTGGCCTGATTGGTTTTACGATTTTTTCTTTCTTGTGCGGCCTAGCAAACTCATTAGGCATGCTGGTATTTTTCCGTATTGGACAAGGTCTATGCGGTGGCCCACTTATGCCACTCAGCCAAACCTTGCTCATGCGTATTTTCCCTAAAGAAAAACATGCACAGGCGATGGGCCTCTGGGCAATGACCACAGTGGTTGGGCCAATTTTAGGACCAATTTTGGGTGGTCTGATTAGTGACAACCTGTCTTGGCACTGGATTTTCTTTATTAACATACCTGTCGGCATTATTTGTGTTTTAGCGGCAATCCGTTTGCTCAAACCAGCCGAAACAGAAACCATTTCTTTAAGAATCGATACGGTCGGATTAGGTCTGTTAATACTCTGGATTGGTGCGCTACAGCTCATGCTCGATTTAGGGCACGAACGCGACTGGTTTAACAGTACGAGCATTGTGGTACTCGCTTTAACCGCCGTCATTGGCTTTGTGGTGTTCCTCATATGGGAGCTGACCGATAAGCATCCCGTCGTGGATGTAAAAGTATTCCGGCATAGGGGCTTTGCAATTTCGGTACTGGCCTTGTCGCTCGGCTTTGGAGCGTTCTTTGGCAGTATTGTACTGATACCGCAGTGGCTGCAAATGAACCTTTCCTATACCGCCACGTGGGCCGGCTATTTAACTGCAACCATGGGTTTTGGTAGTTTGACTATGTCACCGATTGTGGCAAAGCTTTCGACTAAACATGACCCACGAGCACTTGCAAGCTTTGGCCTGATTTTGCTGGGTGCTGTGACCTTAATGCGGGCGTTCTGGACCACAGACGCCGACTTTATGGCATTGGCTTGGCCGCAAATCTTGCAAGGTTTTGCTGTACCGTTCTTCTTTATTCCACTGTCGAACATTGCACTCGGTTCGGTGTTGCAGCAAGAAATTGCATCTGCGGCGGGCTTAATGAACTTTTTAAGAACCATGGCAGGGGCAATTGGTGCTTCAATTGCAGTCACCGTGTGGGATGACCACGCCAAAGTTGCGCGTAGTGAAATGGTGTCAAACCTAAATACTGCTGAAGTTCAAAATAACCTTTTGCAAAATGGTTTTACGGCTGACTCGACTTTAGGAATCATTTCAAACCTCGTCGATAAAGAAGCGATTACCATGTCGGCAAATCATGTGTTTTTACTATTTGCGATGGTGTTTGTCTTTGCGGGGCTGGTCATTTGGCTGTGTCCAAAACCCAAAGGGGACATTGGCGGAATGCCTTCTCACTAAACATCAAAAGCATCTCTTCGGAGGTGCTTTTTTTAGCTCTATTAAAAAATAGAGCGAGTCTATAAATGGCAGATTTTGCCTGTATTTAGGGAAATAAAGCATGCCAGAATCGGGCAAATCAGTTATAAAAGAGTGTGATATCAAGCAAGGAGGCACAAGACAGGGCACAGGATAAAATGCCCTTAAACATTCAATATTATAAAACCTTATTTTTATCAAAGATTAAAAAAACTTAATACCTGAAAACAAAGAAGCTTGCATGGCAATTGCATGGATAGGCAGGCGTATATATTGGAGTTATCACGTGAATAAAAGATATTCATTTTTGTTCAGTAGTTTATTAGCAGTCGGTTTATTACAAGGATGTGGAGATGACTCCTCGTCAGATCAGCCCAAGGATGATTCAAACACAACCCCGCCCAATTTAATTGTTGATAATGACCCCACCAGTTGTAGCAAACTGGCACAAGACGGTTCAAGCGTGGTGGTCGGTTCAAACCAAAATGGTGACCCAGCCGCGCCTGAGGGTGCATCGGGTTATAGACTCGGTAACACGATTAAATACGCAGATAAATATATGGTGGTGGCAAACACACCACTTGCGGTAAAAGCCGGCTGTGATGTTTTAAGAGCAGGCGGTAGCGCAGTCGATGCAGCCGTTGCCGTACAAGCGGTGCTTGGTTTGGTCGAGCCACAATCGAGCACGATTGCTGGTAGTGGTTTTATGATGTATTACGATGCTAAAACTAAAAAAGTCACTGCTTATGATGGTCGTGAAACCGCACCAGCCGCAGCTAATGAATATTATTTAATTCGACAAGATATATATGACCCAAATTCACCAACACCTGTACCAAGTGCCCGCCGTAGTGGTCGTTCAATTGGTGTACCAGGTGTGATGCGTTTGCTTGAACAAGCACAAAAAGAACATGGTAAACTCAAATGGAACCAGCTTTTTGGTGAAGCGATTGGTTTAGCTGACAACGGTTTCCGTATTCCGGGGCGTTTAGCAGATGCAATTGCAAGTAATGCAAACAATTTAGCGCTTGATGCAAATGCAATGGCGACCTATTTCTACCCAGATGGTTCACCTCGTAAAGTGGGTGAAACCATGACCAATAAAGCCTATGCAAAAACCCTAGAAGCACTTGCCACGCAAGGCGCAAATGCATTGCACACTGGCCCAATTGCCCAAGCGATTGTGGCAAAAGCAGGCCAGACGATGGGGGATGACCCAGCACGAACTCCAATTACCCCAAGTTTGATGACTTTGCAGGATTTATCGAGCTATGAGGTTAAAAAACGCGACCCGATTTGTACAACGTATCGTGACCGTTACTATGTGTGTACCATGCCGCCTCCATCTTCGGGAGGGATTGCGGTTGCACAAACGCTGGGTATTTTAGAAAACTTCGATATGTCGCTCTATCCACCTAAAAACCCAGAAAATGAAGGCGGTGTGCCGGATGTAATGGGCGTGCATTTAGTGTCTGAGGCAGAACGTTTGGCCTACGCTGACCGTGATAAATATATGGCAGACACTGACTTTGTTGCTTTACCAGCACAGGGTATTCCAAGCTTTATTGATAAAAATTACTTAAAGCAACGTGCAGCACTGATTGATCCGAACCAGAGTATGGGCGTTGCGCCAGCAGGCAATTTCAACCCAGCTTCGGGTGTCGACACCACTGTTGAACACGGAACAACTCAGTTTACGATTGTAGACGCCTATGGCAATGTGGTTTCAATGACATCAACTGTTGAATCGAGCATGGGTTCATTCCACATGGTAGATGGTTTCTTGCTGTCAAACCAGTTAACTGACTTTAGCGCTAACCCGTTTGATAGCACTGGGGCACTGGTTGCCAACCGTGTGGAAGGTGGCAAACGCCCACGAAGTACCATGGCGCCAACCTTAGTGTTTAAAGGCACCACGCCAGATGAGTTTTATATGGCAACAGGTTCACCAGGTGGCGGCACCATCATTCAATATGTGGTTAAAACTTTGGTGGGTGCGCTGGACTGGAACTTAAATGCACAGCAAGCTACCTCGCTTGTTAACTTTGGAGCGACCAATAGCAAAAACACCAATGTGGATAGCTCGAATGTTCAGCTTTCTTTGCTTGATTTGATTGAAGGCTTAAAGGCAAAAGGGCATGGCGTTGCCAACACTGCGCAAACCAGTGGTATTTCAACGATTATGAAAGTAAATATTAATAATCAAAGTAAATACGCAGGTGGGGTAGACCCACGCCGTGAGGGTATTGTTTTAGGCAATGGTGCTTTATAGACCACACTTTAAAAAAAAAGCTGTCATTTTTGGCAGCTTTTTTATGTGACCCTTGAAAAAAACAAAAGGCTCTCCATTATGTAAATATGTTCATCAGTAGCGGACTGTTGATAAAATGCACAGTATTTTATTTTAGTTATGCTATGATGCTCATACATTCATGGGGATGTTATTGGCTTCGACGCTGGTGATGAAACTCATAGATGCATGCCGAGAGCGCATTTTCTCTCGTAAATCAAATTTGCATATTTTAGTCGCAAACGACGAAACTTACGCTCTAGCTGCCTAAGGGCAGTTTGTCCGCTTCCTAGAATACTTGTGGTTTAGGAACCCGACCGTAGCGCACGCACACAAGTCCGTATAGAGTCAAGCCTCGGGGCTTTATACCAAACTTAGAGGATCGCAACTTGTACCCTGTTCGTCGGGTCACAAGGTGTTAAAACAATAGACGATATCTAAGCATGTAGTATTCTCGAGCGTAATGCTGGCGGACGCGGGTTCAACTCCCGCCATCTCCACCAAAATTCGTAAAAAGCCCTGAAACGAAAGTTTCGGGGTTTTTTCTTTTAGAGAATGAAAAATTTCTTAAAAATATTTAAATATTAATTATTACTCTACTTTGTAATAAAAGCTTAGTCATTATCGGCTGAGGCTTATTAAGAAGTCATCTATTTTATTGAAAAGATAAATATTAGGATCTTCTCCCTTATCTTTACCCTCTAAAAGAAAGTTAATGTCTTCAGTGGATAAAGAAATAATAAGTTTACCATGTTCTCTCATTGCACCATCAATGACTTGCTGTGCTGAATTAGAGGCACCTTCACGTGAAATTATAAATGCACAATTGCGTAGGGCCATTGGGTAAATATAACGTTCCGTTGTAAATATTTCCATTTGTGTAATTTTTTCAGAATAATTTTTAAATTCAAATATTACATACCTACTTTTTAACGTATGCGAAATAAATTGCCATACTTCAGTATACGAATCTTTAACTCGACAAACGAGATCACGTCGATGTAATCCATCTATGGTTGTACTTTGTTCTTTCCAGCCAACCAAATAATCGTTGAATAAATATTTCAGTACTCTTATACACCATTCTTCAAATTTATAAGCACCTTCTTTACCTTTAGGTATATTTTTTAATTCTTCTATCAGAGATATTCCAATAGAAAAATTTTCATGTCTAATAATTAATTTATTATTAGAATCCAACTCAAATAGATCAATTAATTCATTATAAATTTTGGGGTGCTGTTTTGACATTGAGAGAATTTTATTCAGATCCCATATTTCAATATTTGGGGGTAATCTTGAAAATAATCTATCCTCTAAAATTATGGAAGTTATCACTAGTCCTTGAGTAATGTCAGCTAATTCCATAAATTTTTCAAGCTGTAAAATTGCTCTATTCAAAACACTTAATGAGGGTATTGATGACGGTCTATATGCCTTAACTTCTACAAGACACAGAGGATGTATGGGATTATTTTTTTCACCAAAAATAATATCTGCTCTTGCTTTTTTTTCAGCAGAGATTAAAACTTCTTCTTCAACATTTATGTATTCTAACTTAATCAGTAATTCAGCCATTAGTTTCTGGAATTTGAAAGCAATGTAAGCTTGTTTTTCATTTGCTTTAAAGTCTTCTTTAATAGTCATATAAACGTACCCCAAAAAATAAATAATTATTCTATATTTAAGTGTCTTATTTCAAAAGATAAAAATATCCTTAATAGTCATTCATTGCTAATTCTAATAAACTTAAAGTATTTTCAGTCGGTGATCCATTTTTCCAAGGAATATCGCAAGACCAACATGAGTGTAATTTATGAAAAAAATTTTAGTAATGTTTTTGGTAATTGGTTTATTGGGTTGCGAGAAGGTGGAAGATAATATAGATCTTGAACAACCTTAAATTGATAAAAATCTTGAAAAAGCTCAAAGTGAGATAAGGAATTATCATGAGCAACAAAAAGAGGCTGCTAAAGCAACGACTAAAATAGATCCTAAAATGGATATTGTTGATCTTACAATTTGTACCGCTGCTTCAATGAAAATAGGTGAAGGAATTGGTGTTTATCAAGTATGGACAGAAGAATTGAATAGAAGGTACAAAAATATATATCCCTCTAAAACTGATACAGAGATAGACAACTATGTAAGTGGCAGAATTGATGACAAACTTAGATACTTAAAAGATAAAGGATTGGAAACACAGCAATCATTCTCTAAATTCTATAAAGAAAATTGTAAGTTCTGATACGGTTTTTATATCGAAACTGCTTTAGAAAGTGATTTTCATTATCTGATGAGAGGTTGGGGCAGCAATTAACTTTTAACTTAATGAGCTTGATATTTATTTTAAAAATTTTTAAATAAAGATAAATATCAAATAAGTAGTGGGATTAAATGAATATTTATAATGAATTTTTAATATATAAAATAGGCCCCTTAAATTAGGGGCCTTATTTTAAATTACTCGAATGAATATTCCTTTTGTTCAGGGAATAAAAGATCAAGATGTTTTGGATTTATCTTAAATAGAGGCCCTTTCTCGGTAGCATTACCTGTACCATTTTTACGCTTAATCAAATGGTCCATTGTGATGATCCCATCAGCTAAAAGTTGCATAAGCTGACCAACTAATGGGTTTTTCGTGTGTATCACTGATTTGAGAATAAAATGTTCAGTACCATCAATTTCAGTTGACTCGGCTTTTATCCAGAAAGTTTCCTTATGTTTCTCTAGTAAACGTTGACGTAAGATTGAACCTTTCCAAACAGCAACCTCACCATCAATATGATGTTTCTCTACCAATAAGTCTTTAGATTCTTGATATTCAAAACTTAGACCTTGAGAATTAACAGATTTAGTACTAATGGAACAATAAAGTTTTAAATCGTCTTCGCGCATATATCCATATTTATCAACAATTGCACCGCTACTTTTTAGGGGACTAATATCCCAACTGGCTACTTGAGCAAAAATAGTAGATCTAGTTTTCTGTGCCTTTGCTTTTTCACGAGCAGATTTAAGCTCAATACCTTTATAGTCAGGGTTCTTAGAAGAATTTGCTGAAATTCCTAAGGCATGTTCAATTGTCATGCCAATTGCAGTATCCCCTGATTTTACAGCTTTTAAGGGTCCTAATTTAGCAATAGCCTTTAATTTATCTAATAGCTCGAATGCAGCCTCATCTACTTGATGTACAAATTGATTTAGTAAAGTTAAATGAGTGTTTAAATCAATTCTGGAGATATTAAACACATATAAAAGCTCCTTAACTAAGACTAAAGCTAAAATATCGTTAGGCTGAACATGTTCTTTTAACTGATAAATCCAAATTCTTGGATCGCCCTTTTTAGTGTTAGGTCTGTATAAGCTAACTTGGGTATCAATAATAGAAGTAGCTGTAATTAACTTGGCTGGTTGTAATATTTTTTCTCCTTGTTGCTGGAGTCCATAATCATGGTAATGGTTAAGCTTAAAGTATTCTCGTAAAGGTGCTACGGCATCCATAATTGATTTTTTGATGCCTGTTGCAGTAATAATTAGATCACTATGATCTAGACCGAGTTTCGCTAAAATTTCCCGGTTATGATGAATAAGATCTTCACCAATAATGGGATAAGTAACTTTTTGTGGTTTAGTTTTTGGCTTGATTGCTTTACGAGGTGTATTGTAAAAGATTAAAGTTTGCCAATCTGGATAATACTGTTCTACAGCAATAATATTTTGAGCTTCGTTTAGAGAAATATTTGAAGCTTTCTTTAGTTTTTTTGCATCATCTTTTAGACGAGCAATAGGGCGTTTAAGTTTAGGGTATGGGTTCTCACTCATTGAAATATCTCTTTATCGATGTACTTTTCAATGCTTATCCCGCAACTAAGCATTCAGTACATACCAAAAGACTGAATATTTCAATGAGATGACCAAAAGGGGTCTTTACAGAATTTGCGGGCTGTAGGCTTTACTCTGGGAAGCCTTTATTGAATGTTTTCATAACTTAAAAGAAAGATCAACTTTAAAAAAGAAGAAAAACGACAACTGTTGTCGTATGGCCCTGGACTTTTTATAAAATTCTAACTAAAATAGCTTGGCTTCTATTTAGTAGTGTTGTTGAAGGATTTTTCAGTTGAACCATATTGAGTTATTTGCAGGCTGCGGTGGGTTGTCATTAGGACTAGAGTCTGTAGGCTTTAAATTAGTTATGGCAAATGAACTATCACCTATGGCAGCAGAGACATTCGCCTATAATTTTTTTAATGAAAATCTTGAAAAATCAAATAATAAAAAGAGCCAAGTAAAATGGTTAAGCAGTAAATTTAAAAATGAGGATATGAAATCTAGATTAAGGGAAGACCCTAGAACTTTTCCAGAGTTAAACGAAGGACAGTCAGATCTAGATGATTATTCAGATTTAAATGAGAAATTAATCGTAGGTAATATTGTCCAACTTAATCAATGGCTTGAAAAACATCCCTTTCAAGTTAATGATCTTAGTATGGCTTACGGTCAAAAAGGGGGACTTGATCTTGTTTCAGGTGGGCCACCATGCCAAAGCTTTAGTATGGCGGGGTTAAGGCAATTTAGTAATAATCGGAATACCTTGCCTTGGGAATTTGCAAAATTTGTTCAAATGACGCAACCTAAAATTGCCTTGCTTGAGAACGTAACAGGAATCTTGCGAGCTTTTGATGTAGAAGGTAAGAAGTTCTATGCTTGGTTTGAAGTAGCTAAAGCATTCGCACAGATAAATTACATTCCTTTGTGCTTACATATTAATGCGAAATATGCTGGTGTTGCTCAGAACCGACCACGGTTTATCTTGGTTGGCATCAGACATGACATTTTTGACCAAGTTTATTCATCTTTTAATAAGTATGAAAAAGAACTTTATTCACAAGCAATAAGCTTTGTTGATAATTTAAAAAAAGGATTACAAGTCGAATATGGCACCTTATCTTATTTTGACGTTGAATATGATGAACATTTAACCTTATTCAAAAATACATTCTTGAATCCTTTGATCAAATATAAGGAAAGTGAATTTACTGTTAAAGATGCTATTGATGATCTGAGAACTAAAGGTTTAGAAAAGTCTAAATATATTGAATTAATTAATTCTACTTTAATGCCTCATAGTAAGGGTGACTCTGTTCTTCGAAATCATGATTTAAGAAATAATGGCATTCATGTTCAACGAAGATTTAGGATTTATCAAATCCTTCAAATGTTAGATAGTTCAACTAAGAAAGAAGCTCTAGATTTACTTAAAGGAAAAATAGATAAAGTTTCTGAATCAACAGCTAAACATTTGTTGAATTATGATTATCTCATTGAGCCAAATACATATGAGAAATTCGAATCAATTGACGGTTTGATAAGTTACTTTAATGAGCACCAAACTAAAAAACAAACTCAAAAAGCTTTAATAGCTAATCACCCAGCTCCAGCAGCTTTATCTATTCCAGATGATGCTTGTCATTATCATCATGATGAGTTACGAACTTTGACGGTTCGTGAAATGGCTCGTATACAGTCATTTCCTGACCACTTTGTATTTAGATCTAAAGTGACGACTGGTGGTCAAATGAGGCAATTTGAAGTTCCTCAATATACGCAAGTAGGTAATGCTGTGCCACCACTATTGGGACAAGCATTAGGTAATGTTATAAAAGCAATTTTAGATAAATATCAAAGTACTAATTAATAGGGAAATTACATTGATAGGGAGATACACGTTTTTACGTTGATCCCTATAACTCATACAACATTTTTCTTATGTACACACCGTAAATCGTTAGGATAAAAATAAGTAAATTAAAGTGGGTTAACTATGACTCATGACGATTATTCTTCACCTCGCTCTAGAATCATGTCTAGTATTAAGAGCAAGAACACAAAACCTGAATTGATAGTTCGTCAGCGATTACATGCATTAGGCTTTAGATATATCTTGCATGACAAAAGGTTGCCAGGAAAACCTGATATTGTTTTGCCTCGCTATAAAGCTGTAATACAAATTCAAGGCTGCTTTTGGCATGGGCATGATTCATGCTATTTATTTAAATGGCCTAAAAGTAGATCTGAATTTTGGTATGAAAAGATAAATAAGAATATTGCTAGAGATCGAGCTAACCAGAAAAAACTATTAGAATTGGGATGGCGAGTTCTAATTTGGTGGGAATGTAATATACGTAGTTCCCATGATTTTGAATTAGGTTTAACAAAGACAGCTGAGTGGATTAAAGGCAATCAGTCGTATATGGAAATTAGATGAATTGTAGGGGGAAATATTCCTATAATTTTTTCTCATAATTCATACCATAATACTATTATCGAGCGTAGGGCTGGCGGACGCGGGTTCAACTCCCATCCTCCCGCCAAAATTCGAAAACAGTCCTTAAACATAAGTTTTATTTTCTGTTTATTCTTTTATATATCCCTGGAGTAATTTAGCTGGATAATTTGCAGGTTAAATAAAAATTTATAAAGGCTGGATCTAAGAAAACCAGATATTGTCCATCAGATTCATAAAATTTTGAGAGTGATTTTCCATTTTATAGATAAGAGATGCTAAAGAAATATAGAAAGATTTGATTTTCACTATAAATAAAATAAGATTAAGTTACGATAAAATTAGATTTTAAGTAAGTTTATAGACTGTTTTAAGGGGATTACTAAATGGATTTTGTGATTTTAGATAATAGAAAGTGGTTACCTGATTCAGGAATAAACACTGTTTATCTTAGAGTAGATAATTGGAATGATTATTCATATTACACTCAGTTTCAAGTAAAAGTTTTTGATACTGCTGGGAAAGAATATGATCTTGGCGATGTGAAAATTGCATATAAAGGACAAGAAGAAGGTTCTGAAAACTCAACTGCTAAAAAGTTAGAATGGCGTTTCAATAAGTTGCCTGAGAATTTCTTTTCATTAGCTCCAAGCGTGGAGTATTACAAAGTACTAAGTAGTATGCCTGAGGCATTAAGAAAAATGTATTTAGATGGCTTAAATGACTTAGTTGCTCACCCTGAACTGATACCTATAATTGAGAATGAACAAGTCTTTGGAACATCATTATTAAGAGATGTATATTTATCTTCTATTCGGGGTAAATTTAAAAGTGTTTTAGAAGGAAATAAGGAAGCAACGCCATTTCAATTTCATTTTATAAGAGAGGAAAGTGAACGAGTTGGGGAAATAAATTTATTTTTTAATGTTGAAGTAGATGTTAAACCACCGACTAATATACATGCAATTATTGGGCGTAATGGTGTTGGCAAAACGACCTTATTAAATGACATGATTTCTGCAATTAGATATCCTGAAGATAATCAAAGGTGTCGAATAGAAACGAATGATTACAGATATACCTCAAATGATAAAGATTACTTTAGTTCTTTGATTTCTGTATCTTTTAGTGCTTTTGATCCATTTATACCACCAGCCGAACAGTCCGATCCAGCAAAAGGAACTTGTTATTTTTATTGGGGATTAAAGAGAGCTGGTGATCAAGAAAGATTACTTGGTTTTAGCGAGCTCAGACGGGAGTGTATTCGTTCATTAATGAATTGTTTTACGAAAAAAGATAAAGCAGAGCGTTGGTTGAAAGCGATTCAAAAATTATCTTCAGATATAAATTTTGCAGAAATGCAATTATCAAACTTTTATCAATTCTATAATGGTTTAATGACGAAATATCAAATAAATAGTAGAGATGATAAAGAAATATATGAGAAAAAAAGAGAACAGATGCGACAGGAATATGAATGGGAGGTATTAAAATTACTAGAAAGAATGAGCTCTGGTCATGCTATTGTATTTATGGCAGTAACGCGACTTGTTGAAAAAGTCGATGAGCGATCTTTAGTCTTGTTAGATGAACCTGAAAGTCATTTACATCCTCCTTTATTATCAGCATTTATTCGAGCATTATCAGATCTATTAATGAATCGAAATGCGATATCAATTATTGCAACACATTCACCAGTTGTTCTCCAAGAAGTGCCACAGTCATGTGTATGGAAATTATTTAGACGTGGAAAGAATAGTGAAGTAGCTCGCCCGAAGATTGAGACTTTTGGTGAAAATGTAAGCGACCTTACAAGTGAGGTTTTTGGTTTAGAAGTCGTCAATTCTGGTTTCCATAATTTATTACAAGATTCTGTGAATGAGGGCAAAACTTACCAAGAAATATTACAAGAGTTTGATAACCAAATTGGCTTTGAAGGTCGTGCACTGCTTAAAGTAATGATTGCTGATAGAGCTAAGGGAGATCAACAATGAAAAAATTAGATAAACCTAATTATGATTTTGATGGGGTACTTGATCTGTGTGTAAATAATATATTGCGTGGTAATCAAGATTTAAAGGATGTTATTAAAAACGATAAAAATGATATTTTATTAGATGGCAAATGCTATGAAAGAGATGCTAACAATGGTCAGTTGTATAGCTATCAAGAATTAAAAAGATGTCATAATTCTGTACCAATATCATTAATTACTAAAGACCATTATATCCATCTTTATGAAACATATTTTGTACCTGAGACAAAAATTGAAACACGTAAAATTTATGATGCCATCCTTAATGCTGCGAAAGAAGAATGCCCCTTTTGTGGTGGACTAGGTGTACCTAAAAATTTAGATCATTTTTTACCCAAAACAAAGTTTCCTCAATTTAGTGTTTTTCCAATAAATTTAATTCCAGCTTGCTTAGATTGTAATTTAGATAGTAAAAAAGTATCTTATGCAACTTCTGAAGATGAGCAAACTATTCATCCCTATTTGGATAAATCTAATTTTTTTAATGAACAATGGATAACCGCTGATTATATTGTAGATGCTGATAATCATCCGGGTCGCTTTAACTATTATGTTAAAGCGCCTGAACATTGGAACAATGTAGATAAAATAAGGGCTCAAAATTATTTTGAGGACTTTAAATTAGCAAGCCGCTATGCTAAACAAGCAACTTCTTCACTAAAACCAAAGTTGAGATTTATTCAGAGAGAGATAGATAAGGGTGTAAGTATTCAGGAAATTATAAGAGATGTAATTCAACCTGATATTGATGAGGCGCCTTTCGTAAACTATTGGGAAGTAGGTATGTGCGATGGTTTGATCCGCTACTTAAATAATATATAGAATCAGGAGTTTATAAGGATTTTAACTATACTCTATCTCTTCATCTTTCTATTACAACAGGCTTTTTGTTTCACTACCTAGCTAGAGTAGATACTTAATCAAACTCTAGAGTGAAGAGTATTGTTGAGTAAATTATGTACAAAAATATTATGAAATTTGGGGAAATTTCAAAAGATGATTACTCCGCTGGGGGCGGTTTAAGAAAAGGGTAATCATCGATTCATAAATAATTTATAAGATTTGGTTAGATCAAATGAACAACTTAATAACGAGATTTTTAAGTAATCTGGGGCAGTGGCATGAAACAGCACTCACAACGGCTAAAGCCATTATTGCAATAGGGGTGTTGTGCTTAGTTGCTTATCTTTTAACAATTGGCTATATCCCTTCGGAAATTAGCTTTGGTGATACGCTCATTTTTCTACTGATTTTTGTAGCATGTTCTATTATTTATGCGGGGCTAAGCACGATATTGTTTTTCTTTGGTATTTCCTTAGTTCCAGTGACATATATTGTCTTTAGTGTGGTTGATAAGTATTTACCATCTCATATCAGAATTGGACAAAAATTACCATTTCCAAAGATTAGCATTACCACATTGGCTGCATCCCTTTATCTGTTATATGTTATTCATAGTTTGTTTTTATTGCATTGGAAAATCAATCTTTACATAGGTATTACCGTATTTTTTATTGCCTTTACTTATTATCCTTTTTATATCAACCGACAGAAGATTAAAGAATTTCGTATAAAGTTTGAGAATTTACAAGATATTATTGATGACCCAGATGCAAGTGATCATCTTAAAACATTTGCAATAAAGAAATTCAAGAGATTAGAAACGCATATTAATGATAGCTTACAAGTCGCCATTATTTTGATCTTGATACCACTTGTTCCCATGTTTTTTATTGAAGAGGTTGGTAGCACGTTTCTAAATTATGCCATGCAAAAAACTGGTGTGAGAGTAGAAAAAGCGACTTTATATATCAAAGAGCCTTATGCCAATTTAATTGAATTACCAAAAACGACTACTAAAGAACTGAGTCAGTATAAAACCTTTATTTTTAAAGATGTTAAAGTGTTATTTCAGGGTATTGGTAAAAGTACTTTAGTTTCTTACAAAGTGAAAGATATGGAAAAGCAGTTAGTGATTCCTAATGACTATATTACTGTAGAGCGAAGTAAGAAAATTGAAGAGTAATTCAATTATAAAAAATAAGAAATAGTTAGAATTATGAAAGCAAGGATGTAAACAATTGCTATTGTTGTTCTAGCCATAGCGTTTGCATCACTACTTTTTTCCGTAAGTGGAGGGAAAAGTGGTAATGCTGCATTTTTTAAAATAAAGAATATTAAGGCGTACCCTGCAATAAGTGAAAATACATATTCAAATCCCAACTTTCCCTTAAAGTAAGCAATTAAAGCCATTATTAACATGAATAGGGCTAAGCTCATTAAAAGATATCTCTTAGAGGGAGAGTCTTTTATAAAGAAATCTTCTATTGACATAGGAATGGCTCGCTTTGAAATATTAAATTTTAGATGAACAATTTTTTTTAAATTAACTGATTAATTTTTTTGAGCATTCTTTCTATGTAAAAAGAATAGACTAAATTTTTTGATTAACATAGATACTTCAAGACAAATGGTAGGAACAAATCCTTAGAAAAGGAAGCAATGAAATGATTCCCTAGGGCCCCCATGCCACAACAGAACTTTAATTTTTTGCGCTGATTTAAAGTCATCCACCATTGCGACACAGAGATAAGGGAGCTAAGCCAAACGCTTAGCCCATGTCTTCTTTATCGCACCGCCGCATCACGTTAAAAAAAGTAGGGGCAAAGTCCTGTGGGAGAGCAGGACTTTGCAAACTGACATGTTCTAGACGTTGCATGAGCTTATGCGAATACACTTGTTCAAGCCGTTGGTAAATACAGTCGCAACTGGCTTGGGTGTGCCCACCAGACAGGCACATTTCTTCAAAATCCTGCTGAGTGTGAATGTCGCAACCAGAAACACCGTAATCGCCTATTAAAAGGCTTAAAGCCAAAATAGGTTTATAAAGTTTCATATTATTCTCGTGATAATTTTCACTAAGTTATTAATAAAAAATAAGCCGCTTATATTTAAAGTATTAAAATCATTTTTAAAGGCAATAACTAACCCGCCTGTAATACAGGAAAATAAAATGATTAAAATTTTAAAATAAAATTATTTATAAATTTAAAATATTTTAGGTGAGAGAAAGCCTAAATTTTAAATAAATAAAATTACGAGAGAGGATAGGGGATTAATATAAAAAATGGCATGGTCAACTCCTTAAAATTTATGGAGCTCTACCACCAAAGATCACCGTCAATTGATTATGGTGGTAGAACGAAAGGGGGTTGACAGACCGGACATACAGAACCAGCACACCCGAAGGTGTCCCCCTTCCGCCCTACCGCAACATGAGGGGGACGGTGGTTTTCACACAAATTTCTCCCTCAGAAGGATAAATCTGATGTGCTGTATGTAAAACGGTCTGTCAAAACCGACTGGCAATGTGTGCCAGCGAGACCATAATAATCATAAGTTTTTAACAGGTCAATTCAATTTAAATAAAATATTATAAAAAATTAAAATATAAATTTATATTTTAATTAAACTCAAAAGTTTATCTATTTAAATCGGTGAATTAATAAAGATAATAAAGTTAAACTAAACGTTCAGCCTGTGCTTAAAATGTATAGCGGTAATTAATAAATACACGGTGCTGGTCCCAATCTTTACGGGTCATACCATTTATTTTTTCACCTAGATTTGCATTTTCAAACTTTGACTCATAATGCAAAAATGAATAACGCACATCTAAGTTTTTAACCCACGGCAAGGCATAACTTACCGTAAAGTCAAAGTAACGCTCTTTACCTTCAATATCACTGCTAATGTTACTTTGGTGAGCACCAAAGCCATAAATATACTTCGCCTCGGTTTTTAAACCTTTCACATAGTCTTTCCAGTTATATTTCAGCCGAAGCGCAACAGCGGTTTCATCGTTATTGGTAAAGTCAGGGCCAATGGTCGCAGAGGTCGGAAATGGGTTGGTGCCGTGGTCTTGCGTCAAAACCGAGTTACGGGCAGAGTGCACGGCAAAGTTATCTTCAATCCAAAACCCATCAAACTTTGAAACGGCAATGCCACCTTCAATATTATTTTTGGCCACATTTACATCTACAAAATAACCATTGCCACGGTTGTTAATGTCTTGACCTTTGATACAGTCCAGCTCGCTTTCGGCACCACATTTAAACAGCTTGCCATCGTCACGCGAGAAAAAAGCGCCTGTGTTGAATGTCCACACAAGGCCATGCAAGGGCAATTTATATTGAGCAATCGCCCCGTACTTTTTTAAATAATCTTTGCTATTTAAATATTCGGCATTCAAGCTCCAGTTTTTGTACTGATACTTGGCACCGAGCAAACCGACATAATCAATGCGCTCGTCATTTTCAGTCACCAGTTTTTCAAACGAATCCATGCTACGCGGTTTCCAGCGGTCATAGTAGGCCATGTAAGTCTGTAGCTGATCATTCATTTGAAACTGACCACTCGCACCCGAAAAAGTGTCGGGCACCGCGCGGTTATTGGTACTTTTAAGCAAGAGTGAATCTTGCAACTGACGGCCTAACTTAATTTCGCCTTTATCGCCCAATTTTGCTTTGATGTAGAGCTGCCCTAAAGTCGCAAAGTTTTGATCGAGCTTGCCATTATTTTCGACCTCTAAAAGCTGAGCGCTAGGTTTGCCTGAGTCAAATAATTTGGTGACTGCATAGAGTGAGCCATCTACCCCAAGCCAGTCCCATATGTACGGGGACTGATAATTTAACTCAAGTCCTAACGCACTTTGTTCATATTCACTCGACGAAGGCGAAGGGTTGGCAAGCGTGGGGTGGGCAGTGCCTTCATCATTCCAGTAACGGGTGTTGAGTTTTAATTCTAACTTGCCAAATTCTTGAGGAAGTTCTGCATAAGCGTTGCTCACACTGCCTAAACCAATACAGCCCCATAGCAAATATTTATTCATTTTAAATTCCTTTTTTAAGCATGAATAAGCCCTTTGCCTAACGCTGAGGTTAGGCAAGCTTTTTATGAAATGGATGAATTAAGGAGAGAGTTTTTCGAGCACTTGGCCTTTGGTTTCAATGGCAAACAAGAAGGTCACAAGGCCACCAATAAGCGCCACAACGGCAAGCACACTAAACACATATTGAATGCCATAGCCACCAACCACCAGACCGACCATAACAGGGCCAATCGCGGAACCGGCACGTAACCAAGCAGTACTAAAACCAATGCCCATCGCACGTAGGCGAGTAGGGTAAAGTTCGGCAGCGTAAAGATATAAAGAGAATGAAATGGTCTGTAAAATGGCATAGCTCAGCGTTGCCAAAATCACAACTTCCATCGCCGATTTTGCACCTAAAATCGAGAGGCTCATGAGTGGAATGATTGCCAAGAAAAACGCTGCACTGTACCAAGGACGGCGGCCGACTTTATCAATCATTAACGCACAGATAATAGAGGCAATCACACCCACGCCCGAAGTAATCCAGCCATAACCCAAACTAGTTTGAAGCGAAAGGCCAAAGTGTTGTTTGTAGAGAGATGGCAACCAAGTCACCATGGCATTGTTAATCATATAGACGCAGAACCACATACCCCACAGGGTAAAGGTACGTTTGCGGTAAATGCCTTGGAACAGCTCACGCCAGTCGGTTTTTGCCATGCCTTGCGGGTTAATGTCTTTAACCACAGGTTCAGGCAAAGTTTTACCGCTTTTAATGGCACCGTCTTCAAAGCTTTTGACGACTTCATCGGCTTCTTTAAAGCGGCCTTTTGAGGCAAGCCAACGTGGTGATTCGGGCAAGAAAAACCGTAAAGGAATCACCAGTAAAGATGGAACTAAGCCCACAATAAACATGACTTTCCAGCCGTAAATTGGCATCAAGAAAAACGCTGCCATGCCTGCAAACATAAGGCCCATCGGGAATAAAACTTCATAGAGCAAGAAAAACTTACCGCGCTTTTCTGCACCAATAAACTCGTTAATATAGGCACTGGCAACAGGTACTTCGCCACCTGTTCCTATGCCTTGTAAGAAACGGAAAATTAACAGTGACATTCCGCTCCACGCAAACAGACAAGAAATGTCCATTGCCACAAACAGTAAAATGGTAAAAGACAGTACTTTTAAACGACCGACTTTTTCGGCAAGTGAACCAAAAAAGATGGCACCGACCAGTTGCCCGACATAGCCCGCAGCAATGATCGCACCGACATAGGCAGGGGTGAGATGCCATTCGGTAATGAGTTGGGGTAACGCAAAGGCAATCGCAAGAACAGTATAGGCGTCAAAAAAGGTCGCTATACCAATGGTAATTCGCATAAATTGCAATCGACCAGTGACGGGTAGCCGTTCAAGTCTTGCAATAATTTCCGCATTTTTTTGATGATGACTAATTGGTTCTACATCCGCTAGATTTGTCATCTTCTATCTCCTTATGACTACATTCCTCGTAGTTTTTTTATTCTATTTCGCACTACCTGTTCACCACAGTTTGCATGCTTTTTATTATTATTTTTAAGTGACATGCCCGATGTTTGGCCTCAGGCAGCGTACAGGAAAAAAAGGCTAGCGTACATGCTAGCCCGAATAGAATTTAAGCAACGGCTTGGGTTAAATCGACCTTGCCAATTCCGGCTTGACGCATCGCATCATGAATTTCTTGCTCAGCACCATCTGCGAGTGGAAGCAATGGCGAACGCACAGTGGCATGGTCCAAAATTCCGCGAGCAACCAATGCATGTTTAAGCGCTACCGTGCCTTCCATGTGTGAACCGCGATGATAAACATTGCGAGTCACTGGTAAAAGTTGGTCGTGAAGTGCACGTGCTTTGGCGTAATCTTTGGCTTTACCAGCTTTAATCATTTCAATTAAAAGTTCAGGGGCAATGTTGCCATAGCCAACCAAAGCGCCGTCTACATCAAACATGGTGTGAAGCAAATATTCATCGTGGCACGTCAAAATCTGTAAGTCTGGACGTTCACGGCGAATAATTGGAATTTCAACATCCCAACGGCGCATGTTACGCACACCATTTTTCATGGCAAATACGCCTGGCTGTGCAGAAATATCGAGTAGGGTGTCTAGGTCGTAAGTGGCTTTAGTCGCATCTGGATATTGGAATAAAATAGATGGCAAACCACTTTCTTCATAAATTGCTTTATAGCGGTCTTGTGGTGCGCCTTTTTGATAGCCAAAACGCAACCAACCGTGTGAAGGGTAAATTAAGCCTGCCGAAGCACCCGCGCTCACTGCACGTTTTGCTTCTTCTGCTGCAACCGAAGTACCTTCGAGCGTAATCCCTGCGATTACCGGAATTTTGTCATCTACCGATTTAACAAAGCTTTCGATGACCTGCATTTGTTCTTTTTGCGACAAGAATGTTCCTTCACCTGCATGCCCAAGAACAACCAAGCCTTTCACACCATCAATACTGCCTAACCATGAACCTAAACGTTGAATCGCATCATGGTCTACTTGTCCGTCACGGGTAAAAGGAGTCACAGGTGCTGGGGTTAATCCACGTAAATCTAAACTCATAATCGTACTTCCTATACAGTGTAATTAAATATTCTCTGGTTCTTAATCTGACTTAAATCGTGTTGTAGAGAACATAATTGGAGTATAGAAATAGGTGAGCTATGTAGGAATTACCAATTCTTGAATTTCAGTTATACTGAAAATGTATAGCTAAAAAGCGCTAGTTTACGATTTAGGAAGAATCGATGAATTATGATTTATGGAAAATTTTTTTAGACGCGGTGGAACTCGGTAGCTTAAGCAAAGTTGCAATGCTGCATAACACCAACCAACCACAAATTAGTCGGCAAATGAACGAGCTTGAAGCGCAATGTGGCGGTCGTTTGTTTAACCGAACTGGGCGCGGTGTTGAGCTTACCGATTTAGGCCAGCATTTACTTCCTAAAATTCGTTCATGGCTGAACGTCACCGACCAACTTAATAATGAAATTTTGCACTCGACCGATACACCGATCGGGACGGTTCGTATTGCCAGTTTGCCGTCTACTGCACATCCGTTGTTATCGACTCTGTATAAAGTGCTTCAACAAAAATATCCCTTAATTAAACTGTCGGTGCGTGAAGGGCAAGGGGTGCATTTAGAAAAATGGCTTGAAGATGGTAGCGTCGATTTAGCCATACTCTATCGATTTAATCCGACGCCTAAACACGGCGATGTCTATCTTACCGAAGCCGATACCTATTTGGTGAGCTGTGAAGGAGATGTGCTCACTCAGGCAAATGAAGTCGACTTTAAAGTAATAAATCAGTTACCGCTGGTTACGTTTTGCAGACCAAGTAACTGGCGCAATTTTTTAGACCATATGGCTTATGAAAATGGGGTGGAGCTCAATATTGTGTTTGAAGCTGACTCGATTAGTTTACAAACGCATTTGGTTTCCGAATCTGGCATTTACACCATGCTTGGGCCGCAAGCTTTAAAAAAGGCCAGCCAATACACCTCAATTCAAGCGGCAAAAATTATAAGTCCCGAGCTAAAGCGCTATATTTCTTTGTCTATTTCTAAGCATGGTTATTTAACGCCTGCTTGTAAGGCAGTGATGGAAGAAATTAAAAATCTGGCTCATTTGCTTTAAGAGAAGTGCAGCAAAGTAAGGGAGCAATTAATTCAATTTATTAAAGAGTGATTTAAGTTTTACTTGAATTATTGCTTGACTTGTTTAAATGATAATTATTATCATTTGTAAGTTCCTTGTTTTGAGTCCAATTGCTGTGAACAAAACTTCTTTGCTTGTAGATCAGTTATATAGAAGTCACCAAAGCTGGCTTCACCAATGGTTGAGACAAAAATTAGGTAATACTGAACAGGCCGCAGATCTGGTTCAGGACACATTTATTAAACTGCTACAAACCCGAGACGAGCTATTCGGCATTAAGGAACCGCGTGCCTATTTAACCTCAATTGCTAAAAATCTGCTGATTGACCAAGTGCGCCGTAAACGCATTGAACAGGCCTATTTAGATGGCTTGAGTCAAATGGAATATATGCTTGAAGCGGTGGCTTCACCCGAAGACCAGATGCAAATTATTCAAGCAATTAACCAGCTTTGCAAAGCACTCGAAGGGGTCTCTGAAAAAGCACAGCAAGCTTTTATTTTGCATTATCTAGAAGGCTATACCCATAAAGAAATTGCCGAGCGTTTAAATGTGTCGACCAAAATGATTCAAAAATATTTGGCGAGCTGCTTAATTCAATGCTACCAAAACCGACAAGACATGGACGCTTGCATTTAAATGGCCATGGATAAAAGCAAGCATCACCAACTGGTTGAAGAAGCCGCGCATTGGATTGTTCAACTGAGTTCGGATGATGAAAGCTCACGAAAAACTGCTAAACAAAAATTTGAAGAGTGGAAAAAAAACAGTGAGCAACATCGTCAAGTGGCTGCCGATATTGAACAGTGTATTGGTTCGATTCAAAAACTTTCCCAAACCAGCGGACATAAAAAAGTTACCAAAGTTGCCCTTAAAGCTGGCCTAAGCTCAGGCAAAGCCTATAAACATTTACGTGCAGGAACAGCTTTTGCCGTTGTGTTTGTTGCCATGAGTGGGGCGTTATTTTATTTAACCGATACTACAGTGGCCTATGTTACGGCCGACATTCAAGGGCAATCGGGGCAGTGGACTACGCAAACCTTACCAGATGGTTCACGTTTAATTTTACGGGGTAAAAGTGCGGTTAATCTTGATTTTAAAACCAACCAGCGAGTGGTTGAGTTGGTGCAAGGTCAAATTTATGTTGATGTTGCTAAAGATAAGACCAGACCGTTTTTGGTCAAAACCAGTCATGGACAAATTCAGGCACTCGGCACAGCTTTTAGCGTCAGTTATGACCCCTCAGCAACCGAACTCAAAATGCTGCACTCAAAGGTAAAAGTAGAAGCCACACAGGTTAAAACGACCCAATTGCACGCGACTCGTCAGGCTATTGTCGAGGCGGGGCAAGCCATTAAAATGGACCAAAACGGTGTGCAAAAACTGCCTGCACTAAATGTGTATAACGAACAACAAAAATGGCAAAAGCATCAACTTATGGTAGAAAACCTGCCGCTGAATCAAGTGTTACAAGAGCTGGACCGCAACTATAAAGGCAAAATTATTTTTAATGATGCGGCGTTGCAACATGTACGCGTCAATGCGGTATTGCCTTTAGACCAAACCACAGAATCGCTTAAGCTTTTGGCTACGGTTTTTCCAGACCTGAAAATTAAGCAAATCACGCCGTTTGTGGTCATGGTTTCTTTAAAATAATAAAAAATTAAATTTATTTTCAATTTTAGGTTCCACTTTTTTGAAAGTTGTTCGTCATAGTAAGTAGAAGCAATAAATATGGATCATTTTAATCTGTTTGATTGAATGATTCTTATTACGATTTACTGGGGCGGGGCAAATGAAAAAAGTGGGAACGGGGCAAAAGCGGAATCGATCGATTTTTCGGTTCTCAACACTGGCGTTTGCCATACATGCTGTATCGATGGGTGGGCTGGTTGCACTCCCTTTGCAGCAGACCTATGCACAAACAGCCGGAGTTAAAAGCTATAACATTCCTGCTGGCCGTCTTGCTAACGTACTGAATCAGTTTGCCGAACAATCAGGTACTTCAATTGCAATGGATGCCCAGCAACTCCAAGGGTTACATAGCCTAGGGTTAAAAGGCAGCTTTGCCGTTGAGCAAGGTTTTGAGCAGCTTCTAAAGACAACTGAATTTAGCGTTGTAAAAGTTGGGCAGGGCTACACACTCAGCAAAAAATCTACACCTAGGGTAGCTTCATCTAAGGTTCAGGCCGCTAGCCTACCGCCAAGTAGTGCCGTAATTGAAGAAGATGCATCGGTACGGCTCACGCCAATTGTGGTGTACGGCAAAGAAGACCGTGACACAGACGGCTATAACAAAGTTTATGACGCAAACCGTTCTTCGGTCTATGCGGGCAAAGACTATGTCGAGCGCTTTAAAGGAACCAACCCTGCCGATGTTTTACAAGGCATGGTGGGAGTCTATAGCGGTGATGCCCGTAACAGTGGCGCACTCGATCCAAGTGTGCGTGGTGTGCAGGGCGTCGGCCGTGTACCTTTAACCATTGATGGCACCGAACAGTCAATTGCCGTGTGGCGTGGCTACAATGGGGTAAACAACCGCAACTATATCGATCCCAATCTCATTGCGGGCATTGAAGTCATTAAAGGCCCATCTTTAGAACGCAATACCACGACTTCTGTTGGCGGTGGTGTAGTGGTCAAAACGCTAGAGGCCGATGACATTGTTCGTCCGGGCAAGTCTTTTGGTGCAGAGTTAAAAGTAGAAGGCTCAACCAACTCAATCGATCCGTCTTTGCCAGACATGAGTAAAGTGGGCCAAAAATACGATGACACAACGCCTTGGATCGACATGAACGGGGCAAAATATGACCCCGATATTTATAAAAAGAACCGTACCAGAAGTGACAACTCTAATTTTTCGGGCGACGACTTGGCGGGCCGATTGGCAATTGCCACCAAGCAAGATAAATTCGATTTACTGGCAGTTTATGCGGTACGTGAGCGTGGCAACTATTTTTCAGGGACACATGGTGCGGGCTACTATAAACGAGCGACGCCAGACAGTAGCCTCGATTTTATCCCTTACTTTGCCTATGCCTATCAACCGGGTGATGAAGTTCCTAACACCTCAAGTCATATGGAGTCGTGGTTGTTAAAAGGGACCTATCGCCCAACCGATCACCAGACTCTTAAACTGACCTACCGAGATACCAAAAATATTTTTGGTGAAATTATGCCGTCTCGAATTGTTTGGGGCATTACGCCTGACTTGGGTGTTCCGCAGTGGCCTTTAAGCAATATTCACTCTAAAGCTTATAGCCTCGAATATAAGTTTAAGCCTGAGAATAATCGTTGGATTGATTTCTATGCCAACATTTGGCAAACCGACACCGAAAGCCAGACATACACACGTGGTGGGTGGCCAACCACAATCGATTTTCGAGATAACACTATTATTAACACGGCGATAAGCCATTCTGACAATACGCGTAAAGGCATTACGGTCAGTAATAAAACCCGTTTGTTAGACCAGCTTGATTTGACGCTCGGTGGAAGTTTCTTAAAAGAAAAACTGACGTCTGACGATATATATGGCGAATTTGGCCCAAGTTATTCGCTCTATCAGGCATTACCACGGGCAGGGCGCCGTGAGGAAAAAACCTTCGACTTTAACTTTAATTATAGACCGCTGTCTTGGTTAAGTTTTGATGCGGGCATGCGTTATCGCTCGTATTGGGCTGTTGATGACTTTTTAAATAAGTCTTTGCAGAGCGAGATTGACCCGAGTTTAAATCCGCTGTTTACCAAAAAAAGTAGGCTTAAAGAATATACCTTTGAATATCAGACCATGCCCGAGAGTTACACCTCGACTCAGCAGCGTTTAATCAATGTTTTAAAACAGCGCTATGCCACAAAAAATCCTGATTGGGATGGAAAGCTCGATACCGTGCCTGCCTCAGAGAGCACTTTGTATAACATGATCTGGTCACAGAAAAATACGCTGAGCTGGAAAGCAGATGCTAATGGGCAATTGTCGCTTGCCGATAATCCTTTAAACCAGCTCAATGCCTCTGGACAAAAGTACGTGGTGACTGGCGGTAATTTTATGTCGGTGGTTGACCAAGTTCCGGTTGAGTCTGCCGACAAAGTTAAAGATAGCGGCTGGGCACCGCAGTTAGGTGCCTCAATTCACCTCACGCCAAACAGCAGAATTTATGCACGCTATGCAGAGGAATATCGCTTACCAAGTTTGTTTGAAAGCACTGTCGGTTTTTCTGCCATGTTGCCATATCAAGCAATCAAACCTGAACACGCTTTTAACTACGAAGTGGGTTATGTCTATGACATGCGTGATTGGTTCAGCACAGCACGCAATGCTGACATTAAGCTCGCCTATTACTACAACAAAACCAAAAATGTGATTGAGCGTGACCAAAACCTTATTTTTACCAATATGGATGAACAAAAACTGTCAGGTCTAGAGCTACAAAGCCGTTTTGATAATGGTGGTTTCTTCACAGATCTGAGCGTGGCTTATAACTTAAAAAATGAAGTGTGTGACACCAATAGTGCCATTAACAAAATGATTTTAGGCGGCACGGTTCAAACCGAGCAGGGGCTTGAGTTCCGTGAACCGTATCAGCGTTGTGTCGATGATGGTTTCCCAAATGGCTACTTAGTGACAATGGCTACACCTGAACTCAGTTTTCACGGTTTGCTTGGCGCACGCTTTTTTGATGAAAAGTTAGAGCTCGGTGCACGTGCAACATTCTATAAAGCTTATGAAAGCCCGCTACGCAAAAACAATGATGCTAGCGTGAATAAAGGTTATTACCTCAATGTGCCTTTGGCTTGGGATGACACGTGGATTTTTGATGCCTATGCGCGTTATCAGGTCGATAACTACAACACAGTTGAGTTTGTCGGCAGTAATCTTTCTAACCAATTCTATATCGATCCTTTAACCCGCAGTGCCATGGCTGCACCTGGCCGAACGATGAAAATCAGTTGGACCACCAAATTTTAAACAGAATTTGATTCCCTCTACACATACATAAAAGGGGAGTCAGGTAACGGTAAATAATAAGATTGAATGATTATTATTTACAAAAAACCGAGTAGGTTTGCAACTGGGCCTACTCAATAAACTAAAAATAGCGAAATCGTTATTTTAAATTAAACAATAACTTAGTTTTAAAAAAGATGGAGTAACAACAAATGAAAATCTCTCAATTGTTCTTGGGTCTCGTTGCTTGTTCAACTGCATTTGCTTATGCAGGTATTGATGGTATTTCGAGTAATGAAAGTAACATCAAAATCGGTGCTGCTGCCAATGCAAGCCATCCGGGTGGTGTTGCAGCGGTATCGGTTCAAGCTGCGGGTGCGCCATATAACGCTTTTACAGGTTTTAGTTCGTTAAAAGGTTTGGCTCAGGCTTTTGCTGCTCAGGGAACGAGTAACACCAATGTAACGGTTGGCAGCAAAACCTTTAATATTTCGCATATTCCAGTGTCTGCAATGCCACCTTCACACAGTGCATTAGGTAATTTTAACTTTGGTCAGGTGGGCACACAGGAAGTCTATTTTGGTGAATGGTGGAAAGCGGGCGACACGCCAGCAAGCGCGAGCCATACCGTTTACTATGCGGGTGATAACACCAATACCACTGTTCCAACTGCGGGTACTGCAACTTATACGGTTGCAGGGATTAATGGTTCTGGAAGCAATTTGTTAAGTGGTACGTTCACGGCAAATTATAGCGCGGGCACACTTGAAGGAACACTTACCGGAACTGGTACAGCTGTTTCATCATTAAGCCTAGATGGTGTGGCATTTAACCCGGGCACTGCTGCGTTTGCAGGTTTGGCAACGGCTAACGGTACGGCTGGTGTTGACAACTCTGGTGTGGTTCAAGGTCAATTCTTTGGTGCAAATGCTTCGGCTTTAGCGGGTATTGCCCAGTTTGATAACGTGTCTTACAACACTGCATTTGGTGGTGCTAAAAATTAATGAATGCAAAAGGAATCTACATACGTAGGTTCCTTTTGTTTTTTTGGCTTTTGCTTGGTTGCTTCAGGTTTATTGTTTTATGAAACGAACGCTTTTGTGCTGTCTGACTGTGTTGAGTTGTCCATTTTTATATGCCGACGAAGACACACAGCTTCGTCTCAATCAAAGCTTGGACCAAACGCTTTTACAAGAACAGCGACAGTTTCACGAGCAGGGAACCATTCGTAGTACCGAGCAATTACCAAAACTTCAAATTAATGGACAAGAATATAGTGTTGAGCAAAACCAGAATGATCTTGCCAAGGCCTTATATCTAGCAGTCATGCAAAAACAGTGGCTCAAAGCCACGGTTTATTTAGAACATTATAAGAAATATGTTGGCTACGATCGGGCTTTAACCGACTTTGCCGAAGGGGCAGTTGCACGTTCTCAGGGTCAACTGAAATTGGCTGAACAAAAATTTCAAAGCAGCTTAAAACAACAACCTCATAACTTAATTTGTGAACTTGAGTTAGCGCGCGTGCTGTTTGAACAACAGAAGAATAAGGAAGCAGCACGCCTTTTTATTTCCATTCAAGACAAACTCAAACAAAGTGATCCCGCTGTCATTCCTTCTGGGGTTTTAACAACAGTGAATACCTTTGTTCAAGCATTAAAAAAACGAGACTCTTGGCAAGGCTCGGTTTCAGCGGGTTATACCTATGTCAGTAATTTAAATAGTGCCTCGAAACAGACTAAAACTTGGATGTCTTATCAGACAGATAATAAAGGTAATGTTATTGGGGGGCAGAAAATTACTAGTGAAAAGCAAAAAGCTGAGTCGGCAACAGGTTTAGATTACGAAGCCAGTCTGATTAAACGCTATGCGATTGAGGGGCATCATGGCTTGGCTTTACGTGCGCTGGCGTTTGGACAGTCCTATAACGACCACGCGGCATTTAATGAATCTACCATTAACATTAATGCAGGCTACAGCTACTTTGACTTAAAAAATCAAATTGGGGTGAGTCCGCTTTTTGAACATAAACGTTATGGCAATGATGGTCTTTACAATGCGTGGGGTGCGCGTGCCGAATGGATGCATTTTATCTCGTCAGATAAAGCCTTTAAGCTTGAAGCTGAAAGAAAAGATTTTAATTATCAGAAATATAAAAGCTTTGATGGTATAGAAAATTCAGCTTTTGCCACCTTCTGGAAAATTTTTCCAGACCAGTGGACTGTTTTTGGTGGTCTAGATGTAGTCGATCATTCTGCAAAAGAAAAATATGTAGCTGCCTATGAGCAGCAAGGTGTGCGGTTAGGTGTAACCAAAAATTGGAGTACTGGTTTTAACACTACGTTATTGAGTTCTTACCGTTGGCGTCAGTTTGATAAATATGCTGTAGGTTATTTGGCTCGTCGTCATGATTTCGAACAGAACTATACTTTTGTTGTGCAAATGCCGCGCTTTGAGTTTTATGGCATGACGCCTAATTTAACCTATCGCTATAACCAAAATAAAAGCAATGTCGATTGGCTGTATTCCTACGATAAACACAACATTAGTCTCAAGCTTGAGCATCGTTTTTAGGGAATAAGTCATGAAATCAAAATCTTTATTGCCTATACATAAGCCGATGGTTATGTTGCCTTTACCACAAGGGACGAAGCATTTTTATAAGTGCTTAACCGTAGTCGTGGTGATTGGTCTGCATGTGTTTGTTGTCTGGATGCTGAGTCATTTAATTGAACCCTATACTTTTGCGACATCACCAAAAGTAGATGCATTAAAAGTAAGTTTTGTGTCGCTGGCACCTGCTAAAAAGCCATCATCTGACCAGACTGAAAGTAAGCCTATCGAAAAAAGTTTAGCGCCGAAATCTACGTTAAATAGTTCGGTATCCTCTATACCTGAAGAATCAAAAAACTCGCCTAAAAATGTTCAAACATTAGCGTCAAAAACTGCTTCTAAAGAGGTGGTGCAAAATAATTTAAGTGATAAACAGCAAGTACAACCAAAAACGACTTTAAACAATTCAACTTCACTCCAACCAGTGCAGCCTACAGAAAGGCGAGCGGCCCATACAGATAAACAGCCCAGTTCGACTGACCTTGAACAACCGCAAAGAGAGCATTTTTCAGAAAACACCAGCAGCACAACCAAAAGTGGCGGCGTCAAAACACCTGCAACGCAGCAAGAATATTCCAAAGCACCTAGCACTCAAGTTGAACACGATGACGTTGTTCAGGTGAGTAGTGTGGATGTGCTGAGTTTTGGTGGGCTTGACTACGATGACTGCGAGTTAAAACAACAAAATCGTTTGGTTGAGCTTCGGATTCGCATTAATGAAAAAGGGCAGCCGATCAACATTCAATTACGTCAAAGTTCGGGCATTGCCAGCCTTGATGAACGGGTCATGCAAGCTACACGTAAATCCAGATTTAAACCCCACAAAATTAATGGTCGCGCCGTGACCATTGTTGTGGATTTTCCAGTCCAACTCAAGCTCCATCGGGGCCGTTAACCGATGAGCGATATCCATTTTGCAGGAGAAAGATGATGAACTCATCTACAGAACAAATCATTAGCAACAGCTTGTCTTTACGTTTGAAACAAGAAACCGCTGCTGAACATGAACGTATGCATCAATTAATGTCACAAGCAAAGGTGTTTTCAAGTAAAGAAAAATACGCACAATTTACGTTGTCTCAATATTATTTCCAGCGTGAAATTGAACATCTTTTTGAAAAAGAGGGCGTGGCAGGACTGATTCCGGACCTTGATATTCGCGGCCGCTCAAAACAAGCACTTGCCGATTTAAATGATTTAGGTATTCAACCCAACGAACAGCAATTACACAGTGAAAACGTACAACTACCCGAAGCTTTAGGCTGGATTTACGTGTCTGAAGGTTCAACCTTAGGGGCTGCATTTTTATTTAAAGAGGCCCAAAAACATTTAGGGTTTTCTGAAACGTTTGCTGCGCGTAATTTAGCTGCCTATCCCGAAGGGCGCGCTAAAGTCTGGAAGCGTTTTGTGCAAGCACTCGACGAAACAGGTTTCGACCAAACCCAGCAAGACCGAGTCGTTCAAGGTGCTTTAGACGCATTTGGATATTTTGGTCAGGCGCTTGATCAGCTTGATGAATTGAAATAATAAAAAGTGGATAAAGGGAATACCCGATATGGATAAACTCAATCAAGTAGATGTGATCGTAAAGCATAAGCAGTCGTTAGTACCAGCTCAACCAGTCAGTAAGCTTGCTCGTTCTATTTGGGCGCGTTGGGTGTTTATTGGTTTGGCTTGGTCGTGTATTGCGCTTGGCATATTGGGTATTTTTATTCCGGGTTTACCCACCGTTGATTTTATAATTTTGGCGGTTTTCTTTGCGGCTCGAGGTTCTGAAAAACTTCATCAATGGTTTCGAAATCATCGTTATATTGGTCCAATCATTCGCGAGTGGCAAGAACATCGGCGTATTCCTAAAAAGGCAAAATACATCTCGACAGTTAGTATGAGTCTGGCTGCGGGGCTTATGATTTGGACTATTCCACATCCGTGGTTTGTCTATCCGGCAATTTTATGTATGGCTGGGGTATTAATTTGGATGTGGTTAAAAAATTGAAGATTTATGATTGACACTGTTGCATAGTACGTTTCATTGTTTTCACAAAATCACGTGGTACTTCGGGGCTTTGTAAACTTAAGCTTCCAAGTTTAAGCATCAGTTTAGGGGAATATTGACGTTCTAAGCGGTGATAAATACATGTACAACTTGCACGGCTATGACCTGCTGCCATGCATTTTAAATAGAAATCACGTTGAGCATTAGTTTTCTGACCAGCAAAGGCAATAGATGCAAATAATAATCCGCCTAAAAGAACTGAATAATTATAAAGTGACATATATCTACTCGTGATTGTTTTTTTCATTATCCATATTTTGGCATAACTTTTTCAGGTTCAAAATCAGTTGATATCAACTTGCGGCTTCATCATAGTTAGAACTGTTTTAGAGGTCAAATTGATTTGAAGATGATCACTGTTTTATTGTCCTTAAAATAGACAATTTTGATTGTTGCTATTTTAAAGACAGTGTTACGACATTACACACCCTATTTTTTTACATCATTTTTTGTTTTCATAAACGTTTAAGCATTATTCATTTTTAAATCATTTATATACAACTTAATTGCTTTAAGATTTTAATTTAATAGGATATTTTTTATGCCAGACACCCCAATTAAAAAAGAGACAGAAAGTACATGGGCAATATGTCGAGATCCTGTTTTACTAACTATGGTTGGCGGGGCGATTGATACCATTGGTTTTATTGCGTTGTTTGGCTTTTTTACTGCTCATGTTACGGGAAACTTAGTGTTGGCAGGGGCGGCAATGGTTAAAGGCGGTACAGGTCTATGGATTAAGCTTGCTGCGATTCCTTTGTTCATTGTGACAGTTGTGATTACAAAACTTTTAATTGATCGTAGTCAGATGAAGCACAAAACGCTGTCTTATTTATTTTTGTTTGAAGCCCTCTTTCTATCTGCTTTCATGGTTGCAGGACTTTACTTTGAGCCATTTAAAAATCCGGATGCAATTACTGTGGCATTAACAGGTGGGTTGGGTTTAATTGCCTTAGCTATTCGTAATACTTCAAGCAAAACACTCATTAAAAATATTAGTCCAAGCACCATGATGACGGGCAACACCACGCAGCTTGGTATTGATATTGCTAACTTACTTAAAAATAATAATGCAGCCAATCGGGCAAGTTTACTTAAAAGTGCCAGTATTGTTGTGGGGTTTGTGATTGGTGCCTTTTTAGGAGCGATACTTTATGTCTATTTTGATTTTTGGAGTGTGGCGCCGTTTATTTTACCGATTTTTTATTTTTCTTATTTAGCTTCACAGCAAAAGTTCAACCAAGCTTGATTGAAATACATAACCATTGAGCCTGAATTACAGTGAGTTCAGGCTTTTTTTCGCAATAAAGGAAACGGAAGCTGAGCTAAAATTGTTCGCTCATTGCTTTACAGGCATAATGACCTGATGGGGAATACATTCGATTAAGGAATGCAGAATGACAAAGTCTTACCATTATTCAATCATAACAATAATGGCTTTGCTCAGTGGCTGTCAGGTCATTAATTTAAAAGAAAGTAATTTAAGCAATGCTTTAAAAAGTAAGAATGAAAGCATTCTGACCGACGGCACTTTAAGTCACCAAACCCAAAACTTACTGTATTTGGTTAAAAAAGACGAAAAATCTTGTCTGCAAAATTTTGATGATTGTTTAAATAAAATTCAGAGTCTCTCTGAAAATACGAGCCGAGAAGAACGCTATGCTGCGCTGAGTGAAATTTATTTGGCAAAAGCTTTAGATGTTGGGCGTAGCAGCCAGTGTAATGCCATAAATAAAAGTAATAGTTGCGTTGAGCAAGAGTTAGCTTTGTTCGATAAAAGCTTGCGCTATAGTTACGTTTATTTATTTGACTCTGAAGAGTCTCCGTTTGATCGGGTATTTGATCATCGCCAAAATCAGGTGCGTATTTTTTATAACGTGGCTTTGTCGAAGTTAATGACCACGTATTTTAATCATTTAAATACGCATCGTTTTCCGCCTCTCCTGAAAGCAGATGGGCATCAATATCATGTCAATTTTGACCATGCCGTAGATGTACAAAAGATTGAGGTTGATACCTTTCGCTCTAGCTATAACATGAACTTTTCTGGTTTTAATACCGTTAACCGTAAGGATGGCTTAGGGGCAGAGTTTATTGTCGGGCGTAAAGAAAATGATGTAAATCATGGCTTCATTTTAGATCCCGATGCTTTTTATGCTCATCAAACCAATTCTAATATTCATTTACCACGCTTCTTTCCCGTTACAGCCATTGCTTACCCAAAACAAACAGCAACAGCTGATCAGGTGATCGCTGGAGCAGAGTTAGAAATTGCGATGTTCGATCCATATCGACAAAGTCGTGTAAAAGTTGAAGGTGTGGACTATCCACTTACCGCCAATTATTCGGCGCCTTATGGACTTTGGCTATCGAAATATAATTTAGGTGCAGCAGGCTACTGGTCTTTAATTAATAAAGAATCCAATTTAATCATGCCGCATTTATATATGCTGGAACCTTTTAACCCCAATAAGAAAATCATTGTGTTTATTCATGGTTTGGCGAGTAGCCCAGAGGCTTGGGTGAGTCTAACCAATGACATTATGGGTGATGCCGAATTAAGGAATAACTATCAAGTCTGGCAGGTGTTTTATTCTACCAATATGCCGATTTTTGAAAGTCGTTTTCAGATTTATTCATTGTTGAATCAGGCTTTCCAAAACATTGCCAAAGACAGCTATGCTGCACACGATGCAGTGCTGGTCGGGCATAGTATGGGCGGAGTCATTAGCCGTTTATTAGTAAGCGATGCTGATGTTTCAGAGCAAGCCATGCAAAAAATGAATGAAGCGCAGTTAAATCGTTTAAAAGAAAATCCAGTGATTCAAGAGCGTTTTCAGTTCAAAGCTTTGCCTTATTTTAAGCGGGTTGTTTTTGTTTCGGCGCCACATCATGGTACAGACTACGCTGACCGATGGTTTACCCAAATTGCCCGCCGTGTTATTCGTTTACCTGCTGACTTTTTTATTGCAGTCGAAATGAGAGATGAGAAAAATACAAAGCTCAGAAAAGGTTTAATTGAAAATGGAGCGAGTAATTTAAGTCGTTCTTCAAACTTTATGCAGCTTACGCAAGCCATTCAACCATCGTCTAACGTGGTCTATCACTCGATTATGGGCAATATTGATGGGACGACTGATAAGTTAAAAAGCAGCGATGGAATTGTGCCGTATCAAAGTTCACATTTAGGTGGTGAACAGTCGGAACTGATTATTAAAGGCGGGCATTCAATTCAAACTAGCCCAGAGGCGATTTTAGAATTACGCCGTATTTTAAGATTGCATTTAAAGCAGTCACAGCCTTTAAAATAGAATTTTTGTTTTTAGACAACCACTGCTGAAATGGGTCAGCAGTGGTTGAAATAATTAATTTAGCTGATTTTGTTTGAGCGATTTTTTATGCTCAAAGTAGCTGATTGAAAAAATAACCAAGCCGACTAAATACAAGACCACAGACAGCAGCAATAAATCTAATCCTGCTGCATAGAGCAACCAAAGTGCATAAATTGAAGCGACGCTTGCAATGGCAATATGTGGGGTGCGTTTGTGACGAATCGATTCTTTAAGATAAAAAGCAGACACCAGAAAATAAGGCAGTAAAATCATTACCGATGAAATCAATAAAAGCTGGGTATAGTTTTTATTGAAAAAATACACGGCAATCAATGCGCCTTGTACGACCAGAGTGGTGAGCCAAAGTGATGAAATGGGTACATTGTTTTGATTATTCTTTAAAAATAATTTCGGGAATGCACCATTTTTTGCGGCTAAATATGGAATTTCAGTTGCAAATAAAGTCCAGCTTAAATAAGACGAAGCAACTGAAATAATAAGCCCGATGGTAATAACAATAGTGCCCGGCAAACCAATGAGCTGCTGCAAAATGGTGGCCATTGATGGGTTATGCATGCCTGCGAGCGCTTCACGACTCACTACGCCATATGCCAATACCGTGACCATTACGTAAAAACTTAACGCTAGTAACACACCCAAAATGGTGGCTTTACCAATGTCATAACGGTTTTTTGCACGCGATGATAAAACCACAGCACCTTCAATACCGGTAAATACCCAAAGGGTAATTAACATGAGGTCTTTCACTTGCTGCCAAAGTGGAACTTTTAAAGAGAAGTCATTTAAGTTGAGTTTGAATAAATCAAACTTAAAGGCAATAAAGGTAAAGAAGATGAAAACCACCATTGGAATGATTTTGGCGATGGTCGCCAGTAAATTCACAATTGCCGCTTCTTTAATGCCTCGACTCACCAACCAGTGTACAAGCCATACAAAAATGCTTGAGCCAATGAGTGAATAGAGCGTATTGCCTTCACCAAAAATAATATGGTCTTTGCTGTCGGTAAACATGCCAACGCCCGAAAAGGCAATCACGACATAACCCACAATACCAATGGTGGTACATAGCCAATAGCCCCAAGCGGAGCAAAAACCAATCAGCTCACCAAAACCTTCACGCGCATAGTTATAAATACCACCGTCTAGATCTGGTCGTTGGCGAGTTAAATGTAATAACGTGAGTGCCAAGAAAATAATGCCGACTCCAGTAATGAGCCATGCAACAAGAAGGGCAGAGCCGTTGGCAACCTGAGCCATATTTTGGGGTAGGCTAAATACGCCTGACCCCACCATAGAACTAAAGACCAGCGCTGTAAGAGACAACAATCCAATTTTGGCAGCAGACATGGTATTTATTCTTTAAAAAATTGAGAGAGTTCAGCAATGTGTTCTGGACCAATACCACAGCAACCCCCCACTAAACTTGCACCTGCTTGCTGCCACTGCTTGGCAAAACCAAGATAAGCAGGAGCATCTAAGTCTTTACGAACTTCATCAAGTCCATCGTTGGCAGTTGCGCTGCTATCTTGAGGCGGGAAAGCATTGGCATAGGCACCAATTTGTACAGACTCTGGAATGAGTCTTTTAATTTCATTAATGGCTTGCAAGATAACTTCAGGCTGGCAGCAGTTAAACAAAACCGCGTTGGCATTTGACTGTTTTATAAAATCAGCCACTTGTTGCATGTTTTCGCCTGAGCGGAGTAAGGCTTGTTCTTGTTTAATTTCGTCTTGTAGGGTAAACGATACCCAATAGTCCTTACCATCTTTTGGTAATAATGCATGAACTGTTTCGACTTCTTTTAAGCACGATTGAGTTTCTGCTAACCAGAAATCCACCTCTGGTGCCAATGTATTAATGATTGGTTCAGCAAGGTCTTTAGCCTGCTCAGCCTGAAATAAGTCTGCACGGTAAGAACCAAATAAAGGTGGTAAGCAGCCTGCAATTTTGACATTTTTGCCGCTTTCTTTAACTGCATTTTTTGCTTGTTCGATGGCAACTTGAATTAAACGAACGCCGTCAGTTTCAAAGCGTTCTTGTCCAATGTGAAATGGCACAACAGCGTAGTTATTGGTGGTAATCACTTCTGAACCAGCGTTAATAAAATCGAGATGTACTTCTTTTACTGTTTCAGGCGCTTCAATGAGTGCAAGCGCAGACCACTCTGGTTGACGAAATGGAGCGCCACGACGGGCCAATTCACGGCCTAAACCGCCATCTAAAATTTTCATAAATTACAACATAAAGGGAGAAAAAATATTTAAGTAATCTAGCGCGTAGAGGGGGCGTATTCAATCGCTAATATGCTCGATATATTTCTAAATAAATTAGATTGTTATGAATATTTTTTCTTAAAAGGAATTCTGTATATGATGTTCAGTTTTACTGATGAACTTCATGTGAAAAAGAAGACTTATTTATATACAGCTATAGACTAAAAAACAAGCTTAAAGTGCGCCATATTGTTGCCAACTTTCCCCAGTGTGCTGAGTTTTATAATAGGCTTTGAGTTGCTCAAGCTGCATAAAATGTATGCCAGACCAAATCAATAAGCTGATTAATATTAAAGCTTTATATAGGCTTCGAATTTTTTTGACGTGAGTGAACGCTAATGACACAAAAAACAGAGCAGGTAAAAATATGAAGAATTGAACAGAAGAGAAAAATAAATGAGTGATACTGAAATAGACTGAGACAGCACTGACTAGTAGATTTAAAATTGAAAACAGTTTTTGATATTTGCCGAGCTTAAATGCATAAGCAGTGATGGTGAGTAACACGGCTGAACTTACATAAATCGCTGTACCGCCAATCATCCACATATAAAAACCGCTTACCAACAGATAAGCCAGTAGCAAAACAAGCACGAGCTTAAAACAAAATGAAAAGAGGCGGGATGATGAGTTTAAAGGCGTCATAGCTAATCTAAATATCTCAACTGAGGTCTTAAAAAACAAAAGGACGAATCGAAATTCATCCTTTTGGAATTTTACTTATACATCATCAAACTTAGTTTGCTTTTGCAACAGGGGCAGCAGCAGTTTCATCGTTTGCAGCTTTAAACGGAGATGTATAGTTCAAGCCAAGTGTAGAACTTGTGTACTGACGAACTTTGTCGAGTAATACAGGATCTTTGCTTAGGTCTTGTTTATAAGAAACAACAATTTCATGAAGCTTCTGATTCCATTTACCTTCAGTTTGCTCAGGGAAAGCTTTTTCAAGCAAGTTAAGCATGATGTATGGAGAAGTCGAAGCACCCGGAGACGCACCTAACAATGCAGTTACAGCACCATCTTTAGACGCAAAGATTTCTGTACCGAATTGAAGTGTAGCTGGTTTACCCGGTTCTTTTTTGATGATCTGAACACGTTGACCACCTTGACTTAAACGCCAGTCTTCAGCTTTCGCATCTGGGTAGTATTTACGAAGTTCATTTAGACGGTCTTCATCTGACATCATCACTTGGCTAACCAAGTATTTAACAAGATCAAGATTTTCCAAACCAACAGTGGTCATTGGTAAAACGTTGTTTTTGTTAGTAGATGCAAGTAAATCAAGCTGAGAACCGTTTTTCAGGAACTTGTTTGAATACGTAGCAAATGGTCCAAACAATACATATTTTTTACCGTCGATATAACGCGTATCAATATGTGGCACAGACATTGGAGGTGCACCTAATTCAGCACGGCCATAAACTTTTGCTGTGTGTTCTGCAGTAATTTTTGGGTTGTCCGTAATTAAGAACTCACCACCGACAGGGAAGCCAGCATATTGTTTCGCTTCTGGTAAACCAGTAAGTTGCAATAATTTAACCGCTGCACCACCTGCACCAATAAATACAAAACGCGTTTTAACGTGATCTACTTTACCAGTTTTCAAATTTTTGAAAGACACAGTCCAAGTTTTGTCATCATTTTGGCTGATGCCAGTCACTTCGGTTGAAGTCTGTAATTTGAAATTAGGGTTTTGATCTAAACGATTCACTAATTGTTTAGTGATAGAACCATAGTTTACGTCAGAGCCAACATCCATACGGGTCGCTGCAACTTTTTGACTAGGGTCACGATCGTTCATTACTAAAGGTGCCCATTGTTTAATAACAGCTGGGTCTTCAGTAAATTTCATGCCTTTGAACAACGGGCTTTGAATCATTGCAGCATAACGTTTTTCTAAGAATTGAACGTTATCGCCCCAAACGAAAGCAATGTGCGGAACTGGGTTAATGAATGATTTAGGTTCAGCTAAAACGCCTTGTTTTACCTGATATGACCAAAACTGTTTAGCAACTTCAAATTGAGAAGCAACTTTTTCAGCTTTGACAATTTCCATCTTACCGTTTTTCTCTTCGGTATAGTTCATTTCCATAAAGCCAGAGTGGCCTGTTCCGGCATTGTTAAAGCCGTTTGAACTTTCTTGAGCAACTTGGTCAAGACGTTCATACATACGAATTTGCCAGTTTGGTTCAAGCTCAGTGAAATAAGTACCGAGAGTGGCACTCATGATGCCGCCGCCAACAAGAACAGCATCAACAACTGGCTCATCTTTTGCAGTTTGAACTTGCTTTGACGTCGTCGGTCTAAACAAGAAAACAATACCTGCAATTAAAATAAGAATGATTAATACCAGAAGGTATTTCAAAAACTTTTTCATGTAAGGGGGACCTTAAAATAAGTTATTTGAGTCACTTAAGGTGTGAGGAAACCTAGACAGCGTATCCAGACAAAATGGATATAAATGCGAAGTAAATTCTCAAAATCAGAGAACTTATAAAAAAATAAAATTACTTGGGATTATCGCAAACACTCTATATTTTAGACTAATTTTGCATTGACAAGACAATTTTTATAATAAATGGGGTTCATCAAAATCATAAATATGATTTATATTTGATCAAATTAAGCTTTAATAAGATAATTTTCAATTATTTTTTTAATTTAACTATTTGAAAAATAGTTAATAAATTTTATTTGATTAAAGTTGAATCATTTGAAGAATATACGTATATAAAGATAGATGATTTTTTGTTTCATGCCATATTGATGTAAAACAGCTTTTTTGAATAGTTTATTTTCTGTCATACATCGTTCTTATTAATGATTGGATTATAAATATTAAATTAAGGGTATATTTCTGCATAAGAAATATACCCTTATGATTTTATGAGGCTACATAGAATGGTGCAGTTGAACGTGGTAATGCTTCACGTCCACGAATTTGGTCTGCAATTTTCTCGGCAATCATAATGGTGGTTGCATTTAAGTTACCGGTAATAATAAGCGGCATGATCGAGGCATCAACCACACGTAAGCTTTGCATACCATGGACTCGGCCTTGACCATCCACGACAGCCATTTCATCTTCACCCATCTTACAGCTACAAGACGGATGATAAGCCGTTTCTGCATGGTTACGAACAAAGTCGTCAAGCTCTGCATCTGTTTGCAAATGTTTGCCCGGACTAATTTCTTCACCACGATATGGATCAAGAGCAGGTTGCTGCATGATTTCTCGGGTGATACGAATCGCATCACGGAACTCACGCCAGTCTTGTTCACTCGACATATAGTTGAACAAGATACTTGGATGCTCAAACGGATCTTTTGATTTAAGTCTAATACGGCCACGGGAAGGCGAACGCATTGAACCAACGTGTGCCTGAAAACCATGCTCTTTCACTGCATTACTACCATTGTAGTTAATGGCAACAGGCAAGAAATGGTACTGAATGTTTGGCCATTTGAACTCATCTGAACTACGGATAAATCCGCCTGCTTCAAACTGGTTACTGGCGCCAATACCTGTTCCATTAAATAACCACTCAGCACCAATCGCAGGTTGGTTATACCATTTCAAGGCAGGGTATAAAGAAACGGGTTGCTTACATTTATATTGTAGGTACATTTCCAAGTGGTCTTGCAGGTTTTCACCTACACCCGGTAAATCATGAACAACATCAATGTCCATTGATTTTAAGAAGGTACTTTGACCAACGCCTGAGCGCTGTAAAATTTGTGGAGAAGCAATTGCACCTGCACACAGTAAGACTTCGCGTTTAACCAAAGCACGTTGCAAGTTGTTTTGATCAGCACCAATGATGTATTCAACACCCACGGCTTGTTTTTGATTAAACAAGATTTTATTGGTGGTTGCATGAGTCAAAATGGTGAGGTTAGGACGGCCTTTTGCCATATCCAGATAACCACGTGCGGTACTTGAACGGCGACCTTTAGGTGTTACCGTGCGGTCCATTGGACCAAAACCTTCTTGCTGGTAACCATTTAAGTCATCGGTACGCGGGTAACCTGCTTGTACGCCAGCTTCAACCATGGCGTGAAACAAGACATTATTGCCATTTTTAGGTGTAGCAACTGACACAGGGCCATTGCCACCATGGTAGTCATTTTCGCCAATATCACGGGTTTCGGCTTTTCTGTAGTATGGCAAACAATCGGCATAAGACCAGTTTTCAAGGCCTTTATGGGTTGCCCATTGTTCTAAATCCATTGCATTACCGCGGATATAGCACATACCATTAATTAAAGATGAGCCACCTAAACCTTTACCACGACCACACTCCATACGACGGTTGTTCATATGTGGTTCAGGGTCGGTTAAATAAGCCCAGTTATAACGGCGGCCTTGAAGAGGGTAGGCCAAAGCTGCCGGCATTTGGGTACGGAAATCCAAACGATAATCTGGGCCACCAGCTTCTAACAATAAAACGGTGGTATCTTTGTCTTCAGTAAGACGTGCAGCAAGTACATTTCCGGCAGATCCTGCGCCAATGATAATGTAATCATATTCTTTAATATTCATAACTATCCTTTTTTTACTAACAGTTTGCCTGAGCAATCTATAAAGACTGCTCGGCATATGTGATTTAGGTCGAAGTGTTTAAGGCGATTGATGCATTAAAAAATGCTTTGATAATCGCCAAGTTCAACTTGAATAGATTTGATACGGGTATAGTGCCCAAGCGTGGTTAGACCATTTTCTCGGCCTACACCAGATTGTTTGTAGCCACCCACTGGCATCTCTGCAGGCGATTCGCCCCAAGTGTTAATCCAGCAAATACCAGCTTCAATTTGGTGAATAATGCGGTGAGCGCGGCTAATATCTTGAGTGACCACACCGGCAGCTAAACCAAAGGTGGTGTCGTTAGCACGACGAATCACTTCTTCTTCAGTCTCGTAGCTTAAGATGCTCATGACTGGTCCAAAAATTTCTTCTTGAACAATTGCCATCTGGTCATTGCAGTCACTAAATACCGTCGGTAGTACATAAGCGCCTTTAGCAAGGTCACCTTCTGTTGCACGTCCACCACCAATTAAGACTTTAGCGCCTTGTTGTTTACCTGACTCAATGAAAGACAACACTTTTTCCATGTGAGGGAAGCTGGTGAGTGGCCCGAAGTTAGTTTCTTCAGCCATTGGGTCACCAATGCGAATACGTTTTACACGTTCTACAATGGCTTTTTCAAAGTCGGCTAAAAGAGATTTTGGAACAAAAACACGCGTACCATTAGTACATACCTGACCTGAACTAAAGAAGTTCGCCATGACTGCAATATCAGCTGCACGATTAAGGTCGGCATCTTCACAAATAATCAGTGGAGACTTACCACCAAGTTCCATGGTGACTTCTTTTAGCGTAGAACCAGCCGCGCTTGCCATGACTTTTTTGCCAGTTTCAACGCCACCTGTAAATGAGATTTTCTCAATTACTGGATGTTCAGTGAGCCACTGACCAATTTCACGGCCTGGCCCTTGAACTACGTTAAATACGCCGTCTGGTAAGCCAGCTTCTGTATAGATTTCTGCAAGTTTGAATGCAGTAAGAGGGGTGGTTTCACTAGGTTTGAAAATCATGGCATTGCCGGCAGCAAGGGCAGGGGCAGATTTCCATAAAGCAATTTGAATTGGATAGTTCCAGGCACCAATACCTGCAACCACGCCTAAAGGCTCACGGCGTGTATAAAAGAAACTTGATTCGCGAAGCGGAACTTGTTCACCCTGAATGGCTGTTGCAAGGCCGGCGTAATATTCGAGTACATCTGCACCAGTCACAATGTCGACTGTAGATGTTTCACTGTAGGCTTTACCAGTGTCTAGTGTTTCAAGACGGGCAAGTTCATCATTACGGTCACGTAAAATGTCGACTGCACGACGTAAAATACGTGAACGCTCCATGGCTGTCATGGCAGCCCAGATTTTTTGTCCTTGTTGTGCGCTTTGTACAGCAGCTTCAATATCTTGTTCAGATGCTTGCTGAAGAGTTGCGATCGTCTCGCCGTTGGCAGGGTTAATACTATTAAATGTTTTACCACTGGTTGCTTTAACGTAGCGTCCATGGATATACAGTTGTTGAACTTGTACATCACTCATTTTGTCTCTCCTGCAAAGGCTTGTTCGCAAATTGCACTTGCGTTTGTACATAATCGTAAGCAATGGAACGGGCAAGATTGCTGTCAAATTCGTTATGACGGCTTAAACTGCCTCGTAACCATAATCCATCAATCAATGCTGCCAACCCTCTAGCGGCAACACTGGCCTGTTGTTCATCCATTAACTTGAGAAAATAAAACTTCAAGTTGGAATATAGGCGTTGATCATTAATCTTTTGCAAACGGCTTAAGTCTGGTACATGCATACTTGCAGACCAAAAGTCTAACCAGACCCGCATTGCTTTTTCATTGACCTGACTAATGTCAAAGTTAGAGTCGATAATCGCCTTAATCTGGCTCTCTGGATGCGAATCTGCTTCTGCTCTGTACTGTTCGGTTTTATGACGCAGAACATTCAGCATTTCTTGCATACAGGTATTGATCAACCCTTGTTTGTCGCCAAAATAATGGCTGACAATGCCGGTCGACAGTTCGGCTTTTTTTGCAATTTGAGCAATGGTGGTATTGGATAACCCCACTTCATAAATCACGTCGAGTGCGGCATTCATAATTTCTTCACGTCGCACGTACTCTGGTTTTACTCTGCGTTTTGTCATGTTTTTCCACATCAGCACTTTTAGTGGTGCTTTAAATTCAGCATGTTAACTTGCAGAGCATCATAGCACTTTTTTTATCATACTTGTTATTGATTGAACGTTCAATCAATAACAAGTATGATATGTAAAAATCAATGAATTTTTGAAGATTGCCTCTAGGAATAAAGAGGTAAAATCGAAGATTCTTAAAGATAGGATGATGCGCATAAGTACATTACTTATCACGTTATTTTGAGAAAATACACCGATTGCAAGGAGCAATAAGATGGTGTTGAAAAGTGATAGATATTCTTCAGACCATATTCGGTTAAATCGTTTTGTATTTTGGAGTTCGGCCATCAGTATTGGCATTTTTGGCCTACTTTTTGTGCTGTTTCCAGAAAAAAGTCAGTTTTGGTTGACCTATATACAAGAGCAAGTAAATCACTTTTTCGGGTGGTATTACATGCTGGTGATTGTGCTGTGTTTAGGCTTTGTCGCTTGGCTCGCTTTTTCAAAAGTAGGGCAGATTCCTTTAGGAAAAGACGACGACAAACCTGAGTTTAGTTATTTGGCTTGGACTTCAATGTTGTTCTCGGCAGGTATTGGTATTGCCTTACTTTACTATGGTGTTGCCGAACCTGTTGATCACTTTTTGAGACCACCAGAAGGTGAGGCCGGAACCATTCAAGCTGCCCGAAATGCCATGACCTATAGCTTTTTGCATTGGGGGATTCATGGCTGGGTACTCTATGCATTGCTTGGAGTCACTCTTGGTTACTTCGCTTTTAGACAAGACCTGCCCTTAGCATTACGTTCAGCGCTTTATCCAATTTTTGGAGAGCGTGTTCATGGCTTGGTGGGAGATTTTGTTGATGGTTTTGGAATTTTAGCAACGGTTATTTCCTTGGTCACCAATTTAGGAATTGGTGCTTTGGTACTCGTATCTGGTATTTGCTATTTACTTCCCCAAATTCCTGATAACTCTGTGACCTTAATTACTGCCGTTCTGGTCATGATGTTTGTTGCCACGATTACGACAGTGGTTGGCATCGAAAAAGGTCTGGCATGGTTATCTCGTATTAATTTACGTCTGCTCTATGCCTTACTTTTATTTGTATTTTTAACAGGTCCTACAAATCATTTATTAAATGGTCTTGTGCAAAATACGGGCGATTATCTAAGCAATTTTATTGGTAAAAGCTTTGATATGTATTTATACAACCAGAAGGCAAGTGGCTGGTTAGGTTCGTGGACAGTATTTTATTGGGCATGGTGGATTGCTTGGGCACCTTTTGTAGGGATGTTTATTGCCCGTATTTCAAAAGGACGTACGATTCGGGAAGTTATTCTGGGTGTATGCCTGATTCCATTAGGCTTTACGCTGGCTTGGATCTCGGTTTTTGGAAATACGGCAATTTACTTTATCTTGAACCAAAAACAGAAAGTTTTGGGTGATATGGTCTTAACTGATCCGGCATTATCTTTATTTAAGCTACTCGAATATCTGCCATTTAATCCTTATGTTGCTGGCATTGTTGTTGTAATTTGTTTCGTTTTATTTTTGACACCAGTTGGCTCTGGTACACTAATGATCGCTAATTTGTCCTCAAAAGGGGGCACCAATGATAGTGATTCACCGATCTGGTTACGCGTCTTTTGGTCTGTGGTAATTACCATTGTAAGTATTGGCTTGTTACTGGCCGGTAGTTTTAACTCCATGCAAAGTGCTGTGGTGTTATGTGGTTTACCATTTTCAGTCATTATTTTGCTTTATATGTTTGGCTTAGCCAAAGCGTTAAAGCAAGATGATTTTGACCCTCAATTAGTGAAAAAACAGTTAGCTGTTTCAAAAGACATTTCAGTCCCATCGAATGGTGACCAGAATAAAGTGACTGAGGTTTTATAACCTCAACCGATCACATCTATATATTATTTTTTGCGTTTAAAGTCGTCTTTTCATTGTTTTAAATAAGAGTGAAAAGACGAAATTAAATATTTTGTTTTTATTTTATTCCTTGAGGATTGTATGGCAACAGATAATCCAAGAGCAGTTGATGATTTAACATTATCTAAATCTAAAAAAGACCCGCTCAACCGTGTGGTTTTTTATTTTTCAGCTGTACTTATTTTAATTTTTTCTCTCGTCACGTTTTTGTTCAACGATTTTTCAAACCGAATCATGAACACCGTACTTCAGTGGGTAACTTCAACCTTTGGTTGGTATTACTTGCTTGCCGCAACACTATATATGGCATTCGTGATTTTTATTGCCTGTTCAAGATATGGCAGTATTAAATTAGGACCTAAGCATTCAAAACCTGAGTTTAGTTTACTGAGTTGGTCTGCCATGCTGTTTTCGGCCGGTATTGGTATCGATTTAATGTTCTTCTCGGTCGCTGAGCCTTTATCTCATTATATGCAACCTCCAGTCGGAGCAGGTCAAACCTATGAGGCAGCACGCCAAAGTATGGTCTGGACATTGTTCCACTATGGTTTAACTGGTTGGTGTATGTATGCCTTGATTGGCATGTCATTGGGATATTTTAGCTATCGTTATAATCTGCCGCTTACCATTCGCTCTGCACTCTACCCAATTTTTGGTCAAAGAATTAATGGTGTAATTGGGCATAGCGTTGATACAGCTGCCGTTATCGGGACAATTTTTGGTATTGCAACGACCTGCGGGATTGGGGTGGTACAGCTAAATTATGGGCTACATGTGTTATTGGGATTACCAGAAAACATCTGGATGCAATTTATCCTGATAGCCGTCGCGGTTGGTATTAGTATTATTTCGGTGACATCTGGCGTTAATAAAGGCCTACGTATTTTATCTGAAATCAATATTTATGTTTCGATCGGCCTTTTACTGTTTATCTTGTTCTTGGGAAATACTGAGTTTTTACTCAATGCCCTTGTTCAAAATGTTGGTGATTACTTAAGTCGTTTCCCGTCTTTGGCTTTACAAAGTTTTGCGTTTGAACAACCTAAAGAGTGGATGAGTAGCTGGACCTTGTTCTTCTGGGCATGGTGGATTGCGTGGTCTCCATTTGTAGGACTATTTCTGGCGCGTATCTCAAGAGGGCGTACCATTCGTGAGTTTGTGTCTGGTACTTTAATTATCCCACTTTTATTTACGATCACGTGGCTCTCTATTTTTGGTAATAGTGCGTTGCACAGCGTTATTTTTGAAGGGAACCAAACCTTAGCTGCTACTGTGTTGGCGAATCCGGCTCATGGTTTTTATGATTTGTTAGCACAATATCCGGGCTTTACGTTTATTGCTTCAATTGCCACCGTAACAGGGCTTTTGTTCTATGTGACTTCTGCCGATTCGGGAGCGCTGGTTCTAGGGAACTTCACCACAAAACTTACCCATATCGATAATGATGCTCCGCGTTGGTTGAGTGTGTTCTGGGCAATTGCCATTGGTTTACTCACGCTAGCGATGCTGATGACCAACGGGATTACCGCTTTGCAAAACGCAACCATCATTATGGGGTTGCCGTTTAGTTTCGTGATGTTCCTTGTGATGGCAGGACTTTATAAGTCCTTAAGGCTTGAAGATTACAGGCAGGCTAGCCGAAGCATGAATGCAGCTCCAGTGGTGGGTAATGTTGATATTTTGAATTGGAAACAGCGTTTAACCCGAGTGATGCATCATCCGGGAACCACTGAAACTCTGCGCATGTTGGACACTGTCTGCCGACCAGCAGTTCAGGCCGTTGCTGATGAACTTATTAAGCAGGGAATGAATGTGGATGTGCAGCAAACGCTACTCGAAGATGAAGACACGCTTTACCATCTCGACTTCACTATTCATTTGGAAGAAGAACAAAACTTCGTTTACCAGATCTGGCCTGTACGCTATAGCGCACCGATTTTCAGTCAACGTGTGAAACGGGGTAAACAGTTCTATTATCGACTTGAAACCTATCTTTATGATGGTTCTCAAGATAACGACCTCGTTGGTTACGGTAAGGAACAGGTTATTAATGACATTTTAGATAAATATGAAAGACATATGACGTTCTTACATATTAATCGTATTAGCCCAGGGAACCGACCTTTGTTCCCAGATCCACAAGCTTAAGAGGACAATGCATGGCTTCTCCTTATCTACATTCTTTTGCTTTATTTTTCTCTTTGCTCAATCCATTTTTAATGAGCATTTATATGATTGGCCTAATCCGCCATTCAGAAACAAAGGTGTTTAATAAAGCACTGATTCAGGGAAGCTTGATTGCTTTTGTCGTATTCATGCTATTTGCATGGGGCGGCGAAACAATTTTTAGTAAATATCTGAATGTACGTTTTGAAGCCTTCCAGATTTTTGGAGGCCTTATCTTTTTGGTCATTGGCTATCGCTATGTTTTTCAGGGTGCCGATACGATTGGTGAAATGCGTGGAGCGCCAGAACATCTGGCTGGCACCATTGCAATGCCATTTATGATTGGCCCCGGAACTATTAGTGCTGCTGTGGTTACAGGTATTGAAATGTCAATTGGTGAGGCAGCCCTAGTGATTGCCTTCACCTTGTTTTTAACCTGTAGTATTTTGATTTTGATGAAATTTTCACATGATCATTTACGCTATAAACATGCCAAGCATATCGACCGTTATTTCGACATTGTGGGACGTTTATCTGCTTTATTAATCGGAACGATCGCCATTGATATGATTATTAATGGTGTGACAGGCGTTATTACTAAAGTATAGCGAGTGATTTGTAAGACCCTGCTATGCCATTAAGCGTGGAATAAAATGGCATAGCATGTTCTATAAAACTTTAAAATAGATGATGCAGCTATAAAAAATAACTTTAAAAATAATGCTTTAAAAAATTAGATTTTAAAAAACAATTAGAGATATTAAAAAATACAATGTCATGTTGTGGATTTAATCATGTTTTTTTTGTGAATTATCAACCATAATGTTCACTGAGCTTGTTTTAAGACACAGAGTTGAGCTATGCCTACATTAGATGAAATAACCACAGCAACTGATGATCAGTCTGAATTGACGATGTCAGTTTTGATGACGCCTGATATGGCAAATTTTTCAGGTAATGTTCATGGTGGTACGATTCTAAAACTACTAGACCAAGTCGCTTACGCTTGTGCGAGTCGTTATTCGGGTGGCTACGTAGTGACTTTATCTGTAGATAAGGTGAATTTTAAAGAACCTATTTATGTAGGTGAGCTGGTAACCTTCTTGGCAAGTGTTAACCATGTAGGCCGTACTTCAATGGAAGTGGGAATACGCGTTGAAGCCCAAAATATCCAGAAGCGTACAGTGCGCCATACTAATAGCTGTTATTTCACCATGGTTGCTGTTGATGAACAGAGCAAGCCATGTGAAGTGCCTCAATTAAATCTAAATACTGAGTGGAAACGTTGCCGCTTTGAAGCAGCCGAGCACCGTAAGGTTTTACGTCTACAAGAAAATCACAACCCATCTTGTAGCATGTATAAAAAATCTTCTTAAAAAAAGGATCGAACCGCAGCATGGTTCGATCCTTTTCTTCTTTACTGAAATTCAGCATCCATTTTTCATTTCAGTAAAATTATCTCTGAGCTTGGAGGAGAGTGCTGAGAGAATTAACGAGCTGCAGGAGCAGCTTCAGAAGCAGAACCTACAGCATCAGATGCAGCATTTGCTGTGTTTGCTTGTTCTTGAGTTGAAACAACAACTTTCTCTTCACCAGCAGTGCTGTGTGCTTGTTCATGTTTAGAAGCAGCGAAAGTTGATACTGCAGTTAAAGCTAAAGTTGTTGCAAGTAGAGTCTTAGCTAATTTCATTTTATGGCATCCTTAAATTCATTAAAAAAGTAAATCAAACCTAATCGTTCATACCTACACGAAACGTATATGGCTGAATGACTAAGCTAGGACACATGCTAAGCCGAGCTTGGAATTACATCAATTAACTTAACAATCTATTACGCCTATCTTAACAATATGAAATATACAGGCCGTTTATGTGCGGAATCTGTAAAATTAAAGGGCTTAAATACACCTTAAAATGTGTAAAAATATTTCTTCTTGAATGAAAAAAAACCAATTGTGTTACGTAAACCTCACACTGTGGTATGAATTGTGAATGCGTATAAATGGAATATTCCGTTTGATTTGTAATTATTAAAAGTTAATTTAGATTTTGAATGAGAGCTAAGTCTCATTTTTGGTTTGTTAAGTAAAAATTAAAAAATCATCGGCCAAGTTTAAAAATCATTTACATGACAAAAAAGAGTGATATACCTAAAATGTTTTAGACCGTTCTAATTTGAGTGACTCGTGAAATTTATTGCCCAAAAAACTGTTCCTACCCATATTATTTCCGGTTTTTTAGGGGCGGGAAAAACCACGTTATTGCAGCATTTATTAAGTCAGAAGCCTAAAGATGAAGTCTGGGCTGTATTAATGAATGAGTTTGGGCAGATTGGAGTAGATCAACAACTCTTACCTCAAGATGAGGGATATGCAGTCAAAGAATTATTAGGTGGTTGCTTATGTTGTAGCAGTCAATTGCCTATGCATATTGCTTTAGCTCGTCTATTGAGTGAACAAAAACCAGACCGACTCTTTATTGAACCGACTGGACTTGGGCATCCTTCGCAGTTATTGGATCAACTGACTGAGCCGCATTGGCAAAGTAGTTTAGCCATGCGAGCATTAGTCACAGTTGTCGATGGTAGCCGTTTGCATGATACAAACTGGGTAAAGCAAAACCTTTATGAAGATCAGTTAAAAGCTGCCCAAATTGTGGTGGTGTCACATACTGATGTGATGACTTTTGAAGATGATCAGGCACTTGAGTTATTAAAAGAAGAATATCAGCCTTATCAACAAGAGTGGATTACAACTGAACATGGTCAGTTAGCGTTAAATAAAATTGATGTGGCTGCTCGTTTAACCGAACGCTCTATTCAACCTTTACTTAAACTTCAAAAACAAATGACTGAAACTGAGGTCGTGAAAGAAATTCAGCAGTTACCTTATCATTATGTCGAGTCGGCACAAGGTTATATTGTCGCAGGTTGGAAATTGCCTAAACGCTGGAAGTTTGAGTTTTATGCTTTGCTCGATGTGTTATGTGCACAAAAAGACTGGCTGCGAATTAAGGGAATTTTTAATACAGATCAGGGTTGGAAAACCTTTAACTTTAATCCTCAGCAATTTAATTATAAGTCTGGCGAAGAGGGAATTGATAACCGGATTGAAATGATTAGCCAACAAGAACACGATTGGTTGGCATTTGAAACTGATTTATTGAATTGCCGAATTGAAGATTAGAGAACATTGAGAAAAAGATGATTCAATGTTCTCTAGAACGAATTTTAAGGTTTAGTATTTAGCACGGCTTTAGCTTGAGCATGGTCAATATCTTTTTCCCAATGCGCAATGACTACGGCCGCAACACAGTTACCAATCAAGTTGGTGCAGGCACGAATAATGCCAATGAACCAGTCGACTGAAAGTAGAAGTACTAGACCAATCGCAGGCAGGCTTGGAATAACTGAAAGGGTGGCTGCAAGAATAACTAAAGCTGAGCCGGGAATACCGTGTGCACCTTTAGAAGTAATGAGCGAAACCAGCAAGATAGCCAGCAAGTCATGCGTAGATAAATCAATATTGCAGGCTTGTGCAATAAAAATAACAGCTAAAGTTAAGTAAATTGAGAATCCATCTAGGTTAAAGGAATAACCAGTTGGAATAACCAGTCCTACAGTTGAATCTTTAATTCCCAAATTTTTAAGCTTTTTCATAATTTGAGGAAGAACAGAGTCAGAAGATGCTGTACCTAAAACAATGGCTAATTCATCTTTAAAATAAGCCACAAATTTGAAGATGTTGAGACCGGCAAGTTTTAAAATTGAACCTAAAACAATAACGACAAATAAAATGCAGGTTGCATAAAACAGTAAAACTAAATAACCCAATTGTAGAAGTGAATCTAAACCAAATTTGGCAGTGGTATAGGCCACTGATCCGAACACACCAATCGGAGCTAAACGAATAATCAGTCCCATAATTTTAAAGAAGACTTCAGAAAAAGCTTCCAAAGCCTGACGTACTAGCTCTGCCAAATGTTTAGGAATTAAAAGTAGTGCTACACCAAATAAAATAGCGATTAATAAAACTTGTAAAATATCGCCGTTTGCAAAAGCAGCCGTGAAGGTTTTTGGAATAATATTGAGCAGAAATTCCGAACCTGTGTGCATTTCATGTGCACGTTCGGTATAGGTGCTTAAATCTTTTGCATCTAAATGGCTGATATCGATGTTCATGCCAACACCAGGTTTAAATACATAGGCCACAATAATGCCTAAAACTAAAGCAATACTGGTGACCACTTCAAAATACAGAATGGTTTTTGCACCGACTTTGCCCATTTTTTTGATGTCATTTGCACCATAAATACCGAGTACAACCACACAAAACACAATTGGTGCAATCAGCATCTTAATTAAAGAAATAAAACCATCACCCAATGGCTTTAAAGATAGGGAGAAATCATGAAAACCAGCTCCAACTGCAACACCAAGAAAGAGAGCACAAAGAACCTGTAAAAATAAACTACGCTTGAGCTTTTGCCACATAAGTCATCAATTTTCGGAAGAGGAGAATATCTCTTTTAAGCAAAAAGCCAGCCAACTCTAAAATAAGTGGAGCGTTTTGGAAGAATATGCAAATTTCACCATCGCGATGTTTTACATTACTCAGTTTTTTTATAATTTTTAGCTAAAATCGAGTATCCTTAGCGCCAAATTTTGGAACATATTAATCATGGCGCTTAAAGCAACAATTTATAAGGCAGACTTGAATATTGCGAATATGGATGACCATATTTATGGTGATTACCAACTGACGCTTGCCTTACATCCTTCGGAAACTTTAGAACGTTTAATGGTTCGTTTAATGGCCTTTGCCCGTTTTGCAAGTGATGAGCTTGAGTTTACAAAAGATCTTTTTGAAACTGATGAACCAGCGTTATGGCAGAAGGATTTAACAGGTCAGTTGGAAACATGGATTGAAGTGGGCTTACCTTCGGAAGATAAAGTCAAAAAAGCGAGTGCACGCTGTAAAAAAGTTGCGATTGTTGTGTATGGCACACAAGTCGAAGAGTGGTGGAAGAGAAATAGCAAAATTAAAACGTTAAGTAACGTTCAGGTTTGGCAAATCGCACCTGCAAGCACAGCTGAGCTCGAACAACTCTGTGAACGTACCATGCAGCTACAGTTAAATGTGATGGATACAGAGTGGACTCTTTTAGGTGAAAAGGGTCAGGCAAATGTTGTGTGGACACAGTTACAGTAAAATAGAAAAGCGCAACAAATTCTACAGATTCAATTGGTACACTAAGCACCAGTTGCTATTTAAAGATTCTGTTTAAGGGGTAAACCATGTCAAATGAATTAGAAATTATCGATTTAAAAGTAGGTGAAGGTAAAGAAGCAGTTAAAGGTGCTTTGATTACGACTCACTATACAGGTTGGTTAGAAGACGGTACCAAATTCGACTCTTCAATCGACCGCGGTAATTATTTTGAATGCGTGATTGGAACAGGCCGTGTCATTAAAGGCTGGGACCAAGGTATCATGGGAATGAAAGTTGGCGGTAAACGTAAATTAATCGTGCCTGCTCATTTAGCATATGGTGAGCGTAAAATGGGTAAGATTATTCCAGCCAATTCTAATTTAATTTTTGAAATTGAATTGTTTGATGTCAAAACCCGTGACTAGCGAAAAACTTAAAGCCCTTTAGGGGGCTTTCTTGTTTATATGAGCTTTAAATATAAATACATTCATAATTTATATTTTAGCTTTTTGAATATTTAAGCTTATTTTCAGGTTATTTGATTATAAATGCTGACTGAAAAACTGTTCATTTGTGGGCAGGATGATATTAAGACCAAATTTCAGAAAATTTGCGTCCTAACATCAAATTTCACATAAATAATCTATATTGTTATTGAGACGCTATTTCATGACTATCCGCTTTGCATCTCCTTTGTTGAATCTTACGCTTGGATTAGCCCTTACTGGCATGTCTGGTATGGCATTGGCTAAACCACAAAAAATTGATGCTTCAACACTTACGGTCATTGGCTATCATGAAATTACTGATACAAAAAATGCAATGATTCCTGAGTATGCGGTCACGACTCAACAATTTACTCAGCACGTTGAATGGTTGCAAAAGAATGGTTTCCATTTTATTACCGTTGATCAATTAATTCGTGCGCATCAAGGTAAATATCAACTGCCGACTAAGCCAGTATTATTGACCGTAGATGATGGTTATCAGTCTTTTTATCAAAATGCATATCCTGTTATTAAGGCAAAAAAGATTCCGGTTGTTTTGGCTGTAGTCGGTTCATGGTTAGAACCAAAAGCTGGTCAAAAAGTTGACTTCTCTGGCGAGGAAATCTCTCGTGATAAGATCTTGAGCTGGAATGAGCTTAAAGAGATGCAAGACAGCGGTTTAGTCGAAATCGCGAATCATAGCTATCATTTGCATCGTGGTATTACAGGAAACCCACAAGGCAACTCTGAACCTGCTGCGACCACACGTTTTTATGATGTTAAAACACAAACATATGAGAACGATGCACAATATCAGGCACGTATTTATAACGATCTGAAAAAGAATAATGACTTATTAAAAGCGCATGGCTTACGTTCACCACGTATTATGGTGTGGCCATATGGTCGCTATAATATGCAGACTGTTCAAATTGCAAAAAAATTAGGCATGCCAGTGACCATTACGCTTGATGATGGGGCAGACCATGCAAAACAATCTCTACAAAATATGAGCCGTATTTTGGTAGAAGGCGGAATGACAACTGATGATTTGGCTCAGGAAATTAAAAACCGTGAATTAAATTTAACAGACAACAATCGTCCGCAAAAAATCATGCATATTGATCTGGACTATATTTATGATCCAGACCCGAAACAACAAGAGCGTAATTTAGGACACTTGTTAGATCGAATTAATGGCATGGGTGTAAATACAGTTTATTTACAGGCATTTTCAGATCCAGATGCGAATGGTTCTGCTGATATGGTTTATTTCCCAAACCGTCATATTCCAATGCGTGCAGATTTGTTTAACCGTGTTGCATGGCAAATTCAAACGCGTACGCCTGTAAGTCGTATTTATGCATGGATGCCGTTATTGGCGTGGGAACTACCAAAAACTGATCCTGTTTCTAAGGACTTGGTGGTGACTCAGCAGGAAAAAACAGGTGAACACCTTAATATGGGTTATATCCGTTTAAGTCCATTCTCATCAGAAGCGCGTCAAACGATTCGTGAAATTTATCAGGATTTGGCTAAATCATCTTCGTTTAATGGAATTTTATTCCACGATGACGTCACTTTATCAGACTATGAAGATGCAAGTCCTGATGCTTTAAAAGCTTATGCGAAGCAAGGTTTGCCAACAGATTTAGCAAAAATCCGTGAAAACGATCAAGACTTACAAAAATGGACTGCATATAAGACAAAATATCTAGATGATTTTGCAATGCAGCTCGTTGATGACGTGCGACAATATGAACCTTTCTTGCTCACCGCACGCAATTTATATGCGCAAGTTGCTTTAAAACCATATGCGGAAAATTGGTACTCTCAATCTCTTGAAGAGTCATTAAAGCGTTATGATTTTACAGCTATTATGGCAATGCCTTATATGGAACAGGTCGATAATGCTGATCAATTCTATAAAGATATGGTTGATCGGGTAAAACAATACCCGAATGGTATCAAGAAAACTGTTTTTGAATTACAGGCAACCGACTGGCGTAAAAACGAAAAGGTACCTTCAGCTGAAATGGCAGCAACAATTCATTCTCTTTATCAGCAAGGTGTAATGCATGTCGGTTATTACCCAGATGACCCAATTAAAGATCATCCGGATGTTGACGTAATGCATAAAGCATTTGCTGAAAAATCATCTCGTCTTGTGCCGTAGGCGAGGCTGAAACATGACAATCTTTGCTGCAATATGGTCGCATGCCTTAAAATTCGTTTTTTATTACCCATTATTCATGTCGTATTTATGGATGATGGGTGCGATCATTTTCTATTGGAAAGAACGTCAGGCTCCGCCTTACGATCAACCAGCTCCATTAGAAAGTTATCCAAAAGTCGCTGTATTAGTTCCTTGTTTTAATGAAGGGGATAATGCAGAAGAAACCATTAGCCATGCTTTAAAACTGGACTATCCTCACTTTGAAGTCATCGCGATTAATGATGGTAGCTCAGACAATACAGGCGAAGTACTCGACCGTTTAGCTGAACAACATGAAAAACTGCGTGTTGTTCATTTGGCTCAAAACCAAGGTAAAGCCATGGGGTTGCAAGCCGGAAGCTTAATGACCGATGCCGAGTTTTTAATTGGTATTGATGGTGATGCTTTACTTGATCCACATGCAGCAAAGTGGATGATTCGTCATTTTCTTGAAAATCCGACTGTTGCTGCGGTTACTGGAAACCCGCGTATCCGCACTCGCTCAACTTTATTAGGGCGTATTCAGGTCGGTGAGTTTTCTTCGATTGTAGGCATGATTAAACGTGCACAACGTACCTTTGGTCGCTTGTTTACTGTATCAGGCGTGATTACCGCTTTTCGTAAAAGCGCCGTTCACCAAGTCGACTATTGGTCACCCAATATGTTGACTGAAGATATCGATATTACTTGGAAGTTACAGCGTGCAGGTTGGGATATTGAGTTTGAACCGAATGCCTTGGTTTGGATTTTAATGCCTGAAACCTTAAATGGGTTGTGGAAACAACGTTTACGCTGGGCAATGGGTGGTGCACAAGTATTAATTAAAAATATTGATGTGTTCACCAAGCCAAAATTGAATTTTTTATGGCCTTTAATGTTTGAGCTTTGCTTAACATTAGTATGGTCATATTTAATGCTAGCGATGGCTGTATTGTGGTTGGCGCATTTTATTTTACCACTACCAGCACTAGCCGTTGTGAGCTCTCCATTTTTACCGTATGGTAGCGGCATTTTATTGGGGGCAACTTGTCTAATTCAGTTTGCTTTAAGCAAATGGATGGATAGTCGTTATGAACCAAACCTAGGAAAAAATTATTTCTGGATGATTTGGTACCCGCTTGTCTTTTGGTTAATTACGATTTCGGCAACCATTGTGGCATTTCCAAAAGTCTTACGACGTGGAGATGAGAAACGAGCACGTTGGGTGAGCCCGGATCGGGGCATTCGTTAGATGAAATGCAAGAGTCATGAGATTTTAAAGATCGTGCTGTATTGATGTCTGGGGAAAAACCACAGCACTTCGTTAGGTAAAGAGAGAAATGAAGACAGATTCGTTGATTATTGATTTACGCCGTCAATTACCATGGCATAAACGCTATGCTTCTACAACAAGCACAGCCATGATGTGGGCGGTTTGGTTGTTGTTGTGGCGTCCGTTCGTGTTTGTATGGCTATTGGTTGAACTACAAAAAACTCATTTGGTACACCGTTTATTTAGTGCCTTTGGTGTAGGAATTGAGCATGGTCTTACAGCATTAATTGCTTGTGCAATTTGTTTATTGTTGTGGAGCCATGTGCTACCGGAGCGTCGTGTCGGTGGTAATGCGCTTAAAATGAAACAGACTGATGATTATGCACGCTATTTTGATTTACCTGAACATAAAATTGAGCAGGGACGTAGTCAAAAAATTACAGTCGTTCACCACGATGAACTAGGTAAAATCGTTAGAGTTGAATAAGCCTGATTAATCAAATAAAGTCCACTTCAAGTGGGCTTTATTTTTTTATGAACTGAGAAATCCAAGAATACGTTGTTTGACTTGATTAATATAAAACTCATCATGAGTGACACGGTACATCAAGATCGCACCTTCATAATCAGCAATACTTTGTTTTGCTAAAATCTCTGCTTGATCTTGAGCAATGCACTTCGCAAAAATAGACTGGATCGCACGTTGCCAGTCCTCAAAAATGCTGCGTATTTTGGCTAAAATTTTAGGTGAGCCATATGCTGCTTCCATAGAAATGATACCTATTAAGCAACCATTCACTCCTTGTGTAAAAAAATGAATAGAACGCTCATGCATTTGCTCAAAACGTTCAATTGCAGAGAGTTCGGACTTTACCGTATTTCCAAATAAAGAATGAATCAAATACTGATGAGTGCTATTGAGCACTTCAAGCAATAGTGCTTCTTTGTTTGGATAATAGTAATAAAAAGAAGCTTTGGTTAGACCGCAAGCCTTTGCCAGCATGTCCATACTGGTGCCTGCGTAACCATAGGTTTTAAACTGCAAAGCACAGTGCTTGAGCAATTCTTCTTTCGCAAGTTTTTGCGGTCTCATCTTAAATTATCCAAAACATAAATCAGGCTTGTACCAAATCATCAAAAGTAGTACGGATTTTACTCCAGATCTGATCAGCACCTTTTTTAAAGTAGCCCATGTGGCCAATTGTTTTCATAGAAACATCTTCAGGGTGAAGGCTGATATATGTGACCGGAGCTTGTCGATAATGTTGCATAAAGGCGCGACAAGAAGTGGGCAAAGCCCAGTCATCATCAAGTGCCGATACTGCATAAATTGGTGTTTTGACAGAAGCATATTGTTCAATTAAATGTTGCTGTTCTGGGTCAGCAAAAAAATACTTAGGGTTTTTACACCACTTTCGCCATTGTTTATACACATTTAATGGCAAGTCAGAACCCATATTAAATTTGCTCCAAGGTAAATAACCTGTCACAGCGACGATAGGAGGAAACACAATATTCCAGACCATTTGAACTTTAAAACGTTCTTTGAGTGGCATATAACCGTGCCAGCCAGCCCCAGTGCCAAACGTGTAGCAGGCCAATAATTTATCATGATTAGGTAATAGCCCTAATGCGTGACCGCCGTAAGAGTGACCCACCATTAAAAGAGGTAGGGGTTCTTGTGATAAATATTCAATGGCACCTGCTAAGTCATATTGTCCCCAGTCTAAATAAGACATATCAAATCCTTTTAAAGATTTGGGACTCGATTTCCCCACACCTCGATAATCGACGGTGAATACTTGATAACCATATTGCGTCATATATTCAGCAAAGCGACGGTAAAATTCATGTGGTACGCCTGTTGCTCCAGCAACGACAATATTGGCTTTAGCTGCTGTCGTAGTAAAGTAACGTGTGCCGTAGAGTTGATAGCCATCTAAAGCTGAAAATTGTACATTTTGGCTAAGCTGTTCGTTCGTTTGAGTTGCTAATTGCATTGCTTTTCTCTTTATTTTTCTAGCGTGATGAAAGTTATTTACCTTTAAAAACAGGAGGTCTTTTTTGCAACATGGCAAAAACTCCTTCTTGTACATCTTCAGTTTTTAATAAGGGATGAAGATGATTTTGTAACTGACTAAATGCAGCTTGATAACCTTCATTGATGGCTTCACGTGCAGAGGCAAGGGTGGCTTTTACAGCAAGAGGTGCAGCTTGAGCGATATGTTCAGCTAACTCGATGGCACGGTTGAGCTCCGTACCTTCAGGGCAAATTTCTGTAATCAGGTTCATATCCAAGGCGGCTTTTGCATCAAAAGGGTCACCTGTCAGTAAATAGCGCATGGCCTTGGCCCAACCCGCGGCTTGAGTAAAGCGTGCTGTTGCCCCACCAAAAGGTAAGATTCCGCGTTGAACTTCCATTTGCGCAAACTGAGTGTTTTCACTTGCTAAAGCAATGTCTGCGTTCAGAAAGAGTTCAATACCAGCGGTATAACAATAGCCTTGTACCGCAACAATTAAAGGTTTACTCAGTTTTCGACCCACGGTGCCCCATGGGTTAACTTCTTCATCATTAAAATCAAAAACACCTGTGGCAAGTTTAGGTTGTAACTCTACGAGGTCTAATCCAGCCGTAAAATGGTCACCATGGGCAAAGATTACTGCACAGCGCAGCTCATCATTATTTTCATATTCGGTGAGCGCTAGTGATAAATCTTTAATCAGGTGACTATCAAAGGCATTTCGTTTTGCTGCCCGATCTAGCCCAATTAAAAAAATATGTCCGCAAGTTTCACGGCTAACTTTTCCTTCTTGATTTGACATGTCGTGATGTCCTTTATTTGTCTTTAATAAGTTTTTAAACGATCGTTAGAAAACTGTCAAATACAATTTATAGACTACTTCGTAAACAAAAATAGAAGGAAGGATCAAAATAAAACTAAACTTTTATTCTTAAGATCAATATAAATATAAGGGGGCAGAATAACCTGATGAGTAGCCTCAATCAGGTTATAAAATATTATGTTGGACGACGTGAATACATCAGTAATCCTAAGCATAACAGCGTTAAACCTAAAATAAGATGTGAGCTGAGCTGTTCATGGTTGAACCATGTTCCCCAAAATGTAGCTAAAACTGGGGTAATAATGGTAATGAGTAATACAGTGGTCGGTTGTAGGACTTTGATGAGTTGATAATAGAAAATCATGGCAAGCACAGATGAAAAGACTGCACTGTAGAGCACCGCTATTGAAATTTTAAGGCTCGGAAATTCAGTTGGAAGATGTGACCAAAAGAAAGGTAACAGGCATATATAACCGACCCATGAAACAAGGGTGGCACCTGTCATTTGTGTAATTGGAGGAATATGTGCTCCGACAGATTTTACGGCAAAAGTCGACAATACATAAAACAGCATCGCAATCAGCTCTAACATAATACCGATGCGGTTGAGCTGAAAACCTGATGAAGACAACCCTAAAGTAAAGCTCATCCCGACAAGAGCGATACCGAGCCCAAGCCACTGCCATGCCGAAAAACGTTCACGTCCTAATAAAAAAGAGCTGATGATTCCAGACACTAACGGAGAAGTACCGTAAATAATTGAAATAATGGCAGAGGGGACTTTATCTGCGCCCATATAGCAAAAGGCCATAGAACCAAATAAGCCAATGGCTCCAGCACAATAACTTAAAACAGCTTTTTTACTAAAGATGAGCTTTAAACGAAAAAATCTTAGACACAGCAAAGCGATTGGAATTGCCAAACTGAATCGAATAAATAACCCCCATGCCCAATGAATTTCTTGTACTGTCCAGACGGCTGCGAGTGGGGTAAGTGACCAAATAATGACGACAGCAATAAATTGGCCGGCTGTAGCAAGGCGAGTAGAAGGTGAAGATAATGCTACAGCCGGCTGAGTCTGTGGGGTAGAAATACTCTGTTGTTCAAATAACGGCTTCATATAAAGCTCCAGAAAGTTTGGTTTTTGTGTTTTAAAAGGGCATAAAAAAAGCCGCGTTTTATGGCGGCTTGTTATGAAAATCAGGGGATATATTACAAATGGAATATCTTGATTTTCTCATCCAAAGCGCCAGATAGTCTAAAATAAAGACGTCGCCAATCGGCCATAGAGACATTGACCTCTAAGGCATAGAATTGATGAACCAGACATAGATGGGCTTTAGATAAAAACATGATAAGTATATTAAAATATAGATGATATTTTTATAACACAGAAATAGAAAAGTACAAATTATATTCAAGCATGAACCACAGATTTTTTGATTTCAAATTAGCAGTTTGCTTAACCTGATATTTTTCTCATAATACCTCGTCGAATTGATCTCTATAAGAAGCTGTTCTTATGTCACCTTTAGAAATTTTTGCAGTCTTGATTAGCCTAATTGGAGTTGGATTAACTGTTATTAGGAATATGTGGTGTTGGCTGTTTAATTTCTTTGCCTTTGTTTTATATGCTTATTTGTTCTACGAATTTAAGCTTTATGGTGAAACGATTTTACAGTTCTTTTTCATGGTCGTAAATTTTTATGGTTTTTACTACTGGTTTAAGGGAAAGCAGCAAGATCACGACATTCGTATTGAACCGATTGCAGTTCAAAAAGCAATTTTTCAAATGATTATTGCAGCGGTAGGTGGCTTGCTCTTTGGATTGATTCTTAAAAACTTTACCGATGCAGCGGTGCCAATGCTCGATTCGCAACTTGCAGCGTTTAGTTTACTCGCAACCTATTGGACTAGTCGCAAGCATATTGCAACATGGGTACTTTGGGTGTTCGTTGATATTATTTATGTAGGCATGTTTATCTATAAGGATTTATTTTTAACAGCCGCTTTATATGCAGCCTTTGTTTTAATGGCAGCTTATGGCTGGTATCAATGGGAAAAGGTTAAAAGAAAGCAGATTGATAATATAGATCTGAAAAAATCTGTTTGATTTATGAGAAAATATTAGAACAATAATCCTCTTTGGAAATTATTTGATGACTCATATTTTAAAAAAACTTTTATTTTGTTTATTTCTTTGTTCTGGATATGCAAATGCTCAGGTTAATGCTGTACCTTTAAATCAGCTCGGTAAATTACCTGATTCATGTCAGAAAGATGAACCTGTTGAAAATAATAAATTAGTTATACAGTCCTCACAGGTAAAAATACAAAGCTATTCTTGCTTTATGCCTAATATAGCTGATGCGCTAGGGTATAGTGTATTTGCTATTCATTTAGATAAAAATAAAACCTATTATTTTAAATCGCAAAGTCGGGATATATCCTCAATAGCAGGTCAGACTATACATAAACTTGATTCTGAAACCTTTGCAATAGACAATTATCAGGAGCGTGGTGGAAATTTTATTATTTTTTGGATAGCGGACTGGTCAAATATTTATACACAAGATGTTTCTTATTATACGGATGATGAAACTTCCATAGATAGTTTTATTAAAGACAAACAGATTTATTTACAGAAGAAAAAATATTTGGATAATACCAAAACTACAAAAGTTGGATCTCCCTTAATCATTATGAAAGACAAACAAAAAGGTTTGATCATAAATAAGAGTAAGGCACAAAACTTTTAAATAATTAATTTCTGGATTTTTATGAAAAATTTAACTCATATATTTTTATTTTGTATTAGTTTTTTAGTAGCAACTACCTCTTATGCACAAGTAAATATTAAACCTTTATGGCATGGTAAAATATTGAAAGATTTTGATATTCCTTTAAATAACCTGAAAAAACCAAAGCAAGTTATTAAAGGTGAGGTTGATGAATGCAATGGTGGTTATTTCCCAGATCAATGGGGATATGAAGATGGAGTGATACTCTCTACGGGATCTTTAGATAAAGTATATGTAAGTCAGCAGAACGGTCTAAAGTATGGTTCTCGATTATTTAATCATTTAACTACCGAGAATGAGTTTAAAAAGTTTTTTGGTAAGCAGATAGATATATCTGAAAATCATACTTACTCTCTATACCCTTGGGAAGGCAGTAATGATGGTTTACACTTTCATTTTCGTAATGGAAAATTACACTACTATACTTACTCTATTGATGACTGTTAATGATTAAACTTTAAGAATAACTATGATCCTGAATTTAGTCACATATAAACAGCAACAGTTTGATCAAATTGCCGCCAAAATAATGGCAGAGCCAGAAAAATATTGTGAATTTAATTCAGTGTCAGATTTCTATAATGCTGAATGGCTCAAGGATTTTCCACAAGGCACTCAGGTTTCTGCTACAGGGTTAGATGACGGTGCTGAAGAGTTTTATGCCGTTGTACAATTTAAACAGCAGTATTTAAAGTTTGATATTAAAGAAAACCATTCGGCACTTATTTTTCAAGATATGAATGGGAACGTATTTAAGCGTAATTTTTAATTTGTGAAATAAAATTGCAAAAAAAAAGCGACTTAACGTCGCTTTTTTTAATAAATAAATTTTGAAATTTTGTTTGCTGTTTCAACGACTAGGCTTGCGATATCTTCTTTAAATGTTCTTTCATCGTAAGTGGTAATTGGGCAACTCACAGAGATAACCGCTACCATTTTGCCATTTGACTGTTTAAAAATAGGTGCCGCACAGGCTGCCATATCATGATTATAATGACCCCAGCTCACCATCGTTTTTTGTGTTTTTACATAAACTAATCTTTGCAATAAGGTTTTTAAATTGGTTGGAGTCAGTTCAGAAAAACTATCCCAATCATCAAAGTTACGGTAACGCTGACGTACTTCAGTTTCAGGTAAATCAGACAATAGCATTTGACCAATTACGGTTGCATGGGCAGGCCAGCGAGTACCTAAGCTAATGTTGCTCGTGAAGGTTCCCATCGACTGAATATTATTTACAAAGACAATATGTGTGCCTTCTAAAATAGAAAGATGCACGGCAAGTTTGGTTTGATCACGTAGTTCTTTCATTAAAGGCGTCGATAAATCGAGCAATGAAAGTTTAGATAAACTGTTAAAACCTAGTTCCATGACTTTTGAATCAAGTGCATAAGTTTTTTGAGAAGCTTTTCTTAAATAGCCACAAGATTCGAGTGTATAGATTAGACGAAATGCACTAGAACGGTTCACTTCTAAAATTTCAGCGATTTCTGTAATCGTCATTTCTTGTGCTTGTTGGTTAAATGCTTGCAAGATGGCTAAACCCCGTACAAGGCCGGGTACTAAATATCGATCATCATTTTTTGTTGTTTCTGATTCTTGCGAATCTTCTTCAATAGTTAGGCTCATTCGTGTCATTTTCCTATAAATAAAACAAGGTTCAATTTGGGGCATGCTGCTTTATTTTAGAACTATTGTAATTGTTAAAAATGCATAAAACAATTTTTATATTTAAAACTTTGTTTCTTGTTTGAAACGTAACAAAATATTTAAAATTAATTAAACCAATGAATTATCTATTTATTTTTACTTTGACAAAAAATGATCAAGGGTATTATGCTTAGCTCATGTTTTGAAAATCAAATTATGTTTTGTATATAAAACAAAATGAGGACGCAAGGTATGAGTTGGATCTCAATTTGTCAGCAGGGTGACGTTAGCGAAGATGAGCCGAAAGCCATCGAAATTGAAGGGAAGAAAATTGGCGTATTTTTCGTCGATGAAAATTACTTTGCGATTGAAAATGTTTGCCCTCATGCATATGCCTTATTAACCGAAGGATTTATCGAAGATCAAACTGTCGAATGTCCATTGCACGAAGCAATTTTTGACATTCAGACAGGTGAGCTAAAAAGTGGACCGGGATGTAGAAACCTATGTACGTACCCAGTTCGTGTTGAAGGACAAGATATTCAAATTCAACTCTAGTCCTCACATGTACAAGGAAGCAGAACAATGAAGACATTTAATGAAAAGTTGGCTAGCTGGATTCATGCAACGCCGGCAACCGATGCAGGTATCAACAATATTCAAATTCCTGGTCAATCTGAATTATTGGTTTGGCAAACACGTTATAAAGAACCAACCGTTTACGAACAAGACTTTGTAAAAAACTTGATTCAGGCATTTTCTGCGGGCGCAACAGCATTAGATGACGTTGTTTCTGCACTTAATCAGCAGGGTTTCCGCTGTGAATCTGGTGATGAATGGACTTCTGCGAGCTTTACAGAAGAAATGCAACGTTTAGGTTATTAATTCAAGGAAGAATAAAATGAACGCAATCGTATCAGCTTCACAAAGCGCTGAAGAATATTTAGAACTCGGTTTACGTGATCAATGGCATCCGGTTTTAGCAAGTTGGGAAGTCGCTGCCAATCCGGTCGGAATTACCCGTTTGGGTGAAAACATTGTGGTTTGGCGTGATGCCGAAGGTCAGGTACACGCACTTGAAGACCGCTGTCCGCACCGTGGTGCTCGTCTTTCATTAGGCTGGAACTTAGGTGATCGAGTTGCTTGTTGGTATCACGGTGTTGAAGTTCGTGCTGATGGTGTGGTTGCAGATGTACCAGCCGTTCACGAATGTCCAATGACAGGAACCAAATGCTTAAAAAGCTATCCAGTTAGTGAACAGCATGGTGCAATTTTTATTTGGTTTGGTATCGACGCAAATGAACAGCCAAAACCGCTTGAGTTCCCAGAACAACTTGCAAGCGAAGAGTGGAGTGCATTCCTTTGCCAAGCCGACTGGAAAGTAAACCATCAATACGCGATTGATAACGTGATGGACCCAATGCACGGGACCTATTTACACGCTACATCACATTCGATGGCAGATGGTGAACGTACCGCAGAGATGAAGCACCGTACAACTGATAATGGTTTTGTTTTTGAAAAAGAAGGCCAAACTGGTGTGAACTTTGACTGGGTTGAATACGGCTCTACAGGTGCAAGTTGGTTACGTCTTTCAATTCCGTACCGTAAACAATTTGGTCCGGGTGGCGAGTTCTGGATTGTGGGTTATGCAACGCCAATTGATGCCAACAATACCCGCGTATTCTTCTGGCGCTGCCGTAAAGTAAGTGGCTGGCAACGCAATGTATGGCGTTTCTTATATCGCAATCACTTAGAACAGTTGCATTGGGATGTGTTAGAACAAGACCGCATTATTTTAGAAAACCTTGCACCAAATGCTCGTGAAAGAGAATTCTTATATCAACACGATGTGGGTCTTGCACGTTTACGCCGTTTAATGAAGAAAGAAGCTGAAAAGCAATTAAAGAAAATTGCTGCACTAAATGCATCAAACCGTATTGAGATGCAGGAAGAAGCTCATGGCTAATGTAGCGTTGCTGCAAGGCAAAAAAGTTTTAGTGACTGGTGCTGCACGTGGTTTAGGGCGAGATTTCGCTCAAGCGATTGCTGAAGCTGGTGCTGAAGTTGTAATGGCAGATATTTTGACTGAGCTCGTTCAACAAGAAGCACAGAACTTGCAGAAACAAGGACTTCATGTTCATGCGGTCACCGTTGACCTTGCTGATGCTATCTCGATTGAAAATGCGGTAGCAAAAAGTGTTGAGCTGTTAAAAGGGCTAGATGGCCTTGTGAACTGTGCGGCGCTTGCAACCAATGTAGGTGGAAAAAATATGATTGATTATGATCCTGAACTTTGGGATCGGGTCATGAATATTAATGTAAAAGGCACATGGCTAATCAGTAAGGCATGCGTTCCACACTTAAAGCAGTCAACTGCTGGCAAGATCATTAATGTTGCATCAGATACTGCTTTATGGGGTGCACCGAACCTGATGGCTTATGTGGCAAGTAAAGGTGCAATTTTTGCCATGACACGTTCAATGGCAAGAGAGTTGGGACAGTTCAATATCTGCGTCAACACATTGTCTCCAGGTCTGACTTTGGTTGAAGCAACTGAATATGTACCGCAGGAACGTCACGATTTATATGTCAACGGAAGAGCGATTCAGCGTCAGCAACTTCCACAAGATTTAAATGGAACAGCATTGTATCTACTGTCGGATTTGTCCTCTTTTGTGACAGGTCAAAATATTCCGGTCAATGGCGGTTTTGTCTTTAACTAAGGAGTAGTCAAATGATTACAGGGATCGAGATTTTAAAGTTTGGAGTTGAAGATAGAGCCGCTTCAAACAAGTTTTTAGCAGATTTTGGTTTAAACCAAAGTGCTTCTGATATTGAAGGCACTGATCTTTACCAAACCCAAAATGGCAGCAAGATTTATCTATTTAATTGTGATGATGACCGTTTGCCACCTGCGATTGAGCAAGGTTCAACTTTACGTGAAGTCACGTGGGGTGTTGATCATGCTCAAGACCTTGAAGACTTGGCAGGCCGCCTAGCCGATGTAAATGGTTTTAAGCGTTCTGAAAATACAGTTCAGTGCCTTGATCCAAATGGCATGACCATTCGTTTTGAACAAAGTTTTGTGAAAGATGTTCAAGAACTTAAAACGGAAGGCATAAATCAATACGGCAATATTCAACGTGTGAATGCAGCAAGTCCTGTCTATGAAAAAGGTCAACCTGTTGCGATTGGACATGTCGTGTTCTTCACACCAGATTTAGCAGCAACTGAAAATTTCTATATTGAAAAAGTAGGCTTTCATTTATCTGATGCCTACAAAAATCGTGGTGCATTCTTACGTTGCCGCGGTAAAGGTTATCACCATGATTTATTCTTACTCAGTGTTCCAAATAAACCTGCTGGTCTAAATCATGTTGCATTTGTCGTACGTGATATCCATGAGGTGATTGGGGGCGGTTTAAATATGAATCGTTCGGAATGGTCAACCTTTATTGGACCGGGACGTCACCCAATTTCTTCAGCTTATTTCTGGTACGTCAATTCGCCATTGGGTGGTGCATTTGAATATTACACCAACGATGATTATTTGACAGAAGAATGGCAGCCACGTGTAGAAGAACATCGTCTAGAGCTTTTCACCGAGTGGGCGATTGAGGGTGGTCTTGATGACACAACCCGCCGTCAGGTGAAGCCTGTTTAACAGGTATTGCTGAACAAGGAAGATGGCTATGGAAAAGATCGTAATTGTAGGTGCCGGACAGGCAGCGGGTTGGGCAGTAAGCACACTACGCCAAAATGGTTATGTGGGCGAAATTCACGTGGTTTCAAATGAAGATCAAGTGTTTTATGAGCGTCCGCCACTGTCTAAGCAAGTACTTTCAAAAGAAGCAACTTATGAAAGTTTGAATCTGTTTTCTAATGAGCAGGTTCAAGAGTTCAATGTTCAATGGCACAAACCGGAAATTGCGACAAAAGTCGACCGTGAACAAAAACAGGTTCATCTAGAAAGTGGTCAGGTTTTGCCCTATGACAAATTACTGATTGCAACAGGAAGCCGTGCTCGTGTACCAGTCAATACATGGCAGTTCATTCCAAATGTTGTGACCTTACGTAATGTGCATGACTGTGAACGCTTGGCCGAAATTTTAAAGCATGCAAAGAATGTCGCTGTGATTGGCGGTGGTTGGATTGGTCTTGAAATTGCGGCAACTGCGCGTAAGCAAGGTAAAGACGTTCATATTTTTGAATATGGCGACCGTTTATGTGCAAGAAGTGTGAGTCCGGAAGTTTCTGCATTTTTAAAAAATATGCATGAAACCCAAGGCACAAAAATTCATTTAGACAGCAAGAGCCTACATTTGGTTGAAGCACCTCATCAAAAAGTTGAAGTAGTGAATCATCCACAAAATAGTCAGTTGTTTGACTGTGTGGTGGTGGGTGCGGGTGCCGAAATCGCTAAAGAGCTCGGTGTCCATGCAGGTCTCGATGTGAAAGATGGCATTGTGGTGAACTGCTTTGGACAAACTTCAGATCAACACATTTATGCCGCAGGCGATGTCGCGATTCATCCGGGTTTGGGCTATTGCATTCAGTCTTGGGCAAATGCACAAAATCAGGCAATTGCCGCAGCGAAGTCGATGCTGGGGATTGAAACTGAATATACCGATATTCCTTGGCTCTGGTCTGATCAATACCACTTTAATATCCAGATATTAGGTACGTATCAACCTGAAAAAACGAAAGAGTTAGTGATTCGCCAAGGCGGTGAAGATCAGGTGAGTTATTTATATCTGGACCATGAAAATCGTTTGCTCAACATGATTGCCATTAATGATTCGAAACTGGTCAAACTGGCAAAACGTTGGATGCAAGCCAACACTGTTTTAGACCCAAAACTTTTAGAAGATTCTGAATTTAATGTCATGAAGTTAAAACCGTAAACATTAAATCTGGTTCTCATTACCAAATCGAAGGAATGACACATGAGTAATGAAGAAAAAAGTGGATTAAAGCATTGGGTACCTGCTTTTGTCCTTATGGTGTGTGTGGTACTGGCATTTTTCGACAAGATTAGTATTGCGGTTTTATTTTCAGATCCTCATTTCCAAAGTGCAATGGGAATTGCTGAAGATAAGGCCAAGCTGGGATGGCTCATGACAAGTTTCTTACTTGCTTATGGTTTTTCATCAGTCTTTCTAAGCTTTTTGGGCGACATTTTTAACCCGAAGAAAATGCTGTTTTGGAGTGTAACTTCATGGGGCTTACTCATGTTTTGCATGGGGTTCACCACCAGTTATTCAGGCATGTTGATTTTACGTGTACTTCTCGGTTTAGCAGAAGGTCCGTTGTTTGCCTTGGCTTATACCATTGTTAAACAGACTTATACAGACCGTCAGCAAGCACGTGCTTCAACTATGTTCTTACTTGGAACACCAATTGGCGCATTCCTTGGGTTCCCGATCACTGCAAATGTTTTAGCACACCATGACTGGCATACCACTTTTTTTGTGATGGCTGGGTTAACGCTAATCGCTATTTTCAGCATTGTTTTCGGTTTGCGTAATTTGCAACTTAAGAAAACTGTCGAAATTGAAGGCGAGAGCAAACGTACCAATTTCAAAGGCCATATTGCTAATACCAAAATACTTTTGAGCAATAGAGCGTTCTGGCTGGTTTGTCTCTTCAACATTGCATTGATGACTTATTTGTGGGGCTTAAACAGCTGGGTTCCTTCTTACTTAATGCAAGACAAAGGCTTCAACCTCAAAGAATTTGGAATGTATTCAAGCTTTCCATTCATTGCCATGTTAATTGGCGAAATCATCGGTGCGTTTTTATCTGACAAGTTGGGTCGCCGTGCAATTCAAGTATTTAGCGGCTTATTACTCGCAGGCATTTTCATGTATGTGATGGTCATCATGACCGAGCCATTATTGATTATTGCAGCGATGTCTTTAAGTGCGATGGCTTGGGGTTTTGGAGTGGCCGCTGTATTTGCTCTGCTTGCAAAAGTAACCACCTCAAATGTAGGGGCGACTGCGGGCGGAATATTTAACGGTTTGGGTAATTTTGCAAGTGCAATTGCACCTGTACTTATCGGTTACATCGTGATGCAAACACATAGTTTTAATTTAGGAATTACCTTCTTGGCTGCTGTCGCTGTCATCGGGTCATTTTTCTTGGTTCCTCTTTTAAAACGATATTAATTCACTGTATAGGAGTTTAAAAAATGACTACACAACAATTCGAATCGTGGGCACAACCAGAAAATTCTTCTTTAGAAGATTGGTTAAACACGCGTATTGCTCGCTTTGAAACACGTAAATATGACTTTGAGGCTTTGAAGTTCCAAGCCGATTATGACCCGAAATATCGCCGTGCTCAAATGCGTTATATGGGTACAGGCGCAACAGGTGTTGCAAATGACGGTAACACTGTACCAGCAGAAAACTTTACGTTTTCGACCATGGTGTTGCCACCACAGTGTGAAGGTCCTTTGCACATTCACCACGACGTTGAAGAAGTTTTCTTTATGCTTCGCGGCGAAATTGATTTGTTCATTGAACACAACGGCGAAAAATTCGAAACCCGTTTAAAAGAACGTGACCTGATTTCAATTCCACCGGGAATTTACCGTGGTCTATTTAACCCAGGTCAAGAAGATGCCTTGATGTGTGTGATGTTGGGAACAGGCAAACCGACGATTCCAAACTATCCACCAGAGCATCCATTGTCTCAAATCAAACGTTAAGCGCTTGATGATGTGAGTTAAGGGAAAGGAATAAAAATGATGACACTCATTGAAAAGTTAGCAGAATTTCCGGTTAAAACGGTGACTGTGCAAGGCCAGCAACAAGCATATCGAGAAGCCGGTCAGGGCGAATACCTCGTGCTGTTACATGGCATTAGTTCAGGTTCTGCTTCTTGGGTGAACCAACTTGAAGTGCTGTCTCATCATTTTCATGTCATTGCCTGGGATGCACCGGGCTATGGCAAATCAGATGAACTTTTAACTGATCAGCCGAATGCTACCGATTATGCAAAGCGTTTGGCAGCGCTGTTTGAAGTTTTAAAAATTGAAAAAGCAATTGTTGTTGGCCACTCATTAGGTGCCTTACAGGCGAGTGCATTTGCTGCACTTTACCCAGAACAAGTAGAGCATTTGGTGATCGCCAATTTGGCTCAAGGCTACCAACGCCACGATGAACAAACACAAATTCAGGTTTTTGAAAAAAGACCAAAAATGTTGAAAGAGTTAGGCGCTAAAGGAATGGCTGAAAGCCGTGGGCCTCATTTGATTTATAAACAAGAGCCACAAGCCTTAGCGTTAGTTTCAGAGGTGATGCAACAGTTAACCCTACAGGGATTCACACATGCATCGTACTTACTGGCATATGACGAAATACGTAATTATTTAACAGATTTACAAGTCCCATGCACAGTGATTGCAGGGCAGCAAGATCAAATCACTCCTGCGTTAGGTATACAAGAGCTTGCTCAGGAATTGCAGTTGGAACAGCACTACATCATCCAAGATGCAGGACATCTAAGTTATGTCGACCAACCGCAAGCATTTAACCAAATTATGTTGACGATTCAGGAACAATCGTAAGAGAGATTAAGGATTATGAGCTTCCAAGTTGAAGGAAAAGTTGCAGTTGTTACGGGTGGCTCCTCTGGGATTGGGCTGGCTGCTGTTGAAATACTGGTTGCAGAGGGTGCAAAAGTAGCTTGGTGTGGTCGCGATGAAGAGCGTTTGAATACTTCAAAACTCTATATTTTAGAGAAATATCCGCATGCCAATATTTTCACCAAAGCATGTAATGTGTTGAAAAAAGAAGAAGTTCAACAATTTGCCAAAGACGTAAAACTCAATTTGGGCAATGTTGATATGCTCATTAATAATGCTGGACAAGGCCGCGTTTCAAACTTTGAAAATACGCAAGATGAAGACTGGATGAAAGAAATTGAGCTGAAGTATTTCAGTGTTTTACATCCGGTTCGGGCTTTTCTTGAAGATTTAAAACACTCTGCAAATGCTTCAATTACCAATGTGAACTCGTTACTGGCATTGCAACCAGAGCCACACATGATTGCCACTTCATCAGCACGAGCTGCGTTGTTGAATCTGACACATTCTTTGGCCCACGAGTTTACTCAGTATGGTGTTCGTGTGAACTCGATTTTACTCGGAATGGTCGAATCCGCGCAGTGGAAACGCCGTTATGAAACTCGCTCAGACTTAAACCAGTCATGGGAAGAATGGACAGGCAATATTGCTAAAAACCGCGGTATTCCAATGCAGCGTTTAGGCCGTCCTGAAGAACCAGCCCGTGCTTTAGTTTTCTTGGCATCTCCATTGGCATCGTACACCACAGGTGCGGCACTCGATGTCTCAGGTGGTTTTAATAAACATTTATAAATATCAGGTGCTGTCATGAAAAAGTTGATGATGATTGGTTTTGGCGCAATGGCAGCAGAAGTGCATGCACACTTGCCTCAAGATTTGCAACTGAAATGGATTGTCGTGCCGTCTCGTAGCGTTGAAAAAGTTCAATCACAAGTGTCTTCAGAGATTCAGGTGATTTCAGATATTGAGCAATGTGATGGTGCGCCAGACTATGTCATTGAGGTGGCAGGTCAAGCAGCTGTGAAAGAGCATGCTCAAAAGGTTTTAGCGAAAGGCTGGACCATAGGCCTGATTTCGGTTGGAACTTTGGCTGATAGTGATTTTCTGATTCAGCTCAAACAAACAGCTGAAGAAAATAATGCGCATTTGCATTTATTGGCAGGTGCCATTGCTGGCATTGACGGTATTTCAGCAGCCAAAGAAGGTGGTTTGCAAAAAGTCACTTACAAAGGCTGTAAAAGTCCAAAAAGCTGGAAGGGTAGTTATGCAGAGCAATTGGTCGATTTAGACCATGTGACTGAAGCTACGGTCTTTTTTACCGGAACTGCTCGTGAAGCTGCGATGAAGTTTCCAGCAAACGCCAACGTCGCTGCAACGATTGCACTTGCTGGGCTTGGAATGGATGAAACCATGGTCGAGTTAACCGTTGATCCAACAATCAACAAAAACAAACACACCATTGTGGCAGAAGGTGGCTTTGGGCAAATGACCATTGAACTGGTTGGCGTGCCGTTAGCAAGTAACCCGAAAACATCAACTTTGGCTGCGCTTAGCGTGATTCGTGCTTGTCGCAACAGTGTAGAAGCAATACAGATTTAAGAAGGATTTGATCATGGCAAAGGAAATTTATATTGCAGGTGAATGGCGTTTGGGCCGCGGTGCGGTCATCCAAAGCCTGTTTCCGGCAGATCAGTCTGTCAATGCAGAAATTTCGACTGCAACGCTTGAAGATGTGAATGAAGCGATCGAAAAGGCTGATCAGGCTTGGCGTCAACCAAGCTGGAGAAACAGTTTGCCGCATGAGCGCGCACGTATTCTCTACAAAGTTGCAGACATTATTGAAGCGCGTGTCGATGAATTGGCAAAACTACAAACACGCGATAATGGTAAGCCTTTAACTGAAACACGTGGTTTGGTGATGAGTGCTGCGGCGACTGCGCGTTATGTTGCAGCGGCATGTGAAACGCTGAATGATGAGTTAACCACTCAACGTGCTCCAGACTTTATGACCATGAGCGTGCATGAACCTGTAGGCGTTGTGGCAGCAATTACACCTTGGAATTCTCCAATTGCGAGTGAAGTTCAAAAGCTTGCTCCAGCTTTAGCAGCAGGAAATGCAGTGGTGTTAAAACCAGCAGAAGCAACATCACTGATTGCTTTAGAACTTGCCAAAATTTTTGAAGAGGCCGGTTTACCAAAAGGCTTACTCAGTGTGTTAGTTGGTCGTGGTTCAGTGATTGGTGATGCAATTGCTCAGCACCCGTTGGTTCGTAAAATCTCTTTCACAGGGGGAACAACCACGGGTCGTCATTTGGCCCATATTGCAGCGGACAAACTCATTACCACTTCGCTTGAGCTAGGTGGTAAGTCACCAACAATCGTTTTGCCGGATGCCGATGTAGAACTTGCTGCTAAAGGCGTAGCGTACGGTATTTTTAGTTCGGCAGGCCAAGCGTGTATTGCAGGTTCTCGCTTGTTTATTCATAGCAGTCTTTACGATCAGTTTTTAACGCGTCTGGTTGAGATTACCAAAGGCTTACGCGTGGGCCATCCTGAACAGGCTGGTGTGCATTTAGGGCCACTCGTAAATGACAAACATTTACAGTCGGTTGATCGCTATGTGCAGCTTGCTAAAAGCGAAGGTGGTCAAGTTTTGGTTGGTGGCGAAGCATTAACAACTGGTGACTATGCCAAAGGCAGTTATTACTTACCCACTATTATTACGGGTTTAAGTAACAGTGCCCAAACCTGTCAGGAAGAGATTTTTGGCCCTGTTTTAGTCGTTATGAAATATGACAACGAACAAGATTTGATCGCCCAAGCCAATGACAGTTGTTTTGGTCTTGCAGCTGGCATCTGGACTGAAAGCTACCGTAAAGCTTGGCGTATTGCCCGTGTGTTAGAAGTGGGAACAGTGTGGATTAATACCTACAAAAAGTTCTCGATTAGTGCGCCGTTTGGTGGCTTTAAAGACAGTGGTATTGGGCGCGAAAAAGGCCATTTGGGCATTTTATCGTACATGCAGCAAAAGAGTATTTATATGGGGCTGAATGAACAGCCTAACCCTTGGTGCGATTAATAGATTCAAGGACTGAAAACAAATTTTGAGGAACAGACATGACTGAACGTGTAAATGTAGGCGAAGCAATCGCAAGAGTTTTAGAAGCGCACCAAGTTGATAGTATTTATGGTGTTATTTCCATCCACAATTTACCTATTGCCGACGCAGTAGGGCGCCGTGAAAAAATGCGCTTTGTTGCAGCTCGTGGTGAAGCGGGTGCGGTAACTATGGCAGATGCACACTCACGCTTTAAAGGCTTGGGTGTAGCACTGACCAGTACTGGTGCTGGCGCTGGTAATGCGGTGGGTTCACTGATTGAAGCGATGAATGCGGGTAGCCCTGTATTGCATTTAACAGGTCAGGTTGAGCGTGAATATCTTGACCGTGATGCAAGTTTCATTCACGAAACCAAAGATCAACTTACGTTTTTACGCGCATCAAGCAAAGCAGCATTTCGTATTACAAGTCCAGACAATGCAGTGGGCGTAATTCGTGAAGCCATCCGTGTGGCAACGACTGTTCCAATGGGGCCGGTAAGTGTTGAATTGCCAATTGACGTACAAGCGGCAGAAATTGATTTGCCACTTAACCTTGGACCAGTCAAAGCATTGCAATTACCACAAGCAGATCAAGCTGAAATTGATCTTCTTGTGAATGAAATCCAAAAAGCAAAACACCCAATTTTCTGGATTGGTGGTGGAACTTTAAATAGCGTTGCTGAAGTTAAAGCAATTGCAGATTTAGGTATTCCAGTTGTGTCATCTACACACGGTCGCGGTGTATTGGCAGATGATCATCCACGTAGTTTAGGTGCATTCCACAACTCGGCAGCGGTTGAGCAGTTATTAAAAGATGCTGATTTAATGGTTGTATTGGGTTCTCGTTTACGTAGTAATGAAACCAAAACTTATTCGGTTGAGTTCCCTGAAAACATTATTCAGGTTGATGCTAACCCAATGGCTCAACAACGTAATTACAAAATTCGCAACTTCATTTGTGGCGATGCCAAAGATGTCTTAACACGTGTGTTGGAACAGCTTCAAGGTACTTCAAAAGTTGATGCCGATTACGATGCTGCTGTAGTTGTTGCCAAACAAGCTGCAATTGATGCACTGCGTAAGCAAATCGACCAATACGCTTTAATTTGTGATCACTTACGTGCAGCTTTACCTCAAGACGGCATTTTTGTACGTGACATCACCATGTCAGGTAGCACATGGGGTAGTCGCTTGTTCCCTGTACAAGCACCAAACCAAAACCTTCACTCACTCGCGGGTGCAATTGGTTTAGGTCTTGCAACGGCAATTGGCGCTTCGGTTGCTAACCCTGACAAAAAAGTGATTGGTTTGGTCGGCGATGGCGGCTTAATGCTTGGTATTGGCGAAATTGCAACTATGGTGCAAGAAAACACCAACATGGTCTTAATGATTATGAACGATGGTGGCTATGGCGTAATGCGTGGCATTCAAAATAACTACTTTGGTGGTCGTCAGTATTTCAATGAATTGCATACACCAGACTACAAACTTCTTGGCGAATCAATGGGGGTGAAGAGCTGGAAAGTCGGTAGTGCAGATGAGTTTAAAACTGTCATTCAAGAGGCGGTTGCATTTGAAGGACCAACGGTCATTGAGCTCGATATGAACTCGATTGGACCATTAAACTTTGCGGGTCCACCGCAAAAGAAACTGTATTAACCAGTTTGGATGGTTTAGTACATATGCGATGGGAGCTGCTAAGCCATCCTTTTTTTAGATATATTTTTTTATCTAAAAAACAATAAAAACGAAGTTTTACAGGTAAAACAAATAAAGTTCCAGCAGGATGCTGGAACTCAATCAAGGATGTAGAGATGAAAAAGACTTCATTGATCATGGCATTCATTGCACCACTCGCTATGGGGATGAGTGCAAGTGCGTTTGCAAAAGACTCATTACTTGAATGGAAAAGTGATGATGGAACTGACTCATTAAAGTTAGGTGGGGTGGTTCGGTTAAATCAGCGCTATGAAGATTGGGAAGGGCCAAACCGTGGTTTTGGTAAGCTCTATTTTGATATTTTCAGGGTAGATCTAAAAGGTAAGTTTGATGATGCATACATCAATGCCAGCTATTTGTTTCAAGACCAACAGAAAACCTCGATTGAAAAAGCATATGTCGGTTATAACTTAGATGCCAATAACAGTATTGAAGCAGGTTTGGTCTATAAACCATTTACGATTTATCCATATCCACAAAATGGCTGGACCTATCACATTCCATTCTTTTTAGGCTATGGCAACAATATTGCACCGGGACTTAACTGGAATTATCACGACAAAGATTGGGATGTAAAGCTCGGTTATTACCCGCAAATGCTAGAGACCAATTTGCGTTATTCACCTGAAAGTGCAACTTATGATGACTTGGAAGAAAATGCATTTCCATCTCAAAAAGCCTACCAAAATGAAAAGCGCCGTCAGTTTAATACCCGTATTGTGCGTAAGTTAGAAACTGATTTTGGTAAGCAAGAGGTTGGTGTGTCTGGTGCGATTGCCCAGTTACATAACAAAGTCACCGATAAAGATGGCAAGTATTATGCGGTTGGTTTGCATACCGACAACAACTACAAGCGCTTTAACTTACAAAGTTCAGTCATTCACTATCAATACGACGCTAAAAATCCAGATGGTGTAAATAGTGATATGACTTTAATGGGCAATAATGGTTTTACGCCTGCCTATTTCATTGCTTCGGAAGGAACGATTGCCAGTTTAAACCTTGCCTACACTTTACCAGTCACTAACATGGGTAAGCTAAAAGCCATTAAATTTTATAATGACTATAGCTATCTCGATAAAAAACGTGATGATTGGTCAGATTCGCAAATGAACACTACAGGTATGATGTTTATTGCTTCGCCATTTATGGTTTGGGCAGATTATACGTGGGGCAAAAACTCAAATATTATTGGTGGGGCGACCAACTCAACGGGTTATACCTCGGCTACTTCGCCAAACAGCGACAAATGGCTATATCGTATTAACTTTAATATCGGTTTTACTTTCTAAATAAAGTTACCCGTAATAAAAAACCACGCAACTGGCGTGGTTTTTTATTTAATAGATAAACTTTTTTAATATCTGGATTTTTCAAACTTATTCCAAAATACAAACGCAGTCACAAAGGCCAAAATGGTGAGCGCAAAAATATAATACATCGCACCGATATCACTATATTGACTAAGCCAATGGACTAAAGGCAATGTCATACCACCAACAATTGCATATGACAAATTATAAGAAAATGAAATGCCCGAGAAGCGAACGGGTGCAGGGAACATTTTAACCATGCTACTCGACACCATACCAACAGTACCTGAGCAAAGACCTAACAACATATATAAGCCAAAAATGGTTGAATGGGCGGCGTGCCCCAAACTGTTATAAAAAACTGCTGCTGTGATTGCCACGGCAAGCGCACCTACCATCATCACTTTGCCACAGCCAAAACGGTCAGCAAAATAGCCTGCCAAAATACAGCCAACCATTTGCATGACAATGGCTGCACTTTGCATTTCAAAAGTCTGGGCCCGCTCAAAACCAAATGAACCAATCAATAAATTTGGCATGGCTAAAATCACCACCACCACACAGCCTGTTAAAAACCACGTAAATAACATCCCAATAACAACGGCTGTTTTATGTGTTTTTAGCACTTGTTTAACTGGCATTTCTTTTGAGATTTCTTTACGTGCCTGCATTGCTTTAAACACAGGTGTTTCTTTTAAATAGGTCCGTAAATAAAGTGCGACTAGACCAAAAATACCACCTGCAATGAAAGGGATACGCCAAGCCCAGTCATGGATTTGTCCTTCACTAAAATTCAGCGAAATCCATAAAGACATCAGTGCGCCTAGTAAAATTCCTAAAGACAGTCCGGCAGTTAATAAACCATTGGCCAGTCCAATTTTTCTTTCGGGAACATGTTCAGACACAAATGTCCAAGCGGCGGGAATTTCCCCCCCAATTGCAATACCTTGCACCACACGCATGAGCAATAAAAGTAGCGGTGCCAAATAACCAATATTTTCAAAAGTGGGCAATATCCCGATAAACAGAGTAGGCAGTGCCATCAGCAAAATAGAAAGCGAAAATAGTTTTTTTCGCCCGACTAGATCGCCAAAATGGGCCATCACAACCCCGCCTAAAGGCCTAAAAAAGTAACCTGCTGCAAAAATACCGTAAGTATTGAGCATGGCCCAAAAAGGACTAAGCGTACTTGGGAAAAAGAGGTCGGAAATGATTTTGGCGTAGAACACATAAATCACAAAATCGTAAAACTCTAAAGCGCCACCGAGTGAAGAAAGGGCGAGGGTTCGTTTATCTTCTTTATTCAGATAGTTCGCATCCTGCAACGTTAATTCTTGATCCATTTTTTACTTAATTGTTGTAATCGAAGTTTGGATATTAATGGAAAAGTGAATTAAAAGTAAATGGAGGAAATTTGTGCTATAGATGAGTGTAGATTGGGTTAACCAAGAAAAGACAAAACGGTTTAAAACTAAAAACGCTTTAGATTAAACAAAAACAGATGTAGGAATGACTTTTCTTTTGAGCCGTTCAGCGACACAATAAAACTTGTCATAGCTAGTTTAATGAGAGATTCAAGGGATGAGTGTAGTTTTACCTGTAGCTAAGCGCGGTGAAGACATTTTAAAACTGATTGCTGCACCTGTCTCATCTAGTGAGCTGAATAGTGATTGGCTTTATGGGCTTGCAGCCGCCATGCATGCTACTATGCTTGAACGCAATGGTGTAGGAATTGCTGCACCTCAAGTCTATATCTCTAAACGAGTCATTATTGTGGCTTCTCGACCAAATCCACGCTATCCCGACGCACCTGAAATGGATGCGGTGGTGATGGTGAATCCTGAGATTTTAGAGTTTTCGAGTGAAACCCTCCTAGGTGAAGAAGGCTGCTTAAGCGTGCCAGATGAACGTGGACAAGTCGAACGCGCAGAAATGGTAAAGGTTAAATATTCAACACTACAGGGTGAAGTCGTTGAAACGATTTTTCACGGTTTTCCTGCTCGTATTGTTCAACATGAAGTCGATCATTTAAATGGAGTGTTATTTGTAGAAAGAATAATCTAATCTTCTGTTTAAAGTTTTGAAAAAGGTATAATGAGCTTGAAATAAAGAAGTCAACGGAATTACAATACTTATATCGTGATTTTTAATTCATTCAAAAAGTATAATTTTAATATTATCAGCAGGTTGTGCTGAAAAAATGCTCTAAAGCGCAAATCTCCTCATTTAAGGTTACGGACCATGAAAACCCCTCTCCCAGATTATTTGGCAAATGTGATAGAAGCCTGTGAGGTAGATAATAGCGGGCATCTAGCTGACTATATTCCAGAGTTGGCAAATGCAAATCCAGACCGATTGGCTTTGGCAATGTCTACGGTAGATGGTGAAATTTATTCGATCGGCGATGATGATACTGAATTCACCATACAGTCAATTTCTAAACCGTTTGTATATGCTTATGTTTTACAACAGCTTGGCATTGATGCGGTACTCGCTAAAGTAGGGGTGGAGCCTTCAGGGGAAGCTTTCAATGAAATTTCATTGGGTAAAGATGGCCGTCCGAAAAACCCGATGATCAACTCTGGCGCAATTACTGTACATTCATTGATTCAGGTCAAACATGGTCTACATAGTGCAGAAATTCTACGCCGTTTTATGAGCGAGCTTGCTGGTCGCGAATTAAGTTTTGATGAGTCTGTTTACGATTCGGAAGTCAAAACAGCCTATCGTAATCTTTCGATCGGTTATATGTTGCGAACTGTCGGAATTTTAGAAACTGATCCGGTCGATATTGTGAATGGTTACATTCGTCAATGTGCAATCATGGTTACAGTTAAAGATCTGGTACGTATGGGCAGTGTACTTGCCAATGGTGGGGTCGACCCTAAAACCGGAAAACGCTTATTGAACCGATCTGTAGTGAGACAAGTACTCAGTGTCATGATGAGCTGTGGTATGTATGATGCCGCAGGTGACTGGCTTTCAACTGTAGGTATTCCTGCTAAAAGTGGTGTAGCAGGCGGCATATTAGGAGTACTACCGGGTCAGGTCAGTATTGCTGCTTTTTCTCCTCGGCTAGATGAGCATGGTCATAGTATTCGAGGTATCGATATTTTAGAACGATTATCTCGTGACATGGGATTACATCTCATGGAAGGTACACCTTCTGCACAAACCATTGTACAAAGCCATTACCGTACAGGAAAAGATGCCTCATTAAGTGTGTATGTGCTTCGAGGTGTATTGAAATTTACCGAAGCTGAAATGTTGTTGCGTATTTTACAAGACGAGACAACTGATCAAAGCACAATCGTGATTGATTTGACCCAGATTTCGCTTATCCATGATGTGGGTAAACGTATGTTCTTAGAAGGCGTAGATCGTCTGATTGATGATGGTCATACACTCGTTTTGGTTGATCCTGAACAGCGATTAGATCATGCGAGAACTGGTAAAGATCGAGAACTCCATGTCTATCATGATTTCGATGATTTGCTCGAAAAGCATGACCTACCTGCAAAAAAAAAGACTTATAACGACATCGCGGCACTTCTAAATTGCTGAGGTGTTTTTCCTAGATGTCGTTTAAACATCGCACTAAATGCACTGGGGTTGGTATACCCCAGTGATTCGGAAATTTGAGCAATAGATTCACCATTCGCGATTTTACTCAAGGCAAGTGCGATATGCATTTGCTGTACCCATGCTCGATAAGACAACCCAGTTTCTTTTTGGAACATGCGCATTAAGGTTCTCGAACTCGCACCAATATCATCAGCCCAATCTGTTAAATCTTTTGAATGATTAGGCGCGTGTAATAAAGCTTGGCAAATTTTTAATAATCGTTTGTCTTTCGGCCACGGAATCTGGATAGGCAGCAAATTGGCTCGATGAATTTCTTCAAAAATCAAAATTTGTAAAGAACGGGAAAGCTCTTGAGAGGTGACAATATTTGGAGTCTCCTCTTGTTCAATTTCGTTTAAACGAATCAAAAGCTCATGCAACAGGTTGCTCACCCGAATAATAAAGCAATGTTGCCCCATTAACGCAGCTGCATTTACTTCAACCAATGCTGTATTTAACTTAACGTGACTTAGTGAAATGACACTATGCTCGACATGGGCAGGAATCCATAACGCACACATGGGCGGCACAATCCAGACATTGTTCGGTGTAAACACCTGAATGTTTCCTGTAGACGCATATAAAAACTGAGCGCGGGTATGCGTATGAGTCGGCGTGATTTCTCGGTAGGCATGCTCGGAAGATAGCCCAATCACAAGTTCAGACAAATCAGACTGAATAAGAGAATCGGACATAATCCATCCTAAAAATTGTCACTTGTACGATGATTATTGGAAGATAACTTTATAAGCGACAATTTACAATAAGCATCTTACTTAAAATATTGGAGTTTTTCAGGTATGACGTCTTCAATACAATTGAAAGATGGTATTGCCAATACCGTTGCAAATGATCAGCCTCAAGGAATGATTATTAAAATTGTAGGCGCCGTGGCGGTTGCACATTTACTGAATGATTTAATTCAAGCCGTGTTACCAGCTATCTATCCAATGCTCAAAGCAAACTTTTCTCTGAGTTTTGCTCAAGTTGGCCTGATTTCATTTGTTTATCAAATTACAGGTTCACTGCTACAGCCTTGGATTGGACTTTATACCGATAAACATCCAAAACCTTATCTTCTACCACTCGGAATGGTCGTCACATTTTCCGGCATTATCTTGTTGGCATTTTCACCAAGCTTTACTGTGTTGTTATGTGCATCTGCGCTGATTGGGGTAGGTTCTGCAACTTTTCACCCTGAAGCTTCACGTGTGGCTCGAATGGCATCGGGCGGGCGCTTCGGTACGGCTCAGTCGACTTTTCAGGTGGGTGGAAACACAGGTACTGCCATTGGCCCATTGTTAGCAGCTTTGCTGATTGTACCGTTTGGACAGCATGCAGTTGCAGGTTTAGTTATATTTGCACTTTTAGCTATTTGGGTTTTATTTGGTGTAAGCCGTTGGACGATTGGTCATGCAAAAAATCAGGTAGTTACACGTGCAAACCAAGCACAGAGTAAATTACATGGTCGTAAGCTCATTATTGCTTTGAGCACAATTAGTGTGTTGATGTTTGCCAAATTTACCTACATTGCCAGCATTAGCAACTACTTCACTTTTTACTTAATTCAAAAGTTCCATATCAGCATCCAGACCGCTCAGTTGCATTTGTTTGCGTTTTTGGCAGCTGTTGCTTTAGGCACATTTGCAGGTGGCCCAATTGGTGACAAGATTGGTCGTAAAGCTGTTATCTGGGTTTCATTTGTGGGTATGGCTCCATTTGCATTAATGATGCCGTATGCAAACTTGTTTTGGACAACAGTCTTATCAATTATTACTGGTTTGGTGTTGTCGTCTGCCTTTGCTGCAATGGTAGTTTACGCACAAGAAGCTGTTCCAGGCCGTGTGGGGATGATTGCTGGTTTAATGTTTGGTCTTATGTTTGGGGTAAGTGGTATTGCCGCAGCAGGCTTAGGGCATTTGGCCGATGTTAACGGCATTGAATGGGTATTTGGATTGTGTTCATTGTTACCATTATTAGGCTTCGCAACCGCATTTTTACCAAACACAAAAGTTAAATAAATGAAAAGACTCTCAGTCATATTAAACTGAGAGTCTTTTTTAGATAAATATAGTTCCAATTCAAAAGACTATTTTTGAATACCAAATTTAAATACGGTGACACTGTTATACGTTTGATTTGGGTTCAAACGAGTAGACGGAAAAGTCGGTTGATTGGGGCTGTCTGGAAAATGCTGTGTCTCTAATGCTAGAGCATCTGCTTGTCGATAAAGTACGCCGTTTGCACCAGCAACATTTCCTAATAAATGATTCGCCGTATACATTTGAACGCTTGGCTCAGTGGTTAGGACCTGCATTGTTCGTTTAGATTTTGGGTCAACAACACTAGCAGCAAGATTTAATTTCCCTTGAGACTTTTGGTTAATCACCCAAGTTTGGTCATAGCCATATCCATACGCCAATTGCTGATGATTCGCTCGAATATCTTTTACAATTGCTTTAGGAGTCCGAAAATCAAAAGGTGTACCTACAACTGAAGCAATTTCACCTGTTGGTAACGAATTTTGATCGGTTACCAATACACGGTCTGCATTGAGCTGTACCACATGATCGAGTACGCCATAAGGGTTGTTCCCAGCACCTGACAAGTTGAAATAACTGTGATTGGTGAGATTGACGACTGTAGGTTGATCAGTTTTAGCCTTATATTCAATCTGGAATTCATTTTGATCTGAAAGACTGTAGATCACCTCCACATCTAATTTCCCGGGAAAACCTTGATCACCATTTGGACTGGTTAACTTAAGAGAAGCTTTGACGGTTTCACCTTTAGAAACGAGGGGCTTAACTTGCCAAATACGTTTATCAAAACCAGGATTACCGCTATGTAATGAATTCGGTCCATTATTTTTTTCAAGGTTATACGTTTTTCCATCTAAGCTAAATTTAGCATTGCCAATACGGTTCGCATAACGACCAATTAATCCACCAAAATGAATGCCTTCCTTGGTATCAGTGACTTCATAGCCTTTTAGATCATCGAAGCCCAAAACGATATTATTTTGTTTACCTTGTGCATCGGGAGTCAAAATTTGTGTAATTACGCCACCAAAACTAATAAAAGATACAGAGACTCCTTTGTTATTGCTCATGGTGTATAGATCAACTTTTTGACCATCTTGAGTCGTGCCATATGGTTTTACATTTAATGTGGCTGCATTCGCAATTTGGGCAAAGCTATAGATCGTGAAACTTAAAATTACTAATTTTTTCATGCTTATACTCTATTCTTTGATAGTAGGATTGGATGAATATAAAATTGATTTTTCATCTTTTTAATGAGTTTTTTATTATATGGTGTTAATGATTATTAACTCAGTTCATTTTAGGTATTGAACAAACTGACACCATTTAAGGTTATAAACAAATTAACTTTATTATCAAAATTCAACAGTAAGCTATTTTTATGACTTATTCTGACTCGGTTTTAAAATTTTCACTCGGTCTTAATGGCCTGTCATTTGACTTAGACAACCAACATATCCAACTTGAACAGGGCTTGAGTTTTATTAATTCAAAAAGCATTAGCCATGGTGTGATTGATGAGCTTGCTATTGAAAAGATGATTTATTTTATTGAAGAAATCATAGAGTCTCAGCCACTAAGAAACCTCAATATAGGTGGTGTAGCTGTTACGGCTGATACAGCCATGACACAACTCAGTGAGTTATTTTTTAGTGCTCAAAAGCAAATCAGTCGCATTGAGCTTGAGCATGGATTCAATGATTTTATTGAGCGTTTGAGCTACTACACAAGCCAAGTAGTCCCAAATCAGCTTTATATTTTTACCTACTTTGTATTTGTTCGAGAGATGATGCATCACCTAAGGATTGAGCAAATTCAGATTATTTAAGAAATTGCTTTCTCAATCTGCCAACTCATCATGAATCCAGTTTAAAAACAGCTCAATTTTAGGAATAAACTGATGGGTTCGCGGGTAAACCAAATGATGAGCAGAAATAGGAATCGATAGCTCATCTGCAAAAACTCTAACCAACTTTCCAGATTCCAAATAATTTTGAGTAAGTAAATTACTTTCTAAAACAAAACCTAGTCCGTGTGTGGCTGCTTCAAGTGACATGTAAGAGCGGTCAAAACTCAAAGTATAGGGAAACTCAGGAATGCTTAAGCCCTGATGCGCAAACCACTGAGGCCAAGTGACTAAGGTTGAGCGCGATAAAATCAGTTCTTTTTTTAATAAATCTTGGGGCTTATGCACTGGGCTACGCTCAAGCAACTTAGGCGATGCAAGTACCTCTAGTTTTTCATTGCGAATTGTTCTGATTTCCACCCCCGTCCAGTTAGGTAAGCCATGGCGAATATCAATGTCGATCTTGTCACGAGTAAAGTGCAAGTTTTCATAAGAACACGACAGATTGACCTGAATCATTGGGAACTTTTCTTTAAATGATTCGAGGCGTGGCAGTAGCCAAAGCAAACCAAAACTTGGGGATGAATGAATATATAAACTGTCTTTAGGGCTTTTATCGGCAGCTTTTTCAGTGGCTAACATCAGGTTATGCAAAATGGTCGTGACATCTTGAAAATAGCGTTCGCCTGAAGGGGTAAGCGTCACACCACGGGCACCACGAATAAATAAACTCTGCCCAATTATTTCTTCGAGTTTGGCAATTTGGTGACTGACTGCTGAAGGCGTGAGATTTAAATTCTCTGCTGCCTTTGCAACATTGCCAAAACGGGCAGTTTGTTCAAAAGCCTGTAATGTTTTAATTGAGGGTATCTGGTTGAAATTGTTTTCACTACTATCCATGAAATGATCCGTTTTTATCCCTAAAACTTATTTAAAAATAGCACAGGCATGAATTTTTTTCATGCCTTGTTGAATTCGAGATGATTGCTGGAACTTCTGAAAAAAGAGAATCTAAGTCTGAACTCACGAAATAAAGCGTAAAAGAGGATTCAACATGTTACTACAAGGAAAAGTGGCATTAATTACCGGTGCAGCATCAGAACGTGGAATTGGGCGAGCAACCGCAGAAATCTTTGCCCAACAAGGTGCCAAAGTCATTATTGTTGATTTAGATCTTGCTCAAAGCCAAAACGCTGCAAAGGCACTTGGTGAAGGGCATTTAGGTCTTGCTGCAAACGTTGCAAATGAAGAGCAAGTCAAGGCAGCTGTTGAACAAGCTATGCAACACTATGGAAAAATCGACATTTTAATTAATAATGCAGGCATTACCCAACCTGTAAAAACACTTGATATTCAACGTAATGATTATGACCGTGTTTTAGATGTCAGCCTGCGCGGAACACTCATTATGTCGCAAGCCGTTATTCCATCCATGAAAGTAAATGGTGGCGGAAGCATTGTGTGTCTATCTTCTGTTTCAGCACAACGCGGTGGTGGTATTTTTGGCGGGCCGCATTATAGCGCTGCAAAAGCAGGGGTTTTAGGTTTGGCAAAAGCGATGGCTCGTGAGTTTGGCGCTGACCAAATTCGTGTAAATTCTCTTACTCCGGGTCTTATTCAAACCGATATTACTGGCGGTTTAATGAATGATGACCGTCGTCATGACATTCTTGCAGGTATTCCACTTGGCCGTTTAGGTAAAGCGCAAGATGTTGCAAATGCAGCACTGTTTTTGGCAAGTGATCTGTCAGCTTACCTAACTGGTGTAACACTCGATGTAAATGGTGGCATGCTGATTCACTAAAGCTTGCCATTTCAAAACTAAAAATAGAATGATGGTCACAAGAGGATACTGTGGCCAAATGTAAAGGGACTCGCATGATGGATACAGTATTTTCATCTGAAGTAGATACGGCAGTTCGTAAATCGGCGTATCGAAAAATTGCATTTCGGCTTATGCCATTTTTAATGCTTTGTTATTTTTGTGCCTATTTAGATCGAGTAAATGTTGGTTTTGCCAAGCTCCAGATGATGAGCGATTTACAGTTTAGTGAAGCTGTATATGGGCTAGGCGCAGGGATTTTCTTTATTGGTTATTTCCTATGTGAAGTGCCAAGTAACATCGTACTCCACAAAGTAGGAGCAAGACGTTGGATTGCCCGTATCATGATTACATGGGGCATTTTGTCAGGCTGTTTTGCTTTTGTTCAAACCGAATGGCAATTTTACACCTTACGTTTTTTACTGGGTGTTGCCGAAGCGGGTTTAGCCCCGGGCTTATTGCTTTATCTCACTTACTGGTTTCCGTCTTACCGCCGTGCACGCATGACTGTACTTTGGTTTATCGCGATTCCAATTTCGGGAATGATTGGTGGGCCACTTTCGGGTCTAATCATGGACCGAATGAGCGGTGTACATGGCTGGTTCGGTTGGCAGTGGATGTTTTTAATTGAAGCGATTCCTACGGTTGTCGTCGGTTTGCTCGTACTCGCTGTTTTAAAAGATTCTGTTCAAGACGCGAACTGGCTAACTCAAGACGAGAAAAACTTGGTTAAGCAAGAGCTTGCTCAAGATAACCAACACAAAGAAGGCCACGGTAGCATTAAAGAGTTTGTCGCGGATAAACGTTTATGGTTACTTGCAGGTATTTACTTCTGTGTGGTGATGGGGCAATACGCCATTACCTTTTGGCTACCCACTCTCATCCGTAACTCAGGTATCAGTGATAACTGGCATATTGGGCTACTTACGAGTCTTCCTTATATGTGTGCCATTGTAGTTATGCTTTTGGCAGGGCGTAGTGGTGACCATTTCCAAGAACGCCGTTGGCACTTAATTATCCCAATGTGTGCGGGTGCGATCGCACTTACACTTGCGACTTTGCTCGCTTCAAATCTGACACTTTCTTTAATTTGCCTCTGCATTGCAGCCTCAGGTGTGCTCACTGCATCTTCTTTATTCTGGATGTTACCAACCAACTTTTTGGGTGGTGTTTCCGCAGCAGCAGGTATTGCAGCAGTCAATAGCTTCGCCAACCTTGCAGGATTCTGTTCACCTTATTTAATCGGTTGGGTCACCACCAACACAGGCTCAAATGCAATTGGTATGTTCTTAATCACAGCAGTATTAATTTTCGGTGCCAGTTTGGTTCTGCGCGTTCCGGCAAAACTGGTCAATCGTTAATAAGGAATAGTAAATGACAATGTTAAATATTGATAAATCAGGCCAAATTGCCGAGTTGCAACAACGTGCTTACCACATTCGCCAACATGCTTTACGTATGGGGCAAGTACAAGGACAAGGCTATGTTGGACAAGCATTAGGTGCCGCAGATCTACTCGCAGTATCTTATTTTCATGCCATGAAATATCAGCCAGAAAACCCAGAGTGGGAAGGCCGTGATCGTTTTTATTTGTCTATTGGGCACTATGCAATTGCACTTTATGCAGCCTTAATTGAAGCAAAAATTATCCCGCTTGAAGAACTTGAAACCTACGGTGCAGATGACAGCCGTTTACCGATGTCAGGCATGGCTTCTTACACACCAGGTATGGAAATTACAGGTGGTTCATTAGGTCATGGTTTGGGAATTGCAGTCGGCGCATGTCTAGGACTGAAACAAAAAAAGTCAGATGCTTTTGTTTATAACTTACTGTCCGATGGAGAGCTAAATGAAGGCTCAACATGGGAAGCGGTGATGTCTGCCTCTCATTGGAAACTAGATAACTTGATTGCCATTATTGATGTGAATAATCAGCAGGCAGATGGACATTCCAGTGAAATTTTAGCGTTTGAACCCATTGTAGGCCGTTGGCAGTCATTTGGTTGGTACACCCAACGCGTAGACGGCAACGATATGGAAGCTTTACTTGAGGCATTCGATCAAGCACGAAACCATGAGGGAGCATGCCCGCGAGTCATTATTTGTGACACCAAAATGGGTAAAGGCGTGTCGTTCTTGGAAAGCCGCGAAAAAACACACTTCATTCGTGTTGATGAACATGAGTGGGATGACGCTTTAAATATTTTGACCCACTACGGACAGTAAGGAATATACCATGAGCCAGTTAGCCAATCCTCCTAAGAAAAAACTAACCACTTCGGCAATGATTGCTTCTATTGCTGCCGAGGGTCAACCGACCAAACCAGCACCGTTTGGACATGCACTTAATGCCTTGGCAAAAGAGCGTGATGATATTGTGGGCTTATCAGCAGATTTATCAAAATATACTGACCTACATATTTTTGCTAAAGAAAACCCTGACAAGTTTTTCCAAATGGGCATGGCAGAACAACTTTTGATGAGCGCAGCAGCAGGACTTGCTCGTGAAGGATTTGTTCCTTTTGCTACAACCTATGCCGTGTTTGCATCACGCCGTGCTTATGACTTTATTTGTATGGCGATTGCAGAAGATAATCTGAATGTCAAAATTGTGGCGGCACTTCCAGGGTTAACCACAGGCTACGGCCCAAGCCATCAGGCGACTGATGATATTGCGATTTTCCGTGCAATGCCGAACCTGATGGTCATTGACCCGTGTGATGCCTTGGAAATTGAACAGGCGATTCCTCAGATTGCCGCACATAACGGTCCTGTATATATGCGTTTATTGCGTGGACAGGTTCCATTAGTGCTCGATAAATACAATTACCAGTTTAAATTAGGTAAGGCGCAGGTGATTAAACCGGGTAAAGACTTACTCATCATTTCCACTGGTTTATTGACCATGCGTGCGCTTGAGGCAGCGGAAGAGCTTGAAAAAGAGGGAATTGAGGTTTCAGTGCTGCATGTACCTACAATTAAACCTTTAGATGAACAAACTATTTTGGATGAAGTCGCAAAAGGTGGCCGACCTGTTTTAACTGCCGAAAATCACTCAGTCATTGGTGGGTTAGGGGAAGCAGTTGGGTCATTACTTTTAAGAAATGGACAACACCCTCGTTTTGATATGATTGGTTTGCCAGATGCATTTTTAGATGCAGGGGCATTACCAACTTTGCATGATCGATATGGTATTTCAACAGAAGCAGTTAAAGAGAAGATTAAGTCACATTTGAAGTAGAGTAATGTCTGCTTGATGTAAGTAGTATTGAAATAGATTCTTTTAAATCTCTCAATCTTAAAAATTGGGGGATTTTTTATCTCAATATGCTAATGAAATGTAGACATCAACTAACAGGAAGTTGGCTATTTTGAAGGTTTGGTTTAAATAATTATGTGTTATAAGATGAATAAAAATTATAAATAGGATTTGAAAAAATGAAAAAAATACACTTTAGTCTATTAAGTTTTTTAATGTTGGCTGGATGTGGTGAAAATAACCAAAGTATAGTACCAAATAAAGATAATACATTGTTTATACAAGGCGTTAGTGTTAATGAAAAGGTTGAATTAAACCCAGCCATAACCAACTATGACCTAATTGCCTATGGTAATGAACCTACTGAGGCTGTCTTGATTAATTTAACGGAACAGGAAAAAAAGCTCTTGGGCTCTATTTCATTAAAACCTTATTCAAATATAGCGAGTTTAGATTATTTGGTATGGAAGGATACTTTAAATAAGGCACTTATATGTTTACCACTCTTAACTTGTCCAGATGGTACGACATATAAGATAGAAAATTTCGGGGATAAATTTAAATTGAGTTTTGATTTGAATCAGTCCAAAAATGAGTTCTCAGTAACTTCTATAAACGGAGAGGAGGTAGGAAATAGAGTTCCCGTAGTTGTGTCTGGGAATATAAATTTTACAGTTCCTTCAAATTGGCCATTGTTTCAAAAAGATAGGTTTTCAGCTATCAAAGTTAATGATATTGCTATTGATGGAAGTATTTTTAAAATTATAGATTTTGAAGAGTCAAAGCAATATTATAATAATGAATTAATATACACTACAAAAAAATTTACTTTGAAGAAAAATGAAGATATTTCATATTTAAGTATAATATTTTATGAAAATAAGGTGGAAAGTAATGCATTAATTAATTTGGTATATAAAGGTGGGGATTTTACAAATATAGAGGAATTGAGCGATCAGTTTTGGAAGGAAGATCAAAAAAATATAGAGTTTAATCTCGAAAATATAGAGTTGATTGATCATACTAATAATAGGAAACTAAATGTTAGTGTAAATATGAACATGCCTAAAACTTATAGTGACTTACAATTTGGGGATCAAAAAATAGTAATGTTGCCTATTCACAATCGTTATATAGCTACAGTTAAAAATGATCAAAAAATTTATAATCTAGGTTTTGAAAATAGTAATGAATTAATTGATATATCTATCATTCAAGAGCTTGCAGGACATTTAAGCGTTAAAACAATAGTTGGTGAACAAGAGTTCATGTGCGGAAATCGAGAAATCCCTTGTTCTGGCATAACTTCAGATAGTGATAGACAAACCTTTTATTTTCATAATGTAAAAGCAGGAGCAAATACACTTAATGGTATGACTCATATTACAGGGGTATTTGAACAAAAATAAAAAATCCCCTCAATTGAGGGGATTTTCCTTTAATAACTTAAGCAATCGAATCATCTAAATTTGGCCCTAACCAGCGTTTCGCTTCATCAAGTGTCCAACCTTTACGTTTTGCATAATCTTCAAGTTGGTCTTGAGAGATTTTACCTACGTTAAAGTATTCACTTTGAGGGTGTGAATAGTAGAAACCACTCACCGAAGATGGCGGCATCATTGCAAAGTGCTCAGTCAGTTTGGTGCCGATTTTGTCTGTAGAACCTAACAAGTCAAACAACACCGCTTTTTCAGAGTGCTCTGGACACGCTGGGTAACCCGGCGCAGGGCGAATACCGACATATTTCTCTTTAATGAGTTCTTCATTGGTCAGTGTTTCATCTGCTTTATAACCCCAGAACTCTTTACGAATGCGTTCATGTAAGTGTTCGGCAAAGGCTTCAGCAAAACGGTCAGCCAATGACTGAACTAAAATTGCAGAGTAGTCATCACCTTTGGCTTTGTATTCATTTGCCAATTCTTCTGCACCAAAAATTGATACAGTGAATCCGCCCAAGTAGTCTTGTTGCTCACGGTCAGTACGAATGTAATCTGCCAAAGACAAGTTTGGTTTACCTGTGACTTTGTCAGATTGCTGACGTAAGTGTTCAAAGGTGTGCGTAACATTTTGACCAGCTTCATCAAATACGCTGACGGTGTCTGCATCAGTGCGCTGAGCAGGGAACATACCAAATACAGCACGTGCATCAAAAAGGTTGTTGTCGATAATATCTTTCAACATTGCTTGAGCTTGGTTGTACAAATCTGTTGCAGCTTCGCCAACCACTTCATCTTGTAAAATTTTCGGGAACTTACCTGCCAAGCTCCAAGAAATAAAGAATGGTGTCCAGTCAAAATATTCAACCAATGTTTCAAGTGGGTAGTTTGTTAAAACTTGAGTTCCCAAAAGATTTGGTTTTGCTGGAACATAGCTTTCATCAATTTTAAAGCCGTTTTTAATAGACTCTGCGTAAGTCAGTTTTGCTGCTTTTGGTTGTTTGTTAGCTAAGCGCTCACGAATTTTGACATATTCAGCACGGTGCTCTTCAATGAATTTTCCACGCATTTCTTTTGAAAGCAGGGTAGTTGCAACACCCACAGCACGTGAGGCATCGGCAACATAAATCACCGCATCGTTATGGTACTGAGGATCAATTTTTACTGCTGTGTGTGCTTTCGATGTCGTAGCACCACCAATTAATAAAGGAATATTAAATCCTTTACGTTGCATTTCTTTCGCAACAAACACCATTTCATCTAAAGACGGAGTAATCAGACCTGACAACCCGATGATGTCACATTTTTCATCAATCGCAGTTTGCAAGATTTTCTCGCAAGGTACCATCACACCAAGGTCAACAATGTCGTAACCATTACAGCCGAGTACAACACCCACAATATTTTTACCAATATCGTGTACGTCACCCTTAACAGTTGCCATCAGGACTTTACCTTTAGATTGGCTACCTGTTTTTTCAGCTTCAATGTACGGGTTGAGCCAAGCCACAGCTTGCTTCATGACACGCGCAGATTTCACAACCTGTGGTAAGAACATTTTGCCTGAACCGAACAAGTCACCAACCACGTTCATACCGTCCATCAAAGCGCCTTCAATCACATCTAAAGGACGTTTGGCTTTTAGGCGAGCTTCTTCTGTATCTTCGTCAATATATGTGGTAATACCTTTGACTAACGCATATTCAAGACGTTTTTCTACAGGTTCGTTACGCCATTCAAGGTTTTCGGCTTCACGTTGTGTTCCGCTATGACCACGGTATTTTTCAGCGACTTCAAGCAGTTTCTCTGTGGCGTTTTGACCAGACTCACCTTGGTTCTGGTTTAAAACAACATCTTCAACTGCATCTTTGAGTTCTTTAGGAATATCATCATAAATTGCCATTTGACCAGCATTTACAATCCCCATGGTCATGCCTTGTTTAATGGCATGGTACAAGAACACAGAGTGAATTGCTTCACGAACAGGCTCATTTCCACGGAATGAGAACGATACGTTCGATACACCACCAGAAATCATGGCGTGAGGTAAGTTCTGTTTAATCCAACCTGTGGCTTCAATAAAATCGACGCCATAGTTATTGTGTTCTTCAATCCCTGTTGCCACTGCAAACACGTTCGGGTCAAAAATAATATCTTCAGCAGGGAAGCCTACATCGTTAACTAAAACATCATAAGAACGTTTACAGATTTCACGCTTACGTGCAGCAGTGTCTGCCTGACCTGTTTCATCAAAGGCCATCACAATAATCGCGGCACCATATTGACGACAGAGGCGAGCCTTTTCGACAAACTCGTCGTAACCTTCTTTTAAGGAAATCGAGTTAACAACGGGTTTACCTTGTACACATTTTAAGCCTGCTTCAATAATTTCCCATTTTGATGAGTCAATCATGATAGGCACACGTGAAATATCAGGTTCAGATGCCACAAGGTTTAAGAAATGTACCATCGCATTTTGCGAATCGAGCATCCCTTCATCCATGTTAATGTCAATAATCTGGGCACCAGCTTCTACTTGCTGCTGTGCAACTTCTAAAGCTTCGGTAAAGTTTTCTTCACGAATTAAGCGTAGGAATTTTTTTGAACCTGTAACGTTAGTACGTTCGCCCACGTTTACAAACAATGAGTCGTCATAAATATTAAAAGGCTCTAAACCACTTAAACGACAAGCTGGCTTAGTTTCTGGAATTTGACGAGGTGCAATGTCTTTTACAGCATTGGCAATAGCACGAATATGGTCTGGTGTTGTACCACAGCAACCACCGGTAATATTGATCAAACCACTTTCTGCAAACTCTTTTAAGAAGGCAGCAGTTTGTTCTGGTGTTTCATCATATTCACCAAAAGCGTTTGGTAAGCCAGCATTTGGATGGGCAGAAATGAAAGTATCAGCAACATCAGACACAGTTTTAACGTGAGGGCGCATGGCATCTGCACCAAGGGCACAGTTAAAACCAATTGAAAGTAAATCACCATGACGTACAGAGTTCCAGAACGCTTCGGCAGTTTGACCTGTTAAGGTACGGCCTGAGGCATCGGTAATAGTCCCTGAAATCATGAGCGGTAATTCATGACCAATTTGCTTAAAGACTTCTTTCACCGCAAAAATTGCAGCTTTACAGTTTAATGTATCAAAAACGGTTTCAATCAGAATGATATCTGCACCACCTTCAATCAGCGCATGAGTGGCCTCAATATAGTTTTCTTTTAGCGCATCAAAGGTAATGTTACGAAAGGCAGGATCATTTACATTGGGTGAAATTGAACAGGTACGCGATGTTGGGCCGAGTACACCCGCTACAAAACGAGGTTTATCTGGAGTCGAATACTTTTCACAGGCTGCTTTGGCTAAACGGGCTGCTTCACGGTTAATCTCAGGAACAAGGTCTTCCATGTGGTAATCAGACATAGAAACACGTGTGCCGTTAAAGCTGTTGGTTTCAATAATGTCTGCACCAGCATCAAGGTAAGCTTCATGAATGCCTTGAATGATTTCTGGCTGTGTCAAAACTAAAAGGTCATTGTTACCTTTTAAGTCATGTGCCCAATCGGCAAAACGCTCACCACGGTAGTCGGCTTCTTCCAATTTATGGCGCTGGATCATCGTTCCCATTGCACCATCAATAATCAGAATGCGTTTAGCAAGAAGCGCTTTTAGGGTGGCAAGCGTAGACATAGAAAACCCCGATCTTTTATATGAATTTAAAAATGCGGCGCTATTGTAACAGAATAGCAGCACAATTGATGATCTATGACGACCCACCATTCACCGTAAATTAGTCGTAAAAAAAAAGTGTTTTCGAACAAAAAGAGGGTGTTTTTTCATCAAATATTCATAAAATGATCATGATATTGAAATATTTCATCTCCAATATTCGGTTTTATGACAATTAAGCTGTTTAAAAAATCGTCATACAGGTAATTTTTTAGATATTTTTGCTTTAAAAATAGTCATAAATAAGGAAGATATAAATTGATTTAAATTATTGTATTTTAATAAAAAAATAAATTGTATCGAGGAAAGGTGCATCAAATGAGGTCAAAATATGAAAAATTGACTTCATCAGGCGCCGCTTTGTCATATAATTGTCATAATTTAATTTAAGAATACAGAGGATTTTTCTATCCTCTTACCGTCTGCATGAATTCTAATCTACCCCCTGTTTCGGATTCAAAACTTGCGGCAAACCTGCAAGTCAAATCGACGAATGTACATGTCCCGACACCTAAGTTTTTTATGCCGGTGTTTCTGACAATTATTGTTGCAACACTTATTTATATTGGATTTCAGGTGAGTGCTGATTTAGCACATGTACCGCCTTTGAGTCTTTATTCGGTTATTCTCTTATCTACCGCACTCTTGATTGCTTTAGGCTTTGAGTTTGTAAATGGCTTCCACGATACTGCAAATGCAGTAGCGACAGTGATTTACACCAATGCTTTACCTGCACCGGTTGCAGTCATGTGGGCAGGTTTTTGTAATTTTCTTGGGGTAATGGTTGCAAGCGGCGCAGTCGCTTACGGCATTATTGCATTGTTGCCTGTTGAATTGATTATGAACATGGGTAGCGGTGCAGGTTTCGCAATGGTTTTTGCGCTTCTTATTGCTGCGATTCTCTGGAACTTAGGTACTTGGTTCTTGGGTATTCCTGCTTCTAGCTCTCATACTTTGATTGGTTCAATCTTGGGTGTGGGCATTATGAACCATCTATTGAGTGCATCGACTGGCGTAACCACCAGTGGTGTTGATATGGATCAGGTGATTAAAGTCGGTAAGGCCTTATTATTGTCACCTTTAATTGGTTTTGCTTTTGCAGCGATTGTATTCTTGTTGGTTAAAACTATTTTTAAACGCCAATTAGAATTATTCCAACCACCAGAAGGTAATAAACCACCACCAGCAATCATTCGTGCAATTTTAATCTTTACCTGTACAGGTGTAAGTTTTGCACATGGTTCTAATGACGGTCAAAAAGGTATGGGTTTAATCATGCTGATTTTGGTTGGTCTGGTGCCATTGGCTTATTCATTGAATAAAAACCTTGATACACAACAAGTTCAATCATTCCATCAGCTTTCTTCTCAAACTGCCGTACTTTTGAACCAAAATCAGCCAGAATTAACCGATGAAAAAGCACGTGTTATTTTGACTAAATATATTCAAACTAAACAGCAAACTCCGGAAGTAGTGCCTGCATTGGCAAGCATGACTGATCATTTGGGTGAGCGAGTTTCTAGCTATAGCAACTTAAAAGATATTCCAGAAGCTGCAATCAGTGAAATTCGTAATGACATGTATTTAAGTACAACGACGTTTAAGCGTTTGGATAAAGCAGATGCTTTACCAAAAATGGATCAGTCACAAGAAAAACTCGTGAAAGAATACCGTAGTAGCTTAGATTCATTCTTACAATACATTCCAACTTGGGTGAAAGTAGCAGTAGCTTTAGCACTTGGCTTAGGCACCATGGTTGGCTGGAAACGTATTGTTGTGACTGTAGGTGAGCGTATTGGTAAGCATCACATGACTTATGGTCAGGGGATGTCTGCTGAGCTTGTCGCAATGAGTACAATTGCAGCTGCCGACGGTTTAGGTATGCCTGTTTCAACAACACACGTTTTAAACAGTGCTGTTGCTGGTACCATGGTAGCGAATAGATCGGGTTTAAACTTCAATACAGTTAAAACGATTTTATCTGCATGGGTATTTACACTTCCTGCAACAATCTGTTTGTCTGGCGGTTTGTACTGGTTATTCTTACAGTTTGTATAAAATTATTTAAAAAATTAAAGCCACTGTTCACAGTGGCTTTTTTATTTGTTTCTTTTTAACGTTCAGTCTATTTTCATGTACATTCAATTATAAATTAACGAGTCCTTATAAAGCCTCAAGTAACTTCAGAGGCTAGGCTTAAAACTTTTATATCAGGATAGATTATGGATGCGGTTCAAATAGATCAGCTAAAACAACAATTTCCACTTATTGAGACACTGCAAGCCTATCAAGAAACATTTTGGTTTACACCTCATTGCTATCCTTTAAAAGAAGCTTTAGAAAAAGTTGGTCTCACAGCCGAAGACGTAAGTGAAGCAGAAGCCAGATTAGAGCGCTTCGCACCTTATTTGGCAAAAGTGTTTCCTGAAACTCAAGCGCAACATGGAAAAATTGAATCAGAGATTGTTGAAATTGCCCATATGCAACAAGCACTTTCTTCAACAGAACAAGTGCAACTGAGTGGAGCATTCTGGTTGAAAAAGGATAGTCATCTACCTATTTCAGGCTCAATCAAAGCGCGTGGTGGCATTTATGAAGTCTTGGCTCACGCCGAAAAGTTGGCACTTGAGGCTGGACTTCTCAAGTTTGAAGACGATTACAGTAAGTTAGATCAAGAGTCATTTAGGGTATTCTTTTCTAAGTATCAGATTGCAGTGGGTTCTACAGGTAACCTTGGGCTTTCGATTGGCATTATGAGCGCCAAACTGGGTTTTAGAGTCACTGTTCATATGTCTGCCGATGCGAGACAATGGAAAAAAGACAAACTGCGTTCACTGGGCGTTAATGTTGTGGAATATGCCAGTGACTATGGCGTAGCTGTTGAAGAGGGAAGAAAAGCAGCAGAACAAGATCCGCACTGCTTTTTTATTGATGATGAAAACTCAAAAACATTGTTTTTAGGTTATGCAGTTGCAGGAATACGCTTAAAACAGCAATTTGAGCAAAAACAAATTTCAGTCGATGCTGAACACCCATTATTTGTTTATTTGCCGTGTGGCGTCGGTGGTGGCCCTGGTGGGGTAAGTTTTGGACTAAAACTGGCTTTTGGTGAGCATGTACATTGTATCTTTGCAGAACCCACCCATTCACCATGTATGTTACTGGGTGTCCACACAGGTTTGCATGATCAGATTTCAGTGAATGATATTGGCCTCGATAATGTAACTACCGCAGATGGGCTCGCAGTAGGCCGTGCTTCAGGTTTTGTTGGGCGTGCTATGCAGCAGTTAATTGATGGCTATTACACCATTGATGATGAACGTTTATATGAGCTCATTGCGCTTTTAAATCAAACCGAAAATATTCAGCTTGAGCCTTCTGCGGTGGCAGGAATGATGGGTCCATATTATGTTCAGACGAGCCCTGATTATTTGGCTTTACATCAGTTGTCAGCTAAGCAATTAAAACAGGCAACTCATGTGATATGGGCGACAGGAGGCGGTATGGTGCCACCTGATGAAATGCAAAAATATCTATCACATTTTCAAAATAAATAGAGAAACACAGAAAAAAGCCCAATTCTAGAATTGGGCTTTAATCAAATTATTTTTTAGATGATTTTCCGAAAGGTAGTTTTTCGGTTGCAAAGCCATAGATTGCAGCAAAAGGCAGGGCAGTTCTTGCTAAATAAGCAACACGCCACAATCCGCCGTGGTTGGCACCTTCCATCATAAGTTCAAGCGGATGGTCTAGCTCAGTTTCTGGATTTGCTACAGAAGATTCATTTCTTAAGTCATGAATCCAAATTGCAGCCATAATTGCATTGGTAGTTTCAGGGCTAAATGCTTCTACATCAAAAAGCTCTGCACCATTAAAAGCTGCTTTCAACAATGGATTTTTAGTCACAGAGTGAGTCGTTGTAGATGGAGCAATATTAATGCTGACGTGTTGTCCTTGATGGCGTGCCAAAATAGCACGCCATTGTTGAATGCGTTTTGCCAAAGCATAGTTTGGCCCTTGTTCAACAACTAGACAGTCGGCAATGCCATAAGTTTTTCCATTTTCACAAGCAATTAAGTCTTGATATGGCGCTTGAAAAAAACGATTAAGCGAAAGAGCGGAAACACCTTTCACTGCCATTTTTTGTATTTTTGTGCGTGATTTAAACTTTTGTTGAGCAGCTTTAGCCACTTCTTTAGGAACTGCATAAACATCGGTTGGCGTACACATAAACATAAGGCTCGTATCAGACTTATGCTCGCTCACAAATTGCATGATGCTGTCCATTGCCATGGAAACACGAACATGCTTTTCGCCATCTAAATAAGCTATTGCAGCCAAATCTAACTTTTGTGGAAACTGAACTAACCACTGTGCAATTTCTGGTAATTGAGTCAATAAATTTGCACCCAATTTATCCTTTAATTCAGAAACTTTTGCTGAAGAATCAATTTGTTCAACACTAGGCGCAATGAGGGTTGCGTTTCCTTGTTGAATCGTATTTAAAATTTTGCCCCAGACACGTGGATTTGGTAAGTCGACAGCAACAATATTCGCTTTCCATTTGGCTAACCAAGGTAGAGGTCCTGCTTCTGAAGCTGCACCAAACAGCACCATGGTACGGTCAGATAAATCAAACCATTCTGGGTGAGCAATAGCTTCACGTAAAGCTTTTGCATGACTTGGTTCAATAATACCAGCCTCTTCCCAACGTTGAATCTGGTCCAGTAAGCTTTGCCCGCTTAGTTTTTGTCCTTTGTAAGGAACATACCATTCAGGTGCTGCATCACTTTCACCTTTAAGTTTTACTGTATGAAGTGGCGTAGATGAAGCAATATTAACTGCATCTTTTAAAAGGTAGTGTTTACTATCACGATAATAGTCAAAAATATGGTGAGCTTTATGCAAACCTTGCTTCGCAATAGTAATGGGGTGGTTACTATTAGAAATTCCTTGTTTAACAAGTGCTTTAAAATATATTGGGTAATTTTTTCGCCAGTTCTTTTCATTCAACACTTGTTGTGCGGTTTTATTATCTACAACAGATAAAGCCTCTGACAAAATTTCTTGGCCAGTAAGAGATGTGCTTTGTTTTTTTGTTGAGGCGTGTACTGGAAATTGTAGACCTTCGACTTGACTTGTGCTGGACATAAAATATCTCGTTATACGACTGGGTTAATATACAGATGTATACATTATCTATGCCAATGAAAGGAAACGAGTGGCAATAACTGACAAAATAATATTGATTATTTATGTGATGAAACATGGATGAGAAAAATATTATGATAAATCCATCTCATTTTGGCCTTAATTTTTTTCACAATTTTAGAACATTTTTATAGACTTACGTTACATAAATGATTATTTTGTATTAAGCAAATACATCAGTTTTAGCCTGAAGGTAAAATGTTCAAAATGTATCAATAATACAGATACAGAAATGATTAAAAACTAGACTTTTTTATTAAAAGATAAGAAAAGTCAGACTGAATAAGAAAGAATTGGGGTGAAACTAGATAGAAGACAACATAAGATTGTCTTTTAAAAAATCTTGGGGATATGGTGATTTTTTTACACCATAATTTTCTAGTTTCACCCCATCTATTTTTGGGTTGGAACCCTCCATTTTTGTACCCACTTTATCACTTGATTGAACCTTATTTGTTTAAAGTAACTTCAAAATTACTTTAAAAGAAGCTATCTCTAACAACGTCCTTTTTTCGCTTGTCCTGGTGGGCAAAAGTCTCCTGGATGGTTGTGATAAGGTGAATCTGGATCAATCACAATACTACCTTCAGGTGTATGAACTGCACAGGCTGATAATGACATTGTGAAAATTGCTGCTGCACAGAGAAGTAATGTTTTCATCTTGTTCTCACTTTTTTATCATTCTCCATTTTACTATAGAAATATTTTGATTGTTTTTCGATCTATTTTTGGTTAAGAATATATTTAATAATTCTGATTTAAAGAAACTAATCAGATCGTAAAATCGTTCGGAAGCCCACATGGGTTGCTGCTAAATCAAAGTCTTGCGGATAGCGGCTACTGCTACGATAACGTGAACAATAATTTTGTGCGCAAAGAAAAGATCCGCCTTTAATTACATATTGTGTACTGGTGATTTGTTGTTGTCTTAAATCAGAATAATTTCCCATATGTTGGTCATGAGCACCTTGATATGGAGATGATGTCCACTCCCATACATTTCCGATCATATCAAATAGTTTGAAATGATTTGGTGCAAAGCATCCAACGGGCGCAACATCTTTAAAGTGATCTTGGTTCAGGTTTTGAAAAGGGAATTCACCTTGCCAGTAATTTGCTTGTGGATGTTGGTGTTCATCGGTAGGGGCCTGATGTAATGGTGTATCAGTTTGCGAATTCGCTTTAGCTGCATATTCCCATTCTAGTTCTGTTGGTAAATCACGTCCTAACCAGACTGCATAATGTTCAGCATCGTTTTTACTCACATATCGCACAGGTTCATTAGGATTAGCTATGGCACCATTATTGCCGTTTGGAGTTTTCCATGTATAGCCTGATTTTAGTTGCCACCATTGCTGTGGATGTTGAGGGTCTGGTGAAAAAACAGCAGCCTGCTTTTGTTTTTCGGCATCGGTGATATAACCTGTTGCTTTTACGAAACTAGCAAACTGCGCAATGCTGACTTCTGTTTGATCAATCCAGAATCCTTTAACTTCCCTTTGCTTTTTTCCAAAATTAAGTTCATCAGGATAGGCTTTTTCAGAACCAAAATTAAAATGTCCATTAGGAATTAAAACCATTCCAGCTGTGGGTTGTTTTAGCCAACCTTGAGGTAGTCCTGTGTAGTTTTTACATTTCTCAATAGAACCCAAGTCAGCTAACGAGGTTTGCTGCTGAGACGATGGTGCGGGTTCAGAAACTTGTGAAGATTGACTACAGCCTGCCATAAAAGACAGGCTGATGGTCGTAACTAAAAATGGTTTCAATCTCATTTGGCGTTATATTCCTGCACACCATTTTTTTCAGTATATTTTTGATAGACCGATAAGAGTTCTTGCACTTTAGCAGGGTAAAGCTGAGCAACGTTCTGTCTTTCCCCTCGATCTGCTTTAATGTTGTATAGCTCCCAAGTTCCTGTACCTAATTCAGGTCGCCCTTGAAGTGCAATTTTCCACTCGCCTTGTTTTGCATATTTACTGCCATGTAACTCATCAGCAAAACTAAAATTTTCGGGGCGAATCGTAGTTGTTTTATTTTCAAGTAAAGGTTTCCATGAAATCCCTGATGGCGTGTTAATGGTACGACCATTGTATTGGCCTTGAGGTACTGGAATATGAGCATATTCTAGTAAAGTTGGGAAAACATCGAGTACTGATGCAAAGCTATGATTCGTTTCTTCTGCTTTTTTCTGATTTGGTAATTTCACGATAGCAGGGGCAGTAGTTGCACCTTCACCAGCCGTATCTTTCCATAAATGGAAAGGTGCAGCACTAACCTCAGCCCAACGTGGTCCAATATAGTGATACGAAGTCGGTGTACCTACATTTGCTACAGAGTTATCAAAGCCAGATTCACTGCCGTATCCTCCACGTACAAAACCTTCTGCGCCATTGTCGGAAACAAAGAAAATTAAGGTATTGTCATAAAGATTATTTTGTTTGAGGTATTGAATAATTCGGCCTACATTGGCATCGAGATTTTCTACCATACCTGCATAGATTTCCATTTTACGGGCTTCTAGTGCTTTTTGTTCGGCTGTTAATTCATTCCATTTTCCATATTTTTGTGGAGCATTTTGAGTTGCAATCGGTTCGGCTGCTTCAAAGTTTGCAGGGATAATACCAAGCTGTTTTTGGCGTGCGATACGCGCATTACGAATTGCATCGTAACCAACATCGTAAACTCCGCGATATTTTTCACGGTATTCCGCAGGTGCCTGAATCGGCCAATGAGGCGCTGTATAGGCAGCGTAAGCAAAGAACGGTTTGCCGCTATTTTTGCCTGAGTCTAAATAGCTAAGTAATTTATCGGTAAAATAATTTGTCGAGAAAAAATCATCAGGCAATGCTGAAACAGGAATAATTTGCCCATCTTCCGTATAGGTCGAATTTCGCTTAAATGCACTTGGAGCTTGTTTAAAATGGTGATCTAGGCCTTGTAACAAGGTAAATGAATGGTCAAAACCTTTTGTATGGGCATTCGTTTCAGGGGTTAGCCCTAAATGCCATTTACCACTGATGTACGTGCGGTAACCATTATCTTTCAGCACTTGTGCGATGGATAATGAACGTTCGTTTAAATATCCTTCGTAGCCAGGCTGGCCCTTTAAATGTTCTGGCGTGAGTTCAGCCATTGCACCAATACCAGCTAAATGGTGATCAGTACCTGAAATCAGTTGAGAACGTGTTGGGGAACAGGTCGGGGCGGTGTGATAGTCAGTTAAAAGGCGACCTTCCTGAGCTAGGCTATCAATATTGGGGGTACGAATTTCACCACCGAAAGCCCCTAAATCTGAATAGCCTAAGTCATCCGCCATAATAAATAAGATATTGGGCTGCTTAGGAGCGCTGACTACATTTTCTTGTTTATCGTTGTCATTACATCCAGCCAAAGATAAGCTAAATAAAGCAATGGAAAGGCTAGATAAAATTGCTTTGTACTTCATTGTATCATCTGAATTATTAAAAGATTTGGCATGAGTTTAATCAGATGGTTTTTGCAATCAAAACAAGGAAAAGATCAAAGAAAATCAGAAAAAAGACTGAGAATTTATGGTGATAAATAAATGAGAAAAAAAGAAAAGCCCATTACGGGCTTTTTTGAGTGCCTGACTTAGAACGGAATACGAGTCAGTTGATCTAAGAAATGTGGAATCACTTTAGGTTCGATCAAAATGGTTACAAGGACCCCGTAAGCTGCACCCCATAAATGAGCACTATGGTTGATATGGCTATTACCACGTTTACCAGCCCAAATGCTGTACGCTACATATAAAACAGCAAAAATAATGGCTGGTACTGGAATGAAGAATACAAAAATCAACTTCCATGGTTGAAATAGAATATAAGCAAATAAAACAGCTGAAACCGCACCAGAGGCGCCGAGGCTCGCCCAGTTTGTATCATTTCTATGTTGTAAATAGCTCGGTAAAATCGCAAAGATTAAACCGCCTAAATAGAACAAAACAAAACCCATGTCATAAAAATATTGGCGATAAAAACTTTCAATAATGCTGCCAAAGAAGAACAGGGTAATCATGTTGAAAAGTAGATGTGTGCCATCTGCATGGATAAAGCCATGAGTAATGAAACGATCAAATTGCCCACGTTGCATTGCAGGTGGCCAAAAAATCAAACGATTCATCACGTTTTGATTGCTAAAAGCAAGTAAAGAGACAATGACCGTAATAATAATAAGGGTAATGGTATGGTTAAACGGCAGATGCAACATAAGAAATATTTAAAAAATGATCAATATTGAGCCCAATAATGCCATTAAAAACTTCAGTTGAAACCCTGTTGTGTATAAATCCGACAAATTTAGTTGATTTTTTTTAAATCTACCTCATCTTCGGTTAATATAAAGGCATCAGCTTGAGGAATATTGTTATGTCGACTGAGAACACCAACACTGCTGTTGCAGAAGAAATTCCAAACCTTTTGATTACACCATCTGCACAAGAGTATTTGCACGATTTATTGACGAAGCAAAATACTCCGGGAATTGGCGTTCGAGTTTTTGTTGAACATCCGGGTACGCCACGTGCAGAATGCTGTATGGCATATAGTGCACCAGAAGAAGTAATCCCAACGGATTATAAACAGGACTATCCAGATTTCCCTGCATATATTGATGCGCCATCTATTCCTTATCTTTTAGATGCCGTAATTGATTACAATAAGGACCGTTTTGGTGGGCAGTTAACTTTCCGCGCGCCAAACTCTAAAGTTCCACGTGTTGGTCCAGATGCATCAATTGAAGAGCGTATTACTTACATTCTTCAAGCAGAAATTAACCCGGGTCTTGCAGGCCATGGCGGGAATTGTAGCTTGGTAGAAGTACAAGATAATCCAGAACATGGTTTAACTGCTGTATTGAAATTTGGTGGTGGTTGCCAAGGATGTTCTGCAATTGACGTTACCTTGAAACAAGGTGTAGAAACGACGTTAAGAGAGCATATTCCAGAGCTTCAACGTGTGGTTGACCAAACTGACCATACACAAGCTGAAGGTGCTTATTTCAAATAATTAAATTATTTGAAAAGTGAAATAAAAAAGCCTCGAAATGAGGTTTTTTTATTATTCAATATAAATAATGATAATTATTATCAATATCATTTGTAATTTTATTTATCTTTGTTACAATTGTTTGAGTAAAACTTAATATTTATCCATAATTTAATCTGTTGGAGCAGGATATGACTAAGCGTATTTTCCAGTCTGTATTATCAATTTCGGTACTTACAGGGATGTTTCCTGCGGCTTATGCCGCTGAAAATGAAAATATTTTAGTTGATTCTTCTATAAAAAATAAAAAAGAAAGTGAAGTCACACAATTAGAAAAAATAGTCGTAACTGCAAGTGGTTTCGAACAAAATATAAAAAAGGCCGCCGCTTCTATTTCAGTTTTAACTCAAGACGAAATTAATAAAAAAGCATATCGCGATGTAACTGATGCACTTAAAGATGTGCCAGGTGTGGTGGTTACAGGTGGTGGAAGTTCATCTGACATTAGTATTCGAGGAATGGGAAGCGCATATACCGTTATTATGGTCGATGGTAAGAAAGTAAATACACGTTCTGTGCGACCAAATAGTGATAATTCAGGTATTGAACAAGGTTGGTTACCTGGAATCGAAAGTATCGAACGTATTGAAGTTATCCGTGGTCCAATGTCGGGTCTATACGGTTCAGACGCTATGGGTGGTGTAATTAATATTATTACTAAAAAAGTTGCAGATATTTGGAACAGTTCGGTTAAGTTAGATACAACCATTCAGGAAAATAATAAATCTGGAAATCTTTACCAAGCCAATACTTATGTGTCGGGTCCATTGATTAAGAATTTACTTGGATTAAAAGCCAATGGTACATTTTCACAGAGAGATGAAGATGAAATTATTGGCGGTTATAACAAACAAAAAATTCGTGCAGGAGGGGCTACTTTAAGCCTAACTCCTAATGATCAACATACCATTGAGCTTGAGTACCAGCGTTCTATTCAGAATCGTAACGCGACAATTGGAAAAACAGTTTCACCTGTTCAAACTGGTCGTAATCCACCAGCGGATTCATTAACAGACTATTACCGTACAGAATATAGTTTAACGCACCGTGGTGACATCGGTCTTGTGAAGACTCATTCTTATATTCAACGCGAAGAAAATAAGAACCCGTCTAGAAATATGGAAGCTGTAAATACTACATTTAACACGCTTAACCAGATCACATTAGCAAATCATGCACTTAGTGTTGGGGGAAGCTATCTAAAAGAAGAATTAGATGATTTAGGTAACCAGTTAAAAGTTGGTGGATCACAACCAGTTTCTAATTTAGACCGTTATAGCTGGGCGTTATTTGCTGAAGATGCCTGGAATATTATTGATCCCTTCACTTTAACAATGTCTTTGCGCATGGATCAGGACGAAAAGTTTGGAGATCATTTTAGTCCTAAACTATATGGGGTATGGACTTTAAATGATAACTGGATTATTAAAGGCGGTGTATCAACAGGCTATAAAACACCTGCATTAAGAGCGACTGTAGCTGAATGGGGACAAGCTACAGGGGGGAGCAGCTCTGCAGGAGTAATTGTTGGTAATCCGAATTTAAAACCTGAAAAAAGTACGAACTATGAGCTTTCATTCTCTTGGGATAATCTTGATGACCTCAATGCTGGCTTAACGATTTTTAATAGCGAATTTAAAGATAAAATTACAGAAGTTAGAACCTGTTCAGGTGAGGCTGGTGCTCGTGAGTGTGAATGGTTAGGTTTAGAATTTGATTTTGTCAGTCAACGCACAAATGTAGATAAAGCTAACATGAAAGGAATTGAGGCAACGTTTGGTTGGCTAATTTCACCTGACTTAAAACTGAATGCCAATTATACCTATACTGATACAGAGCAAAAAAGTGGTCAATTTAAAGGTCAACCTTTAAACGAAATGCCAGAACATATGTTTAATACCATTTTAGATTGGCAAGTTAATGACTTAGTAAATATGTGGAGCCGTTTGAATTTCCGTAGCAAAACTTCTGAATATTTAAGTCGAACTTCAATGGCTGAAGGAAAGCCTGCTTATGGATTAGTTGATATTGGTATGAACTATAAACCGACTGACAAAATTCAAGTTGCGGCAGGTATCTATAACTTATTTGATAAAGATATTGATGTAGCAACCTATAATTATGTTTTAGATGGACGTCGTTATAATTTAGGAATCATTTATAAATTCTAAATGACTAAATAACAAGGGCGCTTTAAGCGCCTTTGTTATTTAAAATATCTAAGGTTTTTTCAGAATAATAAAATTTCTCTAGGTAAACACGAGCACGTCGTCTTAAATGACCAGTTGTGACTAATTGCTGTAATATCGGCACAAGTAACTGAGTCAGTTCATGTTGAATTAAGCTTTCATCAATATTGAGGTCACGAAGTAACAAGTCAAAATTATGTTCCTGATTGCGCACATACCACGTGTAAATACCATCATGTACTTGTTGTTTTAAATAAGAAGTCTGGCGAATGTGATCCCAAATCTGATGTCCTAAACCCACAGTTTTTGATAAATCTTGAACTTCCACATAATTTTTCAAAACAGAAAGCGGCATGGTTTTAACTTTATGCCAAATATTTGCCTGAAAATGGTAGAGCTTATCATTGTCAAAATGTTGGTTTAAAACACGCTCACTCATTTGAGTGAGTTTTAAAATATTCTTTTGCAAATAATGATGAATCGTGTCGTCTAGATTTGAATCGGTTACGGTTTCTAGAACCGATTTACCCATCTTCATAAAACGACCTACACCCGGCACACGTTTTGACATCGACTCATCTAAATAGTCATGCATCGTTTGTTGAATCAGCTGTGTTAGAAGTGCTGAAAATGCAGGATTATTCACAATCGTTTTAATTAGCTTTTTACGATGCTGATCTTTACTTGCAACGTATTGCGCAATTCCATCAATTGTTAAAACAGGAATAACATCTTCAATTGTTGTACTGTCATTGGCAGGATGAATCAGTGCAAAACGGATATGTTCTGCAATTTGTTCAAGTAGGGAATCAGAAGCAGGGGTGTCTAAAATCTGCTTTTGAATCAGCTGCTGAATTTGTTCGAAAGTCCAGAGGTGTTGTAGTTGCCGACTACCCAACCAATGATAAAATTGCTCAAATTCTTGTTGGATAACATGGGACTGAGCAAATTCCTCATCTAAAAAATCAAGATGAGCTTCAATGAGTTTTTCTATAAGCGGTTGGGTAGACATAAGGTCTCACAAGTCCGAAGTTTTATTTAAGGTGTAGTCGCTTTTGGCGACTGATTTGTTTCTACTTTCAGTAAAAACGGTACATATTGTTGAATAACCAGCTGCTCAGCTTCCAATATTGGCATATGGCCAACATTTTCTAAAATAACCGGAGGTTGGGAATTCTTTAAAAGTCGTTTTAGTTCACTTGCTACTTCGACATTAATAATCTTATCTTGCTTACCCCATAAAATCAGTGTCGGTGCATCTATTGTTTTTGTGAGAACTGCAAATGAGTCTGGCGTATAGACTTTATTGAGGGCAATAAGCTGATCAACCAGTTTCTGCGTTTGAGGCGCCTGATTAATCATGAGCTTTTCTTGAGCTTCTAAAAATTCTTTTGGAATAAAAGGGGGATTAAACATGGTTTGCTTTAACAAATAGTTAAAGTCACCCTTTTTAGATACTAAAAGTTGTTTTAGGTAAGCAGGATCTTTTAGATAAATTGTATTGGCAGAACGGAAAATACCGCCACTATCAACTAAGAATAGGCTTTTGGTTTCAAATGGATATTGTCCGGCATAGAGTAGGGCAATTGAACCGCCAAGTGAGTGGCCAGCAATATGAATAGGGCCTTTTAGATTTGCAGCTTCAACAAAACGACGTAATTTTTCGGCAAGATTAGGCACTGAATAATCAAAGTCTTGTGTAACTACGGTTTCACCACTGCCAGGTAAGTCAGGAATAACGACATGGTAATTTGCTGTCAGATAACGAGCGACACGGTTCCAGTTATCACGACTACCTCCTAATCCATGGATGAGTAACAACGTAGGTTTAGTGGTAGATCCACCTTCACTATATGACCAAGTTATATCACCAACTTTTAAACTTTTACTTTGTAAACCTGCCCAGCTTCGTTCTTGCTGCAAAATATTTTGAAAGCTTATATCAATCGTATCGGCAGCTTGTGTCTGAGAAATACTCATTATTGTTGTAAGGCTGCACGCTAAGGTAAATGCTGCAACGGTTTTTTTTAGAACAGTTTTTTTTGATGCGGACAGCGTTGTCATAAGATTTCATCCTTGATGCATAAGCGAGTTTGAAAATTATTGAAAAACTTTGCCAATGAGTCATTTGCTAAATGATTAAAAGGAGGAAAATTATAGTCAATCCATTTGCTAAAGTATGTCTATTTTTTCGCTAAACAGTAGTGAATGTGCAGTAAATTCTCCATTCAAATAGAGGAAGTATTTTTAAAATTTTTCATGGGAAATGATTTAATTTTTTGTCAGTGACATTCAAATTTTGACACATTAAAATGATTTCCAACCTTGAAAAAACAATGGAAATATAAGATGCCTACTGCGCAAGAAGTTTTAGATCGTCTGAAAGCTGGTAATCAACGATTTGTAAATGGAAATACTTCCCTTGCAAAAACCTTATCTCATCATGAACGCGCTGAAATGGCAAAGGATCAAAATCCGTTTGCGATTGTATTAGGTTGCTCAGATTCTCGTGTTCCAGCAGAAATGGTATTTGACCAAGGTCTTGGTGACTTATTCGTAATTCGTGTTGCTGGTAATGTTGTGGCACCTTCACAAGTCGGTAGTGTTGAGTTCGCAGCAGAACGCTATGACTGTCCGGTTGTAGTTGTATTAGGACACAGCCATTGTGGCGCGATTCAAGCGACAATTGATACGTTAATGAACCCTGATCAACCGCCATCAGCTAACTTAATGTCGATTGTGAACCGTGTTCGTCCATCAGTTGAAATTTTAATGCAAACTGACCTAAAAAATGATTTGAAAAAACTATCATGCCATGCAGTACGTTCAAACGTTTTTGCTTCGGTAAATCAATTACGTCATGGTTCAAGTGTCCTTGAAAGCTTGATCGCAAAAGGTGAGTTGATTGTCGTTGGTGCAGAGTATTCACTAGAAACTGGTGAAGTTACTTTTTTTGATTTCTGATTATATTAAAAAATAATGCTTAAAACTAAAAGGTGCTTATAGGGCACCTTTTATGTATGGAAAAGCTAAATTAAGTAGTTTTGATTGTGCTTGTGCATTTGGATGAATCAAATCATTTTGCATCAGCTGTTTTTGACCAGCAACGCCATCTAGAAAGAACGGAAGTAATTTCACCTGATATTTTTGGCTTACAACTTTATAATTATTTTCAAAAGCTTTGCTATATGCAGCCCCATAATTTGGCGGAATTTTCATACCAAAAATAACAACTTTGGCTTTTTGTTTTTGGCTTAATTGAATGAGCTGATCCAGATTTTTTTGAATCATTTGAGGTGGTTGCCCACGCAAGCCGTCATTTCCGCCTAATTCAATCACGACTACATTTGGCTTATAGGTCTGCAATAATTTAGGTAATCGAGCCAAAGCTCCGCTTGTAGTTTCTCCACTAACACTTGCATTGACCACTTTGTGTTGTTTGGGATACTGTTGGTCTAAACGTTTTTGTAGTAATTGCACCCAACCTTGTTTGGGATCAATTCCGTAACCGGCACTAATACTATCTCCTAAAATTAAAATAGTTTTCGCCGATATAAGCATGGGCAGCATACTTAATGAGATGAGCATGATGCTTTTAGAACCAATCAAAAAAGATTTATACATTTGTACTTCGACTCTGATTCTGAATACATAGGACTTTTCACATCATGCCACAACCCATCATTGCTGCCCATCAAGTTACACAAACTATTCAGATCAACCAAAATCAGTTTACGATTTTAAAAGATATCGATTTAGAGATTTTTGAAGGGGAGCAGGTGGCAATTACTGGGCGTTCTGGCTCAGGTAAATCGACCTTACTGGGAATCTTAGCGACTTTAGATCAACCGTCTGAAGGAGAAGTGTGGCTATGTGGTCAGGCAGTACATGAGTTAACAGAAGAACAACGCGCCCAAATCAGAATGCAGCATATTGGTTTCGTATTTCAGTCTTTTCAGCTTTTGCCTCAGTTGAGCGCGCTTGAAAATGTCATGTTGCCCTTAAGGCTGCGTAAAGATTTCGATTATAAAAGCGCAGAGAAAAAAGCGTTAGATTGGTTGCATCGAGTGGGTCTTGGCCGTCAGGTAGAGCAAACTCCTAAAGTCTTATCTGGAGGAGAACAGCAACGTGTGGCAATTGCGAGGGCGCTCATTGCTGAACCACAAATTATTTTTGCAGATGAACCTACTGGAAACCTTGATGGTCAAACAGCTCAAGAAATTGAAAATCTGCTTTTTGATTTAAATCGAGAGTTAGGTACAACCCTTATTTTAGTTACACACGACCGGAACTTAGCAAGCCTTTGTCAGCGTCATGTTGAGTTAGATGATGGCCGATTAAAGACAGTACAGGGTGGTTAAATGATGCGTAATCTTCTAAAACCACTTTTACTTCAAAGTTTCCGCACGGGTGGTCTATATCTGCTCATTATTGCTTTATCACTTGCGATTAGTGCCACAACCGCTCTGAAGTTTAGCAATGACCAAGTTAAAAATGCTGTCAGTTTACAAGCCTCACAAATGTTGGGTGCTGATTTAGTTCTGTCGAATAACGAACCGATAGAACAGTCATGGAAAAAAAGAGCAGAGCAACTAGGTTTTAAGCAAACCAATGTCACTATATTTAGTTCTATGGCTCATACACAAGATCAGTTTGTCATGGTCAATGTGAAAGCGATAGAGCCTTTATTTCCACTAAGAGGCCAGCTTGAAATTAAACCAACTACGCAAGGGATTCAGTCTGGCGAGGTGTGGTTAAGCCAAAGGGCGGCAGATTTATTAAAAGTAAAACTGGGTGATCCTGTTTCTATTGCGGATGGTACATTTCGTTTTAGTGGTGTGATTGTACGTGATTCAAATCAAGAGTTAGGTTTCTCTGGCTTTTCTCCCACAGTTATTATCCATCAAGCTGATATTGCTAAAACTCATGCAATTCAGACAGGCAGTAGAATTGACTATCGTTTATTAATGGCGGGTAAACCAGAACAGGTACAGACTTTTGCTAAGCAGTTTAAACAACAACATCAAACCACTAAAGACCTAGACGAAACAGCGGGTTTACGGTTACGCGATGCAAGTGAGTCGAATAGCAGATTATTACGTCCACTTGAAAACCTTGATACCTTTTTGCAATTGGCCAATATTTTAACGATTTTATTGTGTGGTATTGCCATCGCTTTAACGAGCCAAAGATATGTTCAACAAAACCAAGATCACATTGCGCTCATCCGGTGTTTAGGGGGAAGTAAATTCCAAATTTTATTGGCATATATTGGATTACTTTGTGTTGTTAGTGCGATTTCGATTGTTATAGGAAGCCTATTGGGGCTGATATTGGGCTATGGCCTGCTTCAACTCATGTTGCAATTGGTTCCTCAATTGGAATTAAATTTTTCGGTAATACCACTTTTACTTGGGCCTTTGCCAATCGCCATTTTTACGAGCGTGATTGTTTTGCTTGGATTTATTTTGCCAAGCATTTGGGAGCTTTTAAATACGCCTCCAATTCGTGTTATTCGTGAACAAGCAAAATCTCGAAAATCATTATTCTTTATGTTTTTTGCTGGCATTACTAGCCTGATCATTTTTAGTTTGGTGTTGAGTGAAAACTTAATGCTCAGCATTATGGTTTTGGCTGCGATTATCGTTCTTTGTATTTTGCTTTACACCGCTGTCTGGTTATTGCTTCGTAGCCTAAAAAAGATGAAAAACCGTTTGTCTTTTTATATTCGTTCACCCTCGCAAAGTGCATTACAGATTACTGCTCTAGCTTTAGGCTTAAGCCTCATTACAGTGTTAAGCGTATTAAGAACTGATTTATTAGAACGTTGGCAGCAACAATTGCCTGAAGGAACGCCTAATCAGTTTGTTTATGGGTTACCTGCATTCGATTTAAAAGCTTTTGAACAACAGTTGAAACAAAATGGTTGGCAAAGCACGCCATTATATCCAAATATCCGTGGCCGATTACTGGCTAAGAATGATGTACCTTTTTCTGAAGAAGCCATAAAACAAAATAATTCTTTGCGTCGTGAGTTAAATTTAACTCAATCAAATCAATTACCGAATGACAATGCCATTACAAATGGTCAAGCCCAGTTTAATGGCGTGGGGCAAGTTTCTGTCGAAAGTAAAACGGCTGAAAGCCTCGGTATTCAAATTGGAGATAAGCTTACCTTTAGCTTGCCGGAAGGCAATTTACAGGCCAAAGTTGTTAATTTTCGAAGTGTAGAATGGGAAAGTTTTAGTCCTAACTTTTTCTTTATTTTTTCACCGAAAACTTTAGATGAAAATGCTGGAAGTTATTTAGGCAGTTTTTATGTGCCTAAGCAAGACCAACCAAAAATGATCAATATCATTCAGCAATTTTCGAATACGGTATTTATTGACGTCGATCGAATTTTAGATGAAGTAAAGCGTTTAATGAATGTTTTAGTGAAAATTGTGACCGTGCTGGCGGCTTTAGTGGGTTTCTCTGGGGTTTTAGTACTGATTGCATGCTTAAACTTATTAATGGATGAGCGACGCCGTGAAGTTGCTTTGTTACGCTCATTTGGATTGTCTAAAAATAAAATGAAGCAGATGCTCAGTCTTGAAGTTGGGTTTTTAGGATTATTAGCAGGCATAGTTGCCTGCTGTTTTGCAGAAGTGATTAGTGCTATTGCAAGCTATAAAATGAATATGGCATTACAGTGGCATGTTGAAATATGGCTGATTTTACCAATTGGCATGATGCTGGTTTGTGCCCTGATAGGCCGTTATCGACTAGGCTATCTTTGCAACTTACCACCTTTACAAAGCTTAAGAGAACTAAACCAGCTGTAGCTTAAGGAATAATGTCAGGATTCTGGATGATGATTTCATGCCATAACGAAAGTAAAGGTGAGTTGAGTTGTACACAGTACATATAAAAACCACCTGTAATTACAACTGCTCCTAATAAGCCTAGAAGTTTCAGCGTATTTTTAAATTTGCTGACATAACTTAAGTACCACATCAGCGCAAGAAATGCTCCAATAATCATGCCGCCAATATGCGCGGCATTATTAATTCCCGTTGCGACAAAACCAAAAATAAGATTGATTGCCATAATCATTAATAATGCTTTTTTATCGAGTATGTAGGCTTGATGAGGTAGCGGTGGAAATAAAGAAAGCACTGTTAACGCAGCACCTAATCCCATCACAGCACCCGAAGCACCTGCACTGACATGAGGAAGCAAGCTCTGGTCAAAATGTTGCAGCAATTCATGTCCATTTTGAATGGTCATATAACTACTTAAAAGGCTACCAAATAAGCCAGCGAGTAAGTACATCCCAATAAAATAGAAGCGACCAAATAGTGACTCAGCAACATTACCGAAAATATACAAGGCCCACATGTTAAGCATGAGATGAACTAAACCAAAATGAAAAAACATGCTGGTAAATAAACGTTCGGGCTGCCCAGAAAAAGTAAGTGGTGTAAAATCAGCACCCCAATGAATAGCGTCTTTCATGGCTGGGTCACTAATATCGACGCCAGATATAATTTGCCAGACAAACAAACCTACATTGATTGCGATGAGTAGGGCAGTCAGCCACCAATTTTGTACATTGAGTTTACGATTAATGTGCGGAGGCTGATATTGAGTCATGCTATGCTTTTGTTATATATGAACATGCTTTACAGCTTAACATGAAAAAAGTTGAATACAGGAGATCAGGACGAACATGAAAGCTTTTATTGTTCGCGTGTTGTTAATTTTTATTGGGGCGATTCTCCTTATTCAACTTTGGATTTTTTCGAGTTTGGTCTGGTGGCGGACACATGAAGTGGATACCACCATGTTCATGCGAATTGATTATTGGTCTGATACATCAGAGCCACTCATCCATAAGTGGCGTGATTATGATGACATTAGCGACAATTTTAAACATGCGATATTAGCGGGCGAAGACGCAAAATTTATTCACCATCATGGTTTTGACTGGGCTGGCATTCGTTTTGCACTTGAGCGTAATAATGAAGAGGGAGAAGTGGTGGCAGGTGGTTCTACAGTCTCTCAGCAATTGGCAAAAAATCTATTTTTATATAATAAACGTTCATTTATTCGTAAGGGACAAGAAACAGTCGCTACTTGGATGATGGAGCGCATGTGGTCTAAACGGAGGATTCTTGAGGTTTATATGAATTCGGTAGAGTTTGGAAAGAATCTATATGGTATTGAAGCGGCTTCCCAACATTATTATGGTAAGAGTGCGCATAGCCTAACGCGTGAGCAGGCAGCATTTTTAGCAGCGTTATTGCCTAATCCAAAATATTATCAAGATCATCGTAATGATCGTAAAGTACAATATAGAAAACGCATTATTTTACGTTATATGAATAGCACCCAGATTCCTGAATAATGCTGTTTTAAAGATGTGTTAATTTTTTAGTTTTTACCAAATTGTCATATTTTTGCAGCATACTAGTTTATAGAGATTTGGCTGGATAGAGAATTGAGTTAGACATGAATACAGCGATTACACCAACAACGACCCCAATAGAATATAGTTATAATGACCGTTATATAAATCGTGAATTGTCTATTCTTGACTTCCATTTGCGTGTATTGGAACAAGCGGTAGACCCTTTACATCCATTACTTGAGCGAATGAATTTCTTGCTCATTTTTTCACGTAACCTCGATGAATTCTTTGAAATTCGTGTTGCCGGAGTTATGGAGCAATTTTCTCTAGGCAATGAGAGTCGTAGCCCTGATGGCCTTACACCAAGGCAGGTCTTACAAAAAATCTCTGAAACTGCCCATGCTGCAATTGAACGCCAATATCGTATTTTAAATGAGGAAATTTTACCTAAGCTACGTGAAGAAGATATTTGCTTCCTCCGTCGTGGTGAACTAACACCAGCTCAGTCTGCTTGGGTTAAGAAATATTTTCAGGAACAAGTTGCACCTGTACTAACACCAATTAGCTTAGATCCAGCACATCCATTTCCTCGCCTTGTGAATAAAAGCCTGAACTTCATTATCACTCTTGAAGGTAAAGATGCTTTTGGTCGTCAAATTGATTTGGCTGTTGTGCCAGCACCACGTTCATTGCCTCGCGTTGTACGACTACCAGATGAATTAACGGGTGGTAAAGAACATCATGTGATGTTATCGGCAATTATCCATGAGCATGTATCTGATTTATTCCCGGGAATGACAGCAACTGGATGTTACCAATTCCGTGTTACACGTAATGCAGACTTGGCATTGAATGAAGATGTTGAAGATTTAGCTAAAGCATTAAAAGGTGAATTAAGTTCACGTCGTTTTGGTCGTGCCGTTCGCTTGGAAGTAACCCATAATTGCCCACAGCATATTTATGAGTACTTACTGGAAGAGTTCGATTTAACCGATGAGCAATTATACAAAGTTGATGGTCCGGTAAACTTAGCTCGTCTGGTTTCAAATTTTAAGCGTCCTCATTTGCGTTATGACTCGCATACACCAATTGTGCCTAAAGTGTTTAAAAAGACCGAGAGTATTTTCTCGGCAATGCAAAAACAGGATATTTTACTGCATCATCCGTTTGAGTCTTTTGCACCTGTTATTCAATTGCTACGCGAATCTGCACGTGATCCGCAAGTATTAGCCATCAAACAGACGCTATATCGTAGTGGTGCTAATTCTGAAATTGTGCAAATTTTGGCTGAAGCGGCTCGAAATGGAAAAGAGGTTATTGCAGTCATTGAGTTACGTGCTCGCTTTGATGAAGAATCCAACATTGAAGTAGCGAACGTTTTACAAGAGGCTGGGGCAGTCGTTGTTTATGGCATAGTCGGTTATAAAACTCACGCCAAAATGATCATGGTCGTACGCCGTGAAAATAATAAATTGGTGCGTTACGTTCATTTAGGAACAGGTAACTACCATGCGATGAATGCTCGAATTTATACAGATTATGGTCTCCTGACCACAGATAAAGATCTGTGTGAAGACGTACACCGTATATTCCAAGAATTGACCGGTATGGGCAAAATGGCGAAATTGAAAAAGCTATTACATGCACCCTTTACCTTACATGCTCAGCTCATTAACTTTATTGATGAAGAAATTGCCAATGCTAAAGCAGGACGTAAAGCTCAAATCATTGTTAAAGTGAATGCGTTAACCGAAGTTCAGCTAATCAATAAATTGTACGAAGCTTCTCAGGCGGGTGTTCAGATTGACCTGATTATCCGTTCGATTTGCTGTTTACGTCCGGGTTTGCCTAACTTATCAGAGAATATTCGAGTGCGTTCAATTGTAGGACGTTTCCTTGAGCATACTCGCGTTTATTACTTTAGTAATAATGGTGATGCACGTATTTACTGTTCAAGTGCAGACTGGATGGACCGTAATTTATTTAATCGTGTTGAAGCGTGTTTCCCTGTTGAAGACCCTGCGTTGAAAAAACGTATTTATCAACAAGGTTTGGTGAACTACTTACAAGATAATCAACAAGCATGGTTGTTACAAGGTGATGGTACTTGGATTCGTGCTGAGCCAGCAGAGGGTGAAAAATTGCATAATGCTCAAAGGGCATTATTGGAAATCATTAAATAATGAACTCCCAAGATTAAATAAAAGCCGACATTTTGTCGGCTTTTTTAATTGACTGAAATTCAAAGTAATTTAGTTAGTTTTTCTAAATGGTTGCTGGATAAACGATAATAATTTGAAGCACTGCAATATGTTTTTAAAATATGTGATTTTTTACATAAAACATTGAATTTTAAAAATATACAAATCACAAAAAATCTACTTTAATACGGCGCATTAAATATACTTAACTTTGGTAAATGAATAAGATGCAATGCTTTATTAGAAGTTTACTTATTAAAATACTTTTGGGGATAATGCCAGTGACCGCCTATGCAGATCAGAAGTGTTATGGGGATATCATTGTATTTCAAAGATTTGATGATCAAGCGATGTATCCTTATTTTGTAAATCCTTCTAATGATAAAGCGAAAAAAGGTGGGGAGAAAAATAAAACAATAGTCATCCAAAAAAGAAAACCAAAACAAGATGAGGTATTAACCAAAAAGAAAATTGAGACGTCCACACAAAAAAAGTAGAAGAAAAGAAAAATTTTAACAGTAAAAAGCAACTTGATGCAGCGATCGCTAAAGAAATTTTGGAAAATGGTGAAAAGAAATGGATGGTACAAGTTGCATTGGCGGCTAATCAAAATAAGGCAAGTACGATTCAGTCACAGTTAGAAGCGAAAGGGTACAGGGTTGTAACCAGTGCAACCACTAAAGGAATACGAGTTATGGTAGACCCTGCAAATGACTATGCTATAGCACAAATTATTAGAGAGAAAATTATTGCTGATAATAGTTTGAATATGCCATCTGCTTGGGTGTTTAAGTGGGCATCTTTAACACCACAGTAAAATAAAAAGGAGTCCGAAGACTCCTTTTTTTATACATGTTTTATGCGTGCAAGTTGGTTGTAATTTTCTGCATAATTTGCAGTAATACATCGAACTCACTTTGTAATGGTGTACTTTTACGAGTTACTAGCGCTAAAGTGCGGCTTGGAGCATCTTCGATTGGTTTTGCAGTAATCTGATCATTAAACTTGATCATACTATTTTCAATTGCAATTTCTGGTAAAAGCGTAAAGCCTAAATGAGAAGAAACCATTTCAACTAACGTTGGTAAAGAGCTTGCTTTTAAACGGTTGTCGTTTTTACGCTCACCGATAGGGCACGCACTCAAAACGTGGTCACGTAAACAGTGGCCTTCCTCAAGCAAGATTAGTCTTGATAAATCAAGATCATCTAGAGAGTTTGCTTGAAGAGCATTCGTATCTTGTTTACTACATACAAGGTACAAATTTTCTTTCGAAATTTCAGCGACTTTTAGACCTCTGGTGTCAAACGGTAGAGCAAGAACGATCATGTCTAGATTACCGTGTTCTAGGCGCTCTACAATTTTTTCACTTTGTGCTTCATGCAAATGTAGCTGAATTTTAGGTAGCTGCTGATGCACTTCATTAAGTAAGCGTGTCAGGATAAAAGGTGCAATGGTTGGAATAACACCCAAATGCAAATCACCTGTTAACGGCTCACTCATTTCACGGCTCAAACGCATTAAATCTTGAGCATCTGCTAGTAGTACACGGGCACGAGCAACGACTTGTTCACCTAAAGGTGTTAAACGCACATTCTGACGATCACGTTCTACCAGAACGCCACCTAATAACCGTTCCAGCTCCATAATGCCGCCTGATAACGTCGATTGAGTGACAAAAGAGCGGCGTGCTGCTTCAGTAAAATGCAAAGTTTCCGACAACGTAACTAAATATGATAGCTGTCTTAGTGAGGGTAATGCAGCCATAGTGTCCTAGTCTGATGATTTAAAATGATGCGCAAATAAACCGCTAAGCTGTGGAATAAAATGTGCAGGGATATCATGCCCCATTCCATCAATTAATTCAAACTTAGCACCGGAAATTGCTTTTGCTACAGCCTTACCGTGGCTAGGGGGAAGTAAGCGATCGCGAGAGCCATGTAAGACTAAAGCGGGTTGCTTAATTTCACGGTCCAGTTGTAGTAAGGAGCCTGTACATAATATTGCTAAAAACTGCTGAAGTACACCAGCAGGATAGTAGCTACGTTGATAAAGCTTACGCGCAGTTTGTATTGCTTCAATCTGGTTGATATAACCAGGTGAACCAATCAGTTGAAATAGTTTTAAACTATGATTAACAATCCCTTCTTCGTCACGTGACTCGGGTTTGCCAATTAAACTCAAAAGTTGTTTCGGAAAGGGTGGGGGTAAAAAAGGCTGGTTATTGCTTGTAAACATGAGCCCTAATTTCTCAACCTTTTCTGGATATTTTGCTGCAAGAATTTGAGCAATCATCCCACCCATTGATGCACCAATCACATGTGCTTTATTCACGCCTAAACGATCAATGAGCATAGATACATCGTCTGCCATATCATGCAGAGTATAAGGTGCACCTTGATTAGTTAACCCCAGTGCAAAGCGGCCCATCAATTTGACGGTATTTAAACGTTTACCCTCGTGACGTACTTTTGAAGAAAGGCCAATATCACGGTTATCAAAACGAATAACACGAAATCCTTGATCAATCAGCGATTTACAGAAGAAGTCTGGCCAAAAAAGCATTTGAGCACCAAGGCCCATAATCAGCAAAATGGTTGGATGTTCTGGTTTTCCACCTACTTCTACATGTAATTCAATTCCATTGCCTAAGTTGACTTTGGTTTCTTGCATGAAACATGTGTACGGTGAAATGTTAAACTGTAAGGCGCTATTCATGTTATTCATTCCTTAAAGGAATACTCTCTAAGTGAGTATTCCTGATACAAACCTTATGCTTGGGCTGGAATAAGATCTGGGACAAGCTTTGTCAAAGTTAAGCGTTGTTTACCTGCGGTTGCACCTAGCAATACAAAACCACGCAATGTTCCTTCATTGTCAATTGCTTTGGCAAGCATACCATCGTCGAACTCTTCTGTTTCCCAGTTCACTTCTACATCAACCGGAGCTGGCAAAACTGTAAGTGGAGCAGCTGGAGTTTTTACTGCAACTGGCATAGCAGGGTAGTGCACAGCAGTTTGTTGCCCACTGAGTGTTTTTGCGAGGGCACGAGCCTGTTGCATAATCGGCATTACATATGGGAGTAAAGTACCGTTTACCTCTGCGCAATCCCCAATTGCATAGATGTCTGCTTGATTTGTTTCTAGTAAACTATTGGTAATAATTCCACGGCTCGTTTGAATATCTGCACTTTGAGCAACTGAAATATTTGGCTGTAGGCCAATCGCAGAAAGAACAATGTCCGCAACCAATGTTTGTCCGTTTGCGAGTGTTATCGCATAATCTTCGCCATTATTAATTTTGCTAACTTTTTCAACGGTTGTTCCTAGGGCAAATTTTACTCCAGCTTCCTCAAGGTTTTGCTGGAAAGCAGAAGCAATATGTGCTGGAAGTAAACGACCTAATGGTTGCGGTGCTAAATCAATGACAGTGATGTCATATTCACTATGAAGTAAGTCGTTGGCAAATTCACAACCAATTAAACCTGCACCCAAAATAACAACACGTTTGTCTTTACGCTGAGCTAGATTTTCACGAAAAGCGCGGTAATCAATAAGTGAGTTCACAACATGAATGTCATCGCTACCATCACCTGCAATTGCAAGGCGAATTGGGTTAGCACCCACGGCTAAAATCAATTTTGAATAGGGTTGTTGTGAAATTACACCATCTTTTTCAAGAACAAGCTCATGGCGTTCAGCTAAAATTTCTTTCACAAAGGTAAAAGGCTCAATACGCATATTGAGTTGAGTACCCATTTTTGTCGCATCGCCTAAAGGAATTTGTTCAGGTGCTTTTTTACCTGCAAATGCATTTGATAATGTTGGCTTTGCATAGTTCACTGCATCATCCGCACAAATCATCACAAGTTCTTGCTCTGGGCTAAGCTTACGGAACTCACGTGCTAAGGTATAACCCGCCATGCCTGATCCGATAATGACGATAGGATGCATTTTTTTCTCCAGAGTTAGAATTATTTATTTAATACGGTGATTGGTAATATTCGTAAAAAAGACCATGTCGATCATGGCCTTTTACTTTACGTTCTTAGATTTCGATCATTTCGAAGTCAGCTTTTGAAACGCCGCAATCAGGGCAAGTCCAGTCATCTGGAATATCTTCCCATTTTGTTCCAGCTGCAATGCCGTCTTGTGGCCAACCTTCCGCTTCGTCATAAATCCATCCACAAACGATACATTGATATTTTTTCATGAGACTCTCCGCACTGATAAGTTTGCTCAAAGCTGCCTTTCAGTAAAACTATTCCATCTATTAATAATGTAACTACGATCCGGTCAATAATAACCAATGTGCCTTTGATCGGATATCAAATTTTTACGCAGTTCTACATTCAAAGTAAAGTAAATAACGGAGTTTAATCATTCGTAAGCAAAGATGAATGGCAGGTTAGGACAAATAAGTGGTTATTTAGGCAAAACTTCGCCATAAACTAATAATAACTAATGCATTCTTACAGTTAATTTTATTGATGAAAATATCTTGAAATAAAGAGCATCTCATACGAAAGCTAAATAACAACAAACTATGATGCGACAGAATGTCATTATTAAAACCCAAAATTAAAATTTGCTGTCATTAAGACGGTATAAATCAGGGAAGTGAAATATGGAAAATTTAGTATATGAAGTAGAAATTGAGGCGCCTATAGAAAAAGTATGGGACATACTTTGGAATAGCGAGACATATAACGCTTGGACGAAATTCTTTGCGCCGGATTCCTCCATGCGTACCGACTGGCAAATAGGTGGTAAAACTTATTTTCTTGACGGTGAAGGAAATGGCATGGTTTCTACAATTGAACAAATGCAAAAACCGGAAATATTAATTTTTAAACATTTAGGAATGATTAAGGAGGGTAAGGAAGATTTTGAAAGTGAAGAGGTTAAAGGGTGGAGTGGTTCCTTAGAAAAATATTTTCTAACCCAAAAAGAGAATATAACCACTCTAAAAGTTGAATTGGCCACCTTACCTGAATATATGGGCATGTTGAAAAGTGGCTTTGTTCAAGGTTTTGAGGTGGTAAAAAAAATGGCAGAAGCAAAATAGAGCTTCGTTTATTTACGCATAAAACCGATTTTTCAATAATCAAACTATATAAATCTAAGCCAAATATTTTTTATAAATTTTTATAATCAGATCATTAATTCGCGAAGGATAGGCCAAGCGATGATGTCCACCTTCAAAAGTTTCGATGTTCATGTAGGGGGCAAGTTTTTCTTGAACCTGATACATATCAAGTTGCTCATCTCCTAACTCTAAATAAGCCATTTTAGGGTTAGAGAGAGTGAGTTCATCTTCAGAAAGTTGAGGATAGTCAGTCCGAAAGTTAGGTGTAAGACTTGGATTCGCCACAATAACAGCTAATTTATGTTGAGCAGCAGTTTTTAGCGCCCAATAGCCTCCAATGCTATGTCCTACCAATAAATCTGGTTTGATCGTCTGAATAGCCTGATGGTAAAAGTACTCAACAGATGCATAACTTAAGTTACGATAATCGACGTCAATACAAAATTTTTCAGGATGTAAAATGGCATGGAACTTTGTCGACTCACGCGAAGAATCCAAGCCATGTAAAAATAGAATTTTCATTATTTACTACACAATCTCATTGATAAAATAAAAGGCAAATAGGGCCTTTTGAATATCGAGGTTATTTGGATTTTTTTATATTTTACTAAATGCTTTAAAAAATGATCTTAGCGATTGGTCTAAGTCATTTTGCCTTTAAAAAGTAGTGTTCGGTTCTATAAAATTGTCTTTTTTCATTTTTGTTTGATTGAAATCATTCGAAAAACTCCCGCAATCTGTTAAGATATAGCACTTAATTTTTACTTAATCGAGGCAGAGATGACGCAACAAAACGCTCAATCGACTTCTGAACCAACTATTTCCGAAAACGATTTAATTGCACAGCGTCATGCCAAATTAAAGCAAATCCAAGATATTGCGAAGGAAACTGGAAAGAGTCCTTGGCCGAATACGTTTAAGCGTGAACACTACGCTGCTGATCTACAAGAACAATTTAAAGATCAGTCGAAAGAACAAATTGAAAGCGCTGAGCATGTCTATGTAAAAATTGCTGGTCGTGTCATGTTAAACCGTGGTTCTTTCATGGTTATTCAAGATATGACAGGTCGTATTCAGTTATATGTTGACCGTAAAGGTTTACCAAAAGATATCCTCGAGACCATTAAAGGTTTAGATCTTGGTGACATTATTGCTGCCGAAGGTTATATCGGGCGCTCAGGAAAAGGTGACTTATATGTTCACCTAGAAGGTTTTGAGCTTTTAACGAAATCACTTCGCCCGCTACCAGATAAATTCCATGGTTTAAATGACACAGAAGTTAAGTATCGTAAACGTTACCTTGACTTAATTGTGAATGAAGAAACACGTAAAACTTTTGAAATCCGCGCTAAAGTCGTTGCTGGAATTCGAGCATTTTTAAACAATGAACGTTTCATGGAAGTTGAAACGCCAATGATGCATGTGATTCCGGGTGGTGCGTCTGCACGTCCATTCGAAACACATCATAATGCTTTGGATATGCCTTTATTCTTGCGTATTGCACCTGAACTTTATTTGAAGCGTTTGGTTGTTGGTGGTTTTGAACGTGTGTTTGAAATTAACCGTAACTTCCGTAACGAAGGTGTTTCAACACGTCATAACCCTGAATTTACGATGATCGAGTTTTATCAAGCTTACGCTGACTATAAAGACTTGATGGCATTAACTGAAAATATGATTGAAAAGTTGGCCTTGGATATTTTAGGTACAACTGATGTGCCTTACCAGGGTGAAGTGTTTAGCTTCAAAGGGCCATACAAGAAAATCTCTATGTTTGATGCGATTTTAGAGAATAACCCACAGTTTACGCCAGAAAATGTTGGCGACCGTGAGTTTCTTGCTCAATTTATTCGTGAAGAATTAAAAGAACAAGTTAAGCCTGGTTTTGGTTTAGGTAAGCTTCAAACTATCGTATTTGAAGAAACAGTTGAAACTAAACTGCGTCAGCCAACATTTATTACTGAATATCCAGCTGAAACATCTCCACTCGCTCGCCGTAATGATGATAATCCACATGTTACTGATCGTTTTGAGTTTTTTATCGGCGGTCGTGAATTGGCAAATGGTTTCAGCGAGTTAAACGATCCAATTGATCAGGCTGAGCGTTTCCAAGCCCAAGTTGCAGAGAAAGATGCTGGTGATGACGAAGCAATGCATTACGATGCAGAGTTTGTTGAAGCGCTTGAATATGGTTTACCACCTACAGCGGGTGAGGGTATCGGTATTGACCGTTTAGTCATGTTATTTGCCGATGCACCAAGTATTCGTGATGTAATTTTATTCCCACACATGCGCCGTAAAGAAGGTTAATCTTCTAAAGGTAAAAAAAGGCAGTATTTATACTGCCTTTTTTATTACTTATATATCTCAAAAACTTACCTATCTACACTAATCTTAAGATAGCGTTAAAAAATGTAATTGCACAGTTTAACAATTGCAAAGTTGTGATAAAAAATTTAAGGTGTTGCTCATAAATAACTTTGAGAATTGGCTGGCATGTTTCTAAGAAAAACACTTTCGATTGCAATATTGGCAACTGCTTCATCCGCTATTTTTGCACAAGGTTTAGTGCTAAATAATGAGGACTTACGTACAGACTTAAATTGGTTGAATCAACAAGGTGTTATCAATATTAGCACTTCAACTTGGCCGTTAAGTGGTGATGAAATTCATCGAGCACTCTCTCGGGCAGAAGTGTCTCATCCAGCTCAACAAAAAGTTATTAATTCAGTTCTTAATGCATTAAAAGCAGATAACAATACGGTTAAAGTGGGCGCTTTTGCTGAGACTGATGCTAAAAATGTTCCTCAAGCATTTGGTGATAACCAGAAATCACAATATCAAGGTTCTTTAGAGTTTAATGCAGGCGGTGAAAACTGGGATGCAAAAATCCGAGTAAATGCAGAAAAAGACCCACAAATTGATAATGGGCAAGATGTGAATGTTGAAGGCTCATATGTGGCAGGTAAACTTTGGAATCAGTGGGTAGTTGCGGGTCAAATTCCAACATGGTGGGGCCCTGGACATGATGGAAGCTTAATTCGTGGTGATGCTAGCCGTCCAGTTTATGGTGTAACCGCACAACGTGCTGTGCAAAATGCTTTTGATACAAAATGGTTATCTTGGATTGGGCCTTGGCAATATCAAGCTTTTGCTGGTCAATTAGATGACTATAAAGCAGTCCCTGACGCTAAGTTAATTGGATTACGTGTAACTGCACAACCATTGCCATATATTGAGTTAGGCGCATCGCGTGCTATTCAATGGGGTGGGGATGGACGTCCTGAAAGTTTTAGTTCTTTGTGGGATGCATTTGTCGGCAATAAAGATAATGGCGGAACTGGTGAAGCAGATCCATCAAACCAAATTGCTGGTTTCGATGGCCGCTTATTATTACAACCGCTATTCCAAGTTCCAGTTAGCATATATGGACAATATGTAGGTGAAGATGAAGCGGGTGGTTTACCTTCTAAGAAAATGTACTTAGCAGGTGTCGACTATTCATCTAGCTACAATAACTTGCCTTATCAACTTTATGCAGAATGGGCGGATACACGTACTAATGGTGATGTAAGAGGTATCTCTTATGCTCATTCAACTTATAAAGATGGTTATTACCAACATGGTTACCCATTAGGCCACGCGATGGGTGGTGATGGACAAATGTACTCAGTGGGTGGTGATATCCGCTTTGATGTAATGAACCGTTTAAGTGGTCGTGCAATGGTGGTTAAAGTTAATCAATCTAACTTGGCAATCAATAAAGCATTTCCTAAAGATGATGAAATTAAAGCGCTTGATTTAACTTGGACGCATTACCTTAAACCTGATCTTCCATTAAAAATTAATGGCTGGGTAAGTGATTCTGATCTAGAAGGTAATGATGCAGGTGCATCGATTGGTATTGAAATTCCATTAGAACGTAAAATGTTCGGTTTCTAAGATTAGATCATGTTTTAGAAAAGAGAAGCTATTAAGGCTTCTCTTTTTTATGGTTTTTAGAGAAATCTAAAGAGTAGATCATGATTTGCTTAAGTTGGCTGCACAAGCTACGATTGCAAAGTTGTGCAAGTGAATCAGCATATTATATGTATATGATGAAATCGAATATCAATATGAAAAAACAAGCAAAAGGAATCGGTTTTAAATCACTATAATGCATAACTAATGCTATAAGCCATATAAAGGCTTGTGGTTGGATTATTTATCACGAAAAATTGGAGTTGTTATGGCACTCGTTCCTCCACATGGTCTTCTACGTGGTGGTTTAATACCACTTCTAGATTTTATGGGCAAAATGGATAGAGAAGGACGTGTTCATGACTGAATCAAGACTCACACATCTCAAGCAACTTGAAGCTGAAAGCATTCATATTATCCGTGAAGTTGCTGCTGAATTTGAAAATCCAGTCATGCTTTACTCAATTGGTAAAGACTCTGCGGTAATGCTTCATCTTGCGTTAAAAGCGTTTTACCCAGCTAAACTTCCATTCCCATTATTACATGTAGATACTGGGTGGAAATTTAAAGAAATGATTTCATTTCGCGATAACATGGCAAAAACGCATGGCTTTGATTTAATCGTTCATCAGAACAAAGAAGGTCGCGAAGCTGGAATCAATCCATTTGATCACGGTAGCTCAAAATACACAGATATTATGAAAACCCAAGCTTTGAAACAGGCTTTGGATAAATATCAATTTGATGCTGCTTTTGGTGGTGCACGCCGTGATGAAGAAAAATCACGTGCGAAAGAGCGTGTTTATTCATTCCGTGATAGTAAACACCGTTGGGATCCGAAAAACCAGCGTCCTGAACTTTGGAATCTTTATAATGGTAAAGTGAACAAAGGTGAAAGTATTCGTGTATTCCCTTTATCTAACTGGACTGAGTTGGATATCTGGCAATATATCTATTTAGAAAATATTCAAATCGTTCCTCTTTATTTCTCTGCTGTTCGTCCAGTAGTAGAGCGTAGCGGTACATTAATCATGGTTGATGATGAGCGTATGCGTTTAAAAGAAGGTGAAGTTCCACAGATGAAGTCTGTACGTTTCCGTACGCTTGGCTGTTATCCATTAACTGGTGCAGTTGAGTCTGAAGCAGATACGTTACCTGAAATTATCCAAGAGATGCTTTTAGCCACTAGTTCTGAGCGTCAAGGTCGTATGATTGACCATGATGAAGCGGGCTCAATGGAAAAGAAAAAGCAAGAAGGCTATTTCTAAGACAATTTCTAAATTTGTGGAGTTTGAGCAATGTCTCATCAATCAGAATTAATCAGTCAAGATATCTTGGCCTATTTGAAGCAACATGAACAAAAAGATCTTCTGCGCTTTTTGACTTGCGGTAACGTAGATGATGGTAAAAGTACTTTAATTGGACGTTTACTTTACGACTCAAAATTGATTTATGAAGATCAATTACAAGCTGTAACGCGTGATAGTAAAAAAGTTGGAACCACGGGCGATGCACCAGACTTGGCATTACTTGTAGATGGCTTACAAGCTGAGCGTGAGCAGGGTATTACCATTGATGTGGCTTACCGCTATTTTTCAACGGAAAAGCGTAAATTTATTATTGCCGATACACCGGGACATGAACAATACACCCGTAACATGGCAACAGGTGCATCAACAGCTGATCTTGCAATTATCTTGATCGATGCGCGTTATGGTGTACAAACTCAAACTCGTCGTCATACGTTTATTGCTAGTTTACTTGGTATTAAAAATATCGTTGTTGCTATTAATAAAATGGACTTGGTTGAATATTCACCTGAACGCTTTACTGAAATTCAGATTGAATATGATGCTTTCGTAAGCCAATTGGGTGATCGTCGTCCAGCCAATATTCAGTTTGTACCGATTTCTGCTTTAAATGGCGATAACGTGGTAAATGCTTCTGAGCATACAGCTTGGTACAAGGGTCAAACCTTGATGAGCATTCTTGAATCTGTGGAAATTAGTCGCGAATCAAACAAACACGAATTCCGTTTCCCTGTTCAATATGTGAACCGTCCAAACCTAGATTTCCGTGGTTTTGCTGGTACTGTTGCTTTAGGTGAAATCAACGTTGGCGATGAGATTGTTGCATTACCATCAGGTAAGCGTTCAACAGTTAAAGAAATCGTTACTTTTGATGGAAATCTAGATCAAGCTGTTGCGGGTCAAGCTGTTACATTAACGTTGAATGATGAAATTGATATTAGCCGTGGTAACGTTTTGGTACGTGCTGGCGAGCAACCATTAATTTCACGTAGTGTTCGTGCTTCAGTGGTGTGGATGAATGAACATCCGCTCGTGAAAGGTAAGTTGTACAACGTTAAAATTGGTACACAGACTGTTCCTGCCAAAGTAACTAACATTCACTATCGTGTGAATGTGAATACGCTTGAGCATACTCAGGTTGAAGAGCTTGAATTAAATGCGATTGCGGACGTTGTTGTTGAGTTTGATGCGCCAGTCGTATTTGATCAATATCAAGATTCACGATACACAGGTTCATTTATTTTTATTGACCGTTTAAGCAATGTAACGGTTGGTGCGGGTATGGTTGAGTCTGCGGTAGAGTGGACTGCGCATAGTAATCCTGTTACTGCGGAAGACCGTGCTGCACGTTTGGGCCAAAAGCCAGCAGCAGTTCAAGTTTCTGCAAAAGTACTCGATCAAGCTCAAGTCATCGAAAGTTCGTTAATTCAGCAAGGCGTAGTTGCTATTGCTAAAGCTGATTTAACGGAAGAACTAGTTGCTTTGCTCCGTCAAACTGGCGTAACTGTTTTGACTACTGTAGCTGAAGGTACTGATACTAGCATTACTACTGAAAATGTAGATGAGTTGGTTGAACAAATTATTGCATTAGTCCGTCTTTAATAGGCTGAATTGATTTTGAAAAAACCCGCGTAAGCGGGTTTTTTTATTGGGTTTAGAAAATACTTTGAGTTTTTAAAGTTAAATATTCTCTTAAATCCTTAGGATAGCTCTGAATCATCTTTAAAAATATATCTCGATCGCCTTGATATAAGGCGCGTGTTGCTTCTTCGTAATTTGGCATATTACCCAACATGGCAGACATAAAACGGTCGATGGCTTGTTTAGCGAGCATAATATTACCTTCAGAATTTGGGTTATTTAACTCTTTATCAATTAACTTACGAATTACTGCTGATGCACTCGCACTTTGTTGATCTAACCAATCCCAATGTTTTTTCTGTAAAGTGATTTCACGAGAAATTACTCCGAGTTTAGGTCGTCCAACTTTTTTAATTTCTTCCGGTTCAGCATAACGTTGTTGAAATTCTTGTTCCGAACCAGAAAGATCAAGATCAATTTGTTGACCTGTTTGATCGTTAAAAATCAGAATATTTTCCGTTGTTTTAGAAATATCTTTGAGTTTTTTTGCAAGTTCAACTAGGGAGTCACTTGCAATAAGCGTGCTTCCAGTGAAAGCAGTATAGGTGATTTTAGTATTCATTTTAGTCGTATATTTTTATCTGGGTAAAATAATATTATCAGGGTAAAATTATTTTGGCAAATAATTAAAATTATAATCAAAGAATTATTTGATTTTATGAGTGTAGTCTATGAAGTTAGGACTATAAAAATAGTCAAGATAATAGGCTATTTAAAATTTTACTCTGCTTTAGTAGTGCTTTTATGAGAGAATATGCCTTTAGTTTTATGTATAAGGACTCCTATGTTTGAGCAATCTCCTGAATCTTTAAGCGATATCGAAATTTTAGACATTTTACAGTCTATGAAAAAAGATAAGCTGGATACGGAAGCAAATGAGATTATCCGTAATGGGGGGAAAGCTGGGCGTCAAGAAGCACATAAACAGGCTTTAGTTGCATTGAGTGCAAACTTTGAAGAAAAGTTTGTAGAAGCTGCTACGCTGGCATTGGGCTTGAATTCAGGTCAGGCGAAAAAGATTCGTTATAAAAAAGACCGTATCCGTATTTTTAAAGCACGTGGTATTGATTATTTAGCTATTGATGGTGCAGAAACCGCTCAGGTTTTAGCTCAAGTTGCTCAAGCGATTAGTCGTGAAGATGCGATCGTGACTGAAGGTCTACACAATATTTTTCCATTTTGGAAAGAAGGTTGGCCAATGGTGCAATTCGATAATGCCTATAAAATTTTAGAAGAAGACATTACATTGCATTTTCACATTGTGTTAGATCACTTAATTAAATATGTAGAGCAATAAAAAAAAAGCCCCTTAAGGGGCTTTTTTATTGCATATGAATAATTAAAGCGTGCTAAAGAGTGGGAAAACCCCAATGACTAAAGCAGTTCCCATCAATACCAGACAAGTTATAAATGCCCACTTTAAAGTAAACTTTTGATGGTCTGCAAAATCGACTTTAGCAAGACCACATAACAAATAGGTAGATGGAACAAGTGGTGAAAGTAAGTGTACAGGTTGACCTACAATCGAAGCACGAGCAATCGCTTCTGCACTAATACCATAATGTGAAGCAGCTTCAGCAAGAATAGGTAAAACACCATAGAAGAAAGCATCATTTGACATAAAGAATGTCAACGGCATACTCACTAAAGCAGTGATTGGTGCAAGATATGGACCCATGCTTGGAGGAATCATTGCGACGAACTCTTTAGACATCGCCTCAACCATACCTGTACCAGATAAAATACCTGTGAAAATACCTGCTGCGAAAATTAAGCCCACAACAGCTAAGACACTATCTGCATGCATTGCAATGCGCTTTTTCTGCATATCAACATCAGGGTAGTTAATGAGCATTGCGATACAGAACGCTATCATGAACAACACAGACATAGGCAAAATGCCTTTGATCAAAGCAATCATAAGAAGGATGGTAAGCACCATATTTACTTTGCGTAAATGTGGGCGGGTCGCTTCAGGATCTTTCGATACAGTAATATTGTCGCCATGGTGAGTTTCAAGCTCAATAACGCCTAAACGTTTTTGCTCGTAACGACCATATAAGTACGCCAAGAAAAATAACCAACCAATACTAATGACCATAGGGATAATCATTGGTACGAAAATGTGGCTTGGGTCAATTTGCAGGGCGCTTGCAGCACGAGCTGTAGGGCCACCCCATGGTGTTAGGTTCATTACACCGCTACATAACAGCATAAGTGCAGTCATGATGAGTGTATTCATTCCTAAGCGTTGATAAAGTGGCAACATTGCAGCCACACAAATCATATAAGTTGTTGAGCCGTCACCGTCTAAAGAAACCATTGTGGTTAAAAACACGGTTCCCATTGTGATTTTTAAAGGATCACCTTTAACCTTTTTCAAAATCCATTTAACTGGTGGATCGAAAAGACCTGCATCGATCATTAATGCAAAATATAAAATTGCAAATAAAAGCATTACGCCAGTTGGCGCTAATTTTTTGATGCCTTCTAGCATCATCTCACTGAGACCTTTGAGTTCAATGTGACTCAAACTTTCAAAGTAGTGACCTAGGCCCCAGGCAATAAGAGAAAAAATAAATGGGATGAGAATTAAAGCAATAATAGGGCTTAAACGTTTGGACATGATTAAGTACATGAAGCACAAAATCATGCCAACACCAAGTAATGTCAGCATACAATCAATCCTTTGCCTATAGTTTTACTGAACAAGTTTATTCAAAACTCTGACCTTGGTTATTCTTATTAATTTTTATTAAAAAGACAAATAATATATTTAGTTTATTTGGTTAATATATATTCAGTTGGATGGGTATATTTGGACGAAATACTGAACATATATATTAAGATTATAGTAAGCATATAATAAATGTAATTCATTATAATGGATTATAAAGGTTTTATAAAAATAAAAATTATATGATATTTTTTTAAATTATATGTGGTTTGATGGTTGAAATGAGAAGAAGAACCATTTAAAGACTTGCTTTGAGCTAAGTTACATAAGTTTGATGGCAATGTAAATGGGGATCTAATCGCTTCATGTTAATTGAGATATATAGATTATTCTATTATTTTTCAGTATTTAAGATTTAATGTAAGTGATAATTTAAATAATATTATTTTTAGATTAAAAGAGCAAATTGAATTTATGAATCTAAAATAATTATTACATATATTTGAAAAATTTATTTAGATTAAAAAATACCCCACATAAAATTGTGAGGTATTTAAATTAATATAAATCAGTTTTCATCAATTGATGAATGTACTTCGCTTTGTTCTAAAATTCGAGTTACAAGGAGTTGGTCAATTTTAAAATTATCGACATCGACTACTTCAAACTTGTATCCACCGAATTCCACAAAATCTGCTGGGCGTGGAATTTTGCGTAGGCGGTACATCATGAAGCCTGCTAATGTTTCATAATTTTCTTCATCAGGCATTTCATCAATTTCAAGTGCGTGTCTTAGGTCATCAATTGGTGTGCTGCCATCAATTAACCACGAGTTATTATCGCGTTTAATGATTTGTTGATCTTCCTCAATTGGAGTTACCCAGTCGCCCATAACCGTAATCATGATATCGCTTAAGGTAATAACCCCCACGACAAGCGCATATTCATTTATAACAACCGCAAACTTTTCTTTGGTAGAGCGGAAGCGATCAAGTAATTCTGATAGGGTTAAGGTGTCCGGAATCATCAGGACAGTACGAATGGTTGTTTCATTCAATTGCGTTGGAGATTGATTATTTAAAATACGAACAAGAAAGTCTTTGGCGTCGACGTAACCAATGACCTGATCAATATTTTCATTACATACCAAAAATTTTGAATAAGGATACTCTGCTAATTTTTGACGAATGCTATCTTCGTGTTCATTTAAGGTGAAATAAACAACATTTTCACGTGTTGTCATACTGGAAGGTACGTTGCGTTCTTCTAATTCAAAAACATTCTCGATAAAGTGATGTTCTTGTTTTTGCAGTACGCCTGCTTGAGCACCTGCATCCATTACTGCTGAAATATCATCAAAAGTAATGTTGTCTTCTCGTGTTGTATTTACTTTAAATAAACGGAATAGCAGATTGGCAATTGCGTTAATTCCCCAAGCTAAAGGTTTACAAACCTTAATAAAAACCTGAATTGGATTAATAACACTAATTGCAATTTTTTCAGGGGCAATCATAGCCAAACGTTTTGGCATAAGATCGGCAAATAAAATAAAGAGTGATGTCACTAAAGTAAAGGATAGGGCAAAACCAATCGTTTGTGTCCAAGGACCTGCGTAGAAACGGTCAACTAAAGTCACGAAATAAGGACGAAAAGCAGCTTCACCCAAAATACCGCCTAAAATCGCAACTGCATTCAGGCCAATTTGAGAGGCTGCAAAAAAGTCAGCAGATTGTTCTTGTAAATCTAGTACTTGTTGAGCGCGTTCTTCACCAGCTTCGGCTAGAATTTTTAGCTTAACTTTTCTGGCACCAGCGAGTGCAATTTCAGTTAAAGATAAAAAGCCTGCTCCGATGATAAGCAGTACGATGATAATGATATTTTGAAAGAGACTCACAAATCACCTGAGATTCATCATTATTATGACTATGTTTTAACATAAAAAAGCGCTGAGGTAATCAGATTGATTGCTCAGCGCCTGAAATCGACAATTAAATTAAAATTTATTTAATAGTGAGAAAATTGTGAATTATTGGTTAGAAATTCACGGTTTTCCTCTTCAATCATTTGACGAGCAACAAATAAGATAAGTTGGCGCAACCAGCGATGAGCAGGGTGATGATGTAACAACGGGCACCAAGCCATTTTAAGTTCGAACTCTGGAATATAAAAAGGAGGATCCTTTATAACCAGTTTAGGGTTCTGTGTTTGTAGACGTGCCATCCGTGTTGGTAATGTGGCAATAAGGTCTACGTTTTGAGCAAGTAAAGCTGGCATTTGGTAGTGGCGAGTAAATACAGAAATTTTACGACGTTGACCAATACGTTCTAATGCCTGATCAATCCAGCCTAAACCACCTTGTTTATCAGGGTTTACGCCAAAACCGACACCCATACCTGTTTTAGAAACCCAGATATGTTGTGCATCTAAATAGCTTTTTAAATTTAAATGAGTTACAGCAGGGTGTTTGTCGTTAAGAATACAACTGAAACTATCACGCCAAACTAAAACCTGATGGAAACTTTGCGGTATTTCATTAAATCTATTAATTGCGAGATCAACTTTACCTTGTTCCATGTCTCTATAAGACACATCACTTGGTGTAAGAAAATCAAGAACAACGTTTGGAGCTTCAGAGCGGAGCGCTTTAACAAGACGAGGAACTAAAGTTGCCTCGGCATAGTCCGATGTCATAATGCGGAAAACACGATTACTTGTATAAGGGCGGAATTCGGTACGGGGTTCCAAAATCATGGAGAGATCAGCAAGCGCATCACGAATACGAGGCTGTAATTCAAGAGCACGTTCTGTTGGAGTCATCCCTTCAGAAGAACGGATAAGAAGAGGGTCATTAAATAAATTACGTAAGCGACGTAAAATATTACTCATTGCAGGCTGAGTTACCCCAAGCTGTTCGGCCGCGCGCGTAACATTTTTTTCACGAAGAAGTACATCAAGATATATTAATAGATTAAGATCTACTCGCTCCAGATTCATAAAAAAAATACCGAAAATAAAACCCTGAAATTGTTTCAAATTATGCCATATCTAATAACTATTGTGTGAAAAAATGATGAGAAAAACGACATTTTTTGTAGGAATTAAGTAGGGGTAAAAAGTACTTCAAAGGCTCGATTTTATTGTCTTTGCTACATTTTTAAGTATGAAGGTGACAAATAGAATATATTTATATATAACTTATTACTTTCTAGCATGGAAATTGACTTTTTACATTGGCAAAAATAGCCTAATTTACAATTGACTTTTAAGGTTAAAAATGGGTGGAAAAACTTCAAAAATTGTATAAAAATAAGATTTACTAAGTTTTTAGAATAAAACTCTATGCTCCTTTAGAATAATTTTATTTTTATAAACAAAGTGTTAATGTTTTTGGTTTTATCTATAATATCGGTTTATCGGTACATTTTTTAAATAAATACTGAAGATTAATAAAGGATATTGGATTAATTGATTGGCTAAGTCTAAGCTGTGTTCATGAAGAAGCAGCTGGTGTCATAAGAAATTTAAGTACATGACTCTAGGCTTCAATCGATGAAATCCTAAAATGAATACAGGACAATATCATGACTACATATCAAACAGCGATTGATGCAATCCGCGAACTAAAAGCAAAATTCGGTAGCACTTGGCGCGATATTAGCCCAGAAGATGCTGCACGTATGCAAATGCAAAACCAATTCAAAACTGGTTTAGACATTGCTAAATATACAGCTGCGATTATGCGTCGTGATATGGCTGCTTATGATGCTGACTCTAGCAAATACACTCAATCATTAGGTTGCTGGCACGGTTTTATCGCACAACAAAAAATGATTGCGAACAAAAAATACTTCGGTACTACTGAACGTCGCTATATCTACCTTTCTGGTTGGATGGTTGCTGCTCTTCGTTCAGAGTTCGGTCCACTTCCTGACCAATCTATGCACGAAAAAACTTCAGTACCTGCATTAATCGAAGAAATCTACACTTTCTTACGTCAAGCTGACGCAAAAGAATTAAATGATTTATTCCGTGCGCTTAAAAAAGCAAACGAAGCTGGTGATACTGCTAAAGCTGCTGAAATCACTGCTCAAATCGATGGTTTCCAAACTCACATTGTGCCAATTATTGCTGACATCGATGCTGGTTTTGGTAACGAAGAAGCGACTTACTTGCTTGCTCGTAAAATGATCGAAGCTGGTGCTTGTGCGCTTCAAATCGAAAACCAAGTATCTGATGCTAAACAATGTGGTCACCAAGCTGGTAAAGTAACTGTTCCACATGAAGATTTCATCTCTAAAATCCATGCATTACGTTATGCATTCTTAGAAATGGGTCTTGATGACGGTATCATCGTTGCGCGTACTGACTCTGAAGGCGCTGACTTGACTCAAAAAATCCCAGTGGTTAAAGAGCCAGGTGACATTGCTTCTCAATACATCGGTTTCTTAGACACTGTTGAAATTGACATTGCTGATGCTCAAGAAGACGAAATCTTGATCAAACGTGATGGTAAATTACACCGTCCTAAGCGTTTACCTTCTGGTTTATATCAGTTCCGTGCTGACACACAAATTGACCGTGTTGTACTTGACTGTGTATCTAGCCTTCAAAATGGTGCTGACCTTCTTTGGATCGAAACTGCGACTCCAAACGTAGAAGAAATCGCTCACATGGTTAACCGTGTTAAAGAAGTTGTTCCAAATGCGAAGCTTGTTTATAACAACAGCCCATCATTCAACTGGACTTTAAACTTCCGTCAACAAGCTTACGATCGTTGGGTTGCTGAAGGTAAAGACGTTTCTGCTTACGACCGTGCTAAATTAATGAGCGCTGAGTATGATGCTACTGAATTAGCTGCTGATGCAGACGCTAAGATCCGTACATTCCAAGCAGATGCTTCTCGTGAAGCGGGTGTGTTCCATCACTTGATCACACTTCCGACTTACCACACTGCTGCTCTTTCTACACATGAGCTTGCACAAGGTTACTTCGGTTCTGAAGGTATGTTGGCTTATGTTGCTGGCGTACAACGTAAAGAAATCCGTGGTGGTATCGCTTGTGTGAAACACCAAGCAATGGCTGGTTCTGACATCGGTGATGATCACAAAGAAATCTTCTCTGGTGACAATGCACTTAAAGCGCATGATGATGCTAAAAACACAATGAACCAATTCGCTGCACACTAAGAATTGATTTCAAAAGAAAACCCGCTCAAATGAGCGGGTTTTTTATCATTAAAAAATAATTATTTTTTCAATACATAGTGTTCAGCTAAAGAACCTTCAACCTTCTTACCTTCCATATCTAAAGCAGTGGCCGTATTTTCACCAATGAAGAATTTACGATTTTGCCCTTTGTCATCTAAGGTAATTACAGAAGTATTATCTTTGTCAAAAGTAAACGTACCATGTGTTTCAAATGGATTTTTATCACCTTTACCAAGATAAGTTTCAGTCAATTCATAAGTTTTATCATCTTTTAACTCTAACTCAGTTTTAATGCCTTCACAGTCTGCACATGGAAGAGTGCCTTTATATGTACCATCCCAATCTAGTGAGTTTTCAGCCGTATGAGCGGCATCTACTGCATTGTTATTAGCTTCAGTAGTTTGTGTCGGAGCAGAGGCTTGTGCTGTTGTGTCAGCTTTATTTTCATTTTTGCTACAAGCAACAAGAAGGGCACTTACAAGTGCAACTGATAATAATGTTTTTTTCATGATGATCTAAACCTCGGAAAATAAATAAAAAAGCAATAAATAGGCTATGAAATATGAGAGCTTAATAAAAGTTTAAGTATGTAATTTAATTTTAACAAAAGGTAAAGTGAGTAAATTTTGAATAATTATTAAAACAAAAATAAAAAGCAGGTATTCACTAAAACGATTTAATGAATACCTTATAAATTAGGGTTGCGCTGAAACTCCACCTAGAGAGTCACATGCTGATTTATAGAGTTGGTATTGTTGCTTTAAAACTTCATCTAGTGGCATGTCGAATAATTCTTCACCATTTTTGTAGCTCTCTACGTATGAAGTTGCTTTTTCTTTGCTTACCGCTAAAGATTGCTGGTAGTAAGAATTAATCGAGCTTGTTGCAAGCTGACTTGTCTCAACATTTTTACATTCGAAATTGTGCAGGATCTTTTCTGCACGTTTGACCTCACTAGATTGGCCAAAAATACACCCAGTTAAAAAGACAAGTGGGGTTAACACGAACAAAAGTTTCATGGAGAGCAAGTATGGAAGCAACGGTGGGCGCTATTGTATAAACAATTCCATAAGTTACTGTGGTTTTATGTTAGACATTGATGATTTTTTAACTCATTAAAATCGAAAAATTGTATCTAATTTTATCAGTTGGCTTTTTTTTATATTTGGTGCGTATTTTGCTTATAAGTTTAAGCACTTATTTTGAACATATGAACCAGAATGAATCAGGTACAAACGTTTTCAAAAAACTCTTTAGCACCATTTTGGTATGCACAACTCGAGCTCGGTTTTTGTTTTGAAAATTCACGCACCATAATGAGTCATCGAAAACATCATGGCCCTGTTAGGGTGCAAAAAATGCTCTGGCCAGAAAAAACAGGTGTATGTCATGCGATTATTGTACATCCACCAGCAGGAATTGCAGGAGGAGATCATCTTACTTTTGAAATTGAAACCAAAGATCAAGCCCATGCGGTAGTAACTACTCCAGGTGCGGGGAAATGGTACAAAACCAATGGGAAACAAGCTTTTCAGCATATTCATTTGCATGTGAAAGATCAGTCCATTTTAGAGTGGGTTCCACAAGAAACGATGCTGTTTGATGGGGCTTTAGCACATTCAGAAACTCATATTCATCTTGATAATGCTGCAAGTTTTATTGGATGGGATATGTTGGTACTTGGGCGACAGGCACGTGCTGAACGCTTTGTTCAAGGTAGTTATTACAACCAGTTTAAATTGTGGCGCGAAAATAAATTGTTGGTTGCAGATACATTGTATTTTGAAGGAGAAGATCGTTGGCTTAGTTCATGTTTAGGTATGAACAATCAAGCTGTGATGGGAAGCTTTTGGGCAGCCGCTCCAGAGAAATATCGTTCATCATTTTACTTAGAACAACAGCTAGAGCTCATTCGTGAATTGATGATGCGTATGCAAGCACCTGTCACATTAACATTATTGGATGATGTGGTTTCGGCCCGTTTTTTGGGAAATGATGTCCGTCATTGTCATGATGCTTTTGCAGCTATACGGGCTAAATTGCGTCGATATTGGTTTGATTTAGAAGAAGAATTTCCAAGAATATGGAAAACCTAAGTTACGTTAAATTGCGTATTTAAAAAACAGTTAAAACAAGTATGCTGTTTTTGAGCACGTATTTTGCTTAAAGAATATAAATGAAATTTAGGAAAGAGATATGGAACTCAATCCAACAGAAAAAGATAAATTACTGATTTTTACAGCAGGACTTGTTGCTGAACGCCGTAAAGCGCGTGGCTTGAAACTGAATTATCCTGAAGCTATTGCTTTTATTTCAGCAGCTTTACTTGAAGGTGCACGGGACGGTATGACGGTCAGTGATTTAATGCACTACGGTACAACCTTATTAAAGCGCGAAGATGTAATGGATGGTGTGCCAGAAATGATTGCTGAGGTTCAGGTCGAGGCAACTTTTCCAGATGGCTCGAAATTAGTCACAGTTCATCAGCCAATCGTATAAAAGGAACGCTTATGATCCCCGGCGAAATCATTACTCCAGATGCTGATATAGAGCTGAATGTTGGGCGGCAAACTTTAAAAGTTGTAGTTGCCAACATTGGCGATCGGCCTATTCAGGTGGGTTCACATTTTCATTTTTATGAAGCAAATGATGCACTTCAGTTTGATCGTGAGCTAGCTAAAGGCTTTCGATTGAATATTGCAGCTGGTACAGCAATTCGCTTTGAACCGGGACAAACTCGGGAAGTTGAGCTTGTTGCTTTAGCGGGTAGGCGAGAAGTATATGGTTTCGCAGGCCGCGTCATGGGCAAGTTGGATTAGACATAACAATGATAATGAAAGAGATGAGTATTAAGTTATGAAAATGTCACGTCGTGCATATGCTGAGATGTTTGGTCCAACAGTGGGTGATCGTATTCGCTTGGCTGATACAGAGCTCTTTATTGAAGTTGAGCAAGATTTAACGACATACGGTGAAGAAGTTAAATTTGGTGGCGGAAAAGTCATTCGTGATGGGATGGGGCAGTCACAGCTTTTAGCCAATGAAGTCGCTGATACTGTCATTACCAATGCTTTAATTGTGGATTGGTGGGGAATTGTTAAAGCTGATGTAGGTTTAAAGAATGGTCGCATTTGGAAAATAGGAAAAGCTGGAAACCCCGATATTCAACCGGACATTACGATTCCTTTAGGGGCTGCAACAGAAGTGATTGCGGGTGAGGGACAAATTTTAACAGCAGGTGGTATTGATACTCACATTCACTGGATTTGTCCTCAACAAGTTGAAACTGCGCTTATGTCTGGTACAACAACAATGGTTGGTGGGGGTACAGGACCGGCAGCAGGAACGTCTGCAACAACAGTGACTCCGGGACCTTGGCACATTGCTACCATGTTGCAGGCCATTGATGATTTGCCAATGAATATTGGCCTATTGGGCAAAGGTAATTTAAGTTTACCAGACCCAATTCGAGAGCAAATTAAAGCTGGAGTGATTGGTTTAAAGCTCCATGAAGATTGGGGTTCAACACCAGCAGCGATTGATAATTGCTTGAGCGTGGCTGACGAATTTGATGTGCAGGTCGCGATTCATACAGATACTTTAAATGAAAGCGGTTTTTTAGAAGAAACTCTAGCTGCATTTAAAAATCGTACGATTCATACCTACCATACCGAAGGTGCAGGTGGTGGACATGCGCCTGATATTTTAAAAGCGATTGGACAAAGTAATGTTTTGCCATCTTCTACTAATCCCACACGACCATATACCATCAATACCATTGATGAGCATTTAGATATGCTGATGGTATGCCACCATTTAGACCCAGCAATTGCTGAAGATATTGCTTTTGCCGAAAGTCGTATTCGCCGTGAAACGATTGCAGCCGAAGATATTCTGCAAGACTTAGGCGCAATTGCCATGATGTCATCGGACTCTCAGGCAATGGGTCGTGTGGGGGAAGTGATTTTACGTACTTGGCAAACTGCTCACAAAATGAAAATTCAACGCGGCCCTTTAGAGGGTGATAACGAGTTCCATGATAATAATCGGGTTAAACGTTACATTGCCAAATATACGATTAACCCTGCAATTACACATGGTTTAAGTCATGAAGTTGGTTCGGTTGAAGTTGGAAAACTTGCTGATTTGGTGTTGTGGAAACCTGCCTTTTTTGGGGTGAAGCCATCTATGATTATTAAAGGTGGCATGATTGCAGCAGCACCAATGGGTGATATTAATGCTTCAATTCCAACTCCACAACCAGTGCATTACCGTCCAATGTTTGGTGCCTATCCACGCGGTGTGCACAACACCTGCATTACCTTTTTATCTCAAGCAGCGATTGATGAAAAAGTTGCTGAAAAATTAAACCTGAAGAAGTTAATTAGTCCGTGTAAAAACACGCGCGAAATTAGCAAAACTGACATGAAACACAACACATATTGTCCTGTCATGCATGTACATCCCGAGACTTACGAAGTGCGTGCAGATGGTGAGTTATTAACGTGTGAACCTGCTGAAGTATTGCCAATGGCTCAGCGTTATTTCTTGTTTTGATGAGTTTTATAGAGGTGATTTACCTCATTAATTTATACACATGAATGAAATAAATAAGGAGAGAAGAGCTAAATGAAAATCTATACACAACGCCTTGAACATATTTCTCCTGATCAGACATTTGAAACGGTTGAACTGACTTTTGATACCCGCCAAAAATCACGATTTCGAGCGGCTTTAGCGAGTGGCGTAGATATTGGTGCCGATTTACCACGTACTGGCATTTTGCGTAGTGGTTCATATATTGCAACTCCACAGGGCGATGTACTACGTGTTGATGCTAAACCTGAAAGATTAATGCGAGTCAGCGCAGCAAGCGATTTTGATTTGCTTAAAGCAGCCTACCACCTCGGTAACAGACATGTACCATTAATGCTGACGCCTACAGCGTTGTATTTTGAGCCTGATCATGTACTTGCTGAAATGGTAGAGGGCTTAGGTCTGAAAGTGACAGAGATTGATCATCCATTTGAACCTGAAAGTGGTGCTTATGCTCAACATAGTCATGATCATCGCTTAAGCCCAATCAAAGCTTTGCACCATGTCCATTCGTAACGCGGCGCAATTACTTCAATTACTGACATTGTCTTCTACGGCATTGCCAGTCGGAGCATATTGTTATTCACAAGGTGTAGAAACAGCCATTGATATTGGCTTAATACACGATGAAATATCGGCAATCGCTTATTTTGAAGAAGTGCTGGAGATGCTGTTGGTACGGTTTGAGCTACCAGTACTGAAACGCCTCATGCAACATTATGATGACCAAGATCAGTTTCTGGTTTGGGCAAATTTATATAGAGCAAGCCGAGAAAGTAAAGAGCTTTTAGCAGAATCTCAGCAGCTGGCATTTTCTTTAAATGCGTGGATTAGAGATGTTTTAAAAAAAACTGTTGAGGTTAAAAAGCAGTTTGGTTTTGTGCCTGTCTATGCACAGCTCTGTGGTCGACTTGAGCTTAAAGACGTTGATGTGCTCACAGCCTACACTTTTACTGTTCTAGAAAATCAGGTTCTGGCTGCGGTAAAAACCGTACCGTTAGGGCAAATGGCTGGACAAAGAGTTTTATGGCATTTACATGGTTTGGTACCACAGGCGATAGAAAAAGCCTTAAACCTTAATGATGAGCAATTGAGCAGCGCTTTACCTCGTTATGCCATGCTGAGCATGAAACACGAAACACAATATTCACGGTTATTCAGATCTTAAGTTTAGGAAAAAAGGATAAAAATCATGACAGAACATAGTCCATTACGAGTTGGAATTGGCGGACCGGTGGGTTCGGGTAAAACTGCGCTTACTCTTAATTTATGTTTAGCCTTGCGTAATAAATACAACATGGCTGTGGTAACGAATGATATTTATACCAAAGAAGATTCAAACTTTTTAACCCGTAACGAAGCGATGTCGCCAGATCGTATTGTGGGTGTCGAAACAGGTGGGTGTCCACATACTGCAATTCGTGAAGATGCTTCAATTAATTTGGCTGCAATTGATGATTTATGTGAAAAGTTTGAAGGCTTGGAGCTCATTATCATTGAAAGCGGTGGTGATAATTTGGCAGCGACATTTAGTCCTGAGCTTTCTGATTTAACGTTATATGTAATTGATGTAGCTGGTGGCGAAAAAATTCCACGTAAAGGTGGGCCGGGCATTACCAAATCAGATTTACTCATTATTAATAAAACTGACCTTGCGCCAATGGTCGGTGCAAATCTTGATGTGATGGATCAAGACGCGAAACGCATGCGCGGCGAAAAACCATTCTTATTTTCAAATATGAAAACACAAGATGGTCTTGAAGAAATTATTCAATTTATCGAGAAACAAGGGCTGTTTAAAGCTTAAGGAGAGATTATGGACTTCATTAAAAAATGGGGCATAGGGCTCCTTGCATTGCTACCTACACTTGTAATGGCACACCCAGGACATGACCATCAACATTCGGGTTTTATGGCAGGCTTTATTCATCCATTTACTGGTTTAGATCATTTAGTGATGGCCTTAGCTTTCGGTGTTTTACTCTGGTCAGCAGCTAAACAATGGAAAGTTGCAGGTGTAATTACTTTGAGTGTTACCCTCATTGTTGGTTTTTTAATTGGTGCTCAAGGTTTAGTACCTGCAAATGTTGCTGAATATGGGATTGTTACTTCTTTAGTTGTTACAGCAATAGCACTATGGACAAAATCAAATCGGATTTTACCTATCGCTGCGGCATTACTTGCAAGCTTTCATGGCGTAGCGCATGGTGTTGAATTAGCACATGCAGGACATGTCGTTGCATTAGTGACAGGTATGGTTGCGGCTATGGCTTTAATTTATTGTGGTGGATTGGCATTAGGTGCTGCACTTACACGATATGTGCCATATGGCAAAAAAATTGTAGGTGCTTGTGCGGCAATTGTTGCAGTGATTGGTTTAAGTTAATTAAAACCTTGCAAAAAAAGGTAGCTTTAAGCTACCTTTTTTGATTTGCAAAATAAAATGTGTGTGCATAAAAATATTTATACTGTTTTTACAGCAATCATTATCTTTTATAGTGGATATGTTCAGGCCTATGATTTTTTTCAACCAGAAAGTGATTCTACTTTCCTATATTCAGACCAGTTGTTAGATCAATCAGATTTAAACTTGGAACAAAGGCGGTTAGCCATTGAGCATGATGATGAAGTTAATAACTATAATGTGCTCAAAAATGAATTTTATTCAAATGAGCGTTGGGTGATTTATAATTATACAGCCTATGATACGGGACAACTTCAGAACAAAAACATCAATGGTTTAACGAATCATATTAATATTCAAGACTTATCCATTTCAGTTGGATATGGAGTTAATTATAGTGTTAATCCAAGACTGAAAATTGGTTATGAATATATTTCGAGTTTTCCTTATGATCGAGGTCAACTCATACGATTTTTTACGATCTATTTATTTTGAAATACAAAATGAGAATAATCTAATTCAAATAAATAGATCCGGTAAATTAATTCATCATAAAAATGCTACATGATTAAATTTTCTGATAAAGCCCAGCATGAACTGTACCAGCTTTCGTTGTTTTAACTTGTTGCCATGTTGAAGGAAGGTGAAGCTGAGATAAATCCCGATCAGCTTCAACATAAATATACCCATTCTTTTTAATATGTGGTTCTACCAAGTTCGAGAGTTCTTGCCATAAATTGAGGCTATAGGGAGGGTCTAAAAACACCACATCGAACTGTTCTTTCAAACGGGGTAGAGCTTGTTGAGCAGTTGCATTGATTAAATGACAGTTTTGGGCTTTTAATAGCTCAACATTATCTTTTAAAAATCGTGCCTGAGTCTTGTCTGGTTCAATCATATAAACTGACGCAGCGCCACGTGACAATGCTTCAAAACCTAATGCACCAGAGCCTGTGCACACATCAAGGACATGCGCATTTTGAATATCCCACATTAACCAGTTAAACAAAGTTTCACGCACTCTGTCTGGAGTGGGGCGTAAGCCATCAATACTAGCAAAAGGAAGTACTCGTCTTTTCCATTCGCCGCCAATAATACGTAATTGATTTTTCATTATTCATCGACCTCGGTTGCAGGACGAGCTGGATTAGCTTGTGGTGTTGATGCAGGTGCAGTTGAAGTAGCTGGTGCTGGACTAGAGCTATCACCACCGCTTGGGAGTTCACCTGGCTTAATCCCAGCTGTCATCAGTCCACCATTGACTTGATGGTTTGCTGGTCGAGTTGGATTTTTCTTGCGAGTTAACAACCAATAATCAAAAATAGGTCTTGCAAGTTGGGCAGCAGAACCACCATGACGACCATTTTCCCAAACCACGGCAATCGCAATTTCTGGTTTGTCAGCAGGTGCAAATCCAACAAATAAACCATGGTCAAGTTGGCGTTCGCTCAGGGCTGATTCATTGTAACGTTTACCCTGTGCAATACTTTTAACCTGTGCAGTTCCTGTCTTTCCTGCAATTTGATATAGAGGTGTACGAATGCCTCGGCCAGTACCTGATTGAATTACATCAATCATGGCATCGCGCATTTGAACCCAGTCTTCATCTGTGCCATTGAAGTTGATTTTTCCATCAGGTGCATTACGCACAGTAAATGGTTTTGCACCATGAGTTGCACGTAAAACATGAGGGGTGACATGAGAACCATGATTGGCTGTAATTGCAGTAGCCATAGCAAGTTGTAATGGTGTAGCTGTAAATGCACCTTGCCCAATACTGACGGAAATAGTTTCACCTTTCATCCATTTGGCTTTGCGAGTACGCATTTTCCATTCAGGATTTGGATAAAGACCTTCACTTTCACTTGGTAAGTCGACACCTGTTTTTTGACCGAACCCAAATTGACGCATCCATTGGTTCATTTGATCAATACCCATTTGGTGGGCAAGAATATAAAAATAGGTGTCACATGATTGCACAATGGCTTTATGCATGTTTACGATGCCATGACCAGATTTTTTCCAGTCGCGGAATTTATGAGAATCACCGGGTAAATGAAAGTAACCTGGGTCAGAAATTGCTGTTGACCAGTTTACAATACCGTAGTGTAAACCGCCCATGGCTTCCATTGGTTTAATGGTAGAACCAGGTGGATATGCACCTTGTACAGCACGGTTATAAAGCGGTTGATCTAAACTATCACGTAAAGAACTATAATCTTTATGATTAATACCAGTCACAAATAAATTAGGATTGAAACTTGGACTAGATACTAAAGCTAGAATTTCGCCAGTACGAGGGTCGATGGCGACAATAGCACCACGACGGCCTGCGAGCTGTTGAGACGCAACCGCCTGTAAACCATAATCTAAAGATAAATAGAGGTCATTCCCGCGAGTGGGGTCTTTACGGCCTAAATGGCGCAATATATTACTGTGGGCATCTGCTTCAACAGACTCATAACCTGGTGTTCCGTGTAGCAAATCTTCATAGCTTTTTTCAACGCCAATCTTTCCAATTAGGTTGGTTCCAGCATATAAATCTTTATCAATACTTTTTAATTCTTTATCGTTAATACGCCCTACATAACCAATCACATGAGCAAATAACTCACCATGTGGATAATAACGGGTCATTTGTGTTTCGATTCTTACGCCGGGAAATTTATATTTAGCTTCACTGAACTTGGCAATATTGGCTTCGGTTAGATTAAGTTTAATCGCGACACGTTCAGTTTTTCGAGCAGTTTTTATACGACTTTTGAAACGATCAATATCTTCTTGTGTTAGATCTAAAATAGGCTGTAGCTGCTCAACAACATGGTCGGCATCTTCCACATCTGTTTTACTTAAAGTTGCTGTAAAAACAGGATAGTTGTCTGCCAGCAATACACCATTTCGGTCATAGATATAACCACGAGCAGGTGGAAGTGGTTGCAAGCGAATTCGGTTTTTGTCAGATGCAGTAGAGAATTCGTCGTAGTGAAAAATTTGTAGATAAGCGTATCGGCTAATCAACACGAGTAAGCAAATGATAACCAGACCTACGGCAAAAAAGATTCGTCCTCGATAAATGCGCTTTTCTTGCTGGATATCTTTTAAAGGAAAGTGCTGCTTCATAAGGATCGACTTAATGACATAGGGTAGAAAAATAGCTGCTTATTCTAACGCAAGAGAGCTTAAAATATTGCATAATTTTCAAAGTTTCATTGCCTTTTAATAAGATACGTTTTGACTTTGCAGACAACAAAATTGTAGATACTTGTATATAAGAAGCAAAATAATTCTGTTAAAGTCTCTCATTCAATAGAATAGGGTTGTTCTCACCATACGATTAGGGAAAATGGAGAAAATAATGAGAAAAATTTATCCCTTACTTGCAGTTTTGACGGTAAGTAGTTGGGCTCATGCTCAAGACTATTCGTTTCTTCCAGAAGCAAAATTAGCAGGACATACGGCATCTACGTGGAATGTGGGTGCAGGTTTTACACAAAAATTATTACATCTAAACGGCGAATGGATAAACCCTTATGGTATTGCCTATGCAAAAGTTGGCGCATTTTTGAATGGTGACAAAACTGCTGGTGGCCAAGTTGGGTTTCGATATCCTTATTATCTTACCGGCACAGATAAAAATGGTTACTATATCGGTTTTTATGCTGGGCATCTCGATAGTAAAGAGGTCGATGGTGATTATAAATCCCGTTTAGGTGCTGGTGTCGATTTGGCCTATGTATTGTTGAATTCAGAAAGAATTAGTACTTTTAGTGTGGGTATTGGTGCGGCGGAAAAATTAACTGACCAAAATGGAAATGTTGCCGCGGATACTAAACCACAAATTCAATTTTCTTATTCTCTAAGTTTTGGTTTATAAAAAAGCAGTTTATTGTTAACTCGCCATAAGCAGAGCACAAATAAATACGAGAGTCTTACATGTTAGAGTACGTCAGCGGATTGTGGCAGACCTTTTTACACAGACCTGATTTTTGGGCCGTTTTAAGTATTATTCCCGTCACTGCCTTTGTTACATGGGCACACGTATGGATGGCTTTAAAAATGGTGTTTTACCCAATTAAATTTTGGGGTTTCCACTTAGGTCCATTACCAGTAGGTTGGCAAGGTATTGTGCCACGTAAGGCTGGACGTATCTCAGGTATTATTACCGACAATACTTTATCTAAATTAGGTTCATTGCGTGAATTTTTAGAAGCAATGGATCCTGAAGACATGGCACGTATTATTGGTGAACAAGTTGGGTTTGAGCTTGAACATCTGATTGATGAAGTCATGATCGATCGTAATGCTGTACTTTGGGAAAACTTACCTTATTCAATTAAACGCCGTATTTATGCCCAAGCGCATAAACAATTACCAGGCGTGTTAAGAGAATTAGTGACTGAGCTGACCATGAACGTCGAGTCACTGGTTAATATGCGTGAAATGGTCGTTAGCCAAATGGAAGGTGATCGCCGTTTGATGGTACGTATGTTCTTAAAAGTTGGTCAAAAAGAAATCAACTTTATTTGGCATATTAGTGCTTTAATTGGAATGTTCTTTGGTATTTTCCAAATGATTGTCTGGTTTGTCGTACCTTGGCACTGGACAGTCCCGTTTTGGGCTGCGATTTGGGGTTTTTTAACGAACTGGATTGCAATCTGGATGGTGTTTAACCCTCTTGAGCCACATTATATTCGTTACCCACAGATTTTTAGGTTAACAAAAGATCGTAAATTCCCTTGGATTGTACCAGTTCTTCGAATTGGGACTTATAATGTCCAAGGTGCTTTTATGAAGCGTCAAGAAGAAGTTTCTGATGTGTTTTCAAGCGTGGTAACTGAAGATCTGATTACGTTAAAATCGATTATGACTGAAATGATGTATGGGCCGCGTAAAGACAAGACGCGCCGCATTGTGAAGCGTCATATTAACGAAATTATGGAAACACCGTTAGTTCGTACATCTTTACAGCTTTCTTTAGGGCCAAGAGAGTACGCAAGATTAAAGACGGACTTGATTGATCGTTCAATTGAAATTACGATGGGACCCGTATGTGACCCTGCACTAAACGCAAGCCGGGCACAGAAGATTTTTCAAATGTTTAAAGAGCGTATTCGCGAACTGACACCAAAAGAGTTTCAGAATTTATTGCGTCCTGCATTTCAGGAGGATGAATGGATTCTTATTGTATTAGGTGGGGTAACCGGATTTATTGCTGGTACAATACATTTGTTTGTGGCTTTCTTATAATTCGACGTCGGGCAGGATCTATTGAAGATTAATGAGACTTGTTCTGCCAGGCTTCACATTTATTGTTTTAAATGAGGATGTTTTTTATGCGCATTATCTTACTCGGACCACCTGGGGCAGGCAAAGGGACTCAGGCTCAGTTGATCTGTAAGCGCTACAATGTCCCACAAATTTCAACCGGTGATATGCTCCGTGCTGCAATTCGTGAAGGTACTGAATTAGGTCTAAAAGCTAAAAGTGTAATGGAATCTGGTGGTTTGGTTTCAGATGAACTTATTATCGGTTTAGTAAAAGAACGTATTGCTCAACCTGACTGTGCAAATGGCTGCATTTTCGATGGTTTCCCACGTACTATTCCACAAGCTGAAGCTTTGGAAAAAGAAGGGATTAGCATTGATCACGTGATTGAAATTGATGTTCCTGATGAAGAAATCGTACAACGTCTTTCTGGTCGTCGTCAGCATCCAGCTTCTGGCCGTGTTTATCATACAGTTTACAACCCACCTAAAGTGGAAGGTAAAGATGATGAAACTGGTGAAGATCTTGTTCAACGTCCAGATGACCAAGAAGAAACGATCCGTAAACGTTTAGCGTCTTATCATACAGAAACCGAGCAATTGGTTGGCTTCTATCAAAGCCGTGCCGCATCTGGTGAGAATGCGCCGACTTATGACAAGCTTAATGGTTTACGTACAATTGAAGATGTACAAACAGACTTGTTTAATATTTTAGATAAATAATTAAAATATTATTTGTGACAAGGAGCTCTCATCATGAGGGCTCTTTTCTTTCATTCAGTGCAGGAGAACAATATGAAAATCATATTGATTTTGGTGGTATTGCTAAGTCTGGCACTCGTCATATTTTTGGGTTATCAGAGCTATAAAATGCTTAGGCAAGTACAAAAACAAGCAAAAGAAGAGCGTAATCAGAACAAGCGTCTAAAGTAAGTTTGATTGGGTATGTTAACTATACCCAACCATATTTTTAAGCTTCAATATTTTTAATGGCAATTTGTTTTTGTGCGCCAAATTCAAAACGATCAGGCCAGTTGCAAACATCTGCAACTACACATTCAGCACATTTAGGTTTACGGGCGATACAACAATAACGGCCGTGTAATATGAGCCAGTGATGTGAATCTAAAATAAATTCTTTAGGAATGACCTTAATTAAACGGTGCTCAACTTCAAGTACATTTTTACCCACGGCTAAGCCAGTTCGATTTCCCACTCGGAAAATATGTGTATCGACGGCCATAGTCGGTTGCCCGAAAGCTGTATTTAAAACAACATTTGCAGTTTTACGCCCCACACCCGGCAAGGCCTCTAAGTCTTTCCTGTTACTTGGAACTTCGCCGTTAAATTGCTCCATTAAAATCTTACAGGTTTTAATGACATTTTCGGCTTTGGCGTTGTAAAGACCAATTGTTTTAATATATTCCTTTAAGCCATCTACGCCCAAGTTATAGATTTTCTCAGCGGTGTTGGCCACAGGGTAAAGTTTATCAGTTGCCTTATTCACACTTACGTCGGTGGCTTGAGCTGACAACATAACAGCAATAAGTAACTCAAAAGAAGATGAATATTTTAACTCGGTTTGAGGTGACGGCCGTTGTTCGCGAAGGCGTTCAAAGAAAATTTGAATCTGCTTTTTCGTCATATTTTTGACAGCCATTCAGACCTCCTGTAGTTGCATGAGTTGCTGTTGTAGTTCTTCGAGTTGAAGACGCTTTTTAGCATCTTCACGCACACCTAGCTGTTTTTCCAGTTTCTTAATTTGGGTACGGATTTTGGCTAACTCAATTGTAGTTTTTGCATCAGTTAACACGGCTTCTTTAGGTTTCTCTGTGAGTTCAATTGACGGTAGTTCATCAAGTACCTGAGAGAACTGAGCAAACAGTTGAGTGTCAATTTCAGCGCGTACCACAGGACCTTTACGGTGACTACGACGCTTTTCTTCACGTTGAATATGTGAGTAGTAGCGTTGCCTTAAATCATTTTGTTCTGCGGCACGCTGTTGTTCATTTGGTAAGGCTTGCGTGTCTTCGACCAGATCAATGCAGTCTACTGGACAAGGTGGAATGCATAACTCACAACCCGTACATAAGTCGGTCAAGATGGTATGCATGAGCTTACCACTGCCAATGATAGCATCTACAGGACAAGCACTAATACATTTGGTGCAGCCAATACATTCATCTTCACGAATAATCGCTTTCATTCGCTGTGGGCGACCATCTGTTTGTACAGGCCATACGCTACTTTCAGCAGTTAATGGAGAGCGATTGAGTAGATTTGCCAGTGCATCAGCAACAGGTTGTCCACCTGGAACACATTTATTTGCTTCTTCACCTTCAGCAATCGACTTTGCGTAGGGTAGACATCCATCACGATGTCCACATAGACCACATTGTGTTTGTGGTAATAACGCATCAATCTCGCGTATGAGAGAAATAGATGAATTCATAGTGGGCAAATAGCTTGGTTAAAACGATGCGATAATGAAGAAAAACCTAAGTAAGGTCAATGGATTTTAACGAATTTATCGGGTTTTTAATTGACCTAAAATGTAGCTAATATTGCACAATAATAGATCAATAAAAGTGAAGAGTTAAATTACTATTTCTTATCTTTGAGTAGTTTTTTAAAAATAAGTTTTTGATAATTAAGATGAATAAAATAATTTAAAATAACTATTGTTAAAATTGATGGAAAGGGATTTAATATTTTGCTGCTAAATGATGCATTTAATAATGTATTGCACCAATTTAATTCATGACTATGCTGAGGACCGTGCATTGAAATACAACAATCTGAATGAATTCCTGAATTACGTGCAAGCGCGTGATCCGCATCAACCTGAATTTTTGCAAGCTGTCGAAGAAGTCATGACGAGCTTGTGGCCATTTATTGAAAAAAATCCAGAGTATGCAGAGCAGGGATTGTTAGAACGCCTTGTTGAACCAGAGCGAGTTATTCAATTTCGTGTTTCATGGATGAATGATCAAGGTCAGACTCAAGTTAACAGAGCTTTCCGTGTTCAATATAATTCAGCAATTGGTCCATTCAAAGGTGGAATGCGTTTCCATCCATCGGTCAATCTATCAATTTTAAAATTTTTAGGTTTTGAGCAGACTTTTAAAAACTCACTTACAACCTTACCAATGGGTGGGGGGAAAGGTGGTTCAGATTTCGATCCTAAAGGTAAATCTGATGCTGAAATTATGCGATTCTGTCAGGCATTAATGATTGAGCTTTATCGTCATTTAGGACCAAATACGGATATTCCTGCAGGGGATATTGGCGTCGGTGCGCGTGAAGTCGGTTACATGGCAGGCATGATGAAAAAGCTGAGTAACGACACCGCTTGTGTCTTTACTGGTAAGGGAATTTCATTTGGTGGTAGCTTAATGCGCCCAGAAGCTACTGGCTATGGTACGGTTTATTTTGCAGAAGAAATGCTAAAAGCACGTGGTCAGTCTTTCGTTGGCAAAACAGTCTCTGTTTCTGGTTCGGGTAATGTTGCGCAATACGCGGCAGAGAAGGCCATGTTCTTAGGGGCAAAAGTTGTTACTTTATCTGACTCTAACGGAACTGTTTATGTAAAAAATGGTTTTACAGATGAATTACTTGATGAAGTGATGAATCTTAAAAACGTTAAGCGTGGCCGTATTTCCGAGTTTGCTTCTAAACATGGTTTTGAGTATTTTGAAGGGAAAACCCCTTGGCATATTCCTGTAGACATTGCTTTGCCATGTGCGACGCAAAATGAATTAACAGGTGATGATGCTAAAACGCTTATTTCTAACGGCGTAATTTGTGTGGCTGAAGGCGCTAATATGCCATCTACACTTGAGGCAGTTGAACACTTCATCGACGCTAAAATTTTGTATGCACCAGGAAAAGCATCTAATGCTGGTGGTGTTGCAACGTCTGGTTTAGAAATGTCTCAAAATGCAATTCGTTTAAGCTGGACACATGCTGAGGTCGATGAGCGTCTACATGCAATTATGAAAGACATTCATGCCAATTGTGTAAGATACGGTACAAAAGAAGACGGTACTGTTAACTATGTTGATGGCGCCAATATTGCAGGCTTTGTAAAAGTAGCTGATGCAATGCTTGCTCAAGGTATTTTCTAAGAATAGAAATAAAAAAATCCGATGCCTGAGCATCGGATTTTTTTAATCTAAAAACTTATTTTTTAGGTTTTTTAACTAACTCTTGCTCTACAACCATATCTAACACATCTGCTAGGCTAGATTGGTCTGCTGCTGGATTTTTCACTTCAAAACGTTTTACACGTAAAATTACGCGTTGGTCAGGATTGTGTTCAAAACCTTCAATTTGACCATAATATAATGACCAGTTTTTGTCAGCGTAAGTTTTAACACCTTTGTCATCATATTTAATTTCACGAACTTGCATACATGTTTGTGGTGCTACACCAGTACATGATTTAGTTTGTGGAGCAACTTCTAGGAAAATAGTTTTCCCTTCAGATTGATATTTTGCTTCAGGTGTCATTTTACCAGTAAAGGTATATTTTTGACCTTGCGCATCAGTTACCGTTAATGTCGGTTGATCAACATTTGTTGTATTAAGTTCAAATGGAATTGCACGCTTTTGGAAGAGGCTGCTAGAAAATTGTTCCTGTTTCATTAAAGCAGGTTCACAAGCCATCATAGTTGACATTACGTCAGCCGTTACAATTGTATTGTTTTCAACTTTCCAAGTTGTTCCTTGGCGGTTACAACCTGTTGCGATAGATAAACGGTCATTGCTAAAGTTAAGAACGATTGGTTTTTTTGTATTTTCAGGCTGATAAGACCAAGAATAATCTGTTAAAGCTTGAGTATTAACTGCTTTTTGGCCTTGGAAAATGTGCTTTTGACCAGTTTTATCTGTCACGCTTAAAATCACCTGACCATTATTGTTGCTAATTTCGATTGGTAATTTTGCTTCATTAAAGATGCTATTAGAAAGTTGTTCTTGTTTCATTAGATCATCTTGGCAAGCCATTCTAGTTGAAACAAGGTTAGAAGTAACAAGCTGATTACCTTCAACTTTCCAAGTACCGCCTTGGCCATTACAACCTGTATTGATTGCCAATTTGCCATCTACATTAAAATTAAGTACGAGTGGTTTAGAAGCTTTTACATTTTGATAAGTCCAAGCATATTCACCTAAAGTGGCTGCAAGGTTTTGTTGTTGCTCAGATACAATCGGAGCTGGAGTATTTGTAACTGTTTGACATGCCATCAAAGAAAAAGGTAATAACGCAAGAATTAAATATTTAATTTTCATATAAAAACTTCAAAGGAAAAACAACAGCAATAAGCTTAAATCATTCTTAAAAAAATAAAATGTAAACATTTGATTGTTTCGGTTTTTAAAATGTATAAGTTTGTAAATTATTCTAATTTTCAATAAAAATGGTGTTATACCCCGCGGAACGGGGCATTTCCTAAAAATTAATCAAAACGATAGATGTCCATGCCTAGTGAGCCCATTGTGAAGCTACTATGAACAATCGTAAAGCGATTGCCAGTGCCCATAGCAAAAAACAAAGGTGCAAAATGCTCAAGAGTAGGGTGATTACGTTTTACATAAGGCAATGATTGCCATTCCAATACACCATCATAATCTTGATGGGTAAGTTTATTAACAACAGCATTTCTAAAAGCTGAAGCCCATTCAGGTACTTTAGAGTTGTCTCCTTGCCAAGATAACTCTGCAAGATTATGGGTAATGCTGCCTGAACCAATGAGTAAAATTTGTTTGTCACGTAAAGGTGCGAGCGTTTGTCCTATACGATAAATTTCTTGTGCGCTTAAATTGGTTGGCAAAGAAATCTCGACCACAGGAATGTCAGCGTCAGGGTACATATGCAATAGAGGCATCCATACACCATGGTCACGAGGACGTGTACTATTCGCATGGGCAACAAAATGAGCATCTGCCAGTAGTTTTAAGATTTCTTCGGCGAGCTCTGGCTGCCCAGGTGCGCTGTAGCGAATTTCATATAGCTCTTTAGGAAAGCCGCGGAAGTCATGCCATGTTTCGGGACGAGTCGAAATACACACTTCAAGTGCTTTACTCTCCCAATGCGCAGACATCACAATGATTGCTTTTGGTGTGGGAAGATTTGTACCTAAGCGGTGTAGAGCTGGTCCTACTTGTTCCGGGTCAAGTGCAAGCATGGGTGAACCATGTGAAATAAACAGTCCGGGAAGGGTTTGTAGTTCCATTGCATTACACCTGAGTTGAAAAGCAGAATAATAGTCATTATGCCAAAATCAGGACATGTTAAAAGTATCCTGATTTCAACGGATTGTTCCTAAAATGAAACGGTTGTTGTTTTTATGCACGGTGATAGGGATGATTATGATTAATAGTCATCGCTCGATATAGTTGTTCAATTAATAAAACACGTACCAAAGGGTGTGGCATTGTTAGTTTTGAGAGTGACCAATGCCATACCGCTGCTTTACGTACTTGATCTGATAGGCCGTCTGGTCCACCAATCGCGAGTACTACATCATTACCTTCAAGCATCCACTGTTTCATGGTGTCAGCTAATTTTTCTGTACTGAGTTCTCGACCACCAACTTCTAAGGCAATTAAAGTTTCATTGGGTTTTAACGCATTTAGAATACTTTCGCCTTCAATTTGGCAATATTTTAAAATATCTGCTTCTGAATCATTCTTACCACGTTTGGCCATAGGAAGTTCAATGACTTGGGTTTGCACAAAAGGCTGGATGCGTTTGAAATAATCTTCAAAACCAGTGAGAACCCAAGCAGGCATTTTTTGACCAATGGTCAGAATACGAATTTTCATATTATCTATTCATTCAAAGCAGCTTGCGCATTATACCTGAGGAAAAGATAAGTTCGTGGTAGTAAATAGGCATAAAAAACGCAGTCCAAAAAACGGTGTTGGACTGCGATCAAATGATCATCTGTCTGGAGTTCAGATGATCATAGAGAATAAAAACAAGGCTATCTATAAAAGAATAGATAACGAAGAGCACTTAATTTAATTAAATACTCTTAATACCTATTATGAGGATGGTTGGATATTTTTCAATCAAATTGTGTAACAAAAAAAAGAGAGCCGAAGCTCTCTTTTTTTCACATTTAAATTAGTGACGTGCTGCTTTTGAACCTTCCACCGGTTTTACAATCGGTGTTTTAGGTAAAGGCTTTGGCATTGAGACTAATGCCAAAGGTAAGATGTCATCAATACTTTTTACAGCTTTGATTTCTAAACCTTCTTTAACATTGGCTGGAATTTCTGCTAAATCACGAACATTGTCTTGTGGAATAAATACAAGTTTGATTCCACCGCGGTGTGCTGCAAGAAGTTTTTCTTTTAAGCCACCAATACGCATTGCACGACCACCTAAACTTGTTTCACCAGTCATTGCAATATCTGGACGAATCGCAATACCTGTAAATGCTGATACAAGGGCAGTGGTTAACGCTAAACCAGCAGATGGACCATCTTTTGGTGTCGCACCTTCTGGTAAGTGAACGTGTACATCAGTTTCTTCAAAACGAGAAGCTTCAATACCCAACTCATCGGCACGTGTACGTACTAAAGTCATTGCTGTGGTAATAGACTCTTTCATAACATCACCGAGTGAACCAGTGGTAATGAATTTACCTTTACCTTTTACAGCTGCAACTTCAATGGTAAGTAACTCGCCGCCTACAGATGTCCAAGCTAGACCATTTACGCGTCCTACTTGCGCTTCATCTTCTGCAATACCAAAGTCAAACTTGTGTGGACCTAAGTATTCTGGAAGATTGGCAGAGGTAATATCAAGCTGTAAGTTTTTAGACTTTTTACTTACGGCTTCTTTTACCACTTTACGCGCAATTTTAGACACTTCACGTTCTAAACTACGAACACCAGCTTCACGTGTGTAGCGTTGAACAATGTCACGAATCGCTTCTTCATGAATTGTTAACTCTTTTGCACGTAGACCGTTGTTCTTAATTGCTTTTGGAACAAGGTAGCGTTCAGCAATGTTCACTTTTTCATCTTCGGTATAACCCGGTAGACGAATAACTTCCATACGATCAAGCAATGCTTCAGGAATATTCATACTGTTTGCAGTACAGATGAACATCACTTCAGACAGGTCAAGATCAAGATCTAAATAGTGATCGTTGAACTTACTGTTTTGTGATGGATCTAATACTTCAAGCAATGCAGAAGCTGGATCACCACGGTAGTCTTGTGCCATCTTGTCAATTTCGTCGAGTAAGAACAATGGGTTCTTCACGCCAACTTTTGTTAAAGACTGCACGATTTTACCTGGCATCGCACCAATATAAGTACGACGGTGACCACGAATCTCAGCTTCGTCACGTACGCCACCAAGCGCCATACGAACAAATTCACGACCTGTTGCTTTCGCGACTGACTCACCAAGTGAAGTTTTACCTACACCAGGAGGGCCTACTAAACATAGAATCGGACCTTTGAGTTTTTTAACACGAGACTGAACAGCCAAGTATTCAACAATACGATCTTTAACGTCATCTAAGCCGTAGTGATCTGTATCAAGAATCTCTTGAGCTTTCGCAAGGTTAATACTCACTTTGCTCGCTTTATTCCACGGCGTATCTAAAATTACTTCTAGATAGTTACGTACAACAGCCGCTTCACTAGATGCTGGTTGCATTGCTTTAAGCTTACGGAACTCAGCTTCAGCTTTTTTACGTACGTGTTCAGGTAAGTCAGCTTCAGCAAGACGTTTTTCTATTTCAGCAACGTCATCTTCAGCGCCGCCATTCATGTCAGAAAGTTCACGTTGAATGACTTTCATTTTTTCATTTAGAAAGTATTCACGTTGGTTTTTTTCCATTTGGCGTTTTACGCTGTCATGCAAAGTTTGTTCAATTTGCTGTTCAGCAGATTGATTCACCAAGTAGCTCATAAGCTCTTGCAAATGTGCTTCAAACTCATCGTGCTCTAAAAACTTCTGTTTAATTTCAATATTTAGAGGCACACGTGTAGCTACGAAGAACATAAGTTGTAGTAAGTCTTCAATTTTATTAGCAGCCGCAACCAGTTCACGTGCATTACGTAATTTTGCTTCAGCATATTGAGCAAATAAAGTACGTAACTCTTGTAAACGAGTTTCTTGGGTAGCTTTATCTACGTCAATTGTCATTGGACTTAAGCTATGTTCAGCAGTCAAATGGCTATCTTCATCGATAATTTTTTCAAGCTTAGAGCGCTGTAACCCTTCAATCAGTACTTTGATGCAGTTTTCATCATTCTCATGATTTACGACCTGAACAATCTTAGCGACAGTTCCGTACTGATAAAGGTTATCGTGATCAATATCTTCTGTAAGCGAATCTTTTTGCGCAACTACAAATACTAAATTGTCACTGTTACGAGCCACATCAACTGCATTGATCGATTTTTCACGACCCACGAATAACGCAATTTGCATGTGTGGATAGACCACTACATCACGTAACGCTAAAAGTGGTAATACACTTGGAACCTGAGGCTCTAAGTCAGTTTTTTCATTCATAATAAGTTCAGACATGGGCACTCCTAATGAGTGACAACGAGGTTGCCATGTTTTTATAGTGATGTGTATTTTGAAAATTACAAGGGCCTTTCAATAGAAAATGTGGAAAAAATGACTAATTTAGTCAACTTTTTTTAAAAATATTATGAATCAATGAATTAATTCTTAAGAAGAATAAAATTTTGTAGCAAGGATAAGTAATTTAGCTTAATAATTATGAAATATTCATATAACAAAAAAACCGTTTGGATGGAAAGTAATCAGTTTCTTGTGCCATTTATAATCAATGTATTGTTAACAATTATGCAAAACTTATTCGATATTGAACACTAAATAGGCGTGTTAATATAAATTGGTAAAGCGGTCTGTCACTTAAAAGTAACCATCCTTAGGATGGTTACTTTTATGATTTTAGAGGCATGAAAAGTAAAGACTGATTTTAAGCTTTTGAATTGAAATTGTTTTTATATAAAAATTATCTTTTAAAATAATAAATATGTTGAGGGGTGAGTAAAGCATCTAATGGTTGATCCCAACTTTGCCGTTTTAAAGTATGCTCAATAAATTGAAATTGATGGGCCACACCCAAACGATAAGGCTTGTGTTTTGCACTTGCCAATGTACGGTCATAATAGCCGCCTCCCATACCAATGCGTGTACCAAAATGATCACACGCTAAAAGTGGCATGAGCAATAAATCAAGTTTAGATACATGTTTTCCTCTTGTTGCCATGGGTTCTTTCATACCTAGGGGGTGGTGAGAAAAACGTCGATTTAAATATTGATTCTTAGATATTCTTACCCAAACTAAATTTTGATTCATAGAACAAATCATAGGTAAGTAAACTTGCTTATTCTTTTTTAAACATAACTTTATGAGAAGGTCTGTATGAACTTCTCCAAAGGCATGTAAATATAAACCAATTTTTTTTGATGAATGAAAAATAGCAAGAGTATTTAAATGATGGAGAACATTAAGCTGAGCTTGTTTTTGCTCCAATGGGGTTAAAGAACGTCTTTTAGATCTTAAATTTTTTCTAATAAAACTAAGTTCATTCATGTGTAAATCTAACAAAGATTTGAGATCAGTCGAGCAAAATTATACCTATTTTTTTATAGCTTTATGAAAATAGAAGAGTAATTAGAAAATAACTTTAAATTTATTTGGTTAGTTAATTGCCATAAAGTGATGTGAGGTATCTTCTTTAGCGATAAAAAATTCTATTTCTTTACGTATTACCAGTATTTATTTACATTTAATGAGATAAGAATATTTAAAAAGATAAATGCGAAATTGTTAAGCCTATGAAGTTAAAAATTTTAACCATTACCATAAGCGCCGTATTACTACTTGGTGGGTGTACAAAACAAACAGAACCTGAAGCTGCTGAAGTTGACTATAAAGCTCAATTTGAAGAGTCCGACCGTAAAATTGGAGAGTTTTTAGATCAATTGGATAATCCGAATACACCACAAGAGGTTAAAGTCAAAATCTTGTGCCATGATTATCCTGAGGTTTACAAGACCCAATATATGCCCGCATTAATAAAAATTTCACCAAAACCTTATACCGAAGAAAAATTGTTGTCAGATTTGAAAAGTGCAACTGACTACTACAAGGGTGCCTTTGCGATTAGGTGTAACCAATAAATTAATTGATGTTTAAAATCTCAAAAAATCAGATAAGTGTGAATTGATTGGCATTATTGAATTGTGATAAATTTCATTTTGTCTTTATAGTTGCTAATTTAGGGGGTTCTAGATATGGAAATCTTGAAATTCTTACAGAGTTTTAATACGGTCGGTACATACTTAACAATTGCTTCAACCGTTTTAGCTGGGCTTATTGTTTATTTTTACGTGATTAATCCAGCGTGATCTTTGAAAAAGAAATAGTAAGAAATTTTCTATTTCTTTTTTAATAATTAAATTCTGTCATTCGTTTTAAACTATAAAAATAAGGTAGGGTCATGAAGTTTAAATTGTTTCTTCTTGGTTTTTTTGCTTTAGGTTGTCATGCTGACGAAAACGTAAGTGATCCCGAGATTTGTAATGTAGTAAAAAAAGTTGCTTATACTGTCATGGAGGCACGTCAACAAAAAGTTCCATCTCAAGATTTGCAACAGATAGCGAATGGTCTCGAAGACCCAAAAGCGAAACAACTTTATCAGGATTTAATTAATTCGGCTTACTCGACCAAAATATTCAAAACCAGTTTCTTTAAAAGAAAAGCAATAGAAGATTTTCAAACAGGCTGGTATGAAGAGTGTCTTAATAGAAATAAAAAATAATATTACAGAGGGGGATATTAATTAGCTAAGCTGTAATTTAATGTTTAAAAAGAAAATTTTAGACTGACAGGTCTGTATGAAAGACTAAATTAAAATAAATATTTTGAATTTTTCTTAAAGTTAAAACTAAATGCTCCGAAGATGCCGCTGCATGTGTCGTTACCCTGAACCCGATGAGTTCAAGGTGGAGGCGACGTATACTTGCTGGGTTTCCTACACGAAGGTAGGCATACACTCTAAATATACAGAACACATCCATAAGTTTAAGTATCGGCAGGGGAATAGACCCGCTGGCGAACATCCCAGAGACAGTTTAAGTATAACCGATCTGACCATGTTGGCAATCACCTAAACCTCAGGAACTGTAAACTTAGTTTGCGTTTGATGAAGCTTTGTACACTAACAAGCATAAAATAATTTTCAATTGTTCTAATAGTCTAAATAAAAAACGCCTTGCATCTATTATTCATAGAGCAAGGCGTTTTTATATGGATAGTTTATTAAACAATTTGTTCAACATCATCCAAGATCGTTTGCAGTAAACGTTCACAGTGAGTGTATTCTTGCAAAGACTTATTCAGGCTCAGTACTTCTTGAGTCAATTGTAGAGCAACCATAATGACCAGTTTATTGTGCTCAACACGTGGAGCACTACGACGCATCTCATTAAATTTTTCATTGAGAAGTTCTGCTGCACGTTCAAGTTCATCTTTTTTATCTAAAGTAGTCGCGAGTCTAAAGGTCTGCTCAATCAGCCTAAGCTCTACCATGACTTGTTCACTCATGATTGGGTCTCCTCACCAGTTTCAGCATTAGGATGGGCAAGCTGCTGAATTTCTTGAGCATGCTGATCTTGGGCGGTACCTAAAATTCCTAAACGTTGAATAATGGCTTCAACTTTTGATTTGGCAAGCTCATTTTTTTGTAACAAACGATCACGATCTTGTTGTAAATCATGAAGCTCTTGTTGGGTTTGACGCTGGTGGGCTTGTAACTTTTCTTTTGCAACACGTAATTCATTTCGTTCGGCAAGAATTTCTTGAAAACGATTTTTTAAATCAGTCGTACTTTTTTCTAATCGGCTATAACGTTCAGCAAGTGTGTTAGCATCCTGATTCAATTGTTGAAATTGACCTTTTAACTGAGATAGTTGCTCAGTTACCGACTCAATTTCCTCTTGTTTTTTAGTGATAATACTATTTTTTTGCACAACTTGTGCGTGATGCTCTGTTTCAGCTAGTTCTTTAGCTTCTGAGAGTGCCGCATGTTCACTCTCTAAATGATGTAAGCGTGTTTTTAATACGCTAATATGCGCTTGTAGCCGCTGTAATTGTTCTAACATAACGAGGTCGCACAGAATTGCAATCAAAGGTAATATATACAAAGTATAGAGATTGGATAAACGAATGCAAGACGATATTTCAGGCTGGACAGATTGGAACGCTCATTTTGAAGGAATTGAAGAAATTTCAAGCCCTAGTGAGTTACATGGTTTGTTAACAGGTATTGTTTGTGTGACAGAAGCGCCAACGCGTGAAGAATGGTCACAAATTTTAACAACCCTTAATGTGCCAGAGTTAAGTGAAGATGCTTTAGCACTATTAACTGATGAAGCAGAAGATGTCGTTCACGCTATATCTGATGATGAATTAGATTATTTACCCATGCTTCCTGATGATGAACACACGCTTCAAGAGCGTGTACAAGCATTATCAGATTGGTGTGCGGGTGTTGTATTAGGTTTCGGGTTGGCATCAGGTCATATTCGTGATGATGAACGTGAGTTGATTGAGAACCTTCAAGATATTGCAGCGGTCGAATTTGAAGACTCTGATAATGATGAGGAAGGTGAAAGCAGCTACGAAGAATTGTATGAATTTGTACGCTTAATACCTGTAAGCTTGTCTATTGGTAGAAAAAAAATCACTGTATCTGACAGTTCTTTATTGAAAAACTTTCATGCAAAAATTAAATCTGCTGCTGTAGACACAGAACAAACTATTGTAGAAATGTTTACTCCACATCGCCCAAGCTAATTGAGGCGATGTGTTATTGGTTGTATTTTATTTTTTGACTTTAAAATTCTAAATCAAGTAGATCATTATGAAATTGCCTCAAGCTGATTTTAGACATCGTAGAGACCGTCTGGCAGAAAAAATGGGTCCAAACAATATTGCAATTATTGCAACGCGTGAGGAAATGTACCGTAATCGTGATGCGGATTATAAATTCCGTGCCGATAGTAGTTTTTTCTATTTGACTGGCTTCGCTGAGCCTGAGGCAGTTGCTGTCATTGAAACCTTCGAGGACGATGACTATAGCTATAGTCTTTTTTGCCGTGAACGTAATCGCGAGATGGAAATCTGGAATGGTTACCGTGCAGGCATTGATGGTGCAATTGAAGATTATGACGCAGATGAAGCATATGCAATTGATTTGCTTGATGAAGAGATTATTGAAAAGTTATTAAATAAAGAGCGTCTTTATTATCGGATTGGGCACAATGCTGCGTTTGATGCACGGGTGAGCCAGTGGATTAAACAAGCAGATGCCGAGCACCGACATGAAAGCGCTCCAGCTCAATTGGTACAGCTCGACCGTATTGTCGATGAAATGCGTTTAGTCAAGTCACCACAAGAACTTGAGCTGATGCAAATTGCTGCAAATATTAGTGCTGAAGCGCATACGCGTGCGATGCAAATGGTACGTCCGGGCATGATGGAATATGCTCTTGAAGCTGAGCTGAATTATATATTTGGGCAAAACGGTTGTGTGCCTTCTTATAACAGTATTGTTGGTGGTGGTGCTAATGCTTGTATTTTGCACTATGTTGAAAATAATAAGCCATTAAAAGATGGTGATTTAGTCTTGATTGATGCAGCTTGTGAATATGAGTTCTATGCATCGGATATTACCCGTACTTTCCCAGTAAATGGCAAATTTAGTGCTGAACAAAAAGCCTTATATGAAGTTGTATTGGCTTCTCAATATGCAGCCATTGACGCAGTTCGTATTGGCAATTCTTACCGTGAACCTCATGAAGTTGCAGTCAAAATTTTAACTGAAGGTTTAGTTAATTTAGGTTTGCTCAAAGGTGATGTTAACGAACTCATCAAAACCGAAGCATACCGTCAGTTTTATATGCATGGCACAGGTCATTGGTTAGGTATGGATGTACATGATGTTGGATCTTACAAAAAAGGTGAGGACTGGCGTCAATATGAAGAGGGTATGGTTGTTACAGTTGAACCTGGTTTATACATTGCGCCAGATGATGAAACTGTAGATGAAAAATGGCGTGGTATTGGTATTCGTATTGAAGATGATGTGGTCGCAACATCGAAAGGACCACGAGTTTTAACTGCCAATGTGGTTAAAGATATTGCAGATATTGAACATTTAATGGCGCAAGCTAAAGCATAATTAAACATATTCGCCAAAGGAGCAAAACTCGATGCAACAACAAGTGATTATTGTAGGTGGGGGTATGGTTGGTTTGAGCCTTTCACTCATGCTAGCGAAGGCCAATATTGCAGTAAAGCTATTAGAAGCTGTGAAATACCCAAACTATGATGATCAAAATGTTGCCCCTTATCATTCGAGTTTTGATGCACGTAATACGGCTTTATCACGTCGTAGTGTGCAAATTTATCAAAAGCTAGGGTTGTGGGATGCATTACAGCAACATGCTACTCCAATTTTGCAAGTCCACATTACTGAGCAAGGCAGTTTTGGTAAAGCACGTTTAATTGCAGAACAAGAAAAAGTCGAAAGCTTTGGGCAGGTGATTGAAAATGCTTGGCTTGGTCGTGTTCTGTTAACTCAAGTGCGTCAGCAACCTTTGATTGAGCTAATTGATGGCGTACAGGTTACAGCTTTAACTCAAGATGCTGAACAAGTACATATTGAAGCTCAGCGTGGTGAGGAAATCTTAAAGCTTGAGTCAAAATTATTAATTGCGGCTGATGGACGTGATTCTTTTTGTCGTCAGGCAATTGGCGTCGGTGTGGATGTCCATGATTATGATCAGGTTGCAATTGTCACCACGGTTCAGACATCGAAACCGCATGAGCATGTTGGTTTTGAGCGTTTTAGTGCATTAGGTCCTTTAGCTTTATTGCCTTTACCGGGTGAATATCGCCGTTCGGTTGTATGGCCTGTGAAAAAAGGCACCGAAAATGAATGGCTAGGCGAAGAAAATGACCAACACTTCTTAAGTGCCTTGCAACAAACCTATGGTGACCGAGCGGGTAAGTTTGAAAAAACGGGTAAACGTTTTAGCTACCCACTTTCACAAGTGCTTGCACATAAACAAGCTGTAGGTCGCGTTATTTTAATGGGTAATGCAGCGCATACAATTCATCCTGTTGCAGGACAGGGTTTTAATTTATGCCTACGTGATGCAGATGTTTTAGTGCGTTATTTAGTGAACCAGATAAGCACTTCTGATGATTTGGGTAACCCTGATAATTTACTTGCCTATGAACAAGCTCGTTTATCAGATCAGCAGCGGGTGATTAAGTTCTGTGACACTGTAGTCCGTGGTTTTAGTAACCAAAATCCATTATTAAAATTAATTCGTAATACGGGATTAATTGCATTTGACGTCATTCCAGGTGTAAAACCATTGGTGGCTAACTATGCAATGGGGTTAAAAGCATGAGTGAAGTGTTGGATGTCGTCATTGTCGGTGGTGGATTGGTTGGTGGTTTAACTGCTTTATTACTTGCGCAAGGTGGCGTACAACCCACAGTGCTTGATGCGGCTCCTGTACTTGATGTTGACAAAACATTAAGTGTGATGAACCCGCGTGTTTTAGCGCTTAGCCAAGCGACCATTCATTTGCTTAAAACGGTAAATGTTTGGGATGATCTTGCTCGTCAAATGCCTTATACGGGCATGCAGGTCTGGAACCTCAATGGCTATGGTGAAATTAATTTTGGCCATGAGTCCATACAAAGACCGATGCCAGAGCAAGCGTTAGGCTCTATGGTTGAACCGAGTGTATTAAATGTTGCCATTCAACAAAAAATGTTGGAGCAATTAACAGATTACCGTACCCAAGTGCGTGTTACTCGTATTGAGCAGGGTGTTGGGTGTTGGCATATTCAATTGGCAGATGGTACTACGCTTAAAACTAAACTGCTTATTGGTGCAGATGGCGCTAATTCATTTGTACGTGAACAGGCTTTTATTGACCTCGATGTACTGGATTACAAACAAGCAGCCATTAGCTGTGCCATTAAAACTGCAAAACCCCATCATTATGTTGCCCGTCAAATTTTCCTACCTACAGGACCTTTGGCATATTTACCAATGGCAAGTCTTGAAGAAACTGAAAATGGATACTGGCAATCCATTGTCTGGACACTACCAGATGATTATGCCGATGAATATTCAGCTTTAAACGATACCGCCTTTATGCAGCTTTTAACTCAAGAAAGCCAACACATGTTGGGTGAGGTGTTAGACGTTCGTTCCAGAGCACAATTTCCACTCAAAGCTCGTGCTGCAAAACAATACGTAAAAGCAGGCTTAGCTTTGATTGGTGATGCAGCACATGTGATTCATCCACTTGCTGGACAAGGGGTAAATATTGGCTGTCTTGATGCAGCAGTACTGTGTGACGTGTTGCTTCACGATTTCAGCCGTGGTGTATGGGCACATGAACAAACTTTAATGCGCTATGAGCATCGCCGTAAAGGTCAGAATGATGCAATGATGCATAGCATGTCGGCAATTGGTTGGCTTGAAAGTAGTGAATTATTCCCAATAGTTTGGGCTCGTAATATGGGCCTTAAGCAAGTTGAGCAGATTCCGGTTTTAAAAGATAAATTTATGCAACAAGCAAATGGTTTAGGGGCTTTACAAAGTACCCGCTATAGGCATTAAAATATTTACTGGGCCTATACTCTACTAAGCGAATTAAATGCCAGTAGATATTTTTTGAACAATCATTTATATATCATTACCAATTTGGTCATAAAAGATACGGAATTGACCAAATTGGCTCTTTGCTAAATGCAAAGAGGTTGCTAAATTTCTGAGGTCTTGGGACCATAGCAATGATGCAATAAAATCATTCTGGGGAGTGTGAAATGTCAGATATCAATGATTATGAAGATGCAGAAGATTCTGCTGTAGATGAAGATGAAGCGAAAGCAGCAGAAAGCGGTGCAGCTGATGAAGAAGCAGGCAGTATGAGTGATACTGATCTTGCTGAGGCAGAAACGCTGACTGTCACTGCTAAACAGAAACAGCGCCAAGCGCTGGAAGATGAAATCGCTGCATTTTTAGCTCGGGGTGGGAGAATTACCGAAGTTCCTCCTGATGAACATAGCGACCATTAATCTTAAAAAAGCATCACATGAGTGGTGCTTTTTTATTTGTATGAATTTATCAAAATAAATTTAAAGAGAGCTTTGCAGTTCTTTTAAAATCCCACATTCATCTACTGTTCGATTGGTAGAGCAGTGCTGTTTTAAATCAATTAAAGATTCTTTTAAAAGCAATAATCGTTCAATTTTTTCTGATACTTCATTTAAGTATTTATCTACTAAATTATCAATTTTTGTACATGCCTGTTTAGGCTGAGTTTTCATTTCTTTTAACGTTTTAATATCACTGAGTGAAATATCTAATTCACGGCAATGCTTAATAAACAATAGGTCGCCAAGTGTTTGCTCGGTGTAAACACGATAATTATTTTCTGAACGTTGGATACGATCAAGTACACCTACTTTTTCGTAATAACGGATCGTATCAATGGGAACATCCGCTTTTTTTGATAATTGACCAATAGAAAGACTCATAAGGCTTGACTCTGGAGCTACTCAAGGGTTTTTAATCACTATAAAAGAGTTTTAGAGGAAATAAAATGGCTGGATGTGGTTGTGCTTCAACATGTTCTACTTCAAAGAAGGTGAGTCCACGGTTTAGAAAAGCGTTATGGATTGCACTTGTTATTAATGCATTAATGTTCGTAGTGGAAATCTTGGGGGGTTACAAAGCCCAATCAGTTTCACTATGGGCAGATGCATTAGATTTTGCCGGAGATGCAGCAAACTATGCGTTATCGTTAGTTGTTCTTTCGATGAGCTTATATTGGCGTGCAACAGCGGCATTAATGAAAGGAATAACGATGACAGCTTTTGGCGTTTTTGTCATTGGAAAAGTGGTGTGGTCATATTTTCATGGTGTTCCACCTGAACCTATGGTCATGGGCGCAATTGGCGTGATGGCTTTAATTGCGAATGTTTCAGTTGCTCTGATGCTTTATGCGTTCCGTGATGGAGATGCCAATATGCGTTCTGTCTGGTTGTGCAGCAGAAACGATTCTATTGCCAATGTTGCTGTAATTTTAGCGGCGGTTGGGGTATTTGGAACAGGTAGCGTATTTCCCGATTTATTTGTTGCCTTTGTCATTGCCTACTTAGGTGTATCTTCTGGTTATGCTGTTATAAAGCAATCACAGCAAGAAAGAAAACAGTCAAAGCTGGTGTTGGGTTCTCAAGCATAATTTTGAGCACATAAAAAGTACCATTTAAACATGGTACTTTTTGCTGTTTTAAATGAACTAGATGAGTAGTGATATTGCGATACTCCACATAACGCAACCAATAATAAAGTCTAAAATTTTCCAAGCTTTTGGATTGGTAAATAATGGTTTTAATAATCTTGCACCATAGCCCAAACTGAAAAAGAAAATCCAAGAGGCAACAATGCTGCCCAAAGCAAAACTAATTTTGTCTTCTAGCTGGGTTGCCACTGAACCAATCAGAACAATGGTATCCAAATAGACATGTGGGTTGAGCCAAGTAAAGGCAAGACAGGTCACTAGTGCTTGGGTTAAAGTCTGTTTCTGGTTGCTATCAAGTTCCATACTCTGGGTGGTCTTAAAGGCAGCATAGAATGCTTTCGCACCGTAGACGAATAAGAACGTTGCCCCTAAATATTTAGCGACAGTAATTAAGATCGGTGATGCTGTCATAATTTCGGCAAAACCTAATACACCAAAAGCGATTAGAATCGAGTCGGACAGCGCACAGATTAAACATAGCCAAAACACATATTGCTGTTTAAGCCCTTGTTTTAGAACAAAAGCATTTTGAGCGCCAATTGCTACAATTAGACCACTACCAATACCGAAACCTTTAAAAAATATACTAAGAGAGAACATGACAATAAAGTAGAAAAATCAGTTGTGGGAATTATCTGACTTTTTCTTAAGAAATAAGTAAAATTAAGAATATTTAGGTTTGGCTAAAAAAAATTTAGGTTTGATATGTTAGATAGCAAACAATGTGAAGCCTTTCTTGCAGTAGCAGAAGCGGGAAGTTTTGATGCGGCAGGAGAGCATTTATATATTACTCCCTCGGCAGTATCTTTACGCGTGCAGGCTTTAGAAAAGTATTTAGGCCAAATTTTAATTATACGCGGACGCCCATGTGTACTCACGCAAGCTGGACAAACGCTACTACAGCATTTACGTCATACACGATTAATGGAGCAAAACTTATTACAAGGTTTGATGGGTAAATCATCTGAATCAGAGTTCTACAAAATTGCTCTGGCTTCAAATGCGGACTCATTAGCCACTTGGCTTTTACCCAGCATTCAGCAAACGCTTTTTAAAGAAAAAATAGTATTAGAACTAAAAATTGATGATCAATCGCATACACATACTTTATTAGAAACAGGACAGGTCAATGCCTGTATTTCGGCTGAAGAGCAGGTCATGTCAGGCTGTTTAGCTCAACCACTCGGAAAAATGCGTTATAAAATGCTGGCTTCGGCTGAATTTGCTGCTGATTGGTTTAAACATGGCGTAACCCGAGAAACTTTAAGAAATGCACCAGCTGTAATTTTTAACCATAAAGACCTTATGCATTCAGAGGTATTACTGAAATATTATGGGTTGCCTTTGCAGAGCTATCCTTACAGTTTTATTCCAGCTACAGATGCCTTTGTGAAAGCGATTCAATTGGGTTTAGGATATGGCATGGTTCCAGAACTACAGGTGCAATCTTTGTTAACCAATGGAACTTTAGTGGATGTTATACCCGAAGCCGAACTCGACATCCCATTATATTGGCACCATTGGAAAAGACAGTCTAAACACTTAGATGCACTGACGGAGACTATTGTGCAGTCAGCAAAACACATATTGAGATAGTTTTAGAGGTTTCTTTTTAAATGGCGATTGGAAATATGCTGAATATAAAACTCTATATCTTGTTCTGAGTAACCTAAAAGCTGTCCAATTCTTCGTTCAAGTTCTATACATTTTTCAAAATTAGTTTCTTTAAATAAAGTTTCAATACATATCATGAGTTCATTTAAATCTGCTAAAGCTGCATCTTTATAGATCAGCATAATTGAAAAGGGTAAAGGCAGAGAGGTTTCAATATCTTTACTCAGTATAGATAAAGTACCTTGTTCGAGATGCTTTAAAAAACTGACGGGTAGGATTTCATAAAAATAAGCGATAGATTTCTCGCCTGAAAGTAATAATTCTAGCTCTTGCCCTTCATGAGGGCCAAGTTTGCCAAGCTGTTCAGTCATATCAATACTCTTATTCTTATATTTTATTATGCAAAATTAACGGATGGTGATGACACAGACTATTCGTCATCACCATATCTAGTTAAAAAATTACGATTGTGTTAACTCAAGTGCACGTTGATAAGCAATTTTTTTCTTAATTCCTGTTAAATCGGCAGCAAGTTGAGATGCAGCTTTAACAGATAAGTCTTGGAGTAAGCGCTTTAAAAGCTCGTCTAGTTTTTCTTGCTCTAGATCTGTTTTTGCAGCTGCACCACCCACAACCACTACAATTTCACCTTTTTCTTGGTTATGGTCATTTTCAATGAAGCTGACCAAATCTTTTAACGTCATTTTTTTGATGGTTTCAAAGGTTTTAGTAATTTCACGTGCAAACCCTACAGGACGGTCTTCACCAAATACCTGAGCCATATCTTTAACAGACTCTAAAATACGATGAGGTGCTTCATAGAAAATTAAGGTCTGGGTTTCGTTTTTAAGTTTTTCTAATTGAGAAATACGTTGTGAAGCTCGAGATGGAAGGAAACCTTCAAAGCTAAAACGATCACTCGGTAAACCTACAGCACTTAAAGCAGCAATCGCAGCACATGCACCCGGCACAGGAACGACTCTAATGCCATGCTCTTGAGCAGCACGGACTAATTTAAACCCTGGGTCACTAATGAGCGGTGTACCTGCATCACTAATTAAAGCAATGTTATCGCCAGCAAGTAACCTTTGAACTAATTGCTCAATTTTATTGCTTTCATTGTGGTCATGACATGCAGTAAGTTGAGTCGATATATTATAGTGTTTAAATAATTGTGCTGATTGGCGAGTATCTTCGGCAGCTACAATAGAAACTGATTTTAAAATATCAATTGCACGGAAAGTCATATCATCTAAGTGCCCGATTGGGGTGGCTACAACAAATAACTGAGCACTCATTTGGTTTTACTCCGTACAGATAAACAATTTTAATGGGGTAGTTTACCCGAAATTATGATTTGGGCGTGAACAATGTCTGCCAGCTTGAGCTTTTCGAAAATGATCTGATTTTCATTTGTTCAATTCAGATCTGATATGGCAGATAAATTTAAGAAAATAACTGACGCATAAAAATATGTAGAGCTACTTTTTAATTTGGGGGAATAAAAATGTTATTAGCACAGCAGTTGGGGAAATGGGCAGAGCAAACTGCGTTAAACCTTTTACAAGCACAAAACTATGTATGGGTCACAAGTAATTACCATTCACGCCGTGGCGAAGTTGATTTGATCGTTAAAAGAGGACAAGAGCTAGTTTTTGTTGAAGTAAAAGCACGCACGATAGGAAATTATGGGCAAGCTTGTGAAATGGTAACGTGGACAAAACAGAAGAAAATTATCAAAACTGCGATGCATTTTTTACAGCGCTATCCATCTTATCAGGATTTTTATTGTCGTTTTGATGTGATTTGTTTTGATTTTCCACAGAAAATTGCAAAAACAGTACAGCATGACTTTTCAAAATTCCATTATGATCTGCAATGGATCGAAAATGCATTTACTTTGGATTAAGAGTTCATTACTCTTTTGAGCAAATTTAAGTCTGATGCTTTATGATCAAGCCAAGAAATTGATAGGAGTCTGGTGGAGTGTTAAAACGTATTGCTGTAACAATGCTTTGTGTCGCAAGTTTATCAGGTTGCGCAAGTTTTATTTCTGGTGGAACAGGCACAGCTCCAGTGGGCACAGATAGCGGTGTTCGCAGTCTGGGCCAAGTATTCATTGACTCTTCAATTAAACGTACAGCCAATATCAACATTTATAAACTTGATCAACGTTTCAAGCAGTCACGTATTAATATCGAAAGCTTCCATAGTACAGTTTTATTAACTGGCCAAGTGCCAGACCCGTACTTGAAACAATTGGCAGAAGACAATCTTAAAGCCATGAGTGATGTGAAAGCTGTACATAACTATATTACGGTGGGTAACAAAGTCAGCTATAACACCATCATGCAAGATGCGGGTGTAACAGCAAATACACGTGCTCTTTTAATGAAGGCACCTGTGGTTTCTGATAGTAAGGTTCTGGTACATACCGAAGACGGCGTACTTTATGTAATGGGACGTTTAAATACAGCTGAAATTAATGATTTAAATAGCGTCTTACAAAATGTCGGTAACGTCACCAAAATTGTCACTTTAATTGATAATGTTGATTTGGCACCTGCACCAGCCGCAAGTACAGGTAGTGCAACAACTACACCGATTATTAATAACGTCATTGCTCAACCAACAGTTCAAACGCCTGTTGCAATTGATCCTGACCAAACAGATCCTGCTTCGACTGCACAGTAATATATGAATCTGATTGAACAACTACAAAGCAAAATTGAACAGGCGCGAACTCTCTATAAAGAGTTCCGCCTGTATGATTTGGGGAGTTTTGCTTTAAACCGCTTTACGCCAAAAGATGGTTTTGAACAGGTTCCAAATGTTCGTTATGGCCTAAAGCCTCGCCACCGTTTGGATGTTTACCGATCTGTTAAAAAGCTAACTCATCAGCCTCTCATTGTTTTTGTGCATGGCGGGGCTTGGCAACATGGTAATAAACGAGATTATCTTTTTATTGGTGAGACATTTGCCAAAGAAGGTTATGACGTTGCTGTTATTAACTATCAGTTAGCACCTAAAAATATTTTCCCAAGTTTTGTTGATGACCTGACTCAGGCATTGAATTATTTGCATCAAAACCAAGGGAAACTGGAAATTTCTACAGAAAATATTGTACTTATGGGGCATTCGGCAGGGGCATTTAATGTGATGTCTGCTGTTTATCACCCTGATTCAACTAAAATTGAGTGTTTAGGGAAAATTAAGGCAATAATCGGTTTAGCTGGCCCATATCATTTTGACTATAAAGGTGATCCACTGGCCGAAGATGCTTTTGATCAAAGCACCTCTTATCAAGAAGTCATGCCATATTATTTCGTTAATCAAAATAATATTAAGCATTACCTTTTAATGGCTGAAAACGATCAGATTGTAAAAAAACACAATACTTTAGATATGGATCAAGCGCTTAGAGAGAAGGGTAATCACAGCCATATCGCCGTGATTCCTAAAACTGGACATATTACAATTTTGGCCAGCCTTTCTAGTTTTATTAGTCATTATTTCAGGACTAAAAGAACGATCTTACATTTTCTTGAAGAAGTGTTTTAAACGAGAATATCGTTTAAAACACAATAGATTACCCAGCTTGGGTAATCTGCATAATCATTGAATGAGCAATACTACCTTTAAATGGAATTTCAGGTAATTGATCAATCTTGAAGAATTGTGCATCTGCAATTTCTTCTTCTTGCAGCTTAATTTCACCAGACTCATATTCTGCTCTAAACGCAACCATAAGGTTACTTGGGAAAGGCCAAGGCTGACTTGACATATATTGAACATTTTTGAGTCTTAGGCCTACTTCTTCAAAAGCTTCACGTTGTACCGCTTCTTCAAGAGTTTCACCAACTTCAACAAAACCTGCAATCAAACCATACATATTGGTTTTATTGTGGACTGACTTCGCCAGCAAGATTTCATCATCACCTCGAGTAATGACGGTAATAATGCACGGGTTTACGCGAGGATATTGATGATAGCGACAAGATGGGCACACCATTGCATATTCAGTTGGATGAACTTCTGTCAGGTGTCCGCAGTGACTACAAAACTTATGATTACGTCGCCATTCAAGTAACTGTACAGCACGGCTCGCTTGCAAAAACTGTTCTTTAGACCAACTTGTAATGAGTTGGCGAATTGGAACCAGTTGTAAGCCTTCTGGTATAGCTTCCTCAGCAAGCAAGTCACGTGCAATGACCTGCTCATCATGAGTGAAAAGTAAATCACTTGCTAACTTTTCGACTTTGGGTAGTTGAAGGTTTTGATCAACCAGTAATTGTTGATGATGGAAAATATAAGCAAGTGATAATTCAGACATTAAGCTGCCTTTTTTTGAAGTTGTTGACTACTCGACAATGCTACATTAAACATGGATTGTAGAACAGGTTGTTTATTTTTTAAATTGTCAACCAACATGTCAAGGCCTGCTAATACGTTAAAAATACAGTGAATTTGGTCTGTATTAAACGGCTGGTTTTGTTCAAGTTGTTGTTGAACAAATTGAGCAGTTTGAAGTAAAGCATCTTGTTGAATTGTACTTCCGAGAAATTCTGCTGCACCTGCTAGCTCTTTTAATGAACCTGCAATTGCTTCAATATTTTGTGTCTGATCATTTGCATACAACGTAAGACTCTGACAAATAAAATCAATTAAATTTTTTGTCTCGGTGAGTAAGGCTTGATGTGCTTCATCAAGGCGATCTAAAGAAATATTTGTATTGTTCACATTAAGCTGTAAACGACTAGACGTATATTGGCGTACCAAAATACCAATTGAGTTCATGGCAGACAAAATGCTGTCCATAAGCTGTTGAGCATAGTTTTCATTACTTAGTATGTTGAGCTGGCTTAAACTATTTGCCTGTTGAGATAGTTCAGATGCAGCTTCATCAAGATTAAGCAGTTTAAATGTATAGGCTAATTGCAAAAGACTCGTTTGTAATTGTTGTGCTTTTTCAGTCGACATATTTTGATAGTTATATTCGATATCATTACGCACTTTGTTCATTTCGCTCAATATTAATTGGCTGACTGTGTGCATAGTGTCAAAGTCAGGCCCATAAAGATGACGGCTTAAAACGAGCAATTGAGTGTCTGTAGGTATTTCTTCACCGATATGGAGTTGGTTACGAATATGGTGCGCAACCTCATCTTCTTGAGCGATAACAATACTTAAAATATCTGCAAGTGCAGCCAAATCAGGCTTAAAAGTTTCAGGACTTGCTAAGAACTGACCAATATAACTTTCAATATTAATGAGTACACGTAGGCGTGAATCATTTAAAAGCAGGTTATCAATATGGTCGAAAGCATAATTTACGAGTTGCCAATATTGTTGGCTTGGCTGATGGTTTGCCATGCTGACCAAATAGGTACCAATAAGTTTAAAAGCTTGAAAATTATGATTAGCTTCTGTCTTGTTTAAAAATTGATGTAGAGATAGCTTATAGAGTTGATGGATAAACTGAGTTTTTTCATTAATCAATACTTCTGGGAATGGAAGTTCAAGCGCAGTATTTGCAAGTAAAGGAGCAATCGCTTGTCCAGAAGATGTCAGTGGTTTATTTAAAGCTAATTCTAAATTGTTTAAGGTATTAAGAAGAAATTGAGGTACTTGTAATTCACGTAAACAGATAAACTCAATATACCGTTTTACCATGGTCGTGCCTTCACTCAGTGCAACGACATCATTGGTGTTAATTTGCGTTGGTTTCGCAATAATTTTTTGCATCAGCTCAGTTGAATATTGAGTGATTTTTGCAAGATAGGGGATATCAATTAAACGGAGGACTTGAGTGCATTGCTTAAATTGTTCTAATGCATCATCAATACCGAAAGGGAGTGTTTGCTCTTCAATTAAAGTACTTACTGCGCCTTCAACCAGTTTTATTGAACGATCAATTTCATGTTTAATGATGAGTAAAGCTGTTGGATCGAAATGAATCGAAGTATGCTCAGACATAAACGTTCCCCTTTGCAAAAAAATCAATTGTTATATTCGTAGTGCTCGATAATTTGAGCTAAAAATCTATGTGACTAATATAACTTAACTTACAAAGGGGAAAAGCTAAAAACGCTAAAGAATCAAAAATTTATTTTGCAAAAAGGCAAGGTTCTCCATGTTTTTTCTCAAATTCTTTGACCCAAGTCTCATGTGTATTTAGCTCTTCTTCGGAAGGAAGAATAACTGGTAGTTCAATTTGAACTCTGGTTTTATTTGCTGTGTTCAGGCTATTTTCACTTTGAGATAAGGCATCTATATCAAAAGAAACCTGCCCACCTGTCATTGCTAGGTAAACATCTGAAAGAATTTCAGCATCGAGTAATGCACCGTGGAAAGTACGGTCACGTGCTGGAATTTCATAACGTCTTACAAGAGCATCAAGTGAGTTTTTTTGTCCTGGATGTTTGCTTTTTGCTAAAGCTAAAGTATCTGTTACCTCACATACTTCAGAAAGCGCAGGAAGGCCTGCGCGTCTAAACTCCATATCAAGGAAGTTCATATCGAAGGTTGCGTTGTGGGCAATAATCTCTGCGCCTTTTAGATAATCAAAGAGCGTATCGGCAATGTCTGCATAGAGCGGTTTATCTTTTAAGAAATTATCACTGATACCATGGATATTTTCTGAGTCGCCCACTGGTTTTTGCGGGTTAATATAAATATGAATCGAGCTACCGGTGAGTTTTCGGTTAATCATTTCAATGGCACCGACTTCAATAATGCGGTCACCATCTTGGAAATAGAAACCAGTGGTTTCTGTATCAAGAATCAGTTGTCGAGGCCCTTGTAATTGTAATTTGGCTTCGGTCACAACAACTTGAGGGTGAATGTTATTGATTGGCTGCTTACTTTCTGGCTCAGCAGTTTCAACTTCAATAACTTCTTCTTCCACAATAATCATCTCAACTTCTTCGGGTTGTTCAAGATCAATATTATCTTCTTCGGTTACTTCTGCCATATCAAACCCAAAAGGGTCATCAAGCAACCAATCCTCTTCAGGCTTTTTTATATCTTGCAGGGCAGTCGCTTGAACTGTTTTTTTTTGCAGGGCAGTTTGATCAGCTCCGATATTTGCAAGCTCATCGGCCATTTCGTTGCCTGCATGTCCAGCATGGCCTTTAATCCAATGCCATTCAATATTTCGACCGGCACAGACGGCATCTAATTTTTGCCAAAGGTCAGGATTTTTTACATCCTTCCAGTTTTTCTTTTTCCAGCCATGAATCCATTCAGTAATCCCTTGCTTCACATAATTTGAATCTGTCCAGATAATTAAATGAGCATCGGTTGGGCAAAATGCAACGCCTTCAATCGCAGCAGTGAGCTCCATGCGGTTATTGGTTGTATCCGGTTCACCGCCAAATAATTTATGTTCACCCTGCTCGGTAATGACATATGCGCCCCAACCACCTAAGCCCGGATTGCCACGACATGCACCATCAACATACAGTGTGATTGTTTGAGACATAAATCGAAACCTAAACTAAAAGAAAAAGAACTGAATATGGTGTATTGTATACGCAAAAAGTTCGGTTCCATCGTAACAAAGCAAGGTTTTTTTAATTTCTTGTAACATTTCCATGCAAATGACATCAAATTATTGCCTTGTCTATCTTACACGCTTTAATACAATGGCATCGAAGACCTAGGGTTTGTGGCCAGACCCCAAAAAATATTACGCGAGTTGTTTGGAAGTTTTTATGTATAAACCAACCACATTTGTGTGGCAGCCATCTGCGGCATCATTGTTCAAAATTACCGTACTTAGCTCTGCTTTAGCTGCGTTGGGTATTACAACAGGCTGTTCATCGACTCCGCAATCTGCAAAAACCTCTAAATCGAAACAGGTGAGTGGTGCAGGTTATCTAGATGCGAGTAGTCTTGACTCTTTGGAAGACTTACTTTCAGCAACCGATATGCGCGCTGTAGAAGGTGATCGTCTGCTTATTTTGAAGCATGGTGATGTCTGGAAGCGTATGTCAGTTGGTTTCAAAATGGACGTGAATCACTGGGATTCACGTATTGAAGCTCAGCGTAGCTGGTTTATTTCTCGTCAGCCTTACCTTGATCGTTTAAGTGCTCGTGCCAGTCGTTATTTGTACCATACTGTGAAAGAAGCGGAACGCCGTGGATTACCGACAGAACTTGCATTATTACCAGTAATTGAAAGTTCTTATGACCCAGCTGCAACAAGTAGTGCAGCAGCAGCAGGGCTATGGCAGTTTATTCCAAGCACTGGTCGTATTTATGGCTTAAAGCAAACAAGTATGTATGATGGGCGTCGCGATGTGGTTGAGTCGACTCGTGCAGCTTATGAATTTTTAGGAAGCTTGTATAACCAATTCGGTTCTTGGGAACTTGCTTTGGCGGCCTATAATGCTGGTCCGGGACGTATTCAACAGGCGATTAACCGAAATAAGGCGGCGGGCTTACCAACTGACTATTGGTCACTAAAATTACCTCAAGAAACGATGAACTATGTTCCACGTTTCTTAGCTGTTGCTCAAATTATTAAAAATCCAAAAGCTTATGGTGTAGAACTACCACCTATTGCAAATAGACCCCATTTCCGTGAAGTGACTTTATCTGCGCCTTTAACTTTAAATGAAATTGCTTCTGTAGCAGGATTAAGCCGTTCAGAACTTTATGCATTAAACCCGGGATATCGTGGTGAAGCAGTGGACCCTGCAAGTCCAATGCGTATTTTGCTTCCAGCAGATTTAAGTCCTTCAATTGATAATAAATTAAAAGGGAAAAAAACGGGTGGTGGCTCAGGTTGGTGGGCAAATGTAACTTCGCCGTCTACGCCTACGGTTAGTCCTTCGACTACAGTAACAACAAAAACAACTCCTACAACGCAAGTTCAGCCAGTTAAACCGTCTTCACCTGTGAAGAATAGTTCAACGACTTCAAAATCTACACCACGTGGTTCAGATGCGTTGGCTGCCTTTGCCGCATCGGCAGATGTACCGAGTGCGCCGCGTATTCCTGTAGCTGTGACGAATGCAGCTAACATTAAGCAGCCTGTTAAGATGGAGCCACCAATTTCGGCTTCTGAACGTGAAAAGATTTTAGCTGCAGTTCGTGCTGAAGGCGCAAAAGAAACTGTAGATCAAGCTTTACAACCGCAAGCAACTCAAGCAGAGAAAGATCAAGTCGTTGCTGAATTAAAAGCAATTGCGCCGCAAGGAACTGAAATTGTTGATCCTTATGATGGCAAAATTAGGTTAACCGCAATTCAGACCAGCCAGTCAGTTGCAGAGCAACAAGGTAAAGAGGTAAGTAGAGGTTTTGCTTATCCAAAAACTTTAGCCGAAGACGCGACAGTAGCTAACTCTGAGGATGGACAACGTAATAAAGATAAGCCTTATATCAAAACTGATACTGATGTCGTAGTTGTACAGCCTAAAGGTAAGCGTAGTACTTATACAATTCAACCAGGTGATACTTTAGCAGTTATTGCCATGAAGAATGGTGTGAACTGGCGTGATGTTGCTAAGTGGAACCAGATTGATCCAGAAAAGACTTTGTTTGTAGGAACTAGTCTTTATCTTTATGATGCGAAACTACAAGAAACTCAAAATACTTCGAAAAGTACGGCTAAACCAGATGTGTATGTGGTTCAGGCCAATGATAGCTTAAGCGGTGTTGCTAACCAGTTTAATTTGTCAGTAAAGCAATTAGCTGAATATAACGATTTATCAATAACTGATGGTTTGTTTGTTGGGCAAAAACTACAGTTAAAAGAGCCGAAGAATAGCCGCTCAACTGCTAAAGCAGAACCAAAAGTAGTTCAGGCAAATACACGACGCATTGCAACTAAAAGCTATACTGTGAAGCGCGGTGAATACCTTAAATTGATTGCAGATCGTTATGCGCTCTCTAATCAGGAACTTGCTGAATTAACTCCAGGTTTAACTGCGGGTAGTAACTTGATGGTAGGCCAAAAAATTAATGTGCCTACACAAGATATTTCGGTAGATGAAGTTGCTGAAACTAAGACTTCTAGTAAATCTGAGAAAGCGACGCTAAGTGTTTCTTATAAAACAGAAGGCTATAAAGTACAGCGCGGTGACACTTTATCAAGCATTGCAAGCAAATCTAAAATTAGTTTAGCTGAACTTGCCGAGTTAAATAACTTGAAGGCAAGTAGTGGTGTTCAGCTTGGGCAAACTTTAAAAGTACCAGCTGGTCTAAGTGTGCCAGAACAATACGTTGTACAGTCTGGGGATAGCCTAAATGCTATTGCTAGTAAATATAACTTACAAACAAGTTATTTGGCTGACTTAAATGGTTTGTCTCGCAGTGCTGGTTTACGTGCTGGTCAACGTTTAAAACTAACAGGTAATGTTGAAGAAGCACCAAGTAAGCCTTCTAAGAATACGAAAGAAGAAATACCTGAGACTTATACAGTTAAATCTGGCGACAGCTTAGGTAATATTGCTAGCCGTTACCACTTACAGTTGGATTATCTTGCTGCATTGAATGGTCTTTCACGTAACAGTAGTGTTCGTGTAGGACAACGTTTAAAGCTAACAGGTGATGTGCCTACAGTAGAAACAGCTAAAGTTGATACCAAGTCTTCAACTAAAACAGTTGCGGCTGGTAAAAACACTGAAAGATATACTGTTAAATCTGGTGAGTCTTTAAATAGTATTGCGAGCCGTGCAGGTATTTCAGTACGTGAACTTGCTGAAATGAATGCATTAAAAGCGAGTGCTAATTTACAGCGCGGTCAAAATATTGTGATTCCAAAAACTGTTGTAGAGTACAAAGTGAAGCGTGGTGATACGTTAATTGGCCTTGCTAGCAAATATGGTTTAGAAACCAATTTCTTGGCTGAGCTGAATAATTTGACACCTTCTACTCAGCTTCGCATTGGCGACGTCATTAAAGTGCCTAATTTATAAAATAATTAGCAACTTATGCATAAATCATATTTTCAACTGAGTCTGCTAGTCGGGCTCAGTGTCGTTTCTCATGCTGTTTTTTCTGCACAGCAAACCACTTCATATATAGCGATTCATTCCAAGCCTAAATATTTAGGAATGATGGCTATGCCATATGCAAACCCTAATGCACCTAAAGGTGGCTTGTTAAGTCAGGCTGCTCAAGGAACTTTTGATAACCTCAATAGTATGAATGGTAAGGGGAATGCTACAGAAGGCGTTAATTATCTTTTTGATACTTTAATGACCCAATCGCTAGATGAGGTCGGGGTTTTATATCCTCTTTTGGCAGAAAAAGTGAGTTATGACCCAGAAAAAACGCAGTCTGTTACTTTCTATTTAAACCCTAAGGCGCGTTTTAGTAATGGACAGCCAGTCACTGCGGCAGATGTTAAATTTAGCTTTGATGCATATCAGACTAAGTCCAATTTAGGTTTGCAGATGTACCTTGCTGATTTGGCAAAAACAGAAGTAATAAATGCCCATCAAGTAAAGTTTAGTTTTAAGTCTACACATAATCCTAAAATGCCTTTTATTTTGGCAACCTTACCGATTTATTCAAAAACAGATTGGCAAAAAAGAGACTTTAGCCGAATTACTCTACAACCTATTATTGGCTCGGGACCTTATGTGGTTGAACGAGTTGATGCAGGTAGAAGTATTCTCTATAAAAGAAATCCGAATTACTGGGCAAAAGATTTGCCTATTAATAAGGGGCGCTATAATTTTGATCGTTTAAAATATGTCTATTATCGAAATTGGGATATTGCTTTTGAAGGGTTTAAATCTGGGCAATACACTTTGCATGAAGAAACTAATCCTAAAAAATGGGTAACCGATTATCGCTTTCCGGCCGTAAAAACAGGGTTAGTGACTCAATATAAGTTCCGACACCATAACCCAATTGCAACTGAAAGTTATGTCTTTAACGCGCGACGTAAACCTTTAAATGATATTCGTTTTAGACAAGCCTTAACCTATGCCTATGATTTTGAATGGCAGAATAAAGCTTTGTTTTATGGTCAATATCAACGCCTTCAAAGTTATTTTGCAAATAGCGAATTGGCTGCAACGGGTCAGCCTTCGAAAACTGAATTAGCAATATTGAAACCATTGCTGCCTAAGTTATCTCCAATAATGCAAAAGGGTGTCTTAGCAGATTGGAAATACCCAGTGTCGGATGCGAGTGGATTTAACCGTCAAAATTTATTAATTGCGCGGCAGCTGCTTATACAGGCTGGCTATAAAGTTAAAGATGGACTGTTGTTGACGCCTGAAGGTAAAAAAGTTCAGCTTGAGTTTTTAATTCAACAAGATGGCAAACAACGAACATTAATGCCCTTTGTCCGTAATCTTAAAAAACTCGGTGTTCAGGTTAATTTACGTCAAGTCGACGCTCCACAATATTTAGAGCGCACCCGCCGTTATGACTTTGATATGACCACCATGAATTTGCCGCAATCTCTCAATCCGGGCAATGAGCAGACTCAGTTTTGGGGGAGCATCGCCGCAGCTCAAGACGGAAATTACAATTATGCGGGAATTCGCAATCCAGTAATTGATCAAGTTATTTCCAAACTCGTTGCAAGTAAAAGTCGTGAACAACAGATTATTTATACTCGTATTCTCGATCGATTACTGAGGGCTGGTTATTATCAAATTCCGACCTATGGTAAAGGTGAAAACTGGTATGCTTATTGGAATATGTATCAACAACCTAAAGCTAAACCAGCACTTTCGTCTGGAATAGATTATTGGTGGAGTGATGCAAACAAAGCCAAAAAAGTTGCTAAATATTTACATCAACAATAAAAAGCACCTGCCATAAAGGAAATCCTGTTATATGGGTTCATATATTCTCAAGCGACTTCTTTTAATGATTCCCACATTGTTTGTCATTTTATTGATTAACTTTGTGGTTGTACAAATTGCACCGGGTGGGCCAGTTGAGCAAGCAATACATGAAGCTGAAGGTGATTTGGGAATTGGACGTGCATTAAGTGCAGAGACTTATTATCAAGGTGCTCAAGGTTTAAGCCCTGAAATGGTTGAACAAATTAAGGTGCAGTATGGTTTTGATCGTTCTGCTCCTGAACGTTTTTTCCTCATGTTAAAAGGCTATTTAACTTTAGATTTTGGACAGAGTTTTTTTAAAGATAAACCAGTCGTGCAATTGTTATGGGAAAAAATGCCTGTTTCTATTTCGCTTGGGCTGGTAAGTACTTTTCTGATTTATTTAATTTCTATTCCGCTTGGTATTAAGAAGGCAAGACAGCAAGGTTCATGGTTTGATCGCTCCACTTCGTTAGTACTTGTGGTGGGATATGCCGTACCAAGTTTTGTATTCGCTATTTTGCTTGTGGTTTTTTTTGCAGGCGGCTCTTATTTTCAATGGTTTCCATTACAAAATCTTGTGTCAGATAATTTTCATCAACTCAGTCTTTGGGGCAAAGTTACCGACTATTTATGGCATATGACTTTGCCGCTTATTACGATGGTATTAGGCGGTTTTGCCAGTTTAACGTATTTAACCAAATATTCGTTTTTAGAAGAACTTAATAAACCTTATGTTTTAGCTGCTTATGCAAAAGGATTGAATACCCAGCAAGTCTTATATAAGCATGTATTTCGTAATGCTATTTTAGTCGTGCTCGCAGGGTTGCCAGAAGTATTAGCGGGTATTTTCTTTGTGGGGAATCTCTTTGTAGAAATTATTTTTCATTTAGATGGTGTTGGTTTATTAGGCTTTGAAGCCATTGTCCAGCGGGACTATCCTGTTATTTTTGGCGTCTTATTTTTCTTTACTTTATTTAGTCTAATTTTACGTCTCATTTGTGATGTGCTGTACCAATGGATTGATCCTCGGGTTCACTTTGACGCAAAAGGAGGCAAATAATGTCTTTGATTGTGCGGACACGATTACAACGTTTTAGACAACATAAATTAGGTTGGGCCAGCTTTATTTTATTTAGTCTAATTTTGATTTTGTCATTAGCTGCGGAGTTGATTGCTAACGATAAACCGCTGTTAGTGAAGTATGAAGATTCCTATTATTTGCCCGTGTTTAAGACATATCCAGAAACGACGTTTGGTGGCGTGTTTGAAACAGAAGCAGATTATAAAGATCCGGCTGTGCAAGAACTGATTCATGCTCAAGGATGGGCAGTCTGGCCGCCCATTCAATTTTCATATCAAACTCCCAATTTAGATTTAGCAGTTCCTGTGCCATCACCACCCTCCAAGCAGAACTGGTTGGGAACTGATGATCAGGGAAGGGATGTTTTGGCCCGTATTCTTTATGGTTTAAGAGTATCTTTACTTTTTGGTTTGGCCTTAACCTTTTGTTCCGCTTTGTTTGGAATTACGGTAGGTGCCATTCAAGGTTACTATGGCGGTTGGGTAGATTTATTGGGACAACGTTTGGTTGAAGTCTGGAATGGCTTGCCCATGCTATTTATGGTCATGATTTTAGTCAGTATGTTTGTACCCAATGTATATTGGCTATTTTTCATTATGTTATTTTTTGGCTGGACAGTTTTAGTGGGGATTGTCAGGGCAGAATTTTTAAAAGCTCGCCAGCTTGATTATGTTCGTGCAGCCCAAGTTTTGGGAGTGACTGATCGCGTTATTATTTTTAAACATATTTTGCCGAATGCAATCAGTTCGAGCTTGTCCCAATTACCATTCATTTTAACAACTAATATTAGTGCCTTAACTGCTCTTGATTTTTTAGGTTATGGCTTACCACCCGATGCAGCATCGTTAGGGGAGTTATTGCTCCAAGGTAAAAATAATTTAGATGCACCATGGCTAGCGATTTCAGGTTTTTTTAGTCTGGCTATTGTTCTTTCACTTTTAATTTATATTGGGGAGGCTGCTCGTGATGCTTTTGACCCAAGAAAATAATACAAATGTTACTCCTGCATTGTTGAAGGTTGAACATCTTTCTATTCAAACGCTAGATCAAAAGGTTTTATTAGAAGATTTGAATTTTGGGCTGTCTGCTAAAGAAACACTGGCTATTGTTGGGGAAAGTGGCTCTGGTAAATCACTTAGCTGTTTAGCAATCATGGGGTTACTACAAGAGAAATTAGAAATAACAGGTCACGTTTGGATTGGTTCCCAAAATATTCTTGAGATAGATGAAAAAGCTCAATCCAATGTGCGTGGCCGACAAATTGCCATGATTTTTCAAGAACCTGCTACGGCTTTAAATCCACTACATCAGGTTGAAAAGATTGTAGGTGAAAACCTTGTTTTATTAGGTTTGAGTAAAAAGGATGTTCGACAACAAGTCATTGAGTTACTTACAGATGTAGGAATTAGTGAGCCAGAACAGATTTTAAAACGGTATCCACATGAGCTTTCTGGTGGTCAACGACAACGTGTCATGATTGCCATGACACTGGCACTGCAACCCAAGATTTTGATTGCTGATGAGCCGACTACAGCACTTGATGTAATTTTACAGATTCAGATTTTAGAACTCTTAAAATCTTTACAATCAAAATATGGAATGGCACTCATTTTAATTAGCCATGACCTAAATTTGGTACGTCAATATGCCGATGAACTGGTTGTATTGCAAAGTGGCCGTGTTGTCGAGCAAGGTGAGCTTGGTCTGATTTTTACAAATCCTAAAACCGCTTATACACAGCAATTATTAGAACATGATTTTGGAAATGCAGAACCTGTTGAAGTAGGAAAGAATGTTTTGTCAGTTCAACAACTCAGCGTGCAATTTTCAATTAGAAAAGGTGTTTTCAATCGTGTTCAGGGCTATGTGACTGCAATAGAAGGTTTGAGCTTTGATCTTGCTCAAGGTGAATCACTTGGGGTCGTTGGGGAAAGTGGCGCTGGAAAGTCATCTTTGGCTCTGGCTTTAGTGCGGCTCATTAAAAGTGAAGGGCGGATTAATTTTTTAGGACAAGATTTGAATCAGTTGGCTCCCAAAGCTTTACGTTTGGCGAGATCTGATTTTCAACTTGTATTCCAAGATCCGTTTGGTAGTTTGAACCCTCGAATGACGGTTGGGCAGATTATTGCTGAAGGTTTAAAAGTAAAAGAAGTATTGAACAGTCAGATCCAAGAACAAGTTAAATCTGTTCTTAATAAGGTTGAACTGCCTGAAGATTTTCAGCATCGTTACCCACACGAACTCTCCGGAGGGCAACGTCAACGGGTTGCTTTGGCAAGAGCTTTAGTCGTTCAACCGAAACTTTTAATTTTGGATGAACCCACTTCTGCATTAGATCGAACCACGCAAAAAGCCATCATTAAGCTTTTACGACAATTACAGAAAACTGAACATTTGAGCTATATCTTTATTAGCCATGATCTAAATATAGTCAGATCGTTGTGCCATAAAGTCATGGTATTGCGCCGTGCACAAGTTGTTGAATATCAGAAAACCGAACTGTTGTTTTCAAAACCTAAAACTGAATATACAAAACAATTAATTAAAGCAAACTTTTAAAACAAGCCATTAAGCAATTGTTTTTAAATGGAATGATTTGTTTTTAAATTTTATGCAAAAAGTTGCATATTTTTATATTCTTTAAAATTGACATGTGCTATTGTCAGTTACCGATTATGACTTGACATGCCCTATAACTCGTCTAAATTAGAGTAATTACTCTAAAAACTAAAAAGAGGTTAACCATGAACCAGATTGCTCAACCCATCACAATTCGCAATACCACATTCAAAAACCGAATTATTAAAGGTGCAATGAGTGAGGCGCTTGCAAATTATGAAGGTCAACCAAATGACTTACATTTAGGCTTATATGGGGCATGGGCAAAAGGTGGGCTTGGCTGTGCAATCACAGGCAACGTCATGGTCAATGTGGGCGCAAAAAATGAACCCGGTGTTGTTGTTATTGAAACCGAACGGGATTTAGAGCGCTTAAAAGAGTGGGCAGCATTAGGTAAAAAATATGGAATGGTGCAGTTAATCCAATTGTCCCACCCAGGGCGTCAGTGTCCAAAAGGATTAAATAAAGAGACTGTCGCGCCGTCAGCAGTACCATTTAGCCCAGCTTTAGCGACTATGTTTGGAACACCACGTGAATTAACTCATGATGAAATTCTAGATATCATTAATCGATTTGCAACCGCTGCTCGTATTTGTGAAAAAGCAGGTTTTGAAGGGGTGCAATTACACGGTGCGCATGGGTATTTGATTAGCCAGTTCTTATCGCCTTTAACGAATAAGCGTACCGACCAATGGGGTGGTTCTGTTGAAAACCGTACTCGTTTTTTATTAGAAGTTTATAAGGCTGTTCGCGAAGCAACTTCCGAGAATTTTATCATTTCAGTCAAATTGAACTCTGCTGATTTCCAACGTGGTGGAATTACTGAAGAAGATGTAATTTCAGTATTTAAAGCGATCGATGAAGCTGGCATTGATTTAATTGAGATTTCAGGCGGCACCTATGAAGCACCTGCCATGGCTGGGGCTAAAGCTGACAAGCGCAAGACAAGTACAATTGCGCGTGAAGCTTATTTCTTAGATTTTGCTGAAAAGATCCGCCAACACGTTAAATGTAAACTCATGGTGACAGGTGGATTCCGTACTGTAGAAGGAATGAATGCAGCACTCGCAAGTGGGGCTTGTGATTTTATTGGTATTGCGCGTCCGCTTGCAGTTGAGACTGATTTAACGGACCGTTTAATTGCAGGGCAGGACGTGCGCTATGCAGTAAAACCAATTAAAACAGGCCTACCTTTTGTCGACAAAATGGCAATCATGGAAATTATTTGGTATGCCGCTCAATTTAAGACAATTGGTAAAGGCAAAAAGCCAAATCCAAAACTTTCACCACTAGTCGTCTTTTTTAATTATGCCAAAGGCAATATTAAAGCTGTGGTAAAAGGTCGTGTAAATTCACGTAAATCTGCGTAAATTAATTACCATGCAATAGTCCAGTAAGCGTTAAATGTAGAAGCAGACCATTGTCCTTTAATTAAAGCATTCTTAAAGGCAGGTCTGTTTTCTATTTGGGCAAGATAACGCTGTATATGTTTAAACTGGCTGTAATTTTGTGAGCAAGCCAGTAATGGAAACCACATCAAAATATCAGCAATAGTAAACTGATCTCCAGCAAACCATAAGTGATGCTCTAAATGTTTATCAATCATGTTCATTTGTCGTTGTAATGATTGATTTAGATAACCTTGATCAAATCCATATTTTAAAAGTTTAGGAACGAAACGGATTGGAAAAGGTGTACGTTGTACAATTTGGTGAAAGATTTGCTTGAGTAGCAAATCGGGAATGAATGTCGCCTCACAATAATTTTTCCAATAATAAAAATTTTGGAGATGCTGGCTTAATAAATTGTTCTGTCCCAATTGGGGATGTAAATGAGATAAGTAATCTAAGATTGCTGAGGTTTCAGCTAAGATTGAAAACTCTCCTTGTTCAATGATTTCGATAGTAGGAAATTTTGATAATTGGTGGGGTGAGTTTTTATTTTCGTCTACGTCTGAATGATATTTAATAATGAGCTCATAATTGAGTCCTAATTCTTCTAAAAACCAAATAATGCGTTGAGAACGTGAATTTTGTAGATGAAATAATCGAATTTGCATGTCATGTTCAAATTATAGTTTTGATCTACTCTTAGTATAGGGCAGAAGATAACTTAAGTATAATAAAGTATTTATAAATCAAAAGATTATATTTTTATGAGAGAAGGTCAGTAAAAAGCCACTGCCTTAAAAATGCAGTGGCTTTTTAGAGTTTGACATCCTTATGGGATTAGAGCTTGGGTTATCTCCGTGAAAGGATTTTTATATTTTCAAGTTAGAACGTATAGCTCATACCAAACTGAACAGTACGTGGCTCACCTGGATACGCATATAAATTAAAAGCACTTTCATCATAAACTTTATCAAAAATATTTTTCAAATCTAAATTAAGACGAAGTTTTGGTGTTGCTTGATAATAAGAAACCAAATCAGTAACTGCATAGCCTTTCATCGTGTAGGTACTATTGGCTGTTTGTCCTGCGCGCTTATCAATATATTTTTGATTAACCCCTAGACCTAAACCTTGTAAAGCTCCACCCTGAAATTCATAAATATTTAAAAGATTAAAACTGTTCTTTGGAATATTGGCTAAAGACGTTCCTTTTTGCAAAGTGTTGTCTTTAGTCACTTCCGCATCTGTATATGCGTATCCACCAATAATTTTCCAAGCAGGTGTAATTTGCCCTGCAATATTTAATTCAATACCTTGGCTGCGAACTTCACCAGCAGCAACTTTTTTATTTTGATTTGGGTATAAAGGATCATCCGTTAAGACATTTTCTTTTTCTGCATAAAAAATAGCAGAGTCAACCGACAACATATTGTCGAGAGCTAGCCATTTAAACCCTAGCTCATAAGCCATACCTTCTTCAGGGTCAAAGCCTTCGCCACTATGACTAGCACCAGTGTTTGGCTTAAATGATTTTGCTGCGTTACTATAGATTGAAAGATCATCACGGGCTTTAAAAACTAACCCTAAACGAGGAATAAAGGCATCGTGACTAGTATTCCAGTTTGCAGTATTTGGTAATAGGTTTTTATAGTCATGCTCATAGTGCTCAAAGCGTAAACCCAATAAAGCACTTAAACGTTCATTTAAATCGATTTGATCTTGTACAAAAACGGCCGTGGTTTTTAAATTTTCACGGTCATGGGTAGTCACACGATTAAGTTCAGGTAGTGGTTGTCCTAAAACAGGATCATTAATATTAATAGGGTAGCTACCGATATCTCCACTTGAGCGAATAATATATGACTTGTAATCATAGTTTTCATATTCAAGCCCAGTCACTAAGGTATGTGCTAAACCTAAAAGTTGGAAATTACCTGTTAGGTTAATTTGTGCATCAGTGTCTTGCCATTTTAATTCGCGGTAGTTGTAATTTCGGCCTAAAGTTTCGCCGTCATTTTGAATGCCATTTGCTTCTACTGCATAGCCATATAATTTGCCATTTAAATATTGCACGCCCGCATTGAGCTTCCAGTCATTTCCAAGGTCATGTTCGACTCGTAATTGAGTCATATTGTTATCATTGTAGATTCGGTTGTTATATTTACCTGTTTCCCACAAATAGGTCTCTGGTGAACTATTAAAAGACTTTTGTGCAGGATAACGCGTATGCCCACGGTCAAGCGGATGCTGGTTACGTAAAATATCGGCTTCAAAGGTTACTTTAGTGGCGTCAGAAGCTTGCCATTGAATGACTGGCGCAATTCCATAACGTTTGGATTCGACATGGTCACGATAACTATCACCATCTTCTGCAATCACATTTAGGCGATAACCGATATTCTCTGCATTTGGTATCGTACCTGTAGTGTCTACAGTGGTACGGTATAAACCTTCACTGTTAAGCTGAGCACCTAAAGTGGTTTGTTGCTCAGACTTTGGTGTTTTAGAAATTAAGTTAAACGTACCACCTGGATCACCACGACCATATAAGCTAGAAGAGGGGCCACGTAAAACGTCTATACGTTCAATTGTGTTGCTATCCGGTGCATTTGGATAACCACGGTTAATTGGGAATCCGTTACGATAAAATTCACCACTGGTGAAACCACGAAGGTTAAAACCAGTTAAGCCTTGACCACCAAAGTTATTCGCTCGTCCAACGCCACCAGCCAAATCAAGTGCTTCAATTAAGCGTGTCGCACCAATATCTTCAATTACTTTTTGGGTTACAACACTGACCGATTGCGGTGTGTCCTTTAATGCGATTTCACTACGTGTTGCGCTACTAGAGCTATCGACTTTATAAGTTTGGTCAGAAGCCTGTTGAGCTTTAATTTTAATCGTCGCAAGAGTAGTTGAAGAACTATCTGTTTCTGCAAAAGCAGGTGATAAACAGCAGATTTGAGCAATGCTCAGGGAGAGGAGGCGAAGCTTAAGATCCATTTAAAACCTATTTGATAATAAATATCAGTATGAAAATAAGAATTATTATATTGTAAATCTATGTAAAAGAAATACTGGATTAGTGATATTTAAATACAAATGTATTTTATTTGGAAATAAGAGAGGTTAAAAAAACAAATAGAATGTTAAGGAAATAAAAAGAAATTTTATAAGAATACAATAATGGCGTCCCTACGGGGATTCGAACCCCGGTTACCGCCGTGAAAGGGCGATGTCCTAGGCCTCTAGACGATAGGGACGTTGAGGATGGCGGTATCTTAAGAAGCCGCCACCAAACTGTCAAGTAGGTAAGGAGACAGTTTGTTCAAAATATAGCAAAACAGTTCAGCAGTTTTCTGAGTATCGTATAAAGCAGAGTGTGCTTCTTTACCATCGAACTCAATTCCAGCTTGTATACAGGCTTTGGCAAGGACAGTTTGTCCAAACATAACAGCACTTAAAGTAACCGTATCCATGACTGAAAAGCTATGAAAAGGGTTCTGATTTTTTGTGCTTGTACGTGCAATCGCTGCTTGAACAAAACCAAGATCAAAATGGGCGTTATGACCAACCAACACTGCATGGGTACAATGTTGTTGTTTACGAACTTCATTTACTGATTTAAAAATACGGCGTAATGCAGTCCGTTCATCTTCAGCCATTGCCATACGCATTGGATTGAATGGATCAATACCAATAAAGTCTAGCGAACGGCGGTCGAGGTTAGCCCCTTCGAACGGGTTAATATGCGCATGAAATGCTGGACCAGGGACAAATTGTCCCTGAGCATCATACACAATTGGAATGCACGCAATTTCTAGCAATGCATCTGTCTGGGCATTAAAACCTGCCGTTTCAACGTCAACAACAACAGGTAAGAAGCCACGAAAACGTTGGCCAATGACCGGGACAGAGGTTTCTTGTGTCACACTTTTCTCCATTGCAGCGTTTTCCCGGCATGCAGCGGGATAATTTTTTGATCATCTAAATAATCAAAAGATTCTGGTACAAGGTTATCTTCTTTTACCAAAGTAATAGTAGAAGTATTACGTGGTAGACCGTAAAAGTCTGCACCAAAATGGCTTGCAAAGCCTTCTAGGCGTTCTAATTTACCCACTTGGTCAAATGCTTGAGCATAAAGTTCAATTGCATTTGGTGCACTATAACAGCCCGCACAGCCACACGCATTTTCTTTTGCATCTTGCGAGTGCGGCGCACTGTCTGTACCTAAGAAAAATTTAGGATTACCGCTCGTTGCAACTTCAAGCAAAGTTGTTTGGTGTGTTTGGCGCTTTAAAATTGGTAAACAATAGAAATGCGGTTTAATACCACCAACCAGCATGTCATTACGGTTAAATAATAAATGCTGAGGGGTGATTGTTGCAGCAACATTACGGTCATGTTCTAAAACAAAATGAGCTGCATCGCTTGTGGTGATGTGCTCAAGTACCACTTTAAGTTTTGGAAACTGTTTTAAAAGTGGGTTGAGTACTTCATCAAGGAAACGTTTTTCACGGTCAAAAATATCGACGTGGTTATGAGTTACTTCACCATGAAGTAATAACGGAACTTGATGCTCTTCTAATTGCTCAATAACTGCATAAACCTTACGAATGTCACTTACACCGTTATCAGAGTTGGTGGTCGCGCCAGCTGGGTAAAGTTTAATTGCATTTACATGTCCAGATTCTTTAATTTTACGAACTTCGTCTGGTGAGGTGAAGTCAGTAAAATAAAGCACCATACGTGGGTCAAAATTCAGACCCTCTGGAACATGAGCAAGAATACGTTCACGGTAAGCTAATGCTTCTTCCACAGTTTTTACTGGCGGAACAAGGTTTGGCATACAGATCGCACGAGCAAACTGTTTAGCCAAATCAGGTACGGTACGTTTTAATGCTAAACCATCACGTAAATGTGCATGCCAATCATCTGGCTGGAGCAGGGTAATAGAGTTCAAGGCAGTTCAAACTTCGAAATAAAACAAATGATAATCGATAAAGTGTGAAAATGGTAACGAGAATTACGGACAAATGGCAAAATAAAGCGCAAGAGGCGTTAAAAAATAATGTTATATTTTGTTAATGTGTAAGAGGTAGGAAACGGGTAGTGGTAAATAGGGGAAATGTACATGAATTACTCAAAGCAAAAGAAGAAATAGAATATCTGGTAACTTTACATACCCATCGTTATGCCAATACAGCTTTGCCCCATCAATTAGAAAAAAAATTCTGGAGCTTAAATCTTGAGCGAACAAAACAAAATATCTCAAAATTTTTAGCAAGTGGTGTCCTAACCTATCTTATTTTTATTTTGCTAGTGCTACCCACAGACTATTTGGTGATAGGTGTACCTTACATAACTTGGGATTTTATTTACTGCATATTAAGTGCAATTAATATTGCAGGTGCGCTACTGTTATTTTGGGTATTTGCCAAGTTTAAGAAACTCTCTGAATATTTTTATATTGCTGCATGCGGAATTGTTTTTTTTACCATTATTGTCAATGCAATGTTGCTTCTTAGTGTAGGAAATATCGCTCTTAAAAATCAGTCGATGTTACTACTTTCTTTTTTATATATGCTCGGCTTTATTTTGAGCGGTATAAAGCCTTTACATATGCTTTATGTCGGTTTGATCGCAGCAATTTGTGTTTTTTCTCTATTGATTTTATTGCAAGCAAATTGTGACTATATTGCTTTGGGAAGAGCACTATTTGGGAGCTGTATTTTAGGTTTTTCAATTAGCACGATGCTCACGTCTAGAGAAAGAAGCCTTTTTTTAAATAATCAGCTTGCTGAGCTTAACGAACAGATTTTACGTATTGAGGCATCTGAGTTGCTTCATTTAAGTCAGCAGGATGCGCTCACTAAAATTTCTAATCGACGTACTTTCGATGAGATGTTCGACTTTTTTTACTATCGGGCAAAGCAAGAACAACGTCCATTGGCAGTTTTATTTATTGATATCGATTTTTTTAAAAACTATAACGATTGTTATGGACATCAGATGGGAGACAAGGTCATCTCATCTATTGCCTCTGCAATTAAAAATTCGATTCGTCATGTTGATTTTGTTGCCCGTTATGGTGGAGAAGAGTTTGTCGTTCTTTTACCAAAAACACCGGCTCAAGGCGCATATGCGGTGGCTGCCAATATTTATAAAGCTATAGAACGTCAAGCGATTCCTCATGCTGCATCGCTGGTTTCTCAGCATGTAACCATTAGTTTAGGTTTTACTGTCTATACAGAAGGCTTAAGAGTAACTCAGGAAAATTTAATTCATGCTGCCGATCAAGCTTTATATCGGGCTAAGGAGCTTGGACGTAATCAGATTTATTATCAGCCTTTACAAGTCGCCGAAATTGCCTGAATGAATTTTAAAAAATAAAAAGGCCACCTTAATAGGTGGCCTTTTTTGACGCTATAAGAAAATTATTTTTTCTTACTGTCTAATTGAGGAATAGCAGAACCTTGACCGATTGAAAGTAAACCAGCATCTGTATAGATACCAAGTTTTGCACGTGTATCGGTAATGTCGAGGTTACGCATAGTCAACTGCCCAATACGGTCCATAGGCGAAAACATTGAATCGCCTTTTTCCATTGTTAAACGTTCAGCTTCGTACGTTAAGTTCGGAGATTCAGTGTTCATGATGGTGTAGTCATTACCACGACGAAGTTCAAGAGTAACTTCACCAGTAACTGCTTTAGCAACCCAACGCTGTGCAGTTTCACGCAACATTAGTGCTTGAGAGTCGAACCAACGACCTTGGTAAAGTAAACGACCTAAACGTAAACCGTTAATGCGGTATTGTTCGATCGTATCTTCGTTGTGAATACCAGTAACCAAACGCTCGTAAGCAATATGAAGAAGGGCCATACCCGGTGCTTCATAAATACCGCGAGATTTCGCTTCGATAATACGGTTTTCGATTTGGTCAGACATACCTAGACCATGACGGCCACCAATACGGTTTGCTTCAAGAATAAGCTCAACCGGATTGTTAAAAGTTTGACCATTTAACGCAACAGGCACACCTTCTTCAAAGCGTACAGTCACTTCTTCTGGTTTGATTTCAACTTCATCTTTCCAGAAAGCAACGCCCATAATTGGGTCAACGATTTTGATACCAGCATTTAAGTATTCAAGATCTTTTGCTTCGTGAGTTGCACCCAACATGTTTGAGTCAGTTGAATACGCTTTTTCTTTTGACATTTTATAGTCAAAGCCATTGTCGATCAGGAACTGTGACATTTCAGCACGGCCACCGAGTTCATCGATGAAGTTTTGATCTAACCAAGGCTTGTAAATTTTAAGATTCGGGTTGGTCAACAAACCATAACGATAGAAACGTTCAATATCGTTACCTTTATAAGTTGAGCCGTCACCCCAGATGTTTACGTCATCTTCTTTCATTGCAGTAACTAACATTGTGCCTGTTACTGCACGACCCAATGGAGTCGTATTGAAATAAGGAACACCACCTGTACTGATATGGAATGCACCACACTGAATTGCAGCAATACCTTCGAGCGCAAGTTGTAAGCGGCAGTCAATTAAGCGAGCTTTTACAGCGCCGTATTGTTCTGCTTTCTTTGGAATTGCATCGTAGTCATCTTCATCAGGCTGGCCTAAGTTTGCAGTGTATGCATAAGGCTCTGCGCCTTTTTGTTTCATCCACAATAGAGCAGCTGAAGTGTCTAGGCCTCCGGAGAAGGCAATCCCAACTTTTTTGCCTACTGGTACATGCTGCAAGATAGTTGCATTATCAGTCATTGCTAATCCTAACATTTATAAAAAAGACCCCGTGTAGGTGGTCTCGAGAATTCTGAATGGCGGCTATTGTAGCACTATTCATGGTGCTTTTTTTGGCAAAAAAAGCATTAATTCACTTGTTCTGATTTGAAGTTTTAATTTGATAAAAAATCTAAGCGTATTTATAGAATGATAAGAGTTGAACAAAGTATTGTTGTCCAAATAAGAAAAGACTTTTAATGACTTAAAAAGAAAATAGGATGAATATGAAGTGTCATCATTCTTGGCGTGATTATGCAGTTTTTATTATATAAATTGGAGAAAGAACCAGATTTCATTAGTGTTATTAAATAAAAGTAATACGATTGGTTTTTATGGATTGACCATAAGCTCCAATAAATTTCTTTACTGGGTCATCCAAAAGCGGAAAAAAAGTATTAAAGTACTATGCAACAAGTTGCAAAAACTATTGGGACGCAGCATGACAAGTTACGCCAATCTATTAAAACCATTACATTTAGGCTTTACCACTATTAAAAACCGTGTGGTGATGGGATCCATGCATACGGGCTTAGAAGACCGTTTCTATAATTACCCTAAACTGGCTGCTTATTTTGAAGAGCGTGCCAAAGGTGGGGTTGGCCTGATTGTGACAGGCGGTATTTCACCGAACCGTCAAGGATGGTTAGCACCTGCTGGCGGAACCATGAACAGTCTATTTGATGTTCCTCAGCACCGTCTGGTAACGCATGCTGTTCATAAACATGGCTCTAAAATCTTAATGCAAATCTTGCATGCGGGCAGATATGGCTACCAACCTTTTGTAGTGTCTTCAACAGCCATCAAATCTCCAATTTCGCCGTTTAAACCACGCCAGCTTTCTGAAAAAAATATTCTTAGCACAATTGACGATTATGCTCAGTGCGCTGACATTGCCAAAAAAGCAGGCTATGACGGTGTCGAAATTATGGGCTCGGAAGGTTATTTAATTAACCAGTTTTTAAGTAGCCACGTGAACCAGCGTACTGACCGTTGGGGCGGTGACATTGAAAACCGTATGCGTTTTCCGGTCGAGATTGTTAAAGCGATTCGTGCCAAAGTCGGCGAGAAATTTATTATTTGTTTCCGCTTGTCTTTACTCGATTTAGTTCATGACGGTAACACCATGCAAGAAGTCGTGATTGTTGCCAAAGCTCTAGAAAAGGCAGGTGTAACGTTATTAAATACGGGCATCGGCTGGCATGAAGCACGTGTACCAACCATTGTAACGTCTGTACCTCGTGCGGCTTTTGTCGATTACACGGCTCATGTAAAACAACATATTTCCATTCCAATTATTGCTTCAAACCGTATTAACATGCCTGAAACTGCCGAAGAAATTTTGGCAACTGGCAAAGCAGATATGGTTCAAATGGCACGACCTTTATTGGCCGATGCTTTTTGGGTAAATAAAACGGCGACTAACCGTGTTGATGAAATTAATACCTGTATTGCTTGTAACCAAGCGTGTTTAGACCATGCTTTTAAAAATAAGCGTGTGTCTTGTTTAGTGAACCCGCGCGCAGGTCATGAAACTGAACTGGTCTATTTAAAAACCAAGCAGCCTAAACGTATTGCAGTTGTGGGCGGTGGAGTGGCAGGAATGTCCGCAGCAACCGTTGCAGCGAGCCGTGGTCATGCGGTCACTTTGTTTGAAGCGACTTCTGATGTGGGTGGTCAGTTTAACTTTGCCAAGGTGGTGCCGGGTAAAGAAGAGTTTCACGAAACGATTCGCTACTTTAAAGTCCAACTCGAAAAAACTGGGGTGGATGTACGTTTAAATACTCGCGTGAACCGTGAGCAGCTTGAACGTGAAGGTTTTGATGAAGTGATTGTTGCTACGGGTGTAATCCCTCGTGCATTAAAAATTGAAGGAAGTAATGCACCACAAGTTCTTTCTTATGCTCAGGTTTTAAAAGGTGCAGAAGTTGGGCAAAAAGTTGCAGTGATTGGTGCGGGTGGTATTGGTTTTGATGTGTCAGAGTTTTTACTTAAACCTCCACATCAACCACAGCCTCAACCTTTAGCTGAGTGGCAACGTGAATGGGGCGTAGACCCAGATCCAAACTATATTTCTGAAGGTGGTATGCAACCACCAGTAGTTGAACTTCCTGTTCGCCAGATTTATTTACTGCAACGTAAGACGACACCTCTAGGTATTGGTCTTGGCAAAACTTCAGGTTGGGTGCATCGTGCACAGCTTAAAAAGCATGGCGTGCGTATGCTCCGTGGTGTGCAATATAAAGCAGTCACTGATGAAGGGCTTTGGATTGAGCACAATGGTCAAGACCAGCTTTTACGTGTCGATACGATTGTGGTGTGTGCGGGTCAAGAGTCAGTAAAAGACTTGATGCCAAAAGAAGGTGAGTCGACTATAGCTAACTACTACATTATTGGTGGTGCAAAGCTCGCAGCGGAGCTAGATGCTAAGCGTGCGATCAAAGAAGGAGCAGAATTAGCTGCTCGATTGTAATATTTGATGAAACAATACGCACTTGAACACAAAGCGATGATATTTTTCTTGAATAAAATGAATAAGCTTTGTATTCTTACGCACATGGAAGCGTGGCAGAGCGGTTTAATGCACCGGTCTTGAAAACCGACGAGGGTGTGAGTCCTCCGTGAGTTCGAATCTCACCGCTTCCGCCAAATTCGAAAAGCCCCTGTTAAAAGCAGGGGCTTTTTTTATGTGTATGTTTTTTAGTACATAATAAATATAAGTTATGACTTTTAGATATTTAATAAAACACTATGAGAAATTTAGAAGGTTTGCTAAACAGACTTCACGCGCATAGATTGAAATTAGTTACGCATAGAGATGGAGCTTCTGTATACAAAGGACAAACTACTCAAGGAGAGGTCTTTGTAAAAGCGTATACACGTAAAGTAGATCATGACAGATATTGTGAAATATTGGATGAGCTTACGACGTTTTCACTGGCTCCAAAAGTATTAGATAAATTTGGGTGGGAAAATTATTCTATTGTTGTAATGAGTGCGTTAGAAGGGCAGCCAGTAAATAACATATTAAAAATTTGCTCAAGAACAGAAAAAATTTCATTACTAAAATCCGCAGGATCAACTTTAGGAAGCTTTCATCGAACGATTAATTCTTCGCGTTTATTTAAGATGAGATTTTGGCAGGCGCGAGATAGCGCTTCGGAAATTCCAATTTTATGGAATGAACATTTGGAACTAATGATATCAAAGTGGATGTCACGTCTTGATCCATTAAAGCCAGACTATCAAGAATTTAGTCATGAATTGGGTGAGTTGGTTTTATATTACAAAGCATTACGCGAACCAACCCAGTTTAGCCTTTTACATTGTGACTATATTGGTCGGAACCTTCTTGCAACTAGCTGCAATAAAATCTCTGGTGTTTTAGATTTTGAGGCTGCTCGCATTGGTGATGCAGTTTATGATTTAGCGAAGATGGTTTGGGTCGATATAGATTTCTCTGATTTAGAGTTAAGAAATGCTTTTCTACAAGGTTGGGAAATAACTTATGGGGAAGAAGTTCCTCAAAGGGAGTTTTTATGCTATGTCGGTATTCAATGTCTTGCAGCAATAGCATGGACAGATAAAAATGCGCCTATTGAGGGTAATACTATCTTTAGAGCTTCGGCAATCAGAGCATTAAGAATAGTATTAAATGAGTTACGAACAGGTTTTTAGTAAATTCCTAGTTCTATAGCTACTACTAATTTTTAATTGAAAAAGTTTTATTAGAAATTCTCAAAAATCTTTTTGAAAGATGATAATCTTAAAAATAAAATTAGAAAAAATGGATCAGTTTCCAGATAATGCAACTGGGGGAATTAAAGCTATTAGTTCGGGTCAACTATTGCTGCTATATGTATAATTATGGGTAGAATAGCTCCTTATAATATTAACCCCTTTGCATCCCTAACTTGCAAAGTAAAATCGATCTCGGTATACGCTGAATTTAAATTAATAGATATGGATAGTTCATGAATTTAATAAATCACTGTAGTAAGTCATTTCTTGCAATTTTTCTTATGATGAATCTTTCAAATACATATGCAGCAAAGATACAGGCTGTAGATGCTGAAGTGCAAGAGAGTGCTGTAGACGCAATGGAAGCTGCTGGGGCAGAAGCTGTAGAGGTTGGTGAAGAAGAGGCTGCATGCCGTGCTGATGAGGCTTGTGATGTTGCATCTGCTGTTTCTGAGGATGAAATGTATGGTGGCATTCAACAGGAATATGTCGTAAAAGGCTGTAAGGTAACAATCTACAATGATGGGCCAGTGAAAATGGTCAATATAAAGACAGATCAACCATGTGATGCTCCACTTCCTAAAGACCATAAATTTTCTAGATAGAGCCTGTTAAATTATTTTTCAAAGCTAAGTCACGATTATCGGGCTTAGCTTTTTTTATTTAGAATGTTGTTTTAATTTAATCATCTTATAATTTGGGGGATAAATTTTCGCTAAAAAACTCATTGATTCCAATAAGTACTAAACATTTCTTTAATGCCAATTTCATCTTCCATATATTTATTAGGAGATATTTTTAACCCAACACCACTTAAATATATTACTGCTTTCCATAGGAGTTCCTCTTTAATAGGAGGATCAAAAATTAAGTCTTGGTTATCCAGTGCATTCATTCTTTTTCTTGCCCATTCTTCAGCATCGTCTCGGCTGATTTTATGGTTTAACAGATCATTGAATACTTGTTGTACATCTAATAAAGATATTTTCATTTCATCACTTACCATATTTTATATTCTAATCTTACCTGTTGAAACTAATATATCTATATAAATTTCAATACCGTTATAAACCCTTCTTTAACAATAACCGACTCATTATTTATCCTTACTTTTTAATGATCTATTTTAAAACAAATGTCATTTTGTGTGCTTGACTGTAAAAGGGTAGAGCACTATCCTTTGCCTGCTGGCCACATTGCCAGCCGGCTTTGACAGGCTGATTCAAACGAGCACTAAAGGTTTTATACTTTTGGTGTGTGCACCCTCGTGCCCCCTCTGCGGCGGAACGGGAGGGGGACACCTTTGGGTGTGCTGGCCTCGTTTGACCAGTCTGTCAACCTTCTTCCGTTCTGCCACCATAATTTTAATGTTTTGGCAGAACTCCCAATAAAAAGGAGTTGGCTTTGCACATTCATTATTTCTTGGCAGCCTTTGCCAAAAGCTATAACGACACAACTTAAACTTTTATAGCAGTTTGAAAGTCACTAGGCTTTTCGGACTTTAAATCTTTATCACTTAAAACTTAATCAACAATAAAACTTGAGATGTGCCAAGCACAGTCTTTACGGCTTTGCTATGTCTTTTATTTGCTTAAAAAAGAGTGAAGGCATTTTATCTCATTTATATACAACAAGAATTTTTTATAACGGTAAAACTATGCCACATTCAGATCTCCCATTTCGTGCTTTAAGTGTGCTTCACACTTCCCGATATCTGTTTAACAACTATGGCTTTCACAATGTCGGGGTCGACCGAATTATTGAGTCAGCAAAAGTTCCCAAAGCCACTTTTTATAATTACTTTCACTCAAAAGAAAGGCTAATTGAAATGAGCCTGACTTTCCAAAAAGATGGTCTTAAACAAGAAGTGCTTTCAATCATTTATGTTCAAAAAGACTTAACTCTGCTTGAAAAGCTTCGCAAAATTTACTTTTTACATGCCGATTTAGACGGACTCTATCATTTGCCCTTTAAAGCTATTTTTGAGATTTCAAAAACACATCCAAAGGCATATCAGGTAGTCGTTGATTATCGAAACTGGTTCATTAATGAAATCTATAATTTGCTTTTAGCAGCCAATGCAAATGCTTCAAAACAAGATGCACACATGTTTTTATTTGTGATTGATGGGGCAATGGTTCAGCTTTTAGATCCAAACAAGCCAGATGAAAGAGAAAGATTGTTAGATTATTTTTTAATTACTTTGGGGTAAGTTAGATGATGATATAGGTAAGGAAAGATACTAAAAAGCTTAGCTAAGGCCAGCAATAATCGCTGCTCGATTTATCATTATATTTATAATATTACTTGCACACATATAGCACTGTAACCAAATTCAAAAAGCTCCTATAAAAATAGGAGTTTTTTATTAATTAAATATTTCTAAAATAAAAATAGCATTTTTTACTCAATGGTTAAATTGCTGGATTGTTTGACAGTCTTTTTGTATATAATATGTATTCTTTATATTTTGTAACCATTATAGAGTAAACATGAAAAAAATATTAATCATTACTACTTTGAGTTCTTTCAGTTTAATTGCATGTTCAACTACTGAAACTTCAAGAACGATCCAAAGCCCACAAGTAGCTGTAGCTACATCTCAAATTAAATATACCGGAGTAAAAGCTCCAGTTTCTATTGGTAAATTTGATAATCGCTCTAGTTATATGAGAGGTGTTTTCTCTGACAATGTAGATCGTCTAGGCGGACAAGCAAAAACTATTCTTGAGACACATTTACAGCAAACTGGTTATTTTACAGTTTTAAATCGCGACAACTTATCTGAGATTAAACAAGAAGTTGGTTATAGCAATACAAGCCAATCTATTAAAGGCGCTCGTTATGTCATTACTGGTGATGTATCTGAGTTTGGTCGTAAAGAAGTAGGCGATCAGCAGTTATTTGGTATTTTAGGGCGCGGTAAAGAGCAAGTTGCTTATGCAAAAGTTAATTTAAATGTTGTTGATGTAAAAACATCAGAAGTTGTGCATTCCGTACAGGGTGCAGGTGAATATGCATTAGGTGCTCGTGAAGTATTAGGTTTTGGCTCTACAGCTTCTTATGATTCTACTTTAAATGGCAAAGTACTCGATTTAGCTGTCCGTGAAGCAGTTAATAATCTTGTGACAGATATTCAAAATAACCGTTGGTCAGTTCAATAATTTTGGATATGTGTTAGATGAAAAAAATTCTTTTAAGCAGTTTTCTTGCTATGGGATTGGTTGGTTGTGCCGCAGGTCCTCAACCTTTATATAATTGGGGAACTTATACTCATCAAACTTATTTGATGTATAACGCACCTGAGAAAGCTACACCTAGTTCGCAAATCACAAAATTAGAAGCTGAAATTGAAAAAACTAAAGGTAAGGGCTTAGCCGTTCCACCAGGTTTATATGCTCATTTGGGATTATTATATTTACAAGAAAATAATTCTCAAAAAGCAATCGAGTATTTCCAGCTTGAACGTCAAGTATATCCAGAGTCTACAGTTTTAATGGATCGTTTATTGCAAAAAATGAATGCTAATGGTGGGAATACAAAATCATGATTAAGAAATTTTTAATTGCTGGTTTGGTTATTTCTAGCCTTGCATTTACGGGATGTGCTGTTACTCCACCGCCTAATAAAGATATTACGGCTTATAAAGCGCATATGCCAAAATCGATTTTGGTATTGCCGCCAGTCAATGATTCGCCTGATGTGAAAGCGACTTATAGTTATTGGCCTACTGTGGTGGCGCCTGTTGCAGAAGCTGGCTATTATGTTTTTCCAATCTCTGTTGTAGACAATATGTTTAAAGAGAATGGTGTTACTAATGGCAGCGATGCTCAGTCTATTGCACCTCAGAAATTACAAGAGATTTTTGGTGCAGATGCTGCTTTATATATTCGAATTAAAGAATATGGCTCTAAATATCAAGTCATTCAAAGTGTCGCGACAGTAAGTGCTGATGCAAAGCTTGTTGATTTAAAAACTGGAGATGTGATTTGGACAGGTGAGAAAAAACTTGTTCAAGCAAGTAATGATGGCAACGCGGGTTTAATCGGAATGGTCGTCGGTGCTTTAGTTGAACAGATTGCTGGCAGCTTTAATGATCGGGCTTATCCATTATCAAGTATGGTAAATACTCAACTTTTTACCCCGACGACTTATAATCCGGGTATGGGGTTGTTATATGGTCCACGTTCACCAAAGTATCAACAAGATGGTGTTGTAGCTAAGTAAATTAAATTCTTATCTAAAGTGTTAATTTATTGAAAATAGGCTGCTTCATATATTAATGATATGGAGCGCTATATAAAAAATTATTATTCCAGATGGTTTATAAATTTTTTGGTTAAGCAGGAGAGCTAGAGCAACTAGTTCTCCTACTTAATTCGATCTACTTCTTTTGTTTAAAACGGTATTTGCATTTTAAGCAGCGGTAGTCCTGAAAAATGTTCTTGTCGATCATCACACCCGCTTTTTTACCAAAAATATTACCCACCACACCGCCAGTGATTCCTGCACTAATTGCACCGACAAAAGTTCCTACAGTTCCGCCAACAATCACACCTAAAGGACCAGCAATCGTACCAATCGCTGCTCCAACAGAAGCGCCAGTTGCCGCACCACCTACAGTACCTGCCGTTGTGCCAGCAGCTGTTAGTAAAACACCGCCAGTTGTTCTAAGTAATTTGTCATGGTCACGTGCTTCAACTTCGGTAGAACCACACTTAGGACATTGCAGAGCTTTTTCCATAAAATTTCCTGTCTTTCATCATTGAGTGACACAGTTGACGGCGCTAAATCAGTAAAGTGGGTAAAGAACCTGTCTTTCTTTCGATGAAGTGTCTTTTGCCTATTGAGTGATTGCAACAATAAACTGGTCTGCTTTGATTTTAGCTGAACATGAGTGCAAATATTTATAGATCATGTAAACACTTGTACTTTAATAATTATCCCATTAAATACCAATGTTTAGAATGACTAAGGGTTACATATCAATGTGTCTAGCAGAGAGCTATTCAATAATGATGAATAGAATGTGAATGGTTTTGCGAGTAGATTTTCTGAAGTTACTTAGGGTGGCGAGCTGTTAAATGATAAAAGGCTTATCCTGTTTGAATAAGCCTTCTTTGAATATTAGAGTGCTTTTTTCCAACTTAAAAATTTATATAGCCCAAACATGAAAGTGATCCAGATCGGAAGTAAAATCACCGATTTTTCAAATCCTTGAGTCCACATAATATATAAAATCATGCCAATGAAAATTAAAACAATATAGTTACTCAAAGGCGAAAATAGCGCAGGAAATTTGATAGCTTTACCTTCAAGTTTCATCGCACGTTTAAACTTTAAATGGGTAAAGCTAATAATTGCCCAGTTTAAAACCAAAGCGGCTACGGCCATGTACATGAGATAGCTTAGCGCTTCTTCTGGTACGAAATAGTTAAGCAATACACAACCAAAAATCAAAATAGAAGAGAAGATAACAGCAGCTTTAGGAACACCTTGTTTGCTCACTTGTGCAAAAACTTTTGGAGCATGGCCCTGTACTGCAAGCCCATATAGCATACGGCTGTTGGCATACATGCCGCTGTTATAAACCGAAAGCGCAGCAGTCAAAATAATAAAGTTGAGTAAATGTGCAGCCCAACCAATGCCAAGCTGGCTAAAAATCATGACAAATGGACTTTTATCTAAACCACCGAGGTCAAGCTGATTCCACGGAATAAGCGACATAATGATAGCAAGCGAAGCCACATAAAAAATCAAGATTCGAAAGATGACTTGGTTAATGGCTTGGGGAATGCTTTTTTCTGGATTTTCAGCTTCAGCAGCAGTCATCCCAATCAGTTCAATGCCGCCAAAGGCGAACATTAAAAAGGCGAGCATATAAAACAGGCCCGAAAACCCATGCGGGAAAAATCCACCATGCTGCCATAGGTTTGCAAAGCTAGCGATAGAGTCACTACCCGCAGTAACCAATAAATATAAGCCAAATACAATCATCGAAATGACAGCAGCGACTTTAATAATGGCTAACCAAAATTCGGATTCGCCATAAAATTTAACATTGCCCAAGTTCAAACATGTGACTAGAACAAAGAAAAATAAAGCTGATATCCAAGCGGGAATATGGGGCCACCAGTAATGCACATATTTAGCAACAGCTGTTAGTTCTGTCATTGCAACGAGAATATAGACCACCCAATAGTTCCAGCCCGATAAAAACCCGGGGAATCTTCCCCAATATTTTTGTGCAAAGTAACTAAAAGAGCCGACTACAGGTTCTTCTACGATCATTTCACCCATTTGGCGCATAATTAAAAATGCAACCAAACCGACAATGGCATAACCTAAAATGATTGAAGGACCAGCGGACTGGATGACTTGTGCAGAGCCTAAAAATAAACCTGTCCCGACAGCACCACCCATAGCGATTAACTGGATGTGACGATTTTTAAGTCCACGTTTTAATTGGGAAGATGAGTTGCTCAAAATATATGCGCTGAATTAAAAAGCTGGCGCTATTGTAATAGATTGGTTAGGGATAACCTAGTTTGAAAAGAATTTTACTCAGTTAAATAAAAAAGGATCCGTATAAAGCTATACGAATCCTTTTTCTGAAAATTAGTGGTTCTATAAATTAGAAAGACACCATTTTGCCGGGGTTCAGCATTGCACCGATGCCATACATGCTTTTTGCGAGCGGAATAACAACGGGTGCAAGGGTACGACCAAACATAATATTTTGGTGGTCAATTTTAGATAACATTTCGAAGTCGTTAGATTGCCCAACAAAGTCATTCGCAATGGCTTTACCAATGCGGACTGTCTGTGCAACGCCGTGACCACTCCAGCCGTGAACAGCATAAATCGGGAACTTATTGCCAAACTTACGGCTATCGACTGCACCATTTACCGTTAAATCAGTCGTTCCACTCCAGACAAAATCCATCTCTAGATTTTTAACTTGAGGGAACACCGTATGAATTCGATGCTCTAGGTAATTTAAAGTTTTCTCTGGACCCCAACACGTTCCAGTGCCCTGACCACCAAACAGTAAACGGTTGTTAAACACAGGGCGGTAGTAATCAATCTGGAACTGAGTGTCATAAACCGGATGTCCAAATGGCAGAAGCTCTTTTGTATCAAGCTCTAGAGGAGCGGTGGTTGCAACATAAGTATAAAATGGAATAGTGGTATTGTTTTGTTCTGATAAAAGTTTAAAAGAAGCATGGTGAACTGCCAAAACTACAGACTTTTTAGCTTTCACAACAGCATTTGCTGTTTGAACATAAATACCATCTGCCTTTTCTTCTATTGAAATGACTTCTGTTTGCTCATAAACAGAACCGCCATTTTGGCAAAAGCCATAAATTAAGCCACGGTTTAAAGCTAAAGGATGAATTTGTCCACCCAACTCATCAATTAAACCACCCGTATAGTAGTCTGACTTAATATAGTCCATGAGTTCGTGTTTACCCACAATGCGGGTATGGTCTTCACCTAAGTATTTTCGTGCATCGGCGCCTTGGGTCAGACCCACTAAATGTCCTTCGTGAACGGCGGCAGTAATGTGGCCATATTTTCGGTCAAAGTTGAGCTGGTATTTTTCTGAGATGTCATCAATGAGTTTCATCGCTTCCGTAGAGGTAAAATGCCAAAGTTTTTTTGCATCTTCATAACCTAATCGATCGGCCATTTCTTGAGCTTCCCAGCGTGCCAAACCAGGGGTGAGTTGTCCGCCATTTCTGCCAGAGGCTGCACTGCCAATACGGTTTTTTTCTAATAAGACAGTATCTACGCCTTGTTCAGCTAAATGTAAGGCTGTCGATGAACCTAATAAACCACCGCCAATAACCACCACATCGCATTCAATATCAGCTTGTAAACTGTCAAATGTATGCCAATCAGAAAGTGAGCTTTCATAGTAGTTTGCTGGATTATCTACTGATGTACCTTCTACCGTTGTTGTGTCAAATTTTGCATGTTTCGGATTTAACCAGCTCCATTCTTTGCCCACTTGTAGAGATTTACTTGGTTTATATTGCACGTCTTTTAAAAACTGGGGTTTAGAAATAATATTCATGATGAAGTTCCTTAAAAATTAATAAGCATTACTAATTGCAATACTTTGTTTTTTAATCGTTTTATAGATAAATAAAAGAATGCCTAAAGATAACCAGAAACATCCGAAAGTCAGTGAAGATGAGTCAAGGTTAAGCCAGAGGCAAATAATGCTGATCACAGAGATAAGCGGTAAAAATAGGTTTAGAAATTTATTTTTAAACCCTGAGCGCTGTTTATCTTTAATATAAAATTTCATAAAAACTGAGAAGTTTACGGCTGTAAAAGCGACTAGAGCACCAAAGCTGATAAGGCTTACGACTTGTGCTAAATCTAGAAAAACCGCCGACATTGAAATAAGACCAACAAATAAAACCGAGAAAAATGGTGTACCTAAGGAGATATGAATTGTCCCAAAATACTTTTTAGGAAAAATATTGTCAGTGCCCATTATATACAGTAAACGTGAAGCACTGGCATGTGAGGCTAGGCCAGAGGCAACAGTGTTCATAATTTGCCCGCATAAGAATATGGACTGGAAAAAAGCCCCGCCGACATAAAGCACAATTTCAGGAAGCGCTTCAGTAGGGTGCTGAAAGCGAAGATTGTTTGGAAAATAAAGTTGAATAAACCAAGCTGCTGTGAAGAAAATAAGTCCACCCGCAAGAGTCGTTAACATGACTGCGCGGGGAATATTTTTGGTGGGTTGTTTGGTTTCATTTGAAAGCGTTGTGACTGCATCAAAACCTAAAAATGAAAAGCACAAAACTGAGGCACCCGCAACGAGTGGTAGTAACGATTGGTGCTCATGCCAGAGTGGAGCCAAGGTAAGCACATGCTCATAACCTTGACTCGAGCCAATACCCTGAATCACTAAATAGACAAAGATAACCATGAGTATGATGGGTGCAAACACAAACAACAGGCTTAAATTGGCCAGTAAGCGAATACGGAAACAGTTCACTAAGGTGACTAAGCTCGCCGACACAAGCACCCAAAACCAGTAAGGCAGACTTGGAATGAGGGCAGTGAGATAAATTG
>RCUN01000016.1_pt1 | contig 253546 bp, 215 predicted proteins | sample 2166181 | NCBI WGS metagenome assembly RCUN01 (sample SAMN09932603, study PRJNA488358) | compost metagenome | feature: garden; material: soil; isolation source: compost soil in crotononitrile-enriched culture | place: Germany: Experimental Botanical Garden Goettingen | collected 2016-01-27 | reverse complement strand
TCGTATGCCTTAGTTGTAAGTGTCTACCATGTCCCCGAACAAGTGTTCATGATGTACCCGGACCGCACAGGGAGAGGGCGGGGTGAGGGCACCAGCGCGCTGTTACCCGTCATCAAATCATTTCAACGTACAATCGCCGCACTGTTGAACATCTGGCAAGCGATAGCGCTGACAGCAGGTACGACGCATCAGCAACCCGTCGCGTGGGACCACGGTGCGGAAAAGCGGGTTGTCCTGACCATCCGCAAGCTGTTTAGCAAAGAAGCAGGACTGACGCAGTGCCTCGACGGTCTCGTCACCCAGCACCGGTTTCATTTCTGTCAGATACCAGTGAATGAGATACCCGGTATTGCTCCAGATAAGCTTCCCATTGATATCACCTGTCTCCTCAAGCGCCTTCACCACAGGAATAAGCGCCTGCTTCACCAGCGTTTCCATGCGCTCGGTCGCTGAGAGCAGCGTAGCATTCCTGTCTTCATGCACGTCAATCCAGAAACAGGCCGCACGACCAGTCTCATGGAACTCGACGTAAAAGTGCTCCGGAGAAAGATCCAGCGCCATATTCTGAGTGAGCAGGGCAATCATCAGCGGTGGCACCATCAGCCCGAAATACCACTGCGCCCACAGGGACAGTAGCGGTTTGTTTTCCCGCGCGAGGTTTGGCTGATTACGGTAGATATGATCAGAGTAGGCGGCGAACAGGGACTGCATCTCTGCCGGACGACACCACTGCTCCAGCGTCATGGCCTGATGAGGATGTGCTTCATCCAGCTTGGTGAAATCTAGCAGGTAAGCGCGATGCTCGGCGATGGTTTCCCGAATGGAGTCCGCAAGCGTTGTACTCCCGGCGGAGAGAGGAACTCGCCAGAGGATAGGATCAACGATTTGTGCGGAACGTGTAGCCATAAAGGATTAGGATAAGAATCTAAATGATAATGATTGCCAATCCTAGCCATAGAGTAAACCGATCGCAAGCCTTTTGTCGGGAAAGCGAGAGCTGGGGCTTATCCGGTGTGTAGCTCAGGGCTTAAAAGGATATTGTTGCGACCCATATGCTTGGCTTCGTACAGGGCTTTATCGGCTTTTTCGAGGGCGCTTTCGATATCTTCTGACTCGAAAATGGCAATGCCGATACTGATGGTGACATTTGTCGCCACGCTCTCGTTAAACATATGTGGGATCTTCAGGTCGTAGACTTTCTGGCGGATGCGTTCCGCCGTCTGACGTGCCTGATCGATGGTGACGCTGGTCAGCAGTACCATGAACTCTTCGCCGCCAAAGCGGGCAACGATATCCCGGGAACGTACCGCATCGCGGATCGCGGCGGATACCCGAATCAACGCCTGATCGCCCATCATGTGGCCGTAGTGATCGTTATAGGCTTTGAAATGGTCGATATCCAGCAGCAGAACGAAATGCTCCCCGTGCTCTAGCGTCGGGAGATTCTCCAGCCGATTTTGCAGGCCACGGCGATTATACAAGCCAGTAAGAGGGTCCATCATGCTCAGGTCATTGAGCGTTTCTCGCTCCTCAAGCAGGCGGTAGAGCAAATCTTGCGCGAAGCGATCGTTACGTTTTTGAATCACGTGATGAATAGCGATTCCAATCATCGGCAGTGCGAGGGAGTAGACAATCCGCAGCCAATGCTCGTAAGGACTAAACCAGAGGCAAACGATAAACGTTGGCAATGAATGGATGGTAAACGCCTTGATATCACTGGCAAATGCCAGCGAGCCGATGAACAATACGCTTAACAGCGCCAGCAACAGGAAGGTGATGGGGTCTTGTGTCACCAACGTATATTTATAGGCGATATGCCAGGCCCATAATGCCCCAAAGATAAATGAAATCAGCGGAATATGGATCTGGCGGGTTTTATGCTTCCAGTGCCAGATAAGCAGCGACAGGCTGAGCGTGAAAATGAGCGCGACGGGAAGAGTGAGCGTATGCACGGTGTACAGGGGATTCAACACACTGAAAAGCGCTGACACGGTGTTCAGAAACAAAAATAAACGTAAAGATAACTGATATTTCTTGTGACGTAATGAACGCCAGGATTGTGCTGTCATGTCGGTATGTTTTTATTAATACTTAATTAAATCAAACTAATGGCGGCCAGTGCGAATGAAAAACTATGAAATTATCAGGGACTAAAGTATCAGGAATTAGTAATGTGTAGTTAACAGGTGTGCAATTTATCACCTTACTCATTTCCTGTCATTACGCGAAAGGTAAAGGTGACGAGATTGTCGCGGCTGATGCTGACAAATGAGAAAACCTATCATATGATATTGGTTATCATTATCGCATTGAGAGAGAAAACCATGTTGAGCAAGGCGCTGGGAAGTGGATGGGGTGTACTGCTGCCGGGCATTGTCATCGTCGGGCTAACGTTTGCCGATCTCTCATTAGACGTCTGGAAAGCGATTATTGTGTCGGGCTTACTGGTCACCTCAGGAATGATCTGGCACAAACAATTACGCCATTTTGTCCTGCTGCCGTCATGCGTAGCGCTGATCGGTGGAATGCTGGTGATTATGATGAGTTTGAAATAGGGAATAAAGCAGAGATAAATCAGGGAGGAGATAAGATAAGTGGTGCGAAGAGGGGGACTTGAACCCCCACGTCCGTAAGAACACTAACACCTGAAGCTAGCGCGTCTACCAATTCCGCCACCTTCGCACTGTTATCTTATTCTTTTTGATATTGCCTCGTTGGTGCGAGGGGGGGGACTTGAACCCCCACGTCCGTTAAGACACTAACACCTGAAGCTAGCGCGTCTACCAATTCCGCCACCGTCGCCCGGTGAGAACAATATCAAACATGGTTTGTGGTGCGAGGGGGGGGACTTGAACCCCCACGTCCGTAAAGACACTAACACCTGAAGCTAGCGCGTCTACCAATTCCGCCACCGTCGCATACCATAATACTTAAAAAGTATTGCAACCACGGAGGCGCATTCTAGATGTTTTCAGCTTTTCGTCAACAGATAATTAGCCGGGGCGTTTTAATTGCTGCAAAAATGGGCACTTGAATCGCCCGGAGCGCAAAACGCTGCCGGGCGCAAGGGAATTACTTCTTCGCCTGACGGGTCATCACCGTGCGGTACACTTTGAAACGCCCGGTCTGGGCCAGCACTTCGTGGAAGCCAAAAATCTCATCCAGCAGTTTTGGATAAGGAAGGAAGGCGTTCGCCACGATACGCAGTTCGCCACCGCTGTTAAGATGACGCACCGCGCCACGGATCAACGTTTGTGCTGCTTCGAGGCTGGTTTCCATACCGTCATGGAATGGCGGGTTGGAGATAATCATATCGAAACGGCCCGTCACTTCGGAGAACACGTTGCTGGCAAAGACTTCGCCTTCGATTTCATTTGCCGCAAGCGTAGCGCGACTCGCTTCAACAGCCGGAGCGCTTACGTCGCACAGTGTCAGACGTACTTTTGGTGAATGGCTGGCGAGCACGGCAGACAGCACGCCCGCGCCACAACCGACATCCAGCACTTTGCCTTTCGTATGTGGAGTGAAGGTGGACAGCAGGAGTTGGCTACCCACGTCCAGTCCGTCTCGGCTAAAGACGCCCGGCAACGTTTTGATAGTTAACCCTTCGAGCTGATATTCGCCCCAGGCTTTCTCTGCATCAAATTCTGGCTGTTTTTCCAGACGACCGTGGTACAAACCGCAGCGACGGGCGCTGTCGATTTTATTCAGCGTTGCGTATTCCGCCAGCATCTGCTCGGCGCTGCGCACGCCGCTGCGGTTTTCACCGACGACAAACACATCGCAGCCAACAGGCATCATGGAGAGCAGATTCATCAGCTGGAACTGTGCTTCCGGCTTGTTCTTCGGCCAGTAGTACACCAGCGTATCGCAGCCTGCGACGTCACTTTGTTCAGCCACCAGACTAAAGCGCACGCGGTCTTCCATCTGACGGCTCAATACCTGCCAGTGGTGGAACTGCTGGGTATGCGCGCGGCTTTCGGCGCATTCGAAACGGGCAGGCAGATCGTCCTGCATATCTCCGGCAAACAGAATACGGCTTTGTTCGAAATCATCACTGTGACGCAGCAAGACTTCACTTGCCGGGGTAAATGCAGACATGAATTGTTCCTCAATAAACTCAGCCGGGGATTATAGTAGTTTGTTGGCGGATATACGACGAATTTGCTATATTTGCGCGCCTGAGAGACAGGAGTTTTCCCTATGACATCCCGACGTGACTGGCAGTTACAGCAGCTGGGCATCACCCAGTGGGCTCTGCGTCGCCCGACGGCGTTGCAGGGTGAAATCGCTATTTCCATTCCGGCACACGTTCGTCTGGTGATGGTGGCCGAAGAGCTGCCTGCGCTCACTGAAACGCTGATTGGCGATGTGCTGCGCGCGCTAAAACTGAGCGCGGATCAAGTGTTACAGCTGACGCCCGATCGCGTGGCGATGCTGCCACCGGAGAGCCGCTGTAATAGCTGGCGACTGGGTGTCGCGGATGAGACCCCGCTTGAAGGCGGTCAACTTCGCACGGCCACACTGGAAGAATTGAAAGCAAACCCAAAGGCGCGAAGCGCGCTATGGCAACAAATCTGCGAATATGAACACGATTTCTTCCCTCACGACGACTGATCTTGCATCAGCGTTCGCGATCGAAACCCGCGCCCACGCTTTTCCGTGGAGCGAAAAAACATTTGCCAGCAATCAGGGTGAGCGCTACCTAAATTTCCGCCTGGATGTTGATGGCGAAATGGCCGCGTTTGCCATTACTCAGGTCGTGCTGGACGAGGCGACGCTATTTAATATCGCCGTCGATCCTGCATATCAGCGCCGGGGATTAGGCAGAGAACTGCTGGAGTTTTTGATTCGCGAACTGGAGACGCGTGACGTCTTCACCCTGTGGCTGGAGGTTCGCGCCTCCAACTCTGCTGCCATCGCACTTTATGAGAGCTTAGGCTTTAACGAAGCGACGATTCGCCGTAACTATTACCCGACTGCCGAGGGCCGCGAAGACGCCATCATCATGGCGCTACCGCTTGGATAACGAATAAGGTTGTAACGATGAAATGGGACTGGATTTTCTTTGATGCCGACGAAACGCTGTTTACGTTCGATTCGTTTGGCGGCCTACAGCGGATGTTTTTGGACTACAGCGTCACCTTTACCGCCGAAGATTTTCAGGACTATCAGGCGGTAAATAAACCGCTCTGGGTGGACTACCAGAACGGTGCCATCTCGGCGTTACAGCTTCAGCATCAGCGTTTTCAGGGCTGGTCGGAGCGTCTTAACGTGACGCCCGGTGCACTAAACGAGGCTTTCCTCAATGCGATGGCGGAGATTTGTGCCCCGCTGCCGGGGGCGATCTCCCTGCTGAACGCGCTCAAAGGCAACGTGAAGCTTGGCATCATCACCAACGGCTTTACCGCCCTGCAGCAAATCCGCCTTGAACGCACGGGCCTGCGCGACCATTTCGACGCGCTGGTGATTTCCGAACAAGTTGGCGTGCCAAAGCCCGATCCGCGTATTTTTGACTATGCGCTGGAAAAAGCCGGTCATCCCGCTCGCGAGCGCGTGCTGATGGTCGGCGACACCGCAGAGTCGGATATTCTGGGCGGAATGAAGTCCGGGCTGGCGACCTGCTGGCTGAACGCGCACGGTCGCGCACTGCCGGAAGGCATCGAACCGACCTGGACCGTATCATCATTGAACGAACTGGAGCAGCTCCTGTGTAAACAATGATTGCCTGCCCCCCATTGATGGGTAAAATAGCCGCAATTTCGTATTCCATGATGCGTGGCCTGCTGCCGCGCTTATATAAGAAGATTTGATTATGACGTTGTCTCCTTATCTGCAAGAGGTGGCGAAGCGCCGTACTTTTGCCATTATTTCTCACCCGGATGCCGGTAAAACGACCATCACCGAAAAGGTGTTGTTATTCGGACAGGCAATTCAGACCGCCGGTACGGTAAAAGGCCGTGGCTCTAGCCAGCACGCGAAATCCGACTGGATGGAGATGGAAAAGCAGCGTGGTATTTCGATTACCACTTCCGTAATGCAGTTCCCGTATCACGACTGCCTGGTGAACCTGCTTGACACCCCGGGTCACGAAGACTTCTCCGAAGATACCTACCGTACGCTGACGGCCGTTGACTGCTGTCTGATGGTGATCGACGCCGCGAAAGGTGTAGAAGATCGTACCCGTAAGCTGATGGAAGTGACCCGTCTGCGCGATACGCCGATCCTGACCTTCATGAACAAACTCGACCGTGACATCCGTGACCCAATGGAAGTGATGGACGAAGTGGAGCGCGAGCTGAAAATTGCCTGTGCCCCAATCACCTGGCCGATCGGCTGCGGTAAGCTGTTCAAGGGCGTCTACCACCTCTATAAAGATGAAGTGTACCTGTACCAGACCGGTAAAGGTCACACCATCCAGGAAGTGCGCATCGTGAAAGGTCTGGACAACCCGGATCTGGATGTGGCCGTTGGCGAAGAGCTGGCCAACCAGCTGCGCGATGAGCTGGAGCTGGTTAAAGGCGCGTCTCACGAATTTGACCATGAGCTGTTCCTGGCCGGGGAAATCACGCCAGTGTTCTTCGGTACTGCACTGGGTAACTTCGGTGTGGACCACATGCTCGACGGTCTGATTGAGTGGGCACCGCAGCCAATGCCGCGCAAAACTGACTCCCGTCTGGTGGAAGCCGCCGAAGAGAAGTTCACCGGTTTCGTGTTTAAGATTCAGGCCAACATGGACCCGAAACACCGCGACCGCGTGGCCTTCCTGCGTGTGGTTTCCGGTAAGTACGAGAAAGGCATGAAGCTGCGCCAGGTGCGTATCGGTAAAGACGTGGTTATTTCCGACGCGCTGACCTTCATGGCGGGCGACCGTTCGCACGTTGAAGAGGCTTATCCGGGCGACATCATCGGTCTGCACAACCACGGCACCATCCAGATCGGTGACACCTTCACCCAGGGTGAAATGATGAAGTTCACCGGTATCCCGAACTTCGCGCCGGAACTGTTCCGTCGTATCCGCCTGAAAGATCCGCTCAAGCAGAAACAGCTGCTGAAAGGTCTGGTCCAGCTCTCCGAAGAGGGCGCGGTGCAGGTCTTCCGCCCAATCGCCAACAACGATTTGATCGTTGGCGCGGTCGGTGTGCTGCAGTTTGACGTGGTGGTTGCGCGTCTGAAGAGCGAATACAACGTTGAAGCGATTTACGAATCCGTCAACGTGGCAACCGCGCGCTGGGTCGAGTGTTCTGACGTGAAGAAATTCGAAGAATTCAAACGTAAGAACGAAATCCAGCTGGCGCTGGATGGCGGTGATAACCTGACCTATATCGCCCCAACAATGGTAAACCTGAACCTGACGCAGGAACGTTATCCTGACGTGCAGTTCCGTAAAACCCGCGAGCACTAATCCCCTCTCAGAGCACGGCACCCGCCGTGCTCTTCTTAAACTTCAGCCTTATTAATCCCTTGCGGAATGTTCTTAATTCAACGCGTTTTTGGCGTTATTGCTCGTTTTTTGCCCGATTCGGAAAGCGGCTTTGTCAATGTGATCTATATTTAACTCAGTGTTTAACACCGGGCGCGGATGATAGTTCTGTTCAATGCGTGTACATGAGTCTCTCATCCCGACCCTGTGTTTATTCGCAAAATTAAAAACTAGTATGAAGGGATGTTCGACGCTCAACTGATGGGCAAACTACAGGAATAAATCGATGAATATGACAAGCCTGAAGATTTCTAAAACTCTGTTAGCCGTCACGCTTAGTGGCCTTCTGGTCAGTGGTTCCGCACTTGCTGAAAACAGCGTGCAATCCACCGCGGATAGCGCAGGGCAAAAAATCGATAGCTCTATGAATAAAGTCGGTAATTTCATGGATGACAGCTCTATCACAGCAAAAGTGAAAGCGGCTCTGGTGGACGATGAAAACATCAAGAGCACCGACATTTCCGTGAAAACGGATAAAAAAGTGGTCACTCTGAGCGGCTTTGTTGAAAGCCAGGCGCAGGCTGAGCAGGCCGTCACCGTAGCGAAAGGCGTTGAAGGCGTTACTTCCGTCAGCGACAAACTGCATGTGCGTGATGGCAAAGACCAGTCTGTAAAAGGTTATGCGGGTGACACAGCAACCACCAGTGAAATCAAAGCTAAACTATTAGCAGATGACATTGTGCCGTCACGTAAAGTGAAGGTCGAAACCACTGATGGTGTGGTTCAGCTCTCCGGTACGGTGGATTCCTCAGCGCAGGTTGAACGTGCTGAAACTATCGCTAAAGCCGTAGATGGCGTGAAAAGCGTCAAAAACGATCTGAAAGCGAAATAAGAACGACTTTTGGACACAACGCTTGTGAGCACCTGAGCGCTCACGTATAGCGGCTGATATTAACTATGGTAAAGGAGAGTTCTATGTTTCGTTGGGGCATTATATTTCTGGTTATCGCGTTAATTGCCGCCGCTCTGGGCTTTGGTGGTCTGGCGGGTACAGCGGCCGGCGCGGCGAAAATTGTCTTCGTCGTCGGTATTATCCTGTTCCTGGTCAGCCTGTTTACCGGACGCCGTCGTCCCTAGCAAAGTGTAATTAGCCTGTCGTTAATCGACAATCTTCTCAAAGCCCGTCCCTGTGACGGGCTTTTCATGTTTGAGTCATAGGGCCAGTTTGCGCTACTGTGTAATGACATAAAAACGAAAAACAGGTGCAGCAGTGGGCCAGAGAATTCCCGTTACGCTCGGCAATATTGCGCCGTTGGCGTTAAAACCCTTTCGCGTCGGACGACTCGCACTGGTATGCGAAGGCGGTGGGCAAAGAGGCATCTTCACAGCCGGGGTACTGGATGAGTTCATGCGCGCGCAATTTAACCCCTTTGACCTGTTTTTCGGCACCTCCGCCGGGGCGCAAAACCTCTCGGCCTATGTCTGCAACCAGCCTGGCTATGCGCGCAAAGTCATCATGCGCTACACCACTTCACGCGATTTCTTCAATCCTCTGCGCTTTGTGCGCGGCGGGAATCTTATCGATCTCGACTGGCTTTTAGATTCCACTGCTAGCCAGATGCCGCTGGCGATGGACACCGCGTCTCGCCTGTTCGATAGCGGAAAAGAGTTCTGGATGTGCGCCAGCCGGGGCGATGACTACTCGCCGGGCTACTTCTCGCCGCAAAAAGAGAACTGGCTGGATATCCTTCGCGCCTCCAGCGCGATCCCTGGTTTCTACCGAACCGCCGCGGCCCTTGATGGAATCAACTATCTGGATGGCGGGATCAGCGATGCGGTACCCGTTCAGGAAGCCGCGCGGCGCGGGGCGCAAACTATTGTTGTGATCCGTACCGTGCCGTCGCAGATGTATTACACCCCACAGTGGTTTAAGCGGATGGAAAAATGGCTGGGAGACAGCAGCCTGCAACCGCTGGTGAATATCGCCAATTTGCATGAAACCAGCTACAGCGCAATGCAGCGCTTTATCGAAAAGCCGCCGGGCAAGCTGAAAATCTTTGAAATCTACCCGCCGAAACCCCTCAACAGCATGGCGCTGGGCAGCCGTATACCTGCCCTGCGCGATGACTACAAAACCGGGCGTTTGTGTGCGCGCTATTTCCTCGCGACGGTCGGAAAACTACTGGCAGAACGTCCGCCGATCCATCGGCATAAACGGATCATCACGCCACCGGCAATTGTGGCGAATGACGCCCTGACAATGCCGCTGGTGAATGCCCCGCAGGCCAACGATACGACCTTTGACAATGAGGATCTGGCGTGACTTTCCGCTTTGTCGACACCCATTGCCACTTTGATTTTCCGCCCTTTACCGGCAATGAAGCGCAAAGCATTGTTCAGGCGGCAAGCGCGGGTGTACATGCGATTGTTGTGCCCGCTATCGAAGCGGCAAATTTTAGTCGGGTACTCGATTTGGCCAGAACGCACACCGCGCTCTACGCCGCGCTGGGCCTGCATCCGATTGTTATAGAAAAGCATCAGGATGCGCATCTGGAACAGCTGGAAGCGTGCATTCGCAGCGCCGGAGAAAAGCTGGTGGCGATAGGCGAGATCGGCCTCGATCTCTATCGCGACGATCCACACTTTGATCGCCAGCAGGCGCTTCTGGACGCGCATCTAAAGCTCGCAAAACGCCACGATTTGCCGGTGATCCTCCATTCCCGACGCACCCACGATAAACTGGCGATGCACCTTAAACGCCACGATCTACCGCGAACCGGTGTGGTGCACGGTTTTTCCGGTAGCCTGCAGCAGGCGCAGCGTTTCATTGAGCTGGGCTACAAAATCGGCGTTGGCGGGACGATCACCTATCCACGCGCCAGTAAAACCCGCGACGTGATGGCGCAATTACCCCTTTCATCCCTGCTGCTGGAAACCGACGCACCGGACATGCCGCTGAACGGTTTTCAGGGCCAGCCTAACCGACCGGAGCAGGCGGCGCGTGTGTTTACGACTTTATGTGAATTGCGCGAGGAACCTGCAGAGGCGATTGCCGATGCGCTGCTGCGCAACACCGGCGATCTGTTTGGCATCACTCTATAAATAGAGCGCCGGGCGGATCACGGTGATCCGGCGTTTTTCCAGCGCAACGGCCAGCGGTTCAACATCGTCCGCCGTGGCGCTGCGCCAGCGGGCCGCTTCACCATAAACGCCGTGGGCGTGAAAGGCGTTGATCCGCACCGGTACGTCGCCCAGAGCGTGAATAAAGGCGCTCAACGGCCCCAGATGTTCGAAGTAATCACAATGATCGGGGATCACCAGCAGGCGCAGTTCCGTCAGGCGTTTATGCTGGGCCAGCCAGCGAATGCTGTGTTTGATCAGCGGGTTTTCGCGTCCGGTCAGGAAACGATGATGTTCGTTATTCCACGCTTTCAGATCCAGCATCGCGCCATCAAACACCGGCAGCAGTTTTTGCCAGCCGGTTTCACTCAGTAAACCGTTGCTGTCCACCAGACAGGTCAAATGCTTCAGTGATTCGTCGGCTTTGACGGCGTGAAACAGCGCCACTAAAAACGGCAGTTGGGTAGTGGCTTCGCCGCCGCTGACGGTGATCCCTTCGATAAACGGCGCGACTTTGCGGATCTGAGCGAGTACCTCCTCCACGCTAAAACGGTGGGCCATCGGCGTGGACTGCTGCGAACAGACGTGCAGGCAGGTATCGCACTTCTGGCAGTCGCTTTCCTGCCACCAGACCCGCCCGGCCTGAAGGGTCAGGGCATCGTGCGGGCAATGCACCACACAGTCGCCGCAGTCATTGCAGCGACCGATGGTCCACGGATTGTGGCAGGTTTTGCAGCGCAGATTGCACCCCTGCAGGAACAGCGCCAGGCGACTGCCCGGTCCGTCCACGCAGGAGAAAGGGATAACCTGACTAACTAAAGCGCATCTGCTGTTCATGGCTCATCACGCGCGGCTGACGTTCAAGAATACGGGTATTGCGGGCTGCCTCTTCGCCAAGCCAGGTGGTGTTTGTGCGAGACCCTTCTGCGCGGTATTTCTCCAGATCCGATAAGCGCACCATATACCCGGTGACGCGCACCAGATCGTTCCCGGCCACGTTAGCAGTGAACTCACGCATTCCAGCTTTAAAGGCGCCGAGACACAGCTGAACCACCGCCTGCGGGTTACGTTTGATGGTTTCGTCCAGGGTCAGAATATCGCTGATACCGGAATGATAATGTTTGTGATGCGGTGCGACGGCCAGCAGATGGCTGATCGGGTCTGGCTCGTCGCCGTACGGCAGACGCGCTCCCGGCGTGGTGCCGGAATCAGAGCTGATACCGGACTGCGCATGCAGCATCGCGCGCTGTTTCCAGCCGTGTTTCACCGGCGTGTTTTCGACAAATTCCGCGAGCTGTTCACTGATGCGATACCCCAGCGCATTGGCCTGCTCATCTTTGCCGTAACGCCCGTCCAGCCCGGCTTTCTCACACAAGATATTCACTGCTTCTGCCAGGCCGTACATACCAAACATCGGCACAAAACGATCCGCATCAATCAGCCCCTCTTTCACCAGGAAGCTATTCTCAAAGAAGCCGGATTCCTGATAAAGGAAATCACAGCGGGCATCAATGATGGCGATCTGCTGCTGACAGTAGTGCGGTAGCGTGCGGGTAAAGAAATCTTCCGCTGATTCGCTATTCTGTGCGATAGCCTTGAGATTGAGGCGAACCAAGGTACTGCCACCGCCCGCCAGCGGCAGAGAGTTGTAACAACTCACCACACCATAACCGCCTTTTGTGAAAATTTTATCATTCACCGGACCGTTTGAAATATGCGGTTTACTGCACTCACAAATATTTTTAGCGACGCTTAACAGCAAATCGTCCGGCGTGATTTCTGGATCGTAGATAAAGGTCAGATTCGGTGCAACCTGCTTCAGTTCTGCGTCGGCGCGTAAAATGGCGCGCGCGACAGGGGTATCGGCAGGGCCGATATTGGCGTGCATAAAGGCGTCAGGCAGGGTGCGGTCGAGATAACGCCAGAAACGTTTTATTCGGCTATCTATTTCGTCTTGTGTTAGAATTCTAACATATTGTTGCAGCAGTGCGTCGAGATGGCCGAGAAACACCGGCATCGATGTAACGGATGGAACATGGTGGTAGAGGATAGTGAGTAACGACAGGGCGTCATCGAGATCTTTCGCCCCTTCCAGCTCTAACCACTCTGAGCCGTTCGCCAGGAATTTGGCATAGTCCGGCAGAACGTAGCGCGGTTTGTAGGGCGCATGGCCTTCAAACATGTCGCAGATAAAACCCTCGTCCAGCGCGGCGCGCGCCGTGTCTGAAAGCGTGGGGTAGGGCAGATTGTTTTCCGCTTCCAGCGCCAGAAAATGGCGTTTCTGCTCAGGCGTCAGTACTGGGCTTGTCACAATTTGCTGGCAACGTTGTTGCATCGCATCGAGGCCGGAGGTGGACATGTTCGCTTCCTTTTATTCTGCGGATGATGGGCAGATTGTAGGAACTCATCGCGCAAAGGCCTTTGATCCGACGCGGGTGATTGCTGTTTTAGCCAGCAGTATGAAGTTTAAAGTTTGAAGTTGATCTCATTACAGTAATGCAAATTTGTATGCAGTTTTCATTAACTGTGATGAATGTCGAAGTGTGAATGCGGGTGAATGTTAGAATACTCACAGACCCGCACGGTGAAAATTTATACGGCAAAGCCGTTGGAGAATGTTATGACTGATTTAACCGCAAGCAGCCTGCGCGCGTTGAAACTGATGGACCTGACCACCCTGAACGATGACGACACCAATGAAAAAGTGATCGCATTGTGCCATCAGGCGAAAACGCCGGTAGGCAATACCGCTGCTATCTGTATCTATCCGCGTTTCATCCCGATTGCCCGTAAAACGCTGAACGCCCAGGGTACCCCTGACGTGCGTATCGCCACGGTCACCAACTTCCCACACGGTAACGACGACATCGATATCGCGCTGGCCGAAACCCGCGCGGCGATTGCCTACGGTGCAGACGAAGTGGACGTGGTCTTCCCGTACCGCGCACTGATCGCCGGTAACGAGCAGGTTGGTTTTGACCTGGTGAAAGCCTGTAAAGACGCGTGTGCGGCGGCTAACGTGCTGCTGAAAGTGATCATCGAAACCGGCGAGCTGAAAGAAGAAGCGCTGATTCGTAAAGCGTCTGAAATCTCTATCAAAGCCGGTGCGGATTTCATCAAAACCTCTACCGGTAAAGTGCCGGTCAATGCGACGCCAGAAAGCGCGCGCATCATGATGGAAGTGATCCGCGACATGGGCGTCTCTAAAACCGTTGGTTTTAAACCTGCAGGTGGCGTACGTACCGCAGAAGATGCGCAGCAATTCCTGGCTATCGCTGACGATCTGTTTGGTGCTGACTGGGCGGATTCCCGCCACTACCGCTTCGGCGCATCCAGCCTGCTGGCAAGCCTGCTGAAAGCGCTGGGTCACGGCGACGGCAAGAGCGCAAGTAGCTACTAAGCCTTATATTGCCGGATGTGTAGTGACGTAGGCCGGATAAGGCGCAGCCGCCATCCGGCATGAATACGACTGTCGGGTGGCGCGTTGCTTACCCGGCCTACAACGGCCTTCTACTCTTTTCCCCTGGGGGTTACCGTGTTTCTCGCACAAGAAATTATTCGTAAAAAACGTGATGGTCATGCATTAAGCGACGAAGAGATCCGCTTCTTTATCAACGGTATTCGTGATAACACCATCTCTGAAGGGCAGATTGCCGCCCTGGCGATGACCATTTTCTTCCACGATATGGCGATGCCGGAACGCGTCTCGCTGACCATGGCGATGCGAGATTCAGGGACCGTCCTGGATTGGAAAAGCCTTAATCTCAACGGCCCGGTTGTGGATAAACACTCCACCGGCGGTGTGGGCGATGTCACCTCACTGATGCTCGGCCCAATGGTCGCAGCCTGCGGCGGTTACATCCCAATGATCTCTGGTCGCGGTTTGGGCCACACGGGCGGTACGCTCGACAAACTGGAAGCCATTCCGGGCTTCGATATCTTCCCGGATGACCAGCGCTTCCGCGAAATTATTAAAGACGTTGGTGTGGCGATTATCGGCCAGACCAGCTCTCTTGCTCCGGCGGATAAACGTTTTTACGCCACCCGCGACATCACCGCGACCGTCGATTCCATTCCGCTGATCACCGCTTCGATCCTCGCTAAAAAGCTTGCCGAAGGTCTGGATGCGCTGGTGATGGACGTGAAAGTAGGTAGCGGTGCGTTTATGCCGACCTTTGAACTCTCTGCGGCACTGGCCGAAGCGATCGTTGGCGTCTCCAACGGCGCAGGCGTGCGCACCACCGCGCTGCTCACCGACATGAATCAGGTGCTGGCGTCCAGCGCCGGTAACGCGGTCGAAGTCCGCGAAGCCGTGCAGTTCCTGACCGGCGAATACCGCAATCCGCGTCTGCTCGACGTCACCACGGCCCTGTGTGTGGAGATGCTGATTTCCGGTAAGCTTGCCAAAGACGACGCTGAAGCACGTGCGAAATTGCAGGCAGTGCTGGATAACGGCAAAGCGGCTGAGATCTTCGGTCGTATGGTTGCGGCGCAAAAAGGCCCGACCGATTTCGTCGAAAACTATGCGAAATATCTGCCGACCGCGACGCTCAGCAAAGCGGTGTACGCCGATGCGGAAGGGTTTGTTTCCGCGATGGACACTCGCGCGCTGGGCATGGCCGTGGTCTCGATGGGCGGCGGACGCCGTCAGGCATCGGACACTATTGATTACAGCGTCGGCTTTACCGATATGGCGCGTCTGGGCGACAGCGTCGACGGACAGCGCCCGCTGGCGGTTATCCACGCCAAAGATGAAGCCAGCTGGCAGGAAGCGGCGAAAGCGGTGAAAGCGGCCATTAAACTTGACGACACAGCTCCCGAAACCACACCAACCGTCTATCGTCGTATCACCGAATAGCGGTATACTGATCTGATCGGTTTTTTATGAATTTTTGAAGCACATAAGTACGGAGAACATATGAAACGTGCATTTATTATGGTGCTGGACTCATTCGGCATCGGCGCTACAGAAGATGCTGACCGCTTTGGTGATGTCGGTTCCGACACTATGGGCCATATCGCAGAAGCCTGTGCCAAAGGCGAAGCGAACATTGGCCGTCAGGGCCCACTGAACCTGCCAAACCTGACCCGTCTGGGCCTGGTGAAAGCGCATGAAGGTTCGACAGGTAAAGTCGCTGCCGGTATGGACGGCAACGCAGAAGTGATCGGCGCATACGCCTGGGCGCACGAGCTCTCTTCCGGTAAAGACACCCCGTCGGGTCACTGGGAAATCGCCGGTGTGCCGGTTCTGTTCGACTGGGGCTACTTCTCCGATCACGAAAACAGCTTCCCGCAGAAGCTGCTGGATAAGCTGGTTGAGCGCGGCAATCTGCCGGGTTACCTCGGTAACTGTCACTCTTCCGGTACCGTGATTCTGGACCAGCTCGGCGAAGAGCACATGAAAACCGGCAAACCGATTTTCTATACCTCCGCTGACTCCGTGTTCCAGATTGCCTGCCACGAAGAAACATTCGGTCTGGACCGTCTTTACGAGCTGTGCGAAATCGCGCGTGAAGAGCTGACTGAAGGCGGCTACAACATTGGCCGTGTCATCGCTCGTCCGTTTATCGGCGACAAACCGGGCAACTTCCAGCGTACCGGCAACCGTCACGATCTGGCCGTTGAACCGCCAGCGCCGACCGTGCTGCAGAAACTGGTTGATGAGAAAGCGGGCGAAGTGGTTTCCGTCGGTAAAATCGCGGATATCTATGCCAACTGCGGTATCACCAAAAAAGTGAAAGCCACCGGTCTCGACGCGCTGTTTGACGCGACCATCAAAGAGATGAAAGAAGCGGGTGACAAGACCATTGTCTTCACTAACTTCGTGGACTTCGACTCCTCCTGGGGCCATCGTCGCGACGTCGCCGGTTATGCTGCCGGTCTGGAACTGTTCGACCGCCGTCTGCCGGAGCTGCTGGAGCTGGTTGGGGAAGATGACATCATCATCCTGACCGCTGACCACGGCTGCGACCCAACCTGGACCGGTACCGACCACACCCGTGAGCACATTCCTGTGCTGGTGTACGGCCCGAAAGTGAAACCAGGATCGCTCGGCCACCGCGAAACCTTCGCGGATATCGGCCAGACTATTGCGAGCTACTTCGGTACCTCTCCAATGGACTACGGCAAAAACATGCTTTAAACCTGTTGCCCGGCGGCATTGCGCTTGCCGGGTCTACTGAATCGTAGGCCGGGTAAGCGAAGCGCCACCCGGCAAAAAACTTATAAGGGAACTGAAGATGGCTACCCCACACATTAATGCAGAAATGGGCGATTTCGCGGACGTAGTTTTGATGCCGGGCGACCCGCTGCGCGCGAAGCACATTGCTGAAACCTTCCTCGAAGACGTGCGTGAAGTGAACAACGTGCGCGGCATGCTGGGCTTCACCGGTACCTATAAAGGCCGCAAAATCTCCGTAATGGGTCACGGTATGGGTATCCCGTCCTGCTCCATCTACACCAAAGAGCTGATCACCGATTTCGGCGTGAAGAAAATCATCCGCGTGGGCTCTTGCGGTGCCGTGCGTATGGACGTGAAACTGCGTGACGTAGTCATCGGCATGGGTGCTTGCACCGATTCCAAAGTGAACCGTATGCGTTTCAAAGATCACGACTTCGCAGCGATTGCTGACTTCGGCATGGTGCGTAACGCGGTTGATGCAGCGAAAGCGCTGGGCGTTGACGCGCGCGTCGGTAACATCTTCTCTGCTGACCTGTTCTACTCTCCGGACGGCGGCGAAATGTTCGACGTGATGGAAAAATACGGCATCCTGGGCGTGGAAATGGAAGCGGCAGGTATCTACGGCGTCGCGGCTGAGTTCGGTGCGAAAGCGCTGACCATCTGTACCGTGTCTGACCACATCCGTACTCACGAGCAGACCACTGCCGCTGAGCGTCAGACCACCTTCAACGACATGATCAAAATCGCGCTGGAATCTGTTCTGCTGGGCGATAAAGAGTAAGTTTGTTTTGTGCCGGGTGGCGGCTTCGCCTTACCCGGCCTACAAGGTCAACGCAAAACGGCAACCCACGGTTGCCGTTTTTTATGTTTTCTCCCTCTCCCTGTGGGAGAGGGCTGGGGTGAGGGCTCCAGACCGCACTCATATCACCGCACCGCTTTCGCCACCCACGCCGACAATTCCCGCAATTCCTTCTCCTGCTCCGGGAAATCCGCTACCAGTGCGTCACACGCCTGCTGCAAACACTCCGCGCGATACAAACACCCTTGCAAGCGGGCCGCCAGTGCTTCCAGCGGGGCCGGATTCAGGCTGTCGGTAAACACCTGTGCGCGCGTGATAACGCCGCGCTCGACGTCGAAGTGAAGCTCCACGCCGCCCCAGGTAAAGCGCTCATCCAGCAGATGGGAGAATGCCGGTGCCTGACCAAAGTTCCACTCCCAACTGCTCTGGCGCGCAAAGGTCTCGGCAAAATTTGGCAGGTCCGGGGTTTTATCGGGGGAAATAACTTCCGCCTCGACGCGCTCGCCATAATGGTCGAAGAACGCCTCGCGGATCGCCGCGCAAATCTGCTCGTGAGTCACGCCGGGCAGCAGTTCAACCAAATTCGCCACACGGCCGCGTACCGAGGTAATCCCTTTGGCCTGAAGCTTTTTCTTATCAGGATTAAGGTAGTTCGCCAGACGGCTTAAATCGGCGTTGAGCAACAAGGTGCCGTGGTGGAAACCGCGATCTTTGGTTTCGCGATAGGCCGAGCCGGAGACTTTACGGTCGCCTTCGGGGGTTTTGACCACCAGATCGTTACGCCCGGACGCTTCCGCCGTCACGCCGAGGGAGTTCAACGCGTTGAGCACAATCGCGGTGGAGATGGTTTTATCGTACTCCGGTTTCCCGGCCATAAAGGTAAAGCAGGTATTACCGAGGTCGTGGAACACCGCGCCGCCACCGCTGCTGCGACGGGCCAGACGCACGTTGTCCTCTTCCATGCGCCGCGTGTTGCACTCTTTCCACGGGTTCTGCGCGCGGCCAATGACCACCGTATCGGCGTTACGCCAGAGGAACAGGACGCGCTGCGTGGCGGGCATCTGGCGGAAGATGCACTCTTCCACCGCGAGGTTGAACCAGGGATCGTAAGAGTCAGAGATAAGCAGGCGGAGCGTCGTCATGGCAGATTTCCTTTTCCGAATCGGACGCCCATTTTACCACTATTCTTTCTTCTCGCTCTCTTCCTCTTCCGGCACCGATTTGCTGGCCGTCAGCAGGAATGGCGACTGCTGCCAGCGCGTGCGTTTGCCCTGCAACAGGGTACGCGTTAACACCACGCCAATCGCCAGCGAAAGGAGTAACATCAGGCGCAGAATGTTGGTGGTGTTATCCACCTGTTTGGCTTCGGTCGGCAGGGTATGGGTGTCGAGCGTGAGGCGCAGATAACCGAGCGGGCCATTTTTGCCCTGAATCGGCTCGACGATCTGCTGATTGAAATAGCCGCCGGCTTTTTTGCCGTCCAGCGCCAGTCGGTCGCGGACGTCGACGTGCTCACCGGCGCGGGCAATTAAATCGCCCTGTTCATCGTACACGCCCGCATCCAGAATGCGGCTGTTTTCAGTAATCTGGCGCAGTATCTGCGCGATACGTTTATCGTCTGGCGTCTCGGTGCGCATCGCGGGCGCAACGCTCAGCGTGACTTGACGCGCAAGCGTGCGTGCCAGCTCTTCGAGCTGTGGATTACGTTGCCGTTGATGATTCTGGCTAAACCAGGACGCCCCTTGCATCAGCGCCACCAGAAGCGCGAGGCAGGACAGGACAATCACTGCACGATGAAGCCGGAATTTCAGTTTTGCGCGAGCCATATTCCACCTGCTGAAAATTTACGGCTTAATGTTGCCAGAAGTGATGGTTACAGGGTAGCCTCATGCGTTATTTTCCCCCTGGAACCTTCCGGCGCGAACCAATTTACAGGAGCTTCAATGCCGAACATTACCTGGTGCGACCTGACCGATGACGTCTCTTTATGGCCAGGATTGCCGCTCTCATTAAGTGGCGACGAGGTTATGCCTCTGGACTACCATGCAGGGCGTAGCGGCTGGCTGCTGTATGGCCGTGGCCTGAATAAGCAACGCCTGACCCAATACCAAACCAAGCTTGGTGCGGCGATGGTCATCGTGGCGGCCTGGTGCGTGGACGATTATCAGGTGCTGCGTCTGGCCGGTTCACTGACGCCGCGCGCCACTCGTCTGGCGCATGACGCCGGGCTGGATGTGGCGCCGCTGGGGAAAATCCCACATCTGAAAACCCCTGGGCTGCTGGTGATGGACATGGATTCGACCGCCATCCAGATCGAGTGCATCGATGAACTCGCTAAACTGGCCGGCAGCGGTGAGATGGTGGCGGAAGTAACCGAACGCGCGATGCGCGGTGAACTCGATTTTGCCGCCAGCCTGAAACAGCGCGTCGCCACCCTGAAAGGGGCCGATGCCAATATTCTGCGCCAGGTGCGCGACACGCTGCCGCTGATGCCGGGCCTCACCCAACTGGTGCTGAAGCTCGAAACCCTCGGCTGGAAAGTGGCGATTGCCTCCGGTGGGTTCACCTTCTTCGCAGACTACCTGCGCGACAAACTGCATCTGACGACCGTAGTGGCGAACGAGCTGGAAATCCGCGACGGTAAACTGACCGGGGAAGTGATCGGCGATATCGTGGATGCGCAGTACAAAGCCAACACGCTCACGCGTCTGGCGGAAAAATATGAAATCCCGGTGACGCAGACCGTTGCCATCGGCGATGGTGCGAACGATCTGCCGATGATCAAAGTGGCAGGTCTGGGCATCGCCTATCATGCCAAGCCAAAAGTGAACGAAAAGACAGAAGTCACCATCCGTCATGCTGATCTGATGGGCGTGTTCTGCATCCTGTCCGGCAGTGTGAATCAGAAATAATTAGAGGTAAACCGTGGCGAAAGCTCCAAAACGCGCATTTGTCTGTAATGAATGTGGTGCGGATTATCCGCGCTGGCAGGGGCAGTGCAGCGCCTGTCATGCCTGGAACACCATCACCGAAGTGCGCGTGGCCGCTTCGCCAACCGTGGCCCGCAATGAGCGTCTGACGGGCTATGCAGGCAACGCGGGCGTCTCGAAAGTGCAAAAACTATCTGAGATCAGCCTCGATGAAGTCCCGCGCTTCTCCACCGGTTTTAAAGAGTTCGACCGCGTATTAGGCGGCGGAGTGGTGCCGGGCAGTGCGATCCTGATCGGCGGTAATCCAGGGGCGGGTAAATCGACGCTGCTGCTGCAAACTCTGTGTAAGCTCTCTGAGCAGATGAAAACCCTGTATGTCACCGGTGAAGAATCCCTGCAACAGGTGGCAATGCGCGCACACCGTCTCGGCCTGCCGACCGGTAATCTCAACATGCTGTCGGAAACCAGCATTGAACAGATTTGCATGATTGCCGATGAAGAGCAGCCGAAGCTGATGGTCATCGACTCCATCCAGGTTATGCACATGGCGGACATTCAGTCCTCGCCGGGTAGCGTGGCGCAGGTGCGCGAAACCGCGGCTTATCTGACGCGCTTCGCCAAAACGCGCGGCGTGGCGATCGTGATGGTTGGTCACGTCACCAAAGACGGCTCGCTGGCCGGTCCGAAAGTGCTGGAGCACTGCATCGACTGCTCGGTGATGCTCGACGGCGACGCTGATTCCCGCTTCCGCACCCTGCGCAGCCACAAAAACCGTTTTGGTGCCGTGAATGAGTTGGGCGTTTTCGCCATGACCGAACAGGGGCTGCGTGAAGTCAGTAACCCGTCGGCGATTTTCCTCAGCCGCGGCGAAGAAGAGACGCCAGGCAGTTCGGTGATGGTGCTCTGGGAAGGAACTCGCCCGCTGCTGGTTGAGATTCAGGCGCTGGTGGATCAATCGATGATGGGCAATCCGCGTCGCGTCGCGGTCGGTCTTGAGCAAAACCGCTTAGCGATTCTGCTGGCGGTACTGCACCGCCACGGCGGGCTACAGATGGCGGATCAGGACGTGTTCGTCAACGTGGTTGGCGGCGTGAAAGTGACCGAAACCAGCGCCGATCTGGCGCTGCTCCTGGCGATGGTTTCTAGCCTGCGCAACCGCCCATTGCCACAGGATCTGGTGGTCTTTGGCGAAGTTGGGCTGGCGGGGGAAATTCGCCCGGTCCCGAGCGGTCAGGAGCGTATTTCCGAAGCGGCAAAACACGGTTTCCGCCGTGCGATTGTCCCGATTGCCAACGTGCCGAAAAAAGTGCCGGAAGGGATGAAGATTTTCCCGGTGAAGAAACTGTCTGATGCGTTAAGCGTCTTTGACGACTTATAATATTTAAGTTCGTATCTTATTGGCGGGGGCGTCTTGCTGACCCGCCTCACTTAGCAGGAGGCTCTTGTGTCAACATTTGACTATCTTAAAACCGCAATCCGCCAGAAGGGCTGCACCTTGCAGCAGGTGGCGGAAGCCAGCGGGATGACCAAGGGCTATTTAAGCCAGCTTCTGAATGCCAAAATCAAAAGCCCGAGCGCGCAAAAGCTGGAAGCGTTGCACCGCTTTCTGGGCCTCGAATTTCCGCGCATGCAAAAGAACATCGGCGTGGTGTTCGGCAAGTTCTATCCGCTGCACACCGGGCATATCTATCTGATTCAGCGCGCCTGTAGCCAGGTCGATGAGCTGCATATCATCATGGGTTACGACGACACGCGTGACCGTGCGCTGTTCGAAGACAGCGCCATGTCCCAGCAGCCGACCGTCTCAGACCGCCTGCGTTGGCTGCTCCAGACCTTTAAATACCAAAAAAATATTCGCATTCATGCCTTTAACGAAGAGGGCATGGAGCCGTATCCGCACGGTTGGGATGTGTGGAGTAACGGCATCAAAGCCTTTATGGAAGAGAAGGGTATCGCCCCTAACTGGATTTACACCTCTGAAGAGTCCGATGCGCCGCAGTTCCGCGAGCATCTTGGCACCGAAACGGTGCTGATCGACCCGAAACGTACCTTTATGAACATCAGCGGCGGGCAGATCCGCGAAAATCCGTTCCGCTACTGGGATTACATCCCGACTGAAGTAAAACCGTTCTTTGTACGCACCGTGGCGATTCTGGGCGGTGAATCAAGCGGTAAATCCACGCTGGTCAACAAGCTGGCAAACATCTTCAACACCAGTAGTGCGTGGGAATACGGACGCGATTATGTCTTCTCGCATCTGGGCGGCGATGAGATGGCGCTCCAGTATTCCGACTACGACAAAATCGCGCTCGGCCACGCTCAGTACATTGATTTCGCGGTGAAATACGCCAACAAGGTCGCGTTTGTCGATACGGATTTTGTCACCACCCAGGCGTTCTGTAAAAAGTACGAAGGGCGTGAGCACCCGTTCGTTCAGGCGCTGATTGACGAGTACCGTTTTGATCTGGTGATCCTGCTGGAAAACAACACGCCGTGGGTCGCAGACGGGATGCGCAGCCTCGGCAGCTCCGTTGATCGTAAAGAGTTCCAGACCATGCTGGTGGATATGCTGCGCGAGAATAACGTGGAGTTTGTTCACGTCGAAGAGTCGGACTACGATGGCCGCTTCCTGCGCTGTGTGGAGCTGGTGAAGGAGTTGATGGGGGAGCGGGAGTAAAGACTGCTCCGATCGATCCCCTCTCCCTTTGGGAGAGGGTTAGGGTGAGGGGGCAATGACCTCAGAACGCCACCACCACTTTTCCGCGCATATGCCCGTCCAGCACTTTCCGGTGTGCCTCGGTGATGCTCTCCACGCTTAAGCCGTGCAGGGTTTCGCTCAGCGAACTTTCCACCACGCCAGCATCAACCAGCTTCGCCACCTCATTCAGGATCTCGCCCTGACGCGCCATGTCTGCGGTCTGGTACATGCTGCGGGTGTACATAAACTCCCAGTGCAGCGCGGCAGATTTTGACTTCAGCTTACTCTGATCCAGCGGACGGTCGTTCTCCACGATGGTGCAAATATGTCCCTGCGGCGCAATCAGTTCGCTGACTGCGTCCCAGTGTCCGTCGGTGTCATTGAGGATGAAAATGTAGTCGACGAATTTGATGTCGTGCTTCGCCAGCTCACCCTTCAGGTCACGATAATTCACCACCAGATCGGCGCCGCGATCCCGGCACCATTGGGCTGAGTCCTCGCGAGAGGCGGTGGCGATCACCTTGATCTTGCTGTTGTGTTTGGCGAAGGGGATCGCCAGCGATCCGACGCCACCCGCACCGCCGATAATCAGCAGCGTTTTGTCCGATCCGGCGTCCTGAATATTCAGGCGTTCAAACAGTCCTTCCCATGCCGTCAACGCGGTTAAAGGCAGTGCGGCGGCGGCGGCCCAGTCGAGGCTTTGCGGTTTGTGGCCGACGATGCGCGCGTCAATCAGCTGGTGGGTGGCGTTGCTGCCTGGACGGGTGATGTCACCGGCGTACCACACTTCGTCACCGGCTTGGAACTGCGTCACGCCCGCACCGACCGCTTTCACAATGCCGCTCGCGTCCCAGCCCAGAATGCGCGGTGCTTGCAGGCCGTTCTTACTCAAGCCCGCATGGACTTTGGTATCGACCGGGTTCACGGAAATGGCTTTCACTTCGACCAGCAGATCGTGCTCGCCGGGTTGCGGCATCTGCTGGGTAATTTCAATAAAAACAGACGGCTGGTCTGGATTAACGGCGATAGCTTTAACGGACATGGTGAACTCCTCATGGAATACGTGTGTTGAGGCTAGTCTATTAAGTCACCACTTGCGTGATAAGATGGACAATCAATAACAAAGTGTTCGCATGAGATGAACAATTATGTTTAAGCAGCTTCAGGATATGGCCCTGTTTGCACTGGTGGCGGAGATGGGCAGTTTTACCGCGGCAGCGCAAAAAGCGGGGCTGCCGAAATCGAGCGTCAGCCAGCGCGTCAGTCAGCTTGAGCAGCAGGTTGGCATCCGGCTGCTGAACCGCACCACCCGCAAACTCAATTTAACTTTTGCGGGCGAGCACTATCTGGTGCATTGCCGCGAGATGCTGGCGGCCAGCGAGCGGGCGGAATACGCCATTCAGCGCCTGCGCGATAATCCCGGTGGACGGCTGCGCGTCACTTCCCCGGCGGGAATTGGCGCGACGCTGCTGGCGCATCTGAATGCGGAATTTCAGCGCCGATACCCGGACGTTTCTCTCGATGTCTGTATTTCCGATGATGTACAGGATCTGGTGCAGTCGGGCTATGACGTGGCGCTGCGCACCGGTAAACCGCAGGATTCTTCTCTGATTGGCCGCAAGATTGGTAACTGCCCGCGCTACATGCTGGCCTCGCCCGAGTATCTGGCGCGTTTTGCCCCGCTGGAACATCCGCGCCAGTTGGTCGAACACCGGTGTATTACGCACAAGGCCTGGCCGGAGTGGCTTTTACGCCATAACGACGAGGATTATCGTCATCTGCCGAACAATGCCCACGTGACGGATAACCTGGTCTACGCCCGCGAAAGTGCCATCGCACGCGCGGGAATCACGCTGCTGCCCGCATTTTTGCTGGAAGATAAAATCGAGAAGGGCGCGCTGGTGCAGGTTTTGCCGGAATGGAGCGTGGAAGGAAACGAGCTGTGGCTGGTCTATCCGAGCAGGAAACTGAATTCACCTGCGCTGATGAGCTATATCCAGTTTGCGATGCAGTTTGATGAGGTGAAGCGGTTTTACGTTGGGATGTGATTGCCGGGTGAATAGTGCGGCCTGGTGCCCTCACCCCGGCCCTCTCCCACAGGGAGATGGAGCAAAGACTAAAAACGGCAACCGAAGTTGCCGTTTTGCTTTTATTTCGAAATACGCTTGTACTTGATACGTTTTGGCTCCAGCGCATCCGCGCCGAGGGTACGTTTCTTGTACTCTTCGTATTCGGTGAAGTTACCTTCGAAGAACTCCACTTTACCCTCGTCCTGGTAATCCAGAATGTGGGTCGCGATACGGTCAAGGAACCAACGGTCGTGCGAGATAACCATTGCACAGCCTGGGAACTCCAGCATGGCGTTTTCCAGCGCGCGCAGGGTTTCGATGTCCAGGTCGTTGGTTGGTTCATCGAGCAGCAGCACGTTACCGCCAACCTGCAGCAGTTTCGCCAGATGCAGACGACCGCGCTCACCACCGGACAGCTCGCCGACGCGTTTACCCTGATCAACACCTTTGAAGTTGAAGCGGCCAACGTAGGCACGGCTTGGCATCTCGGTGTTGCCGATACGCATAATATCCTGCCCGCCGGAGACTTCTTCCCACACGGTTTTGCTGTTATCCATCGCGTCACGGAACTGGTCAACGGAGGCCAGTTTCACGGTATCGCCCAGCGTAATGGTGCCGCTGTCAGGTTGTTCCTGACCGGACATCATGCGGAACAGCGTCGATTTACCCGCGCCGTTAGGACCGATGATCCCGACAATCGCCCCTTTCGGCACGGAGAAGCTCAGGTCGTCGATCAGCACACGGTCGCCGTAGGACTTACGCAGATTGCTCACTTCAACGACTTTATCGCCCAGACGTGCTCCAGGTGGAATAAACAGTTCGTTGGTTTCGTTACGTTTCTGGTATTCGGAATTGTTCAGCTCTTCAAAGCGTGCCAGACGGGCTTTGCCCTTAGACTGACGGCCTTTCGCGCCCTGACGAACCCACTCAAGCTCTTTCTCAATCGATTTACGACGAGCGGCTTCCTGAGAGGCTTCCTGCGCCAGACGCTGATCTTTCTGCTCCAGCCAGGAGGAGTAGTTGCCTTCCCACGGAATACCTTCACCACGGTCCAGCTCCAGGATCCAGCCTGCCACATTATCGAGGAAGTAACGGTCGTGGGTAATCGCCACAACGGTCCCTTCGAAGTCGTGCAGGAAGCGTTCCAGCCAGGCGACGGATTCGGCATCCAGGTGGTTCGTCGGTTCGTCGAGCAGCAGCATGTCTGGCTTTTCCAGCAACAGACGGCACAGCGCGACGCGGCGGCGTTCACCACCGGACAGTTTTTCAATTTTCGCGTCCCAGTCTGGCAGGCGCAGGGCATCGGCCGCACGCTCCAGCTGGACGTTCAGGTTGTGACCGTCGTGCGCCTGGATAATTTCTTCGAATTTACCCTGTTGCGCCGCCAGTTTGTCGAAGTCAGCATCCGGTTCAGCGTACTTCGCGTACACCTCATCCAGACCTTTCAGCGCGTTAACGACTTCGGCAACGGCTTCTTCGACGGATTCGCGAACGGTGTGTTCCGGGTTTAGCTTCGGTTCCTGCGGCAGATAGCCGATTTTAAGGCCCGGCTGTGGACGAGCTTCACCTTCGATGTCTGTATCGATGCCCGCCATGATGCGCAGCAGGGTGGACTTACCGGCACCGTTGAGACCCAGGACACCGATTTTTGCGCCCGGGAAGAAGCTCAGCGAGATATTTTTCAGAATATGGCGTTTCGGCGGAACGACTTTGCCGACACGATGCATGGTATAAACGAATTGAGCCACGTGGACTTCGCCTCTTTTATCGTGAAGAAAATAGAATTCAGCTGCGAAGTGTAGCCTTTTTCAGTGCCTAATCCCAGACACGAACGTCGGGAGTGTTAAAGCACGCAAGAAAGGTAAAAAAGTGTCCATGACGTGGCGCGTTGCCTTATGCCTGGTTAGCATAGATCCATTACATTTTTACGTGGCAAGACGCTGCAACTGTATTTAACACATTGAGGAAGAGCTTGTGGAAAAAGCCAAACAGGTGGTCTGGCGTCTGCTGGCTGCCAGCGTATGCGTGATGACGATAAGCCACGCAGCGCATGCCGATTCACTGGATGAACAGCGTAACCGCTATGCGCAGATCAAGCAGGCCTGGGACAGCAAGCAGATGGATACCGTGCAGGCACTGATGCCGACGCTGAAAGAATATCCGCTGTACCCGTATCTGGAATACCGTCAGATTACCGACGATCTCATGAACCAGCCGACGCTCACCGTTGCCAATTTTATCCAGGCCAACCCGACGTTGCCGCCTGCTCGAACTCTACAGTCACGCTTTGTGAACGAACTGGCGCGACGTGAAGACTGGCGCGGCCTGCTGGCGTTCAGCCCGCAAAAACCAGGTACCACCGAAGCGCAGTGTAATTTCTATTACGCCAAATGGGCGACAGGCCAGCAGCAGGAAGCCTGGGACGGTGCGAAAGAGCTGTGGCTCACCGGCAAAAATCAGCCTAACGCCTGTGATTCTCTATTCGGGGCCTGGCGTGCGTCGGGCCAGCAAGACCCGCTGGCGTACCTCGAACGTATTCGCCTGTCGATGAAAGCGGGTAATACGCGCCTCGTGACTACACTCGCAGGGCAAATGCCTTCTGATTATCAGACCATTTCCACGGCGGTTATTCAGCTTGCCAACGATCCGAATTCTGTTCTGACTTTTGCTCGCTCAACGGGCGCGACCGATTTCACTCGTCAGATGGCGGCGGTGGCCTTTACCAGCGTGGCGCGTGACGACGTTGAAAATGCGCGGCTGATGATTCCGCAGTTGGTTCAGGCGCAGCAGCTTAACGATGATCAAACTCAGGATTTGCGCGATATCGTCGCATGGCGTTTGATGGGCACCGATGTGACCGACGAACAGGCGCGCTGGCGTGACGACGCGATCATGCGCTCAAATTCGACCTCGCTTGTCGAACGTCGGGTGCGCATGGCGCTGGGCGCTGGCGATCGCCGTGGTCTCAATACCTGGCTTTCCCGCTTGCCGATGGATGCCAAAGAAAAAGATGAATGGCGCTACTGGCAGGCCGATTTGCTGATGGAGCGCGGACGCGATGACGAAGCGAAAGAGATCCTCCATTCTCTGATGCAGCAGCGTGGCTTCTACCCGATGGCGGCGGCGCAGCGTCTGGGCGAGGAGTACACGCTCAAAATCGACAAAGCTCCGACCAACCTCAACTCAGCTCTGGTTCAGGGAGCAGAAATGGCGCGCGTACGCGAGCTGATGTACTGGGGAATGGACAACACGGCGCGCAGCGAGTGGGCCAATCTGGTGACCAGCCGCACTACCGATGAAAAAGCGCAGCTGGCGCGTTATGCCTTTGATAATCGCTGGTGGGATCTGAGCGTTCAAGCAACGATCGCCGGTAAATTGTGGGATCATCTGGAAGAGCGTTTCCCGCTGGCCTATAAAGATCTGTTCGATCGCTACACCAGCGGAAAAGACATTCCGCAGAGCTATGCGATGGCAATTGCTCGTCAGGAAAGCGCATGGAACCCTAAAGTGCGCTCACCGGTGGGTGCCAGCGGCCTGATGCAAATCATGCCGGGCACCGCCACGCATACGGTGAAGATGTTTAATATTCCAGGCTACAGCAGCCCGTCACAGCTGTTGGACCCGGATACCAACATCAATATCGGCACCAGCTATTTGCAGTATGTCTATTCCCAGTTCGGCAATAACCGCATCTTCTCGTCTGCGGCCTACAACGCAGGGCCTGGACGCGTGCGTACCTGGCTTGGCAACAGCGCCGGGCGCATCGACGCCGTGGCGTTTGTCGAGAGCATTCCGTTCTCTGAAACACGCGGTTATGTGAAGAATGTGCTGGCGTATGACGCTTACTATCGCTACTTCATGGGGCAGAAAGATACCCTGATGAGCGACGCTGAGTGGCAGAGAAAGTATTAATTACGTACACAAAATCATTCAAGTTGCATCGCGGCGGCAAGCCTGTGAATCCCCTGGAGCTTACATTAGTAAGTGACCGGGGTGAGCAGGCGCAGCCAACAAAGATGCAGATGGAATGATGAAGTGTATGTTATGCTTGTACTCGTCTAAGAGTACAAACGGCGGCATAACATGACCCAGCATTCCCCTTATTCATCGGCAATGGCCGAACAGCGCAATCAGGAGTGGCTTCGTTTTGTGGAGCTGCTTCGCCAGTCCTACGAACAAGATCTGCACTTACCGCTGATGCAATTGATGCTGACACCCGACGAGCGTGAAGCGTTGGGCACGCGTGTGCGTATCATCGAAGAGTTGCTGCGTGGTGAGATGAGCCAGCGTGAGCTGAAAAGTGAGCTGGGCGCAGGCATTGCGACGATTACCCGTGGTTCGAACAGTCTGAAATCGGCCCCGGTGGAATTGCGCCATTGGCTTGAGGACGTGCTGCTGAAAAATGCCTGATGGCGCTGCGCTTATCAGGCCTACGGTTCATGGATTGGGTTTTGTAGGCCGGGTAAGGCGAAGCCGCCACCCGGCAATGGCGTAGCCAGTTGCCTGATGGCACTGCGCTTATCAGGCCTACAACGGCGGAATCAGTCGTACACAGCGTTATGAAACGGGCTTAATGCCAACACCACCGCCTGATGATATACGCTCGAACGCGTCAAAGCTCCGGCGGTAAACACGCCAATAGCCCCTTCTTTGCGGCCAATTTCATCAATGCCGGTGTACTGAGACATCACCGGCCCGAGCGCTTCTCCAGCACGCACTTTATCCAGAATGATGGCCGGTAAAGGCAGCGTCGCTGAGCGCGATTCCCCACGCTGTTCGCGGCTTTCGATAACCACCCAGCTAAAGGTGGCACCCTCGTCAATCCCTGCTTCAATAGCCACCCAAAAATCTGCCTCAGGGCGTGCGGCCTTCGCATTCACGACGCGATTTCGTGCGCCAGCGCGCGTTTCCTCGCTCCCAAACGGCTGTTCAGGAACACCGCTCTCGACGCCGACGGCGTCAATATGGCAGGATCCTTCGCCGAAGATCTCTTCAAATGCCCTTAGAATTGCCTGAATTTTGGCAGGATTAGTGGTAGCAGAGACAACCTGGTGCATAATTAAGCTCGATTCAAAAAAAACTCATCGCATTATAACGGAAAAAAACATGTTACAGGTTTACCTTGTTCGCCACGGTGAAACGCAGTGGAACGCCGAGCGACGTATTCAAGGCCAGTCCGACAGCCCTCTCACCGCGAAGGGTGAGCAACAAGCGTGGCAGGTAGCGGAACGTGCCAGAACGTTAGGTATCACGCACATTATCTCCAGCGATCTGGGTCGCACGCAGCAAACGGCGCGCATTATCGCCGAGGCCTGCGGGTGCGACATTATCCTCGATCCTCGCCTGCGCGAACTGGATATGGGCGTGCTGGAAAAACGTCATGTGGATACACTGACAGAACAGGAAGAGGGCTGGCGCCGCACGCTGGTCAACGGTACGGAAGATGGCCGTATTCCTGAAGGCGAATCCATGCAGGAACTGAGCGTGCGCGTTCAGGCGGCGCTGGCTGATTGCCTCAAATTGCCGGCCGGCAGCCGCCCGCTGCTTGTTAGCCACGGTATTGCGCTGGGTTGTCTGGTGAGCACTATTCTCGGATTACCGGCCTATGCGGAACGCCGTTTGCGTCTGCGCAACTGCTCTATTTCCCGCATCGATTATCAGGAAAGCCCGTGGCTGGCGTCCGGTTGGGTGGTGGAAATGGCAGGGGACATATCGCATCTGGATGCCCCTGCGCTGGATGAGCTGCAGCGCTAGCGGCGCACAGGAATCAAGTATTCCATCCGCAGATTGATTGGGCCTACTTCCGGTTTTGCATCGCTGGCCGGATAGTAGCGCTCAATGTCCTGACCTTTGCGGCGGTTCAGATTCAGCATCGGCATACAGGTTCCGTAAACGGTCAGGATGAATTCCTGCACGCCAGTGCCCAGCCCTTCATAGTTGAACATGACGTATTCGCCGCCTTCCAGCACCACCGGTTTCGAGCCCTGAATATAGCCGTTGGCCATCTCTGGCGTGAGCGCGGTGGTATAAAATACTTCCTGCTCGTCGTCTTTTTCCTGGCTTGGGTGCGTCTCGTTCAAGCCATACAGCAGCGGCGGAAGCGCCGGGGCGTGGCTGAGGAAATCGCGCCAGAACTGGGTTCGCATCTGATGGCGGAATTCTGAAATCTGTTCCAGTGAACACGTATAGCTTTGCGTGGTGCCGATCAGGTGCGTTTCTGGCAGGTCGAGGAATTCGTATTTTGGCATCGCGAATTCGCCCAGACGCAGCGGTGGACGCATACCGAATGAGCTCCAGTCGGGAGAACGGCGATAGAGCGCAGGTGTCAGCGAGAACTGTTTTTTGAAGGCGCGGGTGAACGTCTGCTGAGAATCAAAACGGTATTGCAGGGCAATATCCAGAATCGGGCGCGCGGTCAGGCGCAGTGCCACAGCCGATTTTGACAGGCGACGAGCGCGAATATAGGCACCGATGGCATGACCGGTGACATCCTTGAACATCCTTTGCAAATGCCACTTGGAATAGCCTGCTTTTGCCGCCACATTATCCAGTGACAAAGGCTGGTCAAGATGACCTTCCAGCCAGGTAAGCAGATCGCGAATAATTCCAGCCTGATCCATATACTATCCTCATCCTTAAAACAGCAGGTGCCTGATAACAGGGTAGCGGATAATAGCATTTTTTGATGTTTTAGCATTCAGTGTTTTTTTTGCGCATAAATGCTTTTTGCCGCACATTATGGGCATCAAATTGCTAATCCTGTGATCTTGCTACATTTTTATTCTGTTTGTTGAATAATTGCCCAACGTAATTTTAAAGAATGGTAACAATATGAAATACAAGACATTGATCTTCACTGCTCTGATGCTGTTGGTTGGCCGGACGGCGTTTGCTGAACAAGTTGGCTCCGTCGATACCGTGTTTAAGATGTTTGGCCCGGACCATAAAATTGTGGTCGAAGCCTTTGACGATCCGGATGTGAAGAACGTGACCTGCTATATCAGCCGCGCGAAAACGGGTGGGATTAAAGGTGGGTTGGGGCTGGCAGAAGATACGGCCGATGCGGCGATTTCCTGCCAGCAGGTCGGGCCGGTTGAACTGAGCGACAAAATCAAAAACGGCAAAGCGCAGGGCGATGTGGTGTTCCAGAAACGGACATCGCTGGTGTTCAAAAAACTGCAGGTCGTGCGTTTTTATGATGCGAAACGCAACACCTTAGCGTACCTCGCCTACTCCGATAAAGTGGTCGAAGGATCGCCGAAAAACGCACTGAGCGCGGTGCCTATTATGCCGTGGCGCTAATTCAGGGACAGACAATGCAGCAACCGTTGATTTGGCTGGTGGAAGACGAAATCAGTATCGCTGAGACGCTGATCTATATGCTGTCGCAGGAAGGGTTTGCGGTGAAAGCCTTCGAGCGCGGGCTGCCTGCGCTCGAAGAGGCGCGTCGCCAGGCCCCGGCGCTGGCGATCCTTGATGTCGGTTTGCCAGATATCAGCGGGTTTGAGTTGTGCCGCCAACTGCTGACGCAACATCCCTCGCTGCCGGTACTGTTTCTCACGGCCCGCAGCGATGAAGTGGATAAGCTGTTGGGCCTGGAAATGGGGGCGGATGATTATGTTGCTAAGCCGTTTTCACCCCGCGAAGTCTGCGCCCGCGTACGGACCATTTTGCGGCGGATGCAGAAATCCACGCTGCCTTCAGCAATCGTGCGCATTGGACATTTTGAACTCAATGAGCCAGCGGCGCAGATCAACTGGTGCGGCGAGCCGCTCATTCTGACGCGCTACGAATTTTTGTTGCTCAAAACCCTGCTTCACGCACCGGGCCGCGTTTTCTCGCGCCAGCAGTTGATGGACAAAGTCTGGGGCGAGGACGGCGACAGCTTTGACCGAACCGTCGATACCCATATCAAAACCCTGCGCGCCAAACTGCGCGCGGTAAATGCGGATCTTTCGCCGATCAGCACCCATCGCGGTTTGGGCTACAGCCTGGGGCTGGCGTAATGCGCATCGGAATGCGTCTGCTGCTGGGTTATTTTCTGATTGTGGCCATCGCTGCGTGGTTCGTGCTGTCGATCTTTGTGCAGGAGGTCAAACCCGGCGTGCGCCGGGCCACCGAAGGGACGCTTATCGATACCGCCACCTTGTTGGCGGAAGTGGGACGCGACGATCTCCTCACCGGTGCTGCGCAAAACGGTCGGCTGGCGCAGGCTTTTTCGCAACTGCATCAGCGCCCGTTCCGTGCCAACATTGGCGGTATTCACAAGGTTCGCAACGAATATCATGTTTACATGACTGACGCGCAGGGCCGCGTGGTTTTTGATTCGACCGGGAAAGGCCTGGGCGAAGATTACTCGCGCTGGAACGATGTCTGGCTGACTCTTCGCGGGCAGTACGGCGCACGCAGCACCCAGGACGATCCCAGCGATCCAGAAAGTACCGTGATGTACGTGGCGGCCCCGATTGTTGATCAGGGAAAAATAATTGGCGTCCTGTCGGTAGGAAAACCGAATAGCGCGATGGCCCCGGTTATCCACCGTAGCGAAAGGCGCATTCTCTGGGCGGGTGGAGCGCTGCTGGGTATTGCCCTGTTGATCGGGCTGGTTGTGGCCTGGTGGATTAACCGCTCAATCAGCTCTTTATCACGCTATGCCGATTCGGTGACCCAGGATACACCGCTGCCGTTGCCCGATCCCGGCAGCAGCGAATTGCGCAAACTGGCACAGGCGCTGGAAAACATGCGTATTCGCCTTGAAGGCAAAAATTACATAGAGCACTACGTTCACGCCCTGACTCATGAGCTGAAAAGCCCGCTGGCGGCGATTCGCGGTGCGGCGGAGATCTTAGCCGAACAGCCGCCGCCGCAGGTGGCTGCGCGGTTTGTTGATAATATTCTGGTGCAGAATGCGCGGATGCAGTCACTGGTCGAAAAACTGCTTGAGCAGGCTAAGCTGGAAAACCGCGTGGAGATTATACCGACTCCCGTGAGTATTGATGCGCTGTTCACGCGCATCAGCGATGCCCGTTCTATGCAGCTGGCGGTGAAGAACATCACGCTGACAGGCAACGGCGCAGCGTTAACGGTTAATGGCGATGCGGATCTGCTGGAGCAGGCTCTCGGCAATTTGCTCGATAACGCCATCGATTTCACCCCCACAGGCGGGAGCATTGTTCTCAGCGCTGAAGAGACGCAGAAACAGACCTTGTTAAAGGTGACGGACAACGGCAGCGGGATTCCTGATTACGCGCAATCACGCATCTTTGAGCGCTTTTATTCACTTCCCCGCGAGACGGGCCTGAAAAGCAGCGGCCTCGGGCTAGCGTTTGTGCAGGAGGTAGCGCGTTTGCATCATGGTGAAATCCAGCTTCAAAACCGCGAAGAGGGCGGTGTTGAAGCGATTCTGAGACTTCACCGTCCCTTCACATCACTTCAAATTCAGCGCACATAGCCGCGTTACGCTCTCTCCATCAAATAAGGAGAAGGCAATGAAAAAATCCCCACTGTTCTGGAAAGTAAGCACCCTGATGGGGTGCATCCTGCTGCTGTTAGTTCCCCTGTTTATGGTGAGTAACCTGATTTCTGAGCGCGCCAGCTATCGCGATGACGTTGAGGATACGCTGCGTCAAAGCACCAGTGGGCCGCAGCAGCTCACCGGCCCGCTAATCGCCATTCCGGTCACGGAAATTTATTACAAGTTTGAAGATAACGTGAGGGTTGAGCATAAGCGCAGTTTCCTGCACTTTTTGCTGCCTGAATCGCTGGTGATTGACGGTAATCAACGGGTGGAGTCCCGAAGCATCGGGATCTACGATGGGCAAATCTGGAGCACCGATCTCAAACTGAAGGCGCAATTTAATACCGACAAGCTGGACGCGCTAAAAGGCGAAACGATCTCTCTGGGGCAGCCGTTCATCGCTGTCGGCGTGGGCGATGCGCGTGGGATTGGCGCAGTGAAAGTATCTAACGTTAACGATGAAACGCTGACGGTCGAACCGGGTTCAGGTATTTCTGGGCAACAGGCGGGGGTCCACATTCCTCTGACGTGGGAGATGCTCAATGCGAAAAGTGTGGACCTTGAGATGTCGTTGAATCTCAACGGAACGGGAAGTTTCTCCGTCGTGCCAGTGGGGCGAAATAGTGAGTTAACCCTGCGCAGCAACTGGCCGCATCCGGGTTTTATGGGCGATTACTTGCCGTCCAAACGTGAAATCAGCGCGTCAGGCTTTGAAGCGCACTGGCAGAGCAGCTGGTTTGCCAACAATCTTGAAAGCCAGTTTAGCGCTATCGAACCGCCAGAGTTTCGTACCGTTCCCGCATTTAGCGTCACCGTGGCGACGCCAGCCGATCAGTATCAGCTAACTGACCGGGCGATTAAATATGCCATTTTGCTGATTGCTCTGACGTTTATGGCTTTCTTTGTCTACGAAACTATCACTCACCTTCGCCTGCACCCGATGCAGTATCTGCTGGTGGGGTTGTCACTGGTGCTCTTTTACTTGGTACTGCTGGCGCTCTCTGAGCACGTGGGCTTTACGGCTGCATGGATTATCGCAAGCCTGGTCGGGGCGATGATGAACGGTGTTTATCTTCATGCGGTGCTTAAGGGCTGGAAGCGCAGTGCGGTGTTTGTGGTGGCGTTGCTGGGGCTGGATGGCGTGATGTGGTGTTTGCTGCGCTCTGAGGATAGTGCGTTGCTGCTGGGGTCCGGCGTGCTGGCGATAGCGCTGTTTGCGGTGATGTATCTGACGCGCCACTTTGACTGGTACTCGCTTTCACAGGTTAAGCAAAGTGTGCCGAAAGGGGAAGGGGACGACGATTCATTACGGATTTGGAAATAAAAAAACGGCGCGTAAAGCGCCGTTTTTACTGCGTGGCGTGCGGGATTACTCCTGCAGGTCGCCGCAGAAACGATAACCTTCGCCGTGGATAGTGGCGATGATTTCTGGCGTATCCGGCGTAGATTCGAAGTGTTTACGAATGCGACGGATCGTCACGTCAACAGTACGGTCGTGCGGCTTCAGCTCGCGACCGGTCATTTTCTTCAGCAGCTCTGCACGGGACTGAATTTTGCCCGGATTTTCGCAGAAGTGCAGCATGGCGCGGAATTCACTGCGCGGCAGCTTGTACTGTTCGCCGTTCGGGCTCACCAGCGAGCGGCTATTGATATCAAGTTCCCAGCCGTTGAATTTGTAGCTGTCGACGCTACGACGCTCTTCGCTCACCGTGCCCAGATTCATGGTACGGGACAGCAGATTGCGTGCACGAATGGTTAACTCGCGAGGATTAAACGGCTTGGTGATGTAATCATCAGCGCCGATTTCCAGGCCAAGAATTTTATCCACTTCGTTATCACGGCCTGTCAGGAACATTAATGCGACGTTCGCCTGTTCACGCAGTTCGCGTGCCAGAAGAAGGCCGTTTTTTCCTGGCAGATTGATGTCCATGATGACCAGATTGATATCATTTTCAGAAAGGATCTGATGCATCTCTGCGCCATCGGTCGCTTCAAAGACATCGTAGCCTTCTGCTTCGAAAATGCTCTTTAACGTGTTGCGTGTTACCAACTCGTCTTCAACGATAAGAATGTGCGGGGTCTGCATGTTTGCTACCTAAATTGCCAACTAAATCGAAACAGGAAGTACAAAAGTCCCTGACCTGCCTGATGCATGTCGCAAATTAACATGATCGGCCTAACGTGACTAAAGTACGTAATTGCGTTCTTGATGCACTTTCCATCAACGTCAACAACATCATTAGCTTGGTCGTGGGCACTTTCCCTCAGGACCCGACAGTGTCAAAAACGGCTGTCATCCTAACCATTTTAACAGCAACATAACAGGCTAAGTGACACCAGACACCCAATAAAACTACGCTTCGTTGACATATATCAAGTTCAATTGTAGCACGTTAACAGTTTGATGAAATCATCGTATCGGATTGCTAGCCTTTGTCACAAATTTTCAATAAACCAACTAGTTGCAGCTATTGATTAATAAACAACGCGAATCCAATTCGAAAAACCAATCATTACGAGTATTATCATTAATAAACATATGGATAACGACTGTCTGTTAACATTTGAATCAATAGTTCAGTCACGGAACAGTTTAGCGCTTTTAATTTGTGGTGAAACGCTATTTCGGTGATTTGTGTTGCAATTTTGTAAATTCGCGCTGCGTAATATGTTGAGCTGCATCACACTTTAGCGCGCTAACTGATTAAAAAGAGAGCATAAATGCACTTATCGATAGTGCTGGTATCGCCAGCAAGAGCAGAAAATATTGGCGCCGCTGCGCGCGCGATGAAGACGATGGGATTCACCGATTTGCGTATCGTGGCCAGTGAGGCGCACCTCGAACCCGCCACTCGCTGGGTGGCGCATGGATCGGGGGAAATTCTCGACAACATAACCACTTACGCGACGCTTGCCGACGCGCTGCACGATATTTCGTTCACCGTTGCGACCACGGCACGCAGCCGGGCGAAGTTCCATTACTACGCGACACCGACAGAACTGGTGCCTATTCTCGAAGAAAAAAGTACGTGGGCGACGAAGACCGCGCTGGTGTTTGGTCGTGAAGATTCGGGTCTGACCAATGAAGAGCTGGAGCTGGCAGACGTGCTAACGGGCGTACCGATGGTCGCGGATTACCCGTCGCTCAATTTGGGCCAAGCGGTGATGGTCTATTGCTATCAATTAGCATCCTTAATACAAATTCCCACACCTTCCGCAGACAGCGTAGATGAAAACCAGCTGCGCGCGTTACGTGAACGGACACAATCGCTTTTGGCACAGCTGGGCGTGGATGACGATCGGAAAATGGTCGACTGGTTGCACCAGCGCCTCGGGCTGCTTGAACAGCGCGACACCGCAATGTTGCACCGATTGCTGCATGATATTGAAAAAAAATTGGCAGAATAAAAATCTGACATTTGTTTTTTGTATGGATTAACTGTCTGTGTATAAGGGTTGCAACTGGTGGTATGCGGTTAAAAATAAAACCGCAAGCAGCGGGTCGTGAAAGGGTTACAAATTGTGATCAAAGTAAAAATTCATTGACTTAAGGTGCCGGATACTTTAACCCTAAAAGGATACAGGACAGACAGAAAACAACACAGAGCACACAACATCCATGAATCGCGTTAGCACCACCACCATTACAACAACCATCATCATTACCACAGGTAACGATGCGGGCTGACGCGTAACAGGAAAAACAGAAAAAAGCCCGCACCTGAACAGTGCGGGCTTTTTTTTCGACCAAAGATCACGAGGTAAACCATGCGAGTCTTGAAGTTCGGCGGTACATCAGTAGCAAACGCAGAACGTTTTCTGCGCGTTGCCGATATCCTGGAAAGCAACGCCAGGCAGGGGCAGGTGGCTACCGTGCTTTCTGCTCCGGCGAAAATTACGAACCACCTGGTAGCGATGATTGAGAAAATCATCGGTGGTCAGGATGCCGTTGTGAATATCAGCGATGCCGAGCGTATTTTTGCAGAACTGCTTCAGGGACTGGCCGATATCCAGCCGGGTTTCCCGCACGCTCAGCTCAAGGCCTTTGTTGAGCAAGAGTTCGCCCAGATCAAACACGTTCTGCACGGCATCAGCCTGCTGGGCCAATGCCCGGACAGCATCAACGCGGCGCTGATTTGCCGCGGTGAAAAACTGTCCATCGCCATCATGGCGGGGCTGCTGGAAGCGCGCGGTCACGCTGTCTCGGTGATCGACCCGGTCGAAAAGCTATTGGCCGTTGGGCATTACCTCGAATCTACCGTAGACATCGCTGAATCCACGCGCCGCATCGCGGCCAGTAAAATCCCGTCTGAGAATATGATTTTGATGGCGGGCTTTACCGCCGGGAATGAGAAAGGCGAACTCGTGGTGCTGGGCCGTAACGGTTCTGACTACTCCGCCGCCGTGCTGGCTGCCTGTTTACGCGCTGATTGTTGCGAAATCTGGACCGACGTTGACGGCGTGTATACCTGCGATCCGCGCCAGGTACCGGACGCAAGGCTGTTGAAATCGATGTCTTATCAGGAAGCGATGGAGCTGTCGTATTTCGGCGCGAAAGTTCTCCACCCGCGCACCATCTCTCCGATTGCTCAGTTCCAGATCCCCTGTCTTATCAAAAACACCGGTAATCCGCAGGCACCGGGCACTCTGATTGGCGCCAGTCATGACGAAGACGATTTGCCGGTAAAAGGTATCTCTAATCTGAACAACATGGCGATGTTCAGCGTCTCCGGACCGGGCATGAAAGGCATGGTCGGCATGGCCGCGCGCGTCTTTGCTGCCATGTCCCGCAACGGCATTTCCGTGGTACTTATCACTCAGTCCTCCTCGGAATACAGCATCAGCTTCTGCGTGCCGCAGGCCGATTGCGCCCGTGCGCGTCGTGCTCTGGAAGAAGAGTTCTATCTGGAGCTGAAAGAAGAGCTGCTGGAACCGCTGTCTATCCAGGAGCGTCTGGCGGTTATCTCGGTCGTCGGCGATGGAATGCGCACTTTGCGCGGGATCTCTGCCAAATTCTTTGCTGCCCTGGCGCGCGCCAACATCAATATCGTGGCCATTGCTCAGGGTTCTTCCGAGCGCTCCATTTCCGTTGTCGTGAGCAATGACGATGCAACAACCGGTGTGCGCGTAACGCACCAGATGCTGTTCAACACCGATCAGGTGATCGAAGTGTTTGTGATTGGCGTCGGCGGTGTCGGCGGGGCGTTGCTGGAGCAGGTGAAGCGTCAGCAAGGCTGGCTGAAGAACAAACATATCGATTTGCGCGTGTGCGGCGTGGCGAACTCTAAAGCACTGCTGACCAACGTGCATGGCCTTAATCTTGAAAGCTGGCAGGACGAGCTGGCGCAGGCCAAAGAGCCGTTTAATCTTGGCCGACTGATTCGCCTGGCTAAGGAGTATCACCTGCTGAATCCGGTGATTGTGGACTGCACCTCAAACCAGGCCGTAGCAGACCAGTATGCTGACTTCCTGCGTGAAGGCTTCCACGTGGTAACGCCGAACAAAAAGGCCAATACCTCGTCGATGGATTACTACCATCAGCTGCGTACCGCCGCCAGCAAGTCACGTCGCAAGTTTCTGTACGACACTAACGTCGGTGCAGGCCTGCCGGTGATTGAGAACCTGCAAAACCTGCTCAATGCGGGTGACGAACTGCAGAAATTCTCCGGCATTCTTTCCGGATCGCTGTCGTTCATTTTCGGCAAGCTGGATGAAGGGATGAGTCTTTCTGAAGCCACCCGCGCGGCGCGACAGCTGGGCTATACCGAGCCGGACCCACGTGACGATCTCTCCGGGATGGACGTGGCGCGCAAGCTATTGATTCTCGCCCGTGAAACTGGCCGCGAGCTGGAGCTGTCCGATATTGTTATCGAGCCAGTGTTGCCTGCGAGTTTTGATGACAGCGGTGATGTCGCCACGTTTATGGAACGCTTGCCGCATCTTGACGATGACTTTGCGGCGCGCGTGGCGAAAGCCCGTGATGAAGGCAAAGTATTGCGCTATGTTGGCAACATTGAAGACGACGGCGTGTGCCGCGTGAAGATTGCCGAAGTGGACGGGAACGATCCGCTCTTTAAAGTGAAAAACGGCGAAAACGCTCTGGCGTTTTACAGCCATTATTATCAGCCATTGCCGTTGGTGTTACGCGGTTACGGCGCAGGGAATGATGTGACAGCGGCTGGCGTGTTTGCCGATCTGCTGCGTACCCTGTCATGGAAGTTAGGAGTTTAACATGGTGAAAGTTTATGCCCCGGCTTCCAGCGCCAATATGAGCGTCGGATTTGATGTGCTGGGTGCGGCGGTTACGCCTCTCGACGGTTCTTTGCTGGGTGATACCGTCACCGTCGAAGCGGCGGACAGTTTCAGCCTCAATAATATTGGCCGCTTTGCCAGTAAGTTGCCGCCAGAACCGCGCGAAAATATTGTTTATCAGTGCTGGGAGCGCTTCTGTCAGGAGATCGGCAAAAACGTGCCGGTTGCCATGACCCTCGAAAAAAGTATGCCGATTGGCTCGGGCCTTGGCTCTAGCGCCTGTTCCGTCGTCGCCGCGCTGGTGGCGATGAACGAACACTGTGGTAAACCGCTGAATAATACCCGCCTGTTGTCGCTGATGGGCGAGCTGGAAGGGCGCATCTCTGGCAGCATTCACTACGATAACGTCGCGCCGTGCTTCCTCGGCGGCATGCAGCTGATGATCGAAGAGAACGGCATTATCAGCCAGCAGGTGCCAGGCTTTGATGAGTGGTTGTGGGTGCTGGCGTATCCGGGGATTAAAGTCTCGACTGCCGAAGCGCGCGCGATCCTGCCTGCGCAGTATCGCCGTCAGGACTGTATCGCGCATGGTCGCCATCTGGCGGGCTTTATTCACGCCTGCTACACCCGTCAGCCAGCGCTTGCCGCGAAGCTGATGAAAGATGTGATTGCCGAACCTTACCGCACCAAACTGCTGCCGGGCTTCAATGAAGCGCGTCAGGCGTCGATGGATATCGGCGCGCAGGCGTGCGGCATTTCGGGCTCCGGCCCAACGCTGTTCGCATTATGCGATAAGCCGGATACCGCGCAGCGCGTAGCGGACTGGTTATCGAAAAACTACCTGCAAAATCAGGAAGGCTTTGTTCATATTTGCCGTCTGGACACGGCCGGCGCACGAGTACTGGGATAAACGATGAAACTCTACAATCTTAAAGATCATAACGAGCAGGTGAGCTTCGCGCAGGCCGTGACTCAGGGGCTGGGTAAAAATCAGGGGCTGTTTTTTCCGCACGATTTGCCCGAATTTAGCCTCACTGAAATAGACGAAATGCTGAAGCAGGATTTTGTCAGCCGCAGTGCGAAAATCCTGTCTGCCTTCATTGGCGATGAAATTCCACACGAGCTGCTGGAAGAACGCGTGCGTAGCGCCTTTGCCTTCCCGGCACCGGTGAAATCCGTTGAGCCGGATATCGGCTGTCTGGAGCTGTTCCACGGTCCAACTTTGGCGTTTAAAGATTTCGGCGGGCGCTTTATGGCGCAGATGCTGACCCACATCAGCGGCGACAAACCGGTTACGATTCTGACTGCCACGTCGGGTGATACCGGCGCGGCGGTAGCTCATGCGTTTTACGGGCTGAAAAACGTCCGCGTAATCATTCTTTATCCGCAGGGGAAAATCAGCCCGCTGCAGGAAAAACTGTTCTGCACGCTGGGTGGCAATATTGAAACCGTCGCCATCGACGGCGACTTTGATGCCTGCCAGGCGCTGGTGAAAAAGGCTTTCGACGACGAAGAACTGAAAGTAGCGCTGGGGCTTAACTCGGCAAACTCGATTAACATCAGCCGTCTGCTGGCACAGATTTGCTACTACTTCGAAGCGGTGGCACAACTGCCGCAGGAAGCGCGTAATCAACTGGTTGTCTCAGTGCCAAGCGGTAACTTCGGTGATTTGACCGCGGGTCTGCTGGCGAAATCTCTCGGCCTGCCGGTGAAGCGTTTTATCGCTGCGACTAACACCAACGACACGGTTCCACGTTTCCTGAAAGACGGGAAATGGACGCCAAACGCGACCCAGGCGACGCTGTCAAACGCGATGGACGTTAGCCAGCCGAACAACTGGCCGCGCGTGGAAGAACTGTTCCGCCGTAAGATCTGGCGTCTGGGCGATCTGGGCTATGCGGCAGTGAGTGATGACACCACCAAAGAGACGATGCGCGAGCTGAAAGCGGTGGGGTATACCTCTGAGCCGCATGCCGCGATTGCCTATCGTGCGCTGCGCGATCAGCTTAATCCGGGCGAGTACGGGCTGTTCCTTGGTACGGCACATCCGGCGAAGTTCAAAGAGAGTGTGGATGAGATTCTGGGTGAATCGCTGCCGCTGCCAAAAGAGCTGGCCGATCGCGCTGACCTGCCGCTGCTGTCCCACAACCTGCCGGCAGATTTTGCGGCGTTGCGTCAGTTGATGATGACGCGCGGTTAATTATTGTGTCGGGTGGCGGCGATGCCTTACCCGAGCTACAAAATTCACACTGTAGGCCGGGTAGGGCGAAGCCGCCACCCGGTTTTTTTGTGAAGAAATTATGGAGGAAAAACGCAGGGAATAAGTAGAAATTCCCAATAAATGCGGTCACTTACAGATTAGGATTGCAGAGAATAACATCCCCGACTTCCCTCACGTAATCTCCTTCCATCGGCCCACGTTGGGCAAGAATGAAAAGGAGTAACCTATGTCTAAATTGAAACCTGCACTACTCGCACTTTCACTGATGCTGGTCGCTCCCACGCTGGTACACGCCGGAGAAATCACCCTCATTCCGGCGGTAAAATTACAGATTGGCGATCAGGACAGAAGTGGACACTACTGGGATGGCGGTCGCTGGCGCGATCATGACTGGTGGAAATCGCATTACGAGTGGCGCGACAACCGCTGGCACCAGCATGACGATCATCGCGACCACCATGACAATCGTCACGGCGATAAACATGACGGTCATGGTCATGGACCGGACTGGAAGCATCATTAACTACGCCTGATGGCGCTGCGCTTATCAGGCCTACGTAAGCGTAGCGCCACCGGGGAAATTACTGCTCGTGGCGCTTAAACACCAGCTCGCCTTTCCCTGACGCTTCGCCGTCAAAGACATATCCGTCAGTGTTAAATTGGGTCAACTGCTCTGGCTTAGTCAGGCGGTTCTCAATGATGTAGCGGCTCATCAGCCCACGCGCTTTTTTGGCGTAGAAGCTGATCACTTTAAACTTGCCGTTCTTATCATCCAAAAATACCGGCTTGATGATTTCCGCGTTGAGCTTTTTCGGCTTCACGGATTTGTAGTATTCGTCGGACGCCAGGTTGATGACGATGTTATCGCCCTGCGCTTTCAGCGCGTCGTTCAACTTATCGGTGATGATATCGCCCCAGAAGTGGTAAAGATCTTTGCCTTTGGCGTTTTCCAGACGGATACCCATCTCCAGGCGATACGGCTGCATCAGATCCAGCGGGCGCAGCACGCCGTATAAACCTGAAAGCATGCGCAAATGCTGCTGGGCAAAATCGAAATCGGCTTCGCTGAACTCTTCGGCCTGTAATCCGGTGTAAACATCGCCTTTAAACGCGAGGATCGCCTGACGGGCATTTTTCGGCGTGAAGTCCGGGTGCCAGTCGTGGAAGCGGGTGGCGTTGAGATCGGCCAGTTTGTCGCTGATGCTCATCAGCTTGCCGATCTGCGGGGCGGAAAGTTTACGCGCCTCACGGATCAGCTGCTGTGAATGGTCCAGCAGTTCGGGCTGGGTATAGCGCTCGGTGGCGAGCGGGCTCTGGAAATCGAGCGTTTTTGCAGGTGAAATCAGAATCAGCATATCCAGTCCTTGCAGGAAATTTAGTGCGACTTTAGCAAAAAAATGGCCTGATGAGATCGATGGCTGTTATTGACGTGGCAAATCATCCCAACTTCCCGGCGCAATTTGTGACTCAATTTCCGGATAACGGGTGGCGTCAAACACCGGCTGAACCCCGAGCTTGCGCTGGCGCAAATAGTCGCGGGCGATGAGCGTCACCACCGGCGACAGCAGCAAAATTGCCGTCAGGTTGGTAATGGCCATCAGCGCCATAATCACATCCGCCAGTTGCCAGACCAATGGCAGGCTCATCACCGAGCCGATCAGCACCATTCCCGCGATACCAATGCGCAAAAACCACAGCGTTTTACGCGAATCGAGACGCAGGAATATCAGGTTATTTTCGGCATAAATGTAATTGGCGACGATAGAGCTGAAGGCAAACAGCATGACAATCAGCGAGACAAATCCCGCGCCCCAGGTGCCGGACAAATTGACCAGCGCCTGCTGAACAAGCTGGATGCCAGCGGTGCTCGACGTATGAGCGACAGGCCCTGCCAACAGAACAATCATTGCGCTGGCCGAACAGATGATGATGGTATCGGTAAACACCCCGATCATCTGCACGATCCCCTGCGCTGCCGGATGCGGGGGCCATGATGCAGCTGCCGCTGCGGCATTCGGCGTGGAACCCATTCCTGCTTCATTCGAGAACATGCCGCGCTGAAAGCCCGCCGTCAGCGCCTGGCTGACGGTGTATCCCAGCGCGCCTGCTGCGGCCTCTTGCCAGCCAAATGCGGCTTTAAATATTGCGGCAATCACCGCCGGAACCTGTTCGATATGCATGGCCGTCACCACGAGGCTGGCGATCACCCACAGCAGCGCCATCACCGGAACCATCCACTGCATCAGGCGCGCAACGCCTCTGATTCCGGTCACGATGACTAAGAGTGTGAGTACGGCAAGGGAAACGCCTGTTATCCATTCAGGGAAGTCGAACGCATAGCGCAGCGCGTGGGCCACTGAGTTGGCTTGCACGGTGTTAAAAATGAGGCCATAAGCCGCGAGAAGGAAGATTGAAAACAGGACGCCCATCCAGCGCATTCCAAGGCCTCGGGACATATACCAGGCCGGGCCGCCGCGAAACTGACCGTTTTTATCGCGCTCTTTGTAGAGTTGTGCCAATGAGCACTCGGCAAAGGAGGTCGCCATACCAATCATGGCCGTTACCCACATCCAGAACACCGCGCCAGGACCGCCCGCGCTGATGGCAAGCGCGACACCGGCTAAATTCCCACTGCCGACGCGCGCGGCAAGGCTGGTGCAAAGCGCCTGAAAGGAGGTTAATCCACCGGGCTGTGGGCTGACGCTGTTTTTAAGACTTTTGCCAAACTGGCGAATATAGCGAAATTGAATAAAACCGCTGCGGACGGTAAACCAAATTCCGGCCCCCAGTAATAAATAGATCATTACTGAGCCCCACAGGACTTCATTAATAAAAGCGAAGAAATCAGGCATTAACGTCCCTCTTGTTGATGCCACTGAATATATACGCGGTAACGCTGAATGAGCACGCTGTTAATTAGCAGGCTGTTAATATTTCGAGTTTACCATACTATCAGTAAGCGCACTGTCTGCGGTTGCGCTGTCATTCCGTCGTGTTATCATCAGGGCAGACCGGTTACATCCCCCTAACAAGTAAACCTGTCATTTTTCCGCTGCTGGCAGGCTGTCGGTAGCGTGAATTATCCAGGGCACGTTAAAAGAGAAACACTATCATGACGGATAAATTGACCTCCCTTCGTCAGTTCACCACTGTCGTAGCTGACACCGGAGATATCGCGGCAATGAAGTTGTACCAGCCGCAGGATGCCACAACTAACCCTTCTCTGATTCTTAACGCCGCGCAGATCCCTGAGTACCGCAAACTGATCGACGAAGCTGTGACCTGGGCGAAAAGCCAGAGCAACGATCGTGCGCAGCAGGTTGTGGATGCAACTGACAAACTGGCTGTGAATATCGGTCTGGAAATCCTGAAACTGGTTCCGGGTCGTATTTCTACCGAAGTTGACGCGCGTCTGTCCTACGACACCGAAGCGTCTATCGCTAAAGCCAAGCACCTGATCAAACTGTATAACGATGCGGGCATCAGCAACGATCGTATTCTGATCAAACTGGCTTCCACCTGGCAGGGCATCCGCGCTGCAGAACAGCTGGAAAAAGAAGGCATCAACTGTAACCTGACTCTGCTGTTCTCCTTCGCTCAGGCGCGTGCGTGTGCAGAAGCAGGCGTGTACCTGATTTCTCCGTTTGTGGGCCGTATTCTGGACTGGTACAAAGCCAACACCGACAAGAAAGAGTACGCAGCATCAGAAGATCCAGGCGTGGTTTCTGTGACTGAAATCTACGAATACTACAAACAGCACGGTTATGAGACTGTCGTCATGGGCGCAAGCTTCCGTAACGTCGGTGAAATCATCGAGCTGGCTGGCTGTGACCGTCTGACCATCGCCCCTGCGCTGCTGAAAGAGCTGGCAGAGAGCGAAGGCGCACTGGAGCGTAAACTGAGCTACACCGGCGAAGTGAAAGCGCGTCCAGAACGCATCACTGAATCCCAGTTCCTGTGGCAGCACAACCAGGATCCAATGGCGGTAGACAAACTGGCGGACGGTATCCGTAAGTTTGCTGTTGACCAGGAAAAACTGGAAAAAATGATCGGCGATCTGCTGTAATCATTCTTCATGGCCGGGCGTTTGTCCGGCCATGTTACTTCGTTCGTCCCCTGTCTGATTTCCCCCTCTGCGTGTATCATTCCTCTTAATCAGTATTGTTATGAAGGGAATAGATATGAATACCTTACGCATCGGCTTAGTGTCGATTTCTGACCGCGCGTCCAGCGGCGTTTATGCCGATAAAGGCATCCCGGCTCTGGAAGAGTGGCTGGCAGCCGCGCTCACCACACCTTTTGAACTGCAAACCCGTCTGATCCCGGATGAACAGCCGATAATCGAGCAAACCCTGTGCGAGCTGGTGGACGAAATGAGCTGCCATCTGGTGCTGACCACCGGCGGAACAGGCCCGGCGAGTCGTGATGTCACGCCTGATGCGACAATGGCGGTAGCCGATCGCGAAATGCCTGGTTTCGGCGAGCAGATGCGTCAGATAAGCCTGCACTTTGTGCCGACGGCGATCCTGTCGCGCCAGGTGGGGGTTATCCGCAAACAGGCGCTGATCCTCAATCTGCCGGGCCAGCCGAAGTCGATCAAAGAGACGCTGGAAGGTGTAAAAGCCGAAGATGGCAAAGTGGTGGTGGCGGGGATTTTTGCCAGTGTACCGTATTGTATACAGCTGCTTGACGGCCCTTACGTCGAGACCGATCCGCAAGTGGTAGCAGCTTTTCGCCCGAAAAGCGCACGCCGCGAAACATTATCCTGAAATGAATGCGTTTGTGACATAAGCTACAGCCTCAATGGCGTGTTAATTTATTTACGGTATAGTCATTTTTTCTTTACGATTACTGTAAAACTAAATCAACACCGCTGGTAAAAGGTTCGCTATGTCACATTACACCCGGCCTCTGAATCGTCAGGACTACAAAACGCTCACGCTCGCGGCTCTCGGCGGCGCGCTGGAGTTTTACGATTTCATCATTTTCGTCTTCTTTGCCGCCGTGGTGGGGGAACTCTTCTTCCCGGCGGATATCCCTGAATGGCTGCGTCAGGTTCAGACCTTCGGCATATTTGCTGCGGGCTATCTGGCGCGTCCGTTGGGCGGCATTATCATGGCGCACTTTGGCGATTTGGTCGGGCGCAAAAAAATGTTCACCCTCAGTATTCTGCTGATGGCGGTCCCGACGCTGGCGATTGGCTTGCTGCCGACGTATGCCTCGATGGGCATTGTTGCGCCGGTATTGCTGCTATTGATGCGCATTTTGCAGGGCGCGGCGATTGGCGGCGAAGTGCCGGGCGCATGGGTGTTTGTCGCTGAACACGTTCCGGCGCGTCGCATCGGGATCGCCTGCGGGACATTAACCGCCGGGCTAACCGTCGGGATTTTGCTCGGCTCGGTCGTCGCGACGCTCGTCAATACCAGCATGACCCCACAGGCTGTGCATGAGTGGGGCTGGCGTATTCCGTTCCTGCTTGGAGGGGCGTTTGGCCTGGTGGCGATGTATCTGCGCCGCTGGTTACAGGAGACGCCAATTTTCCTTGAGATGCAGCAGCGTAAAGCGCTGGCGCAGGAACTTCCGGTGAAAGCCGTGGTGGTGCGCCATCAGAAAGCGGTGGTGATTTCCATGCTGCTCACCTGGCTGCTGTCCGCAGGAATTGTGGTGGTGATTTTGATGTCGCCGGTCTGGCTGCAAAAACAGTACGGCTTTGCTCCTGCGGTGACGCTGCAGGCCAACAGCATTGCCACCATTATGCTGTGCTTTGGCTGTCTGATTGCCGGCCTGGCGGCGGATCGCTTCGGTGCCAGCCGCACGTTTATCGTCGGCAGCCTTCTACTGGCCGCATCGAGCTGGGCGTTCTATCACCTGGCGGGCGCACACCCAGAACAGCTGTTCCTGCTCTACGGCGTGGTGGGGCTGTGCGTCGGCGTTGTCGGGGCAGTGCCTTACGTCATGGTTCGTGCTTTCCCGGCGGAAGTGCGCTTCACAGGGATATCATTTTCCTACAACGTTTCGTACGCCATTTTTGGCGGCTTAACGCCGATTGCCGTCACGCTACTGATGGGCGCGTCGCCGATGGCGCCGGCCTGGTACGTGCTGGCACTTTCGCTGATGGGGTTAGGGCTTGGGATCTGGCTTCGCGGTGAGCGCCATCAGTTGATGGCGCACGCGCAGGCTAATGAGGGGTAAAGCTCAGGATGATGTTGTCATCCGGGATATGCGTAAAGCTTTTGATCAGCTCGTGATAGTCCGCCTGTGGATCAACATCTTTAAAAAGCGTTGGGTAGAAGATTTTACTCAACGCTTCAATAGCAATGATGTTGTACGGATTGTTGTAAAAATGATGGTACAACGCGCCGGTATGCCCTTGTGCAACGGCAGGGATGCTGCTCACGCCCTGACGCGCAACCAGCGCATTAAAGGCGCTAGCGACATCACTTTCCGCCACGTTGTAGCCAAACGGAATAATCGCGGTGCCTTTGCCTGAGCGTTTTGAACCGGTCATCAGGTAGTAATCTGGATTCAGGGAAATAATTTTCTCCACCGAGATATTCCCGGTTGCGCCCGGCAGCAGTTGCGAGCCAATATTCACGCCGCCTGCGGCCTCCACCAGTCCGCCCCAGCCGTTGTGCGCATGGGTGAAACAGCAGCCGTTATCCAGTCCGGCCACGCCAGCGATCGGCTCGATAAACACCAGTGGTTTTTTCTCTGCTTCCGTCAGGCGCTGATGAATCCGGTCCAGACGCTGCTGATAGAAATCGACATAGGCCTGCGCACGATCCGTCTGGCCTAACACCTTGCCCAGCAGATCAATGCTCGGCAGGGTGTTTTCCACCGGATGCAGCTCGTAATCGACGAAGACCACCGGGATGTGCAGGGCCTCAAGCTGGGTTAACACACCGCTTTGCGTCAATGACGGTTTAGCACGCAGCTGGGCAATCATCAGATCCGGATGGCGCGAGATCACTGTTTCAAGATCGACATTCCCCTGATCCGAGAACTGCATATCGAGGATCTTCTCGGCTTCTGGCCATTTGCGCTTCAGCACGTTCCAGGTTTCGGTGTCCTGTTTCTTCGGCAGGTTGTTCCACGCCACCACTTTGGCGAAAGGATCGTCGCGCTCCAGCATTGCCAGCGTCAGAATATCGCGGCCATCCTGCAAGATAATGCGTTGCGGCTCCTGCGGGATCGTCACCGTGCGGTTATCCATATCCTTCACGGTCACAGGCCAGTTTTGCGCCATCGCCAGCAGCGGCGAGAGCAGCAGCGCTGCGCCGAAGATTGTGTTCTTAATGTTCATACTTCCCCGTCTCACGTTTATTGTTATGTTGCTAACCCATCGACCACCACATGCGGCAGCCCTTGTGAACATTGTTCCACCCGGCCTTTTACGCCGTAGACCGTCGCCAGATTTGCAGGCGTGACCACCTCGCGTGGAATGCCGCTCGCAACCAGCGCGCCTTCTTTGAGCATCACCGCATATTCGGCGTGGCGTAGCGCGATATTTATGTCGTGGATCACTACCACCGTCACGATATTGCGCAGTCGCGTTTCGCGGGCAACGATGTCCATGACGTGAAACTGATAGTTGAGATCGAGGGCGCTGAGCGGTTCATCCAGAAGCAGAAGATCGGGCTGGCGGATCAGCGACTGGGCCAGGCCAATCAGCTGTTTTTGTCCGCCGGAAAGCTGGTCGAGATAACTCATTGCCAGATGGGCGACGCCGAGCTTTTCCAGGATCGCAAAAGCTTCCTCCCCGGCATTGCTGTCAACGGGAGAGCCGCAGGCGCGTCTCGCGACAATCACCGACTCCAGGGCATGCAGATGCACGCCTGCCGGGAGCGACTGCGGCAAATACACCACTTTTTGCGCCCGCTGCGCGGAGGGCAACGTCATCAAATCTTCGCCGTTCAGTTCAAGCTTGCCCTGGGCAGGATTCAGATCGGCCATCGCGCGCAGCAGCGTCGATTTCCCCGAACCGTTTGGCCCTAATAATGCGGTGATTTTTCCGCGCGGCAGCAGGGGCGTCGTCAGCCCGTCGATGATTTTCTTTTTGCGATAGCCGGTGTGCAGGTTGGTGACGATCAATCCATCCATTACAGCGTCCCCCGGTGGCGAATAATGATGCTCAGGAAGAACGGCACGCCGACCAGTGAGGTGACGATTCCAACCGGAATGATGACGCCGGGAACGATATTTTTGGACAGTACCGAGGCCAGCGAGAGCACCAGCGCGCCGATCAGCATGCTGCCAGGCAGGTAAAAGCGATGGTCTTCGCCAAACATCATGCGTGAAATATGCGGGGCGACCAGACCGATAAACCCGACCGGGCCGACAAACGCCACCGTCAGCGCCGAGATAACGCTGATGCGCAGCAGCGTCGCCAGTCGTAGTTTGCGCACGTTGATGCCAAAACTCACGGCCCTGTCTTCGCCAAGGCGCAGGGCGGTGAGCTTCCACGCGTTTTTCAGCGACAGCGGGACGACGATGATTAACACCACGAGCAGAATAGCGAGTTTATCCCACGACGCGCGGGCCAGGCTGCCCATTGTCCAGAACACCAGCCCCTGCAAGGTATCTTCGCTGGCGACAAACTGCAAAATGGAGATCAGCGCGTTAAAGGTGAAGACCAGGGCGATACCAAACAGCACCACGCCGGAGGTGGCGACGCGCGTCCAGCGGCTGATGCCGTCGAGAACGAAGCAGGCCATTAGCGCAAAGACAAAGGCATTGGCGGAGATAAACCATTGATCGGGAATACCGGGGATTCCCAGCCCAAGAATAATCGCCAGCGCGGCGCCAAAGGAGGCAGCAGAGGAGACGCCCAGCGTAAACGGGCTGGCGAGCGGGTTATTCAGAATGGTTTGCATCTCAGCGCCCGCCAGGCCCAGCGCCATTCCCACGACGACCGCCATCAGGGCGAAGGGCAGGCGTAAATCCCAGACAATCACCCGCGTGCCCGCGTCTGCGGAGGCGGCATCAAACAGCGTGTGCCACAGGGTGGTGACGGAAATTCCGGAAGGCCCGAGGGTAAAATCCAGCAGCAGCGAGAAGATGATCATCAGCAGGATCGCGCCTGCGACGATAAAGCGTTTCATCACGACTTTACGGTACTGTGACGCCACCGCCGATCCGTCAGGTTTCACGCTGGCGACAAGAGGGGAACTCATTGGCTTACCTTATGCAACAAAAGCAGAATCGTAGTTTATCCCGAAACGTTCCTGTCCAGTTGCTGCCTGATATCCAATATCCGGGGATGCTCCCGGCGACAATATTCGGGATGATAATGCTTATCAATTAAAATCATGAGAAGAGCGCAGCTCGTTTAGCTGCGGTTGCTGTTTTGTGCAAAAATCAGCCTTCCAGGTGTCGGCAGGTCATATAGGCTCCCGTCACGCACAGGGCCATCGGCACCAGAAAACTGTGGTCCATCCGGGTGGATTCCATGACCAGCACAACGGCGGTGATCGGCATTTGCAGGGAGGCGGCGAGAAAACCCGCCGCACCTGTTAATGCAAAACTCGCCATATCGGTTCCGGGGAAGGCTTTCCCCAGCAGAATAAACAGTACCGAGCCGAGCAGGCCGCCGACGGCGAGGCCCGGCGTCAGCAAACCGCCCTGAGCACCGGCGCGCAGTACCGCCCAGATCACCACCACTTTAAGAATGAGGATCGCGATGGCGAGCTGGAGTGTCACATCGCCGCTAAGGGCGAGCTGCGTCGGGCCTTTACCGTTGCCGGGCAACTGCGGGAACCAGACGGATAATGCGCCCAGCGCGGTAAACGCGATCAGACTGAAAAGCGGCATTTGCCAGTTGCTACGCACTTTGCTGCGTGCGCGCTGGGTAACGCGACGAAACAGAAACGCTGCGCCGCCGAACAGCGGGCCGGATAGCGCTCCCCAAAATACCAGCGTGGTGGCGGCGATTTCGGTGGTGAAGTGGTACTGATGTTCGTCACCCAGGCCCAGAGTAGCGATCCACGCCGCCAGCGCGGACGTTACCAGCGCTGCGACGGCTTTCTCCCAGCTAAAACTGACGAGTAAAACCTCAAGAGTAAAAATGGCTCCGGCCAGCGGAACGTTATAAACCGCCGCCAGCCCGGCACCCGCGCCGCAGGCGATCATCAGCTGGATATCGGCGGCGCTCAGGTGCAATCGACGGGCAACGCCACCAGCAAACAGTGCGCCGACTTCGCGGGGAGCGACTTCACGGCCCAACGGCGAGCCCATCGCGACGGTGACAATTTGCAGCAGTGCGTTAATGAGTGTGGTGACGGCGGGCATTGGTTTATCAGGGTTTTTTATTGCTTCGCCGATGCTGACGCGTTGCTTTGCAAAGCGAGCGAGTAACCACCAGCCGATTCCCGCCACCAACCCTGCGGAAGTGAGAGCGAGAAAACGTCGCTGGGCGCTGGCATCCGTCACGCCCTCTAAAAAGGACTGCGGACTGATCAGGAGCGTTTGGCTGTACCCGTACACCAGATGTTGAATCTCATGCAGTAACATAGCGAGCAGCATACCGCCCAGCCCCGCCAGAATCCCGGTGAGCAGTAAAGCAGTCCAGCGATGCAGCCAAAAGGCGCGAGACGGATCATGAGCCATCATACGGAATGTCTTAATAAAAAGAGGGAGAAACAGTGTCCCACAAAGCGGCAAAACGCGGAATCAATCAGAAGAATTAAAGCGGGAGATTCGTGCCCGCGAAACGGGCACGAAAGGAGATTAGTGTTTTTCACCAATCGGCAGAACGGTGCGGCCAAACTGCTCGTTCAGCACTTCGCCCATTGCCAGGTAGATAGCGCTTGCGCCACACACCAGGCCAATCCAGCCAGCAACGTGAACGATGCTTTCGTTATCCGCCAGGTGGCCAATCGCCAGCAGGGCGAACAGTACGGTCAGGCTCAGGAACACGAACTGCAGGGCGCGGTTGGCGACCAGAGTACCGAAGAACATGAACAGGGTGAAGACGCCCCACAGGCCCAGATAAACGCCGAGGAAATGTCCGTTTGCTGGAGCAAAGCCCATATTTGGCATTACCAGAATGGCGACCAGAGTCAGCCAGAAAGAGCCGTAAGAGGTGAATGCGGTTAAACCGAAGGTGTTGCCTTTTTTATATTCCAGCAGGCCCGCGAAGATTTGCGCGATACCGCCGTAAAAAATGCCCATCGCCAGGATAACATTGTCCATCGGGAATAAGCCGATGTTATGCAGGTTCAGCAGAATGGTGGTCATGCCGAAACCCATCAGGCCCAGCGGAGCCGGATTAGCCAACTTAGTGTTGCCCATAAGTCCTCAAAAAATCATCATTAGTATGGTGAAATAGATAAATCCACGCCTACTCTCCCAGGCGTGGCGCGGCATAATAATCAGCGCGACCCTCGCCGTCTATGATCTGAGCAGGGTGAAATTAAAAAATTTTTTATCCTTCCCCCTTGATGGATGCCGTTACGACCCCATCTTGTAGTCAACCGCAGTGAGTGAAGCTGAAAAAAATCAAATTGGGGCAGTTGAAACCGCACGTTTCGCCCTTATTACAGATTCACAACCACATGATGAACAAATTTTTAGTGGAGACGTTTAGATGGGTAAAATTATTGGTATCGACCTGGGTACTACCAACTCTTGTGTAGCGATTATGGACGGCACTACTGCACGTGTGCTGGAGAACGCCGAGGGCGATCGCACCACGCCTTCTATCATTGCTTATACCCAGGATGGTGAAACTCTGGTTGGCCAGCCGGCTAAACGTCAGGCCGTGACTAACCCGCAAAACACTCTGTTTGCGATTAAACGCCTGATTGGTCGTCGCTTCCAGGACGAAGAAGTGCAGCGTGATGAAGCTATCATGCCGTACAAAATCATCGGTGCTGACAACGGTGATGCATGGATCGACGTGAAGGGTCAGAAAATGGCACCTCCGCAGATCTCTGCTGAAGTGCTGAAAAAAATGAAGAAAACGGCTGAAGATTACCTGGGCGAACCGGTAACTGAAGCGGTTATCACTGTACCTGCATACTTCAACGATGCTCAGCGTCAGGCTACCAAAGATGCCGGTCGTATCGCGGGTCTGGAAGTCAAACGTATCATCAACGAACCTACCGCAGCCGCACTGGCTTACGGTCTGGATAAAGAAGTTGGCAACCGTACTATCGCGGTTTACGACCTGGGTGGTGGTACTTTCGATATCTCTATTATCGAAATCGACGAAGTTGACGGCGAAAAAACCTTCGAAGTTCTGGCAACCAACGGTGATACCCACCTGGGTGGTGAAGACTTCGACAGCCGTATGATCAACTACCTCGTTGATGAATTTAAGAAAGATCAGGGCATTGACCTGCGTAACGATCCGCTGGCCATGCAGCGCCTGAAAGAAGCCGCAGAAAAAGCCAAAATTGAGCTGTCCTCTGCGCAGCAGACCGACGTGAACCTGCCGTACATCACTGCAGATGCGTCTGGTCCAAAACACATGAACATCAAAGTGACTCGTGCAAAACTGGAAAGCCTGGTCGAAGACCTGGTGAACCGTTCTATCGAGCCGCTGAAAGTTGCTCTGCAGGACGCTGGCCTGTCTGTCTCTGACATCCAGGACGTTATCCTGGTCGGTGGTCAGACGCGTATGCCAATGGTTCAGAAGAAAGTGGCTGAATTCTTTGGTAAAGAGCCGCGTAAAGACGTTAACCCGGACGAAGCTGTGGCAATCGGTGCAGCGGTTCAGGGTGGTGTATTGACCGGTGAAGTGAAAGACGTACTGCTGCTGGACGTTACCCCGCTGTCGCTGGGTATCGAAACCATGGGCGGCGTGATGACTGCGCTGATCACCAAAAACACCACAATCCCGACCAAGCACAGCCAGGTGTTCTCTACCGCTGAAGACAACCAGTCTGCGGTAACCATCCATGTGCTGCAGGGTGAGCGTAAACGTGCTGCGGATAACAAAGATCTGGGCCAGTTTAACCTCGACGGTATCAGCCCGGCACCGCGCGGTATGCCACAGATCGAAGTCACCTTCGACATCGATGCTGACGGTATCCTGCACGTTTCCGCGAAGGACAAAAACAGCGGTAAAGAGCAGAAGATCACCATCAAGGCTTCTTCTGGTCTGAACGAAGAAGAGATTCAAAAAATGGTTCGTGAAGCGGAAGCAAACGCTGAATCTGACCGTAAATTTGAAGAGCTGGTTCAGACCCGTAACCAGGGTGACCATCTGCTGCACAGCACTCGCAAGCAGGTTGAAGAAGCAGGCGAACAACTGCCAGCTGACGACAAAACCGCTATCGAGACTGCACTGAGCGCGCTGGAAACTTCCCTGAAAGGCGAAGACAAAGCGGACATCGAAGCGAAGATGCAGGAACTGGCGCAGGCGTCCCAGAAGCTGATGGAAATCGCTCAGCAACAGCACGCACAGCAGCAGGCTGGCGCTGAAGCGGGTGCTTCCGCGAACAACGCGAAAGACGACGACGTTGTCGACGCTGAGTTCGAAGAAGTCAAAGACAAAAAATAATCGCCCTGATGCAGGGTAATTAATCAGCACGGGCGAAGAGGTTTCCTCTCCGCCCGTGCTCGCATGTTAAGGGGCTGAAAAAACCAATGGCAAAGCAAGACTATTACGAGATTTTAGGCGTTCCGAAAACAGCGGAAGAGCGTGAAATCAAAAAGGCGTACAAGCGCCTGGCCATGAAATTTCACCCGGACCGTAACCAGGGTGACAAAGAGGCCGAAGCCAAATTTAAAGAGATCAAAGAAGCGTATGAGATCCTGACCGACGCTCAGAAACGTGCAGCCTACGATCAGTACGGTCATGCGGCGTTTGAACAGGGCGGCATGGGCGGCGGCGGATACGGCGGTGGCTTTGGTGGCGGTGGCGCTGATTTCGGCGACATCTTTGGCGATGTTTTCGGTGATATCTTCGGCGGTGGCCGTGGTCGTCAGCGCGCGGCACGCGGCGCGGACCTGCGCTACAACATGGATCTGACGCTGGAAGAAGCCGTACGCGGCGTGACCAAAGAGATCCGTATTCCGACGCTGGAAGAGTGTGATATCTGCCACGGCAGCGGCGCGAAAGCGGGCACTAAACCGCAAACCTGTCCGACCTGTCACGGTTCCGGCCAGGTGCAGATTCGTCAGGGCTTCTTCGCGGTTCAACAGGCTTGTCCGCACTGTCATGGTCGCGGTACGCTGATTAAAGATCCGTGCAACAAATGTCACGGTCATGGCCGCATTGAGAAGACCAAAACCCTGTCCGTTAAAATTCCGGCAGGTGTGGATACCGGCGATCGCATTCGTCTTTCAGGCGAAGGTGAAGCAGGCGAGCATGGCGCACCGGCAGGCGATTTGTATGTTCAGGTCCAGGTTAAGCAGCACGCGATTTTCGAGCGTGAAGGCAATAATCTGTACTGTGAAGTGCCGATCAACTTTGCGATGGCAGCGCTGGGCGGTGAAATCGAAGTGCCTACGCTGGATGGCCGTGTGAACCTGAAAGTTCCGGGTGAAACACAAACCGGCAAGTTGTTCCGCATGCGTGGAAGAGGCGTGAAGTCCGTTCGTGGCGGAGCGCAGGGCGACCTGCTGTGTCGCGTGGTTGTTGAAACACCGGTCAGCCTGAATGACAAACAGAAACAGCTGTTGAAAGAATTGCAGGAAAGCTTCGGCGGCCCAACGGGTGAGAAAAACAGCCCGCGCTCTAAAAGCTTTTTCGATGGCGTGAAAAAATTCTTCGATGATTTGACCCGCTAAGACCTTAGCGAGTGTGAATTTTTTAAAGCCCGGAAGCCATTCCGGGCTTTTTCTTTTTGCGCGGTATAGCTCGGTAAAACCGAGCTTATGCTCAATATTAATCTGATTTTTTCGATCTGTTTACCTTGGTATTATGGTTTTATCGAGGTATGGTCTTAAAGAGAGAACTAAAGTGAAACTTTTACAACGATTCTTCAGCAATGAGGCATCCGGTGGCGTCATTTTGATTATCGCCGCTGTCGCTGCGATGGTGCTGGCAAACCTGGGGGCGACCCAGGGCGCGTATCATGCGTTTCTGGACACACCCGTTGAGCTACGCGTGGGTGCGCTGGAAATTAACAAGAACATGCTGCTGTGGATCAACGATGCGCTGATGGCCGTGTTCTTCCTGCTGGTCGGTCTGGAGGTGAAGCGCGAGCTGGTGCTGGGCTCTCTTAACAGCCGTCAACGGGCTGCGTTCCCGGTTATCGCTGCGCTTGGCGGTATGGTGGTACCGGCGCTGCTCTATCTGGCGTTTAACTACCACGACCCGGTAGCGCGTCACGGTTGGGCTATTCCGGCGGCCACGGATATTGCCTTCGCGCTCGGCGTGTTGGCGCTGCTCGGCAGTCGTGTGCCGGTGGCGCTCAAGATTTTCCTGATGGCGCTGGCGATTATCGATGACCTGGGCGCGATCGTGATTATTGCCCTGTTCTATACCAGCGAGCTGTCGATTTTGTCGCTGAGTGTGGCGGCGGGCGCCATTGCGGTGCTGGCGTTGCTCAATATCTTTAACGTGCGCCGAATTGGCCTTTACGTGTTGGTGGGCGTTGTGCTGTGGACGGCGGTGCTGAAATCGGGTGTTCATGCGACGCTGGCGGGCGTCATTATCGGCTTCTTCGTCCCGCTGAAAGAGCAGGACGGTAACTCTCCGGCTAAAACGCTGGAGCATGTACTGCATCCGTGGGTCGCGTTTATGATCTTACCGCTGTTCGCTTTTGCCAACGCGGGCGTGTCGCTGCAAGGCGTGACCCTGAGTGGCCTGACGTCTATGCTGCCGATGGGCATTATCGCCGGGCTGTTTATTGGCAAGCCGCTGGGCATCAGCTTGTTCTGCTGGCTGGCCCTGAAGCTGAAGCTGGCATCGCTGCCGAACGGAACCACTTTCCGGCAGATTATGGCGGTCGGCGTACTGTGCGGAATCGGTTTTACGATGTCGATTTTCATCTCGACACTGGCGTTTGATTCGCTCGATCCGCAGCTCATTGTGTGGGCTAAGCTTGGGATCTTAACCGGTTCGTTGCTCGCGGCATTTAGCGGCTACACCTTACTGAAGGTGAAGCTGTCAGGACAGGTGCAGCCGGCGTAACAGACTAAGGGGGAGGGCAGAGGCCCTCTCCTGACAACATTCTCAGGGAGCGATTACGTAATGTCTCACATCAATTACAACCATCTGTACTATTTCTGGCATGTCTACAAAGAAGGCTCGGTCGTGGGCGCGGCGGAAACTCTGTATTTGACGCCCCAGACGATTACCGGCCAGATAAAAGCGCTCGAAGAACGCCTGCAAGGAAAACTGTTTAAACGCAAAGGCCGTGGGATTGAGCCGAGCGAGTTGGGTGAGCTGGTTTTTCGTTACGCGGACAAGATGTTCACCCTGAGCCAGGAAATGCTCGATATTGTGAATTATCGCAAAGAGTCCAACCTGCTGTTTGATGTCGGTGTTGCAGATGCGCTATCTAAACGTCTGGTGAGCGGCGTGCTGGATGCGGCAGTGGTGGCCGATGAACAAATCCATCTGCGCTGCTTTGAATCCACTCATGAGATGCTGCTGGAGCAACTGAGCCAGCACAAGCTGGATATCATCATCTCGGACTGCCCGATTGACTCCACCCAGCAGGAAGGGCTGTTTTCAGTGAAGATTGGCGAATGTGGTGTGAGTTTTTGGTGCATCAACCCGCCGCCAGAAAAACCGTTTCCTGCCTGCCTTGAGGAGCGACGTTTGCTCATACCAGGGCGACGTTCGATGTTAGGCCGCAAATTGCTGAACTGGTTTAACTCACAGGGATTGAAGGTTGAGATTCTGGGGGAATTTGATGATGCGGCGCTGATGAAAGCCTTTGGCGAAGCACATAACGCGATTTTCGTTGCCCCGACGCTGTATGCGCACGATCTTTATACCGACAACAGGGTCACGGAGATTGGCCGGGTGGATAACGTGATGGAAGAGTACCACGCGATTTTTGCCGAGAGAATGATTCAGCATCCGGCGGTACAGAGGATTTGTAACGGCGACTACTCGACGCTGTTTACGCCGCCAGCGCCAAAATGAGCCAATAAAAAAACCCGCATTAAGCGGGTTCTTTACAACAAGCAACAACAAGTGGCGATTAAGCCAGTTTGTTGATCTGCGCGGTCAGGTTTGCTTTATGACGCGCTGCTTTGTTTTTGTGGATCAGACCTTTAGCAGCCTGACGATCCACAATTGGTTGCATTTCGTTAAATGCGTTCTGCGCTGCAGCTTTGTCGCCAGCTTCGATTGCTGCGTATACTTTCTTGATGAAAGTACGCATCATAGAGCGACGGCTTGCATTGTGCTTACGAGCCTTTTCAGACTGAACGGCACGTTTCTTAGCTGATTTGATATTAGCCAAGTCCAACTCCCAAATATGATCTATGTGGACAATTCAAAGGCCGAGGAATATGCCCTCTATACCTTCTTTTGTCAATGGATTTGTGCAAATAAGCGCCGTTGAATGGCGACGCTACGTTACGTAGTGATGGCGCAGGATTCTACCAGCTTGTCTCACCTGAATACAGTCTTTCGGTGTAAAAAACGCAGTTTGCTGGCAGTTTTTTTGCCTCCTAATGGTAAGCATCATGAAATCATTACTGCTTTATGATTTGAGGCAACAATCGCCGGTTAACCTTAATCGCTGTACAAGGTATACTCGGGCGTTTTTCACTGTTTTGAGCCTGTCATGAAGCTGATACGCGGCATACATAATCTCAGTCACGCGCCTCACGGGTGCGTACTGACCATTGGTAATTTCGACGGCGTGCATCGTGGGCATCAGGCGCTGTTGCAGGGATTGCGTAAAGAGGGCCAGGCCCGTGGGCTGCCGGTCGTGGTGATGATTTTCGAACCGCAACCGCTGGAACTGTTTGCAGGTGATAAAGCGCCCGCGCGCTTAACTCGCCTGCGCGAGAAATTGCGCTATCTGGCGGAATGCGGCGTGGACTACGTCCTGTGCGTGCGCTTCGACCGGCGTTTTGCGGCACTGACGGCGCAAAATTTTGTCGGTGAGCTGCTGGTCAAACGCCTGGGCGTGCAATTTCTCGCCGTGGGCGATGATTTCCGCTTCGGCGCTGGTCGTCAGGGCGATTTCTTGTTATTACAGAAGGCTGGTCTGGAGTATGGCTTTGATGTCACCAGCACCATGACCTTCTGCGAAGGCGGCGTGCGCGTGAGCAGCACGGCGGTGCGACAGGCACTGGCTGACGATCAGCTGGATGTGGCGGAGAACCTGTTAGGGCATCCGTTCTCTATCTCAGGTCGTGTCGTGCATGGCGATGAGTTAGGTCGCACAATAGGTTTCCCGACGGCGAACGTCCCGCTGCGCCGTCAGGTGTCCCCGGTAAAAGGGGTGTATGCGGTAGAAGTCACCGGACTGGGTGATAAACCGTTGCCCGGTGTTGCCAATATTGGCACCCGTCCCACGGTGGCAGGCGTACGTCAGCAGCTCGAAGTGCATCTGCTGGATGTTGTAATGGACCTCTATGGCCGCCATATAGAAGTTATCCTGCGTAAAAAAATACGCAATGAGCAGCGATTTGCATCGCTCGATGAGCTGAAAGCACAAATCGCGCGTGATGAGTTAACGGCCCGCGAATTTTTTGGGCTATCGAACCCGGCTTAATGCCTGAACGAGTTTTAAATACGGAACCGAGAATCTGATGAGTGACTATAAATCAACCCTGAATTTGCCGGAAACAGGGTTCCCGATGCGCGGCGATCTCGCCAAGCGTGAACCGGGAATGCTGGCGCGTTGGACCGATGATGACCTGTACGGCATCATCCGTGCAGCCAAGAAAGGTAAAAAAACCTTCATTCTGCACGATGGCCCTCCATATGCGAATGGCAGCATTCATATTGGTCACTCTGTAAACAAGATTCTGAAAGACATTATCGTGAAGTCCAAAGGACTCACCGGTTTTGACTCGCCTTACGTTCCGGGCTGGGATTGCCACGGTCTGCCGATCGAGCTGAAAGTGGAGCAGGAATACGGTAAGCCGGGTGAGAAATTCACCGCCGCCGAGTTCCGCGCAAAATGCCGTGAATACGCCGCTGCGCAGGTTGACGGTCAGCGTAAAGATTTTATCCGCCTCGGCGTGCTGGGCGACTGGTCTCGTCCATACCTGACGATGGACTTCAAAACTGAAGCCAACATCATCCGCGCGCTGGGCAAAATCATCGGCAACGGCCATCTGCATAAAGGCGCGAAGCCGGTGCACTGGTGCGTTGACTGCCGCTCTGCACTGGCAGAAGCGGAAGTGGAATATTACGACAAAACCTCTCCATCCATCGACGTGGCTTTCCACGCGGTTGATCAGGATGCGGTGAAAGCCAAATTCGGCGTGACCTCCGTCAACGGCCCAATTTCACTGGTTATCTGGACCACCACGCCGTGGACTCTGCCCGCGAACCGCGCGATCTCTCTGTCTGCTGATTTCGACTATGCGCTGGTGCAGGTTGAAGGTCAGGCGGTGATCTTGGCGAAAGACTTGGTTGAGAGCGTCCTGAAACGTGCTCATATCAGCGAATATACCGTGCTGGGTACCGTGAACGGCGCTGAGCTAGAACTGCTGCGCTTCAAACATCCGTTCCTTGATTTCGACGTCCCGGCAATCCTGGGCGATCACGTCACTCTGGAAGCGGGTACTGGTGCGGTACATACCGCCGGTGGCCACGGCCCGGACGACTACAACATCAGCCTGAAATACGGTCTGGAAATCGCTAACCCGGTCGGTCCGGACGGTTCTTACCTGCCTGGCACTTACCCGGCGCTGGACGGTATCAACGTCTTCAAAGCTAACGACATTATCGTCGACATGCTGCGCACCAGCGGCGCGCTGCTGCACGTTGAGAAGATGCAGCACAGCTATCCGTGCTGCTGGCGTCACAAGTCGCCGATCATCTTCCGTGCGACCCCACAGTGGTTCATCAGCATGGATCAGAAGGGCCTGCGCGAGCAGTCTCTGAAAGAGATCAAAGGCGTGCAGTGGATCCCAGATTGGGGCCAGGCGCGTATCGAATCTATGGTCGCTAACCGCCCTGACTGGTGTATCTCCCGTCAGCGTACCTGGGGCGTGCCGATGTCCCTGTTCGTTCATAAAGAGACGCAAGAACTGCACCCTCGCTCGCTGGAGCTGATGGAAGAAGTTGCTAAACGCGTTGAAGTGGATGGCATCCAGGCGTGGTGGGATCTGGACTCTAAAGAGATTCTGGGCGACGACGCAGCTAACTACGAGAAAGTGCCAGATACCCTCGACGTGTGGTTCGACTCCGGATCTACCCACTCATCTGTTGTGGATGTGCGCCCTGAGTTCTATGGTCACGCGGCCGATATGTATCTGGAAGGCTCTGACCAACACCGCGGCTGGTTTATGTCATCTCTGATGATCTCCACTGCGATGAAAGGCAAAGCACCGTACCGTCAGGTTCTGACCCACGGCTTTACCGTAGATGGTCAGGGACGCAAGATGTCCAAATCCATCGGTAACACCGTTTCTCCGCAGGACGTGATGAACAAACTGGGCGCGGACATTCTGCGTCTGTGGGTGGCCTCAACGGACTATACCGGCGAAATGGCGGTTTCCGATGAGATCCTCAAACGTGCTGCCGACAGCTATCGTCGTATCCGTAACACCGCGCGCTTCCTGCTCGCTAACCTGAACGGTTTCGATCCGGTTAAAGACATGGTGAAACCGGAAGAGATGGTGGTGCTGGATCGCTGGGCCGTAGGCTGTGCGCAAGCGGCGCAGGAAGATATCCTGAAAGCCTACGAGTCTTACGACTTCCACGAAGTGGTGCAGCGTCTGATGCGTTTCTGCTCCATCGAAATGGGCTCGTTCTACCTCGACATCATCAAAGACCGCCAGTACACCGCGAAAGCGGACAGCGTGGCGCGTCGTAGCTGCCAGACTGCGCTGTTCCACATCGCAGAAGCGCTGGTTCGCTGGATGGCACCGATCATGTCCTTCACCGCCGACGAAATCTGGGCTTACCTGCCAGGCGAGCGCGAGAAATACGTCTTCACCGGCGAGTGGTACGAAGGTCTGTTTGGTCTGGCCGACACCGAAGCGATGAACGATGGCTTCTGGGACGAGCTGCTCAAAGTGCGCGGCGAAGTGAACAAGGTGATCGAACAGGCGCGTGCTGACAAGAAAGTCGGCGGTTCTCTGGAAGCGGCAGTGACCCTGTACGCTGAGCCAGAGCTGGCGGCGAAACTGACGGCTCTCGGTGACGAATTACGATTTGTCCTGTTGACCTCCGGTGCAGCTGTTGCCGATTATGCACAGGCGAGCGCCGACGCCCAGCAGAGCGAACTGCTCAAAGGGCTGAAAGTGGCGCTGGTGAAAGCCGAAGGTGAGAAATGCCCGCGCTGCTGGCATTACACCACTGACGTCGGCCAGGTGGCGGAACACGCAGATATCTGTGGACGCTGTGTCAGCAATATCGCCGGTGATGGCGAAAAACGTAAGTTTGCCTGATGAGTCAATCAATCTGTAAAAGTGGACTGCGCTGGCTGTGGATGGTCGTCGTCGTACTGATTATTGATCTGGGCAGCAAGTTCCTGATCCTCCAGAATTTTGCTCTGGGGGATACGGTCCCGCTGTTCCCGTCACTTAATCTGCATTACGCGCGCAACTATGGCGCAGCGTTTAGCTTCCTCGCCGACAGCGGCGGCTGGCAACGCTGGTTCTTCGCAGGCATCGCACTCGGTATCTGCGTAATTCTGGCGGTTATGATGTATCGCTCGAAAGCGACGCAGAAGCTGAACAACATCGCCTACGCGCTGATCATTGGCGGCGCGCTGGGCAATCTGTTCGACCGTCTGTGGCACGGCTTTGTCGTCGATATGATCGACTTCTATGTCGGTGACTGGCACTTCGCCACCTTCAACCTGGCCGATAGTGCGATTTGCATCGGTGCGGCGCTGATTGTGCTTGAAGGCTTTTTACCGAACGCAGCCGCGAAGAAACAGGCGTAAGGTCAATGCCGGGTGGCGCTTCGCTTACCCGGCCTACAGAATTTGTCGCCTCCCGTAGGCCCGGTAAGCGAAGTGCCACCGGGCAAACCGATAAGGCAAAACAAGCGAGCAACTGGCATGTCAAAATCCATACAGAGCAATAGCGCGGTGTTAGTCCATTTCACGCTGAAACTGGACGATGGTTCCACTGCGGAATCGACCCGCAATAATGGCAAACCTGCGCTGTTTCGCCTGGGCGATACCTCTCTTTCGGAAGGCCTGGAGCAGCAGCTGCTAGGCTTGAAAGAGGGCGAGAAAAAAGCCTTCTCTCTGGAGCCTGATGCGGCGTTTGGCGTGCCGACCCCGGATCTTATCCAGTATTTCTCGCGTCGTGAATTTATGGACGCAGGCGAGCCAGAAATCGGCGCGATTATGCTCTTTACCGCAATGGATGGCAGCGAAATGCCTGGCGTGATTCGTGAAATTAATGGCGACTCCATCACCGTTGATTTCAACCATCCTCTTGCCGGGCGTACCGTCCATTTTGATGTTGAAGTGCTGGAGATTGATCCGGCGCTGGAGGAAGTGAATGCAGATCCTGTTGGCTAACCCGCGCGGTTTTTGTGCCGGAGTAGACCGCGCTATCAGCATTGTTGAAAACGCGCTGGAAATTTACGGCGCGCCGATTTATGTCCGTCATGAAGTGGTGCACAACCGCTATGTGGTGGACAGCCTGCGCGAGCGCGGCGCAATCTTTATCGAGCAGATCAGCGAAGTGCCGGACGGTGCGATCCTGATCTTCTCGGCGCACGGCGTCTCTCAGGCGGTGCGTAACGAAGCGAAAAGCCGTGACCTGACCGTGTTCGATGCCACCTGCCCATTAGTGACCAAAGTCCATATGGAAGTGGCTCGCGCCAGCCGTCGCGGTGAAGAGTCGATTCTAATTGGCCACGCCGGTCACCCGGAAGTCGAAGGCACGATGGGGCAGTACAGCAACCCGGAAGGGGGGATGTATCTGGTTGAATCGCCAGACGATGTGCTGACGCTGAACGTGAAAAACGAAGCGCGCCTGTCGTTTATGACTCAGACCACGCTCTCGGTGGATGATACGTCAGATGTGATCGATGCTCTGCGCAGCCGATTCCCGAAAATCGTCGGGCCGCGCAAAGATGACATCTGCTACGCCACCACCAACCGCCAGGAAGCGGTTCGCGCGCTGGCGGAGCAGGCTGATGTAGTGTTGGTGGTCGGTTCCAAAAACTCCTCCAACTCTAACCGTCTGGCCGAACTGGCGCAGCGCATGGGGAAAGCGGCGTTTCTGATTGACGACTCCACCGATATCCAGGAAGCCTGGGTGAAAGATGCGACCTGTGTCGGCGTGACTGCCGGAGCCTCTGCGCCGGACATTCTGGTGCAAAACGTGATAAAGCGTTTGCAGGAACTCGGCGGTGGCGAGGCCGTGCCGCTGGAAGGCCGCGAAGAGAATATCGTCTTCGAAGTGCCGAAAGAGCTGCGCATCGACGCCAAAGAAGTCGAATAATCCCCTCTGTTTTGAAAATGCCGGTCCTGCAAGCGACCGGCATTTTTTTGTCTGATTACCTGTGATTAACCCGACAGTTCCTTTTTCCTGACATCAGGTTAATCGTTTAATCTGATAGGCTGGTGATGCAGTTCTCCTTGGGCCGGAGACCAACTATGATTCCTGATCTTATCCTGCCACCGCATGTGGCATGGGCCAGCGGCGCGTTCGCCAATGGTTCTGTTATTCATAAAGCCACGCGCGTGGGCGATCTTAATGGCGTGTTCAGCGACGTGCTCGCTTATCAGAAACGCGATCCGCTTGACGTCGTTTATCACGTTGAAATGCTCGACTCCCCGGCAGACGCAGGGGCGCTGTATGTCGGCGTTACCCACCTCAATGCCGGGAAAATCGGCGACGAATTCTTTATGACGCGCGGGCATTTTCATAAGCAGAGAGAGCAGGGTGAAGTCTACTTTGGTCTCTGTGGCGAAGGTTTGCTGTTGCTCCAGATGGAGCAGGGGAATGCACGGCTGGAGCGCGTCGCGCCAGGCTCAGTGCATATTATTCCTCCCTTCACCGCGCACCGTTTGATCAACACCGGACCTGCAACCCTCTCTTCTCTCGCCGTCTGGCCGAGTGTCGCGGGGCATGATTACGCCGCGCTGGCAGAGGGGTTTGCGCTTCGCGTGTTCTCCTCTGCTCACCACTCTGAAGGCTGGGAGGCGCGCCATGAATAAGTTTGGGCTGGACATGACCATCACTCATCAGCCGCTTGGGTTTAGCTACGGTGATGATGTCACCGGGCCGATGCCGGAGATCCGCACCCTGGATCAGATCCGCCTGTCGCTGCGCAACCCTGACTGCGCCGGGCCCGAGCAGGTCTATGCCATCGCGATGGACGTGGCGCGGATGGCGGATCGTCAGGAGCTGGAAAAACGGATGCTGCTGTTCGGCGTGGTGACCTATGCTGCCGGGACGCTGGGCGATGAGCCAGTGCGTAGTCAGGGACATGTGCACCGCAAAAGCCAGCACAGCGGCTGGTCACCGCCGGAGCTGTACGAGATCTGGCAAGGGAAAGCGATTATCTACATGCAGGAAAGGGTCGAGGACGATCCGGGGCGCTGTTTCGCGGTGCTCGCCGGACCAGGTGATAAAGTGCTGGTCCCGCCGGGATGGGGACACGCGACGATCTCCGCCTCGCCCGATGAACCACTGACCTTTGGCGCGTGGTGCGACCGGGAATACGGGTTTGAATATGAAGCCGTCCGTGCGCGCAAAGGGCTGGCATGGTATCCGCTGGTGCAGGGAAATCATATTATCTGGCAGCACAATCATCACTATCAGCCGGGGCGATTACACACTATTACGCCGCGTCGATATAGCGAATTTGGGATTACCGACGAGCCAATCTATCAGCAGTTTATTGATGATCCGGCGCGTTTTCAGTTTATCTCCCGCCCGGACCGAGCGGCTGAGTTGTGGCAGAATTTCCATCCATAAACAGTGTAAACGTAGGCCCGGTAAGCGCAGCGCCACCGGGCATTAAACCGCACGAACCTCACCTTTTCGCCGGGTGGCGGCTGCGCCTTACCCGGCCTACGATTCGGGGTTTTGTAGGTCGGGTAAGGCGCAGCCGCCACCCGACATTTTTTCAGCAAGCCAGCATCATCACGCAAACAATCCGCTCGCCACGCCCGCCGCCGCCAGAACCAGCAGCAACACCATCGCTTTCACCGGCGACACGCCGCGTTTCGCCATCAGATACCAGGTCCCCAGCACCACAAACAGCGGCAACAGCTGCGGGAAAATCCCGTCGAGCATCTGCTGTACATGAATGTTCACGCCGTCCTTGGTGATGAACTCCAGCCCGGTGCCGAGCTTCACATAGCTCGCCGCCACGCCGCCCATGACGAACACACCCAGCAGTGACAGGGCTTCACGCAGGCGAGTCGATTTGCTGCTGACCAGCATCTCCACCGATCCCGATCCCATCTGATACCCTTTGAGAAACAGATACCAGGAGCCCGGAAGGATGATCGCCAGCCACGCGACGGTATAAAACAGCGGGCCGAGAATATTGCCGCCCGCCGCCAGCGCCATCCCGATACTCAGCAAGATCGGGATCAGCATGCCGGGGATCATCGAATCCCCGATCCCGGCGATCGGCCCCATCAGCCCGACTTTCAGGGTGTTAATGGTTTCGCCGTCAATCGGTTCGCCGTTGGCTTTTTTCTCTTCCAGACCGATGACCATCCCGTTGACGATCGCGCCAATCTGCGGCTCGGTGTTGTAGAACGACGCATGGCGCTTAAGCATCTCCTTGCGCTGAGTGGCATCCGGATAGAGTTTTTTCGCCACCGGGAGCATGCTCAGACAGAAGCCGAACGATTCCAGACGCTCAAAACTCATCGACGACAGGTTGTGCATCATCCATGCGCGCCAGCAGCGGCGCAGATCTTTGCGGGTTAATTTACGCTCTTCCATCAGAATTCATCCTCATCGTCGTCAACCCTGCGTGCCGCCACCGCCTGCGGGGCTTCCGGTTTGTAGTTGTAGTGGATCAACGCCAGCAGACTGCCGACGATCACCAGCGCCACCATGTTCAGCTTCAGGAAAACGATGCAGATAAAGCCGACGAGGAAGTAGATCAGCATGGTGTAATTTTTGATGATCTGTTTCAGCAGAATGGCGATCCCCACCGCAGGCAAAATCCCGCCCAGCACGTTCATGGTGGAAAGCACGATTTTTGGCAGGCTGTCCATAAAGCCGCTGATGTACTGCGCGCCGAAATAGACCGCGATAAAGGTCGGTACAAAGCGCAGGACAAAGTTCATCGCCTGCGGGCCGATAGCGCTGTTGAAGTAGATTCCGCGTTCATCGCCTTTCTCCAGCGCCACATCGGCGCGGTGGTTCCAGTACGAGTTCAGCACCATCATCGCGTTGAACAAAATCGTCCCGGCGATGCCGATGGTTGCCGCTAGCGCGACGGCCACTTCCGGACCTTTTCCGGAGAGAATCCCCAGCGCAATGGCGGGGTAAGCGACGAAGTTAAGATCGGCGGGCATCGAACCGCCCGGCGTGACCATCGCGATGTAGACCGCCTGCACCGCCACGCCGATCATGATCCCGGTTTTGACATCGCCCAGAATCAGACCGACCAGCATGCCGGAGACCAGCGGACGGGAAATCAGATACCAGCCGCCGGTCAGGCCCAACAGCCACGGGCTGCTGAGGGCGCCGAGATAGCACAGCAGGCCAATGAGTGAAGCTTCGATAATCATTCTGCGCTCCTTATTTCAGCTTTTGCCGTGCGTCCTGCCAGGTGTAAAAGCTGGCATCCGGCACGAGGCGAAACTCAACGGTATGCCCCTGAGCAGTCAGCCACTCAAACGCGGCGGCTTCGTCAGTAGTGACGGACTGATTTGGGCCGATGGTGGTGGTGTTAGCGCGTGCGCTCATCGGCCCGACGTTAATTTTGCCATTGCTGTTTTTTAAGCTGATCCCTGCCTGCTCAAGCCGTTGCAGGGTGACAGGCGATTTGCCAATCACGAAATAGCGCTTATCGCTGGCGATCACTTTGGGCAGTTTTTCGATGGCCGTTGCAGTGTCGAACAGCCACACTTTGGTGTCGGATACGGCACCTTTCATGACTGAAGAGAGCAGCGGATCGGCCGCGACGGCGTCGTCAATGGCGACGATACCGTCACAGGGCAGCTCTTTGGCCCAGCGTGTGATGAGCTGCCCGTGGATCACCCGGTCATCAATGCGAACAAACGAAATACTCATGGCATTCTCCTTAAAAGTCATCTGACTGCGCTGACACGACAGGTTTTGCCTGAATCAACGTAGGATGGGTCAGTTCAATCAGTCGGGCCGCCGCGATATTGACGTCGGGCAGGTGCGCCACGTCGTCGGTTTGCAGCAGCATCGGGAAATTCACCCCAGCAACCACCGCGATGGGCGGCTGAGTGTGTGGATTAAATGCCGCTTCGCAGGCCACGTTCCACGGCGTACCGCTCTGCATATCGCACAGCACCAGAACGCCGTCTGCCTGTGCGCTGGCCGACTCCAGCACCGCAGCAAAATCGCGACGAAAACCTTCGATACCGGCCTGTTCAGTCAGGCATACCGCCTGAACCTGAGGAAGCTCGCCATAGACCATCCGCCCACTTTGCAGCAGCGCGTCGGCGAGCGGACCGTGGGTGGCGACGATAAATCGAATCATGTTTACCCCCTTACCCAGGCTTTAATGGTGGCCAGCGGCTTGCCGGGATTGGCTTCGCAAGGTGAAATGCGGTATTCGCCGACATCTGCCGGGATGATAAAGGTCTCGGCGTAACGTACGGTGAAGGGAGCAAAAGCACCGCTCGGGCTGTCGACGACAGCTTCTGTGCCTTCCACCAGATTGAGCACGTTGACGCCGCCGTGAGTGTGATGCACGACCGGGGCGCTAAACCAGTGGCGACGCGTTTCGATAAATTCGCGCTCGTGCAGACCGGTGCGCTCCTCCCGCCAGCCCTCTCCCTCGGCAATCGACTCCACCTGATTCACCAGATGCTGATGCACCCACTTTGTATCGCGCTGCCAGTCGATGACCTTCTCGCCGTGATCGAGATGCACCGGGCGCGGCAGGCCGTCCATGCCCAGGCGGCCCCAGTCCCACAGCTTGAAGGTGAAGATATACGGCGTGGCGCTGATCTCCAGCACCATCGTCCCGGCACCGGAACAGTGAACGGTTCCCGCGGGGATCAGGAAATGATCGTGCTTCTTCGCCGGGATCTGATTCACAAAGCGCGCATCATCAAACGGCTGCTCACCGCGACCGGCGCTTCTAAGGTTGTCGAGCATTGCCTGCGGCTCAGTGCCGGTTTTGGTCCCGAGATAGACCATCGCGCCCGGCTCTGCTTCCAGAATGTAATAACTCTCATCCTGGGTGTAGTGCATGCCAAACTGCTGCTGGATGTACTCGGTCAGCGGATGTACCTGGAAACTGAGGTTCTGCCCGCCGATGGTATCGAGAAAATCGAAGCGAATCGGGAACTCGGCGCCAAAGCGGGCGTGGACTTTCTCACCCAACAGCGCGCGGGGCTCAAGCAACACCAGGTCCTGAGAGGGGATCTCGATCCGCACCGCGCCAAAACGCAGTAACAGGCTGTTCTCCTCGGGCACACAGTCAAAACACCATGCGTAATTGGGCGCGGAGGGATCGAGATCGAATTTTTGCTTCATCCACTGGCCGCCCCAGACGCCGGGGTCGAAGAAGGGGACGACGCGAAACGGCTGCTGCGTGGTCTGTTTGAGTCCGGCACGCAGCGCGTCACCCGTGACCATTGCCGGGGTGTCGGCGAGGGTAGTATCCAGCAGGAAATCGGCGCGTTTTAAGAGCGGGGTTTTATGGCGGTCGAACACGCGCCACTCGACGAAGAACGCCCGCTTGTAGCGCCTGAGCATATCTTCGCTCTGATTCTCAGCGCCCCAGTTATCCAGCTCGCCGCTGCGCATCCGTTGCTGAATTTCCCAGCGCGGCAGATCCGCATACACCAGCACATCACCCGGATGCACCAGCGCCGCGCCGGGACCGTAAACCACAACCAGCCCTTCAGCCACGTTGTTCACCTGCTCTTTCAGCGCAGCCAGCTTTTGCGGGTCGATAAACTCGCTGAGCTGGTGGCAGGAGAGCACGCCAAAGACGCGGTCATCGGTGAGATTGCGCGCCAGAAGCTGATGCAGGGCCGACTCATCAAGCCGCGCCTGTTCGGCGTTAATCGCAAGGACTGGATTCAGCGCGGACAGCAGATTTTCTTCCAGCTCGGCCAGGCGAACGCCCGGATAGCAGTCAATCACCACAACGGTTCGCTGGCCTGTTCTGGCGCCAAGCCGGGCCGTTATCGCTTCCCAGCCCTGCCAGGCGCTGTCGTCGTAGCCTTCAATCTGGAGCGTGGGATATTTCTCGTAGCAGCTCATTTTATCCTCCGTAATCGTTGCTTAAGGTTATTCGATTAACCGAGTTTGAGAAGGGTGGTTAACGCGATTAACCCGCCATTCCAGGCAATGAAAGGGGAAAAAGCGGGCGGAATGTGAAGAGGCTCACAGGGAAAAATGCAAAAAATAGGTTATTCGATTAATCTGGAATGAAGTCTTAAAGGAGTCACTATGACAGGAATCACGCTGGCCGATGTCGCGAAGCGGGCCGGAGTCTCAACGGCGACGGTCTCGATGGTGTTGTGCAACAAAGGGCGCATTTCGCAGGCGACACGCGAGCGGGTGCTGAAAGCGCTGGATGAATCGGGCTACGTCTATAACCAGACGGCGGCCAACCTGCGCAATCGCAGCAGCAATCAGGTCGGACTGCTGCTGCACGATATCACTAACCCTTTTTACGGGGAGATGACGGCGGGGCTGAGCCACGAAATGGAGCGTCACGACCTGATGCTGTTTCTGGCGAACAGCGAAGAGTCCTCCCAGCGGCAGCAGAAATTTGTCGATTCCCTGATGCGCAATAACGTCGGCGGAATGGTGCTGTGCGCCGCCCGTGAAACGCCGCAGGCGTTTTTCGACGGTCTGAAGCGACGCAATATTCCGGCGATCATGGTGGTGCGTCCGCTCAACGACCCGGATTTCGATTTTGTCGGGACGGATAACTTCCTCGGCACGCAAATGGCGACGGAACATCTGCTGCGGATGGGGCATCGGCAGATTGCGTTTATTGGCGGCAGCCAGAATTCCGGCTCGCGGGCGCAGCGTATCGGCGGCTTTACCAGCCAACTGCTGGAGTACGGCGTCGCGCCGAATCCCGACTGGATCATCACCTCGCAGGCCAGCCAGAGCGATGGGGCGCGCGTGGCGGAAACGCTGCTGAAAGAGAACCCGCAGATCACGGCGGCCATTTGCTATCAGGATATTGTGGCGCTCGGTGTTATGCAGAGTTTACGCAAACTGGGCCGCGAGCCGGGGCGGGATTTTGCGCTGGTCGGCTTCGATGACATCACCGAAGCGGCGTTGGTGCAGCCCGCGCTCACCACGGTGTCGGTCGCGGCCAAAGAGATTGGTCGTAAAGCGGGGGAGCTGTTATTCAGCCGGATTCAGGGGAACGATGAGCCAGCGAAAAGGATCATTTTACCGCCTGCGCTGGTGGTGCGTGAATCATGCGGTTTTCGCTGATCCTCATGTCTTTTACTGATACTGCTCCCTGTTTATCATAAAATTCTAATTATCGGCGTTTTAAGATAGCGGGTTCTTCACAGGCTGGTTAATCTGAAAACGATTTACATACTTTTAACGTAAGAGAATAACTATGCATGATGCACAGGTGCGTGTCGCGATAGCGGGCGCGGGTGGCCGTATGGGCCGTCAGTTAATTCAGGCAGCGCTGCAGTTAGACGGCGTTGCGCTTGGCGCGGCGCTGGAGCGCGACGGCTCCTCATTACTGGGAACCGATGCGGGCGAACTGGCAGGTGTGGGTAAGACGGGCGTCACTGTGCAAAGCAGCCTGGATGCGGTGAAAGACGATTTTGATGTATTCATCGATTTCACCCGCCCGGAAGGGACGCTGCACCATCTGGCCTTTTGCCGTCAGCACGGTAAGGGCATGGTCATCGGCACCACCGGTTTTGACGACGCGGGCAAGCAGGCCATCAAAGAGGCGTCTCAGGACATCGCCATTGTCTTTGCGGCTAACTTCAGCGTCGGCGTGAACGTGATGCTCAAGCTGCTGGAGAAAGCGGCCAAAGTGATGGGTGACTACACGGACATCGAGATTATCGAAGCGCACCACCGTCATAAAGTGGATGCCCCGTCCGGTACAGCGCTGGCGATGGGCGAAGCGATTGCTTATGCACTTGATAAGGATTTAAAGGACTGCGCGGTCTACTCTCGCGAAGGGCATACCGGCGAGCGTGTTCCGGGCACTATTGGGTTTGCAACAGTGCGTGCGGGCGATATCGTCGGCGAACACACGGCTATCTTCGCCGATATCGGTGAGCGCGTGGAGATTACCCATAAAGCATCGAGCCGCATGACCTTTGCTAACGGTGCAGTGCGCTCCGCATTGTGGCTTAAAAATCTGGATAATGGTCTTTTTGATATGCGAGATGTGCTTAATCTTAACGATTTATAAGTGTTATTACCCATCGTGATGTGGTTATTGCAGTCTTAATTGATTGATTGCACAGGGCAATATTTTATTGCCCTTTTATTTTGGCTCTTTAAGATACTTTTAAAGTAATCATCATTAAAAATTACAGTTTTCTTCCATTTTTGTGTTATTGAACTGTAAATTTTGACCATTTGGTCTGGTTTTTACTGACTTGAACGCACAGATTCCACTAAACTCAGCATACAAACGTTTTCTAACGTGATTTTGTTGATCTTTTTATGGCTTAAACGCCGCCAAACGCCAAAGCCTTGCAAAATAATACACAAAAAAGCCGTTTTGAGTTGACTTTACCCCACCAAATCCCCAGAATGCCGCCGTTTGCCGAAAATCCACTGGCAGCAAATTTGCATTGATTCATAGCGCCGTTGTGAATTAATATGCAGATAAAGTGAGTGAATATTCTCTGGAGGGTGTTTTGATTAAGTCAGCGCTATTGGTTCTGGAAGACGGAACCCAGTTTATCGGTCGGGCCATAGGGGCAACAGGTTCGGCGGTTGGGGAAGTCGTTTTCAATACTTCAATGACCGGTTATCAAGAAATCCTCACTGATCCTTCCTATTCCCGCCAAATCGTCACCCTTACTTATCCTCATATTGGTAATGTCGGCACCAACGAAGCCGATGCTGAATCCTCCCAGGTTCACGCACAAGGTCTGATTATTCGCGACCTGCCGCTGATTGCCAGCAACTACCGCAACACTGAAGACCTCTCTTCCTACCTGAAACGTCACAACATCGTGGCGATTGCCGATATCGATACCCGTAAGCTGACCCGTCTGCTGCGCGAGAAGGGCGCACAGAACGGTTGCATCATCGCGGGTGATAACCTGGATGCGGCACTGGCGCAGGAAAAAGCGAAAGCCTTCCCTGGCCTGAACGGGATGGATCTGGCGAAAGAAGTGACCACCGCGGAAGCTTACAGCTGGACGCAGGGGAGCTGGACGCTGGCGGGTGAACTGCCAGAAGCGAAGAAAGAAGAAGAGCTGCCGTTCCACGTGGTCGCCTACGACTACGGTGCGAAGCGCAACATCCTGCGCATGCTGGTGGACCGCGGCTGCCGCCTGACGGTGGTTCCGGCGAAAACGCCTGCGGACGAAGTGCTGAAGATGAACCCGGACGGGATCTTCCTCTCCAACGGCCCTGGTGACCCGGCGCCGTGTGATTACGCGATTGAAGCGATTAAAACCTTCCTCGAAACCGATATTCCGGTATTTGGCATCTGCCTCGGCCATCAGCTGCTGGCGCTGGCGAGCGGTGCGAAAACCGTCAAGATGAAGTTCGGTCACCACGGTGGTAACCACCCGGTGAAAGATATCGACAACAACACGGTGATGATTACCGCGCAGAACCACGGTTTCGCGGTGGACGAGGCGTCAATGCCTGCCAATCTGCGCGTCACCCACAAGTCGCTGTTCGACCACACCCTGCAGGGTATCCATCGCACCGACAAACCGGCGTTCAGCTTCCAGGGTCACCCGGAAGCCAGCCCAGGCCCGCACGATGCCGCGCCGCTGTTCGATCACTTCATCGAACTTATCGAGCAATACCGTCAGACCGCTAAATAATCAGGAGCCGAGAACAACATGCCAAAACGTACAGATATAAAAAGCATCCTGATCCTTGGCGCTGGCCCGATCGTTATCGGCCAGGCCTGCGAATTCGACTACTCCGGCGCACAGGCGTGTAAAGCCCTGCGCGAAGAGGGTTACCGCGTCATTCTGGTGAACTCTAACCCGGCCACCATCATGACCGACCCGGAAATGGCTGATGCGACCTACATCGAGCCGATTCACTGGGAAGTTGTCCGCAAAATCATCGAAAAAGAGCGTCCGGACGCCGTGCTGCCAACGATGGGCGGCCAGACCGCGCTGAACTGTGCGCTGGAACTGGAACGTCAGGGCGTGCTGGCTGAGTTCGGCGTGACCATGATTGGTGCCACCGCCGACGCGATTGATAAAGCCGAAGACCGCCGCCGTTTCGACGTGGCGATGAAGAAAATCGGTCTCGACACCGCGCGCTCCGGCATCGCGCACACTATGGAAGAAGCGCTGGCGGTTGCCGCTGACGTCGGCTATCCGTGCATCATCCGCCCGAGCTTCACCATGGGCGGCACCGGCGGCGGTATCGCCTACAACCGCGAAGAGTTCGAAGAGATTTGCGAGCGCGGTCTGGATCTTTCCCCTACCAAAGAGCTGCTGATTGACGAGTCGCTGATTGGCTGGAAAGAGTACGAGATGGAAGTGGTGCGTGATAAAAACGACAACTGCATCATCGTCTGCTCTATCGAAAACTTCGATGCGATGGGCATCCACACCGGTGACTCAATCACCGTCGCACCGGCTCAGACCCTGACCGACAAAGAGTATCAAATCATGCGTAACGCCTCGATGGCGGTACTGCGTGAAATCGGCGTCGAAACCGGTGGGTCCAACGTGCAGTTCTCCGTAAACCCGAAAAACGGTCGCCTGATTGTTATCGAAATGAACCCGCGTGTATCCCGCTCCTCGGCGCTGGCCTCCAAAGCGACAGGCTTCCCGATTGCGAAAGTGGCAGCGAAACTGGCGGTGGGTTACACCCTCGACGAGCTGATGAACGACATCACCGGCGGTCGTACTCCGGCCTCGTTTGAGCCGTCTATCGACTACGTTGTGACTAAGATTCCTCGCTTCAACTTCGAGAAATTCGCGGGCGCGAACGACCGTCTGACCACCCAGATGAAATCCGTCGGCGAAGTGATGGCGATTGGTCGCACTCAGCAGGAATCCCTGCAGAAAGCCCTGCGCGGCCTCGAAGTCGGCGCGATGGGCTTCGACCCGAAAGTGAGCCTGGATGACCCGGAAGCACTGACTAAAATTCGCCGTGAACTGAAAGACGCGGGTGCTGAGCGTATCTGGTATATCGCCGATGCCTTCCGCGCGGGCCTGTCTGTCGACGGCGTCTTCAACCTGACCAACATCGACCGCTGGTTCCTGGTGCAAATCGAAGAGTTGGTGCGCCTGGAAGAGAAAGTGGCAGAGATGGGCATCACCGGTCTCGACGCTGACTTCCTGCGTATGCTGAAGCGTAAAGGCTTCGCCGACGCGCGTCTGGCTAAACTGGCGGGCGTGCGCGAATCTGAAATCCGCAAGCTGCGCGACCAGTACAACCTGCACCCGGTCTACAAACGTGTGGACACCTGCGCCGCAGAATTTGCCACCGACACCGCCTACATGTACTCCACGTACGAAGACGAGTGCGAAGCGAATCCGTCCAACGACCGCGATAAAATCATGGTCCTCGGCGGCGGCCCGAACCGTATCGGCCAGGGCATCGAGTTTGACTACTGCTGCGTACACGCCTCGCTGGCGCTGCGCGAAGACGGTTACGAGACCATCATGGTCAACTGTAACCCGGAAACCGTATCAACCGACTACGACACCTCTGACCGCCTCTACTTTGAGCCGGTAACGCTGGAAGATGTGCTGGAAATCGTGCGCATCGAGAAGCCAAAAGGCGTTATCGTGCAGTACGGCGGCCAGACTCCGCTGAAGCTGGCTCGCGCGCTGGAAGCAGCAGGTGTGCCGGTTATCGGCACCAGCCCGGATGCGATTGACCGCGCGGAAGACCGCGAGCGTTTCCAGCAGGCGGTTGACCGTCTGAAGCTGAAACAACCGGCCAACGCCAGTGTAACCGCGATTGAAATGGCGGTTGAGAAGGCGAAAGAGATTGGCTACCCGCTGGTGGTGCGTCCGTCCTACGTGCTGGGCGGTCGTGCGATGGAAATCGTCTACGACGAAGCCGACCTGCGCCGCTACTTCCAGACCGCGGTAAGCGTCTCTAACGATGCGCCAGTGTTGCTCGACCGCTTCCTCGACGACGCGGTAGAAGTGGATGTGGACGCCATCTGCGATGGCGAAATGGTGCTGATTGGCGGCATCATGGAGCACATCGAGCAGGCGGGCGTGCACTCCGGTGACTCCGCGTGTTCTCTGCCAGCCTACACCCTGAGCCAGGAAATTCAGGATGTGATGCGCCAGCAGGTGCAGAAACTGGCCTTCGAGCTGCAGGTTCGCGGCCTGATGAACGTCCAGTTCGCGGTGAAAGATAACGAAGTCTACCTGATTGAAGTTAACCCGCGTGCGGCGCGTACCGTACCGTTCGTCTCCAAAGCGACCGGCGTTCCGCTGGCGAAAGTGGCGGCGCGTGTGATGGCGGGCCAGACGCTGACCCAGCAGGGCGTGACCAAAGAAATTATTCCACCGTACTACTCGGTGAAAGAAGTGGTCCTGCCGTTCAACAAATTCCCGGGCGTTGACCCACTGTTAGGGCCAGAAATGCGCTCCACCGGTGAAGTCATGGGCGTTGGCCGTACCTTCGCAGAAGCGTTCGCCAAAGCACAGCTCGGCAGCAGCTCAACCATGAGAAAGCAGGGCCGTGCGCTGCTCTCCGTGCGCGAAGGCGACAAAGAGCGTGTGGTAGACCTGGCGGCGAAACTTTTGAAACAAGGCTTTGAGCTGGATGCGACCCACGGCACGGCTATCGTGCTGGGCGAAGCCGGTATCAACCCGCGTCTGGTCAACAAGGTACATGAAGGTCGTCCGCACATTCAGGACCGTATCAAGAATGGCGAGTACACCTACATCATCAACACCACTGCGGGTCGTCAGGCGATTGAAGACTCTAAGCTGATTCGCCGCAGCGCGTTGCAGTACAAAGTGCATTACGACACCACCCTGAACGGCGGTTTTGCGACAGCGATGGCGCTGAACGCCGATGCCACCGAGAAGGTGATTTCGGTGCAGGAAATGCACGCGCAGATTAATAAGTAAGCCGCACCGCGTGTATCTGGCGGGTGGCGCTTCGCTTACCCGCCCTACTAAACCCAAATACTCCACTCGTAGGCCGGGTAAGGCGTAGCCGCCACCCGGCAATTTTTGTCCGTGCGGTCATCAGGCGGGTGGCGCTTCGCTTACCCGCCCTACAAAACTCAAATTCTCCACCTGTAGGCCGGGTAAGGCGTAGCCGCCACCCGGCAATTTTTGTCCGTGCGGTCATCAGGCGGGTGGCGCTTCGCTTACCCGCCCTACAAAACTCAAATTCTCCACCTGTAGGCCGGGTAAGGCGTAGCCGCCACCCGGCAATTTTTGTCCGTGCGGTCATCAGGCGGGTGGCGCTGCGCTTACCCGCCCTACAAAACCCAAATTCACCACCTGTAGGCTGGGTAAGGCGCAGCCGCCACCCGGCAACACATCTCTTTGTACCTCTTCAGAGTGTTCTGGTTTTCCATCTCCCGTCAGTCAGTTAGCCTAAAATGGTTAGGTCGATAATTAAATTCAACTGAAAAGCAGGGAGAACACCATGCGAAATAAACTTCTGGCTACCTCAATTTTTGCTGCAGCAGCCCTCTTCACCGTTGCCGGTTGTTCATCCAACCAGGCGGTAAAAACCACCGATGGCAGAACGATCGTCACTGACGGCAAACCACAGGTGGATGACGACACCGGACTGGTGTCTTATAAAAACGCAGAGACCGGTAAAACTGAGCAGATTAACCGTGACCAGGTTAAGAACATGAGCGAACTGGATAACTAACTGTCTGGCAGGCCCTGCCGAGCGGCGGGGCCATCGCGTGATGCTCAGAGCAGAGCATTGTCGATTTTGACAATGATTTTACGCAGCGGTGCGCCCGCACCAATTGCACCCATCGGACGATGAAGCTCACCCGGAAAAAGAATGGCCAGCTCAAACGGATGCAGGTGAATCAGGGTTTCACTGCTGATTTGCGTACAAAAACCGATATCATGAGCCTGATTAAACGGGCCATCTTCGATAATCTCCAGCCCTTTATTTCCCGCCCCAATGACCTCTTCACCCGCCAGCACAATGTGTATGTCGAGGTACTGACGATGATATTCCGGGCGCTGCTCTGCAAGCGGGCGCGTTTCGCCCTCGACCACCGTGAAGAAAAGATTATCCCCGTCGATGGTATATTTGCCGGGCGGCAGTGAATATGGCTCTTGCCCAATCACTGCCTGTAACGCTTTGCGGATGACAGGCGGATAAAAAGCATTTTTGGCGGCGGCGGTTAACGTATCAATAATCATGCGGGTACCCTTACAGAAGGCGTTTTGTCGAGCAACGCTAATGATTGCTCCACGATAAGACTGACGTCGGGGGCGATATCCACCGCGATAATATCCGGCTCGCTATCGTCCGGGATTTCCAGTGCGGCAAACTGACTCTGCAAGAGCGCTTCAGGCATGAAATGGCCTTTGCGCTGCTGCATACGATGCAGAATGCAGGTGTAATCTCCGGTGAGCCAGAGAAAGCGCAGATTGCGGCTCCCCTCGCGCAGACGATCCCGGTAGCGTTTTTTCAGCGCGGAACAGACCAGTACACCTGACTCATTTTTTTGCTCAAGGCTAAAAATCACGTCGGCGATGCGTTCCAGCCAGGGCTGACGGTCATCGTCGTCAAGCGGCTGGCTGGCGGCCATTTTCACGATATTGTTTCGCGGATGCAGATCGTCACCGTCGATAAATTTTGCGCCAAGTACGCCGGCCAGCGCCTGGCCGACCGTCGTTTTTCCCGTGCCAGAAACACCCATCAAAATGATGCATTGTCCTGCCATAATTTCCCCCATGATCAGACGGCGACCAGCATGCCGCCATCAACGAATAGCAGGTGACCGTTGACGAAATTGGACGCCTTCGACGACAGGAATACCGCCGCACCGATCAGCTCTTGTGGATCGCCCCATCGCGCAGCGGGAGTGCGTTTGCACAGCCAGTCGGTGAACGCCTGGTCATCGACCAGAGTTTGGGTCATCGCCGTTTTGAAGTAGCCCGGCGCTATTCCATTCACCTGAATGTTGTAGCGAGCCAGCTCAACGCACATGCCACGGGTCAGCATTTTCACTGCACCTTTGGCGGCGGCGTAAGGAGTGATAGTGTCCCGGCCTAACTCGCTCTGCATCGAACAAATATTGACGATTTTTCCCTGATTGCGGATGACCATCCGTTTTGCGACGGCCTGAGATACCAGGAACACCGCCGTCTGATTTACCGAAATAACGTCATTCCATTCCTGTACCGGGAATTCTGTAAATGGGTGACGACGCTGAATGCCCGCATTATTAAATAGCACGTCAATTACGCCTATTTCCGCTTCGATTTTAGCGACTGCATTTTCAACGGATTCTGCATCCGTCACATTAAAGACTGCGGAATGCGCAATTGCGCCTTCATCGCGTAATTTCATTACTGCATCATTTGCCCGTGGTGCAGAAATATCGTTGATGATTATCTCTGCTCCGTATTTCGCCAGCCCTTGCGCCATAACAAAACCAATACCTTGTCCGGCACCGGTAATTAAAATGCGTTTGCCTTGTAAGCTAAAAAGATCGTTCATTTCGCTATCCTGATTAACGGCTGAATATCAATGAAGTCGTGTGTTCTATCTCACGGATTTTCGTCGCTTCAAACTGTGATAAAGATCACTCAACACCGTGTTACGAAAAGGGGTTACGTTAAACGTGATGCGGGGCGGGAATCGGTGCGTTATACAGGGGATTCACGGGGGAAGGGCGATTCTCTTTTCCCCCTCTGGCAGGCATAATGGCCTGAAGTCGTGGAAGTATTTGACGGACAAATGAATGAAAGCACAACGCATTACGCTCAATGATATCGCTGAGCTTGCTGGCGTAACGAAAATGACCGTCAGCCGTTATTTACGTACACCGGATAAAGTGAAACCTGAAACGGCAGAGCGTATTGCCAGTGTTATTGCGGAAGTGGGTTTCGAGCCAGACCCGGATAATCCGGCGATGAGCAGCGTCTCTGTTCCCCGCATCGGCGTGCTGATCCCTTCTTTTCATAATCAAATTTTTGCCGATCTGTTAGCCGGGATTGAGTCGGTGACGGCGGCTCACGGCTATCAAACGCTGGTCGTGAACTACGACTACGACCGCCAGCGCGAAGAAGAGCAAATTGCCGCCGTACTGGCCTTTAACGTCAAAGGGTTGCTGTTGACGGAGTCGGTGCACACGCTCAGAGCGGAGAAGTATCTCAACGCCGCGAAAATTCCTGTCGCTGAAGTGATGGGCTTATCGGACAACCCTGGGCGTATCAACGTCGGGTTTGATAACTTCAAAGCCGGTTTTGATATGACCAATATGCTGCTGGCGAGCGGTAAGCAGCATGTTATTTACTTTGGCTCGATGTCCGATGTACGCGACGAGCAGCGTTACGCGGGTTACTGCGAAGCGATGAGCAATGCCGGGCTGGCCGTGGGGCGCATCGCGCCAAATAAAGTCTCGTCAGTGTCGATTGGCACCGGGATGATGACGCTGGCGCGGCAGATGTACGCCAGTATGGACGCTATTCTCTGTACCAACGACGATCTGGCTGTGGGTGTATTGCAGGAGTGCATTGCCAGTGGAATCGCGATTCCGCAGGAGATGGCCATTGCCGGTTTCCACGGTCTGGAGATTGGCCAGATCGTTTCACCGCGCCTGGCGAGCGTCCTGACTCCGCGTAGCGAAATGGGCAAAGTGGCGACCGAGATCCTGATTAAGAAAATTAAAGGGCTGCCCACCATCGAAAAAGTCGATCTTCATTATCGGCTGTCGATGGGTGAAACCATCTGATTTGTCATACAGATCACGGACGCTGTAACAGCGTTTGTTAACACGATTCAGCGTGACGCAGATCGCAAAAAACCCTACAAAAAACCCGTTTGATAGTGGCATCCATTTTCACGACACATCAAACAGGTGATCTGATGAATATTGCAAATAACCGCGCCGTCCTTTTAATCGCTCCCGTTGTCGAGAGCCTGCAACAGCAGCTCGCCAGCCAGTTCCCGCTGTATCGTCTCTATGAACAGGACGATCCCATCACCTTTTTACGCGAGCAGGGCGAGAACATCGCCGTGGTGGTGACGCGCGGCGATGTTGGTGTACAAAACAACGTTCTTGAGATGCTGCCACACGTAGGGCTGGTGGCGATTTTCGGTGTGGGAACTGATGCGGTCGATCTGGATTATCTCCGTACTCGCCAGATATCCATCACCATCACCTCCGGCGTATTGACCAACGACGTGGCCGATCTGGCGATGGGGCTACTGCTATCCGGCGCACGCCAGCTGTGCCAGGGCGACCGCTTTGTGCGTGAAGGCCGCTGGGCGAACGGCGGTCTTGCGCTGGGAACTCAGGTCAGCGGTAAACGCATTGGGTTGCTGGGAATGGGGAACATTGGCCAGGCTATCGCCCGTCGTGCCCGTGGTTTTGATATGGAAGTGCTCTATACCGATCGCAAAAAGTTGGCTGATCTGGATTATCAGTGGTGCGCAGATTTACATACGCTGGCTCACGAGAGTGATTTTCTGGTGATTGCGGCCTCAGGCGGGGAAGCGAATCGCGGTTTGATCGACGCTTCAGTTTTTAACGTCATGCCGAAACACGCGTGGCTGATTAATATTGCTCGCGGCTCGCTGGTGGATGAAAAGGCGCTGATTGAGGCGTTACAGAAGGGTGTTATTGCCGGAGCCGGGCTGGACGTTTTTGACGATGAGCCCAATGTGCCGGCGGAACTGATGGCCCTCGATAATGTGGTTCTCCAACCGCACGTCGCCAGCGCCACGCATGAGACGCGGCAAAAAATGAGTGACGTGGTTTTTGCTAACGTCGCTGCTTATTTTTCCGGGACTACTTTACCGAATGCGATTAATTAATTTAAGAGTCTTATTTCTGCCCCTGTTTTCATGAAATGACAACAATAACCTCTGCATAGAGAGTGAGAAATATGAACGATAACATTCCCAGCACTCGCTGGCTGCGTATCATTGCGCCGGTATTAATTGCGTGCATTATTTCGTTTATGGACCGGGTTAATATTAGTTTTGCGCTACCCGGTGGGATGGAAGCAGATTTAGGTATTACCAGTCAAATGGCCGGTGTCGCCAGCGGAATATTTTTTATTGGCTATCTTTTTTTACAAATACCGGGCGGGAAGATTGCTGTTAATGGCAGTGGAAAACGTTTTATTGCCTGGTCGTTGGTAGCCTGGGCGATCGTTTCTGTTGCGACCGGTTTTGTGACTCATGAATATCAATTGCTGGTCCTGCGCTTTATTCTGGGCGTTTCCGAGGGCGGAATGCTGCCGGTCGTTTTAACAATGGTCAGCAACTGGTTCCCCGAAAAGGAGGTGGGTCGCGCGAACGCATTTGTGATGATGTTTGCTCCGCTGGGTGGGATGCTGACCGCGCCCGTTTCCGGCGCCATTATCTCGGCGTTTGACTGGCGATGGCTGTTTATCATCGAAGGGTTGCTGTCGCTGGTAGTGCTGGCCGTCTGGTGGTTCATGATCAGCGACCGGCCCGAAGAGGCGCGCTGGTTGTCGGACCGTGAACGCGATTATCTGGTGACGACCTTAGCCGCCGAGCGCGCCGCAAAGCTTGCCGAAGCGCCGGTCAGCAACGCGCCGGTGAAAGATGTCTTTCGCAATTCAGGGCTGATGAAACTGGTGATCCTTAACTTCTTCTACCAGACCGGTGATTATGGCTACACCCTGTGGCTACCCACCATACTGAAAGGGCTGACGGGGGGGAGTATGACGAGCGTGGGTTTTCTGGCGGTGCTGCCGTTTGTTGCCACGCTGGCGGGGATTTACGTCATTTCACTGTTCAGCGATCGCAGTGGCAAACGTCGCCTGTGGGTACGGTTCTCCCTCTATAGCTTTGCTACGGCGTTGGTGGCCTCGGTTATCCTGCGTGAACATGTGGTCGCAGCCTATATTGCGCTGGTGATTTGCGGGTTCTTCCTCAAGTCTGCAACCAGTCCATTCTGGTCGATGCCTGGGCGGATTGCGGCTCCGGAAGTAGCCGGAAGTGCGCGTGGCGTGATTAACGGACTGGGGAATCTTGGGGGATTCTGCGGCCCGTATCTGGTGGGCGTGATGATTTATCTCTATGGGCAGAACGTTGCAGTGTGCGCCCTGGCGGGATCGCTGATTATCGCCGGGACGATGACTTTCCTGCTGCCGAAGAAATGCGACCTGGTGGTCAGCGAGCCGGACGTGAAGGTAAGCGAACAGCCTGGACACACATCACCGTGAATACATAAATAACAGTTATCATTGTAAGCGGTTCGATTAACTGTCTACACTCTTGCTGATTACAACAAGCGTTAAAACAGGCAATACAATGATTCTGATAATTTATGCGCATCCTTATCCGCAGCACTCTCATGCGAATAAGCGGATGCTTGAGCAAGCAAGGGAAATCGACGGCGTAGAGATACGCTCCCTCTATCAACTTTATCCTGACTTCAACATCGATATCGCCGCCGAACAGGAGGCGATATCCCGCGCAGATCTTATCGTCTGGCAACATCCGATGCAGTGGTACAGCACACCGCCACTGCTCAAACTGTGGATCGACAAAGTGTTCTCCCACGGCTGGGCCTACGGCCACAACGGTCACGCGCTGAAGGGCAAAAGCCTGCTGTGGGCCGTCACTACCGGCGGTGGTGAAAGCCACTTTGATATCGGCTCCCATCCGGGGTTTGACGTCTTGTCACAGCCGCTACAGGCAACGGCGGTTTACTGTGGGCTTACCTGGTTACCCCCTTTCGCCATGCACTGCACGTTCGTCTGTGACGACGAAACGCTACAGGCGCAGGCCCGCCACTACAAACAACGTTTACTCGACTGGCAGGAGCACCATCATGGATAGCCATACGCTCATACAGGCGCTGATTTATCTGGGGGCGGCGGCGCTGATTGTGCCGGTTGCGGTGCGTCTGGGCTTGGGCTCGGTGCTGGGGTATTTGATTGCCGGTTGCGCTATCGGCCCGTGGGGGCTGGGGCTGGTTACGGACGCTGAGTCTATTTTGCATTTCGCCGAAATCGGCGTGGTGCTGATGCTGTTTGTCATTGGTCTGGAGCTGGACCCGCAGCGCCTGTGGAAACTGCGCGCCTCGGTGTTTGGCGGCGGGGCATTGCAAATGGTGGCGTGCGGCGTGCTGCTCGGCGGCTTTTGTATTCTGCTCGGCATGGACTGGAAGGTGGCTGAACTTATCGGCATGACGCTGGCGCTCTCCTCGACGGCGATTGCCATGCAGGCGATGAATGAGCGCAACCTGACCGTTTCTCAGATGGGGCGCAGCACGTTTTCTGTCCTGCTGTTCCAGGATATCGCCGCCATTCCGCTGGTGGCGATGATCCCGCTGCTGGCGGCAAGCGGGTCGTCCACCACGCTGGGGGCCTTCGCCCTGTCGGCGCTGAAAGTGGCGGGCGCGCTAGCGTTAGTGATTCTTTTAGGACGTTATGTGACGCGTCCGCTGCTGCGTTTTGTAGCCCGCTCTGGGCTGCGTGAAGTCTTCAGCGCCGTGGCACTGTTCCTGGTCTTCGGCTTTGGTTTGCTGCTCGAAGAGGCCGGTCTGTCGATGGCGATGGGCGCATTCCTGGCGGGCGTGCTGCTGGCCAGCTCCGAATATCGTCATGCGCTGGAAAGCGATATCGAACCCTTCAAAGGTTTGCTGCTGGGGCTGTTCTTTATCGGCGTCGGGATGTCGATCGACTTTGGTACGCTGGTAACGCACCCGCTGCGTATTCTGACTCTGCTGGTCGGATTCCTGGTCATCAAGATGGGGATGTTATGGCTGATCGCGCGTCCGCTCAACGTGCCGAATAAACAGCGCCGTTGGTTTGCCGTCTTGCTTGGACAGGGGAGTGAGTTTGCTTTCGTGGTGTTTGGCGCTGCGCAGATGGCGAACGTGCTCGACGCAGAATGGGCAAAGGCACTGACGCTGGCGGTGGCACTGTCGATGGCTGCTACGCCAATACTTCTGGTGCTGTTGACTCGTCTTGAGCAGTCTAACAGCGGGCAGGATCGGGAAGCCGATGAAATTGATGAAGAACAGCCACGAGTGATTATCGCCGGATTTGGCCGCTTCGGGCAGATCACAGGCCGTTTGCTGCTCTCCAGCGGAGTGAAAATGGTGATTCTGGATCACGATCCTGACCACATCGAAACCCTGCGTAAATTTGGTATGAAAGTGTTTTACGGCGATGCGACGCGCGTCGATCTGCTGGAGTCCGCCGGAGCGGCAAAAGCCGAAGTGCTGATCAACGCGATTGACGATCCGCAGGCCAGTCTTCAGCTGGCAGAGCTGGCGCTGGAGCATTTCCCGAACCTGAAAATCATCTCCCGCGCGCGTGATGTAGACCATTACATCAAACTGCGTCAGGCAGGGATTGAAGCGCCAGAGCGTGAAACCTTCGAAGGGGCGCTCAAGTCCGGGCGCATGGCGCTGGAAGGGTTAGGTCTGGGGGCTTATGAAGCACGAGAACGCGCCGACCTGTTCCGCCGTTTTAACACCGATATGGTTGAAGAGATGGTGGAGATGGCAGAAGAGGATGCATCGTCTCGCGCAGCGGTGGTGAAACGCACCAGCGCGATGCTGACGGAGATCATTAATGAGGATCGTAATCATCTGTCATTGACCCAGCGTCACGGCTGGCAGGGGACGGAAGAGGGGAAACATACCGGCGATCCGAAAGATGAACCCGAGAGTAAACCTGTCGCGTGAAGTGGAGTTGCCAGCAATATTGAAATATTTCCCTTACTTTACTCGGGCTGGAGTCGACGAAAGATTAAGCTTTACGTATAGTGGCGGCAATTTTTTGCATCCGGGAAATTTTCAATGATCAGTCTGATTGCAGCGCTGGCGGTAGACCGCGTTATCGGCATGGAAAACGCCATGCCGTGGAACCTGCCTGCCGATCTCGCATGGTTTAAACGCACCACCTTAAACAAGCCGGTAGTGATGGGCCGCCTGACCTGGGAGTCAATCGGTCGTCCGCTTCCGGGTCGTAAAAACATCGTTATCAGTAGCCAGCCGGGTACCGACGATCGCGTCGAGTGGGTTAAATCCATCGACGACGCGATTGCCGCCTGCGGTGACGCGGAAGAGATTATGGTGATTGGTGGGGGTCGTGTTTACGAGCAGTTCCTGCCGAAAGCACAGAAGCTCTATTTGACCCACATTGACGCAGAAGTGGAAGGGGATACGCATTTCCCGGACTACGATCCTGACGAATGGGAATCAGTGTTCAGCGAATTCCACGACGCTGATGCGCAGAACTCCCACAGCTACTGCTTCGAAGTGTTAGAACGTCGTTAAGTTTTAGTCCCCGGTGGCGCTTCGCTTACCGGGGCTACAAAACCTGAACGTAGGCCGGATAAGGCGGAGCCGCCATCCGGCAATAACATCAGGAGGCAACCGCCTCGCCATCTCCTAGCTCAAGATGCCGGTTCGACGGCTGTACAAAATACTGCTTATCTTCCCAGCGCAGGCAGGTTAAATCCCCGCCCCAGCAGCATCCCGTATCCAGCCCGTAAATATTCTCTGGCGTGCCTTTGCCTTCCAGCGACGCCCAGTGGCCAAACACCACGCTGTACTCGTCCGTCACCGGGCCAGGAATCGCAAACCACGGTTTGAGCGGCGACGGCGCGTTTTCCGGCGTGTCTTTGCAGTACATATCCAACTGGCCGTTCGGGAAGCAGTAGCGCATACGCGTGAAAGCATTGGTCACGAAACGCAGGCGTGCCAGACCGCTTAATTCCGGGCTCCAGTTGTTTGGCATGTCGCCATACATCGCATCAAGGAAGAACGGATAGGAGTCGCTCGCCAGCACCGCTTCGACGTCGCGCGCGCACTCTTTGGCCGTTTGCAGATCCCATTGCGGCGTTATTCCGGCGTGGGCCATCACCAGCTTCTTCTCTTCGTCGACCTGCAACAGCGGTTGACGGCGTAGCCAGTTCAGCAGCTCGTCGGCGTCAGCCGCTTCCAGCAGTGGCGTGATCCGGTCCTTCGGCTTATTGCGACTGATCCCGGCAAACACTGCCAGCAGATGCAGATCGTGATTGCCCAACACCAGGCGCACGCTGTCGCCCAGCGATTTGACGAATCGCAGGACATCCAGTGAGCCAGGCCCGCGCGCCACTAAATCGCCCGTCAGCCAGAGGGTGTCTTGTCCGGGTGTAAAATCCACCTGTTTTAACAACGCGATCAGTTCATCGTAGCAACCGTGAACGTCGCCAATGAGATATGTAGACATAGATTTAATGAATGAATGTAGGAACGGCGAGACGGAAAACAGGAACAGCAACACGGAAGGTATTGCCGTCTGGATCGACCATTTCATAATGGCCCTGCATGGTGCCCATCGGTGTCTCAATTACGGCACCGCTGGTGTATTGATACTCTTCGCCAGGGGCGATGTGGGGTTGTTCGCCCACCACACCTTCACCCTGGACTTCGATTTCGCGGCCATTGCCGTTGGTAATAAGCCAGTAGCGCCCGAGCAGTTGCACAGGCATCCGCCCCAGATTGCGAATGGTTACGGTGTAAGCAAAAACAAAACGCTCGTCGTCCGGTGTGGACTGAGATTCGATATAGACGCTTTGCACCTGAACACATACGCGGGGCGAATCAATCATGGCTTAGCTCTCCTTTGGCGGGGCGTTATCGCTAATGTAGTTTGCCAACTTACAGTACTGCTCAACGGAAATATTCTCCGCACGCATCGCCGGGTCGATACCTAATTCGGTCAGCACTTCAACGGTAAATGAATTACCCAGGCTGTTACGAATCGTTTTACGGCGCTGGTTAAAGGCCTCGGTGGTGATGCGGCTCAGTACGCGCAGCTCTTTAACCGGATGCGGCATCACCGCGTGCGGCACCAGGCGAACGACCGCAGATTCCACTTTTGGCGCTGGCGTAAACGCCGTTGGCGGAACTTCAAGCACCGGAATAATCTGGCAGTAATATTGCGCCATGACGCTCAATCGACCATACGCTTTACTGTTCGGTCCCGCAACCAGTCGGTTAACGACCTCTTTTTGCAGCATGAAGTGCATGTCGGCAATGGCATCAGTATAGCTAAACAGATGGAACATCAGCGGCGTGGAGATGTTATACGGCAGGTTGCCGAACACGCGCAGCGGCTGGCCCAGTTTCTCGGACAGCTCAGCAAAGTTCATGGTCATGGCGTCCTGCTGATAAATTGTCAGCTTTGGCCCCAGGAACGGGTGCGTTTGCAGACGCGCAGCCAGGTCGCGGTCCAGCTCGATAACCGTCATTTCGTCGAGGCGCTCACCCACTGGCTCAGTCAGTGCCGCAAGGCCCGGACCGATTTCGACCATCGCCTGGCCTTTTTGTGGATTGATAGCAGACACGATGCTTTCGATAACGAACTGATCGTTAAGGAAGTTTTGCCCGAAGCGTTTGCGGGCTAAGTGGCCCTGATGGACTCTAGTATTCATTGAGTATTAACAATCATTTTGATGGCGAGATTAAGCGCCGTAATAAAACTGCCGACATCCGCCTTGCCTTTTCCTGCCAGATCCAGCGCAGTACCGTGGTCAACGGACGTTCGAATAAAGGGTAAACCGAGCGTGATATTCACGGCGCGGCCAAATCCCTGGTATTTTAGCACGGGCAGGCCCTGATCGTGGTACATCGCGAGCACCGCATCCGCGTTATCGAGATATTTAGCCTGGAAAAGAGTATCGGCGGGCAGCGGTCCGCTGAGATTCATCCCTTTGGCGCGCATTTCTTCCAGGACCGGAATGATGGTGTCGATCTCTTCCGTGCCCATATGCCCGCCTTCGCCTGCATGCGGATTCAGCCCGCAGACCAGCACGTGTGGCGCTTTGATGCCAAATTTGGTTTGCAGGTCGTGATGCAAAATGGTGATGATTTCACGCAGTAACTCGGGCGTGATCGCATCTGAAATCGCTTTGAGCGGTAAATGCGTTGTCACCAGCGCAACGCGCAGCTCTTCTGTCGCCAGCATCATCACTACGTTGTTGCTGTGCGAACGCTCTTCGAAGAACTCAGTGTGCCCGGTAAAGGGAACGCCCGCGTCGTTGATCACGCCCTTGTGCACCGGGCCAGTAATCAACGCGGCAAATTCACCGTTCAGGCAGCCATCACAGGCACGCGCCAGCGTATCGACAACGTAAAGACCGTTATCGGTGCTGAGCTGACCAGGGGTGACGGGGGCGCGAAGCGGGACGGGAAGAATCGTTAATGAGCCTGCCTGTTGCGGAACAGGGCGTTGACTGGCGTCGTAAGGCAGAAGTGTTAAAGGCAGACCGAGCCATTCAGCCCGGTCTTTTAACAGTGTTGCATCAGCGCAGACAACCAGTTCCACCGGCCAGCTTCGCTGTGCGAGCTGGACGACGAGGTCAGGACCAATCCCGGCGGGTTCGCCGGGAGTGATGACAACACGATGTTGATTCATTAGTTGCTCAGGATTTTCACGTAAGCGCTGGCGCGTTGTTCCTGCATCCAGGTCGCTGCTTCTTCAGAGAACTTACGGTTGAACAGCATACGGTAGGCTCTGTCTTTCTGCGCCGCGTCGGTTTTATCCACATTGCGGGTATCCATCAGCTGGATTAAGTGCCAGCCGAAGGAGGAGTGAACCGGCGCGCTCATCTGGCCTTTGTTCAGCTTCATCAGTGCATCGCGGAAGGCCGGATCGTAGATATCCGCTGCCGCCCAGCCCAGATCGCCGCCCTGGTTTGCAGAACCTGGGTCCTGAGAGAACTCTTTTGCGGCATTCGCAAAGGAGGTTTTCCCGCTCTTGATATCTGCCGCAATCTGTTCCAGTTTCACGCGAGCCTGATCGTCAGTCATGATCGGTGACGGCTTAAGCAGAATGTGGCTAGCGTGGACTTCGGTGACGGAAATGCTCTGGCTCTGGCCGCGCATATCGTTCACTTTCAGGATGTGGAAACCAACACCGGAACGGATTGGACCGATAATATCGCCTTTCTTCGCCGTGCTCAGTGCCTGAGCGAAGATAGACGGCAGTTCCTGAATACGGCCCCAGCCCATCTGGCCGCCTTTCAGCGCCTGCTGGTCAGCAGAATAGGTGATGGCAAGCTTGCCGAAATCACCGCCGTTACGCGCCTGTTCAACGATAGAACGCGCCTGGCTTTCGGCTTCAGCGGCCTGATCGGAGGTTGGGTTTTCCGACAGTGGCACCAGAATGTGGCTCAGGTTCAGTTCGGTACTGGCATCGTTCTGATTGCCCACCTGCTTAGCCAGCTGATCCACTTCCTGTGGCAGGATCGTGACGCGACGACGCACTTCGTTGTTACGCACTTCAGAGATCAGCATCTCTTTGCGGATCTGATTACGGTAAGTCGCGTAGCTGATGCCGTCATAGGCCAGACGGCTGCGCATCTGGTCGATCGTCATGTTGTTCTGCTTAGAAATGTTCGCGATCGCTTCATCGAGCTGCTGATCGGTCACTTTAACACCCATTTTCTGACCCATCTGCAGCACTATCTGATCCATGATCAAACGCTCGAGGATCTGATGACGCAGCGTGGCGTCATCTGGAAGTTGCTGACCTGCTTCGCCCGAATTGAGCTTCACAGATTGCATTAAACCATCTACGTCGCTTTCAAGTACTACACCGTTGTTAACAACGGCGGCGACTTTATCAACAACCTGTGGCGCGGCAAAGCTGGTGTTCGCAACCATAGCGATACCGAGCAGCAGCGTTTTCCAGTTCTTCATACTTTTTCCATTTCAATTAACCGCAAAGCGGATGGCGTTGTAAATCAAGCACATTACAAGGAACTACGATATGGCAGAATGTTCGAGCGCAGCATCTGCTGCGTGCCCAGGCCGTAATTGGAACTCAGGCCGCGCAATTCGACATTGAAGCCAATGACGTTATCGTATTTGCTCTGATTTTTATCGGAATCCCAGCCGTTAAGCTTGCGCTCGTAGCCGACGCGAAGCGCATAACAGCAGGAGTTATATTGTAGGCCTACCATCTGATCTGCTGGCTTACTAACATTGGTGTCAAAATAGTACGCACCAACGATCGACCAACGATCGGCAATTGGCCAGCTTGCAGCTGCACCAACCTGAGAGATACCATCTTTATATTGCGGTGCGCTCCAGGTCTTATCATTTTTGTCTTTCGGTAATGTCGCCTGAATGTACTCTGGGCTTGCATACCGATAACTCAGTTGGATCATCCGGTCTTCATCACGGCGATACTCAATGGATGCTGTACTATTCGCCACATTATCCAGTCGAGTGTCATATTGCAGACCACCACGCAGTCCCCAGCGATCTGTCATTCGCCAGTAGGTATCACCCGCCCAGACCAAAGAACCCGTCTTATTGTCATTTTCCCACTTTATGTTTTCTTCATCCCCTGTACGCGACTCGGTAAAGTAGTAGATTTGACCAATGGAAGCGTTAAAACGTTCAACGGCAGCGTCATCATATAAGCGGGTTGTAACACCAGTGGTTACCTGGTTTGCGGATGCAATACGGTCAAGGCCGCCGTAAGTGCGGTCACGGAATAGCCCACTGTAGTCAGACTGGAGTAAAGATGAATCGTAGTTATTGATTTTACTCTGATCGCGATATGGAACATACAGGTACTGCATCCGTGGTTCTAGGGTTTGGGTATACCCATCCGCCAGATTCATGTCACGTTCGAAAATGAGTTTACCGTCCATCTTGAATTGCGGCAGCGTACGGTTTACTGACTCTTTAAGGTCAGCATCATTGTCCGAGTTGTAACTATCGATATTTTTTTGCTGATAATGGGTGGCCATCAGCTTGGCTTCAGTGTTCAGACTTGCCCAGTCATTAGACCATGGTAGGTTAATGACTGGCTCAAGATGAACACGTGTCGCTTCCGGCATATCAGAGTTAGTGTTCACAAAATGCACGGCCTGAGCATAAATGCGGGTATCAAACGGGCCCACGTCATTCTGATACCAGTTCACGTCCAACTGCGGCTCCGCGCCGTAGGTTTTGTTCGTTTGGCTACTGAACACCTGGAACTGCTTGGATGAAACCGTGGCGTTGAAGTTCTCAATAGCGTAACCGACGCTGAATTTCTGCGTCGCATAGCCATCGGTGCTTGAACCGTATTTGGAATCAAAATCGTTAAAATAATTAGGATCGCTGACTTTGGTGTAGTCGACGTTAAAACGCCACACCTGATCCATCACACCCGCATGCTGCCAGTAGTATAACCAGCGGTGACGATCGCCCTCTGTCGGATGCTCATCCTCATAGACCTTATCTGATGGCAGATAATCCAGCTCCATCAAACCGGTACCGGCCTTGGTCAAATAGCGGAACTCGTTCTGCCACTGAATATTGCCGCGCTTGTGGATATAGTGCGGCGTAATCGTGGCGTCCATGTTCGGCGCGATGTTCCAGTAATACGGCAGGTAGAACTCAAAATAGTTCGTGGTGCTGTATTTGGCGTTCGGGATCAGGAAACCTGAACGACGCTTATCGCCAATGGGCAACTGGAGATAGGGACTGTAGAAGACGGGCACTGGGCCGAGTTTAAAGCGCGCATTCCAGATCTCTGCAACCTGCTCTTCGCGATCGTGGATGACTTCGCTACCGACGACGCTCCAGGTATTGGAACCTGGCAGGCAGGAGGTAAAGGAGCCGTTGTCCAGAATGGTGTAACGGTTTTCACCGCGCTGTTTCATCAGGTCCGCTTTACCGCGTCCCTGGCGACCCACCATCTGGTAATCACCTTCCCAGACATTGGTATCTTTTGTATTCAGGTTTGCCCAGCCTTTCGGACCTTTCAGGATGACCTGATTGTCGTCATAGTGCACATTGCCCAGAGCATCCACGGTACGGACCGGCTCTGCCGCGCCCTCGGGTTGCTTCTGATGCAGCTGAACTTCGTCCGCCTGTAGACGGCTGTTACCCTGATTAATATCGACATTACCGGTAAAGGTCGCGTTATCAGGGTAATTCCCTTTCGCGTGGTCGGCATTAATCGTGACAGGTAAGTTATTGGTATCACCCTGCACCAGTGGGCGATCATAACTTGGAATGCCCAGCATACACTGCGAGGCAAGATCGGCGGCCATGCCCTGTTGGCTGTACAGAGCGGCGGCGATCATGGTGGCCAGGAGGGTGGGGATACGTTTTTTCATACGTTATATTTAGTGTTCCGTCATCAGTGGCTACGGCTTACAAACGCTCAGAGACTATCTTACTCATCTGCGCAGTGCCAGCGTTAATCCTGCCCGGTTACGAGTCAGAGTGTTAGGCTCGCTATCGAATGACGAGTATGATAATGCAAATTATAGGCGATGTCCCTCAATTGACCGTGGCTCGACCACTGAGATGATAGAGTTGCGTCGATACCTGGAACATGACTATACGGGGAGTATATGCAGTATTGGGGTAAAATAATTGGCGTCGCGTTCGCTTTATTGATGGGCGCAGGGTTCTGGGGCATCGTTCTGGGCCTGATTATCGGGCATATGTTTGATAAAGCGCGTAGCCGCAAGATGGCCTGGTTTGCCAATCAGCGCGAGCGTCAGGCGCTGTTTTTCGCAACGACTTTTGAAGTGATGGGGCATCTCACCAAATCAAAAGGTCGCGTCACCGAAGCAGACATTCAAATCGCCAGCGTGTTTATGGATCGCATGAGCCTGCACGGGGAATCCCGCGTTGCGGCGCAAAACGCGTTTCGTATCGGCAAGGCGGATAACTACCCGCTGCGCGAGAAAATGCGCCAGTTCCGCAGCATCTGTTTTGGCCGTTTCGATTTAATTCGGATGTTTCTCGAAATCCAGATCCAGGCGGCGTTTGCCGACGGTTCGCTACATCCAAACGAACGCGACGTGTTGTATGTGATTGCCGAAGAGCTGGGCATTTCCCGCATGCAGTTCGACCAGTTCCTGCGCATGATGCAGGGCGGAGCCCAGTTTGGTGGCGGTTATCAGCAGCAGTCTGCGGGCGGCGGCTGGCAGCAGACGCAGCGTGGTCCGACGCTGGAAGATGCGTGTAATGTGCTGGGCGTCAAAGCGACCGACGATGCGACGACCATCAAACGCGCCTATCGCAAGCTGATGAGCGAACATCACCCGGATAAACTGGTGGCGAAAGGTTTACCGCCAGAGATGATGGAGATGGCGAAGCAGAAAGCGCAGGAAATTCAGAAAGCGTACGAACTCATTAAAGAGCAGAAAGGCTTCAAGTAACATACGTTTGCCCGGCGAGCGCCGGGCAAACGGTTATGCTATACATCAAAAGTCAGCAGGGGCTTTAAACGTCATAAGATTGCCAAACTCCGGATGCATTATTGTCAGCATCTGAGCATGCAATTGCAGGCGCGGCGCCATCGCCAGCGCTTCTGGCGTGGCGTAAAAACGATCCCCCAGAATCGGATGACCTAACGCCAGCATATGCACGCGCAGCTGGTGCGAGCGGCCGGTAATCGGTTTAAGCAGAATACGCGCGGTGTTATCCGCCGCGTAGTCCAGCACTTCATATTCCGTCTGCGCCGCCTTGCCGGTTTCAAAACAGACTTTTTGCTTAGGCCGGTTCGGCCAGTCGCAAATCAGCGGTAAATCCACCAGACCTTCTGCCTTTTCCGGGTGCCCCCAGATGCGCGCGACGTACTGTTTCTTCGGTTCACGATCGCGGAACTGGCGCTTTAACTCGCGTTCAGCCGCTTTGGTCAGAGCCACCACAATCACGCCGCTGGTTGCCATATCCAGGCGATGCACGGATTCGGCCTGCGGATAATCGCGCTGTACGCGCGTCATCACGCTGTCTTTGTGCTCCTCCAGACGTCCCGGCACGGACAACAGGCCGCTGGGCTTGTTGACCACCATAATGTGCTCATCCTGATACAGAATGACCAGCCACGGGTCCATTGGCGGATTGTAGGTCTCCATGATCATGTCGCGCTCCGGTTACTGATGCGTCACAACGATCAGACGCAGGGCATCCAGTCGCCAGCTCGCCTGATCCAGGCTTTCCATGACCTGCTCACGGTTGCTTTCGATCGCAGCCAGCTCGTCGTCACGGATGTTTGGGTTCACCGCTTTTAACGCTTCCAGACGCGACAGCTCGGCCGAGAGTTTATCGTCCGCTTCGCTGCGAGCGGCGTCAATCAGCGCGCGCGCGGCTTTCTCAATCTGCGCTTCGCCCTGCTGCAGGATGGCATGGACATCCTGCTGAACGGCGTTCACCAGCTTGCTGCCTGTGTGACGGTTCACCGCGCTCAACTGACGGTTAAAGCTCTCAAACTCCACCTGCGCGGCGAGGTTGGTACCGTTTTTGTCGAGCATCAAACGCACCGGCGTTGCAGGCAGGAAGCGGTTGAGCTGCAGCTGTTTTGGCGCTTGCGCCTCAACCACGTAAATGAGCTCAAGCAGCAGCGTCCCGACAGGCAGCGCTTTGTTTTTCAGCAGGGAGATGGTGCTGCTGCCGGTATCGCCGGACAGAATCAAATCCAGACCGTTGCGAATCAGCGGGTGTTCCCAGGTGATGAACTGCGCATCTTCGCGGGAAAGGGCCACATCGCGTTCGAAGGTGATGGTGCAACCATCTTCCGGCAGGCCAGGGAAGTCCGGGACCAGCATGTGATCGGACGGGGTCAGGACGATCATGTTTTCGCCGCGATCGTCCTGGTTGATACCCACGATATCAAACAGGTTCATTGCAAAGCTAATCAGGCTGGTGTCGTCGTCCTGCTCTTCGATGCTTTCGGCCAGGGCCTGCGCTTTTTCGCCGCCGTTGGAATGGATTTCCAGCAGACGGTCGCGCCCTTGCTCCAGCTGCAATTTCAGCGCATCGTGCTTCTCGCGACAGGATTTGATCAGGTCGTCGAAGCCCTCGGTCTCTTCCGGTGCCGCCAGATAACCGATCAGATCGCTATGTACCTGGTCGTAAATAGTGCGTCCGGTCGGGCAAGTATGTTCAAACGCGTCCAGCCCTTCGTGGAACCAACGCACCAGTACGGACTGAGCGGTTTTTTCCAGGAACGGGACGTGGATTTGAATATCATGCGCCTGACCGATACGGTCCAGACGACCGATACGTTGCTCCAGCAAATCCGGGTTAAACGGCAGATCGAACATCACCAGATGGCTGGCAAACTGGAAGTTACGGCCTTCGGAGCCAATTTCGGAACAGAGCAGAACCTGCGCGCCGCTGTCCTCTTCGCCGAACCAGGCCGCCGCGCGGTCACGTTCGATGATCGACATCCCTTCGTGGAACACGGCAGCGCGAATCCCTTCTCGCTCGCGCAGGACCTGCTCCAGCTGCAGCGCGGTGGCCGCTTTGGCGCAAATCACCAGCACTTTCTGCGAGCGGTGAGCCGTGAGATAACCCATCAGCCACTCAACGCGTGGATCGAAGTTCCACCAGGTTCCAGTATCGCCTTCGAATTCCTGGTAAATTTGTTCCGGATAGAGCATGTCGCGTGCGCGCTCTTCCGCACTTTTACGCGCCCCCATGATGCCGGAGACTTTAATCGCCGTCTGATACTGGGTTGGCAGCGGCAACTTGATGGTGTGCAGCTTGCGTTTCGGGAAGCCTTTCACGCCGTTACGGGTGTTACGGAACAACACGCGGCTGGTGCCGTGGCGGTCCATCAGCATCGAAACCAGCTCCTGACGCGCAGTTTCGGCGTCGTCGCGGTCGCTGTTCGCGGCGTGCAGCAACGGCTCAATGTCCTGCTCGCCAATCAGCTCGCTCAGGGTGTTGAGTTCATCGTTGGAGAGGTGTTTTCCGGCCAGCAGAAGAGCGACAGCATCGGCAACCGGACGGTAGTTTTGCTGTTCTTCGACAAATACCGAGAAATCGTGGAAACGGTTTGGATCAAGTAGACGCAGACGGGCAAAGTGGCTTTCCAGACCCAGCTGTTCCGGCGTGGCGGTCAGCAGCAGAATACCCGGCACGCGCTCTGCCAGCTGTTCGATAGCCATATACTCACGGCTTGGCGCGTCTTCGCTCCACACCAGGTGGTGCGCTTCGTCGACGACCATGATATCCCATTCGGCGTCGCACAGATGCTCAAGGCGCTGCTTGCTGCGGCGCACGAAATCGAGGGAGCAAATCACCAGCTGTTCCGTTTCGAACGGGTTATCCGCATCGTGCTGAGCTTCGGCGTAGCGTTCATCGTCAAACAACGAGAAGCGCAGGTTGAAGCGGCGCAGCATTTCGACCAGCCACTGGTGTTGCAGGGTTTCAGGCACCACAATCAGCACACGCTCGGCAGCGCCAGAAAGCAGCTGTTGATGCAGGATCATGCCCGCTTCGATGGTTTTACCTAAGCCCACTTCATCAGCCAGCAGTACGCGCGGTGCATGACGGCGACCAACGTCGTGGGCGATGTTCAACTGGTGCGGGATCAGGCTGGTGCGCTGACCGCGCAGGCCGCTCCACGGCATACGGTACTGCTCGCTCTGGAACTTACGCGCGCGATAGCGCAGGGCAAAACGGTCCATGCGGTCAATCTGACCGGCGAACAGACGGTCCTGCGGCTTGCTAAACACCAGGCGGCTGTCGAGTAAGACTTCGCGCAGGATGACATTCGTTTCTTCAGTATCCACTCGCGTACCGATGTAGGCGAGGATCCCATTCTCTTCTTTTACGTCTTCAATCTTCAGCTGCCAGCCTTCATGGCTGGTAACGGTGTCGCCCGGATTAAACATGACGCGGGTAACAGGGGAATCATTGCGTGCATACAGACGGTTTTCACCGGTGGCCGGGAACAGGATGGTGACCATACGCGCATCCAGCGCTACCACAGTTCCTAATCCAAGCTCGCTTTCTGTATCGCTGATCCAGCGTTGACCAAGTGTAAAAGGCATAGTTGTTCGGCTCTAATCTTTTAATTTGCAGGCAATAGTTCGACCACCGTCGAAAAGTGACGGCCATCGAAAAATGGGTCCGGGAATGGAAAGGGCGCTATGGTACTGGATGGCGGCGTTTTCGTCACGCGTCAAAATAGCCCCAGTTGCCCTGTCATGAGTGTAGCAAAATCATCGTCGACAAAGGGTAATATTCCATCGGCGACAGGCATGAGCTGACGCGTCAGATAGTGATCGTAATCCAGCGGCGAGTGCTGATAATCCACCGGCTCCGGGCCGCTGGTGGTCCAGACGTATTTGATGGTTCCCCGGTTTTGATATTGTGGCGCACGCCCGAGGCGCACGTTTTCCTCATCGGCCAGCCGTGCGGCGCGAACGTGCGGCGGAATATTGCGCTGATACTCCGCCAGCGGGCGGCGCAGGCGCTTGCGATACACCAGCTGACTGTCCAGCTCTCCGGCCAGCAGGCTGGCGATGGTCTCGCGGACATAATCCTGATACGGCTCGTTGCGGAATACGCGCAAATAGAGCGTTTGCTGGAACTGTTGCGCCAGCGGGGTCCAGTCGGTGCGAACCGTTTCTAGCCCTTTAAACACCATGCGCTGGGTGTCACCTTCCTGAATCAAACCGGCGTAACGCTTCTTGCTGCCCTGCTCGGTGCCGCGAATCGTCGGCATCAAGAAGCGGCTGAAGTGGGTTTCAAATTCAATCTCTAGCGCACTGGTTAACCGCTCTTTTTGCAAATGGTTTTGCCACCAGTCGTTAATGAAAGCCACCAGATCGTTGCCGATTTTTGCGGCGGCCTCTTCGCTGTGCGCGCCTTTCAGCCAGACGAACGTCGAGTCCGTATCGCCGTAGATCACGTCATAGCCCTGGGATTCCACCAGCGCTTTGGTCTGGCGCATGATCTCATGCCCGCGCATGGTGATCGACGACGCGAGACGTGGATCGAAAAACCGGCACGCGCTGGTTCCGAGCACACCATAGAAGGCGTTCATGATGATTTTCAGCGCCTGAGAAAGGGGTTTGTTGTGCTGGCGCTTGGCCTCGTCGCGCCCGTGCCAGATCTGGCTGACGATCTCCGGCAGGCAGTGCTTTTCCCGCGAGAAACGCGCGCCGAGAAAACCTTCCGTACTGCGCGCGTCATCGGGCTGCGCCATGCCCTCAACCAGCCCGACGGGGTCGATCAAGAAGGTACGAATGATCGACGGGTACAGGCTTTTATAATCCAGCACCAGCACCGAATCATACAGTCCAGGCCGCGAGTCCATCACATACCCGCCGGGGCTGGCCTGCGGAGGCACTTCGCCGAGATTTGGCGCGACATAGCCCGCGCGGTGCATACGCGGTATATACAGATGCCCAAATGCAGCGACAGATCCGCCGTGACGATCGATCGCAAGGCCGTTTACGGTGGCGCGCTCCAGCAGGAATGGCATGATTTCCGTCTTATGGAAAATCCGCGTCACCAGCTCACAGTCTTTCAGGTTGTAGGTCGCCAGCGCCGGTTTGTCTTCGTTGAAGCGTCGGTCGATTTCGTCCATGCGATCCCAGGGATTGTCGATGGATTTCCCTTCGCCGAGCAGCTCCTGCGACACCGCTTCCAGTGAGAAAGAGGAGAAACTCCAGAAAGCGGATTTGAGGGCGTCGATGCCGTCGATAATCACCCGGCCATTGGCCTGAGCGAAGAACACGCCGTTCTTGAAACCGTGCTCGCGCCACTCCAGTTCGCTGTTGCCGCGCCCGAGCATCAGTGGGATGCGATAGCGTTCGGCATGTTTTTGCAAAACGCGCAGGTCAAACTGCACCACGTTCCAGCCAATCAGCACATCAGGGTCGTGGGCGGCAAACCACTGGTTGAGTTTTTCGATCAACTGCGGGCGGCTGTTGACGTACTCCAGTTCGAAATCGAGACCTGAGGCATCGCCATTTTCTGGCCCCAGCATATAAACAATCCGCTGGCCGCAGCCTTCCAGCCCGATGCAGTAGAGCTCGCCGTGGCGCGTGGTTTCGATATCCAGCGACACCCATTTCAGCGGCGGGCGGTAGTGGGGATTGGGTTTCAGACGGGCGTTGATCAGCCTGTCACCTTGCGGTGTGCCGTCGACCCAGACGGGGGCGGTGATAAAGCGCTCCATCAGGAAACGCTCAGGCGGACGAATGTCGGCTTCGTAGAGTGTCACGCCCGCTTCACGCAGCAGCTTTTCATAGCGCATCAGCTGGCGATGCGCGCGGCAATAAAGCCCGTACACCGGCTGGCGGTGGAAATCTTTCAGTTCCAGCGGCGTGATGCGCCAGCCGTTTTCCCCGCGCAATACCTCGCGCGTTTTTTCAACATGCTGTTCCGGGATAAAGGCCACGGACTCCTGCGGCGCAAGTGTGACGTTCAGCGGGCCGTCGTCCGTTGCCAGCCAGAATTCCACCTCGGTTCCCTGAGGAGTGTCCCGCCAGTGTCGGGTCAGTAAAAAGCCTTCTCGCGCCTGCGCCACGCCGTTATCCCATAAAACAAAACCAGGCGTGAGTATAGCCTGGTTGAGAGGTGTTTGCTGGGTTTATATACAGGTGTGTTTGTTGCCGGATGACGCTGCGCTTATCCGGCCTACAAAACCCTAACCGATCACTGCCCGTAATACGCCTTCGCCCCATGCTTGCGCAGATAGTGTTTATCCAGCAGCGTTTGCTGCATGTCCGGGAGCTGCGGTGACAACTGGCGGCAGAAGATCCCCATGTAGGCGACCTCTTCGAGCACGATGGCGTTTTGCACCGCATCTTCGGCGTTTTTGCCCCAAGCGAACGGGCCGTGAGAGTGAACCAGCACGCCCGGCATTTGCGCCGCGTCGATCCCCTGTTTTTCAAAGGTTTCGACAATCACGTTGCCCGTTTCCCACTCATATTCGCCGTTGATTTCGGCGTCGGTCATTTTGCGCGTGCAGGGGATAGAGCCGTAGAAATAGTCGGCGTGCGTCGTGCCCGTCGCCGGAATCGACTGCCCGGCCTGCGCCCAGATGGTGGCGTGGCGCGAGTGGGTGTGGACGATGCCGCCAATAGACGGGAATGACTGATACAGCAGGCGATGGGTTGGCGTATCGGAAGAGGGCTTTTTAGTCCCTTCGACGACTTCGCCGGTGGCGATGCTCACCACGACCATGTCCTCGGCGGTCATCATGCTGTAATCCACGCCAGAGGGTTTGATCACAAACACGCCTTGCTCACGATCGACGGCGCTGACGTTACCCCAGGTGAGGGTGACGAGGTTGTGTTTCGGCAGGGCCAGATTGGCTTCCAGCACCTGACGTTTGAGATCTTCTAACATTGTTGTCTCCATGCCGGGTGGCGCACAGCGATCCCGGCCTACAGTATTTGCGCCCTCCCGTAGGCCCGGTAAGCGAAGCGCCACCGGGCAATCCGGCAGCGTGCTTAACGTTTTGAACCGTAATAGACTTCGTTCCAGCGCAGCGCATCTTTAAACGCTGGCAGACGGGTGTCGTTGTCGATAACGGTCAGCTCGATGTCATGCAGTTCCGCGAACTGACGCATATCGTTCAGATCCAGCGAATGGCTGAAGACCGTATGGTGTGCGCCACCGGCGACGATCCAGGCTTCGGATGCGGTCGGCAGATCCGGCTGTGCTTTCCACAGGGCGTTTGCCACCGGCAGTTTCGGCAGGGAATGCGGGGTCTCGACGGCATCCACGCAGTTCACAAGCAGGCGGAAGCGATCGCCCAGATCAATCAGGCTGGCGTTAATCGCCGGGCCGGTGCGGGTGTTGAAGATCAGACGGGCCGGATCGGCTTTGCCGCCGATGCCCAGGTACTGCACATCGAGGATCGGTTTCTCTTCGACGGCGATGGAAGGACACACTTCCAGCATGTGCGAGCCCAGCACCAGATCGTTGCCGTTCTCAAAGTGGTAGGTGTAATCCTCCATAAACGAGGTGCCGCCCTGTAGACCGGTCGACATCACCTTCATGATGCGAAGCAGGGCGGCGGTTTTCCAGTCGCCTTCGCCCGCAAAGCCGTAGCCTTGCTGCATCAGACGTTGTACCGCCAGGCCGGGCAGTTGTTTCAGGCCGTGGAGGTCTTCAAAAGTGGTGGTAAAAGCGTGGAAACCGCCCTGTTCGAGGAAGCGTTTCATGCCTAACTCAATGCGCGCCGCATCGATGACGTTCTGACGCTTGTCGCCGTTGATCTGCGCCGCTGCGGTCAGGCGATAGCTGCTTTCGTATTCATCCACCAGCGCGCTGATGTCGCCCTCGCTAATTTCATTCACTACCTGCACCAGGTCGCCCACAGCCCAGGTGTTAACCGAGAAACCGAACTTAATCTGCGCGGCAACTTTATCGCCGTCCGTCACCGCCACTTCGCGCATGTTGTCGCCAAAACGCACCACTTTCAGATGGCGGGTATCTTGTTTCGATACCGCCTGGCGCATCCAGGAGCCGATGCGCTGCTGGGCGTGTTGATCCTGCCAGTGACCGGTTACCACGCCGTGCTGCTGACGCATACGCGCGCCAATAAAGCCAAATTCACGGCCGCCGTGTGCGGTCTGGTTAAGGTTCATAAAGTCCATATCGATGCTGTCCCAAGGCAGGGAGGCGTTGAACTGGGTATGGAACTGGAGAAGCGGCTTGTTAAGGATCGTCAGACCGTTGATCCACATTTTGGCTGGAGAGAAGGTGTGCAGCCACACCACCATCCCGGCGCATTTGTCGTCGTAGTTGGCGTCGCGGCAGATGTTAGTGATCTCATCCGGCGTGGTGCCGAGCGGTTTCAGCACCAGTTTGCACGGCAGTTTTGCCTCGGCGTTAAGCGCGTTAACCACGTGCTCCGCGTGTTTCGTCACCTGTTGCAGCGCTGCCGGTCCGTATAAATGCTGGCTGCCAATGACAAACCACACTTCATAATTGTTAAAAATGCTCATTATCGTGTCCTTAATGTGTCAGGGTTGCCGGTTTTTCCGCGGTGTTTTTGGCCGGGGCGGCGACAGGGAGATAGTGTTGTTCGGCGCTTTTCGACCATTGCAGGTAGCGCTGATAAAGCTGTTCGAAGCGTTGAGCCTGTGCGGTGCGAGGCTGGAGCGTGCTTTCGACGGCACTCGCCATATGTTGCTGCGCGGTCGGGATATCCGCGTGAACGCCTGCCGCCACGGCGGCGAAAATGGCAGCACCGAGGGCACAGCACTGATCGGAGGCGACGATTTGTAGCGGACGGTTCAGCACGTCGCAGCAGGCCTGCATGATCACCGGGTTTTTACGCGCGATACCGCCGAGCGCCATCACCTCGTTGACCGCGATGCCCTGCTCGGTGAAGCACTCCATGATGGCGCGTGCGCCAAAGGCGGTGGCTGCAATCAGGCCGCCAAACAGCGCGGGCGCGTCGGTCGCCAGGTTGAGGTCGGTAATCACGCCTTTGAGACGCTGGTTAGCAAACGGCGTACGGCGGCCGTTAAACCAGTCGAGCACCACCGGGAGATGATCCAGCGACGGGTTTTTGGCCCAGGCTTCGGTGAGTTGCGGGAGAAGCTGTTTTTTGCTGGCAGCGATCTGAGCTTTCAGCTCTGGATGGGTTTCCGCCAGCTGATCCAGCGGCCAGCCGAGTACGCGGCCAAACCAGGCGTAGATATCACCGAAGGCCGATTGCCCCGCTTCCAGACCGATAAAATCAGGCACTACGCTGCCGTCAACCTGTCCACAAATGCCTTTCACCGCGCGGTCGCCGACGGTGGCTTTATCGGCGGTGAGGATGTCGCAAGTCGACGTGCCAATGACTTTCACCAGCGTGTTCGGCTGTGCGCCTGCGCCAACGGCACCCATATGGCAGTCGAACGCGCCGCCGGAAATGGCGACATTTTGCGGCAAGCCCAGACGCTGCGCCCACTCTTCGCTGAGCGTGCCGACCGGAATATCAGCGGTATAAGTGTCGGTAAACAGCGGGTATTTCAGGCTTTGATTGATGAGTGGGTCGAGTTCATCAAAGAACGCCGCCGGAGGCAGTCCGCCCCAGCTTTCATGCCACAGTGATTTATGCCCGGCGCTGCAGCGTCCACGGCGAATATCCTGCGGACGGGTGGTGCCTGACAGCAGCGCAGGCACCCAGTCACATAGCTCAATCCACGACACCGCGGCCTGTGCCACGTCGCGATCGGCGCGGGTGACATGTAAAATTTTTGCCCAGAACCACTCGCTGGAATAAATTCCGCCAATGTAGCGGGAGTAGTCCACCTTGCCGGATTGATGGCACAAATGGGTGATGGCTTCGGCCTCTTCAACCGCAGTATGGTCTTTCCACAGTACGAACATGGCGTTCGGGTTGTTGGCAAACTCAGGGCGCAGCGCCAGCACGCGGCCTTCGGCATCTACCGGAGCAGGTGTAGAGCCGGTGCTGTCGACGCCAATCCCGACGATCTCCGCACGTTGCGATTCGCTCAGTTCGGCGAGGACGGTTTTGATCGCCGCTTCCATCGATTCGATGTAATCGCGCGGATGATGGCGGAACTGATTATTTGGCGCATCGCAGTAACGCCCCTCTTGCCAGCGCGGATACAACTCAACGCTGGTCGCTATTTCCTGGCCCGTACCACACTCCACCGCCAGGGCGCGTACCGAGTCACTGCCAAAATCGAGGCCAATCGCAATTGCCATTTATGTTGCTCCATCAAAAAACGGGTATGGATCAACATTAGAGAGTGGGGGCGAAAATCGTCAGGCAGGATTCGCTAATCTTATGGATTAAATTGCTGTTGAGGTGGAAAGTGTGACGCCGTGCAAATATTCAATGTGGACATTTCTGCCGCAGTTATAGACACTTTTGTTACTGCTGATGTGCACGATGTCGCGGATAAATCTGGGGTAAAGGCTGAGGAAAAGCGGAGTTAAAAGAGCGGACATACGATTGGGATCTTTTAACGACTCGTTTTAAGGCAGTTTTTATCGATATGGACAATTTGTTTCTTATTGACCGTCGGGAGTCACCTGTTTATGGCTGAAATACAAAACGATCCCCTGTTGCCGGGTTACTCCTTCAACGCCCATCTGGTGGCGGGTTTGACCCCCATCGAAGCCGACGGCTACCTCGACTTTTTTGTCGATCGCCCGCTGGGTATGAAAGGCTACATTCTGAATATTACCGTGCGCGGCGAAGGGGTGATTGAAAATAACGATCGGCAGTTTATCTGTCGCCCAGGCGATATATTGCTGTTTCCCCCGGGGGAGATTCATCACTATGGCCGCCATCCCGATGCGAAAGAGTGGTATCACCAGTGGGTCTATTTCCGCCCGCGCGCCTATTGGCAGGAGTGGCTTGCGTGGCCGGCGATTTTTGCCCATACCGGTTTTTATCGCCCCGACGAGGCGCACCAGGCGCAGTTCCGCGAGCTGTTTGCGCAGATTATCGAGGCCCAGGCGGGCGGGCGCTATGCCGAACTGCTGGCGATAAATCTACTCGAACAGCTGCTGTTGCGTCGCATGGAGGCGATTAACGAATCGCTCAATCCGCCGTTGGATAACCGCGTGCGCGATGCCTGTCAGTACATTAGCGATCATCTGTCGGACAGCCAGTTTGATATTGCGGGCGTGGCGCAGCACGTCTGTTTGTCGCCGTCGCGCCTGTCGCACCTGTTCCGCCAGCAGCTCGGCGTGAGCGTCCTGAGCTGGCGCGAGGATCAACGCATCAGCCAGGCCAAACTGCTGCTCAGCACCACGCGGATGCCGATCGCCACCGTCGGGCGTAACGTTGGCTTTGAAGATCAGCTCTATTTTTCGCGCGTCTTTAAGAAATGCACCGGCGCCAGCCCGAGCGAATTCCGCGCCGGGTGTGAATAAAACGTAAATAAAACTAAACAAACAGGTGAAGTCTGGCGGCACCCGGTAAACTATTCAGACAATTGTTGTCTTGACGCGGCAGGATGCACTTCGCAGAATCCGTGCTTCGTTATCTGACCGGAATCGTTATGCAGGCATTGCTGGAACATTTTATTACGCAGTCCGTCGCCTACTCGCTGCTTGCCGTCGCGCTAGTGGCTTTCCTTGAATCGCTGGCGCTGGTCGGGCTGATTTTACCCGGTACGGTAATGATGGCGGGCCTCGGAGCGCTGATCGGCAGCGGCGAGGTTAACTTCTGGCAGGCGTGGATGGCCGGTATTATCGGCTGTTTGCTGGGTGACTGGATCTCTTTCTGGTTAGGCTGGCGCTTTAAAAAGCCGCTGCATCGCTGGTCGTTCATGAAAAAGAACAAAGCGCTGCTCGATAAAACCGAACATGCCCTGCATCAGCACAGCATGTTTACGATCCTGATCGGACGGTTTATTGGGCCAACGCGGCCGATTGTGCCGATGGTTGCCGGGATGCTGGACCTGCCCGTCGCAAAGTTTCTTCTGCCGAACATCATCGGCTGTATCCTGTGGCCGCCGCTCTACTTCCTGCCGGGTATTCTTGCCGGTGCGGCGATTGATATTCCTGCCGATGCGCAAAGCGGTCATTTTAAATGGCTGTTGCTCGCCACCGCGCTATTACTGTGGGTGGCGGTGTGGTTGTGCTGGAGATTGTGGCGCAGTGCGAAAGCGGGGACCGATCGTCTGACCCACTATCTGCCGCGTGGCCGCCTGATGATGCTTGCTCCCCTGACGCTCGGGATCGCCGTGGTGGCGCTGGTGGCGTTGATTCGTCATCCATTGATGCCGGTGTATGGCGAGATTTTGTTGAAGGTGGTGAGCCGGTAGTTTATCGCCCGGTGGCGCAGGCCTACATCGGCCCGAACGGCGGTGCGGCCTGATATTGCCCGATGGCGCTACGCTTATCGGGCCTACAAGGGCTCGAATGACTAAACATGGTGCGGTCTGATATTGCCCGGTGGCGCTTCGTTTACCGTGCCTACAAGGGCTCGAACCGTAGGCCGGATAAGGCGTAGCCGCCATCCGGCGTTTTTACTGCGGCACGATTCCCAACAACGCTGAGGCACTCGCCTTCCCACTTACCAGCTCTTGCGTTTCCCCGTCCCACGCAATGCGTCCGTCGGCGATCACCACAGAGCGCGCCGCGATCCGCGCGGCGTCTTCTACGCTGTGCGACACCATCAGCATGGTCAGGTTCTTCTGCTGGCACACCTCCTTCACCAGCAACAGCATCTCCTGGCGTAGCGCTGGGTCGAGGGCGGAGAAAGGTTCGTCGAGGAGTAAAATCGGCTGTTCGCGAACCAGACAGCGGGCTAGCGCGACGCGCTGACGCTGGCCGCCGGAAAGCTCACCCGGCAGTCGGTCGAGAAATTCATTCAGTCCCATTTGCTGCGCGATAGCGTCCAGTTTCTCACGCTGAGCCGCGGTCAGCTTGAGGCCGGGATTCATCCCTAAGCCGATATTCTGGCGCACCGTCAGATGGGTAAACAGGTTGTTTTCCTGGAACAGCATCGACACCGGGCGCTGGGAAGGCGGCGTGAGGGTGTGGGTCTGCCCGTCAATCACCATCTCCCCGCGTGCCGGAGGCAAGAAACCTGCAATCAGATTCAGTAGCGTGCTTTTCCCTGCACCGCTCGGGCCGAGGATCGCAATCATCTCCCCGCGCTCAACGGAGAGTGTAAAGCGCATCGGCAGATGCTGATAAAGCCAGGTTACATCAGTCAGTTTTAGCATCGCGCCCCGGAAGTTTTTCGATAACGGTAAAGAGGGTAAAGCACAGCAGCAGCAGGAGCAGGGCGGTGACCGCGCCATCCTGACTGCGATACGAGCCAATCTGCTGATACAGCCAGAACGGCAGGGTACGGAAATCGTCGTTGCCAAACAGCGCCACTACGCCGAAATCGCCAATCGACAGCACGCTGGCAAACGCCAGCGCCTGTGCCAGCGGGCGCTTCAGAGCGCGGAGTTCCACCACCTTCAACCGCTGCCAGCCGCGCATATCCAGTGACTGACAGAGCAGCGTGTAACGGGCGCTCAGATCGCGCATCGGATTTTCCAGCACTTTCAGCGCGTAGGGGATAGCCATCAGCGCGTTGGTGAAGATAACGATCCCGTCGGCATGGTCAGGTAATCCGAGGGTACTGTTGAACAGTAAAAAGAATCCGGTCGCCAGCACAATGCCTGGCATCGCCAGAATCAGCATTCCACTCAGCTCAAGTGCCTGTCCGAAGATGCGGGACTGGCGGGCGTACAGTTCGCGACTGCTCCACAGCAGCATCATGGTCAGCACAACGCACAGCAACCCGGCCCCCAGGGCGATCCGCAGTGACGTCCACAGCGCCTGCCACAGCACCGGCTGTTGCAGCACGGATAACAGATTCAGATTCAGACCGTCCACCACCACCGCCAGCAGCGGCGGGAGGAGTAATAAGAGCGCGAGGGCGATCAGCACGAGATCGCTCAGACGGCTGCGCAGGCTATCCTGCGGGTCGCGCCAGCCGTTCACCTGATGACTGCCGACGGCAATCGCCTTGCTCAGGCGCTGGCTTAGCAGCACCAGCCCCAGACAGCAGAACATCTGAATCATTGCCAGCAGCGCCGCGCGGCCCGGATCGTAGTCAAAGCTCAGCGCCTGATAGATCGCCAGTTCAATAGTGGTCGCCTGCGGCCCGCCACCAAGCGACAGCACGGTGGCAAAGCTGGCGAAGCAGAGCATAAAAATCAGTGCCGCGACGGGCGGGATCTGTCGACGCAGCCACGGCCACTCGACAAAGCGGAAGAAGGCGAAACCGCGCATCCCGAGCTGCGCCGCCAACTGGCGCTGCTCGCCGGGAATATTTTCCAGCGCTTGCAGGAACAGTCGCGTCGCCATCGGCATATTAAAGAATACGTGAGCGAGTAAAATGCCCTGCAGGCCGTAAGGGGAGAAACTCCATTCGATGCCAAGCGCATTCAACAGCGTGGCGATCCACCCCTGTCGTCCGTACACGCTCAAAATGCCAAACACGGCGACCAGCACGGGCAGAATTAAGGTCATTGCGCACAGGCGCAGCAGGGCTTGCCTGCCGGGGAAGCTGCGGCGATAGAGCGCTCTCGCCAAAAAGATCGCCGGAACCACAGAAAGCAGGGCCGAGAGAAACGCCTGCCAGAAGGAGAAGCGCACCACGTGCCAGAGATAGCTATCCTGCCACAGCGCGGCGATATCGCTTTCCGGTGCGTTCAGCCACAGGGCAAGAAAAGCCCCCAGGCTCACCACCACCATCAGCGTGGCGGCAGTCAGCCCAGGGAGCAGCCAGCCGGGAATTAGCGGCTGACGGCGCGTTGCCATTCACTGATCCAGGCGGCGCGCTGAGTGGAAACCTGCTGTGGAGTAAATTCCAGCGTGGTTTGCGGTTTGCTCAGCTGATCAAAGCCGGCGGGCAGCGTCACGTCGGTCACCGGATACATCCAGTTGCCGGTCGGGATCGCATTCTGGAACGCAGGTGAGACCATAAATTTCAGGAATTTTTCTGCCAGTTCTGGCTGTTTGCTGGCGGCGGTACGCGCGGCGACTTCCACCTGCAGATAATGGCCTTCGGCAAAGTTTGCGGCGGCGTAGTTGTCTTTTTTCTCTTCGATGATGTGATAGGCCGGAGAGGTGGTGTAGCTCAGAACCAAATCGCTTTCACCTTTCAGGAACAGGCCGTAGGCCTCACTCCAGCCTTTGGTGACGGTGACGGTTTTCGCCGCCAGTTTTTGCCAGGCTTCCGGCGCTTTATCGCCGTACACTTTTTGCATCCACAGCAGCAAGCCAAGGCCTGGCGTGCTGGTGCGCGGGTCCTGATAAATTACGCGCCATTTCTGGTCGCTCTCAACCAGTTCTTTCAGGCTTTTCGGCGGGTTCTTGAGCTTGTTTTTGTCATAGACGAAGGCGAAGTAGCCGTAATCGAAGGGCACGAAGGTGTCATTTTTCCAGCCGCCTGGAACGCTCACCGCATCGGTGGCGATCCCACTTTTGGCGAACAGATTGGTTTGCGAGGCCGCTTCCAACAGATTGTTGTCGAGACCCAGCACCACGTCGGCTTTGCTGTTTTTGCCTTCCATCCGCAGACGGTTCAGCAGGGAGACGCCATCTTCCAGCGCCACGAATTTCAGTTCGCAGTTGCAATCGGCTTCAAAGGCTTTTTTGACCACCGGGCCAGGGCCCCAGTCGGCGGCAAAGGAGTCGTAGGTGTAGACCGTCAAAACGGGTTTGGCAAAAGCAGGCAGCGCGAAGAGCGCCAGCAGGGGGAGAACTTTTTTTAACACTTTGCACCTCAAAGTTGAGTGGCAAAGGATTTTGAGCGACAGCCTCAAATCCCTTCGCCGGCGTTATCCGGATCAGGTTCGACGGGTATTATCTCAGCGCACATCGTTGATGCAGCACCCCGTTGAGAACGGCGGTATTGTAATGATTTGGTGAATATTACGAAAGTGTTATGGTTCCGGCGGCGCAAACCAGGCTGATTTAAAGTCAAACCAGCCGAGGGTGTTCATGCGCAGGCCGCGCATACTGCGCTGTCCCTGAATCATTAGCCAGTGGTGGATCAGCGGCACCATCGCCTGCTGGGCCAGCAGTTGCTGGCACCAGACTGCCAGATTCATATCGCCCGCTCGCCACTGCGCGGCGTCCTGCTGCCAGTCGCGGGCGATGCAGTGCTGGATCAGCGGCGTTTCATACAGATGCGAGAATAACGAGAAATCGAGCGGCAGGGTGAAGTTTGCGCTGTTGAGCCAGATATCGCTCACCGCTTCGCCGCGATGCCATTCGTCGTATTCCACTTCCTGAATGTCTAGCATCACCCCTTCCGCGGCCAGCAGTTTACTCATGATGCGGGCGATAAACCGGTGCTCAACGTGTTCGCGATAATAGGTCAGGGTAATGGATTCCAGCCCGGCAGGCTTTTCGCACCTCCCTGGACGGGCGTGGTGCCAGCGGGGCAACAACCCGTAGGCCGGGAACCAGTAGGTCTGATGCTGATCTTCCGCCTGATAGATAAGATTGGCAGGTGCGAGGATTTGGCTGACCCACTGGCGCACTTCGGGGCTCGCGCCCCGGTGGGTGCGAGCATCGAACAATAGATAGTAGCAGCCCTCTTCCAGACGGCTTTCGACCGCTTTTTCGCCGTCGGTCGGGCCTTCCAGCATCAGGCCGGGGCTGAACTCTTCGCTGATCTCCGGCAGCACCCAGACATTCACTTCATCAATCAATGCGCGATAGCCAAAATAGTCATCGAAGGCACGAATTTTCAGCTGATTGTTATTATTGCGCGTCACCGCGTAAGGGCCGGTTCCTACCGGCTGACTGGCGAAATTCGCCATTGAACCCCACTCGTGCGGCAAAATCATCGACGGAATATGGCCCATCAGCCACGGCAACCACTGGTCTGGCTCGGAAAGCTCAATATCCAGCGTCCAGGCGGTAGGGGAGTGAATGTGCGTAATGTGGGAGTAGAGCGGCAGCTCGCGGGCGCGTTGCAGGGAGGCAATAACGTCGTCCATCTCCAGCTCGCGGCCATGATGAAAATGAATACCGGGGCGTAAAAAAAAGCGCCAGTGTAACGGGGATAATTGCTGCCAGTGATGGGCGATATCGGCTTCCAGTTCCCCATTTTCCTCATTTATACGCGTCAGGCCGCTAAATATTTGTCTCGCCATGTGCGTTTCGGAACGACGTAAGGCGCTGCCGGGCAGCAGGTTTTTCATCGGACGATAGTAAAGCACGCGCAGGATGTGCTTGCCCTGGCGGAAGCTGCGGCCCAGATGAGAGACCAGCATCTGGCGCACGGCGGCTTTGTCGCCCACCAGTTGCACCAGCTGATCGATGCGGTCCTGCTCCAGCAGGTCTTCGGCGCGCTGTTGCTGGAGTGCCAGCCCGGTATAAAGGAAGGTTAAGCGCGAGCGCTTTCCGCGTCCGGCCTCCGCCTCCCAGCTGAGCCATCCCTGCTGCTGCATGGTGTTGAGCAGCGTTCGCATATGGCGGCGCGAGCAGTTCAGCAGTTCTGCCAGTTCGCTCAACGTGGTCTCTTTCGGCTGGCCTTCGCAGCATTGCCAGAGGCGGATGAATTGTTGTTGCAGACGACCAGACGGCATAAAAGGGGAACTCCTGACAAAAAATCAGCAATTTATTATTCCTCATAATAAGCCAATAATTGATTTCGATGAAGTGAGGAGGTGAATATGAAGAGGTCTACCGCACGTCAGTTTTATCAGCAGTACTTTTCAGCGACAAAAGGAGTGTCCTGGCTGGCCCGCCAGTGTGCAGAACAGCGCCTGAAAATGCTCGAAGATCTGATGCAGTGGGATGTTACGAATCCGACCTCTTCCCGCTGACTTGCCTCGATCATGTGTGACTGAGTATTGGTGCTTATCACCCGCCAGCAAAATGTTTTTGCTGGCTTTTTTCGTTTACACTGCCTCCTGATTTCGCTCCTCTTTGACAAGGAACTGCGCATGCTCTGGTTGATGACGATGGGCCGCCGCCTTAACGGCGTGTATGCTGCTTTTATGCTGGTGGCCTTTATGATGGGCGTCGCGGGTGCGCTGCAAGCGCCGACGCTGAGCCTGTTCCTGAGTCGCGAAGTGGGCGCACAGCCTTTTTGGGTGGGCCTGTTTTATACGGTCAACGCCATCGCCGGGATTTTGGTTAGCCTTGCGCTGGCGAAACGCTCTGACAGCAAGGGCGATCGCCGCAAATTAATCCTCTTTTGCTGCGCGATGGCCATCGGCAACGCGCTGCTGTTCGCTTTCAACCGCCACTATCTGACGCTGCTCACCTGCGGTGTGCTGCTGGCGTCGCTCGCCAATACCGCCATGCCGCAGCTCTTCGCGCTGGCGCGTGAGTATGCGGATAACTCGGCGCGAGAAGTGGTGATGTTCAGCTCGGTGATGCGTGCCCAGCTTTCGCTGGCGTGGGTCATTGGCCCGCCGCTGGCCTTTATGCTGGCGCTGAATTACGGCTTTATGATGATGTTCTCGATCGCGGCGGGGATTTTTGCCATCAGCCTGGTGCTCATCGCGTGCGTATTGCCGTCCGTCGCCAGGGTCGAACAGGCTGCAGATACGCCCGTCACCCAGGTGAGCGGCTGGAGTAACAAAAACGTCCGTATGCTGTTTATCGCTTCGACGCTGATGTGGACCTGCAACACTATGTACATCATCGATATGCCGCTGTGGATCAGTAGCGATCTGGGGCTGCCGGATAAACTCGCCGGGATTTTGATGGGCACCGCCGCCGGGCTGGAGATCCCAGCGATGATCCTCGCGGGCTATTACGTGAAACGCTTTGGCAAGCGCCGGATGATGGTGATCGCGGTGGCGGCTGGCGTGCTGTTTTATCTTGGGTTAATTCTGTTCCATTCCCGCGAGGCGCTGCTGGCGTTGCAGTTGTTTAATGCGATTTTTATCGGGATTGTCGCCGGGATTGGTATGCTCTGGTTCCAGGATCTGATGCCCGGACGTGCGGGTTCAGCCACCACACTTTTCACTAACAGTATTTCGACCGGCGTGATTCTGGCGGGGGTGATTCAGGGGGCGCTGGCGCAGAGCTACGGTCACTTTGCGGTGTACTGGGTGATTGCGGGAATATCGTTGGTGACGCTGGGGCTGACGTTGCGCGTAAAAGACGTTTGATTTTGCCGGGTGGCGGCTTCGCTTTACCCGGCCTACAAACCAAACAAAATGGCCCGCTTTCGCGGGCCATTTTCGTTAACGCATAAACGCCGGTTGTTTGTTTTCGTAGGTCGCAATCGACTCTTCGTGTTGAAGGGTCAAACCGATGCTGTCCAGACCGTTGATCATGCAATGGCGGCGGAAATCATCGATTTTAAAGCTGTAGGTTTTTTCACCCGCTTTCACCACCTGCGCTTCCAGATCCACTTCAAACGAAATGCCCGGATTGGCTTTCACTAGTGCGAACAGCTCATCGACCTGCTCATCGCTCAGGGTCACCGGCAGCAGCTGATTGTTGAAGCTGTTGCCGTAGAAGATGTCGGCAAAGCTCGGGGCGATCACCACTTTAAAACCGTAGTCGGTCAGTGCCCACGGCGCGTGTTCACGGGAAGAACCACAGCCGAAGTTTTCGCGCGCTAACAGAATCGATGCGCCTTTAAATTCCGGGAAGTTCAGGACGAACTCAGGATTCGGCTTCTGACCTTCATCGTCGAGAAAACGCCAGTCATTGAACAGGTGGGTACCAAATCCGGTGCGAGTGACTTTCTGCAAAAACTGCTTCGGAATAATGGCGTCTGTATCCACGTTCGCCGCATCCAGCGGGACAACCCGGCCCGTATGTTGGGTAAATTTCTCTGCCATGATTGTCTCCTTATTTCAAACCACGAAAATCGGCAAAATGACCGGTGACAGCTGCCGCTGCCGCCATCGCCGGGCTGACCAGATGGGTGCGTCCACCACGACCCTGGCGGCCTTCAAAGTTACGGTTGCTGGTAGATGCGCAGCGCTCACCTGGATTCAGACGGTCGTTGTTCATCGCCAGGCACATGGAGCAGCCGGGTAAACGCCACTCAAAACCGGCTTCGATAAAGATCTTATCCAGACCTTCGGCTTCCGCCTGCGCTTTTACCGGGCCGGAGCCTGGTACCACCAGCGCCTGTACGCCAGGGGCGACTTTGCGGCCTTTGGCAATTTCCGCCGCTGCGCGCAAATCTTCGATACGGGAGTTGGTACAGGAGCCGATAAACACTTTATCGATCGCCACGTCTGTCAGCGGCACGCCCGGTTTCAGGCCCATATAGGCCAGCGCTTTTTCGGCGCTCGCGCGTTCAACCGGATCGGCAAACGAGGCCGGATCGGGGATGTTGTCATTGACGGAAATCACCTGACCTGGGTTGGTACCCCAGGTGACCTGCGGAGCGATCTCTTCAGCCTGCAGAGTCACCACGGTGTCGAACGTTGCGCCGTCGTCAGTTTGCAGGGTTTTCCAGTATTGCACCGCATCGTCGTAATCTTTGCCTTTCGGCGCGTGCAGACGGCCTTTCACATAGTTAAACGTGATGTCGTCTGGCGCAACCAGACCGGCTTTGGCGCCCATCTCAATTGCCATGTTACACAGCGTCATGCGGCCTTCCATGCTCAGTGCACGGATAGCATCACCGCAGAATTCCACGACGTGGCCGGTACCGCCTGCGCTACCGGTTTTACCGATAATCGCCAGCACGATATCTTTGGCGGTAATACCCGGTGCCGCTTTGCCATTGACTTCGATTTTCATGGTTTTCGCGCGGCCCTGTTTCAGGGTTTGCGTTGCCAGAACGTGCTCAACTTCAGAGGTGCCGATACCAAACGCCAGTGCACCGAACGCGCCGTGGGTGGCGGTGTGGGAGTCGCCGCAGACGATGGTCATGCCCGGCAGGGTGATGCCCTGCTCAGGCCCCATCACGTGGACGATGCCCTGATACGGATGATTCAGGTCGTACAGCTCAACGCCGAACGCGTTGCAGTTCTTGATCAGCTCCTGCATCTGGATACGCGCCATTTCGCCGGACGCGTTGATGTCTTTGGTCTGGGTCGAAACGTTGTGATCCATCGTGGCGAAAGTTTTACCCGGCTGGCGAACCGGACGGTTGTGCGCGCGCAGGCCGTCAAAAGCCTGTGGGGACGTCACTTCGTGGACCAGATGACGGTCAATGTACAGCAGCGGGGTTTCGTTTTGTGCCTCAAAAACCACGTGAGCATCAAACAATTTTTCGTATAACGTCTTCGCCATGATTACACCCCTTCAGCGACATAGCGGGCAATGATATCGCCCATTTCATCAGTACTGACCGCCGCCGCGCCGTGCGCTAAATCGCCGGTGCGGATGCCTTCTTCTAATGCGCGGTTGATGGCGCTTTCAATAGCGTCTGCCGCGTCGTTCGCATTCAGGCTATAGCGCAACAGCAGGGCCAGGGAGAGGATCTGTGCAATCGGGTTGGCGATGTTTTTACCCGCGATATCCGGAGCAGAACCGCCCGCTGGCTCGTACAGACCAAACCCTTCTTCGTTCAGGCTGGCGGACGGCAGCATGCCCATCGAGCCGGTGATCATCGCGCACTCGTCAGACAGAATATCGCCGAACAGGTTGGAGCACAGCAGCACGTCAAACTGCGACGGGTCTTTGATCAACTGCATGGTGGCGTTGTCGATGTACATGTGTGCCAGCTCAACGTCCGGATACTCTTTGGCGATTTCGTTGACGATTTCGCGCCACAAAATCGAAGATTGCAGAACGTTAGCTTTATCAATGGAGGTCACTTTGTGACGGCGTTTACGCGCAGACTCAAAGGCGATGCGGGCAATGCGTTCGATTTCAAAACGATGATACACCTCGGTATCAAACGCTTTCTCGTGCTGACCGCTGCCTTCGCGACCTTTTGGTTGGCCGAAATAGATACCGCCGGTTAATTCACGCACGCACAGAATGTCGAAGCCGTTGGCGGCAATATCGGCACGCAGCGGGCAAAACTCTTCCAGCCCCTGATACAGCTTCGCCGGACGCAGGTTGCTGAACAATTTGAAGTGCTTACGCAGCGGGAGCAGCGCGCCACGCTCTGGTTGCTCTGCTGGCGGCAGGTGTTCCCATTTTGGGCCGCCGACGGAGCCGAACAAGACCGCATCAGCGTTTTCACAGCCTTCAACGGTGGCTTTCGGCAGTGGAGTGCCGTGGTTATCAATCGCAATGCCACCCACATCGTAGTGGCTGGTGGTGATTTTCATCGCGAAACGTGCGCGAATGGCTTCCAGGACTTTCAGGGCTTGTGTCATCACTTCCGGGCCAATTCCATCGCCCGGCAACACAGCAATATGGTAATTCTTCGACATTACACGGTTTCCTTATTGTTCTCTTTATTCTGAGCTTTGCGTTGCAATTCTTTTTCGACTTCGGCGGCGCGCCAAATGTTGTTCAGAACGTGAACCATCGCTTTGGCGGAGGATTCAACGATATCCGTCGCCAGACCGACGCCGTGGAAACGGCGGCCATTATAGGTGACGACGATATCGACCTGACCGAGTGCGTCTTTACCGTGACCTTTGGCGCTGAGATCGTATTTGACCAGCTCGATGTCATAGGCGGTGATGCGGTTGATGGCCTGGTAAATCGCGTCGACCGGGCCATTACCGTTGGCGGCTTCCGCTTTGATGTCTTCGCCGCAGGCCAGTTTTACAGAGGCGGTGGCGATGTCGCTGGAGCCGGACTGCACGCTGAAGTAGTCCAGGCGGAAGTGCTCTGGTTCTTCCTGCTGTTTGTTGATGAACGCCAACGCTTCCAGGTCGTAATCGAACACCTGACCTTTTTTATCGGCCAGTTTCAGGAACGCGTCGTACAGGTGATCCATGTTGTAGTCGCTTTCCTTGTACCCCATCTCTTCCATACGGTGTTTTACCGCCGCGCGGCCAGAACGGGAGGTCAGGTTCAACTGTACCTGGTTCAGACCGATGGATTCCGGGGTCATGATTTCGTAGTTTTCGCGGTTCTTCAGCACGCCGTCCTGGTGGATGCCGGAGGAGTGGGCGAATGCGCCGGTACCGACAATCGCTTTGTTTGCCGGGATCGGCATGTTGCAGATCTGGCTGACGGTCTGGCTGGTGCGCCAGATTTCGTTGTGATTGATGCGGGTCTGCACATTCATGATGTCTTTACGCACTTTGATCGCCATGATCACTTCTTCCAGCGAACAGTTACCGGCGCGCTCACCGATGCCGTTCATTGCCCCTTCTACCTGACGTGCGCCAGCATGGACGGCTGCAATTGCATTGCCAACGGCCAGGCCCAAATCGTCGTGAGTGTGGACGGAAATAATCGCTTTATCGATATTCGGTACGCGTTCGTACAGGCCGGTAATGATGTTGGAGAACTCGAACGGCATGGTGTAGCCGACGGTGTCCGGGATATTGATGGTGGTGGCACCGGCGTTAATCGCGGCTTCAACCACGCGTGCCAGATCGGCGATTGGCGTACGACCGGCATCTTCACAGGAGAATTCAACGTCGTCGGAGTAGTTGCGAGCCCGTTTGATCATGTAAATCGAACGCTCAATAACTTCATCCAGCGTGCTACGCAATTTTGTGGCGATATGCATCGGGGAGGTGGCGATAAAAGTATGGATTCGGAATGCTTCGGCCACTTTCAACGATTCTGCTGCCACGTCGATATCTTTTTCTACGCAGCGAGCCAGAGCACATACGCGGCTATTTTTGATGGTGCGGGCGATGGTCTGCACGGACTCGAAGTCACCCGGTGAAGAGACCGGGAAACCCACCTCCATTACATCTACACCCATGCGTTCCAGGGCCAGCGCAATCTGCAGTTTCTCTTTCACGCTCAGGCTTGCCTGTAACGCCTGTTCACCGTCACGTAAGGTTGTATCGAAAATTACGACTTGCTGGCTCATGGGTTTGGTCCTTGTCTGTCCTGGGGCGCCTTGCTACGAGCATAAAAAAACCCGCGCAGTGGCGCGGGTTTTTTTGTTTACTGGAGACGATTCAACGTTGAATTTCGCCCGCCAGCCTACCGCGCAAAGTGGATGCGTTTAGTAGTAGTAGGCTGAGGAAGCGAATGGTACGAATCATGAATCAGGCTCCAGATGAATGCGTTATGCTTTTAGTGGTACTGGATATGCGGATTCAAGTCAACCCTTGAGGTGAAAAACAGCAACAATCATTGAAAGCAATAAGCGGAACGCTTTAGCGTATTGTGCTGGGTTATGCCTCTGCGGCTATTTAAATTGTCTAATTTTGGACTTTGATTAAATGTTTGGAATGAAATTAATATATTTCGTTTCAATTATCGTTGAGGCTGTTCGAACGATAGATAATTTCTAATTTCATTAAATTCATAGGGTTGTAGGTTTTCATGGGGTGTGAAGAGTGAATGAATATGGAACCATGATAATGAAATGTTAACCGGTGGTCGTTAGTCGTGTTGAATAGTTTAATAAAACTTAAATATTTGTTTATCAGTAGGCTTATTGTTTATTCATTGGATTTATGGTTTCATTCGAATCCTAATGTTTTACTTATTACTTTTATTTCTCATCGCGTGATCGCGTATGTTCCTGTATGTGCTATTTAGTGTGAGTCCTTTGAATATTCCGATTTTTAATCTTTTCTCATTTTCTGGTTTTATCTGCATGATAAATAATATTTTTAAAAGTTATTACTGCACTAAAGCAAAGGGAGTGTAGCGTGACAGTGGAGTTAGGTATGTTAGAAAAAAGAAATGAACGGCCTCACGCCAGTGAAGGGAGCAGGCCACAATTACGCACCGTTGATCTTAACTTATTAACCGTTTTTGATGCAGTCATGCAGGAGCAGAATATCACTCGAGCGGCACAGTCTCTGGGGATGTCCCAGCCTGCTGTGAGTAATGCTGTAGCAAGGCTTAAACTGATGTTTAACGACGAGCTGTTCGTGCGTTATGGACGGGGTATCCAGCCGACCGCCAGAGCTTATCAGCTTTTTGCTTCTGTACGACAAGCATTACAACTGGTGCAAAATGAGCTCCCTGGGTCCGGTTTCGAACCTTTAAGCAGCGAGCGTATTTTCCATCTTTGTGTATGCAGCCCACTGGATAATTATCTGACCTCTATTATTTATAATAAAGTTGAAGCCATTGCGCCGAATATTAATTTGATATTTAAGTCCTGCTTAAATCAGAATACAGAGCACCAGCTACGTTATCAGGAAACGGAATTTGTACTGGGTTATGAAGAGTTTCGGCGTCCAGAGTTTTCCTGCGTGCCGCTATTCAAAGATGAAATGGTATTAGTCGCCAGCAAAACCCATCCGCGCATAAATGGGCCGTTGCTCGAAAGTGACGTGTATAATGAGCAGCACGCGGTTGTTGCCCTTGACAGGTACGCTTCATTTAGCCAGCCGTGGTATGACACCCCGGATAAACAGGCCAGCGTGGCATATCAGGGAATGGCTATGGTGAGTGTGTTGAATATCGTTTCGCAGACGCATCTGGTGGCTATTGCCCCTCGCTGGCTGGCGGAAGAGTTCTCATCCCAATTGAATTTGCAAATATTATCGCTGCCGCTAAAACTCAATAGCCGCACTTGTTATCTTTCCTGGCATGAAGCAGCAGGGCGAGATAAAGGCCATCAGTGGATGGAAGAGCTATTGGTAAGCGTTTGTCGGCGTTAATCACCATCAGGATAAATCGGTGTAACTCATCCGCTTTATCCTGCATTTATTTTATCGACCAGTATTTTATGCTGTTCTGAATTTTTCCTTTCGCTTTTTACCACGCAAAAATAGATGAATTACTGATTCAATGCCTTTTTAAGCGACGAATCATCATCACAAAAGTCTATTCCAGTGGAATTCACCATATCTTGTCATAATGCCTGTGTATTCTGCTTTTACCCTCATTTTCACGCCTCCGTTTGCTGATTGCCTGCCTCATAGGGAGCGGTTAAGGTGAAGGTCACTCTGCAAAAATGACAGACAGGGGAAACCCTGGAAAGTAAGACGGCGAGGAAATGAATTTCTCGGTTCGTCTATAACAACAAGAAGCCTGGAGGCAAACCATGGAGATGTTGTCTGGCGCCGAAATGGTCGTCCGGTCGCTTATCGATCAGGGCGTCAAGCAAGTATTCGGCTATCCCGGAGGCGCGGTCCTCGATATTTACGATGCCCTGCATACCGTGGGCGGTATCGATCATGTACTGGTTCGCCATGAGCAAGCTGCCGTACATATGGCCGATGGCCTGGCGCGTGCAACCGGAGAAGTGGGCGTGGTGCTGGTCACCTCCGGCCCTGGAGCCACCAACGCCATTACGGGCATTGCGACTGCCTATATGGATTCCATCCCGCTGGTCATTTTATCCGGACAGGTTGCGACTTCCCTGATTGGCTACGATGCCTTTCAGGAGTGCGACATGGTGGGGATCTCCCGCCCGGTGGTAAAACACAGCTTCCTGGTCAAGCAAACGGAAGACATTCCGGGCGTACTGAAAAAAGCGTTCTGGCTGGCGGCCAGCGGTCGTCCAGGCCCGGTGGTGGTCGATTTACCGAAAGATATTCTTAATCCGGCCAATAAGCTGCCGTACGTCTGGCCGGATTCCGTGAGCATGCGTTCCTATAACCCGACGACTCAGGGACATAAAGGTCAAATCAAACGTGCGCTGCACACGCTGATCGCCGCCAAAAAACCGGTGGTTTACGTCGGCGGTGGGGCGGTAAATGCACATTGTCACGCGCAGCTACGCGAACTTATCGAAAAATTAAACTTACCCGTGGCCTCATCGTTAATGGGGCTGGGTGCGTTTCCGGCTACCCATCGCCAGGCATTGGGTATGTTAGGCATGCATGGCACTTATGAAGCCAACATGACGATGCACAACTCCGATGTGATTTTCGCCGTCGGCGTACGTTTTGACGATCGCACCACCAACAATCTGGCGAAGTACTGCCCGAATGCGACAGTGCTGCATATCGATATCGACCCGACTTCCATTTCCAAAACGGTTCCAGCCGATGTGCCGATTGTGGGCGATGCCCTTCAGGTTCTGGAACAGATGCTGGAGCTGCTGGCGCAGGACGTTCCTGCACAGCCGCTGGATGATATTCGCGACTGGTGGCAGCAGATTGAGCAGTGGCGCGCCCGTCAGTGTCTGAAGTACGACACCCAGAGTGAACACATTAAACCGCAGGCGGTGATCGAAACGATCTGGCGGTTGACCAAAGGAGAGGCTTACGTCACCTCCGATGTGGGCCAGCACCAGATGTTTGCTGCCCTTTATTATCCATTCGATAAACCGCGTCGCTGGATTAACTCCGGTGGCCTGGGAACCATGGGCTTCGGTCTGCCTGCGGCACTGGGCGTTAAGCTGGCATTGCCGGATCAAACCGTGGTGTGCGTGACCGGGGATGGCAGTATCCAGATGAACATTCAGGAACTCTCCACCGCGTTGCAATACGATCTTCCGGTGCTGGTGCTGAACCTCAACAACGGCTATCTGGGGATGGTGAAGCAGTGGCAGGATATGATCTATTCCGGACGCCATTCGCAATCCTATATGAAATCGTTGCCGGACTTTGTGCGTCTGGCAGAAGCCTACGGCCACGTGGGGATTCGCGTCAGCGATCCAAATGAACTGGAGGCAAAACTCGGCGAAGCGCTGGAGCACGTCAGGAACAACCGCCTGGTCTTTGTGGATGTGATCGTCGATGGAACGGAGCACGTCTATCCGATGCATATTCGCGGCGGCGGTATGGATGAAATGTGGTTAAGCAAAACGGAGAGAACCTGATGCGCAGGATATTATCTGTACTCCTGGAAAACGAATCTGGCGCGTTATCGCGCGTCATTGGGCTCTTTGCGCAGCGCGGCTACAACATTGAAAGCCTGACCGTGGCACCGACCGACGATCCGACGTTGTCGCGAATGACCATCCAGACCGTCGGCGATGCAAAAGTGCTTGAGCAAATTGAAAAGCAGCTGCATAAATTAGTCGATGTGCTGCGAGTCAGTGAATTAGGGCAGGGGGCGTACGTCGAGCGCGAAGTCATGCTGGTCAAAATTCAGGCCAGCGGATACGGGCGCGAAGAGGTGAAGCGCAATACGGATATCTTCCGTGGGCAGATCATTGACGTCACGCCGTCTATCTATACCGTTCAGCTTGCCGGAACCAGCGATAAGCTTGATGCGTTTCTGGCTTCTGTTCGCGATGTAGCAAAAATTGTTGAGGTCGCGCGCTCAGGCATCGTGGGCTTGTCCCGCGGTGATAAAATCATGCGTTAACGACCAAAAAGGTTCGCCTCTTTCAGCCCGGTCTGCAAAGCCGGGCTTTTTTTTGCTTAAACGCAGCCTAACTGAGAGAAAAGCGGTTGCCGCAAGGACTATTCTGCGTTTAGATGTTAAAAGATATAACCATAAACCTGACAAGGCCATGGACTCTTTTATTTCGTTTAAGGGGCAATTGTGAAACTGGATGAAATCGCCCGGCTAGCCGGCGTGTCACGAACTACGGCGAGCTATGTGATTAACGGTAAAGCAAAGCAGTACCGTGTTAGCGACAAAACCGTTGAAAAAGTCATGGCGGTGGTTCGTGAGCATAACTACCATCCGAACGCCGTCGCGGCTGGATTACGTGCCGGGCGCACTCGCTCTATTGGTCTGGTGATTCCGGATCTTGAGAACACCAGCTATACCCGCATTGCGAATTATCTCGAACGTCAGGCGCGCCAGCGTGGCTATCAGCTGTTGATCGCCTGCTCGGAAGATCAGCCGGATAACGAGATGCGTTGCATTGAACATCTCCTGCAACGCCAGGTTGATGCGATTATTGTTTCCACCTCTCTGCCGCCAGAGCATCCTTTCTATCAGCGCTGGGCGAATGGCTCGTTCCCGATCGTCGCACTAGATCGTGCACTGGATCGCGAGCATTTCACAAGCGTAGTGGGTGCGGATCAGGACGATGCTGAGATGCTGGCCGCCGAGCTGCGCACTTTCCCGGCGGAAACCGTGCTTTATCTCGGCGCGTTGCCGGAGTTGTCCGTTAGCTTCTTGCGCGAGCAGGGGTTCCGTACCGCCTGGAAAGACGATCCGCGCGAAGTGCATTATCTGTATGCCAATAGCTACGAGCGTGAAGCCGCTGCACAGCTGTTTGAGAAATGGCTTGAGACTCATCCGATGCCGCAGGCGTTGTTCACCACTTCTTTTGCTCTCCTTCAGGGGGTGATGGACGTTACGCTGCGTCGTGAAGGGAAACTGCCTTCCGAGCTGGCTATTGCCACTTTTGGCGATAACGAATTACTCGATTTCTTGCAATGTCCGGTTCTGGCCGTTGCTCAGCGTCATCGTGACGTCGCGGAGCGTGTACTGGAAATTGTGCTGGCGAGCCTTGATGAGCCGCGCAGGCCAAAACCTGGGCTGACGCGTATCAAACGTAATCTGTACCGCCGTGGTGTGCTGAGCCGTCATTAATTGAATTATCAGGGCAGTTGACTGCCCTGATTGTTTCTCATTATCACGCTAAATAATAACCTGACCAAAATTAGGATAATTCTTTAAGAATCATAGCCTGCTATTCTTCTTATTTCATTTTGTGTTCTTCGCGGTCTTTTTAAGGTTATTTCGGCAACAGTCATCACTATTTTTTGTATTGTTTTGTTACAAAGGCCATTCTCTCGCTGAAATATCAGCCGTTTTTTCCTCATTGACTCCAGCCTGCGCGCCAGGTCTTGTGCCTTCACGCTTCTGGGCTGCATCTGGCGCTGTCATCCCTGTGCGTAATGTCTTAAAATGCCGTCCGCGTCGCAAACTGACACTTTATATTTGCCTCTGATGATATGAAGTGAAATTTAACGCCCGTATGCCTGTTTGTTTTTTTTCTTACAAATATTCATGACGTTAATTTTGCCTCGCCAGTTGTGCAGTTATTAATCAAGTTGGGTTATGTCTGTAAATAGGGGTCTTCCAGACCCATATCGCGGCAGTCCTGGCTTGACAAGCTTTTCCTTCGCTCCGTAAACTCCTTTATGTGGGAATTTGTGGGTTAAAGTGGTGATAAGGGGTGAAGCTGGCATGTTCCGTGGGGCGGCGTTAGTTAATCTCGACAGCAAAGGACGTTTATCGGTACCAACCCGATATCGCGATCTGCTGATCGAAAACGCTTCTGGTCAAATGGTTTGCACCATTGACATCAACCACCCCTGCCTGCTGCTTTACACCTTGCCCGAATGGGAAATTATTGAGCAAAAGCTGTCGCGACTGTCGAGCATGAACCCGCAGGAACGCCGCGTGCAGCGGTTGTTATTGGGACATGCCAGTGAATGTCAGATGGACAATGCAGGGCGATTATTGATAGCGCCTGTGTTGCGGCAACATGCCGGTCTGACGAAAGAAGTGATGCTGGTCGGGCAGTTCAATAAGTTTGAACTGTGGGATGAAACGACCTGGTATCAACAGGTCAAGGAAGATATCGACGCTGAGCAGTCAGAATCCGCAGTGTTGTCGGATCGATTGCAGGACTTGTCTCTATAAATATGATGGAAAATTTTAAACATACTTCGGTGCTACTGGATGAGGCCGTCAACGGCCTGAATATTCGTCCTGATGGCATCTATATCGATGGAACATTTGGTCGCGGTGGTCACTCGCGTCTGATCCTCTCCCAACTGGGAGCGGAAGGTCGCTTACTGGCAATCGATCGCGATCCGCAGGCTATTGCCGTGGCGAAGACTATCGATGATCCACGCTTTTCCATCGTCCACGGACCTTTCTCTGCGCTGGCTGATTATGTCGCTGAGCGCGGCCTGACGGGCAAGATCGACGGAATCCTTCTCGATCTTGGCGTCTCTTCTCCACAGCTTGATGATGCAGAACGCGGTTTTTCCTTTATGCGTGACGGGCCGCTGGATATGCGTATGGACCCGACGCGCGGCCAGTCTGCTGCCGAGTGGCTGCAAACTGCTGACGAAGCGGATATTGCGTGGGTAATTAAAACCTTCGGCGAAGAGCGTTTCGGCAAACGCATTGCGCGCGGCATCGTTGAGCGTAACCGCATCGAACCGATGACGCGCACTAAAGAGCTGGCAGAAGTTGTTACGGCGGCCACGCCGGTCAAAGACAAATTCAAACATCCTGCGACCCGTACCTTCCAGGCGGTGCGCATCTGGGTAAACAGTGAACTGGAGGAGATAGAGCAGGCGCTAAAAAGCTCGCTCGGCGTACTGGCCCCCGGTGGGCGTTTATCCATCATCAGCTTCCACTCGCTGGAAGACCGTATTGTGAAGCGCTTTATGCGTGAGCAAAGCCGCGGTCCTCAAGTGCCAGCTGGGCTGCCGATGACGGAAGAACAACTCAGGAAACTGGGCGGTCGTCAGTTGCGAGCATTAGGCAAGATGATGCCGGGCGAAGAAGAGGTGGCAGAGAATCCACGTGCCCGTAGTTCAGTGCTGCGTATTGCAGAAAGGACGAACGCATGATCGGCAGAGTAGCAGAGACCTTAAGCAAGGTTAAAGGATCGTTAGGAAGCAATGAGCGCCATGCCTTGCCTGGCGTGATCGGCGACGATCTCTTGCGGTTTGGGAAGCTGCCACTCTGCCTGTTCATTTGCATTATTGTGACGGCTGTGACGGTGGTGACCACCGCACACCATACCCGTTTATTAACCGCGCAGCGCGAACAGATGGTTCTGGAACGTGATGCGCTGGATATCGAATGGCGAAATTTGATTCTTGAAGAAAACGCGCTCGGCGATCATAGCCGGGTTGAACGGATCGCAACGGAAAAGCTGCAATTGCAGCATGTTGATCCTTCTCAGGAAAATATCGTAGTACAAAAATAAGGGAACACGCGACGCATGAGAGCAGCGGCGAAAACGCAAAAACCGAAACGTCAGGAAGAACAAGCCAACTTTGTGAGTTGGCGTTTTGCGTTGCTTTGTGGCTGTATTTTACTGGCGCTGGTTTTCCTGCTGGGTCGTGCGGCGTGGTTGCAGATTATCGCCCCTGACATGCTGGTGCGTCAGGGGGACATGCGCTCCCTGCGCGTCCAGGAAGTGGCGACATCACGCGGTTTGATAACCGATCGTTCCGGTCGTCCACTGGCGGTGAGTGTGCCGGTGAAAGCGATCTGGGCCGACCCGAAAGAGCTGCATGATGCGGGTGGCGTGACGCTCGATAACCGCTGGAAAGCGCTGGCCGATGCGCTAAAAATGCCGCTCGATCAGATGGCGGCTCGCGTGAACGCTAACCCGAAAGGACGCTTTATCTATCTGGCGCGTCAGGTGAACCCTGACATGGCCGACTACATCAAAAAATTGAAACTGCCGGGCATTCATCTGCGCGAAGAATCACGCCGTTATTACCCGTCGGGAGAAGTGACCGCTCACCTCATTGGTTTTACAAACGTGGATAGCCAGGGGATTGAAGGGGTCGAAAAAAGCTTTGATAAATGGCTGACCGGCCAGCCGGGTGAACGCGTGGTGCGTAAAGACCGCTACGGTCGCGTTATCGAGGATATCTCCTCAACCGACAGCCAGGCCGCGCACAACCTCGCGCTGAGCATCGACGAGCGCCTGCAGGCGCTGGTCTACCGTGAACTGAACAACGCCGTGGCCTTCAACAAAGCCGAATCCGGCAGCGCCGTGCTGGTGGATGTCAGCACCGGCGAAGTGCTGGCGATGGCCAACAGCCCGTCCTATAACCCGAACAACCTGACCGGCACGCAGAAAGATGTCATGCGTAACCGCACCATTACTGACGTCTTTGAGCCTGGTTCTACCGTTAAACCGATGGTGGTGATGACCGCACTTCAGCGCGGTATCGTCAATGAAAGTACCGTTCTGAATACCATACCTTACCGAATCAACGGCCATGAAATCAAAGACGTGGCGCGTTATAGCGAATTGACCCTGACGGGGGTTTTGCAGAAGTCGAGTAACGTCGGTGTTTCTAAGCTGGCGTTAGCGATGCCGTCCTCAGCGTTAGTAGATACTTACTCACGTTTTGGGCTGGGAAAAGCGACCAATTTGGGGCTGGTCGGAGAAAGCAGTGGCTTATACCCAAAAAAACAACGGTGGTCTGACATAGAGAGGGCCACCTTCTCTTTCGGCTATGGGCTAATGGTAACGCCGTTACAGTTAGCGCGAGTCTATGCAACGATTGGCAGCTATGGTGTTTATCGCCCGCTGTCGATTACCAAAGTTGATCCACCGGTTCCGGGGGAGCGAATCTTCCCGGAAGCGACGGTGCGTACCGTCGTTCATATGATGGAAAGCGTCGCCCTGCCGGGCGGCGGTGGCGTGAAGGCCGCCATCAAAGGCTATCGCATCGCGATTAAAACCGGTACCGCGAAAAAAGTGGGGCCGGATGGCCGCTACATCAACAAATACATTGCTTATACCGCAGGCGTTGCGCCTGCCAGTAATCCGCGTTTTGCGCTGGTGGTCGTCATTAACGATCCACAGGCGGGTAAATACTACGGCGGCGCCGTTTCCGCGCCAGTGTTCGGTGCCATCATGGGCGGTGTGTTACGTACCATGAACATCGAACCTGATGCGCTGGCCACGGGCGATAAAAATGAATTCGTAACTAATCAAGGCGAGGGAACAGGTGGCAGATCGTAATTTGCGCGACCTTCTTGCTCCGTGGGTGCAATCGCTACCTGCGCGGGCACTGCGAGAGATGGTACTCGACAGCCGTGTGGCTGCATCGGGCGATCTTTTTGTAGCGGTAGTCGGTCATCAGGCGGACGGGCGTCGTTATATCCCGCAGGCGATAGCGCAAGGTGTAGCTGCCATTATTGCTGAGGCAAAAGATGAAGCAACCGATGGTGAAGTCCGTGAAATGCACGGTGTTCCGGTCATCTATCTCAGCCAGTTAAATGAGCGTCTTTCCGCCCTGGCGGGACGTTTTTATGATGAACCGTCTGACCAGCTGCGTCTGGTTGGCGTGACGGGCACCAACGGTAAAACCACCACCACGCAGCTGATGGCGCAGTGGGCCGAACTGCTGGGCGAAACCAGCGCGGTGATGGGTACCGTCGGTAACGGTCTGTTGGGCAAAGTGAATCCGACGGAAAATACCACCGGTTCTGCGGTCGACGTGCAGCACGTGCTGGCGGGTCTGGCAGGGCAGGGCGCAACCTTTGCCGCGATGGAAGTCTCTTCTCACGGGTTGGTCCAGCATCGCGTCGCCGCGCTGAAATTTGCGGCGTCGGTATTCACCAACCTGAGTCGCGATCACCTCGATTATCACGGCGATATGGAAAGCTACGAAGCGGCGAAATGGCTGCTGTACTCCACGCACCACTGCGGCCAGGCGATTGTTAACGCTGATGACGAAGTGGGTCGTCGCTGGCTGGCTAAGCTGCCGGATGCGGTTGCGGTGTCGATGGAAGACCATATTAATCCGAACTGTCATGGCCGTTGGCTGAAAGCTACAGACGTGAAGTACCACGACAGCGGCGCGACGATCCGCTTTGACTCCAACTGGGGCGAAGGCGAAATTGAAAGCCGCCTGATGGGCGCATTTAACGTCAGCAATTTACTGCTGGCACTGGCAACGCTGCTGGCGCTGGAGTACCCGCTGGCAGAATTGCTGAAAACCGCCGCGCGTTTGCAACCTGTTTGTGGGCGTATGGAAGTGTTTACCGCGCCGGGCAAACCGACGGTAGTGGTTGATTATGCCCACACCCCGGACGCGCTGGAAAAAGCGCTGCAAGCGGCGCGTCTGCACTGCACGGGTAAACTGTGGTGTGTCTTCGGCTGCGGCGGCGATCGCGACAAAGGTAAACGCCCACTGATGGGGGCGATTGCCGAAGAGTTCGCGGATATTCCTGTTGTGACCGACGACAACCCGCGTACCGAAGAGCCGCGCGCGATCATTAACGATATTCTCGCCGGCATGATTGATGCGGGCCGCGCACGTGTGATGGAAGGCCGCGCTGAAGCGGTCACGAACACTATCATGCAGGCCAAAGAGAACGACGTGGTGTTGTTGGCCGGTAAAGGCCACGAAGATTACCAGATTGTCGGCGCACGTCGTCTCGACTATTCCGACCGCGTTACCGCGGCCCGTCTGCTGGGAGTGGTGGCATGATTAGCTTAACGCTAAGCCAGGCTGCTTCTGTGCTCAAGGGCGAGCTGCAGGGTCAGGATCTGACGATTGATGCCGTCACGACCGACACCCGCAAAATCACCGCAGGCTGTCTGTTTGTGGCGCTGAAAGGCGAGCGCTTTGATGCGCACGATTTTGCCGACCAGGCGAAAGAAAACGGCGCGGGCGCACTGCTTGTCAGCCGCAAGCTGGATATCGACCTGCCGCAGATTGTGGTGAAAGACACCCGTCTGGCGTTTGGTGAGCTGGCGGCGTGGGTTCGTCAGCATGTTCCGGCACGCGTAGTCGCGCTGACCGGTTCTTCTGGCAAGACCTCCGTAAAAGAGATGACGGCGGCTATCCTGAGCCAGTGTGGCAACACGCTGTACACCGCAGGCAACCTGAATAACGACATTGGTGTGCCAATGACGCTGCTGCGTCTGACCAAAGAATATGACTACGCCGTGATTGAATTAGGCGCCAACCACCAGGGCGAAATCGCCTGGACCGTCGGTCTGACGCGTCCGGAAGCGGCGTTAGTCAACAATCTGGCTGCAGCACATCTTGAAGGTTTTGGTTCGCTGGAAGGCGTGGCGAAAGCCAAAGGTGAGATTTACACCGGTCTGCCGACAGACGGTATCGCCATCATGAATGCCGATAACAACGACTGGCTGAACTGGAAAGAGGTGATTGGCTCGCGCAAGACCTGGCGTTTTTCGCCAAATGCCGCCAACAGCGACTTTACGGCGACCAATATCCATGTGACCTCGCACGGCACCGAATTTACGTTGCAAACCCCAACGGGTGGCGTTGATGTTTTACTCCCGCTGCCGGGCCGCCACAATATCGCTAATGCCCTGGCCGCTGCCGCGTTGTCGATGGCGGTCGGCGCCACGCACGAGGCGATCAAAACGGGTCTGGCAAATCTGCAAGCAGTACCAGGACGTCTGTTCCCGGTCCAACTGGCGGAAAACAAGCTGCTACTGGATGACTCCTACAATGCCAACGTCGGTTCCATGACCGCCGCAGTGCAAGTGCTATCAGAAATGCCGGGCTATCGCGTGATGGTCGTGGGCGATATGGCAGAACTGGGTGTCGAGAGCGAAGCCTGTCATATCCAGGTCGGCGAAGCGGCGAAAGCTTCAGGAATTGATCGTGTATTGAGCGCCGGAACCTTGAGCCAGGCGATTAGCCAGGCGAGTGGCGTCGGTGAACATTTCGCTGATAAATCGGCGCTGATTAGGCGCCTTAAAACACTGGTAGAAGAACACCAAATTGTGACGGTTTTAGTGAAAGGTTCACGTAGTGCCGCCATGGAAGAGGTTGTGCACGCATTACAGGAGAACGGAACATGTTAGTTTGGCTGGCCGAACATTTGGTCAAATATTATTCAGGCTTTAACGTCTTTTCCTATCTGACGTTTCGCGCCATCGTCAGCCTGCTGACCGCGCTGTTCATCTCTTTGTGGATGGGCCCGCGCATGATCGCCCGTCTGCAAAAACTCTCTTTTGGCCAGGTTGTGCGTAACGACGGCCCAGAATCGCACTTCAGCAAACGCGGTACGCCGACGATGGGCGGGATCATGATCCTGACCGCCATTGTGGTCTCCGTTCTGCTGTGGGCTTATCCGTCAAACCCGTACGTCTGGTGTGTTCTGACCGTTCTCATCGGCTACGGGATTATCGGTTTTGTTGATGACTATCGCAAAGTTGTTCGCAAAGACACTAAAGGTCTGATTGCACGCTGGAAATACTTCTGGATGTCGGTCATTGCGCTGGGTGTAGCCTTCGCACTTTACCTGGCAGGGAAAGATACTCCGGCCACTGAGCTGGTGGTGCCGTTCTTTAAAGACGTGATGCCACAGCTGGGTCTGTTCTACATCCTGCTGGCCTACTTCGTGATTGTCGGTACCGGCAACGCCGTGAACCTGACCGATGGCCTGGATGGCCTGGCGATTATGCCAACCGTCTTTGTGGCCGGTGGTTTTGCGCTGGTGGCGTGGGCGAGCGGTAACATGAACTTTGCCAGCTACCTGCACATTCCGTATTTGCGTCACGCCGGTGAACTGGTGATCGTCTGCACGGCGATTGTCGGTGCTGGCCTCGGCTTCTTATGGTTCAACACCTATCCGGCGCAGGTCTTTATGGGCGACGTCGGTTCGCTGGCACTGGGCGGGGCGCTTGGCATCATCGCTGTACTGCTGCGTCAGGAGTTCCTGCTGGTGATCATGGGCGGCGTGTTTGTGGTTGAAACTCTTTCGGTGATTTTGCAGGTCGGCTCCTTCAAGCTGCGCGGTCAGCGCATCTTCCGTATGGCGCCGATTCACCATCACTATGAGCTGAAAGGCTGGCCAGAACCGCGCGTCATTGTGCGCTTCTGGATTATTTCGCTGATGCTGGTCCTGATTGGCCTGGCCACGCTGAAGGTACGTTAATCATGGCAGATTACCAGGGTAAAAAAGTCGTTATCATCGGGTTAGGCCTTACGGGGCTTTCCTGCGTGGACTTTTTCCTCGGGCGTGGCGTGACGCCGCGTGTGATGGATACGCGTGTTTCTCCGCCTGGCCTGGACAAGTTGCCAGAACAGGTTGAACGCCACCTTGGTGGTCTGAATGATACCTGGCTACTGGATGCCGATCTGATTGTTGCCAGCCCTGGTATGGCGCTGGCGCACCCGTCCTTAAGCGCGGCGGCGGATGCAGGCGTTGAGATCGTCGGCGATATCGAACTGTTTTGCCGTGAAGCCCAGGCGCCAATTGTGGCGATTACGGGTTCCAACGGTAAAAGCACGGTCACGACGCTGGTGGGCGATATGGCAAAAGCGGCGGGCGTGAACGTCGGTGTCGGCGGCAATATCGGCCTGCCAGCGCTGATGCTGCTCGATCCTGCGCGCGAGCTGTATGTGCTTGAACTGTCCAGCTTCCAGCTGGAAACCACTTCCAGTCTGCAGGCCGTGGCTGCCACGATCCTGAACGTGACGGAAGATCATATGGATCGCTATCCGTTTGGCCTGCAGCAGTACCGTGCGGCCAAACTGCGCGTGTATGAAAATGCAAAAGTGTGCGTGGTGAATGCGGACGATGCGTTAACCATGCCAGTGCGCGGCGCCGATGAGCGCTGCATCAGCTTTGGCGTGAATATGGGTGACTATCACCTGAATCACCAGCAGGGCGAAACCTGGCTGCGCGTTAAAGGCGAAAAAGTGCTGAACGTGAAAGAGATGAAGCTTTCCGGACAACACAACTACACCAATGCTCTGGCGGCACTGGCGCTGGCGGATGCCGCAGGTTTACCGCGTGCTTCCAGCCTGAAAGCCCTGACCACCTTTACCGGTCTGGCGCATCGCTTCCAGCTGGCGCTGGAACATAACGGTGTGCGCTGGATTAACGATTCTAAAGCCACCAACGTGGGCAGTACCGAAGCCGCACTGAACGGATTGCGCGTCGATGGCACGCTCTACCTCCTGCTCGGCGGCGACGGTAAATCAGCGGATTTCTCCTCCCTGAAGCACTATCTGAAGGGCGATAACATTCGTTTGTACTGCTTTGGTCGCGATGGCGCTGAGCTGGCGGACCTACGTCCAGAGATTGCGGTGCAAACCGAAACAATGGAACAGGCGATCCGCCTGATTGCGCCTCAGGTCAAAGCGGGCGATATGGTGCTGCTGTCGCCAGCGTGCGCCAGCCTCGACCAGTTTAAGAATTTCGAACAGCGTGGTGATCTCTTTACCCGCCTCGCGAGGGAGTTAGGCTGATGCGTTTATCTCTCCCTCGCCTGAGAATGCCGCGTATGCCGGGATCGCGTATCTTTGGCTGGCTGTTTGCGGCGCTGAAAGGCTGGGTGATGGGCTCGCGGGATAAAGATTCCGATAGCCTGGTGATGTATGACCGTGCGCTGCTGTGGTTCACGTTGGGCCTGGCGGCGGTCGGTTTCATCATGGTGACTTCGGCTTCGATGCCCGTAGGGCAGCGTCTGGCGAACGATCCTTTCCTGTTCGCCAAGCGTGACGGTTTGTACATCATCCTCGCATTCTGTCTGGCGATGATTACCTTGCGTTTGCCGATGGAGTTCTGGCAGCGCCACAGTACCGCGATGCTGATTGCTTCCATCATCATGCTGCTGATCGTATTGGTGGTGGGGAGCTCGGTTAACGGTGCATCGCGCTGGATTGCCTTCGGCCCGCTGCGTATCCAGCCAGCGGAATTTACCAAGTTGTCGCTGTTTTGCTATCTCGCCAACTACCTGGTGCGCAAGGTCGATGAAGTGCGAAATAACCTGCGCGGCTTCTTAAAACCGATGGGTGTGATTCTGGTGCTGGCGGTTCTTTTGCTGGCGCAGCCTGACCTCGGTACGGTAGTCGTACTGTTTGTGACCACGCTGGCAATGCTGTTCCTGGCGGGCGCGAAACTGTGGCAGTTCATCGCCATCATCGGGATGGGGATTTCGGCAGTGGTCCTGCTGATCCTCGCCGAGCCGTATCGTATTCGCCGCGTGACCTCTTTCTGGAACCCTTGGGAAGATCCATTTGGCAGCGGTTATCAGCTGACTCAGTCTCTGATGGCGTTTGGGCGAGGCGAGGTTTGGGGCCAGGGGCTGGGCAATTCAGTGCAAAAACTGGAGTATTTACCCGAGGCACATACCGACTTCATCTTCTCCATTATTGGGGAAGAACTGGGTTATATCGGTGTGGTACTGGCACTTTTAATGGTATTCTTCGTCGCTTTCCGCGCCATGTCGATTGGCCGAAAAGCGCTGGAAATCGATCACCGCTTCTCAGGTTTCCTGGCCTGCTCAATTGGTATCTGGTTTAGCTTCCAGGCATTGGTCAACGTTGGCGCGGCAGCCGGTATGCTGCCGACGAAGGGCCTGACGTTGCCGTTGATCAGTTACGGTGGTTCGAGTCTGTTGATCATGTCGACAGCGATTATGTTCTTGTTACGTATAGATTATGAGACGCGTCTGGAAAAAGCCCAGGCGTTTACACGAGGTTCACGATGAATCAACCGAAGCGGTTAATGGTGATGGCGGGCGGTACTGGCGGACATGTTTTCCCAGGGCTTGCGGTTGCGCACCATTTAATGGATCAAGGCTGGCAAGTTCGCTGGCTCGGAACCGCCGATCGCATGGAAGCCGATCTGGTGCCGAAGCACGGTATCGAGATCGACTTTATTCGGATTTCAGGCTTACGTGGCAAAGGTATCAAAGCTCAACTGCTGGCTCCGGTGCGCATCTTCAATGCCTGGCGTCAGGCGCGCGCGATCATGAAGCGCTTTAAACCTGATGCAGTGCTGGGTATGGGCGGGTACGTTTCCGGTCCGGGCGGATTGGCTGCCTGGTCGCTGGGCATTCCGGTTGTGCTTCATGAGCAGAACGGTATTGCCGGGTTGACCAATAAATGGCTGGCAAAAATTGCCACCAAAGTGATGCAGGCTTTCCCTGGCGCGTTTCCGAATGCGGACGTGGTGGGCAATCCGGTGCGCGTTGATGTGCTGGCGTTACCACTACCGCAGGAGCGCCTGATCGGGCGCGAAGGCCCGGTGCGGGTGTTAGTCGTCGGCGGCTCGCAGGGCGCACGTATTCTGAACCAGACGCTTCCGCAGGTTGCGGCAAAACTGGGCGACAGCGTTACCATCTGGCATCAGAGCGGGAAGGGTGGGCAGCAAACGGTTGAACAAGCTTATGCCGAGGCGGGCCAGCCACAGCATAAAGTCACTGAATTTATTGACGACATGGCAGCGGCGTATGCCTGGGCCGATGTCGTGGTGTGTCGTTCCGGTGCGCTGACGGTGAGTGAAATTGCCGCCGCGGGTTTACCAGCGGTGTTTGTGCCTTTCCAGCACAAAGACCGGCAGCAGTACTGGAACGCGTTGCCGCTTGAGAAAGCCGGTGCCGCCAAAATTTTTGAACAGCCACAGTTTACCGCTGACGCAGTCGCTACCACCCTTGCGGGCTGGAATCGTGTGACGCTGCTGGAAATGGCCGAACGCGCGCGCGCGACGGCGATCCCGGATGCGACCGAGCGGGTGGCAAATGAAGTGAGCCTGGCAGCAAAGGCTTAACCCTTGTAGCGCGTTTTGCGTTGCACGAATTTTTAGAAGTATCGATGGCGGTTAGAGAATGAATACACAACAACTGGCGAAACTGCGTTCAATCGTGCCCGAGATGCGTCGCGTCCGGCACATTCACTTCGTTGGCATCGGCGGCGCAGGTATGGGCGGTATTGCCGAAGTTTTAGCAAACGAAGGTTACCAGATCAGCGGTTCCGATCTGGCGCCGAATCCTGTTACGCAGCAGTTGGCGTCGCTTGGGGCGACTATCTATTTCAATCATCGCCCTGAAAACGTGCTCGATGCGAGCGTTGTTGTGGTCTCCAGCGCGATCTCTGCCGATAACCCGGAAATTGTCGCCGCGCATGAAGCGCGCATCCCGGTTATTCGTCGTGCAGAAATGCTGGCTGAGCTGATGCGTTTTCGTCATGGCATCGCGGTTGCCGGTACGCACGGCAAAACCACGACCACGGCGATGGTCTCCAGCATTTATGCGGAAGCCGGTCTCGATCCGACATTTGTTAATGGCGGTCTGGTTAAAGCGGCGGGCGTTCATGCGCGGCTCGGCCACAGTCGTTATCTGATTGCGGAAGCTGATGAGAGCGACGCGTCGTTCCTGCATCTGCAGCCGATGGTAGCGATTGTCACCAATATCGAAGCTGACCACATGGATACTTACCAGGGTGACTTCGAAAATTTAAAGCAGACGTTTATTAATTTCCTGCACAATTTGCCGTTTTATGGTCGTGCAGTGATGTGTGTGGACGATCCGGTCATTCGTGAATTACTGCCACGTGTGGGTCGTCATATTACGACTTACGGTTTCAGTGACGATGCAGACGTGCGCGTAGAAGATTACACGCAACGGGGCGCCCAGGGACATTTCACCCTGGTGCGTCAGGATAAAGCCCCGCTGCGCGTGACGCTGAACGCGCCGGGCCGCCACAATGCGCTCAACTCTGCTGCAGCGGTGGCGGTTGCCACTGAAGAAGGCATTGAAGACGAAGACATTTTACGCGCGCTGGAGAGTTTCCAGGGTACAGGACGGCGCTTCGATTTCCTCGGCGAATTCCCGCTGGAACCGGTAAACGGCAAAACGGGCACGGCGATGCTGGTGGATGACTACGGTCATCACCCGACTGAAGTGGATGCAACGATTAAAGCCGCGCGAGCAGGTTGGCCGGACAGAAATCTGGTGATGGTATTCCAGCCGCACCGTTTCACGCGTACGCGCGACCTGTATGACGACTTCGCTAACGTGCTGTCTCAGGTGGATACGCTGCTGATGCTGGACGTTTATTCAGCGGGTGAAACTCCGATTCCGGGCGCAGACAGTCGATCCTTATGTCGTACTATCCGTGGACGCGGTAAGGTAGACCCGATTCTGGTCTCCGATCCGGCGCAAGTGGCTGAAATTCTGGCTCCTGTACTGACCGGTAACGATTTGATTCTGATTCAGGGTGCGGGAAATATCGGCAAAATCGCCCGTAACTTAGCGCAAATCAAACTGACGCCGCAAACCTCTGAGGATGAACGCAATGGCTGATAAGATTGCGGTCCTGTTTGGTGGCACCTCTGCGGAGCGTGACGTTTCCCTGAACTCTGGCGCGGCTGTGCTGGCGGGGTTGCGTGAAGGTGGCGTGAATGCTCATCCGGTTGATCCGAAAGAGACCGACGTCACCCGCCTGAAAGAAATGGGCTTTGCTAAAGTTTTCATCGCTTTGCATGGGCGCGGTGGTGAAGATGGAACCCTGCAAGGGCTATTGGATTTGATCGGTTTGCCTTACACCGGAAGTGGTGTAATGGCCTCCGCGATTTCAATGGACAAACTGCGCAGCAAATTGCTGTGGCAGGGCGCGGGTTTGCCGGTTGCGCCGTGGGTGGCATTGACGCGCCGTGAGTTTGAAATGGGACTTGAAGATAGCGTTAATGCACGCATTGCGCAGCTGGGGTTACCGGTTATTGTAAAACCCAGCCGTGAAGGCTCTAGCGTCGGAATGTCAAAAGTCGAGAAAGCGGGCGATTTAACCTCTGCGTTAGCGTTGGCTTTTCAACATGATGAAGAAGTTCTGATCGAAAAATGGCTCAGCGGGCCAGAATTTACCGTGGCGATGCTCGGTGAAGAAATTTTGCCGTCAATTCGTATCCAACCCGCTGGAACCTTCTATGATTATGAAGCGAAGTATCTCTCTGATGAGACGCAATATTTCTGCCCAAGTGGTCTGGAAGCAGAACGTGAAGCTGAATTGCAGAGCCTGGTGCTCAAAGCCTGGACTGTTTTAGGTTGCCGTGGTTGGGGTCGTATCGACGTGATGCAGGACAGCGACGGGGAATTTTATTTGCTGGAAGCCAATACCTCACCGGGTATGACCAGCCACAGCCTGGTGCCAATGGCGGCACGTCAGGCGGGCATGAGCTTCTCGCAGTTAGTCGTCCGTATTCTGGACCAGGCGGGCTGATATGTCTCAGGCCGCACTGAACACGCGCAACCGTGAAGAGGAAGAAGAATATTCTTCATCTGGTCGGAGTAATGGAACGCGTCTTGCAGGGATTTTATTCCTGCTGGGTGTGCTGTGTACCGTGTTTATCAGCGGCTGGATGGTGTTGGGCTGGATGGAAGATGCACAACGGTTGCCGCTATCAAAACTGGTGGTCACCGGCGAGCGTCATTACACGCGTAACGATGATATTCGCCAGTCGATCCTGGCGCTGGGCTCGCCCGGAACGTTTATGACGCAGGACGTCAACATTATCCAAAGCCAGATTGAAAGGCTGCCGTGGATAAAACAGGCGAGCGTAAGAAAGCAATGGCCTGATGAATTGAAGATTCATCTGGTTGAATATGTGCCCATTGCGCGTTGGAATGATCAGCATATGGTCGACGTAGACGGAAATTCGTTTAGCGTCCCGGCAGATCGTGTCAGCAAGCAAAGTTTACCGATGTTGTCTGGCCCGGAAGGCAGTGAGAACGAAGTGTTACAAGGTTTTCGCGAGATGGGGCAGGTGCTGGCTAAGGACAGATTTGCGTTAAAAGATGCAGCAATGACGGCGCGCCGTTCATGGCAACTGACGTTAACGAATGGGATTAAGCTCAATCTTGGTCGCGGCGACACGATGAAGCGTTTGGCGCGTTTTGTAGAACTGTACCCGGTTTTACAGCAGCAGGCGCAGACCGACGGCAAACGGATAAGCTACGTTGATTTGCGCTATGACTCAGGCGCAGCAGTCGGCTGGGTACCGGCTCCGGTTGAGGAACCTAATCAGCAACAGAATCAGGCACAGGTACAGGCAGAACAACAATGATCAAGGCGACGGACAGAAAACTGGTAGTTGGACTGGAGATTGGCACCGCTAAGGTTGCCGCTTTAGTAGGGGAAGTTCTGCCCGACGGTATGGTCAATATCATTGGCGTGGGCAGTTGCCCGTCCCGTGGTATGGATAAAGGTGGGGTAAACGACCTCGAGTCGGTGGTGAAATGCGTACAGCGCGCCATCGATCAGGCAGAATTAATGGCAGATTGCCAGATTTCCTCCGTCTATCTGGCCCTCTCTGGTAAGCATATAAGCTGCCAGAACGAAATCGGGATGGTGCCGATTTCCGAAGAGGAAGTGACGCAGGAAGACGTTGAAAACGTGGTGCATACGGCTAAATCCGTGCGCGTGCGCGATGAACATCGTGTGCTGCATGTCATCCCACAGGAATATGCGATCGACTATCAAGAGGGTATCAAAAACCCAGTCGGCCTTTCCGGTGTGCGTATGCAGGCAAAAGTGCACTTGATCACATGTCACAACGATATGGCGAAGAACATTGTTAAAGCCGTGGAACGTTGTGGCCTGAAAGTTGACCAACTTATCTTTGCAGGGCTGGCAGCAAGCTATTCGGTGCTGACAGAAGACGAACGTGAACTGGGCGTCTGTGTGGTTGATATCGGTGGTGGTACAATGGATATGGCCGTGTATACCGGCGGTGCATTGCGTCACACCAAAGTTATCCCTTACGCCGGGAATGTAGTGACCAGTGATATCGCCTACGCCTTTGGTACGCCACCGAGCGATGCAGAGGCAATCAAAGTGCGCCACGGTTGTGCGTTAGGTTCTATCGTTGGCAAAGATGAGAGTGTTGAAGTGCCAAGCGTGGGCGGTCGTCCGCCGCGTAGTCTGCAACGGCAGACTCTGGCCGAAGTGATAGAGCCGCGTTATACCGAGCTGCTCAATCTGGTCAACGAAGAGATTTTACAGTTACAGGAACAGCTTCGTCAGCAGGGTGTGAAACACCATCTTGCAGCGGGGATTGTCTTAACCGGTGGTGCAGCGCAAATTGAAGGTCTCGCTGCCTGTGCCCAGCGCGTGTTCCATACGCAAGTCCGTATTGGTGCGCCGCTGAATATTACCGGTTTAACGGATTACGCTCAGGAGCCGTATTACTCAACGGCGGTGGGCCTGCTGCACTACGGGAAAGAGTCCCATTTAAGTGGTGAAGCAGAAGTCGAAAAACGCACGTCGGTCGGTTCTTGGGTCAAGCGACTCAACTCCTGGCTGAGAAAAGAATTTTAATTTTAAAGAGACCGGAGAGAATTAGCGGTCTCAGGCGACAGGCACATACGCGGAAGCATTCAATACGCCCAGGCAGGCAGAATGGTGAAGTGTAAAAACGGAGAGAAACCATGTTTGAACCAATGGAATTAACCAACGACGCGGTGATTAAAGTCATCGGCGTCGGTGGCGGCGGCGGTAACGCTGTGGAGCATATGGTGCGCGAGCGCATCGAAGGTGTTGAGTTCTTTGCTGTGAACACCGACGCTCAGGCACTGCGAAAGACGGCCGTAGGCCAGACTATTCAGATCGGTGGTGGTATCACCAAAGGTCTGGGCGCAGGGGCTAACCCAGAAGTAGGCCGTAATGCGGCTGAAGAAGACCGCGAAGCACTGCGTGCTGCACTTGATGGCGCCGATATGGTGTTTATCGCAGCGGGCATGGGCGGTGGTACCGGTACCGGTGCTGCGCCAGTGGTGGCTGAAGTGGCCAAAGATTTAGGTATTCTGACCGTTGCTGTCGTGACTAAGCCTTTCAACTTTGAAGGCAAGAAGCGTATGGCATTCGCGGAGCAGGGTATCACTGAGCTGTCCAAACACGTGGACTCTCTGATCACTATTCCGAACGACAAACTGCTGAAAGTGCTGGGTCGCGGTATCTCCCTGCTGGACGCGTTTGGCGCTGCGAACGACGTGCTGAAAGGCGCGGTTCAGGGTATCGCTGAGCTGATTACTCGTCCGGGTCTGATGAACGTCGACTTCGCTGACGTGCGCACCGTGATGTCCGAAATGGGCTATGCGATGATGGGCTCTGGCGTAGCGAGCGGTGAAGACCGTGCAGAAGAAGCGGCTGAAATGGCAATCTCTTCTCCACTGCTGGAAGATATCGACTTGTCTGGTGCGCGCGGCGTGCTGGTCAACATTACCGCTGGCTTCGATCTGCGTCTGGACGAATTTGAAACAGTAGGTAACACCATTCGCGCATTCGCTTCTGATAATGCTACTGTGGTTATCGGTACTTCCCTTGACCCGGAAATGAATGATGAACTGCGTGTGACTGTCGTTGCGACCGGTATCGGTATGGACAAACGTCCTGAGATCACTCTGGTCACCAACAAACAGACTCAGCAGCCGGTGATGGATCGCTACCAGCAGCACGGCATGGCGCCGCTGACGCAGGAGCAAAAACCGGCCGCGAAAGTGGTTAACGACAATACGCCGCAAACTGCGAAAGAACCGGATTATCTGGATATCCCAGCGTTCCTGCGTAAGCAAGCTGACTAAGAATTGGCTGGAATTTGGGGATTTTCGCTCTTTGTGCTAAACTGGCCCACCGTTAGTGATATACACTCTCGGTTGGATAAGTAATTTGGCGAGATTATACGATGATCAAACAAAGGACTCTTAAACGTATCGTTCAGGCGACTGGCGTCGGTTTACATACCGGCAAAAAAGTCACACTGACGTTACGCCCTGCGTCGGCCAATACCGGGGTCATCTATCGTCGCACCGACTTGAATCCACCGGTAGATTTTCCGGCTGATGCCAAATCTGTGCGTGATACTATGCTCTGTACTTGCCTGGTGAATGAGCATGACGTGCGGATTTCTACCGTAGAGCACCTGAACGCCGCCCTGGCGGGTCTGGGTATCGACAACATTGTTATTGAAGTCGATGCACCAGAAATCCCAATTATGGACGGTAGTGCTGCTCCGTTCGTTTATCTGCTGCTGGATGCCGGCATCGATGAACTGAACTGCGCGAAGAAATTTGTACGCATTAAAGAGACTGTTCGCGTTCAAGATGGCGACAAATGGGCTGAATTCAAACCGTTTAATGGTTTCTCGTTGGACTTTACCATCGATTTTAACCATCCAGCGATTGATGGCAGCAACCAGCGCTATGCGATGAACTTCTCTGCTGATGCGTTTATGCGTCAGATTAGCCGTGCACGTACCTTCGGTTTCATGCGTGATATCGAATATCTGCAGTCCCGTGGCCTATGCCTGGGCGGCAGCTTCGATTGTGCCATCGTTGTTGACGATTATCGCGTACTGAACGAAGACGGCCTGCGTTTTGAAGATGAATTCGTTCGTCACAAAATGCTGGATGCGATCGGCGACCTGTTCATGTGTGGTCACAATATCATTGGTGCATTCACCGCGTTTAAATCCGGTCATGCATTGAACAACAAATTGTTGCAGGCAGTCCTTGCAAAACAGGAAGCCTGGGAATTTGTGACCTTCGAAGATGAAGCTGAACTGCCTCTGGCATTCAAAGCTCCGAGCACGGTCCTGGCGTAACGGTTAATTCCGTATCGTAAAATCGACTGGTTGACCTGGTACTCTCTCCGACCAGGAAGACCAGTCGTTTTTGTTTCTAGACCTCTGATTTTCTTCCCCGCATGAAATTTGCCCACTAAGCACAGAATGTGCGCGCGTTCGCTGCATTCTTGACCGAATTTCCCTGAGGCATTACGTCATTCCTGCTGCTGTATTATCGCTTTAGTGATAATATCTGTGCGCTAAATAATATCTGAACGCATGCCTGTACTGGCCTGCATACGATGGTGGATTAGGTGAGCGGAATACTAACGCGCTGGCGACAATTTGGCAGACGTTACTTCTGGCCGCATCTCTTATTAGGGATGGTCGCGGCGAGCTTCGGCTTGCCTGTGCTCAGCCACAGCGCAGAAGCGGCAACGCCTGCAAACACCACCACAACTAAACACGATCTCTCCACGCGGGTTAATTTCACTAACCTCGCGCTGCTTGAAGCCAATCGCCGCCCTAACTTTACGGTCGATTACTGGCATCAACATGCTATCCGGACCGTCATTCGCCATCTTTCATTTGCGATGGCACCGCAGGCTGTGCCTGTCGTAGAAGAATCACTGCCCGTTCAGGCACAACATCTTGCTCTGCTGGATACGCTCAATGCGCTGTTGACGCAAGAAAGCAAACCGCCAGTGATCGTTCGTCAGATGACGAATACCGCTTTTATTCCACACGCTGCCTTTTCGGTGTCGGCCTGGATTAGCCAGGTGCAGGGCATCCGCGCCGGGCCACAACGCCTCAGCTAAATTAACTGTTTTTCAATACCTTAATTTATCTGCCCATGATGGGGCGTGTGAGAATTTATTATGCTAATCAAATTATTAACCAAAGTTTTCGGTAGCCGTAACGATCGTACCCTGCGCCGTATGCGCAAAGCGGTCACCGTCATTAATGGTATGGAACCGGAGATGGAAAAACTCTCCGATGACGAACTGAAAGCGAAAACCGGTGAATTCCGTGAGCGCCTGGCAAAAGGCGCAACCCTGGAAAGCCTGATTCCGGAAGCTTTCGCCGTGGTTCGTGAAGCGAGTAAACGCGTGTTCGGCATGCGTCACTTTGACGTACAGCTGCTCGGCGGTATGGTTCTGAACGAACGCTGCATCGCAGAAATGCGTACCGGTGAAGGTAAAACCCTGACCGCAACGCTGCCTGCATACCTGAACGCACTGACCGGTAAAGGCGTTCACGTCGTCACCGTCAACGACTACCTGGCGCAGCGTGACGCCGAAAACAACCGTCCACTGTTCGAATTCCTCGGCATGTCCGTGGGTATCAACATGTCTGGCCTGCCTGCTCCGGCGAAGCGCGAAGCTTATGGCGCGGACATTACCTACGGCACCAACAACGAATACGGTTTTGACTACCTGCGCGACAACATGGCGTTCAGCCCGGAAGAGCGTGTACAGCGCAAACTGCACTATGCGCTGGTGGATGAGGTCGACTCAATCCTGATCGATGAAGCTCGTACTCCGCTGATCATCTCTGGCCCGGCTGAAGACAGCTCTGAGATGTACCGCAAAGTCGACAAAATCATTCCGCATCTGATTCGTCAGGAGAAAGAAGATTCTGATACGTTCCAGGGCGAAGGCCACTTCTCCGTTGACGAAAAAGCGCGTCAGGTGAACCTGACCGAACGCGGTCTGGTTCAGATTGAAGAGCTGCTGGTTGAGCAGGGCATTATGGATGAAGGCGAGTCACTTTACTCTCCGACCAACATTATGCTGATGCACCATGTGACTGCCGCACTGCGCGCTCACGTGCTGTTCACCCGCGATGTGGATTACATCGTGAAAGACGGCGAAGTGATCATCGTTGATGAACATACCGGTCGTACCATGCAAGGCCGTCGCTGGTCTGATGGTCTGCACCAGGCTGTGGAAGCCAAAGAAGGCGTGGATATTCAGAACGAAAACCAGACGCTGGCTTCTATCACCTTCCAGAACTACTTCCGTCTGTACGAAAAACTGGCGGGCATGACCGGTACTGCAGATACCGAAGCGTTCGAATTCAGCTCCATCTACAAACTGGATACCGTTGTCGTCCCGACTAACCGCCCAATGATCCGTAAAGATATGCCGGATCTGGTGTACATGACCGAAGCGGAAAAAATTCAGGCGATCATCGAAGATATCCGCGAGCGTACCGCTGCAGGTCAACCGGTACTGGTGGGTACCATCTCGATCGAGAAATCCGAAGTGGTTTCTCATGAACTCGATAAAGCGGGTATCAAGCACAACGTACTGAACGCTAAATTCCACGCTAAAGAAGCAGATATCGTTGCTCAGGCCGGTTATCCGGCGGCGGTTACCATCGCCACCAACATGGCAGGTCGTGGTACCGATATTATGCTGGGTGGTAGCTGGCAGGCCGAATTGGCCGAGCTGGAAAACCCAACTCCAGAACAAATTGCGCAGATCAAAGCTGACTGGCAGGTGCGTCACGATGCGGTACTGGCATCTGGTGGTCTGCACATTATCGGCACCGAGCGTCACGAATCTCGTCGTATCGACAACCAGCTGCGTGGTCGTGCGGGTCGTCAGGGTGATGCTGGTTCTTCCCGCTTCTACCTGTCAATGGAAGATGCGCTGATGCGTATTTTCGCCTCTGACCGTGTGTCTGGCATGATGCGTAAACTGGGCATGAAACCAGGTGAAGCAATCGAACACCCGTGGGTGACCAAAGCAATTGCCAACGCCCAGCGTAAAGTGGAAAGTCGCAACTTCGATATTCGTAAGCAACTGCTGGAATATGATGACGTTGCGAACGATCAGCGCCGTGCGATCTACTCCCAGCGTAACGAACTGCTGGACGTGTCTGATGTGAGCGAAACCATCAACAGCATCCGCGAAGATGTCTTTAAAGCGACTATCGATGCGTACATTCCGCCACAGTCTCTGGAAGAAATGTGGGACATCGAAGGCCTGCAGGAACGTCTGAAAAACGACTTCGACCTCGAACTGCCGATCAAAGAGTGGCTGGACAAAGAGCCTGAGCTGCACGAAGAGACGCTGCGCGAACGTATTCTGGAAACAGCGATTACTGTTTACAAGCAGAAGGAAGAAGTCGTTGGCATTGAGATGATGCGTCACTTCGAGAAAGGCGTCATGCTGCAGACGCTGGATTCCCTGTGGAAAGAGCATCTGGCAGCGATGGACTATCTGCGTCAAGGTATCCATTTGCGTGGCTATGCGCAGAAAGATCCTAAGCAGGAGTACAAGCGTGAATCCTTCGCGATGTTCGCTTCAATGCTGGAGTCACTGAAGTACGAAGTGATTAGTACCCTGAGTAAAGTTCAGGTGCGTATGCCGGAAGAAGTAGAAGCAATGGAACAGCAGCGTCGTGAAGAAGCTGAGCGCCTGGCACAGATGCAACAGCTGAGCCATCAGACTGACGAAGATGAAGCCGCAGCGGCGATTGCTGCCCAGACGGGCGATCGCAAAGTGGGTCGTAACGATCCATGCCCATGTGGTTCCGGTAAAAAATATAAAGCGTGTCATGGCCGTCTGAGCTAAACGCACATCACCAATCGAAAAGGCGCAGAGATCTGCGCCTTTTTTATGGAAGTCACACATATGAAAGTACTGCAAATCGCTGTCGGGATTATTCGTAACCCGCAAAACCAGATCTTCATTACTCAGCGTGCCGCTGATGCCCATATGGCCAACAAGTGGGAATTTCCGGGCGGTAAAATCGAATCAGGTGAAACGCCGGAACAGGCGCTGGTGCGAGAGCTTCAGGAAGAGGTGGGAATTACTGCGCTGGAACCAACGTTGTTCGATAAGCTCGAATATCAATTCCCGGACAGGCACATTACGTTGTGGTTCTGGATGGTTGAACGCTGGGAAGGCGAACCTTGGGGTAAAGAAGGGCAGCCTGGCAGTTGGTTGGCGTTGGAGGCGCTGGACGCCGAGAAATTCCCGCCCGCTAATGAACCAGTAATCGCCAGACTGACTCAGGAACTGAAGGCCTGCTAAGCACGTTGCCAGCAGGCACAACAAAGAAGAGGTTACTGTTGCTCTTCGCTCCAGTCGTCGCTATCTGATAAATCGCCCTCGCTCGGGATGCGTTTCTCTTCTGCGGCCCATTCACCCAGATCGATTAACTGGCAGCGTTTGCAGCAGAACGGGCGAAACGGGCTAATCTCGCCCCAAATAACAGCTTTCCCACAGGTCGGGCAGCTTACGGTAATAATTTCAGACATCAATATTCCTTAGCAGCAAGCCAGTTCAAAATCGAGACGTTCTGGCACTGTGCCATTTTCGCTATCCAGCGGCATAAAGCGAATCGCGAAGCGACTTTTATGCCCGGAAATCTGCGGATAAAGTTGTTCGCTGAGCGACAGATTCAGTCGCAGCAGATCGGCGTCGTCACCATTATCCTGGTAAAAACCATTGAGGCTGGTCTGTTTGCGAAACGGTGCAGAGTGGCGTACGAGATCAAGGATTAGTGTCAATGCCTGGTTCATTGGTTCCAGACTATCCATCCAGCTCTTCACCTGCACATCACGCTGTTCCTGCTGCATATGCAGCCACATGTGCAGCGTCGGCAGATCAAAGCTACAGCATCCGCCAGGAATACTCAGGCGCTGGCGTACCAGGGCAATCAGGCGGTCTTCACGCAGGAACTGCCCCACGCGAGGCGCTGCCATCAGAACTGTGCTGCTTTGTTTCAACTGCAGTCGCAGGGAATCAATTCGGCTCTGATCGACGCCCGGGACTTCAGCCCACCCCTGTAATTTACGCTGTTGGCGCTCAAGTTCTTTCAGTAACTCTGTACGAACATCACCGCGTTCAATGACATCCAGCAGATCGCCAACGTTGCGAAAAAAATGTAGTGCCGCAGCATGATCGGCAATAGGGCGATGGTGTGACATCTGCTGAATCAGAAATTCGATGCGCAACCAGGTGCGCATTTTTTCATTGAGTGGGTGCTCAAAAAGGATGTGCGTATTCATTATGGTTTTTCCTGTGCTACGGCCTGCACGGCGTAGGTCAGATATTGGGCGTGCAGGCGGGCGACATCCGACGCAATGGAATCGGGTGCGCCATCATTATCGATAACATCATCTGCGACGGCAAGGCGCTCTTCGCGTGTTGCCTGCGCAGCAAGAATTTGTTCAGCATGTTGGCGAGAGACATTATCGCGCAGCATGGTTCGCTTAAGCTGTGTCTCAGGCGACACATCGATCACCAGAATACGATCGGCCTTATGCTGAAGCTGATTTTCAACGAGCAAGGGAACAACCCAGATTACATAAGGCGACGTGGCTTCAGCGATCTGGCGCTGAGTTTCCTGGTGAATCATGGGGTGCAGGAGGGCGTTGAGCCAGGTTTTTTCTGCGGGTTGCGAAAAGATACTCTCGCGCAGCAGGCGTCTGTTCAGCGTGCCGTCGGCATTCATGATGTTGGGCCCGAAATGTGCAGCGATAGCATTAAGCCCAGGTGAATGAGGCTCTACCACCTGACGGGCAATGATATCGGCATCAATTATCGCAATACCCAAGCGTGAAAAAGCGTCAGCAACGGTGCTTTTGCCACTACCGATACCGCCTGTTAACGCAACAACGTACCCCATTAAATCAAATCCTGGGAATTATTCATTTTTAAAATCAGCTGCTTAGAAATTAAACTTACCGGAGCGGATGGTTAACTCTGTTTACCTGCTTTTGACCAGGTAAATTTATAGGATTGTAGCGTAAAAAAAGAGAAATTCGCAGTCTTGCGGAGCACGTATTAGTGCGTATGATAACGTCACTGGAGTTGTGCTTTGACTATATTTGCCTCTAACCCCAGGAACCCGCACATGCGTATCGAAGAAGATCTGAAGTTAGGTTTCAAAGACGTTCTTATCCGCCCTAAACGCTCTACGCTGAAAAGCCGCTCAGACGTTGAACTCGAACGTCAATTCACCTTTAAACACTCCGGTCAGACCTGGTCTGGCGTGCCTGTTATTGCTGCCAATATGGATACCGTGGGTACCTTTGCGATGGCTACGGCGCTGGCGAGTTTCGATATTCTGACTGCAGTGCACAAACACTACAGCAACGAAGAGTGGAATGCATTTGCGGCTTCTGCTTCTGATGATGTTAAGAAACACGTGATGGTGTCCACGGGTACATCTGACGCTGATTTCGAGAAAACCAAACAAATTCTGGTGGATAATCCAGAGTTTAATTTCGTTTGTATCGACGTGGCGAATGGCTATTCCGAACATTTCGTTCAGTTTGTCAGCAAAGCACGCGCGGCCTGGCCAACCAAAACCATCATCGCGGGTAACGTTGTGACCGGCGAGATGTGTGAAGAGCTGATTCTGTCCGGCGCGGATATCGTGAAAGTGGGGATCGGCCCTGGCTCTGTCTGCACCACGCGTGTCAAAACAGGTGTCGGCTATCCGCAGCTGTCCGCCGTGATTGAGTGTGCCGATGCGGCCCACGGCCTGGGCGGTCAGATCATCAGCGACGGCGGCTGCACCATGCCGGGCGATGTTGCAAAAGCCTTCGGTGGCGGCGCAGATTTCGTGATGCTGGGCGGTATGTTGGCCGGTCATGAAGAGAGCGGTGGTACCGTAGTTGAAGAAAACGGTGAAAAATTCATGCTGTTCTACGGAATGAGTTCTGAATCCGCTATGAATCGCCACGTCGGCGGCGTTGCGCAGTACCGTGCAGCAGAAGGCAAAACCGTGAAACTGTCCCTGCGCGGTCCGGTTGAGAATACCGCTCGTGATGTTCTCGGTGGCCTGCGTTCTGCCTGTACCTACGTCGGTGCATCTCGTCTGAAAGAGTTGACCAAACGCACGACGTTTATCCGCGTTCAGGAACAAGAAAACCGCGTTTTCAACAGCCTGTAATCGCTGTTCCGCTGGTGCGCGCCTGTGCACCAGCGTTATCCCGCACTCATCGCATCGCCTAAATGGAAAATTGGCAGATACATTGCCACCACCAGTGTTCCGATGATGATGCCTGTCACAATTAACAGTAGTGGTTCTAACAGCGACGCGAGATTATCTGCATGCTGGAATGTTTGTTCATTATGATGATGAGCTAGATTTGCCAGCATCGTATCCAATGAGCCAGAAACCTCACCTGTTCGCACAAGCTGAATGCAGAGAGGGGTGAAAATTCGCGCTTCACTGAGTGAGGACCCAATTGGTGCTCCTTGCGCCACCCGCTCCCTGGCACCCCGCAGTGCTTCTTGCCAGAATATGCCCGCAACCGATTCTTCTGCACTTTCCAGCCCTTGTAAGAAGGCGATCCCCGCCTGTTGGGTTAGCGATAACACGGTAAATATTTGGCTTAGTTTTTGTCCGCGTACCAACACTCCCATAACAGGTAGACGCAAAACCAGACGCTGACTAAAACGCTGCCAGCCTGGGTGGTGTCGTAAGCCACGCATCATGAATGCCGGAAACAGCATCACGAAGAATAGAGCAATGATGTGCTGATGGACGAAATCAGCAAACCCCATTACCAATTGTGTTAGCAAAGGGAGGGGCGTATTGAACGTTTGATAGATGGCGGCGAATTCAGGTAACACTAATGTCACCATCGCCAGCACCACAACCACCGCGAGGCCCAGAATGATCAGTGGATAACGCAGGGCCTTTTTGACTTTCATACTGAGCAATTGCTGTGATTTTTGCTGCTGAGCCAACTGACTACAGCACTCTTCCAGTTTTCCGGTCAGTTCTCCGGTTTTCATCATTGAGATATAAAGCGGAGGAAATACCTCAGGCCATTTTTTCAGGGCTTCAGAGAATGCGCAGCCTGCGCTGAGATCGTTCGCAAGTCTGGCTAAAAGCGCCTGCCATTGTTTCATCGGATGTTGATCAGCCAGCATTTGCAGGCTGTAGGCGAGTGTAAGCCCGGCCTGAAGCAGCGCGGCAAGTTGGCGGAAAATCTCATAGCAATGTTGAGGCTGCCATTTCTTCAGCATAAGCGTGCGAGACAGTGACAGCGGGCAAAGTGTCTCATATGACAACTGACTAAAGGCTGCTTCTCGATTCACCGCCCAAAGGGTGCCTTGCTGAAGTTCCCCCTGTACGGTGAGGGCGCGCCAGCGCCAGAGATGATTAGCAGCCATCGGGCAGCCCCAAAACGCGGACTATCTCTTTCAGAGTGGTATGTCCTTGTTCCACGGCCATGCAGCCGTGTTCGAAGAGCGTGGTCATGCCTGTCCCCCTTGCTGTGAGGTCTATCTCTTCAATCGACGAACCGCTAGCTATCGCCTGACGAATATCACTGTTGACCGAGAGCACTTCAAACAGAGCGACGCGACCATAAAAGCCGTGATAACAGCGATCGCAGCCTACCGGTTGCCAGTGAGGAAGTTCACGTGGCCAGACGGTCTTAGGCAATTTTGCTTTCATCTCACCCTCTTTTCGACAATGAATGCACAGGCGGCGTACCAGCCTTTGCGCTACCACCAGCGTCAGGGCGGATGACACCATCCAGCGGGCAACACCCATCTGCTGCAATCGTATCAATGTCTCGGTGGTGGAGTTGGTGTGCAATGTTGAGAGCACCAAATGCCCCGTCTGGGCGGCATTGATGGCGATTTCAGACGTTTCACCATCGCGTATTTCGCCCACCATGATGATGTCCGGGTCCTGGCGTAGCAGTGCTCGAAGCACGCTTTGAAACGTCAGTCCTGCTCGTGGATTGATTTGTGTTTGGTTCAACCCTGCGAGAGGGATCTCTACCGGATCTTCTACACTACAAATATTCACGTCCTGAGCGTTTAGGGCTTGCAGTGCACTGTAGAGCGTGACGGTTTTTCCACTTCCGGTCGGGCCGGTCACCAATAAAAGTCCTTGCGGCTGATAAAGTGCTTCTGCAAAAAGCATCCGTTGGGAATCAGTCATGCCTAATGCGCCAAGTTCCAGTGCCTGTTGCACTTGATGAAGTAAACGCAAAACGATTTTTTCGCCCCCGCGACAAGGGAGCGTGGCGATACGAAAAGAGACTGCGCTGCCCGTCAACTCAACGGTAAATTGACCATCCTGCGGCAGGCGGCGTTCTGCAATATCCAGTTCACCCAGTACCTTCAGCCGAGCAATGAGCGTCGTCGCTAATGCTGCTGTTAACGGAGGTTGTGGATAAAGCACGCCATCAATACGCAAGCGGATTTGCCAACTCTCCCCGGCAGGCTCGATATGGATATCGGACGCGCGCTGACTCAGCGCCTGCTGAAGCGTGCGGTTAAGAATATCGACAGCGGAGCTGACGGGAGTGGTTATCGGTAAATGTGCCTGGGATGATGTCTGCTGATATTTCTCCATCCGCTCTTTCGTCCAGCATTCAATATCAATCCGCTTTTGCGTGGCGAAGCGCAGAGCCTCCATCATCTGTGATGCTGGAGTGTCCAGCACGGCAACACTGACCATTTCATCGTTATTGCTTAATAGCAATGCATGATGGCGCTGGCACAGCAGCATCAGTTGTTCTGAATTCATCATCCGCCCCTTTTATTTATTGTCGAAGCGAAAAACATCTTCACACGCTTGTTTCAGGGCGCTGTCGTTAGCGATATTGCAGTCTCGCGTCCAGCCGGTTATCCCGTTTCCGTCGTTCCAGATTGGGGCTAAAACCACTTCCAGACCGTTCAGACTCTCTTGACCTGTCAGAGCTACTGAGCCTTTGGCGACGCTCATCGCTGAGGTGTAACGCGTTGTTGTCGGTGAGGAGATCCCGTTGGTTCCACCATCGCAGCTATCGACACCGCCATGATCGAGCGCGCAAAGTTCTATAGCTGTGCGATAGGGCATAAAGGTTTGCAACATATCCGTCAGTGCGGCTTTGCGAAGATAGTTCTGGTATGCGGGAACGCCGATGGCGCTGAGAATCGCGATAATGCCAATGACCACCATTAGCTCAATGAGGGTAAATCCTTGTTGTCTGTTCATGTCTGCTCCTTGGGTTTCGTGGCGCAACTGTGGCAGTGCGCGAAAGTAAAAACGAGGAGCAATAAGGAGATTGTGAAGGGCGGTTCAGAGGATTTTAAAGCAGTTGCATGAAGGCATAAAAATTTTGCGAGAAGCGCCGTAAACCGTGGATTAACTTCGCTCTCCCGGTAGAAGAGAGCGAAGAATCACGTATTATTTGAAGCGCATAGAGAGGTCGAGTGCTTGTACGTGTTTGGTGAGTGCGCCTACGGAGATAAAGTCCACGCCTGTTTCAGCGAATTCACGCAGGGTTTCATGCGTAACGTTGCCGGAGACTTCCAGCTGCGCCTGACCATTGGTGCGTTTGACGGCTTCGCGCATTTGTTCGGTTTCGAAGTTGTCGAGCATGATGATGTCCGCCCCGGCTTTGAGTGCGGCGTCTAATTCATCCATGTTTTCAACTTCGACTTCGACAGGCACGTCAGGATGCAGCCAGAAGGCCTTTTCGACCGCCTGGCGTACCGAACCAGACGCGATAATGTGGTTCTCTTTGATCAGGAAGGCATCGGATAATCCCAGACGATGGTTTGCGCCACCGCCACACAGAACCGCATATTTTAGCGCCGTACGCAGGCCGGGAAGCGTTTTACGAGTATCGAGCAACTGAGTTTTAGTGCCAGCCAGAAGCTCAACGTAGCGACGAACGGCGCTCGCCACGCCAGACAATGTCTGGACGAAGTTCAGAGCGGTACGTTCACCTGTCAACAGCACGCGGGACGGGCCATTGAGTTCAAAAAGAGGTTGATTGGCGCTGATGCTGTCGCCATCCTGAACGTGCCAGGTTATCTGTACGTCGTCGCCAGCGAGCTGGGTAAAGACCTCTTCTACCCAGCGCTTGCCGCAGAATACGCCGTCTTCGCGAGTGATAATCACTGCGTGGGAGCGCGTCTCTTTTGGTAGCAATTGTGCGGTAATATCGTTATCGGCATTCACCTCTCCGCCCAGATCTTCGCGCAGCGCATGGGCGACGCTTGCCGGGATATCGAGGTTAATACGTTCCAGAAGCGCGTCACGTCGGTGGTCGGGGTTGTAGCGGCGAGGCGGCATGATAAAACTCCAAATTGGTAACGAATCATAAGATTGAAACATGCTACTCTGAACCGAGAATCTGCACCATATATAAGGAGAGCCAGCATGCAGTTACAAGACGGATGGCTGGTGGATGCGCGGCACGTACCGTCGCCGCACCATGATGGCCGCCCGGAGGATGAAACGCCCTCACTGCTGGTGGTCCACAATATTAGCCTACCACCGGGTGAATTTGGCGGTCCGTGGATCGACGCATTATTCACCGGAACAATCGATCCTAATGCCCATCCTTTTTTTGCTGAAATTGCCCATCTGCGCGTTTCGGCACATTGTCTGATTCGACGCGACGGTGAAATCGTCCAGTATGTTCCTTTCGATAAACGTGCGTGGCACGCCGGTGTCTCTGTGTATCAAGGGCGTGAACGCTGTAACGATTTTTCGATTGGTATTGAGCTGGAAGGCACAGATACTACGCCTTACACCAATGCGCAGTATCTGGCTTTGGCTGCGGTGACGCGTGCTTTGTCCGCGCTATACCCAAAAATTGCTGAAAATATCACCGGGCATAGCGATATTGCACCCGTGAGAAAAACCGATCCCGGCCCGGCGTTTGACTGGTCCCGGTTTCGCGCCATGCTTACCGCTTCGTCAGATAAGGAGATGACATGACGTTGTTTACCATGCTGCTGGTGATGATCGCTGAACGGTTATTTAAACTGGGCGAGCACTGGCATTTGGATCACCGGATGGAAGTATTCTTCCGCCGGATTAAACATTTTTCGATGCTGCGCACCCTCCTGATGACCGCTGTGGTGATGGGCGTGGTATTTCTGTTGCTGCGTGCGCTGCATGGCCTCTTTTTCAACGTGCCGCTGCTGGTAGTGTGGATCTTGCTTGGCGTACTGTGTATCGGTGCCGGAAAAGTGCGGTTGCACTATCATGCCTATCTGAAAGCCGCATCGCGTGACGATAGCCACGCGCGTGGCGCGATGGCGAGCGAACTGACGCTTATTCACGGCGTGCCGCCGGACTGCAATGAGCGCGATTATCTGCGCGAGCTGCAAAATGCCCTGTTGTGGATCAACTTCCGCTATTATCTCGCGCCGCTGTTCTGGTTTGTCGTGGGCGGCCCGTGGGGCCCGGTGTTCCTGATGGGATACGCTTTCTTACGCGCCTGGCAGACCTGGCTGGCGCGCTATCTGACACCGCACGAGCGTCTGCTGTCGGGCATCGACGCGATTTTACACGTGCTGGACTGGCTGCCGGTTCGTCTGGTCGGTGTGGTCTATGCCTTAATCGGTCACGGCGAAAAAGCACTTCCGGCGTGGTTTGCCTCCCTGGCCGATCGTCATACTTCTCAGTATCAGGTGCTGACGCGCCTGGCGCAGTTCTCACTGGCGCGTGAACCACACACGGATAAAGTCGAAACCCCGAAAGCGGCGGTGTCGATGGCGAAGAAAACTTCGTTTGTGATTGTGGTGCTGGTGGCGTTACTGACCATTTACGGCACGCTGGTGTAAGCCAGCGCACCGCATTCCTCAATACGTATCCGCAGGCGGGATGCCAAAATCAGGCATCCCGTTTTTGTCCCAGCGAACTAACTTCAGGCGGGTATGACGATTCGGATCGTAAAGCGGATCGCCTTCAATTTCTGTGTAGTTTCGTGCGTGATACACCAGCACATCTTCGCCGTCCGGCGTTTTCGTAAAGCTGTTGTGCCCTGGCCCGTACTGGCGATTTTCGTAGCTGGTGGTAAACACCGGTCGCGGTGCTTTGTGCCAGTTGGCTGGATTACGCGGATCGGCGCTTTTATCAATCCACAATAGCCCCATGCAGTAGTTCTCATCCGTCGCGCTGGCAGAGTAGCTGATAAATAGCGTATTGCTATGCTCCAGCACCGCCGGGCCTTCGTTGACCCAAAACCCCCGACATTCCCAGTCGTATTCCGGTTTGCTGAGCATGATGGGCTCACCTTTGAGCGTCCACGGGTTTTCCATTTCGCACAGATAGAGATTGGAGTTACCGGAAATATGGGGTGCTTTTTGCGCCCACAGATACCAACGTTTGCCCTGATGCACGAAGGTGGTGGCATCGAGCGCAAACGTATCAAACGGCGTGACGATTTGTCCTTTTTCGACCCACTTCCCACTCAGCGGATCGCTGTCTGCGCATTCCAGCGCGAACATCCGGTGCTGGAACATATTCAGTTGGTCGAGAGCTTGGGTATGGGCGGCGGCAAAGTAGATGTACCACTTGCCGTCAATGTAATGCAGTTCCGGCGCCCAGATCAGCTCACTCATCGGGCCGGTATCCGGTTTACGCCAGACCACCACTTCTTCTGCGCTACGTAACCCTTCCAGCGAGTCGGCGCGACGGATCTCCAGCCGGTCGTACTCTGGTACTGAGGCGATGAAATAATAAAGCCCGTCGTGATGCAGAATATACGGGTCGGCACGTTGTTCGATAAACGGGTTTGGCCAGTGACGCATAGGGCTTTCCTTATTTAGTCTCTACAGCTTTGAGTTCCTGGTAATCATTCAGCTCGCGATAGTTATTACGGCGTTTTTCCAGGTCCTCCTGGATCTGCTTCATCATTTCGCGGTCAACTTTCAGCAGGCGAACCACGCCAGCAGTAATCAAATAACCCACGCCCGGAATGATGGTAAACAGCAGGACGATCCCGTTAGTGGCATCGGCGCTTTGTGCTTTTGCTCCGGAATCATAACCGTACCAGGAGAGCAGGAATCCAACCATTGCACCGGCAATCGCCAGCCCGAGTTTGAGGAAGAAGATATTGCCGGAAAAACTGATCCCGGTGATGCGTTTCCCGGTTTTCCACTCACCGTAGTCGTCCACATCCGCCATCAGCGACCAGTGCAGCGGGGAAGGGATCTGATGCAGAATATTGAGCAGGAAATAGAGTACGACGATGGTGGTCGTGGCTTTCGGGTCGAAGAAGTAGAACGCGCAGGAGAAAATCGCCAGTGCGATATTGGTCCAGAAGAACACTTTCAGCTTACACCAGCGGTCGGTCAGGGTTTTCGCGAAAATACTGCCGAGCATCATGCCCACCACGCCGAGGCTGATAAACAGGGTGGCGAAATGGGTGCTTTGTCCCATTACCCAGGTGACGTAATACATGGTCGCCGCCATGCGGATAAAGCCCGGACAGACGTTGCACAGGGTCAGCAGCAGGATGCGCACCCACTGATCGTTCTTCCACACATCTTTCAGATCGTTTTTCAGCTCATCATTGGTTTGCACCGCAGGGCGAATACGTTCCCGCACGGTCGAGAAACTGAACAGGAACATGCAGGTGCCAATCAGCGCCAGCACGGTCATCGCCATTTGATAGCCTTTGGCTTTGTCGTCGCCGCCAAAATACTCCACCATTGGCAGCAGCGTTAACGAGAGCAGCAGCGTGGCAATCCCGACCATTACAAAGCGGTACGACTGACAGGCCACGCGCTCTTTAGGGTCGTTGGTGATTACCCCGCCCAGCGAGCAGTATGGGATGTTAATTGCCGTGTAGGTGAGAGACAGCAGGAAGTAAGTGACAAACGCATAGATAACTTTGCTGTTGTAAGTCCACTCTGGGGTGGTGAACATCAGGATGCTGAACAGGGCATAGGGGAAGGCAATCCACAGCAGCCATGGACGAAATCGACCATATTTACTGCGGGTGCGATCGGCAATCGCGCCCATTATCGGGTCGGTGATGGCATCGATGACCCGCACTGACAGCAGCAGTACGCCGACCAGTGCCGGTGCCAGCCCAAAGATATCCGTATAAAAATAGTTAACAAACAACATGATGGCGCCAAAGATGATATTGCATCCCGCGTCGCCCATCCCATAGCCGATCTTTTCTTTTACTGACAGCTTATTGTTATCCATCGACAGATCTCCGAGTTTCGGTATGGAGAGAATTATTCGCTGGCGAAGGAATATATGCGTTGCAGGATAAGGGCGGTGATATGGATGAAATGGCTGTTGGTGAGAATTTGTGAGGCAGGTAACACGCTCTGTGCCGTAATCGGGCACAGAGCGAGACATGATTAATGCGCTTTTACGGTTTTGGCATTTTTCTGTTTAAACATGTAGCCCACACCCAGTATCGCAATCCACACCGGGATCAGATACACGGAGATGGCCATGCCTGGGGTGATCAGCATGATGACCAGTACCGCCGCCATAAAGACCAGGCAGACCCAGTTGCCGAGCGGATAAAGCAGGGCCGGGAAGCGGGTTTTCACACCTTGTTTCTGCTTGGCGCGACGGAATTTAATGTGCGCCAGGCTGATCATCGCCCAGTTGATCACCAGTGCGGAGACCACAAGTGCCATCAGCAGACCAAAGGCAGATTCCGGTGCCAGGTAGTTAATCAGTACGCACAGTGCGGTAACCAGCGCGGACACCATAATGGAGTTCACCGGTACGCCACGTTTATCCACGTTAAGCAGCGCTTTTGGTGCGTTGCCCTGCTGAGCCAGGCCGAACAGCATACGGCTGTTGCAGTATACGCAGCTGTTATAGACGGATAGCGCAGCGGTCAGCACCACGATGTTCAGCGCGTTCGCCACAAAAGTGTCGCCCAGTTCATGGAAGATCAATACGAACGGACTGGTGTCTGCGGTCACGCGCGTCCACGGCAGCAGGGAAAGCAGAACCGCCAGGGAGCCCACATAGAAAATCAGAATACGGTAGATAACCTGGTTGGTGGCTTTCGGGATGCTCTGCTCAGGATTATCGGCTTCAGCTGCGGTAATACCCACCAACTCCAGCCCACCGAACGAGAACATAATGATCGCCATCATCATCACCAGACCGGTCATGCCGTGAGGCAGGAACCCGCCTTGCTCCCACAGGTTACGCACAGTGGCCTGCGGGCCGCCGTTGCCGCTGAACAGCAGCCAGCCGCCGAAGATGATCATCGCGACCACGGCGATGACTTTGATAATGGCAAACCAGAACTCCATCTCACCAAACACTTTAACGTTGGTCAGGTTGATGGCGTTGATGATCACGAAGAAGGCCGCCGCTGAAGCCCATGTAGGGATCTCCGGATACCAGAACTGAATGTACTTACCGACGGCAGTCAGTTCCGCCATGGCAACCAGAACGTACAGGACCCAGTAGTTCCAGCCCGATGCGAAACCGGCAAAGCTGCCCCAGTATTTGTAGGCAAAGTGGCTAAAGGAGCCTGCTACCGGCTCTTCAACGACCATTTCGCCCAGCTGGCGCATAATAAGGAAGGCAATAAAGCCTGCAATGGCGTAACCCAGAATAATGCCCGGACCTGCCGACTGAATGACGGATGCGCTGCCCAGAAACAGGCCGGTACCGATAGCGCCACCCAACGCGATGAGCTGTATATGGCGGTTTTTAAGGCCGCGCTTTAGCTGATCGCCATGCTGTTGAGCTTCCATTTGAAACCTCGTGTGTGGTTGTTATGTTCACGCTCGGGCGTGTGTAATTATGAAAGTCCATTTTCTGTATTTATTTCTTTACGGTTAAGTTAACCGAAAAAATCGGAGATGGCTTCCGTTGACGCCAGAATAGTGGTAAGCGACCGCGAATGCACCTGCTTTATGAAGGGATGTGGATCGCTTGAATAAAAAGAAAGCATTTGTAAATAGTGCCGATTCACTCCCGTACCCAACCTATAGAATAAAAATGCTCCATAAGTGGGCTAATTTTCATTATTTACCTTGTTGAATCGCTTCAGATTGCAAATTCCCTCGTTTCAATATGGTTAAAACACCCTCTTTAGTAGTAACCAGTTCATTTGTGCAAAGTTACATTTCTGAAACGTTATTTCTGTAAGGTTGTTAAAATGTGCAGGGTTTACTGATTTCAATCAAAACCAAGATGGACAGAAGGTGAATACTTTGTTACTTTAGCGATACGAACATGAAATTGGTAAGACCAATTTACTCCGGGCAAAAAGGCGTAAGACAGGGAATATGGCCTACAGCAAAATTCGCCAACCAAAACTATCGGATGTGATAGAGCAGCAGCTGGAGTTTTTAATCCTCGAAGGGACTCTGCGCCCCGGTGAAAAACTCCCGCCTGAACGCGAACTGGCAAAACAGTTCGACGTTTCTCGTCCCTCTCTGCGCGAGGCAATTCAACGTCTCGAAGCGAAGGGCTTGCTGCTTCGTCGTCAGGGCGGTGGAACTTTTGTGCAAAACAGCCTGTGGCAGAGCTTCAGCGATCCGCTGGTAGAGCTTCTATCTGACCACCCAGAATCCCAGTTTGACCTGCTTGAAACCCGTCACGCGCTTGAGGGCATCGCTGCATATTACGCGGCCCTGCGCAGCAATGATGAAGATCGTGAACGTATTCGCGAGCTTCATCAGGCCATTGAACGGGCCCAGCAGTCAGGCGATCTCGACGCCGAGTCCGATGCCGTCGTCCAGTATCAAATTGCCGTCACCGAAGCGGCGCACAATGTGGTGCTGCTCCATCTGCTTCGCTGCATGGAGCCGATGCTGGCACAGAATGTTCGACAAAATTTTGAATTGTTGTACGCCCGCCGGGAGATGCTCCCGTTGGTCAGCAACCATCGCACCCGAGTATTCGAGGCGATAATGGCCGGGGAACCGGAGCAGGCGCGTGAAGCGTCGCACCGTCACCTGGCTTTCATTGAGGAAATCTTGCTGGACCGCAGCCGTGAACAGAGTCGTCGAGAACGTTCACTTCGCCGCATACAGCAACGAAAGGATTAAGCGCCAGGCATTTTTAGAGCGCGGCAACTAAACGCAGAACCTGTCTTATTGTGCTTTTAGTTTTCGAAATAGTTCGGGTTGTATCGCGGCGGCAAGCGCGCGAATCCTGGGAGCATAGTTAACTATGTGACCAGGGTGAGGAAGCGCAGCCAACAAAGAGACAGCCTGAAATAGGAAGAAAAAGAGCACAATGGGACAGGTTCCAGACAAATCAACGTATTAGATAGATAAGGAATACCCCCATGTCAGAACGTCTCCAAAATGACGTGGATCCGATCGAAACTCGCGACTGGCTACAAGCGATCGAATCGGTCATCCGTGAAGAAGGTGTTGAGCGCGCTCAGTATCTGATTGATCAGCTGCTTTCAGAAGCCCGTAAAGGTGGCGTGAAAGTAGCTTCAGGTGCAGGGGCTAGCAACTACGTAAACACGATTGCCGTCGAAGACGAACCGGAATACCCGGGCAATCTGGATCTGGAACGTCGTATTCGTTCTGCCATCCGCTGGAACGCGATCATGACCGTTCTGCGCGCATCCAAGAAAGACCTGGAACTGGGCGGCCACATGGCTTCCTTCCAGTCTTCTGCGACCGTATACGAAGTGTGCTTCAACCACTTCTTCCGCGCGCGCACCGAGAAAGACGGCGGCGACCTGGTGTACTTCCAGGGCCACATCTCTCCGGGCGTTTACGCACGTGCGTTCCTGGAAGGTCGTCTGACTGAAGAGCAGATGAACAACTTTCGTCAGGAAGTTCACGGTAAAGGTCTGTCCTCTTACCCGCACCCTAAACTGATGCCTGAATTCTGGCAGTTCCCGACCGTTTCTATGGGTCTGGGTCCAATCGGTGCAATCTACCAGGCTAAATTCCTGAAATATCTGGAACACCGTGGCCTGAAAGATACCTCTCAGCAGACCGTTTACGCCTTCCTGGGCGACGGCGAAATGGATGAGCCAGAATCTAAAGGTGCGATCACCATCGCTACCCGTGAGAAACTGGACAACCTGTGCTTCATCATCAACTGTAACCTGCAGCGTCTGGATGGTCCGGTAACCGGCAACGGCAAGATCATCAACGAACTGGAAGGCATCTTCAGCGGTGCTGGCTGGAACGTGGTTAAAGTGATGTGGGGCGGTCGTTGGGATGAGCTGCTGCGTAAAGACACCAGCGGTAAACTGATCCAGCTGATGAACGAAACCGTTGACGGCGACTATCAGACCTTCAAATCCAAAAACGGTGCTTACGTTCGTGAACACTTCTTCGGTAAATACCCTGAAACCGCAGCGCTGGTTGCAGACTGGTCTGACGATCAGATCTGGGCTCTGAACCGTGGCGGCCACGATCCGAAGAAAGTCTACGCAGCACTGAAAAACGCTCAAGACACCAAAGGCAAAGCAACAGTTATCCTGGCACATACCATCAAAGGTTATGGCATGGGTGACACCGCTGAAGGTAAAAACATTGCTCACCAGGTGAAGAAAATGAACATGGACGGTGTGCGTTATATCCGCGACCGTTTCAACGTTCCTGTCACCGACGAGCAGGTTGAAAACCTGTCTTACATCACCTTCCCGGAAGGTTCTGAAGAACACACCTACCTGCACGCACAGCGTCAGAAACTGAACGGCTACCTGCCGTCCCGTCAGGTGAACTTCACTGAGAAACTGGAACTGCCGGTTCTGGAAGACTTCTCCCAACTGCTGGAAGAGCAGAACAAAGAGATCTCTACCACTATCGCTTTCGTTCGTGCCCTGAACGTGATGCTGAAGAACAAGTCGATCAAAGATCGCCTGGTGCCAATCATCGCCGACGAAGCGCGTACCTTCGGTATGGAAGGTCTGTTCCGTCAGATCGGTATCTACAGCCCGAACGGCCAGCAGTACACCCCGCAGGACCGTGAGCAGGTTGCATACTACAAAGAAGACGAGAAAGGCCAGATTCTGCAGGAAGGGATCAACGAGCTGGGTGCAGGCGCATCCTGGCTGGCTGCTGCGACCTCTTACAGCACCAACAACCTGCCGATGATTCCGTTCTACATTTACTATTCAATGTTCGGTTTCCAGCGTATCGGTGACCTGTGCTGGCAGGCTGGCGACCAACAGGCTCGCGGCTTCCTGGTCGGTGGTACTTCCGGTCGTACAACGCTGAACGGTGAAGGTCTGCAGCACGAAGATGGTCACAGCCATATTCAGTCTCTGACTATCCCGAACTGTATCTCTTATGACCCGTCTTACGCGTACGAAGTAGCAGTCATCATGCATGACGGCCTGGTTCGTATGTACGGTGAAGCGCAAGAGAACGTTTATTACTACATCACCACTCTGAACGAAAACTACCACATGCCGGCTATGCCAGCAGGTGCCGAGGAAGGTATCCGTAAAGGTATCTACAAACTCGAAACCATCGCGGGTAGCAAAGGTAAAGTTCAGCTGCTGGGCTCCGGTTCTATCCTGCGTCACGTACGTGAAGCAGCGCAGATCCTGGCGAACGACTACGGCGTTGGCTCCGACGTGTACAGCGTGACCTCCTTCACTGAACTGGCGCGTGATGGCCAGGATTGTGAGCGCTGGAACATGCTGCACCCGATGGAAACTCCACGTGTACCGTACATCGCTCAGGTAATGAACGACGCACCGGCAGTGGCATCTACTGACTATATGAAACTGTTCGCCGAGCAGGTTCGTACTTATGTACCGGCTGACGATTACCGCGTACTGGGTACCGACGGCTTCGGACGCTCTGACAGCCGCGAAAACCTGCGTCACCACTTCGAAGTTGACTCTTCTTACGTGGTTGTAGCAGCGCTGGGCGAACTGGCTAAACGTGGCGAAATCGATAAGAAAGTGGTTGCAGAAGCAATTACCAAATTCAACATCGATGCAGATAAAGTTAACCCGCGTCTGGCGTAAGAGGTAAAAGAATAATGGCTATCGAAATCAATGTACCGGACATCGGGGCTGATGAAGTTGAAATCACCGAGATCCTGGTCAAAGTAGGCGACAAAGTTGAAGCTGAACAGTCGCTGATCACTGTAGAAGGCGATAAAGCCTCTATGGAAGTCCCGTCTCCTCAGGCTGGCATCGTTAAAGAGATCAAAGTCTCTGTTGGCGACAAAACCGAGACCGGCAAACTGATCATGATTTTCGATTCCGCCGACGGTGCAGCAGCTGCTGCACCTGCGCAGGAAGAGAAGAAAGAAGCAGCGGCTCCGGCGGCTGCACCTGCGGCTGCGGCTGCAAAAGACGTTAACGTGCCGGACATCGGCGGTGACGAAGTCGAAGTGACTGAGATCATGGTGAAAGTGGGCGACACCGTTGCCGCTGAACAATCCCTGCTCACCGTAGAAGGCGACAAAGCCTCTATGGAAGTCCCGGCTCCGTTCGCGGGCGTGGTCAAAGAGATCAAAATCAACACCGGTGACAAAGTGTCTACCGGCTCCCTGATTATGGTCTTCGAAGTAGCGGGCGCAGCACCTGCTGCGGCTCCAGCACAGGCAGCTGCTCCGGCAGCAGCGGCGGCACCAGCAGCGTCTGGCGCGAAAGACGTTAACGTTCCGGATATCGGCGGTGACGAAGTTGAAGTGACTGAAGTGATGGTGAAAGTGGGCGACAAAGTTGCCGCTGAGCAGTCACTGATCACCGTAGAAGGCGACAAAGCCTCTATGGAAGTCCCGGCTCCGTTCGCAGGTACCGTGAAAGAAATCAAAATCAGCACCGGCGACAAAGTGTCTACCGGCTCTCTGATCATGGTCTTCGAAGTGGAAGGCGCTGCGCCTGCAGCGGCTCCGGCTGCTGCGCCAGCACCTGCTGCTGCCGCTCCGGCTCCTGCTGCAAAAGCAGCGGCACCGGCGGCGAAATCCGAAGGCAAATCTGAGTTTGCTGAAAACGACGCGTACGTTCACGCCACTCCGCTGATTCGTCGCCTGGCGCGCGAATTCGGTGTGAACCTGGCGAAAGTGAAAGGGACTGGCCGTAAAGGTCGTATCCTGCGCGAAGACGTTCAGACTTACGTGAAAGAAGCGGTGAAACGCGCTGAAGCGGCACCTGCTACTGCCACCGGCGGCGGTATTCCGGGCATGCTGCCTTGGCCGAAAGTGGACTTCAGCAAGTTTGGTGAAATCGAAGAAGTGGAACTGGGTCGTATCCAGAAAATCTCTGGTGCTAACCTGAGCCGTAACTGGGTGATGATCCCGCATGTTACGCACTTCGACAAAACCGATATCACCGATCTGGAAGCGTTCCGTAAACAGCAGAACGCCGAAGCTGAAAAACGTAAACTGGACGTGAAATTCACCCCAGTGGTCTTCATCATGAAAGCCGTTGCGGCAGCGCTTGAGCAGATGCCACGTTTCAACAGCTCTCTGTCTGAAGATGCACAACGTCTGACGCTGAAAAAATACATCAACATCGGTGTTGCGGTTGATACGCCAAATGGTCTGGTTGTTCCGGTCTTCAAAGACGTGAACAAGAAGAGCATTACTGAGCTGTCCCGTGAACTGACAGTGATCTCCAAGAAAGCGCGTGATGGTAAGCTGACAGCCGGCGAAATGCAGGGCGGTTGCTTCACTATCTCCAGCATCGGCGGCTTGGGTACCACCCACTTCGCGCCGATTGTTAACGCGCCAGAAGTGGCGATCCTCGGTGTGTCTAAGTCCGCGATGGAACCAGTGTGGAATGGTAAAGAGTTTGTGCCGCGTCTGATGATGCCAATCTCTCTCTCCTTCGACCACCGCGTGATCGACGGTGCTGATGGTGCTCGCTTCATTACCATCATCAACAACACCCTGAGCGATATTCGCCGCCTGGTGATGTAATCGCAAAAGCCGGCCAGTCGGCCGGCTTTTTGTCTTGTAATCTCATGATAGTTGTGAGGTTATGGGTAAAGACAAGAATTCATGAGCCGTTTGTTGTTTCAAAATTGTTAACAATTTTGTAAAATACGGGCGGATAGAACGTCCCGGTGGATGAAGGGCGACAAGTACCTGGACCGCCGGAAATCAATAAGAGGTCATGATGAGTACTGAAATCAAAACTCAGGTCGTGGTACTTGGGGCAGGTCCTGCAGGTTACTCTGCTGCCTTCCGTTGCGCTGATTTAGGTCTGGAAACCGTTATCGTAGAACGTTACAGCACCCTCGGTGGTGTTTGTCTGAACGTCGGCTGTATCCCTTCTAAAGCACTGCTGCACGTAGCAAAAGTTATCGAAGAAGCCAAAGCACTGGCTGACCACGGTATCGTCTTCGGCGAGCCGAAAACCGATATCGACAAGATTCGTACCTGGAAAGAAAAAGTGATCACTCAGCTGACCGGCGGCCTGGCTGGCATGGCCAAAGGCCGTAAAGTGAAAGTGGTCAACGGTCTGGGTAAATTTACCGGGGCAAACACCCTGGAAGTGGAAGGCGAAAACGGCAAAACCGTGATCAACTTCGACAACGCGATCATCGCGGCGGGCTCCCGTCCGATCGAACTGCCGTTCATTCCGCATGAAGATCCACGCGTGTGGGATTCCACCGACGCTCTGGAACTGAAAACCGTACCAAAACGCCTGCTGGTTATGGGTGGCGGTATCATCGGTCTGGAAATGGGTACCGTATACCACGCGCTGGGTTCAGAGATTGACGTGGTTGAAATGTTCGACCAGGTTATCCCGGCTGCCGATAAAGACATCGTTAAAGTCTTCACCAAACGCATCAGCAAGAAATTCAACCTGATGCTGGAAACCAAAGTGACTGCCGTTGAAGCGAAAGAAGACGGTATTTACGTTTCCATGGAAGGCAAAAAAGCCCCTGCTGAAGCGCAGCGTTACGACGCAGTGCTGGTGGCTATCGGTCGTGTACCGAACGGCAAAAACCTGGATGCAGGCGCGGCTGGCGTTGAAGTTGACGACCGTGGCTTTATCCGTGTCGACAAACAGCTGCGCACCAACGTGCCGCACATCTTTGCTATCGGCGATATCGTCGGTCAGCCAATGCTGGCGCACAAAGGTGTTCACGAAGGCCACGTTGCCGCTGAAGTCATCGCGGGCATGAAGCACTACTTCGACCCGAAAGTGATCCCATCGATCGCCTACACTGAGCCAGAAGTTGCCTGGGTGGGTCTGACCGAGAAAGAAGCGAAAGAAAAAGGCATCAGCTACGAAACCGCCACCTTCCCGTGGGCTGCTTCTGGCCGTGCGATCGCTTCCGATTGCGCCGATGGCGTGACTAAACTGATCTTCGACAAAGAGACTCACCGTGTCATCGGTGGTGCGATTGTCGGCACCAATGGCGGCGAGCTGCTGGGTGAGATCGGTCTGGCTATCGAAATGGGCTGCGACGCTGAAGACATCGCGCTGACCATCCACGCGCACCCGACTCTGCATGAGTCAGTGGGCCTGGCGGCAGAGATCTTCGAAGGTAGCATCACCGACCTGCCGAACGCGAAAGCCAAGAAGAAGTAATCTTCTGAATGTGAAAAAGCCGCTCAACTGAGCGGCTTTTTTTATGGCGCTACGGCCTGCCACCCCTTATCCGGATGATAAGTCTTTATCTCCTGCGCTTTCTTCTGCGACTCGCTGCCCAGATCCGTCTGATACACCTGATCTTCACCGTTCACCATAAAACTCATCACTCCGGTCTGGCCATAGCTGACGGGCCAGGCGATCATCGCAAAGCCATTATTGCTGTCCGGAAGAATACGGAATTGATAGCCGTGATATCCGGTTCCTGGCACCTGCGGGCTGAATGCCGGACCAAGTGGACTCGGTGCTTCACCGGGTACTGCAGGCCAGTACAAGCCATCTTTTTTCCCTTCTGAGCTGATCACTTTTTTCGCGTACTGATGATTGAGCGCGAAATAGCTTTCCTGAGCATCGACATAGGCGTGAAGGGCTTCAATGGCGGCGAGTTCGTTGCGGCCGATTTCACGCGTCAGGATTTCCTCTGAAGCTTTTTGCATATCAAACTGCCAGCCGGAGGCGCGTTTCACCGCCGGAATGGGCAGTTGCCAGTCGCTGTCGCCCACGTTCAGATGCGCAATATCACCTTCGACCACCGTACGATGGCTCACTTTCCAGTCTCGCAGGAAACGGTCAACGGCATCGGGATCGACACCTTCTGGCGGCAGAAAATCACGCCAGTCATCACCGAGCAGATTTTTCATCTCGCCTTCGTTTTGCGCGTTGATCGCCTTGGCCAGTGCGCTGGTTGCCTCATCTGGGTTAGTGAAGCTCTGCTGTGCGAGAGTGAACGTCGAGACCATCAACAGCATCATCCCACTGAGTAATTTCTTTTTCATGTTGTTGTCCTTAGCGATGACGGAATTCACGATGTTCACTACGGCCCGCAGGCATTTGCCGTGGCTGCTGACGGTTCTGGTTGTGCGAGGCGAGCTGACGACTCTGATTGCCACGCTGCTGCTGTGCCTGCCAGTTTGCTGACCGGCTATCGTTCCCGCTCAGGGCATTGGCTCGGGGTTGCGTATTTCGCTGCTGGCTGGTTTGCGCAACCGGCCTGTTTTGTCGTTGCGTCTGCGTTTGGCGATTTTCGCGCTGCGCTTTGTTATTCGCCCTTTGCGCGGTCTGCGGTTTGCTGTTGTCGTAACCACGGTAATTATTGCGCTGGGAAATCTGCTTCAGCTGATTGTTGGCCGCCTGACGCTGAGCGTCTTTCGTTGCCGGACGCTGGGTTTGCGAAAGGTTTTTCCCGGTGGATTGCTGAACCTGAGCCAGTGCCACCTGGCGCTGACTGTCGCGGTTAACCGGTTTTTGTTGAGTCGCACTCAGTCCCGTTGCGCTGTTTGTCGAATGGAAACGATTGTTCAGCTGATGAGTCGGGTAAGGAACGCCTTCGCGGTAAGCAGGATTATGCTGCCAGGTACGGTTATTTTCGTTCAGCCGCTGCCCGCTGATTTTATTGAAATTATCCACGTTGATATTGATGTTGTTATCGCCGTTACGGTTATAGCCGCCGTTGTGGTGGTCGTAATCATCGTGGTCATGGTGATGATAATCGTCGTCATCGTCCCAGTCGATATTACTGAAAATGGCGTAGGTCGTTGCGACGCCGAGGCTAAAGCCCAGGCCTTTTACCAGGCTATCGGTAAATTGCTCGCCCGGAGAAGGGGGCAGATAAACCGGCGGATAGCTGGTGCTTGGCCAGGTGCCGTAAACCGTGTTGGGGTTGTACGTTGGGACGTAAACCACCTGCGGATCGGCGGATTCTATCTTGATTACCGTTGGGCTGGTTGTCGTTGTGACAGCTGTTGAGCCCGATGTGGTGCTGGTTGCGGGAGCCGCTTTCTTCACACTCGTCACCGTTTGCTGCGGTGTCGATTGCAGTGCGCCCGTTTGTTGGGCAAGCAGGCGCAAACGCTGGACGGAATCCATCACATCTTTCGGTTGTGCGAGGAAGGCATCGCCGAGACTTTGTATCCACGGCGGGTTTTCACCCATCAGCGACATCAGTTGAGGGAAAGCGACCAGCGATTTTACGCTCGGGTCCCACGGCTGATTACTCACCGCCTGAATCGCCGCATCGCCCTGCATTTTGGGGTTATCTTTCGACCACTGCGCCGCCTGAATAACGTTGGCCGGATAGGTCGAGGCCATCAGGATTTGCGACAGTAGGGCATCAGGATAGAGTGCAACAGGCGCCGTCAACTGATCGATTTGCGCGGCGGTATAGGTCGGTGCGACAACCGGTGCGGGGGGAGGGCTTACGGCCTGAGGAGCGGCGGGAGTTGCCGTTACCGAAGGTGTTGAAACCGTTTCAGGCGCTCGACTCTTCACATACATAACACCGGATGCGGCTAACAGCCCGGCACTGCACAGCAGGACCAGAAGGTGTGGCTTAAAGGGCAACTTCATAGTGTGACTCCAGCGTAAGCAGTGTCGATGGGCGTTCTTGTTGCCGCGAGTATATTCACCCGTGGTTTGCCGTTTTGACGTTTCTTGGGAAACGGCGGAAGTGTCCGGATAAAGAGTGTGAGCATTTATGACACAAATTATATCCGATGGAGGAAAAGACGTCGGAGATTCAGAAGGCCGCCCTTGCGAGCGGCCAGTAGCTAGTTGCCGAGATTGACCACCAACAGCACCGTGATGTCGGAAATATTCCAGCCACCATGCAGCGCCGTCAGCAGTAAACCGGTCACAACGATCAGCGCATAAACATATCGCCTCTCCATTGCGTGCGTTCCTTTGCAGGGCTACGCGGATTCCTTCTTCACCGGGAAAGGCAGAACCAGGCAAGTTGATGATTGCCACGTAGGTTACGGAACTGCTCCCGGGCCCGGTGACTGGTTGCTACACCAGCGAAGCAGGCCGGAGTGGACATTAGCGTATTAATTATTGTGAAAGAAGCTGTGAAATGGCATTACTTTGATTTTCAACTGAAAGCGGAAGAGGCTACGCAAAAAGAAAAACAGAACTTGCACCGCACCGAATGAAAGAGCAAAATTCGCTGTGTTGATGATTGCCGCACAACCTGCCAGCCCGGTGTGCTACCACCGCAAGGCAACAACTAAACCGCTGAAAGGCGGTTTTTTTGTGCCCGAAAAATTCCTCTCTCTGCGCGCTACACCATCCTTAACGATTCAGCAAATTATTCAATGTTGCTTTTTTGTAAACGGATTAACACTGTGCAGAAATCCTGCTATGCTGCCCGACGCGGTATCGGGCATTTACCCTACAAACTGCTGTCTCACAGGAGCGTGAAGAGAACGCCCAGTACACGAAAGCTTTCAAGTTGCATCAAGGCGGCAAGGGAGTGAATCTCCGGGAGCTTACATGAGTATGTGACCGGGGTGAGCGAGCGTAGCCAACACAGAGGCAAATTGAAGGATGAAGTGTATGCCGCACTATGACAATGAGAGCGAGGAGAACCGTCGTGCTAGAAGAATACCGTAAGCACGTAGCAGAACGTGCCGCCGAGGGAATTGTACCGAAACCCTTAGATGCAACCCAGATGGCCGGCCTCGTCGAGCTGCTGAAGAATCCGCCTGCGGGCGAAGAAGAATTCCTGTTAGATCTGTTGATCAACCGCGTTCCGCCTGGCGTTGATGAAGCCGCGTATGTAAAAGCCGGATTCCTTGCTGCCGTTGCCAAAGGCGAAGCCACCTCCCCACTGGTCACTCCTGAAAAAGCGATTGAACTGCTCGGCACGATGCAGGGCGGCTACAATATTCACCCGCTAATTGATGCCCTGGAAAGCGAAAAGCTGGCACCGATTGCCGCTAAAGCCCTGTCTCAGACGCTGCTGATGTTTGATAACTTCTACGATGTGGAAGAGAAAGCAAAAGCGGGCAACCCTCATGCGAAGCAGGTGATGCAATCCTGGGCGGATGCCGAATGGTTCCTGAACCGCCCGGCACTGGCTGAAAAAATCACTGTCACCGTCTTTAAAGTGACCGGTGAAACCAACACCGATGACCTGTCTCCGGCCCCGGATGCCTGGTCTCGCCCGGATATCCCACTGCACGCTTTGGCGATGCTGAAAAACGCCCGCGAAGGCATTAATCCAGATCAGCCGGGTGTTGTAGGCCCAATCAAACAGATCGAAGAATTAAATAAGAAAGGTTTCCCGCTGGCTTACGTCGGTGATGTTGTCGGTACCGGTTCTTCGCGCAAATCCGCAACCAACTCCGTGCTGTGGTTCATGGGCGATGATATTCCTCATGTGCCAAACAAGCGCGGCGGTGGCCTGTGTCTTGGCGGTAAAATCGCACCTATCTTCTTCAACACTATGGAAGACGCCGGCGCGCTGCCGATCGAAGTCGATGTGAATGACCTGAACATGGGCGACGTGATTGACGTTTACCCGTTCAAAGGTGAAGTGCGCAACCACGAAACCAACGAACTGCTGGCCAGCTTCGAACTGAAAACTGATGTGCTGATCGATGAAGTGCGTGCCGGTGGCCGTATTCCACTGATCATCGGTCGTGGTCTGACAACCAAAGCGCGTGAAGCGCTGGGTCTGCCGCACAGCGATGTGTTCCGTCAGGCGAAAGATGTTGCCGAGAGCAATCGCGGCTTCTCCCTGGCACAGAAAATGGTAGGTCGCGCTTGCGGCGTAGCCGGTGTGCGTCCGGGTGCGTACTGCGAACCAAAAATGACCTCCGTCGGTTCTCAGGACACCACCGGTCCAATGACCCGTGATGAGCTGAAAGATCTGGCGTGTCTCGGCTTCTCGTCTGACCTGGTGATGCAGTCCTTCTGCCACACGGCGGCCTATCCGAAGCCAGTTGACGTGACCACTCACCACACCCTGCCAGACTTCATCATGAACCGTGGCGGCGTGTCGTTGCGTCCGGGCGATGGTGTTATCCACTCCTGGCTGAACCGTATGCTGCTGCCGGATACCGTCGGTACCGGTGGTGACTCCCATACCCGTTTCCCGATCGGTATCTCCTTCCCGGCGGGTTCTGGCCTGGTGGCGTTTGCCGCTGCGACAGGCGTCATGCCGCTGGACATGCCGGAATCCGTTCTGGTGCGCTTCAAAGGCAAAATGCAGCCGGGCATTACGCTGCGCGATCTGGTGCACGCGATCCCGCTGTACGCGATCAAACAGGGTCTGCTGACCGTTGAGAAGAAAGGGAAGATCAACATCTTCTCTGGCCGTATTCTGGAGATCGAAGGTCTGCCGGATCTGAAAGTCGAGCAGGCGTTTGAGCTGACCGATGCCTCCGCTGAGCGTTCTGCTGCGGGCTGTACCATTAAGCTCAATCAGGAGCCGATCGTTGAGTATCTCAGCTCTAACATCGTGCTGCTGAAGTGGATGATCGCAGAAGGTTACGGCGATCGTCGTACGCTGGAGCGTCGTGTTCAGGGGATGGAAAAATGGCTGGCGGAACCTAATCTGCTCGAAGCAGATGCTGACGCAGAATATGCGGCAGTGATCGACATCGATCTGGCGGATATCAAAGAGCCAATCCTGTGTGCGCCGAACGATCCTGACGATGCACGTCTGCTTTCTGATGTGCAGGGCGATAAGATTGACGAAGTGTTCATCGGTTCTTGCATGACCAATATCGGTCACTTCCGCGCGGCAGGTAAGCTGCTGGATGCGCATAAAGGCCAGCTGCCAACTCGTCTTTGGGTCGCTCCGCCAACGCGTATGGATGCGGCACAGCTGACGGAAGAAGGCTACTACAGCGTGTTTGGTAAGAGCGGTGCGCGTATTGAAATCCCTGGCTGTTCCCTGTGTATGGGTAACCAGGCGCGTGTGGCTGACGGTTCAACGGTGGTTTCCACCTCGACCCGTAACTTCCCGAACCGTTTAGGGACCGGCGCGAACGTCTATCTGGCGTCTGCGGAACTGGCGGCTGTTGCGGCGCTGATCGGCAAACTGCCGACGCCGGAAGAGTATCAGACATATGTGGCTCAGGTTGATAAAACGGCGGTAGATACCTATCGCTATCTGAACTTCGATAAACTTTCTCAGTACACCGAGAAAGCGGACGGCGTGATCTTCCAGACTGCTGTATAACTGTTTTCTCCCTCTCCCGTGGGAGAGGGCCGGGGTGAGGGCATCAGCCCGCACAATCTCCCCCAAAAACCCCGCGTTTTTCACGCGGGGTTTTTATTTTCCACTCCTGACACCCGTCCCGCTTTTTATCTCCTCTCTATCTGCGATAATTAGGCAATGGCTTTGCAGAGGAAAACACCATGGATTACGAATTTCTGCGCGATATCACCGGAGTGGTGAAAGTGCGTATGTCGATGGGCCACGAAGTGGTCGGGCACTGGTTTAACGAAGAAGTGAAAGAGAACCTTGCCCTGCTTGATGAAGTGGAACAGGCGGCGGGCACGGTGAAAGGGAGCGAGCGCTCATGGCAGCGCGTCGGACATGAATATACTCTGTGGATGGACGGTGAAGAGGTCATGGTTCGCGCCAATCAGCTTGAGTTTTCAGGCGATGAGATCGAAGAGGGGATGAGCTACTACGACGAAGAGAGCCTGTCGCTCTGCGGTGTCGAGGACTTTTTGCAGGTTGTCGCGGCGTACCGCGATTTCATGAAACAGAAGTAAACCAGCGGAGCATCCGTGCTCCCCGTGCGTTTTACACGGCCGGAATATTGCGGCCGTAATAGATTTCGCGCATCTCTTTCCAGAGCAAATCGGTGATCACCTTCCGCTCTTCTTCGCTTAAATCTTCTGGCTTCGTGTGGAACATGTAGTGTTTCAGGTCGAATTCCTTCAGTAACATCTTGGTGTGGAAGATGTTTTCCTGGTACACGTTCACGTCCATCATGTCGTACAGCGCCTTCATGTCGTCTGACATAAAGTTCTGAATCGAGTTAATTTCATGGTCGATAAAATGTTTCATCCCGTTGATATCACGGGTGAAACCGCGCACACGATAATCGACGGTGACGATATCAGATTCCAGCTGGTGGATAAGATAATTCAACGCATTAAGCGGTGAAATCACGCCACAGGTCGACACCTCGATGTCGGCGCGGAAGGTGCACAGCCCGCCTTCAGGATGGCTCTCCGGGTAGGTATGGACGCAGATGTGGCTCTTATCGAGATGGGCGACTACTGCCTCTGGCAACGGGCCAGGATGCTCTGTTGGGTCGATAAGCTTGGGATCAATCGGCTCTTCGCTCACCAGGATAGTGACGCTCGCGCCCTGCGGTTCATAGTCCTGACGGGCAATGTTCAGGATATTAGCCCCGATGATGGAGCAGGTTTCTGACAGGATCTCGGTCAGTCGGTTGGCGTTGTAGAGTTCATCGATATAGGCGATATAACCATCGCGCTCCTCCGCTGTTTTGACGTAGCAGATATCGTAAATACAAAAACTCAGGCTTTTGGTCAGGTTGTTAAAGCCATGCAGTTTCAGCTTTTTCAATTTAGTTCACCCCCTTAGAAGACAGCGCGTCGTGCAGATACTGCGGCAAGGCAAAAGCGGCGGTGTGGACTGCCGGATTATAGTAACGACATTTGAGGTGTGCCTGATGGAATCGGGCCTGAATGATCTCCGTTGAGAGATGGCGTAGCGCCTCGTTATCCGTCGCCCAGGCAAAGGTCATGATGCCGCCGTAATAGGTGGGGATCGCCGCCTGATAAAAGCTTACATCACCGAAGTAATTGCTGAGCTTGCGATGACTATCGATGGCTTCGTCCTGCTGCAGGAAACACACACCGTTCTGGGCGACGAAAACACCGCCAGGGTTAAGGCAGCGTTTGCAGCCTTCGTAGAAGGAGGACGTGAAGAGCGTCGCGCCCGGCCCGATAGGATCGGTGCAGTCGGAGATGATCACATCGAAAGTCTGGCTGGTCTGATTCACAAAGTTGACGCCATCGTCAATCACCAGCGAAAAGCGCGGATCGTCGTAGCTGCCCGCATTGTGGTTCGGCAGATACTGGCGGCAGAAGGAGACGACACCGGCGTCGATTTCGACCATCGTAATCGTCTCGACGGTCTTATGACGGGACACTTCGCGCAGCATTGCGCCATCGCCACCGCCAATAATCAGCACGTGTTTTGCGTGGCCGTGCGCCAGCAGCGGCACGTGGGTCATCATTTCGTGATAGATAAATTCGTCGCGCTCGGTGGTTTGCACCACCCCGTCCAGCGCCATCACGCGCCCAAATGCGGCATTCTCGAAGATGACCAGATCCTGATGATCGGTTTTCTCATGATAAAGCACGTTATCAACGGCAAAGTACTGACCAAACTGGTCATGCAGCGTTTCGTGCCACAGGGTTTTCTCGGTCACAGGCTGATACCTCCTTTGTTAACATCTATTACACCCACGCAAAATGGGCGCAACATCATAGCCAACAATGACCGCGCATGCACGGCCATCATGTTTAACAAAGGGGCGTCGGGAAGGTTACTTCACGTAGGCGAGCAGGCTCAGCGAATCGCGGGCCAGCGCTTTGCATTTTTTCGCGACCGGGATGCCGATGCCGCTTAAATCGCGGTAGCTGTCTTCGCCGAGTGCCTTCATGTCAAAGCTATCGTAGTTACTGAGATCCCATTGGTTTTGCTGGGCAAAAAAGACCAGTGCGCGACGAATTTGCCCGTTGGGTAAATTCTGGTATCCACAATCGTTTTTCAGGAAAACAAAAACTGCCGTTAAATCGGCCATATCTTCTGCTTCGTTTTCACTCAGCGCATAACTGTTCGCACTTGTCGCCACCAGGCAGGCGAACAAAATTGTCCTGAAAAACGTCTTCATTGCTTCTACCACTGCATCACGGAAATTAAACGTTAGCATACTTGATACCAGCCCGACGATCTTTATTATTGCCACTTTACTTGACCTTCCGCTTAGGGGAGGGTTTAAGCTCAAAATATCGCCTGCACGGAAAAAAGGAATGAACATGCAACGTCGTGATTTTTTGAAATATTCAGCCGTAATAGGGGCTGCCAGCGCATTACCTTTATGGAGTCGCGCGGTGTTTGCCGCCGACAGACCGGCGCTTCCGATCCCCGATTTACTGACCGCAGACGCACGTAGCCGTATCCAACTGATCGTTCAGTCAGGAAAATCCACCTTTGGACCACATCAAGCCACGACATGGGGATATAACGGTAACTTGCTCGGCCCGGCGCTTCAGCTGCGCAGGGGAAAAGAGGTAACGGTGAATATTCACAATACGCTGGCGGAAGAGACGACGTTGCACTGGCACGGCCTGGAGATCCCCGGTGAAGTGGACGGCGGCCCGCAGGGCGTGATTAAAGCGGGCGGTGAGCGTACCGTGACCTTTACCCCAGACCAGCACGCCGCGACCTGCTGGTTCCACCCGCATCAGCATGGCAAAACCGGGCATCAGGTAGCGATGGGGCTGGCGGGATTAGTGCTCATCGAAGATGACGAAAGTCGATTGCTGCGCCTGCCAAAACAGTGGGGCATCGACGATGTGCCGGTGATTGTGCAGGACAAAAAGTTTACCGCCGACGGGCAGATCGACTATCAGCTGGACGTGATGAGCGCAGCCGTCGGTTGGTTTGGCGATACGCTTCTGACCAACGGTGCGATTTACCCCCAGCACGCGGCACCGAAAGGCTGGCTGCGTCTGCGTCTGCTCAACGGCTGTAACGCCCGCTCCCTGAATTTTGCAACCAGCGACCAGCGTCCACTGTACGTGGTGGCGAGCGACGGCGGGCTGTTAGCCGAGCCAGTAAAAGTAAGCAAATTGCCAATGCTGATGGGCGAGCGTTTTGAAGTGCTGGTGGATATAAGCGACGGCAAGCCGTTTGATCTCGTCACACTGCCGGTGAGTCAGATGGGGATGGCTGTAGCCCCGTTCGATAAGCCACATCCGGTGCTGCGCATTCAGCCTTTGCTGGTCACGGCCTCTGGCATATTGCCAGACGCGCTTGCCGCCATGCCAGCGCTGCCGTCACTCGACGGCTTAACCCAGCGCAAACTCCAGCTGTCGATGGACCCGATGCTCGACATGATGGGCATGCAGGCGCTGATGACTAAATATGGCGACCAGGCGATGGCCGGGATGCACCACGATCAGCCGATGGGTCATATGAATATGGATCATGGCAAGATGGGCAACATGGGCCATATGAATCATGGCGGCGGGAAAGGGTTTGATTTCCACAACGCCAACCGTATCAACGGTCAGGCCTTCGATATGAACACGCCGATGTTTGCGGCCCAAAAAGGGCAGTACGAGCGCTGGGTGATTTCAGGCGAGTGCGACATGATGCTGCATCCGTTCCACATTCACGGCACACAGTTCCGCATTTTGTCCGAGAACGGTAAAGCGCCAGCGGCCCATCGTAAGGGCTGGAAAGATACGGTGCGAGTGGAAGGTGGAGTTAGCGAAGTGCTGGTGAAGTTCGAGCATGATGCGCCGAATGAGTTTGCCTATATGGCGCACTGTCATCTGCTGGAGCATGAAGATACGGGGATGATGCTCGGCTTTACGGTGTAAATTCGTGCGGTTTGATGCCTCACCCCGACCCTCTCCCACAGGGAGAGGGGAAAACCGGACAGTCTCCTCTCCCTTGAGGGAGAGGGCTAGGGTGAGGGGGAGTATTACTTCACATCATCCGGCAACGCATACGCGACAATATAGTCGCCCATCTTGGTGCCAAACGATCCGTGACCACCCGCTGAAATGACAACGTACTGCTTGCCATTCACTTCGTAGGTCATCGGTGTGGCCTGTCCGCCTGCCGGCAGACGGCCTTGCCACAGTTTCTCACCGTTGGTCATGTTATACGCACGCAGATAGTTATCTGCGGTTGCGGCGATGAACAGGACGTTACCAGCGGTAGAGATCGGGCCGCCGAGCATCGGCATCCCCATATTGAACGGCACCGGAATCGGCATCGGGAACGGCATGCTGTCCTGCGGTGTGCCAATACGTTTTTTCCATACGACCTGATTGGTTTTCAGATCCAGCGCGGAGATATAACCCCAGGCAGGCTGTTTACACGGCAGGCCAAACGGAGAAAGGAACGGGTTCAGCGTCACGCCAAACGGCACGCCGTACTGCGGCTGAATACCGGCTTCGGTACCGCTGCCTTTCGCATCTTTCGGCTGCTCCATCGGGTTACCAGGACCGCGTGGGATCAGCTTCGAGACAAACGGCAATGCCATCGGGTTAGCAATCGCTACCTGACGGTTTGGATCAACTGAGATACCGCCCCACTCAAACATCCCCAGGTTCCCCGGGAAGACCAACGTGCCTTGCTCAGACGGCGGGGTGAAGATGCCTTCATAGCGCAGCTGATGGAACATCACGCGGCACACCAGCTGGTCGAACATCGTGGCGCCCCACATGTCCGCGCCGGTCAGATCTTTCTTCGGACGGAAGCTCAGGTCAGAGAATGGCTGCGTTTTTGAAACGTAGTCGCCTTTCGCCGCACCCTGCGGTACTGGTTTTTCCGGAGCCGGAACCACCAGTTTACCGTTGGTCCTGTCCAGTACGAAGATGTTGCCGGTTTTCGCCGGAGCGTAAATCACCGGAACCGTTTTACCGTCGACGGTAATGTCGGCCAGCGTCGGCTGGGACGGCATATCCATATCCCACAGATCGTGGTGAACAGTTTGATAGCTCCAGGCCAGTTTCCCGGTCGTGGCGTTCAGCGCCACAATCGCGCTGGCGTAACGTTCCTGCTCTGGCGTACGGTTTCCGCCCCAGATATCTGGCGTGGTCACGCCCATCGGCAGATAGACCAGATCCAGCTTCGCGTCATACGCCGCCGGTGCCCAGGAGTTAGGAGAGTTAAAGGTAAAGGTATGTTCATCCGACGGAATCGCGTTTGGATCTTTCGCGCCCGGATCGAAGGCCCACAGCAGTTTCCCGGTATTCACGTCGAAACCGCGAATCACGCCAGAGGTTTCACGGGTAGAGAAGTTATCCGTGACTGAGCCGGCAATGACGATGGTTTTATCGGTGATGATCGGCGGAGACGTCGGCTCATACAGGCCCGGCGTGGTATCCGGCATGTTAGTCTGCAGATTGAGGATACCTTTGTTGGCAAAGGTTTCGCACAGTTTGCCGGTTTCGGCATTGATGGCAAACAGACGGCCATCGTTCACCGGCAGCATGATACGGCGAGGACAATCAGCCACAACTTCCGGGGAGGCCGTTTCCGCGCGCGCTTCGTGGTAAGAGACACCGCGACAGGTCACGTGCTGGAACGAGGTCTTGGTGTTCAGCTGCGGGTCAAAGTGCCACTTCTCCTTACCCGTCGCCGCATCCAGCGCGAACAGACGCTGGTGAGCAGTACACAGGTAAAGCATGTCGCCCACTTTGATCGGCGTGACTTCGTTGGTCAGTTCACCCGGATCGTTCGGCTGCTTCAGATCGCCGGTGCGGAAAGTCCAGGCTTCTTTCAGGTTTTTCACGTTATCGGCGTTGATTTGCTTCAGCGGCGAGTAGCGTTGTCCTTCCTGATTACGGCCATACGCCGGCCAGTCACCGTCTGCCACCTGAGAAATGGCGGCAGCAGGAGTGGAATCAGCGCTGAGGGTGCCTTTCACTTCCTGCGGATCGTTAAACCCGGCCCAGGTCAGAATGCCACCCGTGATGAGCAGGGCAACGACCAGTGCGCTCACGGCACCGCTGGACGGAACCAGCAGGCGACGCCAGACGAACGGCAGAATCAACCAGATACCGAAGAAGACGAGGATGTCGCTACGCGGCGTGAGCGCCCAGAAGTCGAAGCCGACCTCCCAGACACCCCAGACCATCGTTGCGAGCAGTAATGCTGCGTAAAGCCACAGCGCGGAACGTTTACGACGCAAAAGCAGGACGGTCACACCTATCATGACCAGGCCCGCAATCGGGTAGTACCAGGAGCCGCCTAACGCGACCAGCCATACGCCACCGGCTAACAGATACAGCGCGCAGAAAGCGGCAAATGCGGCTGTTAACGTTACCAGTAGACGCGGCTGTGGAGATTTTGTTTCAGCCATAGAAAAGTACTCTGTAGTTTGTTAATTATTTGATAGCAATTAATTATAGGTATTAACAAGTGTGATCGGAATCACAAAATGAGCTTTTTGTAACTCATGCGCCAGGCGAATCCATTTGCTGGTATACTGCTGAACTTGTGAATCATTGCCGGACGTATCTACATCCGCAGTGATAGATTGGTTTTAAATCATACGGTTAGTAATATGAAACATACTGTTGAAGTGATGATCCCGGAAGCCGAGATCAAAGCGCGTATCGCCGAACTGGGTCGTCAAATCACCGAACGTTATCAGGACAGCGGCAGCGATATGGTGCTGGTAGGCCTGCTGCGCGGCTCTTTCATGTTCATGGCAGACCTGTGCCGTGAAGTTCAGGTGTCCCATGAAGTGGATTTCATGACCGCCTCCAGCTACGGCAGCGGGATGTCGACCACCCGTGATGTCAAGATCCTGAAAGACCTGGACGAAGACATTCGCGGCAAAGACGTGTTAATCGTAGAAGACATTATCGATTCCGGTAACACCCTTTCTAAAGTGCGCGAGATCCTGAGCCTGCGTGGACCAAAATCCCTCGCGATTTGCACCCTGCTGGATAAACCGACGCGTCGTGAAGTGGACGTCCCGGTTGAATTTGTCGGTTTCTCGATCCCGGATGAGTTCGTGGTGGGTTACGGCATTGATTACGCACAGCGCTATCGCCATCTGCCGTATGTTGGAAAAGTGGTTCTGCTGGACGAGTAAGACTGATGTGGGTGCGGTCTGATGCCCTCACCCCAACTCTCTCCCACAGGGAGAGGGTCAACAAGGCCGGGTAAGGCGAAGCCACTACCCGGTACAATGTTGATGTTTCTGCGGAATTTCGCCCGGTGGCGCTGCGCTTACCGGGCCTACAAAAGCGTGAACGGTGAATCGTAGGCCGGGTAAGGCGAAGCCGCCACCCGGCTTTTTTACAGGTTATTTATGGTTAACGTGCTTGAGCTTCAGGTTGGCAATGCCGGAACGATAGCGTTGTTCCAGGGTTTCGCGGTTGGTGGCGGTCACTTCCAGGTTACGCAGTAATCCGTCATGAATACCGTACGCCCAGCCGTGAACCGAGACTTTCTGCCCGCGCTTCCATGCCGACTGCATAATCGTGGAATGACCCAGGTTATAAACCTGCTCCATCACGTTCAGCTCGCAGAGGGTATCGAGGCGGCGCTCCTGCGGCATTTCGCCCAGCAGTGAGCTATGTTTGAACCAGATATCGCGAATGTGCAGCAGCCAGTTATCGATTAGCCCCAGTTCCGGGTTTTCGACCGCCGCCTGCACGCCACCGCAGCCGTAGTGGCCGCAAATAATGATGTGCTCCACTTCCAGCACGTCGACTGCGTACTGTACGACGGAAAGACAATTGAGATCGGTGTGAATGACCAGGTTGGCAACGTTACGGTGAACAAAAAGTTCACCCGAATCAAGGCCTGTCAGGCGTTCTGCCGGGACGCGGCTGTCAGAGCAGCCAATCCACAAAAAGCGTGGATTCTGCGCTTTCGCCAGCTTCTCAAAAAATCCCGGATCCTCTTCTACCAGCATTTTTGACCATAGTGCATTGTTGCTGATGAGTGTATCTATGTCATTCATAGAGGTTAACGACCTGTAACCGAGTAATAGCGTTGCGCTAATATAGGGTAACTCGACTTTTATTGAAACCACACAACGTGTGTCAGAACTATAGGTAAGTTTAATTCATGACAATTGCACTTGAGCTAAAGCAGCTTAAAAAAGTCTATTCTGGCGGCGTTCAGGCGCTGCGTGGAATCGATCTGCAGGTCGAAGCGGGGGATTTCTACGCGCTGCTGGGGCCGAATGGCGCAGGGAAATCCACCACCATCGGCATCATCAGTTCACTGGTGAATAAATCTTCCGGCAGCGTCGCGGTATTTGGTTATGACCTCGATAAAGACGTTGTGAACGCCAAGCGTCAGCTGGGACTGGTGCCGCAGGAGTTCAACTTCAACCCGTTTGAAACCGTACAGCAAATCGTCGTTAACCAGGCCGGTTATTACGGTGTTGAGCGTCAGGACGCAATCGAGCGCAGCGAAAAGTACCTCAAACAGCTCGAACTGTGGGAAAAGCGCGGCGAACGTGCGCGGATGCTCTCCGGCGGTATGAAGCGCCGTCTGATGATCGCCCGTGCGCTGATGCACGAACCAAAGCTGTTGATCCTCGATGAACCCACTGCGGGCGTCGATATCGAATTGCGCCGCTCGATGTGGGGCTTCCTGAAGGATCTGAATGACAAAGGCACCACCATCATTCTGACCACTCACTACCTCGAAGAAGCTGAAATGCTGTGCCGCAATATCGGTATCATTCAGCGCGGCGAGCTGGTGGAAAACACCTCGATGAAAAACCTGCTGTCGAAACTGAAATCTGAAACTTTCATTCTCGATCTGGCGGCGAAAAGCCCGTTGCCGAAGCTGGAGGGCTATCAGTATCGACTGGTAGATACTTCAACCCTGGAAGTCGAAGTGCTGCGTGAGCAGGGCATCAACAGCGTCTTCGCGCAGCTGAGCGCACAGGGCGTTCAGGTTTTGAGTATGCGTAACAAAGCCAACCGACTGGAAGAACTGTTTGTCTCTCTGGTTAACGATAAACAAGGAGAGCAGGCATGACACATCTTTACTGGGTGGCGCTCAAGAGTATCTGGGCCAAAGAGATCAACCGCTTTATGCGCATCTGGGTGCAAACCCTGGTGCCGCCGGTGATCACCATGACGCTCTATTTCATCATCTTCGGTAATCTGATTGGTTCCCGCATTGGTGAAATGCACGGTTTTACCTACATGCAGTTTATCGTTCCGGGCCTGATCATGATGGCAGTGATCACCAACGCTTACGCCAACGTGGCCTCGTCGTTCTTCAGCGCTAAGTTCCAGCGCAATATTGAAGAACTGCTGGTGGCCCCGGTGCCGACGCACGTGATTATCGCCGGTTATGTCGGCGGTGGCGTGGCGCGCGGGCTGGCGGTCGGGATTTTGGTCACGGCCATTTCGCTGTTCTTCGTCCCGTTCCAGGTGCATTCATGGATGTTCGTGGCGCTGACCTTGCTGATGACAGCGATCCTGTTCTCGCTGGCCGGTTTGCTGAATGCGGTGTTCGCCACCACGTTCGATGACATCAGCCTGATCCCAACCTTCGTCCTGACGCCGCTGACCTATCTCGGTGGGGTGTTCTACTCCCTGACGCTGCTGCCGCCGTTCTGGCAGGCGCTGTCGCACCTCAACCCGATTGTCTACATGATCAGCGGGTTCCGCTTTGGGTTCCTCGGTATTACCGACGTACCGCTGTTTACCACCGTCATCGTGCTGGCCGTCTTCATCATTGCTTTCTATATTCTGTGCTGGTATCTGATCCAGCGCGGGCGCGGACTGCGCACCTAAATATCCTACCCGGCAGCGCACAACCTGCCGGGTCATTTTCTTGATAGTTATCACCCTAAATCAACCTTCACTCCGCTAAACTACTTTCCCCGTTAAGGAGAGACGCTATGCTGGGTTGGGTAATTACCTGTCACGATGACGATGCCCAGGCAATGATCGATCGCCTGGAAAAGAAGTTTGGCCCGCTGCCGCAGTGTTGGGTGGTCAATTACTGGCGTGGACTGAGCACCAATATGCTGAGCCGCATGATGTGCGATGCTCTGCATCAGACGGACACCGGCGAAGGGGTGATCTTTCTGACCGATAAATCCGGTGCCGCACCTTATCGTGCTGCCGCATTGTTAAGCCACAAACATGAAAACTGCGAAGTGATTTCCGGTATTAACTACCCGTTGCTGGAGATGATGTACCCGCTGCGTCAGACGCTCAGCAGCGCGGAGTTCCGCGATACGCTGGTTGGGCAGGAAATACCTGGTGTCAGCAGTCTCTGGCATCAGCAGCAGAAAAACCCGCCTTTCGTCCTGCTCCACGATCTGTATAAGAATTAAACATTGGTATTGATGTCGCTTTTGCTACAATGGCGACTGATTTTTTGTGTCGATAATAATCCCATGTTTATGCGCGTTTTTTTCCTTCTGATGCTGCTGGTTTCCGGCGGTGCGTCGGCCAGTTTATTAAGCCAGCAAGGCTTACCCGCTCAATATATGCAAACCACCGAAGATGCGGCGATCTGGGCGCAGGTGGGCAACGAGGTCGTGAACGTTGGCAATGTCCGCGCGGGGCAAATTCTCGCGGTGGTCCCGACAGCAGCGGACTATTACGAATTTCGCTTCGGCTTTGGCACCGGTTTTATCGACAAAGGGCACCTCGAAAAGGTGCAGGGGAAACAGCGCGTTCAGGACAGCCTGGGCGATCTCAACAAGCCGCTCAGCAATCAGAATCTCATCACCTGGAAAGACACTCCGGTTTACAACGCCCCCAACAGCGGCAGCGCTCCGTTTGGTACGCTCAGTTCAAACCTGCGCTATCCCATTCTCAGTAAGCTGAAAGACAGGCTTAACCAGACATGGTTCCAGATTCGCATGGGCAACCGGCTTGCGTGGGTAAGCAGCCTCGATGCCCAGGAAGACAACGGTATTCCGGTGATTACCTATCATCATATCCTGCGCGACGAAGAGAATACCCGTTTCCGCCATACCTCCACGACCACCAGCGTGCGCGCGTTCAATAACCAGATGACCTGGCTGCGCGATCAGGGCTATACCACCCTGACGATGTATCAGTTGGAAGGCTATGTGCGCAATAAGATGAACCTGCCCGCGCGGGCGGTGGTGATCACCTTTGATGATGGTCTGAAGTCGGTCAACCGTTACGCCTGGCCGATTCTGAAGCAGTACGGTTTTAAAGCGACGGCGTTTATTATCTCGTCGCGAATCAAAGGCCACCCGCAGAAGTGGGATCCTAAATCACTGCAGTTTATGAGCGTGTCGGAGCTGAAAGAGATCCAGGATGTGTTTGATATCCAGTCGCATACCCACTTCCTGCATCGCGTCGACGCCAACAAACATCCGATTTTGCTGAGCCGCAGCGCGCATGTGATCTTGTTTGATTTTGAACGCTCGCGCCGCGCGCTGGCGCAGTTCAACCCGCGCGTGCTCTATCTCTCGTATCCGTTCGGTGGGTACGATGACAAAGCGGTGAAAGCGGCGAACGAGGCCGGTTTTCATCTGGCGGTGACAACGGTGAAAGGGAAGGTGAAGCCGGGGGATAATCCGTTCTTACTCAAACGCCTGTACATCTTAAGAACGGATTCGCTGGAGACCATGTCGCGGCTGGTAAGCAACCAGCCGCAGGGGTAAATCAGGCAACCTGAACCGGGACCGCTTTCGCGGTGCGTTTCATCTCGTTGTCGCCGTCAAAATAGGCCACTTTCGGCTGCCAGCTGCGCGCCTGCTCGTCCGGCATGGTGACGTAGGTGGCGATAATCAGGATATCACCCACGTCCGCACAGTGTGCCGCCGCGCCGTTCACGGAGATGATTTTCGAGCCGCGTTCACCGGCAATCGCATAGGTCGAGAAGCGTTTGCCGTTGGTGACGTTGTAAATATCAATGGCTTCGTATTCAAGAATACCCGCCGCCTCAAGGAAATCCTGGTCAATCGCGCAGGAACCTTCGTAATGCAGGTCTGCCTGCGTCACTTTGACGCGGTGAAGCTTACCTTGCAGCATTGTGCGAATCATAACGTTACCTTTACTCTTCATGCAGTCCCTCTCCGGCTGGAGAGGGCAGGGTGAGGGGAAACATTCCCCGGGCAAATATCAGCGCAGTATTGCCCGATTTTTAGTCGCTGTCTACTGCGTCAGTTCAACCACTTTATTGTCGATCAGACGTGCCTGGCCCAGCCACGCGGCAACCAAAATCACGGCGCGTTTGCTGGTCTCTGAAAGCTCCAGCAGAGTGTCGGCATCGCGGATTTGCACGTCGTCAGCACGCAGCCCTTTTTCGTTCAATTCTTGTTCCGCAATGGCGATAATCTCTTCCGCCGTCAGCTCGTTTGCGCTGAGTTTTTCCGCCATTGCATTCATGACTTTGCTGAGTCCCGGCGCGATTTTTCGCTGGTCAGCGGTCAGATAACCGTTGCGGGAGCTGAGAGCCAGACCGTCTTTCGCGCGCACAATCGGCACGCCGACGATCTCGATGTCGTAGCCCATGTCCGCGACCATTTTGCGGATCAGCGCCAACTGCTGGAAATCTTTCTCGCCGAAGCAGGCGATATCCGGCTGTACCAGATTAAAGAGTTTGCTGACGATCGTCGAAACGCCACGGAAATGCCCCGGACGGCTGGCCCCTTCGAGCATCGTTGAAATGCCAGGCACGTCAACGAAAGTCGCCCCTTCGGTACCTTGCGGATAGATATCGCCAGGCGCAGGCGAGAAGACGAAGTCGACGTGGTGTTTTTTGAGCTTTTCGCAATCTTCCTGCAGCGTGCGCGGGTAACGCGCCAGATCGTCGGCGCGGTCAAACTGCATCGGGTTCACGAAGATAGAGACCACCACCACATCGGCGCGGGCTTTGGCCTCTTCGACCAGTTTCATGTGGCCGTCATGCAGATTACCCATAGTCGGGACCAGAGCGATACGTTTACCTTCCTGACGCAGGCGGCGAATGTGCTGGCGCAGCAGCGGCAGGGTTTCAATGATTAGCACAACGAGACTCCTTAATGGAAACTGTGTTCTTCACCCGGGTAAACACCGGATTCGACGTCGGCAATATACTGCCTGACCGCAGCGCGCATGTCGCCCGCTGTGCTTAAGAAATTCTTCGCAAATTTAGGAATGTGGCCGCCGGTAATGCCGAAGGCGTCGTGCATCACCAGGATCTGCCCGTCAGTCACGTTGCCTGCGCCAATGCCGATTACCGGAATGGAGAGCGCTTCGGTGACGCGTTTAGCCAGTTCAACAGGCACGCACTCCAGCACCAGCAGCTGCGCACCGGCAGCTTCCAGCGCCAGGGCATCGTCCAACAGAATTTGCCCGGCGTCGCCGCGACCCTGAACTTTATACCCGCCGAAGATATTCACCGACTGCGGCGTTAATCCGAGATGGCCGCACACCGGTACCGCGCGCTCGGTCAGCTTTTTAACGGTCTCAACCAGCCAGGCACCGCCTTCGATTTTCACCATATTGGCACCCGCGCGCATTACCGCGGCGGCGTTTTCAAAGGCTTGTTCAGGTGTGGCATAAGCCATGAAAGGAAGGTCAGAAAGTAACAGGCAATTTGGTGCACCGCGGCGTACGGCGCGGGTGTGATAAGCAATCTCTTCTACCGTCACTGGCAGGGTGGAATCATGTCCTTGTACCGTCATCCCTAACGAGTCGCCGACCAGCATGACGTTAATGCCTTCATCAGCAAACAGTTTGGCAAAGCTGTAGTCATAAGCAGTAATCGTGGCGAAGCGTCTTTTTTCCTGTTTGCATTTCTGCAATAAGGCGATGGTGGTTGGTTTCATAATGTGTCCTGATAGCCCAAAACGAATCTTTGCGCATTCTATCAGTAACATTCAGGGGAACAATGATTTTAGGCAACCGATTAACAGCAAATGTTTTGTGGGTAATCAGCAAAAAAAACGGTTTACCAGAGGGCGGGTTTGTCGGCGTTGAGCTGCTGCAAAATCGCCTGGAGCGATTCGCCGGTCGGGAAGGTGAGTTGCGGGGCAACGTCGAACAGCGGCCAGAGCATAAAACCGCGATTTTTCATGTCGTAATGCGGCACAGTCAGGCGTTCGGTATTAATGACGTCATCACCAAACAGCATGATATCGAGATCCAACGTACGCGGTCCCCAGCGTTCTGCTTTGCGCTGACGGCCCTGCGTGAGCTCAATACGCTGGGTATTATCCAGCAGCGTTTCGGCATCGAGGGAGGTTTCAAGCACCACGGCGGCATTCAGGTAATCAGGCTGATCCTGCGGCCCAAGCGGCGGAGTGCGGTAAAACGCAGAAACCGCCACCAGGCGGCTCTGTGGGATTTCGCTTAACGCCTGAACGGCAGCGTTAACCTGCTCCAGAGGAGAGGCCAGATTGCTGCCGATGGCGATATAAGCAAGCGTCATGCACTGCCTTCGCGGCGCGGTGCGCGTTTACGCGGGCGGCGATGACGGCGACGCGGCTCAGGCTCTTCGTCGAGATTGGTCAGCATCCCTTTTTGTTCCGGCGGTGCGGAAACCTGGAACTCACCCCACCACTGAACCAGACTTTGCAGCTCTTTGTTGTTCTCGATCTCAGCGCGCAGCGCCAGCAGATCGTAAGCCGCACGGAATTTTGGATGCTCCATCAGCTTCCACGCGCGCTTGCCCTGACGGCGAGACATGCGTAACTGCAACTGCCAGATATCGCGAACCAGCGTGGTGATGCGCTTAGGAATCGCCAGCGTACGGCAGGCTTCATCCAGCACGTCGTTAGCGGCGAGCGCAAACGCATCGTAATAGGCCAGACCGCTTTCCTGAGCAATTTTCTGCGCAGTTTCCAGCAGCGGATACCAGAACATCGCCGCAAACAGGAACGCCGGATTCACGCGCATATCGTTATGAATGCGGGTGTCGGTGTTCTTCAGCACCTGCGCGATAATGCGTTCCATCGGGCTGTCACCGTTTTCGGTGAAGTAGCGCACAATGGTCGGGAACAGCGGCTGGAACAGGCTGTTTTCACGCAGCAGTTTATAGGTTTCATACCCATAACCGGCTTGCAGCATTTTCAGCGCTTCTTCGAACAGGCGCGCAGGCGGAACGTCGTTGATAAGCGTCGCCAGACGTGGGATCGGCTCGGCGGTTTCCGCACTGATTTGCATATTCAGCTTGGCGGCAAAGCGCACGGCGCGAAGCATACGCACCGGATCTTCGCGATAGCGCGTTTCTGGATTGCCGATCAGGCGAATCACGCCGTCTTTCAGATCCTGCACGCCGCCGACGAAATCACGCACCGTGAAATCGGCCACGCTGTAATAAAGGCTGTTGATGGTGAAATCGCGACGCTGGGCATCTTCTTCGATGGAACCAAAGATGTTGTCACGCAGCAGCATGCCGTTCTGGCCGCGCTGAGACGTAGTGCGATCCGGTGTTCCGCCCGCTTCGTGGTGACCACGGAAGGTGGCCACTTCGATAATTTCCGGGCCAAACATCACGTGAGCAAGACGGAAACGACGGCCTACCAGACGGCAGTTGCGGAATAATTTACGCACCTGCTCCGGCGTGGCGCTGGTCGTCACGTCAAAATCTTTTGGTTTTTTGCCAAGCAGTAAATCGCGGACCCCGCCGCCCACGAGATAGGCCTCGTATCCTGCTTTATTCAGACGATAGAGCACCTTGAGGGCATTTTCACTGATATCTTTGCGGGAAATAGTGTGCTGCTCACGCGGAATAACCGACATATGTGATTGAGCGATAGCGTCATTTGCTACGCTCTCATCGCGGCTTAGCACCTTACGGCAAAAATTAGCGACTCGAGTAAAAATAGTACACCTCGGTAGTGTGTTTTCATTGATCCGAAAAAAAATAGCGGCTAATCATAGCTCAGCGAGACGCATTTGAGAATGCTGGATTTTAGGCACCGCAGACAGCGACCAGCTATCGACAGCTTTTTTCAGCAATTCTTCAACGGATAGATCCTGCCATTCCTGGGTTACATTCTGGTTTAGAAATCGTAAAGCGTCGATCAAAACAGGGCGCGGATCGCCATCGGGTAGCGCTGGCGCGTGATTCTGCTTTGAAAGTTTATTGCCCTGTTCATTCACGGCCAGCGGCAGATGAATATAATCCGGCGTCTGCCAGCCAAACTGCTGATACAAAGAAATTTGCCGCACTGTGGGTTCAATCAAATCTGCACCGCGCACAATTTCGGTCACGCCCTGAAAATGATCGTCGACGACCACAGCAAGATTATAAGCAAATAAGCCATCGCGACGATGAATAATAAAATCTTCCCGCGCCAGACGCTCATCGGCGTTAATTTCACCGAGCAGAACATCTTGAAATCGGGTCACGGGATGATGTTGCAACAAACGGACTGCTGCATTTTCAGGCCCATTGTTCAGAGTACGGCAATGACCGTCGTACACACCGCCAGCGCTCTGAATGCGCGCGCGGGTGCAGGTGCAATAATAAGAAAGCCCTTGTTCATAGAGCCACTTCAGGCGTTCGCGGTAGGCGTCGTGACGTTGCGATTGCCACAGTACGTCGCCGTCCCAGTTCAGGCCGTAATGTTCCAGCTGACGCAGGATGGTTTCTGCTGCACCGGGAACTTCACGAGGGGGATCAATATCTTCAATACGCACGCGCCAGATACCGTGCTGAGAACGTGCTTGCAGGTAGCTGCCGAGAGCGGCAATGAGCGAACCAAAATGCAGCTCACCGGAGGGAGATGGCGCAAAGCGCCCGATATAGTCAGATTGAGGCATATTCACGACAGACAAAAAGCCACAAGGCGGGATTAACTCCCGCCTTTATGATCGTTACGACAGGGTCGGGATTAACCCGCCATCTGTTTTTCGCGGATTTCAGCCAGCGTTTTGCAGTCGATGCACAGATCGGCAGTTGGACGCGCTTCCAGGCGACGAATGCCAATTTCTACACCGCATGATTCGCAGTAGCCAAAATCTTCGTCCTCGACCTTCTTCAGCGTTTTCTCAATCTTTTTGATGAGTTTGCGCTCGCGGTCACGGTTACGCAGTTCGAGGCTGAACTCTTCTTCCTGAGCGGCACGGTCTACCGGATCCGGGAAGTTGGCTGCTTCGTCTTGCATATGTGTAACGGTGCGATCGACTTCATCCCGAAGCTGATTACGCCATGCTTCAAGAATACGCCTGAAGTGAGACAGCTGGGCTTCGTTCATATACTCTTCGCCCGGCTTCTCCTGGTATGGCTCCACCCCAGCGATGGCGAGAATACTCAGGGACGATGTTTTACGGTTTTGCCCTTCTTGCATGTTGCTTCTCCTTAACACGCACTATCGATCCCCGTGTGGGGGAAAAATCAGGTCGCTATAAATAGCAGATGCTTTTCCGTAAGGCAATTATCTATACGTAACACTTGACAAGCCTGTGAGGAAAAGCGTATTTGCGCACGCGGCCAGAACACCAAATAGTCATCTTCTAACCCCTTATAACACAACGGGGAGCGTCGACTTCAGAGTCATATTATCGGCAGAAAGTTCCGCTTTATAAGCGAAAACTTCTACCCCCTGCTTTTGTGCCTCATTCAACAATTGTGCGTACTTCGGGTCAATGTGGCGGGCCGGAGAGAATCGTTCAATTGCTGAATGCAAGACGGCAAACAACAATACGGCGCGCTTGCCCGCCGCCGCAACACTCATCAACTCTCGCAGATGCTTTTGGCCGCGTAGCGTCACCGCATCCGGAAAGTAACCGTTATCCCTGTCTGCTAACGTCACTGATTTGACTTCAATATAGCACTCCGGGCGGTCATTCGCCTGGAGCATAAAGTCAATTCTGCTGCCTTCCTCGCCATATTTCACTTCGCCTTTAATCTGGCTGTATCCCGTAAGCTCAGGAATCAGCCCGGCGTCGATGGCCTCTTTTACCAGAGGATTCGCACGCTGGGTATTCACGCATATAAATGCACCGTCCTGAGTCTCGGTAATTTCCCAGGTGTGCGCATATTTGCGTTTAGGATTATCGGACGTAGAGTACCAGACCGTATCACCCGGCGTAGCGCAGCCGGTCATCGCCCCGGTATTTGGGCAGTGCAGCGTCAGGTGCTCACCGGTTGGGGTGATGACATCGGCCAGAAAACGCTTATAGCGCTGGATCAGGGTGGCTTGCTGTAAAGCAGGGGTAAACTTCATCGTGAATCCTTGATTAGTCGCTCAACGGCCAGCGCGTGAGTGGCGTATAGCGGGTGCGTCCCTGGTGGAATACCGATTCGTAAAGCACAAACTCCGTCACCGGAAAACTCCAGCTAAAGCCGGGCGAGGGAATAGCGACGGCATGGTTGGTGTTGCGCAGCAGGGTGAGATGCGGGTGAAACGGCTGAGGACTTTGATAGCAGCCGCTGCGTGCGGCCTGAGCGCGCAGTAAATTCGCCAGTTGCAACAAACCGCGCGGCGGCTGACGCGTGCCGAGCCATACCACGCGAGAACGCAGCCACTGGCCGGCGTCATCCAGATTCAACGTAAAACCCGGCTGGCGGATGCGTCCGGCCATCGCCGACAGCGCCTGCTGCTTCTCCGCGCTCACCTCACCGAGAAACGCCAGCGTCAGATGTAAATTGGCGGCCGCCACCGGGCGGCCCGCTTCTGCCGGGAAATTCGCGGCGCGCCAGCGGACAATCTGTCGCTGAATTTTTGCAGGTGGCTCGATGGCGAAAAACAGGCGTTTCGGCTCAGACATAAGGGGGGCTCGGTAATGATATGCGGCGATGCTACAATGTCCGCCGCCTAATGTTAACCCTCTGGAGCTGTTCGTGTCCTTATTGCCGGTCGCCGCCGTACTGTCTGAGCTACTTACCGCCTTACGACATGCCCCTCAGATCCTGCTGAATGCGCCAACGGGCGCGGGTAAATCGACCTGGTTGCCGCTGCAAATCCTCAAAGAGGGGAATATTCCCGGAAAAATTATTCTGCTGGAGCCGCGCAGGCTGGCGGCCCGCAACGTGGCGCAACGGCTCGCTGAACTGCTTGGCGAAAAGCCGGGCGAAACGGTCGGGTATCGTATGCGCGCCGAAACCTGCGTCAGCGCCGCGACACGCCTCGAAGTGGTCACAGAGGGCATTCTTACCCGGATGCTGCAAAACGATCCGGAGCTGAGCGGCGTAGGGCTGGTGATCCTCGATGAATTCCACGAGCGCAGCCTGCAGGCCGACCTGGCTCTCGCTTTGCTGCTCGACGTACAGCTTGGGCTGCGCGACGATCTCAAATTGCTGATCATGTCCGCGACGCTCGATAATCTGCGTCTGCAGCAGATCCTGCCCGATGCCCCCGTGATTTCATCAGAAGGGCGGGCGTTTCCCGTCGATCGTCGCTATCAATCGTTACCCGCTCATCAGCGTTTTGATGAAGCCGTTGCTATTGCTGCCGCAGAGTTATTGCGTCAGGAGCCCGGCTCGCTGCTGCTGTTTTTACCCGGCGTCGGTGAAATTCAGCGCGTCCAGGAAAAGCTCGCTTCTCGCGTCGGCAGTGATGTCATTCTCTGCCCGCTATACGGCGCACTTTCGCTGAACGAACAGCGCAAAGCGATCCTTCCTGCACCCGCCGGGCAGCGCAAAGTGGTGTTGGCGACTAATATTGCCGAGACCAGTTTAACCATTGAAGGTATTCGTCTGGTGGTCGATACCGCGCAGGAGCGGGTAGCGAGTTTCGATCCCCGTACTGGCCTGACGCGTCTTCTGACACAGCGCATCAGCCAGGCGTCGATGATTCAGCGTGCGGGCCGCGCCGGGCGACTGGAGTCGGGGATTTGCCTGCATCTCATCGGCGCGGAACAGGCAGAACGCGCGACAGTGCAGGGCACGCCGGAAATTCTGCAAAGCGATCTTTCCGGGCTACTGCTGGAATTACTGCAATGGGGTTGCCTGGATCCGAGCCAACTGACCTGGCTCGACCAGCCGCCAGCAGTGAATCTGGCGGCGGCACGTCGATTGCTCACGCAGCTCGGCGCGCTGGAGAATGAACGCCTGTCGTCCCGCGGGCAGAAAATGGCGACGCTTGGCAACGAACCGCGTCTGGCGGCGATGCTGGTGGCGGCAAAAAATGATGACGAAGTGGCTACCGCCGCGAAGCTCGCGGCGATTCTGGAAGAGCCTCCGCGTGGCGGAAGCAGCGATCTGGCTTCGGCGTTTTCGCGCAATCAGCCTAACTGGCAGCAGCGCGCGCAGCGGCTTAGTCAGCGCCTGAACAGTCGCGGCGGCGCGCTGAATAGCGAACTTATCGCCGGTCTGCTGGCGCAGGCTTTCCCGGATCGCATTGCGCGCCGTCGCGGGCTGGACGGTCGTTATCAGCTGGCGAACGGCATGGGCGCCATGCTCGACAGCGACGACGCGCTGACCCGCCACGAGTGGCTGATCGCCCCGCTGCTGTTGCAGGGGAGTTCATCCCCGGATGCGCGTATTTTGCAGGCTATCGCCGTGGACATTGAGGTTCTGACTCGCACCTGCCCGCAGCTGTTGCAGCAATCGGACACTATCGAGTGGGACGATGCGCAGGGCACGCTGAAAGCGTTTCGCCGCAGCCAGATTGGCAGGTTGACTGTCAGCGTAAAACCGCTGGCAAAACCCTCCGAAGAGGAACTGCATCAGGCGATGCTCAATGGCATTCGCGATAAAGGGCTGAACGTGCTCAACTGGACGCCGGAGGCCGAACAATATCGCCTGCGGTTGCACTGTGCCGTGCGCTGGTTGCCGCAATACGCGTGGCCGGCGGTTGATGACGAGTCACTGTTGGCCTCGCTGGAATCGTGGTTATTGCCGCAAATGAGCGGCGTGCATTCTCTGAGAGCCCTGAAATCGCTGGATGTGAAGCGGGCGCTTGAGAATTTACTCGACTGGTCATTACGTCAACGTCTGGATAGTGAGTTGCCTGGGCATTACACTGTGCCGACCGGAAGCCGGATTGCCATTCGATATCATGAGGATAATCCCCCGGCTCTGGCGGTGCGGATGCAGGAGATGTTTGGCGAAGCGACTACGCCGTCGATTGCCGAAGGGCGCGTTTCGCTGGTGCTGGAGCTGTTGTCGCCCGCCCATCGTCCGCTGCAAATCACCCGCGACCTGGGCGCGTTCTGGGCCGGAAGTTATCGTGAAGTGCAGAAAGAGATGAAAGGGCGCTACCCGAAACACGTCTGGCCGGACGATCCGGCGAACACCGCGCCAACGCGGCGCACGAAGAAATATTCGTAAGTGTTATTTGATCCCCTCTCCTTTGAGGGAGAGGGTTAAAGTGAGGGGGAAATGTGCGCGCTGATGCCCTCACCCCGGCCCTCTCCCACAGGGAGAGGGAGCAAACCCTAAAGACTTTCTCAGAGAGAAAGTCCTGCTGTTTATTTTTGAGAGATTTCTTCTTTCACCGCTGGGTGGAAGAAAAGAGAATCGGGCCATTGCGCCTGAATGTTGCGGAGAGAAAGCATGGCGGGGAATGACCGCGAGCCAATAGGACGTAAGGGTAAACCTGCGCGTCCGGCGAAGGAAAAAATCAGCCGTCGTCGCCTCAGAGATGAGGATTATGACGATGACTATGAAGACGATGATGAGGATGAGCCGATGCCACGCAAGGCTAAAGGCAAAGGGGGCAAACCTCGCGGCAGACGCGGCTGGTTCTGGCTGCTGCTGAAGCTGTTTATTGTATTTGTCGTTCTGATGGCAATTTACGGCGTGTATCTGGATCAGAAGATCCGCAGCCGTATCGACGGTAAAGTCTGGCAGTTGCCTGCGGCGGTCTATGGCCGCATGGTCAACCTTGAGCCAGACATGTCCATCAGCAAGAACGAAATGGTCAAACTGCTGGAAGCTACGCAGTACCGCCAGGTGACGAAGATGACCCGTCCCGGCGAATTTACTGTGCAGGCGGGCAGCATTGAGATGATCCGTCGTCCGTTTGATTTCCCGGACAGTAAAGAGGGGCAGGTGCGCGCGCGTCTGACCTTTGACGGCGATCATCTGGAAACTATCGAAAACCTGGACAGCAACCGTCAGTTCGGTTTCTTCCGTCTCGATCCGCGCCTGATCACCATGCTCTCCTCGCCAAACGGCGAGCAGCGTCTGTTCGTGGCGCGTAATGGCTTCCCGGATCTGCTGGTGGATACTCTGCTGGCGACCGAAGACCGTCACTTCTACGAGCACGACGGCGTGAGCCTGTACTCGATTGGTCGTGCGGTACTGGCGAACCTGACGGCTGGCCGTACGGTGCAGGGGGCGAGTACCCTGACCCAGCAGCTGGTGAAAAACCTGTTCCTCTCCAGCGAACGCTCCTACTGGCGTAAGGCCAACGAAGCGTACATGGCTGTGCTGATGGACGCCCGCTACAGCAAAGATCGCATTCTTGAGCTGTATATGAACGAGGTGTACCTCGGTCAGAGTGGCGATAACGAGATTCGCGGCTTCCCGCTGGCGAGCCTGTACTACTTTGGTCGTCCGGTGGAAGAGCTGAGCCTCGACCAGCAGGCACTGCTGGTGGGCATGGTGAAAGGGGCGTCAATCTACAACCCGTGGCGCAACCCGAAACTGGCACTGGAGCGTCGTAACCTGGTTCTGCGCTTGCTGCAACAGCAGCAGGTTATCGATCAGGAGCTGTACGACATGCTGAGTGCCCGTCCGCTGGGCGTTCAGCCGCGCGGCGGCGTGATTTCACCTCAGCCTGCGTTTATGCAGATGGTGCGTCAGGAGCTGCAAACTAAGCTCGGCGACAAAGTGAAAGATCTCTCCGGCGTGAAGATCTTTACCACCTTTGATTCCGTGGCGCAGGATGCCGCCGAGAAAGCCGCCGTTGACGGTATTCCGGCGCTGAAAAAACAGCGTAAGTTGAGCGATCTGGAAACCGCGATGGTGGTGGTCGACCGCTACAGCGGCGAAGTGCGCGCGATGGTCGGCGGAGCAGAGCCGCAGTTCGCGGGCTATAACCGTGCGATGCAGGCGCGTCGTTCGATTGGTTCTCTGGCTAAACCGGCGACCTATCTGACCGCGCTGAGCCAGCCGAATCAGTACCGACTGAACACCTGGATTGCCGATGCACCGATTGCGCTGCGTCAGCCGAACGGCCAGGTGTGGTCTCCGCAGAACGACGATAAACAGTTCAGCGGACAGGTGATGCTGGTGGATGCGCTCACGCGTTCCATGAACGTCCCGACGGTGAATCTCGGTATGGCGCTGGGCTTGCCAGCGATTACCGATACCTGGGAAAAACTGGGTGTGCCGAAAGATCAGCTTCATGCGGTTCCGGCGATGATTCTGGGGGCGCTGAACCTGACACCAATCGAAGTAGCGCAGGCGTTCCAGACCATTGCCAGCGGCGGTAACCGCGCGCAGCTTTCTGCGGTGCGCTCGGTGATTGCCGAAGACGGCACGGTGCTGTATCAGAGCTTCCCGCAGGCGGAACGCGTGGTTCCGGCGCAGGCGGCGTACATGACGCTGTGGACCATGCAGCAGGTGGTGCAGCGCGGTACGGGTCGTCAGCTTGGCGCGAAATATCCGGGCCTGCATCTGGCGGGTAAAACCGGGACCACCAACAACAACGTCGATACCTGGTTCGCCGGTATTGATGGCCGTGAAGTGGTGATTACCTGGGTGGGACGCGACAACAACCAGCCGACCAAGCTGTACGGTGCGAGCGGGGCGATGTCGATTTACCAGCGCTACCTGACCAACCAGTCGCCGGTGCCGCTGAACCTGACACCGCCGGAAGATATCGTCGATATGGGCGTGGATGAATCGGGGAACTTCGTCTGCGGCGGCGGGATGCGAACGCTTCCGGTGTGGACGGACAAACCGGAATCCCTGTGCCAGCAAAGCCAGCCTGAACAGCCGACGGGCAATCCGTTTGAGCAGTCTCAGCCTCAGCAGCAGCCGCAGCAACAGCAGCAGCCGCAGAATGAGAAGAAAGACAGCGACGGCGTCGCGGGCTGGATCAAAGACATGTTCGGCAGTAACTAAGTCTGTGAATACCCTTTCCTGCGGGAGAGGGTATTTATTCACGCATACAAAACATATTCCTAACCCTTATTTAATCCTGTTTTAACCCCTCATTTTCCCTCTGGTTATTTCTTATACCCTCAATTCTTGTAGGGCCGCATATCGCTTGCTATGCCGCCAGCGTTTCGCATATTATTCTGCGGTCATAATAATAATTCTCGTTTACGTTATCATTCACTCTTTCATCAGAGATATACCAATGGCGTCCAAAACTGCTCAGCCAATGAGTCCTTCACTGCGTAAAATCGCAGTCGTTGTAGCCACAGCGGTGGGTGGCATGTCTGCTTTTGCACATGCGGCTGAAACCACGAAAAAAGAAGAAACGATTACTGTAACGGCGGCTCCTGCTGCGACAGAAAGTGCATGGGGCCCGGCGCCAACGATCGCGGCCAAACGTTCCGCAACGGCAACTAAAACTGATACCCCGATTGAAAAGACACCTCAGTCTGTTTCTGTGGTGACTAACGAAGAGATGCAAATGCATCAATTCAACTCAGTGAAAGAGGCGTTGGGTTACACTCCTGGCGTGACGGTGAACAGCCGTGGGGCTTCTAATACCTATGATTTTGTTATCATTCGCGGTTTCTCCTCTGTAGGTCTTAATCAGAATAATTATCTTGATGGTCTGAAACTTCAGGGCAACTTCTATAACGATGCGGTAATCGACCCTTACATGCTGGAGCGCGTTGAATTGATGCGTGGTCCGACGTCCGTTCTTTACGGTAAAAGTAACCCGGGCGGCATTATTTCAATGGTAAGCAAGCGCCCGACGACTGAGCCTTTAAAAGAAGTTCAGTTCAAAATGGGGACAGACAATCTCTTCCAGACTGGTTTTGACTTTAGCGATTCGCTGGATGATAACGGTGAATTCTCGTACCGTCTGACAGGCCTGGCGCGCTCGACGAATGAGCAACAAATTAACTCTGAATCCCAGCGCTACGCCATTGCACCATCATTCTCTTGGCGTCCAGATGATAAAACCAACTTTACGTTCTTGTCCTATTTCCAGAATGAACCGGAAACAGGCTATTACGGTTGGTTGCCTAAAGAAGGAACTGTTGAACCATTGCCAAATGGCAAGCGCTTGCCGACGGATTTCAATGAAGGCGCGTCAAACAATACCTATTCCCGTAACCAGAAAATGGTCGGTTATAGTTTCGAACATGGTTTCAATGACACTTTTACCGTGCGTCAGAACCTACGTTTTGCTGAAATGAAAACGTCTCAGAAAAGTGTTTATGGCACGGGTATCGCAGCCGATGGCCATACGCTGAATCGTGGGACCGTAGTTGATAATGAGCGTTTGCAGAACTTTAGCGTTGACACACAGTTGGAGAGCAGGTTCGCAACTGGCGGCGTAGATCACACCTTATTGACCGGTGTGGATTATATGCGTATGCGCAATGACATTAACGCAGCTTTTGGTAGTGCGCCGCCTATCGATCTTAACGGTAACTATACGCCTGAAGACTTCACATTTGGCGATGCCGTCCCATATCAAATGAACGAGAGCAAACAGACTGGTCTGTATATTCAGGATCAAGCTGAGTGGGATAAATGGGTGCTTACGCTGGGTGGTCGTTATGACTGGTCTCAGCAGGCTACTACCGTACGTAGCGATAACGGTTATATTGAACGTAACGACCATAAGTTTACTTGGCGTGGTGGTGTGAACTACCTGTTTGATAATGGAATTTCACCGTACTTCAGTTATAGCCAGTCATTTGAACCTAGCGCATTCGATCTCTGGAGCACACCACGTGTTTCCTACGCACCTTCAAAGGGTGAGCAGTATGAAGCTGGCGTGAAGTATGTGCCAAAAGATATGCCAGTTGTGGTGACAGGTGCGTTGTATCAGTTGACCAAAACTAACAACCTGACTGCCGACCCGTCGAATCCATTGGGTCAGATTCCCGCGGGCGAGATTCGTGCTCGTGGTGTTGAACTGGAAGCGAAAGCAGCGCTGACAGCAAATATCAATATGACGGCTTCTTATACCTATACCGATGCTGAATATACTAAAGATACCAACCTGAAGGGCAATACCCCAGAGCAGGTGCCTGAGCATATGGCCTCCCTGTGGGGTGACTACACCTTTAACAACGGCCCGTTGTCAGGATTGACATTAGGAACCGGTGGCCGTTTCATCGGTTCTAGTTATGGCGACCCGGCTAACAGCTTTAAAGTCGGTAGTGCTGCTGTTATGGATGCTGTCGTTAAGTATGACCTCGCTCGTTTTGGTATGGCAGGATCGAGTGTTGCGGTTAATGTGAACAACTTGCTTGATCGTGAGTATGTCGCAAGCTGCTTCCAGACCTACGGCTGCTTCTGGGGTGCTGAACGCCAGGTTGTCGCCACGGCGACCTTCCGCTTCTAATCTCTTTTCGGGCACGGTTCGCCGTGCCCTTTAACAAGTTGGCCACTATGCAGGAAAATAAAACGCACTCCGATACCACGTTTGCGCTTGATAACACCTCCTTTCGCGTCCCTGGACGCACGCTGCTGCATCCGCTCTCTTTGACATTCCCTGTCGGTAAAGTCACAGGCCTTATTGGTCACAACGGTTCGGGTAAATCCACATTGCTGAAAATGTTGGGTCGCCATCAGCCGCCGTCCGAAGGAGAAATCCTGCTCGACGGACAGCCGCTCGACAGCTGGAAAAGCAAAGCGTTTGCCCGCAAAGTCGCCTATCTGCCGCAGCAACTGCCGCAGGCCGAAGGGATGACCGTGCGCGAACTGGTAGCGATTGGACGTTATCCGTGGCACGGCGCGCTCGGGCGTTTTGGGGTGGCCGACAGAGAGAAAGTGGAAGAGGCGATCGCACTGGTGGGATTAAAACCGCTGGCGCACCGTCTGGTGGATAGCCTTTCGGGCGGCGAGCGTCAGCGCGCGTGGATTGCGATGCTGGTGGCGCAGGACAGCAACTGCCTGCTGCTCGACGAACCAACCTCGGCGCTGGACATCGCTCATCAGGTGGATGTTCTGGCCTTGATTCATCGCCTCAGCCAGCAGAAAGGGCTGACGGTGATTGCGGTTCTGCACGATATCAACATGGCCGCACGCTACTGCGATTATCTGGTGGCCCTGCGCGGCGGCGAGATGATTGCCCAGGGCACGCCTGCTGAGCTAATGCGCGGCGAGACGCTGGAACTGATCTACGGTATTCCAATGGGTATCCTGCCGCATCCGGCAGGGGCTGCACCGGTGAGCTTTGTGTATTGATGCTGGATCCAACTTTGATAAGTCGCCGTCGATTACTGACGGCGCTGGCGCTTTCGCCACTGCTGTTAAAAATGAATACCGCGCGCGCGGCAGCCATCGATCCGCACCGCATCGTGGCGCTGGAATGGCTGCCGGTTGAGCTGATGCTGGCCCTGGGCATCGCGCCCTACGGTGTGGCGGATATTCCCAACTACAACATGTGGGTCAACGAGCCGAAAATCCCTGCCTCGACTATCGACATTGGCCTGCGCACCGAGCCGAATCTCGAGCTGCTGACGCAGATGAAACCCTCTTATCTGGTCTGGTCGGCGGGCTACGGTCCTTCACCAGAAACGCTGGCGCGTATTGCGCCGGGCCGAGGTTTTACTTTCAGCGACGGGAAAAAACCGCTGACGATGGCGCGTCACTCGATCAACGAAATGGCCCAGCTTCTGGACCGCGAAGCGGCGGCAAAAGAGCACCTCGACCATTTCGATAGTTTTATCGACGCGCTCAAACCACGTTTTGCCGCGCGTGGCGACCGTCCGTTGCTAATGGTCACGCTGCTGGATGCGCGTCATGTGCTGGTGTTTGGCAAAAACTGCCTGTTCCAGGAAGTGCTTGATCGTTTCAATATTCATAATGCCTGGGAAGGGGAGATGACCTTCTGGGGCAGCACCACCGTCGGCATCGACCGTCTGGCGCAGTTCCGCGATGTGGATGTGCTCTGTTTCGATCATGGCAATGACCGCGAGATGCAAAGCCTGATGGCGACGCCGCTTTGGCAGGCGATGCCGTTCGTGCGCGAGCAGCGTTTCCAGCGCGTGCCTGCGGTGTGGTTCTACGGAGCGACGCTGTCAGCAATGCACTTTGCCCGCGTGCTTGACGGCGCGCTGGGAGGCAAGGCATGAAGTCACGGATCGCACCATTCCCTGCGCTGTTATTGAGCGTCGTTTTCGTCGCCGCACTGATCTTAACCTGGTCAAATCTGTCGATTGCGCTGCCGCGCGGGCAGTGGGGCCAGGCGTTCTCCGTACCGGATATCGATAACATCCAGCAGATGCTGTTCCACTACAGCCTGTTGCCGCGTCTGGCGATTTCCCTGCTGGTGGGCGCAGGGCTGGGGCTGGTCGGTGTGCTGTTCCAGCAGGTGCTGCGTAACCCGCTGGCGGAACCGACGACGCTCGGCGTCGCCACTGGCGCACAGCTCGGAATCACCATTACCACGCTCTGGGCGCTGCCCGGCGCACTCACCAGCCAGTTTGCTGCGCTGGCGGGGGCCTGCGTGGTGGGCGCGCTGGTGTTTGGCGTGGCGTGGGGAAAACGACTTTCTCCGGTGACGCTGATTCTGGCCGGTCTGGTGGTGAGTCTCTACTGCGGAGCGATCAACCAGCTGCTGGTGCTGTTCCATCACGACCAGCTGCAAAGCATGTTCCTGTGGAGCACCGGGACGCTGACGCAGACCGACTGGAGCATCGTGCAGCGTCTGTGGCCGCAGCTGATCGGCGGCGTATTACTGACCTTGCTGCTGCTGCGCCCGCTGACCCTGATGGGGCTGGACGACGGCGTGGCGCGTAATCTGGGACTGGCCCTTTCGCTGGCGCGTCTCGCGGCGCTGACGCTGGCGATTGTGCTCAGCGCCCTGCTGGTGAATGCGGTCGGGATCATCGGCTTTATTGGACTGTTTGCCCCGCTGCTGGCGAAGATGCTCGGCGCACGTCGTCTGCTGTCGCGCCTGATGCTGGCCCCGCTGATCGGGGCGCTGATCCTCTGGCTTTCAGATCAAATCATTCTCTGGCTGGCCCGCGTGTGGATGGAAGTCTCCACCGGCTCCGTGACCGCCCTGATTGGTGCGCCGCTGCTGCTCTGGCTGCTGCCGCGCTTGCGCAGTATGAGCGCTCCGGCGATGGACGCTGGCGATAAAGTTTACGCCGAGCGTCAGCATATTCAGTGGTTCGTTCTGACGGGCCTGATTGTGCTGCTGATCGTCGCGTACATTGCGCTCTCTCTGGGGCGTGACGCCAGCGGCTGGCACTGGGCGACCGGCCCGATGCTGGATGAACTTATGCAGTGGCGCTGGCCGCGTATTTTCTCCGCGCTCATTGCTGGCGTGATGCTGGCGGTGGCGGGGTGCATTATTCAGCGTCTGACCGGCAACCCGATGGCGAGTCCGGAAGTGTTAGGCATCAGTTCCGGCGCAGCGTTTGGCGTGGTGATGATGCTGTTCTTCGTGCCGGGCGATGCTTTTGGCTGGCTGATGCCCGCGGGCAGTATAGGTGCCGCCGCGACGCTGATGATCATTATGATTGCCGCCGGGCGTGGGGGATTTTCTCCGCACCGGATGCTGCTCGCCGGTATGGCGTTGAGCACTGCGTTTACCATGTTGCTGATGATGCTCCAGGCCAGCGGGGACCCGCGTATGGCGCAGATCCTGACCTGGATTTCTGGCTCGACCTACAAAGCGACCGGCGCGCAGGTGATTCATTCCGGGATCGCGATGGTGTTGCTGCTGGCGATCACGCCGCTATTACGTCGCTGGATGACAATCCTGCCGTTGGGCGGTGAAACCGCGCGGGCGGTTGGGGTTGCGCTGACGCCGTCGCGGGTTGGATTGTTGCTACTGGCCGCCTGTTTGACCGCCGTCGCCACCATGACCATTGGCCCGCTGAGCTTTGTCGGTCTGATGGCGCCACACATCGCGCGCATGATGGGCTTCCGTCGCACGATGCCGCATATCGTGATGTCGGCGTTGGTCGGTGGGATGATGCTGGTGATCGCCGACTGGCTGGGCCGGATGGTGCTGTTCCCGTATCAGATTCCGGCAGGACTACTATCGACCTTCATTGGGGCGCCGTACTTTATTTATTTGCTGAGGAAGCAGAGCAGATAATAAAAAGCCGGGTGGCGCTAACGCTTACCCGGCCTACAGGAAAGGCATGGTTTTGTAGGCCGGGTAAGGCGAAGCCGCCACCCGGCAAATACACCCATCAAAGCTTCGCAAACACCTTACGCGCCGCGTCGATGGTATTGTTGATATCCTCTTCGCTGTGCGCCACCGACATAAAGCCTGCTTCGAACGCCGACGGTGCCAGATACACACCTTCTTCCAGCATCAGATGGAAGAAACGCTTAAAGCGCTCAACGTCGCACTTCACCACGTCCTGATAACTCGTCACGGTTTCCGCATCGGTGAAGAAAATCCCGAACATACCGCCGACATGGTTCACCACCAGCGGAATGCCTTTCTCTTCTGCGGCTTCCAGCAGACCGTTAGCCAGCTGCGTGGTCCGTTCGGTCAGGGTTTCGTGAATTCCTGGCTGCGCCACTTCGGTCAGACAGGCGAAACCGGCGGCCATCGCAATCGGGTTGCCGGACAGCGTTCCCGCCTGATAAACCGGGCCGGTCGGCGCCAGAGCTTCCATCACGTCTTTACGTCCGCCAAACGCGCCCACCGGCATACCGCCGCCGATGATTTTGCCCAGACAGGTCAGGTCTGGTTCCACGTCGTAATAAGATTGTGCGCCCGCCAGCGCCACGCGGAAGCCAGTCATCACTTCGTCGATGATCAGCAGTGCGCCGAATTCGTCGCACAGGGCGCGCAGGCCCGGCAGGAATTCTGGCTGCGGCGGGATGCAGTTCATGTTGCCCGCGACCGGTTCCACGATGATGCAGGCCACTTCCTGCGGGTACTGCTCGAAGGCGGCACGAACCGTGTCCAGATCGTTATAGGTGCAGGTCAGAGTGTGTTTGGCGAAATCTGCCGGAACGCCCGGAGAGTTCGGCTGGCCGAGGGTCAGCGCGCCGGAACCGGCTTTCACCAGCAGGCAATCGGCGTGGCCGTGGTAGCAGCCTTCAAATTTGATGATTTTGTCGCGGCCGGTAAAGCCACGCGCCAGACGAATCGCGCTCATGGTCGCTTCCGTACCGGAGTTCACCATGCGTACCATGTCCATAGTCGGGACCAGTTCGGTCACCAGCTCCGCCATTTTCACTTCCATCTCGGTTGGTGCGCCGAAACTCAGACCGCGCTGCGCCGCTTCAATCACCGCATTGCGAATGGTTGGGTGGTTATGACCCAGCACCATCGGACCCCAGGAGCCGACATAATCGATATAGGCTTTGCCATCCACATCGTACAGATACGCGCCGTCCGCACGTTCGATAAACAGCGGCGTGCCGCCGACGCCGGTAAAGGCGCGAACGGGAGAGTTGACCCCGCCTGGGATTAGCTCGCGTGCAGCACTGTAGAGGTTTTCAGACTTACTCATAGCGTCGTTCCTGGTTCGTAGAAAAGGGTTAAGCTAGCTATTCTAAGGGATTCGCCGATGCTTATAAAATTTTTGCCCTTATGATCCTAAACAATTGTTAAGGATTTTTCAGGCGACGGGCTGCGCCAGGGACATTAAAATCCCTGCGTGATTTGTATTACCAATAAAAGAACCCGTGATGACAGCACAAAACTCCTCGTTTGAAGAACAGCAATTTGCGCGCCTGCGCCGCCGGGCCAGCGTTCGACGTTTACTGAATCGCGATAAAACCCCGCTGATGATTCTGGTGATGGCGGCGGTTGTCGGCACACTGGCCGGGCTGGTCGGTGTGGCGTTTGAGAAAGCCGTCAATGGCGTGCAGAACTGGCGCATCGGCACGCTGGGCGGCGTGGCAGATACCCCGTGGCTATTGTGGTCGCTGGCGTTTGGGCTGTCGGCAATTCTGGCAATGGTCGGCTATTTCCTGGTGCGCAAATTTGCCCCGGAGGCAGGCGGGTCAGGCATTCCAGAAATCGAAGGCGCGCTGGAAGAGTTACGTCCGGTGCGCTGGTGGCGCGTTATTCCGGTTAAATTTATCGGCGGGATGGGCACGCTCGGGGCGGGGATGGTGCTGGGGCGTGAAGGGCCAACGGTGCAGCTTGGCGGGAATATCGGGCGCATGGTGGGGGATATTTTCCGCATGCGCAGCGGCGAGGCGCGGCATACGCTGCTGGCAACCGGTGCGGCGGCAGGGCTGTCGGCGGCGTTTAACGCGCCGCTGGCTGGGATCTTGTTTATCATCGAAGAGATGCGCCCGCAGTTTCGCTACAACCTTATCTCGATAAAAGCCGTCTTCACCGGCGTGATCATGTCGAGCATTGTGTTCCGCATTTTTAACGGCGAATCGGCGGTGATTGAAGTGGGTAAACTCACCAATGCGCCGGTGAATACGCTGTGGCTGTATTTGATTCTGGGGATGATTTTCGGCGTGCTGGGGCCGCTGTTTAATTTCCTGGTGCTTAAAACCCAGGATATGTTCCAGCGTATTCACGGCGGGAATATCACCAAGTGGGTGTTGATCGGCGGTTTACTTGGCGGCCTGTGCGGCGTGTTGGGCGTGATCCAGCCGGGTTCGGCGGGCGGCGGGTTTAGTCTGATCCCTATCGCTATGGCGGGGAATTTTAGTCTCGGCATGCTGCTGTTCCTGTTTATCTCCCGCGTGGTGACGACGCTGCTGTGCTTCTCTTCCGGTGCGCCGGGCGGGATTTTTGCCCCGATGCTGGCGCTGGGAATGCTGCTTGGCACCGCGTTCGGCATGGCCGCTGCCGCAGGATTTCCGGCGTATGAGCTGATGCCTGGCACTTTTGCGATTGCCGGAATGGGGGCGCTGCTGGCAGCCTCTTTGCGTGCGCCGTTGACCGCTATCGTGCTGGTTCTGGAGATGACGGATAATTATCAGCTCATTTTGCCAATGATCATTACCTGCCTCGGGGCGACACTATTAGCCCAATTCCTGGGCGGAAAGCCGCTATACTCCACCATTCTTGCTCGTACTCTGGCGAAACAAGAGGCGGCACTGGCTGAGAAGCAGAATACTTGAATGAATTACCAGGGTATTAGATAATGAAAAAAAGAATTGGATGTTTTTTAATCCGATTCAGTAGCAGTATTCATGGGAGCAAAAAATGAGTGATGACGTAGCGCTGCCGTTGCAGTTTACCGAAGCAGCAGCCATTAAAGTGAAAAGCCTGATTGCGGATGAAGATAATCCGGAGCTGAAACTGCGTGTGTATATTACCGGCGGCGGTTGCAGCGGCTTCCAGTATGGTTTCACCTTTGACGATCAGGTAAACGACGGTGATATGACAATTGAGAAGCAGGGCGTCGCGCTGGTCGTTGACCCGATGAGCCTGCAATATCTGGTCGGCGGCGCGGTGGATTACACCGAAGGCCTGGAAGGATCGCGCTTTGTGGTGACCAACCCGAACGCGAAAAGCACCTGCGGGTGTGGTTCTTCGTTTAGCATTTAATGATGCGCGGGGATGGTGCGGTTTGATGCCCTCACCCCGGCCCTCTCCCACGGGGAGAGGGAGAAAACACTAAAAAGGCAACCTCGTGGTTGCCTTTTGCTTTTACCTTCCGTTTTCATCCAACGCAAACGTCGGTAGCTTCAGGTGCCAGCGAATAGCCGCCAGTCGAATCACCAGCGTCACCACCATGCCGATCATCGCCGCCGTTTCCAGCTCAACGCCAAAGGTGTAAAACGCCGTCGCGTGGACAATCCCGCCGATAATACAGGCGGTGGCATAGATTTCAGTGCGCAGAATCATCGGGACTTCACGGGCCAGAATATCGCGGATAATCCCTCCGCCGACGCCGGTCAGCACGCCCATGCAAATCGCCACCAGTGGTCCTGTACCCGCCATAAAAGCTTTATTGACGCCGATGCCGACAAACACCGCCAGACCCACCGCATCCAGTACCGGCAGAATCCATTTCGGTAAGCGACGCGGCTGGCGCACCAGCACGATCGTCAGCATACAGGTCACCATCGCGACGACCAGATCGGTCGGATCTCTCACCCAAAATACCGGACCGTGATCGAGGGCCATATCGCGGATCGTTCCCCCGCCGACTGCCGTTACCACGCCAAGCACCAATACGCCAAACGGATCCATGCGTAATTTGCCCGCCAGCAAAACGCCGGAGATAGCAAAAACGGCTGTGCCAAGGATATCCAGCCAATAAACGAGCATTTTTCAATCCTCAGACGATGAGGGTTAATTACTGGCTCTGCGCGAGGGCAGAGCAGAGTTGTTTTGCGGCGAGGATAATACGCGGGCTTGCGCGTTCAAACCAGTCACTGTGCAGGGCGATAACCGGAATTTTTAGCTGGCTTTGCCAGAATTGTTCTATTTTCGGAATCTCGCTCGCATTCCCAATCACCACAATCGCCTGTGGCTGACGCGCAATCACCTGTTCGCGGCTGACCTGCGGCCACGGAACGCGGCTGGCTGCGAAGATATTTTCACCGCCGCATACTTCCAGAACCTGATTCTGAATCGATCCTTTACCGGTGGTAAACAGCGGCTGGCTGCCAAATTGCAGGAAAACGCGCTTTTTCGCTGGCGTGTCATATTTTGCCTTCAGTGCAGCATAGTCGTTAAGCAACTGCTGCGCGGCCTGCTGGGCTTTTTTCGGCGTTGGGCTCCAGGGCGCTAAATCACGCAGCGCCTGCGCCACTTGCTCAATGCTGATGGCATCGACCCACAGCACTTTTATCCCAAGCGCTGAGAGCTGATTGACCTGCCGCTCGGCGTTTCCGCCGCGCCAGGCCAGCACCAGATCCGGCTTGAGCGCCACAATGCGTTCAAGGTTCATCCCTTGCCAGGTCGAGACCTCTTCAATCTTTTTCGCTTCCGGGGGGTAGTCTGAAAAGCTGCTGACGCCCACTGGCGTGATCCCAGCGGCGAATGCCAGTTCCGTATTGGCGGGGGAGAGGGTAATGACGCGAGGCGCGGCAGCGAGCCACGCCGGTGCTAGCAGAAAGAGGGCGACCAGCGCCCTTACACACTTAGCCACGCGCCAGTTTCTGCACCAGGGTTTCGACCATGATGGTGGACTGTTTAGCAGCAACCGCCAGGAACTCGTCGAAGCTCAGGTGGGATTGCTGATCGGCCACGTCGGAGATGGCGCGAACCACTACGAACGGTACGCTGAAGTTATGGCACACGTGCGCAATCGCGGTCGCTTCCATTTCAACGGCAATCGCCTGCGGGAAGTTGTGGCGGATTTTCGCCAGACCCACGGAACCATTGATGAAGGCGTCGCCGCTGACGATCAGGCCGCGTACGGCGTTGAGGTTCAGCTCGGCGATGCAGCTTTCTGCTGCAGCCACCAGCTTATCGTCGGCTTTAAAACCTGCCGGACAACCAGGCAGCTGGCCGTACTCGTAACCGAATGCTGTGACATCGGCATCGTGATAACGCGCTTCATCGGAGACCACGATATCGCCCACTTTCAGGGTAGGAGCCAGACCGCCCGCAGAACCGGTATTGATGATCACGTCCGGTTTGCAGCGCTCAAGCAGCAGGGTTGCGCCCAGTGCTGCCGCTACTTTACCGATGCCTGATTTCAGCAGAGCGACGTCAGTTCCGTTCAGCTGGCCGGTGTAGATTTCACAGCCACCCAGCGTGAGGGTCTGACAGTTCTCAATTTTGTCACGCAGCAGCGTAACTTCTTCTTCCATTGCACCAATAATGCCGATTTTCATAGATTTACTCGCGATGTGCCTTGTTAAGATGCATAGTCTATCATGCGCATCAGGGGAAACGCATTCTCAGGCGGGGGAGCTCATGGCACCAATCGATTTTCGCAATAAAATTAACTGGCATCGTCGTTTCCGTTCTCCGCAGGGAGAAAAGAGTGAACACGAGATCCTGCGTATTTTTGAAAGCGATCGCGGGCGCATAGTTAATTCGCCGGCGATCCGCCGCTTGCAGCAAAAAACTCAGGTGTTTCCACTGGAGCGCAACGCCGCCGTCCGCACGCGTCTGACCCATTCTATGGAAGTACAGCAGGTCGGGCGCTACATTGCCAAAGAGATTTTAAGCCGTCTGAAAGAGCAGCGTTTGCTCGAAACCTACGGTCTGGATGAGCTGACCGGGCCGTTCGAAAGCATCGTTGAGATGGCCTGCCTGATGCACGACATCGGCAATCCGCCGTTTGGTCATTTCGGTGAAGCGGCGATTAACGACTGGTTTAAACAAAAACTGTTTCCCTCAGATGCAGCAAGCCAGCCCCTCAGCGACGATCGCTGTATCGTCAGAGCCCTAAAACTGCGCGAAGGCGAAGAGACCTTAAACGACCTGCGGCGCAAGGTGCGTCAGGATCTTTGTCAGTTTGAAGGGAATGCGCAGGGGATTCGGCTGGTGCATTCTCTGATGCGAATGAACCTGACGTGGGCGCAGGTCGGCTGTATTCTTAAATATACCCGCCCGGCGTGGTGGATGGGCGAACCGCCCGCGACGCACAGCTATTTAATGAAAAAGCCCGGCTATTATTTATCTGAAGAACGCTATATTGAAAGGCTGCGTAAAGAACTTTCTTTGACCCCACATGGCCGCTTTCCATTGACGTGGATTATGGAAGCCGCAGACGATATATCCTATTGCGTGGCCGATCTGGAAGATGCCGTCGAAAAAAGAATATTTAGCGTTGAAGAACTTTATCAGCACCTTTATGAGGCCTGGGGCAAGCACGAGAAAGGCTCACTGTTTTCTCAGGTCGTCGAAAACGCGTGGGAAAAATCGCGCTCCAATTCATTGAGTCGCAGTACCGAAGATCAGTTCTTTATGTATTTGCGGGTCAACACGTTAAATAAACTGGTGCCCTACGCGGCGGCGCGTTTTATCGATAATTTACCGGACATTTTTAGCGGCGAGTTTAATCATGCGCTGCTGGAAGACGACAGCGATTTTAGCCAACTGCTTGAGTTGTATAAGCACGTTGCGATGCGCCATGTTTTCAGTCACCCGGATGTTGAACAGCTGGAATTACAGGGCTATCGGGTGATTAGCGGCCTGCTGGAAATTTATCGTCCGCTGCTGCAATTATCCGTCGATGAATTTACCGAGCTGGTGGAAAAAGATCGCGTTAAGCGCCTGCCGATTGAAACCCGTCTGCTGCATAAACTCTCGACCCGTCATCGTCTTGCCTACGTCGAAGCAGTGAGTAAAATCGATCGTGATTCCGTGCAGTGGCCCGTTATGGAATATTATTATCGCTGTCGACTTATTCAGGACTATATCAGCGGAATGACCGATTTGTATGCATGGGATGAATACCGCCGTCTGATGGCAGTGGAATAAGGAATGAGTTTTGTAAAGACGACCAATAAATTTTTACTTTTTCCAGAAACTTAATCCTGGAACTTCAGGCTATAAAACGAATCTGATGTACACAGCAATTTTGCGTTATCTGTAAATCGAGATTGAGAATATGAAAAAAACCACATTAGCAATGAGTGCACTGGCTCTGAGTTTAGGTTTAGCGTTATCCCCTCTGACTGCCACCGCAGCCGAGACCGCGTCTTCGGCAGCAACCGCGCAGCAGATGCCAAGCCTTGCCCCGATGCTCGAAAAAGTGATGCCATCGGTGGTGAGTATTAACGTTGAGGGGAGCACAACCGTTAATACACCGCGCATGCCGCGCAACTTCCAGCAGTTCTTCGGTGATAACTCACCGTTCTGCCAGGACGGTTCCCCGTTCCAGAGTTCACCGTTCTGTCAGGGTGGCGGCGCGGGTGATGATACCCCAGGCGGCGGTAACGGCGGCGGGCAGCAGCAGAAATTCATGGCGCTCGGCTCAGGTGTCATTATTGACGCAGCCAAAGGTTATGTCGTCACCAATAACCATGTTGTCGACAATGCCAGCACCATTAAAGTCCAGCTGAGCGATGGCCGTAAGTTTGATGCCAAAGTGGTGGGTAAAGACCCACGCTCAGACATCGCCCTGATTCAGATTCAGGATCCGAAAAACCTGACGGCGATTAAACTGGCCGATTCCGACGCTCTGCGCGTGGGTGATTACACCGTGGCCATCGGCAACCCGTTTGGTCTGGGTGAAACCGTGACCTCCGGTATCGTTTCTGCGCTGGGCCGTAGCGGCCTGAACGCGGAAAACTATGAAAACTTTATCCAGACCGATGCGGCAATTAACCGTGGTAACTCCGGCGGTGCGTTGGTTAACCTGAACGGTGAATTGATCGGGATTAACACCGCGATCCTGGCACCGGACGGCGGTAACATCGGTATCGGCTTTGCGATCCCGAGCAACATGGTGAAAAACCTGACCGGTCAGATGGTTGAGTTTGGCCAGGTGAAACGTGGTGAGCTGGGTATTCTGGGTACCGAACTGAACTCAGAACTGGCGAAAGCGATGAAAGTGGACGCTCAGCGCGGCGCATTCGTCAGCCAGGTCATGCCGAACTCTTCTGCGGCGAAGGCCGGTATCAAGGCAGGTGATGTTATTACCACGCTGAATGGCAAGCCAATCAGCAGCTTCGCGGCGCTGCGTGCTGAAGTCGGCTCTATGCCGGTCGGCAGCAAAGTGTCTCTCGGCCTGCTGCGCGATGGCAAACCGGTCAACGTGAGCCTGGAACTGCAGCAGAGCAGCCAGAATCAGGTTGATTCCAGCACCATCTTCAGCGGTATTGAAGGTGCGGATATGAGCAACAAAGGCGCGGATAAAGGCGTGGTGGTGAGTGATGTGAAAGCCAACACCCCGGCGGCGCGTATTGGCCTGAAAAAAGGCGATGTGATTATCGGTGCGAACCAGCAACCGGTGAAAAACATTGCGGAACTGCGCAAAATTCTCGACAGCAAACCAACGGTGCTGGCGCTGAATATCCAGCGTGGTGATACCACTCTGTACCTGTTGATGCAGTAATCCCCTCAGCCCCTGCCTGCACTCAGGCAGGGGCTTTTCCTTTTCTGTGACCCTTTCCACAAGTCCATACTTCTCTCCCTGACTTTGTGCATTCGCACAATGCGACGCCCTTTGAACTCCCCTATGCTTGAGCTCTGCTCACAGGAGGGTTACATGGCTGGCTGGCATCTTGATACCAAAATGGCGCAGGAAATCGTGGCACGAACCATGCGCATCATTGATACCAATATCAACGTAATGGATGCCCGTGGGCGAATTATCGGCAGCGGCGATCGCGAACGCATTGGGGAATTGCACGAAGGTGCGCTTCTGGTGCTCTCTCAGGGACGAGTGGTGGATATCGACGATGCGGTTGCGCGGCATCTGCACGGTGTGCGTCAGGGGATCAATCTACCTCTGCGACTGGAAGGGGAAATCGTCGGCGTTATCGGTCTGACTGGCGAACCGGAATCCCTGCGCAAATACGGTGAGCTGGTGTGTATGACCGCCGAGATGATGCTGGAACAGTCGCGTCTGATGCATCTTCTGGCTCAGGACAGCCGCCTGCGCGAAGAATTGGTGATGAACCTGATTCAGGCTGAAGAGCACACGCCTGCACTGACGGAATGGGCGCAGCGTTTGGGTATCGACCTGAATCAGCCGCGCGTGGTGGCGGTCATTGAAGTGGACAGCGGTCAGCTCGGCGTGGACAGCGCGATGGCGGAGTTGCAGCAGCTGCAAAACGCGCTGGCTACTCCGGAGCGCAATAACCTCGTGGCGATTGTGTCGCTGACGGAGATGGTGGTTCTGAAACCGGCGCTCAATCAGTTTGGCCGCTGGGACGCAGAAGATCACCGTCGTCGTGTGGATCAACTTATCGCACGGATGAAAGAGAACGGTCAGCTGCGTTTTCGCGTCGCGCTCGGCAACTATTTCACCGGGCCGGGCAGCATCGCGCGGTCGTGGCGAACGGCGCGTACCACCATGATGGTGGGCAAGCAACGAATGCCCGAAAGCCGGGGCTATTTCTATCAGGATTTGATGTTACCGGTGCTGCTCGACAGTTTACGCGGTGGCTGGCAGGCCAATGAACTGGCGCGACCGCTGGTGCGTCTGAAAGCAATGGATAATAACGGGCTTCTGCGCCGTACGTTGCAGGCCTGGTTTCGCCATAACGTGCAACCGCTGGCGACCTCGAAAGCGCTGTTTATTCACCGCAATACGCTGGAATACCGGTTGAATCGTATATCAGAACTGACCGGCTTAGATTTGGGGAATTTCGACGACAGACTGCTGCTGTATGTGGCGTTGCAGCTGGATGAACAAAGGTGATGTTGTTGGAACGTAGGCCCGGTAAGCGCAACGCCACCGGGCGTTTAACCGCACGAATCTCGCCTTTGTGCCGGGTGGCGGCTTCGCCTTACCCGGCCTACAGGGAGACCGCACCACAGCATTTACTTCCCGCGCGTTAACTTCTCAAGATCAGATTCGATTTCGCTGATCTTGTTAGTCACAACACTTTCCAGATGACGCAGATCGTCGAGGATCTTACGTTTAAGGTCGACTTCGGTGCGATCGCGCTGGCAGATCTGATCGAGTTCATCAATAACATAGCGCAGGTTCGGGCTGATTTCCTGAACCTCTTTATACCCCTGACCAATGCCATCGGCGACGACGGTTTTACGTTGACGCGGGTATTTGAACTTCACGCTCTTTGCGAAAAACTCTCCTTTGTCCTTGTGAAAATAGATTTTCAGAATATCGTTGTTCGCTTCCTGGCGGAGGCTGTAACGATCAATTTCATCAGGATTGGTAATGCCCAGACTTTTCAGATTATCGTACATAGCGGTACCCTTGATCTCAACATAACCTATGAATAATTAACGAAAAAATCTATCTTCGCCACCATCAGATGTAAAAAAAGCGGGGTGGCCCCCGCTTTTTGTTATACCCGATTAATCGATGGTACGCAGCAGTTCGTTGATGCCGACTTTGCCGCGCGTTTTCGCATCGACTTTTTTCACGATAACCGCACAGTACAGGCTGTATTTGCCATCTTTCGACGGCAGGTTGCCGGAGACGACAACAGAACCGGCCGGTACGCGACCGTAATGCACTTCACCGGTTTCACGATCGTAAATGCGGGTGCTCTGACCAATGTAAACGCCCATCGAGATAACTGAGCCTTCTTCCACGATAACGCCTTCAACCACTTCGGAACGCGCACCGATGAAGCAGTTATCTTCGATGATGGTTGGGTTGGCCTGCAGTGGCTCAAGAACACCACCGATGCCGACGCCACCGGACAGGTGAACGTTTTTACCGATCTGCGCGCAAGAACCGACGGTTGCCCAGGTATCCACCATCGAGCCTTCATCAACATACGCACCGATGTTGACGTAAGACGGCATCAATACGGTGTTGCGTGCAATGTATGCGCCCTGGCGAACGGCCGCAGGCGGAACCACGCGGAAACCTTCTTTCTGGAAACGCGCTTCGTCGTAATCAGCGAATTTCATCGGCACTTTATCGAAGTAGCGGCTTTCTGCTCCGTCGATAACCTGGTTATCGTTAATGCGGAAAGAGAGCAGCACGGCCATCTTCAGCCACTGATGAGTTACCCACTGGCCGTTAATTTTTTCCGCGACACGCAGCGCGCCGGAATCAAGCAGAGAAATCACCTGATTCACCGCTTCGCGGGTGACGGTATCCACATTTGCCGGGGTAATTTCGGCGCGACGCTCAAAGGCGGACTCAATAACGTTCTGTAACTGCTGCATTGTTTTTACTCTTTCCATTTCACTAAAAAACACGTCACCCTTTATCGTTTGGATTGAGGGCTGCTGTCAACCGTTGTTGTACCTCAAGTTGCAGCTGATTATTAAGGGCACGCCGGTCGGCGGTGGCGATTATGAATAAATCTTCTACTCGCTCACCAATGGTTGTAATTCGGGCGCCATGCAGCGAAATTCCCAGATCCGCAAAAACCTGACCAACCCGCGCCAGCAGGCCCGGCTGGTCGAGTGCGATCAGCTCGAGGAACGATTTCCGGTCAGTGTGTGTTGGCAGGAAATTGACCTCTGTATCAACCGTGAAATGACGCAATTTGGCCGGCTGACGACGGGGTTGCGGCGGCTGCCAGCTGTGCTGGGTAATCGCCTGTTCCAGACCGAAGCGAATGCCTTCGTGACGATCGGAAGAGAGCGGGCTGCCGTCCGGCTCCAGCACGATAAACGTATCCATCGCCATGCCGTCGCGGGTGGTAAAGATCTGCGCGTCATGAACGCTCAGATTGCGCCGGTCGAGTTCGGCGCAAACGGCGGCAAACAGATAAGCCCTGTCCGGACTCCAGATAAAGATCTCCGTGCCGCCGCGCGTGGCCTGCGGGCTCAGCAGGATCAGCGGTTTTTTCAGGTCGTGCTTCAACAGATGTCGCGCGTGCCAGGCGAGCTGATGTGGGCTGTGACGCACAAAATAGTTGGCCCGACAGCGCGACCAGATCTGGTGCAGCGCTTCTTCATCAATGTTATCCATTCGCAGCAACGCCAGCGCCTGAAGCTGATGATGGCGCACGCGCTCGCGCATATCCGGGGTGTTTTGCATCCCGCGGCGCAGCTGTTTTTCGGTGGCGAAATAGAGCTCACGCAACAGGCTCTGCTTCCAGCTGTTCCACAGGGTTTCGTTGGTAGCGCAGATATCCGCAACAGTCAGGCAGACCAGGAAACGCAGGCGGTTTTCCGTTTGCACGATTTCGGCGAACTGCTTGATCACTTCCGGGTCCTGGATATCGCGACGCTGCGCGGTGACGGACATCAACAGGTGATGGCGTACCAGCCAGGCGACCAGTTGCGTTTCGCGGGAGTTAAGCCCGTGTAGTTCGGCAAATTTCAGCACGTCCTGTGCGCCGAGCACCGAATGATCGCCCCCGCGCCCTTTGGCGATATCGTGGAACAGGGCGGCAATCAGAATCAACTCTGGGTGGCTGAGGCGCGGCCACAGCTCAACGCACAGCGGATGTTTCGCACGCGTCTCTTCTTTGGCGAAACTTTCCAGTTTCAGCATCACGCGAATGGTGTGTTCATCCACCGTGTAAGCATGGAACAGGTCAAACTGCATTTGGCCGACGATGTGCGACCACTGCGGCATGTAGGCCCAGAGCACGCTGTGGCGGTGCATCGGCAGCAGCCCACGGCTGACCGCGCCGGGGTGGCGCAACATGCTCAGGAATAACGAACGCGCCTCCGGGATATAACACAGAGGCTGAGTCAGATGCCGACGGGCATGGCGCAGATGGCGCAACGTAGTGGAGTAGATTCCGGTGATCGTGCTGTTGCGCACCATCGTGTAGAACATCCGCAGGATTGCTTCCGGCTCGCGGATAAACAGCGTTTCATCACGCAGATCGATAAGCGTACCGCGCAGCTGAAATTCGTCATCAATCGGGCGCGGTTTTTCATCGGTAGTCAGTGCCAGGATCGCTTCGTCGAACAGCTGCAACAGCATCTGATTGAGTTCAGACACGCGGCGAGTCACGCGGAAGAAATCCTTCATCATGTGCTCAACCGGCTCGTTACCTTCCCCGCTGTAGTTCAGGCGCTGGGCGACGCTGAGCTGGCGGTCAAACAGCAGGCGGTTGTCATAGCGGGTGACTTCCAGATGCAGTGCAAAACGGATGCGCCACAGCAGATGCAGACATTCGTTCAGTTCGTTGCGTTCGGCTTCGGTTAAAAAGCCAAAGCCGACCATTTCGTCCATCGATGTCGCACCAAAATGGCGGCGGGCGACCCACTGCAGAGTATGAATATCCCGCAGGCCGCCTGGGCTGCTTTTGATATCCGGTTCGAGGTTATAGCTGGTGCCGTGATAGCGCTGGTGGCGGACATTTTGCTCTTCAACCTTGGCGGCAAAAAAGCGTTCTGATGGCCAGAAACCGTCGCTGAAAATGTGCTTTTGCAGTTCAAGGAACAGCGCGACATCGCCGATCAGCAGGCGCGTTTCAATCAGGTTGGTGGCGACGGTAAGATCCGACAGTCCTTCGAGCAGACACTCTTCGAGCGTGCGGACGCTGTGGCCGACTTCCAGCTTCACGTCCCACAGCAGCGTCAGCAGTTCACCCACTTTTTGCGCCTGCTCGTCGGACAGTTTTTTGCGGCTCAGTACCAGCAGGTCGATGTCGGAAAGCGGGTGCAGTTCACCGCGTCCGTAACCGCCGACCGCAACCAGTGCGACGTCACTGATCTGGCCGAAGCCGTAATCGATCCACAGGCGCTGCAGCAGCTGATCGATAAATTCGGTGCGCGCTTCGATAAGCTCTTCTGCCGAAATGCCTTCGTCAAAGGCTTTCCCCAGCCAGCGCTGAAAAACGTCGATATGCGCTTTGATATCCGCCACCGTGAGATCGCGCTGCGGCCAGACGCCGGGGTTGTCCGGCTGGTCGGGCAGGGTGGGCAGAGCTGTGTTCGGATACTGTTCAGGTAAAAGGTTACTCATCTCATGCGTCACCCATAAGTAAAAGCTATAGCCATTAAAAAAGCCGGCATTTGCCGGCTTCTTATTATTCGTTGTGCGAGAGTATCGCCGGGATGGTGTCATCCTTTCGCAACGTCATAATTTCGCAGCCGTTGTCTGTTACCACAATAGTATGCTCGTACTGCGCAGACAAGCTTCTGTCTTTGGTTTTTACCGTCCAGCCATCTTTCATGGTGCGGATGCGGTAGTCGCCGGAGTTCACCATCGGTTCGATGGTGAAGGTCATGCCTTTTTGCAGAACCACGCCGCCGTCATCCGCATCGTAGTGCAGAACCTGAGGTTCTTCATGGAAGACACGGCCAATGCCGTGCCCGCAGTATTCGCGCACCACGGAGAAACCTTCCGCTTCGACGAATTTCTGAATGGCAGCACCGAGGGTACGCAGGCGGATACCCGGCTTCACCATTTTCAGCGCCAGGTAGAGGCTTTCCTGGGTGATGCGGCACAGACGCTCGCCGAGAATGGTCGGTTTGCCGACGATAAACATTTTGGAGGTATCGCCGTGATACTCATCTTTGATAACGGTCACGTCAATGTTAACGATATCGCCATCTTTCAGCAGTTTCTCGTCATCCGGAATACCGTGGCACACTACTTCATTAATAGATATGCAAACGGATTTCGGGAAGCCGTGATAGCCGAGGCAAGCGGAAACCGCGTGCTGCTCGTTGACAATATAGTCGTTACAAATGCGATCCAGCTCACCGGTGCTGACGCCCGGTTTGATGTACGGCTCGATCATTTCCAGCACTTCAGCGGCCAGACGACCGGCGACGCGCATCTTTTCAATTTCTTCAGGGGTCTTAATAGAGATAGCCATGTAATCTGTCCATCGGTGTCGATTTTTTCGACAATACTAGTCTAAGTGTTGTTAATGGTACCAGTCTGGAGCGCCGCCTGCCAAATTGAGAATCATTAACAGCACACTCCGTCAACAACTGTTGATGTCTGGTAGTGTTTTGTGGTATAAAGCGCGCCGGACTTCCGATCCATTTCATCTACACAAGATGGACCAGAAGCGACAATCTCACTTTGTGTAAATAACACACACGTATCGGCACATATTCCGGGGTGCCCTTTGGGGTCGGTAATATGGGATACGTGGAGGCATAACCCCAACTTTTAAATAGAGGTTTTAAACATGGCAACTGTTTCCATGCGCGACATGCTCAAGGCTGGTGTTCACTTCGGTCACCAGACCCGTTACTGGAACCCGAAAATGAAGCCTTTCATCTTCGGCGCGCGTAACAAAGTTCACATCATCAACCTTGAGAAAACTGTACCAATGTTCAACGAAGCCCTGGCTGAGCTGAGCAAGATCTCTTCCCGTAAAGGTAAGATTCTGTTTGTTGGTACTAAACGCGCTGCAAGCGAAGCTGTGAAAGAAGCTGCAAACAGCTGCGATCAGTTCTTCGTGAACCATCGCTGGTTGGGCGGCATGCTGACCAACTGGAAAACTGTTCGTCAGTCCATCAAGCGCCTGAAAGATCTGGAAATCCAGTCTCAGGACGGTACTTTCGATAAGCTGACCAAGAAAGAAGCGCTGATGCGTACTCGTGAGCTGGACAAGCTGGAAAACAGCCTGGGCGGTATCAAAGACATGGGCGGTCTTCCAGACGCTCTGTTCGTTATCGATGCTGACCACGAGCACATCGCAATCAAAGAAGCGAACAACCTGGGTATCCCAGTGTTCTCTATCGTTGATACCAACTCCGATCCGGACGGCGTTGACTTCGTTATCCCGGGTAACGACGATGCAATCCGTGCAGTTACACTGTACCTGAGCGCTGTTGCAGCTACCGTTCGTGAAGGCCGTTCCCAGGATCTGGCTTCTCAGGCGGAAGAAAGCTTCGTAGAAGCTGAATAATAAGGTCCTCCCTTATTTAGTACCGTGTATAAATAGGGGCCTCTTTCTGGCCCCTTTTTCACTTTTAAGACTGTCTGGTTTTTTAACCGGGCAGGACATCTCTCCCGAGGATTAAAGAATGGCTGAAATTACCGCATCCCTGGTAAAAGAGCTGCGCGAGCGTACTGGCGCAGGCATGATGGATTGCAAAAAAGCGCTGACTGAAGCGAACGGCGACATCGAGCTGGCAATCGAAAACATGCGTAAATCCGGCGCAATCAAAGCGGCGAAAAAAGCTGGTAACGTTGCAGCTGATGGCGTGATCATCACTAAGATCAACGGCAACTACAGCATCATTCTGGAAGTTAACTGCCAGACTGACTTCGTTGCTAAAGACGGTGGCTTCCAGGCATTTGCTAACAAAGTTCTGGACGCAGCTGTTGCAGGCAAAATCACTGACGTTGACGTTCTGAAAGCACAGTTCGAAGAAGAACGTGTTGCCCTGGTTGCTAAAATCGGTGAGAACATCAATATCCGTCGCGTTGCTGCACTGGAAGGCGAAGTACTGGGTTCATACCAGCACGGCGCACGTATCGGTGTACTGGTAGCGGCTAAAGGCGCTGACGAAGAGCTGGTTAAACAGCTGGCTATGCACATCGCTGCAAGCAAACCAGAATTCGTTAAACCAGAAGACGTGTCTGCTGAAGTAGTAGAAAAAGAGTACCAGGTTCAGCTGGACATCGCCATGCAGTCTGGCAAGCCAAAAGAAATCGCAGAGAAAATGGTTGAAGGCCGCATGAAGAAATTCACCGGCGAAGTTTCTCTGACTGGCCAGCCTTTCGTAATGGATCCAAGCAAGTCTGTTGCTCAGCTGCTGAAAGAGCACAACGCTGATGTGACTGGCTTCATCCGCTTCGAAGTGGGCGAAGGCATCGAGAAAGTTGAAACTGACTTCGCAGCAGAAGTTGCTGCAATGTCCAAGCAGTCTTAATGATTGCGAAGGAGCCGCCTGAGGGCGGCTTCTTTTTGCCCCTCGTGTGTAAATCAGACAGAGCCCGCTAGTTTCTGTGCTGATATGCGACATACAATGTCGCCAGAATTAACCCCATCTTAATCGTTGACAGTCTCAGGAAAGAAACATGGCTACCAATGCAAAACCCGTGTACAAACGCATTCTGCTTAAGCTGAGTGGCGAAGCACTGCAGGGAACAGAAGGCTTCGGTATTGACGCAAGCATTCTCGACCGCATGGCACAGGAAATCAAAGAACTGGTTGAACTGGGTATCCAGGTTGGCGTGGTGATTGGCGGTGGCAACCTTTTCCGTGGCGCTGGTCTGGCGAAAGCGGGTATGAATCGTGTTGTGGGCGACCACATGGGTATGCTGGCAACCGTGATGAATGGCCTGGCAATGCGTGATGCGCTTCATCGTGCTTATGTGAACGCCCGCCTGATGTCCGCTATTCCGCTGAATGGCGTGTGTGACAATTACAGCTGGGCAGAGGCGATCAGCCTGCTGCGCAATAACCGCGTGGTGATCCTCTCCGCCGGTACTGGTAACCCATTCTTTACGACTGACTCCGCTGCGTGCCTTCGCGGGATCGAGATCGAAGCAGACGTTGTGCTGAAAGCGACCAAAGTGGATGGCGTGTTTACTGCCGATCCGGCAACTGATCCGACTGCGACCATGTACGAACAGCTGAGCTACAACGAAGTGCTGGATAAAGAGCTGAAAGTGATGGATCTTGCCGCCTTCACGCTGGCTCGTGACCACAAATTACCGATTCGTGTTTTCAACATGAATAAGCCTGGTGCACTGCGTCGCGTAGTGATGGGCGAAAAAGAAGGCACTTTGATCACGGAGTAATATCCGTTGACGACAAATCAAGGTAAGATTCCGCATTACTTTGTAGTGGGTTTGTTACCTGGACGCGCCTTTGGCGTTGTCATGAATTAAACGCGACTATACTTAGCACACCCATAGCGGCTGTGCTGGCGGATAGTCTGCCTGAGACTAGTTTTCAAGGATTCGTAACGTGATTAACGACATCAGAAAAGATGCTGAAACACGCATGGAAAAGTGCGTAGAAGCGTTCAAAAACCAAATCAGCAAAGTGCGTACTGGTCGCGCTTCTCCAAGCCTGCTCGATGGCATTGTGGTTGAATACTACGGTACGCCAACTCCGCTGCGTCAGCTGGCAAGCGTCACAGTTGAAGATACCCGTACCCTGAAAATCAACGTTTTCGATCGTTCTCTGGGCCCGGCTGTTGAGAAAGCGATCATGGCTTCCGATTTGGGTCTGAACCCAAGCTCTGCGGGTACTGATATCCGTGTTCCACTGCCTCCGCTGACAGAAGAACGTCGTAAAGAGCTGATTAAAGTGGTTCGTGGCGAAGCTGAAGGTGCTCGCGTTGCCGTACGTAACGTACGTCGTGATGCTAACGATAAAGTGAAAGCGCTGCTGAAAGAAAAAGAAATCAGCGAAGATGACGATCGTCGCTCCCAGGACGACGTGCAGAAAATGACCGATGCAGCGATCAAGAAAGTTGACGCGGCGCTGGCAGATAAAGAAGCGGAACTGATGCAGTTCTGATTTCTGACGTCATCTGATAAAACGCCGTACAGAAAGTCCTGTGACTTTGCTGGCGGCGTTTTGCTTTTATATGGTCTAACTTTTTTCCGGGCATCTCATGAAGCATTTAACTCTCCTCGGCTCGACCGGCTCAATCGGTTGCAGCACTCTCGACGTTGTTCGTCATAACCCTGAACACTACACGGTGGCCGCCCTTGTGGCCGGAAAGAACGTGCAGCGTATGGTTGAGCAATGTCTGGAGTTTACTCCCCGCTATGCGGTGATGGATGACGAGGAAAGTGCTCGCCAGGTCAAAACGCTGCTGGCGGAGAATGGCAGTCGTACGAAAGTTCTGAGTGGTCAACAGGCGGCGTGTGAAATGGCTGCGCTGAACGAGGTAGACCTGGTGATGGCGGCTATTGTGGGTGCGGCCGGGCTGCTGCCAACGCTTGCTGCTATTGATGCCGGTAAAACGGTACTGCTGGCAAATAAAGAGTCACTGGTCACCTGTGGTCGCCTGTTTATGGACGCAGTAAAGGCGCGCGGTGCGCGACTTTTACCGGTAGATAGCGAACATAACGCCATTTTTCAGAGTTTGCCGCAACCGTTTCAGGAAAACCTGGGTTACGCTTCCCTTGAGCAGAATGGCGTTGTGTCGATTCTGCTTACCGGGTCTGGTGGCCCGTTCCGTGAAACGCCGATGTCTGAGCTGGCTTCAATGACGCCCGATCAGGCCTGTCGGCATCCGAACTGGTCGATGGGACGTAAAATTTCCGTCGATTCCGCCACTATGATGAACAAAGGTCTGGAATACATTGAAGCCCGCTGGCTGTTTAATGCGTCGGCGAAACAGATGGAAGTGCTCATCCACCCACAGTCTGTGATTCATTCTATGGTGCGTTATCAGGACGGCAGCGTGCTTGCGCAATTGGGGGAACCGGATATGCGCACGCCAATTGCTCACTCTATGGCGTGGCCAAACCGTGTTATCTCTGGGGCAAAACCGCTCGATTTTTGCAAAATCAGCGCATTGACCTTCAGCGAACCTGACTACGATCGCTACCCTTGTCTGAAGCTGGCGATGAACGCCTTCGATCAGGGGCAAGCGGCGACGACGGCACTCAACGCGGCCAATGAAATTACCGTCGAAGCATTTCTGCAACAGCGAATCCGCTTTACAGATATTGCGACACTCAATCTGTCGGTTCTTGAAGCGATAGATCTGCGTGAACCACAGAGTGTGGAAGAAGTGCTGGCAGTCGATGCTGCAGCGCGCGTTGTTGCGCACCAACAAGTGACACGTCTCGCAAGCTCGTGATAATCCACCCACTAGTGGTCGTGCTATTTGTTAGCGTTGGGCTTCAGTGATATAGTCTGCGCCACCTGATTGCAGGCATTTGACTTTGAGTGGTCAGGCAAGCCGTGGTTTACACGGCTTTTTTGTGGAAAGGCTTCAGTATTCCTGAGTACCGTTAAATCCTTTCAGGGACTAAAAACGCGTTATGTTGTCTGCGAATCAACCAATAAGCGAAAACTTGCCAGCTCATGGCTGTCGCCATGTAGCAATCATCATGGATGGCAACGGCCGCTGGGCGAAAAGACAAGGGAAGATACGAGCCTTTGGGCATAAAGCTGGGGCGAAATCTGTTCGCCGCGCCGTTTCTTTTGCCGCCAATAACGGCATTGATGCGTTAACGCTCTATGCTTTCAGCAGTGAAAACTGGAATCGACCGCCGCAGGAAGTGACTGCGTTGATGGAATTGTTTGTGTGGGCGCTCGACAGCGAAGTAAAAAGCCTGCACCGCCACAACGTACGCTTGCGCATTATCGGCGATACCAGTCGTTTTAACTCACGTCTGCAGGAACGCATTCGTAAAGCGGAAGCGGTGACCGAAAATAATACCGGTCTGACGCTGAATATCGCGGCGAATTACGGCGGACGTTGGGACATTATCCAGGGTGTTCGGCATTTGGCTGAGCAAGTTCAGGAAGGGCTGTTAAGACCCGACCAGATTGATGAAGAGGCGCTGGGTCAGCAAATCTGCATGAACGAACTGGCACCCGTGGATTTGGTTATTAGGACAGGGGGAGAACATCGAATTAGTAACTTTTTGCTTTGGCAAATTGCCTACGCCGAACTTTACTTTACGGATGTTCTTTGGCCCGATTTTGATGAACAAGACTTTGAAGGTGCGTTGAATGCCTTTGCCAATCGTGAGCGTCGCTTCGGCGGTACTGAGCCTGGCACCGAAAAAGTCTGATGGGGGTAGCTTTTGCTGAAGTATCGCCTGATTTCCGCTTTTGTATTAATACCCATCGTTATCGCGGCGCTGTTTTTGCTGCCGCCGGTGGGATTTGCCATTGTCACGCTCGTGGTGTGTATGCTCGCGGCGTGGGAATGGGGGCAGCTTAGCGGCTTTACTTCGCGCACTCAGCGGGTATGGCTGGCAGTACTCTGTGGCCTGTTACTGGCGCTGATGCTGTTTATGTTGCCTGAATATCATCACGATATTCATCAGCCATTGATCGTAGGTTCCCTATGGGCCTCGCTGGGCTGGTGGGTTGCCGCATTACTGCTGGTGCTTTTTTATCCCGGTTCTGCAACGTTCTGGCGCAATTCTAAAACGCTGCGTCTGATTTTTGGCCTGCTCACAATTATTCCTTTTTTCTGGGGTATGCTTGTGCTGCGCGTCTGGCACTATGACGATAACCACTACAGCGGCTCACTGTGGCTTCTTTATGTGATGATTCTCGTCTGGGGTGCTGACTCCGGTGCCTATATGTTTGGCAAACTGTTCGGCAAACATAAGCTGGCGCCGAAAGTGTCGCCTGGCAAAACCTGGCAGGGGTTCATCGGTGGGCTGTTTACGGCCGCGTTAATCTCCTGGGGTTATAGCGTGTGGGCAAATCTTGAAGTCGCTCCAGGTACGCTCCTGATTTGTTCCATTTTCGCTGCACTGGCATCAGTATTGGGTGATTTGACCGAGAGTATGTTTAAGCGCGAAGCAGGGATCAAAGACAGCGGCCACCTCATTCCAGGACATGGTGGAATACTGGACCGTATTGATAGCCTCACGGCTGCGGTACCGGTGTTTGCATGCCTGTTGTTGCTGGTATTTGGCACGATTTAACGGAAGGTTTTATGCTGAGCATCCTTTGGAATTTGGCGGCGTTCATTGTTGCACTTGGTGTACTGATCACCGTGCACGAGTTTGGCCATTTCTGGGTTGCCCGGCGTTGCGGAGTGCGGGTCGAGCGTTTTTCTATTGGCTTCGGTAAATCACTGTGGCGTCGTACTGACCGACAGGGAACCGAGTTTGTTATTGCGCTTATCCCACTCGGCGGCTACGTCAAAATGCTTGATGAGCGTGTAGAGCCAGTCGCCCCCGAAATGCGACATTACGCGTTCAATAACAAAACGGTAGGCCAACGCGCCGCTATCATTGCTGCCGGACCGGTAGCCAACTTCATCTTCGCCGTTTTCGCCTATTGGCTGGTGTTTATCATCGGTGTCCCTGGTGTTCGTCCGGTTGTTGGCGAAATAACCGCCAACTCCGTCGCAGCAACAGCGCAAATTGCGCCAGGTATGGAACTTAAAGCAATCGATGGTATCGAAACCCCTGATTGGGATGCCGTAAGGCTGCAATTGGTTTCGAAAATCGGCGATGACCAGACCACTATCAGTGTTTCACCGTTTGGGGCCAATCAGCGTCAGGACAAAGTCCTCGATTTACGTCACTGGACTTTTGAGCCTGACAAAGAAGATCCTGTTGCTGCATTAGGGATTCGCCCTCGTGGTGCACAGATTGAACCTGTGTTAGCTGAAGTGCAGGCTGATTCGGCTGCAAGTAAAGCAGGTTTGCAAGCGGGCGATAGGATCGTTAAAGTCGATGGTCAGCCGTTAACACAATGGATGACCTTTGTTATTCTGGTGCGCGATAATCCTGGCACACCGCTGGCAGTCGAAATTGAACGGCAGGGGAGTCCGCTCTCTTTGACGCTCATCCCGGACACCAAGCCGGGTGGTGGTAAGGCAGAAGGATTTGCTGGCGTAGTGCCAAAAGTGATCCCGCTGCCAGATGAGTACAAAACAATACGCCAGTATGGACCGTTTAGCGCCATCCTTGAAGCCACGGATAAAACATGGCAACTGATGAAGCTTACGGTCAACATGTTGGGGAAATTGATAACCGGTGACGTAAAACTGAACAACCTCAGTGGGCCGATTTCTATCGCTCAAGGGGCTGGGATGTCAGCAGAATACGGGGTGATTTACTATCTCATGTTTCTCGCGCTCATTAGCGTGAACCTCGGGATAATCAACCTGTTCCCGCTTCCCGTTTTAGACGGTGGGCATCTGCTGTTTTTAGCGATTGAAAAGCTAAAAGGTGGGCCGGTATCCGAGCGAGTTCAAGACTTTAGTTATCGCATTGGCTCGATACTGCTGGTGCTGTTAATGGGGCTTGCGCTTTTCAATGATTTCTCTCGGTTGTAAGAGAGATAGTTAGGAAGAATGCATAATAACGATGGCGATGAAAAAGTTGCTCATAGCGTCGCTGCTGTTTAGCAGCGCAACCGTATACGGTGCTGAAGGGTTCGTAGTGAAGGATATTCATTTCGAAGGCCTTCAGCGTGTCGCCGTCGGTGCGGCCCTCCTCAGTATGCCAGTTCGCCAGGGCGACACGGTTAATGATGAAGATATCAGTAATACCATTCGCGCATTGTTTGCCACTGGCAACTTTGAGGACGTCCGCGTCCTGCGTGATGGTGATACGCTGCTGGTTCAGGTGAAAGAACGCCCAACGATTGCCAGCATCACTTTCTCCGGTAACAAATCGGTGAAAGACGATATGCTCAAGCAAAACCTTGAAGCATCGGGTGTTCGTGTGGGTGAATCTCTGGACCGCACAACCCTGTCTGATATCGAAAAAGGACTGGAAGACTTCTACTACAGCGTCGGTAAATACAGCGCAAGCGTCAAAGCTGTTGTCACCCCACTGCCGCGTAACCGCGTCGATCTGAAGCTCGTCTTCCAGGAAGGCGTCTCTGCTAAGATCCAGCAGATCAACATCGTGGGCAACCACGCGTTCAGTACGGACGAGCTGATCTCCACCTTCCAGCTGCGCGATGAAGTGCCGTGGTGGAACGTGGTCGGCGATCGTAAATACCAGAAACAGAAGCTGGCGGGAGATCTTGAAACCCTGCGTAGCTATTATCTGGATCGCGGATACGCTCGTTTCAACATCGACTCTACTCAGGTCAGTCTGACTCCGGACAAGAAAGGGATCTACATTACGGTTAACATTACTGAAGGCGAGCAGTACAAGCTTTCAGGTGTTGAAGTCAGTGGAAACCTGGCGGGTCACTCTGCTGAGATCGAGAGTCTGACTAAGCTCCAGCCGGGCGAGCTGTATAGCGGCGCGAAAGTGACCAAAATGGAAGACGGCATTAAAAAGCTGCTCGGCCGTTATGGTTACGCCTATCCGCGTGTACAAACTCAGCCTGAAATCAACGATACGGATAAAACCGTTAAGCTCCACGTCAACGTTGATGCGGGCAACCGCTTCTATGTGCGTAAGATTCGCTTTGAAGGTAACGATACCTCCAAAGATTCCGTACTGCGTCGTGAAATGCGCCAGATGGAAGGCGCATGGCTGGGCAGCGATCTGGTTGACCAGGGTAAAGAACGTCTGAACCGTCTGGGTTACTTTGAAACAGTTGATACAGACACTCAGCGTGTATCAGGCAGCCCGGATCAGGTAGACGTTGTTTATAAAGTAAAAGAACGTAACACCGGTAGCTTTAACTTTGGCGTCGGTTACGGCACAGAAAGTGGCGTGAGCTTCCAGGTCGGTGTGCAGCAGGATAACTGGTTAGGTACAGGGTATTCCGTTGGTATCAATGGTACCAAGAACGACTACCAGACCTATTCCGAGTTCTCTGTTACTAACCCGTACTTCACCGTTGACGGTGTCAGTCTGGGTGGTCGTATTTTCTATAACGACTTTAAAGCAGATGACGCGGATCTGTCCTCATACACCAACAAAAGTTATGGTCTTGATGGCACCCTCGGTTTCCCGATAAATGAATACAACACCCTGCGTGCTGGTTTAGGTTACGTGCATAACGACCTGTCCAATATGCAACCACAGGTGGCCATGTGGCGTTATCTGGATTCAATCGGGCAGAAGGCAAGCACCTCTAGCGACAACAACGGTTTCGCTGCTGATGACTTCACCTTTAACTACGGCTGGACCTATAACCGTCTTGACCGTGGCTTCTTCCCGACTGAAGGTTCTCGCGTTAACCTCAACGGTAAAGTGACGGTTCCGGGTTCTGATAACGAGTTCTACAAACTCACGCTGGATACCGCGTCTTACTTCCCGATTGATGACGACCACAAGTGGGTTGTTCTGGGTCGTACCCGTTGGGGTTACGGTGATGGTTTAGGTGGCAAAGAATTGCCATTCTATGAGAACTTCTATGCAGGTGGTTCCAGCACCGTACGTGGCTTCCAGTCCAATAACATTGGTCCGAAAGCGGTTTACTACGGCGGTAACGACACTGATAACTGCGATAAAAAATCGTCTTCAGAAGTCTGTAGTTCTGATGATGCGGTGGGCGGTAACGCCATGGGTGTTGCGAGCCTTGAGTTCATTACACCAACTCCGTTTATCAGCGATAAGTATGCGAACTCAGTACGTACTTCGTTCTTCTGGGATGCAGGTACCGTGTGGGATACCAACTGGCAGAACACGGCTCAGATGAAAGCGGCGGGCGTGCCGGATTATAGCGATCCGAGCAATATTCGCATGTCTGCAGGTATCGCATTACAATGGATGTCACCGTTGGGGCCGTTGGTCTTCTCCTACGCCCAGCCGTTTAAGAAATACGATGGAGACAAAGCGGAGCAGTTCCAGTTTAACATTGGTAAAACCTGGTAATAATCCGTTGCAATGGAATGCGTTGGCAGTGTAGCGCTGACAACCGGCGATCGCACAGACGATCGCCTTGCCACGCAAAGAACGGTACCTTCGGGTACCAATGGGATGGTAAGGAGTTTATTGTGAAAAAGTGGTTATTAGCTGCAGGTCTGGGTTTGGCGATGGTAACTTCTGCTCAGGCAGCGGACAAAATTGCAATCGTGAACATGGGTAATCTTTTCCAGCAGGTTGCACAGAAAACGGGTGTTTCTGCGACTCTGGAAAACGAATTCAAAGGCCGTGCTGGCGAACTGCAGGGTATGGAAAACGACCTTCAGTCCAAAATGCAGCGTTTGCAGCGTGATGGTTCTACCATGAAAGCTGCCGATCGTAGCAAGCTGGAAAAAGACGTAATGGCACAGCGTCAGACTTTCTCTCAGAAAGCGCAGGCTTTCGAACAGGATCGTCAGCGTCGTTCTAACGAAGAACGCGGCAAACTGGTTACTCGTATCCAGAGCGCTGTGAAAGCGGTTGCAGCCGATCAGAACATCGATCTGGTTGTTGATGCAAACGCCGTTGCTTTCAATGGTAGCGATGTGAAAGACATCACTGCTGATGTTCTGAAACAGGTTAAATAAGTAATGCCTTCAATTCGACTGGCTGATCTCGCTCAGCAGTTGGATGCAGAATTACACGGTGATGGCGATATCGTCATCACCGCTGTTGCGTCCATGCAATCTGCTAAAGCAGGCACAATTACGTTCATGGTAAGCCCTAAGTACCGTGAGCACCTGGCTCAATGCCAGGCGTCTGCTGTCGTTCTGACGCAGGACGACCTTCCGTTTGCCACCTCAAGTGCACTGGTAGTGAAAAATCCCTACCTGACCTACGCACGTATGGCTCAAATTCTTGATACCACGCCGCAGCCGGCGCAGAACATTGCTGCCAGTGCAGTGATTGATCCTTCGGCTAAGCTGGGTAACAACGTCTCAATTGGCCCAAATGCCGTTATCGAATCCGATGTTGTTCTCGGTGATAATGTGGTGATTGGTGCAGGTTGCTTCGTTGGTAAACACACAAAAATTGGCGCAGGTACCCGCTTATGGGCCAATGTATCCGTTTATCATGAGATCGAAATCGGCGAGAATTGCCTGATCCAGTCAAGTACCGTAATCGGTTCAGACGGCTTTGGCTATGCTAACGATCGGGGTAACTGGATTAAGATTCCTCAGCTCGGCCGCGTGATTATCGGCGATCGCGTTGAGATCGGTGCCTGCACTACCATTGACCGCGGTGCGCTCGACGACACCATTATTGGCAATGGTGTTATCATTGATAACCAATGTCAGATTGCGCATAACGTTGTGATTGGCGACAATACGGCAGTTGCGGGTGGCGTAATCATGGCAGGCAGCTTGAAAATTGGCCGTTACTGCATGATCGGTGGTGCCAGCGTGATTAATGGGCATATGGAAATATGCGACAAAGTCACGGTGACAGGCATGGGTATGGTGATGCGTCCTATCACTGAACCGGGTGTCTACTCCTCCGGCATTCCGCTGCAACCGAACAAAGTGTGGCGTAAAACCGCAGCCCTGGTGATGAACATTGATGATATGAGTAAGCGCCTCAAAGCGATTGAGCGCAAAATCGATCAACAAGACTAAAGGTTCATCCCTATAACGCTAAATTTCCCGGCCTGTCGGCTTTCTTATAAACCGGCAGGCCGTGTTATTATTGCTATTCAGTAAATTTTGACAGGAAGAGTATTTTGACTACCGACACTCATACTCTGCATATTGAAGAGATTTTAGAGCTTCTGCCGCACCGCTACCCGTTCTTGCTGGTAGATCGTGTGTTGGATTTTGAAGAAGGTCGTTTTCTGCGCGCAGTGAAAAATGTCTCAGTAAATGAGCCATTCTTCCAGGGACATTTCCCTGGTAAACCTATCTTCCCGGGTGTTTTGATCCTGGAAGCGATGGCACAGGCGACCGGTATTTTGGCGTTTAAAAGCGTCGGGAAACTGGAGCCGGGTGAACTGTATTACTTCGCGGGTATTGATGAAGCGCGCTTTAAGCGTCCAGTCGTACCTGGTGATCAGATGATCATGGAAGTGACTTTTGAGAAAACGCGCCGTGGTCTGACGCGCTTCAAAGGCGTTGCGCTGGTTGACGGCAAAGTTGTTTGCGAAGCTACCATGATGTGCGCGCGTAGCCGGGAGGCCTGATACGTGATTGATAAATCTGCCTTTATTCATCCTACCGCCATTGTGGAAGAGGGTGCCGTAATTGGTGCCAACGCTCACATTGGTCCTTTTTGTATTGTTGGGCCCCATGTCATTATTGGCGAGGGTACCGTACTGAAGTCTCATGTTGTGGTAAATGGTCATACGACCATTGGCCGCGATAATGAGATCTATCAGTTTGCCTCCATTGGCGAAGTTAACCAGGATCTTAAATATGCTGGCGAACCGACCCGTGTGGAAATAGGCGATCGTAATCGCATTCGCGAAAGCGTCACCATTCATCGTGGCACATTACAGGGTGGTGGATTGACGAAGGTGGGCAGTGACAACCTCTTTATGGTGAATGCGCACATTGCTCATGACTGTACTGTGGGTAGCCGCTGTATCCTCGCCAACAACGCAACGCTGGCGGGACACGTATCGGTTGATGATTTCGCAATCATTGGCGGCATGACCGCAGTCCATCAGTTCTGCATCATTGGTGCACACGTGATGGTCGGCGGTTGCTCCGGTGTGGCACAAGATGTCCCACCGTATGTGATTGCGCAGGGCAACCATGCGACGCCGTTTGGCGTCAACATTGAAGGTCTCAAGCGTCGTGGCTTCAGCCGCGAAGCTATCACCGCGATCCGCAACGCGTACAAACTTCTGTACCGTAGCGGCAAAACGCTGGAAGAGGCCAAGCCAGAAGTTGCAGAGCTGGCAGAACAGCACCCTGAAGTGAAAGCGTTCACCGAATTCTTTGAACGCTCAACTCGCGGTCTGATTCGTTAATGGTCGACAATCGTCCATTAACGATAGCCCTGGTCGCCGGAGAAACCTCCGGCGATATTCTTGGTGCAGGTCTAATCCGCGCACTCAAGGCTCGCGTACCTAACGCTCGCTTTGTCGGCGTTGCCGGTCCGCTGATGCAGGCCGAAGGCTGCGAAGCCTGGTACGAAATGGAAGAGCTGGCGGTGATGGGCATTGTGGAAGTGCTGGGCCGTTTGCGCCGTTTACTGCACATTCGCGCCGATCTTACCCGTCGTTTTACCGACCTCAAACCTGATGTGTTTGTCGGCATCGATGCCCCTGATTTCAATATCACCCTTGAAGGGAACCTGAAAAAGCAGGGTATCAAAACGATCCACTACGTCAGTCCGTCCGTCTGGGCGTGGCGACAGAAACGCGTTTTCAAAATAGGCAGATCGACCGATCTGGTGCTGGCATTCCTGCCTTTCGAAAAAGCGTTTTACGATAGATTCAATGTTCCGTGCCGCTTTATCGGTCACACCATGGCAGACGCCATGCCGCTTGATCCCGATAAAAATGCGGCGCGCGATGTTCTTGGCATCCCGCATGATGCTCACTGTCTGGCCCTGCTGCCAGGAAGTCGCGGTGCAGAAGTGGAAATGCTTAGCGCCGATTTCCTGAAAACGGCGCAAATCCTCCGGAAGACTTATCCCGATCTGGAAGTGGTTGTGCCGCTGGTGAATGCGAAACGCCGCGAGCAGTTCGAGCGCATCAAAGCCGAAGTGGCGCCAGACCTGCACATCCACCTACTGGATGGCAAAGGCCGTGAGGCAATGGTCGCCAGCGATGCTGCGCTGCTTGCTTCGGGCACGGCGGCGCTGGAGTGTATGCTCGCCAAATGTCCGATGGTGGTGGGTTATCGCATGAAGCCGTTTACCTTCTGGCTGGCGAAACGCCTGGTGAAAACGGATTATGTGTCGTTGCCTAACCTGCTGGCCGGGCGCGAGCTGGTGAAAGAGTTATTGCAGGATGAGTGTCAGCCGCAGGCCTTAGCCGATGCGCTGCAGCCATTACTGGCAAATGGCAAAACCAGTCACCAGATGCATGACACTTTCCGCGAATTGCACCAGCAGATTCGCTGTAATGCCGATGAGCAAGCGGCTGATGCGGTGCTGGAGTTAGCAAAATGATGGAATTTATTTATCCGCACACGCATCTGGTGGCGGGTGTGGACGAAGTCGGGCGCGGTCCGCTGGTCGGCGCGGTGGTGACTGCTGCCGTCATCCTCGACCCTCATCGTCCGATTATCGGGCTTAATGACTCGAAAAAGCTTTCCGAAAAGCGCCGTCTGGCGCTCTTTGATGAGATCAAAGAAAAAGCATTAGCCTGGAGCTTAGGCCGCGCTGAGCCTGAAGAGATCGACACGCTAAATATTTTACATGCCACCATGCTGGCGATGCAGCGTGCTGTTGCTGGACTAAAAATTACTCCAGAATATGTACTGATTGACGGAAACCGTTGTCCTGCGCTACCTATGCCTTCACTGGCGGTGGTGAAGGGCGATAGCCGCGTGCCTGAAATCAGCGCGGCATCTATTATTGCTAAAGTCACGCGCGATGCTGAAATGGCCGCGCTGGACGTCACTTTTCCCCAGTATGGCTTTGCCCAGCACAAGGGGTATCCGACCGCTTTCCATCTGGAAAGACTGGCTGAACACGGCGCAACTGAACATCATCGACGCAGTTTTGGTCCGGTGAAACGCGCACTGGGACTGGTGTCCTGAATCAATACGCAAGCAATTAAGTAACGCGGAATCTGAAGATGGCTGAACCACGTTTCGTACACCTGCGGGTGCATAGCGACTACTCCATGATTGATGGGCTGGCGAAGACCGGGCCGCTGGTAAAAAAGGCGGCCTCGCTTGGCATGCCTGCGCTGGCGATCACCGATTTCACTAACCTTTGCGGTCTGGTGAAGTTCTACGGAACGGCGCATGGCTCAGGTCTGAAGCCTATTGTTGGTGCAGATTTTCACGTCCAGAGCGATCTGATCGGCGATGAACTGACGCAAATTTCTGTGCTTGCCATGAATAACACGGGTTACCAAAACCTGACGCTGCTGATCTCCCGCGCCTACCAGCGCGGCTACGGTGCAGCAGGCCCGTGGATCGACCGCGAGTGGCTGGCAGAGCTGAATGAAGGCTTATTACTCATCTCTGGTGGCCGCATGGGTGATGTCGGCAAAAGCCTGATCCGTGGCAATAGCGTGCTGGTTGATCAGTGCGTCGCATTTTACGAAGAACACTTCGCGGATCGTTTCTATCTGGAACTGATCCGTACCGGTCGTCCTGATGAGGAAAGCTACCTGCATGCGGCGGTGGCCCTTGCGGAAGAGCGGGGTTTACCGGTGGTTGCGACTAACGACGTGCGTTTCCTTGAACCGGGTGATTTTGATGCGCATGAAATCCGCGTGGCGATTCACGATGGTTTTACGCTCGACGATCCCAAACGCCCGCGCAATTACTCTTCGCAGCAGTACATGCGTAACGAAGATGAGATGTGTGAGCTGTTCGCAGACATCCCGGAAGCGCTGGAAAATAGCGTAGAAATTGCCCGTCGCTGTAACGTCACCGTTCGTTTGGGCGAGTACTTCCTGCCTCAGTTCCCGACCGGTGATATGACCACGGAAGATTTCCTGGTTGTGAAATCGAAAGAGGGCCTGGAAGACCGTCTGGAATTCCTGTTCCCGGATCCTGTAATCCGCGCAGAAAAACGTCCACCATATGACGAACGTCTGGATATCGAACTCCAGGTGATTAACCAGATGGGGTTCCCTGGCTACTTCCTTATCGTAATGGAATTTATCCAGTGGTCGAAGGATAACGGCGTGCCGGTTGGCCCTGGCCGTGGTTCCGGTGCGGGGTCGCTTGTGGCCTACGCGCTAAAAATTACTGACCTCGATCCGCTTGAATTTGACCTGCTGTTCGAACGTTTCCTTAACCCCGAACGTGTCTCAATGCCCGACTTTGACGTCGACTTCTGCATGGAGAAACGCGATCAGGTCATTGAGCACGTCGCGGATATGTATGGCCGTGATGCGGTATCACAAATTATTACCTTCGGTACGATGGCGGCGAAAGCCGTTATCCGTGACGTGGGTCGCGTGCTGGGCCATCCGTATGGTTTCGTCGATCGCATCTCTAAACTGGTGCCACCCGATCCGGGCATGACGCTGGCGAAGGCCTTCGAAGCGGAACCGCAGCTGCCGGAAATCTACGAAGCTGACGAAGAGGTCAAAGCGCTGATTGATATGGCGCGCAAGCTGGAAGGTGTCACGCGTAACGCAGGTAAGCACGCCGGTGGTGTGGTTATCGCGCCGACGAAAATTACCGATTTTGCGCCGCTGTATTGCGACGAATCGGGCCAGCATCCGGTCACCCAGTTCGATAAAAATGACGTTGAGTACGCCGGCCTGGTGAAATTCGACTTCCTGGGTTTGCGAACGCTCACTATCATCGACTGGGCGTTGAAGATGATCAACCCGCGCCGGGCCAAACAGGGCCTGGAGCCGATTGATATCGCCGCCATTCCGCTCGATGACAAGAAAAGCTTCGACATGCTGCAACGCTCGGAAACCACTGCGGTGTTCCAGCTCGAATCGCGCGGCATGAAAGATCTGATTAAGCGTCTGCAGCCCGACTGCTTCGAAGATATGATCGCACTGGTGGCTCTGTTCCGTCCGGGCCCGTTACAGTCAGGGATGGTAGATAACTTTATCGACCGTAAGCACGGTCGCGAAGAAATCTCCTACCCTGACGTTCAGTGGCAGCATGAGTGCCTGAAACCTGTTCTTGAGCCAACGTACGGTATTATCCTGTACCAGGAACAGGTGATGCAGATTGCCCAGGAGCTTTCCGGCTATACCCTTGGCGGCGCGGATATGCTGCGTCGTGCGATGGGTAAGAAAAAGCCGGAGGAGATGGCCAAGCAGCGCGGCACCTTTGAAGAGGGCGCGAAAAGCCGTGGCGTAGACGGTGAGCTGGCAATGAAAATCTTCGACCTGGTGGAGAAATTCGCCGGTTATGGATTTAACAAATCGCACTCCGCTGCTTATGCGCTGGTTTCGTATCAAACCCTGTGGCTGAAAGCGCACTATCCGGCAGAATTTATGGCGGCGGTAATGACCGCTGATATGGATAACACCGAGAAAGTGGTTGGCCTGGTCGATGAATGCTGGCGTATGGGGCTGAAAATCTTGCCGCCGGATATTAACGCCGGGATGTACCATTTCCACGTCAACGACGACGGTGAAATAGTTTACGGTATCGGTGCTATCAAAGGCGTGGGCGAAGGCCCAATCGAAGCGATCATCGACGCGCGTAACAATGGCGGTTATTTCCGCGAACTGTTCGATCTTTGCGCCCGAACTGATACCAAAAAACTGAACCGTCGAGTACTGGAAAAACTGATTATGTCCGGGGCGTTTGACCGCCTCGGCCCGCATCGCGCGGCGCTGATGAACTCCCTCGGTGACGCGCTGAAAGCGGCTGACCAGCACGCGAAAGCGGAAGCGATTGGCCAGGCAGATATGTTTGGTGTACTGGCGGAAGAGCCTGAGCAGATTGAGCAGTCTTATGCCAACTGTCAGCCGTGGCCAGAACATACAGTGCTGGAAGGAGAGCGTGAAACGTTAGGTTTGTACCTGACGGGGCATCCGATTAACCAGTATCTGAAAGAAATTGAGCGCTATGTCGGAGGCTACAGGCTAAAAGACATGCATCCGACGGAACGTGGTAAAATGACCACGGCGGCGGGGCTCGTCATTGCGGCGCGGGTTATGGTCACCAAGCGCGGTAATCGCATCGGCATCTGTACTCTGGATGACCGTTCCGGGCGGCTGGAGGTGATGTTATTCACCGAAGCGCTGGAAAAATACCAGCATTTGCTGGAAAACGACCGCATACTTATCGTCAGCGGACAGGTCAGCTTTGATGACTTCAGCGGCGGGCTTAAAATGATGGCCCGTGAAGTGATGGATATTGACGAAGCCCGGGAAAAATATGCTCGCGGGCTTGCTATCTCGCTGACGGACAGGCAAATTGATGACCAGCTTTTAAACCGACTCCGTCAGTCTCTGGAACCCCATCGATCGGGGACCATTCCAGTACATCTCTACTATCAGAGGGCGGATGCACGTGCGCGATTGCGCTTTGGTGCAACGTGGCGTGTCTCTCCGAGCGATCGTTTACTCAACGATCTCCGTGGCCTCATTGGTTCGGAGCAGGTGGAACTGGAGTTTGACTAATACAGGAATACTATGAGTCTGAATTTCCTTGATTTCGAACAGCCGATTGCAGAGCTGGAAGCGAAAATCGATTCTTTGACAGCGGTAAGCCGTCAGGATGAAAAACTGGATATTAACATCGACGAAGAAGTGCATCGTCTGCGTGAAAAAAGCGTAGAACTGACGCGCAAAATCTTTGCCGATCTCGGCGCATGGCAGATTGCCCAGCTGGCTCGTCATCCACAGCGCCCGTACACCCTGGATTATGTCCGCCTGGCGTTCGATGAATTTGACGAACTGGCAGGCGATCGCGCTTATGCTGACGACAAAGCCATTGTCGGCGGTATCGCACGTCTGGATGGTCGCCCGGTGATGATCATTGGTCATCAGAAAGGCCGTGAGACCAAAGAGAAGATTCGTCGTAACTTTGGTATGCCAGCACCGGAAGGTTACCGTAAGGCACTGCGCCTGATGGAAATGGCCGAACGCTTTAACATGCCGATCGTGACCTTTATCGATACTCCTGGTGCATACCCAGGCGTCGGTGCAGAAGAGCGCGGTCAGTCTGAAGCCATCGCGCGCAACCTGCGTGAAATGTCTCGTCTGTCGGTCCCGGTGATCTGTACCGTGATCGGTGAAGGCGGTTCCGGTGGCGCACTGGCTATCGGTGTGGGCGATAAAGTGAATATGCTGCAGTACAGCACCTATTCCGTTATCTCCCCGGAAGGCTGCGCGTCCATTCTGTGGAAGAGCGCAGACAAAGCGCCGCTGGCGGCGGAAGCGATGGGTATTATCGCGCCACGTCTGAAAGAGCTGAAGCTTATCGATACCGTGATCCCAGAACCGCTGGGCGGCGCGCATCGTAAGCCAGAAGTGATGGCAGCTTCCCTTAAAGCGCAGCTGCTGACCGATTTGGCCGATCTCGATGTGCTGAGCAAAGAAGACCTGCTCAACCGTCGTTATCAGCGCCTGATGAACTACGGTTACGCGTAATCTGCACAATAATCTTAAAAGCCGCACACTGTTGCGGCTTTTTTTTTACCTGCCGTTTACCTCGGCTATGCTTATCTAATATTTTTCAAGGAGGTAGACCATGAATATTATTGCCATCATGGGTCCGCATGGCGTCTTTTATAAAGATGAGCCGATCAAGGAGCTGGAAAAATCATTACAGTCTCGCGGATTCCAGCTTATCTGGCCGCATAACAGTGCCGATCTGCTTAAGGTTATCGAGCATAACCCACGTATCTGTGGCGTCGTCTTTGACTGGGATGAGTACGACCTGGAATTGTGCAGCGATATCAATCAGCTCAATGAATATCTGCCGCTGTATGCGTTCATCAATACTCATTCGACGATGGACGTCAGCGCTCACGATATGCGCATGGCGCTGTGGTTTTTTGAATACGCACTCGGAGCAGCCGAGGATATTGCGACGCGCATCGAGCAATATACCCGTGAATACCTCGATAACATCACGCCTCCTTTTACCCGCGCACTGTTCAACTATGTGAAAGAAGGTAAATACACCTTCTGCACGCCAGGTCACATGGCGGGAACGGCATACCAGAAGAGCCCGGTTGGTTGTCTGTTCTATGATTTTTTTGGCGGTAACACGCTGAAAGCGGATGTTTCGATCTCGGTGACGGAACTCGGCTCGCTGCTGGACCACACCGGCCCGCATCTGGAGGCGGAGGAGTACATCGCCCGCACCTTCGGCGCCGAACAAAGTTATATGGTGACCAACGGCACGTCGACGTCTAATAAGATTGTTGGCATGTACGCCGCACCTGCCGGAAGCACACTGCTGATTGATCGTAATTGCCACAAATCGCTGGCGCATCTGCTGATGATGAGCGATGTCGTTCCGCTCTGGCTGTCGCCAACGCGAAACGCGCTGGGGATTTTGGGCGGCATTCCGCGCCGTGAGTTTTCCCACGCGGCGATTGAACAGAAAGTCGCATCGGTTGCGGGCGCAAGTTGGCCTATTCATGCGGTGATTACCAACTCGACCTATGACGGGCTGCTCTACAACACCAACTGGATCAAGCAGACGCTTGACGTATCATCGATTCACTTTGATTCGGCCTGGGTTCCCTATACTAATTTCCACCCGATTTATGCGGGAAAAAGCGGGATGAGCGGCGAACGGATGCCGGGCAAAGTATTCTTCGAAACTCAGTCGACACATAAAATGCTGGCGGCGTTCTCGCAGGCTTCGCTTATTCACATCAAGGGCGAATACGACGAAGACACGTTCAACGAAGCTTTCATGATGCACACTACCACTTCGCCAAGCTATCCGCTGGTGGCCTCGATAGAAACGGCGGCAGCGATGTTGCGCGGCAATCCGGGTAAACGCTTGATTAACCGTTCAGTGGAACGTGCGCTGCATTTCCGTAAAGAAGTACAGCGACTTAAAGATGAGGCCGACGGCTGGTTCTTTGATATCTGGCAACCGGAAGAGATTGATGAAGCCGAATGCTGGTCCGTTGCACCTGACGAAAGCTGGCATGGATTCCGCGATGCGGATGCGGATCATATGTTCCTCGATCCGGTGAAAGTCACCATTCTGACGCCGGGGATGGACGAGCAAGGAACGATGAGCGACGAAGGGATCCCCGCTGCGCTGGTGGCGAAATTTCTTGATGAACGCGGCGTAGTGGTGGAAAAAACGGGCCCATACAATCTGCTCTTCTTGTTCAGCATCGGGATCGATAAAACCCGTGCGATGGGGCTGCTGCGGGGACTAATGGAGTTCAAACGCGCCTACGACCTGAATCTGCGGGTGAAAAACATGCTCCCGGATCTGTACGCTGAAGATCCTGATTTTTATCGCAACATGCGGATCCAGGATCTGGCTCAGGGGATCCATAAGCTGATCCGCCAGCACGATCTGCCGCGTCTTATGCTTCAGGCGTTTGACGTTTTGCCCGAAATGAAACTGACCCCGCACAAAGCCTGGCAACGTCAGGTAAAAGGCGAAGTGGAAACTATCGAGCTGGAAAATCTGGTGGGACGCATATCGGCCAATATGATCCTGCCTTATCCGCCTGGCGTTCCGCTATTGATGCCGGGCGAGATGATCACCGAGCAAAGCCGGGCGGTGCTCGATTTCCTGCTCATGTTGTGTTCCGTCGGTCGTCATTATCCCGGTTTTGAGACAGATATTCACGGTGCGAAGCGCGACGAAAACGGCACTTATTGGGTGCGAGTCTTAAAAAATAGCTAAGCGCTTGCGTGCTCAGGGTTTTCGGTTGTAACGTTTGGGCCTTATCAAAAGGAGAGGCTATGCTGGGTTTAAAACAGGTTCACCATATTGCGATTATTGCGACCGATTACGCTCACAGTAAGGCGTTCTATTGCGACATTCTCGGATTCACGCTGATGAGCGAAGCTTATCGCGCTGAACGCGATTCGTGGAAAGGTGACCTGGCGTTGAACGGGCAGTATGTGATTGAGCTTTTCTCCTTTCCTTTCCCGCCTGCGCGCCCGTCGCGACCAGAAGCCTGTGGGCTTCGCCATCTCGCCTTCAGCGTCGATAATATTGAGCAGGCGGTGAAGCATCTTGAAGGGCATGGCGTGAAGTGCGAAGCCATTCGCATCGATCCGTTTACCAATAAGCGTTTTACCTTTTTCAACGATCCTGATGGCCTGCCGCTGGAGCTTTATCAGCAGTGACGTTACTTGCAATCGCTCAGTCTGTTTCTCCGTTCCGTCAGTTGCTGGTGGGGTTTAGCGGTGGCCTGGACTCTACCGTCCTGTTACATCGCCTGATGCTGTGGCGTGAACAACAGCCCGATGTCCAGATCCGCGCCATTCATATTCATCATGGGCTTAGTGCGAATGCCAATGAATGGGTGGCCCACTGCGAGACGCTTTGCCAGACGTGGAATATCCCACTGATCGTTGAACGCGTGACGCTTAAGGACGAAGGACTTGGGACGGAGGCGCAGGCACGTAAGGCACGGTATGTCGCCTTTGAGCACGCGCTTCGGCCCGGTGAAGCCATCGTGACGGCGCAGCATCTCGACGATCAGTGTGAGACGTTTTTACTGGCGCTTAAGCGAGGCAGCGGCCCGGCGGGATTATCGGCGATGGCTGAGCGCAGCAAATTTGCCGGGACATACCTGCTGCGTCCTTTGCTGAACGAAACCCGTTCATCGCTGGAACATTGGGCGCGCGTGCACAATCTGCGCTGGATAGAAGATGAAAGTAATCAGGACGATGGCTACGATCGTAACTTCTTACGTCTGCGTATTTTGCCCGAACTTTCTCAGCGTTGGCCGCATTTTGCCGAGGCGACGGCAAGAAGTGCGCAATTATGTGCAGAACAGGAAAGCTTGTTAGACGAACTGCTGATCGAGGAGCTGGAGAACCTGGTGTCGGAAGAGGGGGCGCTGAGTATTTCTCCGCTGGAATCGATGAGCGTGGTGCGCCGAGGGGCGTTAGTTCGTCGCTGGCTTGCGGGTCATCACGCGCAAATGCCCTCGCGCGACATGCTCAAGCGAATCTGGGATGAAGTGGCTCAGGCGCGCGAAGATGCCAACCCGTGTCTGCATCTTAATGGGTTTGAAATCAGACGCTTCAAAGCACAGCTCTGGTGGGTTAAGCATCAGCCGTCGCTGACAGATAACATCATCTCCTGGCCTGATATTCACGAACCGCTGAATCTACCGCACAGGGCGGGTCTGGTTGCTCTTAATGCGCCCGGTAATGTGCGTTTGCCAGCAGTGGGAGAGCAGGTGACGATCCGCTTTAAAGCCAGCGGGAATTTACATATTGTGGGCCGCAACGGTGGCCGCAAGCTGAAAAAAATCTGGCAGGAGTGCAACGTCCCGCCCTGGCTTCGCGACACCACGCCTTTATTATTTTATGGTGAAACGCTGATTGCGGCGGCGGGAGTCTTTGTCACGCAGGATGGCTGGGCGGAAGAGGGGTTGAGATTCGAGCGGAAGGCGTAACGGGCAGCGAACTGCCCGTTACAGAAAATTACTCTTCGCTCACCACGACGGTGCCGATATCTGGATGACTGAAGCTGGCGATTTTATCGAGGCGAAGTTCACGCGTTTTCCCGGCATCTTCGACGACCAGATATTCAACGTTCTTGCGTGAGACCAGGTCACTCGCTTTTGCTTTCAACTCCTCGCCGTCTTTTAACGCCAGCGCCAGAACCAGGTGATTCTGACAGGCGAGCTCGAGGTTGTCGTAGTCATCGCAGTTGATGGGTTGATAGGTATCATTCATTGACATAATCGCTCACCAGTAAATTCGCAGCAGCATACGCCGCTTTTTCCCTGACCGATTCTGAAAGGCTGGCGTCCGACGCCACTTCATTCAGCACTTTCAATACACAGCCCAACGCATCGGGGATATACCCCAGATCTCCGCTGGCAATTTCCGCATACCTTTTGCGAATTAACTCACAATAATTTTCCACATCCCCTCCTGCCAGCGCACTGACGTTACTGTGAGATACACTTAAGCCTACGAAGATAAACTCGGTTTAGCAAGGTGACTATACCATACTCATTCAAGCAATATCAGCGCCTTGATATTGCTGCGATTCACCGCGAGGTAACAGCCTTTTGGCTGGAATTTCGCTACAATGTGCGCCTGATTCGAATGGAGTTCTCTCATGGCGCTGAAAGCGACAATTTATAAAGCGGTAGTCAACGTTGCTGACCTTGACCGCAACCAGTTTCTCGATGCGTCGTTAACGCTGGCTCGTCACCCGTCAGAAACGCAGGAACGCATGATGCTGCGCCTGCTGGCGTGGATCAAATACGCCAATGAACGGCTGCAATTTACGCGTGGACTGAGCGCCGAAGAAGAGCCAGAAGCCTGGCTGCGCAACGATCATATGGGCATTGATTTGTGGATTGAGCTCGGCTTGCCGGACGAACGTCGAATCAAAAAGGCCTGCACGCAGTCCGCAGAAGTGGCGATTTTTGCCTATAATCAGCGTGCTGCGGAAATCTGGTGGCAGCAAAACCAGCGCAAATGCGCCCAGTATTCACACCTTTCAGTGTGGTATCTGGACGATGAACAACTGGCGAAATTGACTGAGTTTGCCGCCCGTACTATGGCGCTGCAGGCGACGATCCAGGATGGCGCTATCTGGCTGTCTGATTCTCAGAATAATCTGGAAATTCATCTTACTGCGTGGCAGTCACCGTCATGATTGTGGTGTCCCGAACCGTCACTATCCCCGACAATGAGTTTGAGATAACGGCGATCCGGGCTCAGGGCGCGGGTGGACAGCATGTGAATAAAGCCTCAACGGCGATTCATCTGCGCTTTGACATTCGGGCCTCCAGCCTGCCAGAGTCCTATAAAGAAGCCTTGCTCGCCGCCAGCCATCACCTCATTACCAGCGATGGCGTTATCATTATTAAGGCGCAAGAGTATCGCAGTCAGGAATTGAATCGAGAAGCCGCACTTTCCCGGCTGGTGGCGGTCATACAGGAGCTGACTACAGTTCAGAAAAGTCGCCGCGCCACGCGGCCGACGCGAGCCTCAAAAGAGCGTCGGTTGTCTTCGAAAGCGCAAAAATCCACGGTAAAATCACTGCGTGGAAAAGTTCGTCGGTCTCAGGATTGATAAACCGGATACCATTTTTATAAGGAATTCATCGTGAAAACAGCGATATGGTCAGTTATTGCCGCATCAACGCTTTTTGCCCTCATTGGGTGTAATAATCGTGCTGAGATGCAGACTTTACAACCGACACAGTCGGAAGAGTTAAAACCGATGCAGCAGAGCTGGCGCGGTGTTCTGCCTTGCGCCGATTGCGAAGGCATTGAAACGACATTGTACCTGGAAAAGGATGGTTCATGGGTAATGAACCAGCGCTATCAGGGGGCGAAAGAACCGTCATCCTTTGCCACTTATGGCAAGTGGGCGCGCACCGCTGAGAAACTGATTTTGACGGATTCCGAAGGCGAGAAAACCTATTTCCGCGCCAAAGGTGAGGGCATGGAGATGCTCGATCGTGAAGGTAATCCGATCGAATCTCAGTTTAACTACACGTTAGCGCCAGTCAAAGCGGCTCTGCCCTCCACGCCGATGGCGATGCGCGGCATGTATTTCTACATGGCAGATGCAGCAGTCTTCACCGATTGTGCAACGGGCAAGAAAGTCAGTGTGGCAAACAATGCGCAGCTGGAACGTGATTATGCCGTGGCGCGCGGGAATGACAGCAAGCCAGTGTTGTTGACAGTAGACGGTCACTTCACGCTGGAGCCGAATCCGGATAGCGGCGAGATGGTGAAAACGCTGGTAACGGATAAGAGTGCGAAGTTTGCGGCGGGTAAAGACTGCGACAGCAAATAAGACTGAAAAGAAAAACCCCGCTATCGCGGGGTTTTTTGTGGCTTAACCTTTGATGGCTTTCACCAGGTAATCAAGGACATCGCCGGTCTTGATCATCTGCTTCTCGCCGCTGCGACGGTATTTGTATTCAATCTCGTCGCTGTCGAGGTTACGGTCGCCGATAACGACAGTGTGCGGAATGCCGATCAGTTCCATATCCGCAAACATCACGCCCGGACGCTCTTTACGGTCATCCATCAGCACTTCGATACCCTGCGCACGCAGTTCGCTGTAAAGCTTCTCAGCCAGTTCCTGAACACGGTAAGACTTGTGCATGTTCATCGGCAAAATCGCGACCTGGAACGGGGCGATATTGTCTGGCCAGACGATGCCGCGTTCGTCGTGGTTCTGCTCAATGGCTGCTGCAACCACGCGAGTTACCCCGATACCGTAGCAACCCATGGTCAGCGTCTGGTTACGGCCATCTTCACCCTGAACGGATGCATTCAGCGCCTGAGAGTACTTCGTACCCAACTGGAAGATGTGGCCCACTTCGATACCACGTTTGATCATCAGCGTACCCTGGCCGTCCGGGCTTGGATCGCCGGCAACCACGTTACGGATATCTGCTACTTCTGGCGTCGCGGTGTCGCGATCCCAGTTGATGCCGAAGTAGTGCTTACCGTCGATGTTCGCGCCAGCAGAGAAATCGCTCATGGCGGCAACGGTACGGTCAATCACGACCGGAATCGGCAGATTAACCGGGCCCAGTGAACCAGGACCTGCGTTAACCACCGCGCGGATTTCAGCTTCGGTAGCGAAAGTCAGCGGGCTTGCGACCTGCGGCAGTTTTTCTGCTTTGACTTCGTTCAGCTCGTGATCGCCACGAACCAGCAGCGCAACCAGCGGATACGCGCTTCCTTCAACGGATTTCACCAGCAGAGTTTTTACCGTTTTCTCGATCGGCAGATTGAACTGCTCAACCAGCTCGGCGATGGTTTTGGCGTTCGGGGTATCGACCAGCTTCATCTCTTCTGTCGCTGCCGCACGTGGGGTCGCCGGGGCCAGAGCTTCTGCAAATTCGATATTTGCCGCGTAGTCAGAGGTGTCGGAGAAGATCACATCATCTTCACCGCTCTGCGCCAGCACCTGGAATTCGTGAGAGGCGCTGCCGCCGATAGAACCGGTGTCAGCTTGCACAGCGCGGAAATCCAGACCCATGCGGGAGAAGATCTTGCTGTAGGCGCCGTACATCACGTCGTAGGTTTCCTGCAGGGATTCCTGAGAAGTATGGAAAGAGTAGGCATCTTTCATCAGGAATTCGCGGGAACGCATCACGCCGAAACGCGGACGAACTTCGTCACGGAACTTGGTCTGGATCTGGAAGAAGTTCAGCGGCAGCTGTTTGTACGAGTTCAGCTCGTTACGAATCAGGTCAGTGATCACTTCTTCATGCGTTGGGCCGAGTACAAACGGGCGCTCGCCACGATCAACAAAGCGCAGCAGCTCTGGGCCGTACTGCTCCCAGCGACCACTTTCCATCCACAGGTCAGCAGGCTGAACCACAGGCATGGACACCTCGATAGCACCGGCGTTGTTCATCTCTTCACGCACGATGTTTTCGACTTTTTTCAGGACGCGCAGGCCGGTCGGCAACCAGGTATACAACCCAGAGGCCAGCTTGCGGATCATCCCGGCGCGCAGCATCAGCTGATGGCTGATGACTTCGGCGTCGGCAGGTGTCTCCTTCAGTGTGGAGAGCAGATATTGGCTAGTACGCATGTTGTTACGGTTCCATTTCGACGATTGGACCAGGCTGAAACGTCAGACTGACACAAAAAAAGTGGTTTAGTTTACCAGTGTGGCAAAGATGCCAAAAGAGAGGAAAATAAAATTAGCGCACTTCCAGCGCAAACACTTCAAAACCTGACTCGGTGACGCGCCAGCGCACATTAAAATCGAGCAACAGGACGGCGTAAGTTTTGCCAGCTTCTTCCTCTTTTTTATACGCGGGTCGTGGATCTTGCGCCAGGACTTCAACAATAAAGGCTTTCAGGCGAGGGTAGCGCTTTTCCAGGAGCAGAAGTTGCGCGTCAACATCGGACGTAAAACCGACGGGCATATCGGCGACCGGTGCCTGCTGAGCGTAGCTCGCACGCGCCTCGGGCAGCGCTTCGGCAAAGGGCAGATAGGGTTTGATATCCACTACCGGCGTACCGTCGACCAAATCCAGACTGCCTAACTGCAGGATCACCTGATCCTTTTGACAGCGAATATCTTTTAGCTCAACCAACGACATCCCGACAGGGTTCGGGCGGAAGGTCGAACGCGTGGCAAACACCCCCATTCTGGCATTCCCACCCAGGCGGGGAGGGCGCACCGTCGGACGCCAGCCGCCTTCCATCGTTTGATGAAAGATGAACAGCACCCACAGATGGCTAAATGCCTCAAGCCCACGCACGGCGTCGGCCTGATTATAAGGAGGAATTAAGTGAAGTTCACCGCCGCCGCTTTTAACCAGACCCGGCTGGCGCGGTACGGCAAACTTCTCTTTATAAGGCGAGCGGATAACACCTATCTGCTCAAACTGAAATGCACTCATTTCGCCGTGACGTTAAGGGCGTTACCCATACACACCGCCTGGCGATAGCAGCCTGGCGTGCCGCTGGTCACTTCACAGCTGTGCAGCAGGACGGCGTTAGCTTTCATTTTGGCGGCGTTAATCTGCAGACGTTTACGCGCCGTCGGGATGTTTGGCGGAGAGTCCTGATTGCTTGCCTGGCAGGATTCGCCGGTGACTTCACCCAGATCGCGGAATGGTTTGCCAATTAAGTCTTCAGCTTTGGTGTAGATTCTTACCGGTGCAGGGCGCGGTGCCTTCGGCTTGGCTGGCTCCACCTTCGGTGGGGTTGCAGTGCTTTTAACAGGTTCAACAGGAGATCTGCTTAGCATTGAACAGCCGCTCAGCATGAGTGCTAAAAGACAGATCGGTAAAGCACGCATAATATTTCCTCAATGAATAATCAAATCGTCAGTTATTGAATCAGTTGCCCGCATAAATGACAAGACGGGCTTTCGCCCGTCATGAATGATATTACAGAAAGGTCAGATTACCAGCCTTTAACAGCGCCGCCGTTAAACACTTTGTTGGCTTCCTGGTAAACTTCGTCAGACTGGTATGCCTGTACGAATTTTTTCACATTTTCCGCGTCTTTGTTGTCTTCGCGGCTCACGATCAGGTTCACGTATGGGGAGTCTTTGTCTTCAACGAAGATACCGTCTTTCGCTGGTGTCAGACCAATCTGGCTGGCGTAAGTGGTGTTGATCACGGCCAGTGCAATCTGCGCATCGTCCAGAGAACGTGGCAGCTGCGGTGCTTCCAGCTCAACCAGCTTCAGGTTTTTCGGGTTTTCAGTTACATCCAGTACGGTTGGCAGCAAGCCCACGCCGTCTTTCAGTTTGATCAGACCCACTTTCTGCAGCAGCAGCAGGGAGCGGCCCAGGTTGGTTGGATCGTTAGGAATCGCGACCTGAGAACCCGGCTGCAGCTCTTCCAGAGATTTGATTTTTTTAGAGTAGCCTGCGATTGGGTAAACGAAGGTATTCGCGACGGCAACCAGTTTGTAGCCACGGTCTTTGATCTGCTGATCCAGATACGGTTTGTGCTGGAAGGCGTTAGCGTCGATGTCGCCTTTGCTCAGCGCTTCGTTAGGCAGAACGTAATCGTTAAAGGTGACCAACTCAACGTCCAGGCCATATTTCTCTTTTGCCACTTTCTGTGCAACTTCAGCAACCTGCTGCTCAGCGCCAACAATGACGCCGACTTTAATGTGGTTTGGATCTTTTTCGTCCTGACCGCAACCCACCAGAGCCAGGGAGCCAATCAGCGCGCCTACTGCGGCAAAGGTCTTCAATTTAAACGTCATGTCATATCCTTAATTCGTCGAGTTTGCGTTGTGTAACGTTATTTATGAGTAACAGCCCGGACGATGCGATCGCCTGAGAATTGAATGAGATAAACCAGCACAACCAGCAATACCAGAACCGTGTTCATTACGGTAGCGTTATAACCAATATAACCGTATTGATAGCCGATCTGCCCCAGGCCGCCAGCCCCAACGGCGCCGCCCATTGCGGAATAACCTACGAGGGTGATCAGCGTAATGGTTGCCGCATTCACCAGGCCCGGCAGCGCTTCAGGTAACAGAACTTTGCGTACGATCTGCATCGGCGTCGCGCCCATAGCACGAGAGGCTTCAATCAGACCGGTTGGAATTTCCAGCAGGGCGTTTTCAACCATACGCGCGATGAATGGTGCGGCGCCTACGGTCAGCGGAACGATAGCCGCCTGCAAACCAATAGATGTTCCCACGATGACTCGGGTAAATGGAATCATCCACACCAGCAGGATAATAAAAGGAATCGAGCGGAAGATATTCACCAGCGCAGAGAGCGTGCGGTAAAGCTTCGCGTTTTCGATAATCTGCCCAGGACGCGTGACGTACAACAGCACGCCAACCGGCAAGCCAATCACGAAACCAAAGAATCCAGATACGAAGGTCATTGCCAGCGTCTCCCAAACGCCGCGAACCAGCAGCCACATCATCGGCTCAGACATAACCCAGTACCTCTACTTTTACATGGTGTTCCTGCAGCCAGGCGATCGCGGCTTGCGTCTCTTCTTGTGTTCCGTGCATTTCCGTCAGCATGATGCCGAACTTCACGCCACCGGCGTAATCCATCTGCGCACTAATAATGTTGTTGTTCACATTGAAGCGGCGCGCAGTTTCGGAAAGCAGCGGGGCGTCAACGGACTGACCGGTAAATTCCATGCGCAGCATTGGAACGCTGTCTGGACCAGATTCTGTTTTTAAACGCGCCAGATAATCTTCCGGGATATCCAGGTGCAGCGTGGACTGAATGAACTGCTGTGCCAGTGGTGTTTTCGGGTGCGAGAACACTTCGCTCACCGTGTCCTGTTCAATCAATTCACCGTTGCTGATTACCGCGACACAGTCGCAAATGCGCTTCACAACGTCCATCTCATGAGTAATAAGGAGAATGGTCAGCCCGAGGCGGCGGTTAATGTCTTTCAATAATTCGAGGATAGAACGGGTGGTGGCAGGATCCAGTGCGCTGGTGGCTTCGTCGCAGAGCAGCACTTTCGGATTGCTTGCCAGCGCACGTGCAATCGCCACGCGCTGTTTCTGGCCACCGGACAGATTGGCTGGGTAGCTGTCGTGCTTATCAGACAGTCCGACCAAATCCAGCAGCTCGGTCACCCGGCGTTTCACTTCTTCCTTTGGTGTATTGTCCAGCTCCAGTGGCAGCGCGACGTTACCAAAAACGGTGCGCGAGGCCAGCAGGTTAAAGTGCTGGAAGATCATGCCAATCTGACGACGGGCTTGAGTTAATTCTTTTTCAGAAAGTTTGGTTAATTCCTGGCCGCCAACCTGGACGCTGCCTTCGGTCGGACGCTCGAGCAGGTTAACGCAGCGGATGAGCGTACTTTTACCGGCACCCGAAGCGCCAATGACGCCATAAATCTGTCCAGCCGGAACGTGCAGGCTGACGTTGTTCAGCGCCTGAATCGTTCGGGTTCCTTGCTGGAACACTTTGGTGATATTGGAAAGTTTAATCATTAGATTATTTTTATCGTATGTAAGTTAGCCGTGGCATTTTCTTCTGCCAGATACGGGGTTCAGCCGTAAACAAAATGGATGTTAAGGCATCCAGACGTCTAAATCAATGTCACTGTGCGCGATGAGCACTTTCTTGCGTGGTGAAACGTGAGATAATAGCGGGACATGCCTTTTTCAGGAGTAAACCCGTGGCAAAATCAGTACCCGCAATTTTTCTCGATCGTGACGGCACTATTAATGTCGATCATGGTTACGTGCACGAGATTGATGCGTTCGAATTTATCGACGGCGTTATTGATGCCATGCGCGAACTCAAAGCGATGGGCTATGCGCTGGTGGTGGTGACCAATCAGTCCGGGATCGCCCGGGGTAAATTTACCGAAGCGCAATTCGAAACGCTGACCGAATGGATGGACTGGTCATTGGCCGATCGCGACGTCGAGCTGGACGGTATCTATTACTGCCCGCATCACCCACAGGGATCGGTGGAAGAATATCGCCAGACGTGTGATTGCCGCAAACCACATCCGGGGATGTTTATCTCCGCGCAGGAATTCCTGCACATTGATATGGCGTCTTCTTATATGGTGGGCGACAAACTGGAAGATATGCAGGCGGCAACCGCTGCGGGTGTGGGGACCAAAGTGTTAGTTCGCACTGGCAAGCCTGTCACACCAGAAGCTGAAAGCGCAGCGGATATGGTGCTGAACAGCCTCGCTGAGTTGCCAAAAGCGCTCAAAGCGCAGCAAAAATAGGCGTTGTGTTGAAAATATGAGCGGTTGAAATAAAATTGTATTTTTCCGCTTGTCATTCCTCGGAAGCTCCCTATAATGCGCCTCCATCGACACGGCAGATGTGAATCACTTCACACAAACAGCCGGGTCGGTTGAAGAGAAAAAATCCTGAAATTCAGGGTTGACTCTGAAAGAGGAAAGCGTAATATACGCCACCTCGCAACGGTGAGCGAAAGCCGCGTTGCACTGCTCTTTAACAATTTATCAGA